>ORMF010062857.1_pt1 | contig 128380 bp, 125 predicted proteins | sample 1779871 | NCBI WGS metagenome assembly ORMF01 (sample SAMEA104232316, study PRJEB22302) | groundwater metagenome | biome: forest; feature: aquifer; material: groundwater | place: USA | collected 2011-08-07 | depth 5.4 m | reverse complement strand
CTTGACCGCCGCAAGCTTGAACTCCTTGCTGTAGCGCTGACGTTTGCGTTCCGCGTTGATCTTACGTATTCCTTTTTCCATCTGACACCTCCTGTAGTATTGTCTACTATTAAAAGTGTCCGTGAAATGTGGGTTAGCTCATTGTGGCCCATGGGTTACACATTGTCAACCATGGGTTACAACAGATCGCGTAGTCACGATCTAGTCGGCTTGATGAAGAGGTGATACGTTGCCATCACTGTAGCTTTCTCCGAACGCAAGGATCTCTGCCAGAACTTCGGCAACTGGGCGCCCTGTGACCATGAAGCGGCTGCCATTCCTCCAGATACCGAAATTGAATGCTCCAGCGGACGATTCTTGTAAGGGATAGTACTGGTTGGCCGGTTCCGAGTGCATGTCGTCCATAACGAGCAAGCGCTTTGGGCTGATAGGGAAGATAACTATGGTGCCGTGTGTTCCTAGCCCTGCCTTTTGGCGGGATTGACGCTGTATCGAGACAGGTTGATCAGAGGTTATGAAGACATCTTCCGTGGCACACACGATCGACCAGCGCTTTGTCAGAAGCATCTTGGCGATATGGATCGCTTCCGATTCGACAATGTGCGTGAAGAACCTATCATGTTCGTTCCTCCCCCACGTTCGATAATCATGCCAGCCCTTGAGGTCAAGCTCGTGGGTTTGACCATTGATTTCAATAGAATCAACGGCTGGAGTGCCATCAGGTAAAAGCGGCATATTTTCATAGAAGGACACAAGTTGCCGATGAATGTGTTCAACTTCGTCGCGGACTTTGGGATTCCGCAGGCGCATGACCGCAACGAACAGGGCGAGACCCTCACGAAGAGGCAGTTCGTCCAGAGGGACGAAGTCTTCTACCAACACAGGCCAGATTCGGCTAATCGTTGATTCGAGCCCATCAAGCATTTCGTCTAAGTCCCAGTTTCGTTTGCCATCGTCCCCAACGGGCGAGTAGAGGTAGCGTTTCCCACAAACATTTCGAACATTGGTGAGAACCTCGTCACCATCAGATGTGTGCTTGGAGAATATCCAAACCTTTGGTTGTTCCGAGTTGCGTGTATCAGATGTTGCGAAGTAGCGTAGATAGAACTGAGGCACCCAGTGCTGGTGCTTCGAGCGACTGCGATTACCCTGCTCACGTGGCATAAAGCTGCCCTTTAATATTCGGTGCATTACATTTTGCGACTCTCATGCCAGGAGGTGGAATGCGCCCAGCACACTCTGCGACCAAGGATCAGGCTCGCGCCAGATTCAACGCCAGCAAGCGCCGCAGAATTTCCTCGTCCGGCATCTCCGGCGTGTAGTCATTCCAGCCGTAAGCCTTGGCGACGGCGACATCCAGCGCCTTGTGGGCATTGTCCAGCCATGCGGGGCGGGCGTTGTAAAGGTTGGTGAGGGTGCGTTTTTGTAGGTCGGATTTCAATCCGACAAGTCGGGATGAATCCCGACCTACATCGCCATCGACCTTGGCAACAGGGCGAGCGGGATAGCCTGCTTTTTCTTCCTCCGGTGTGCGCACCCAGTCCACCCATTCCGGCGGGTTGAGCCAGTTTTCGCGCAGCTTGTTCAATTCTTGCGCAGCAGCGGCAATTTCGGCAACCCTCTCCCCCAGACCCTCTCCCGCTTGCGGGAGAGGGTGGCCGTCAGGCCGGGAGAGGGTATTGGTGGGTGTCAGTCCTTCGGGGAAGGGGAAGGTCTCGAAGGTGGTGGACGGGGTGTAGCGCGGACGGTCTTCCAGACTCGTGCCGAGACGTAGTGCCCATAGTTCGTGAAAACGCGAATGGAGGATACCAAAGGTGGTGTCGTCGGCACGCGCCGTCACGATCAGCATTTTGTCCGGCAGTACGCTGGCATCCAGCCAGGTAAACAGCCGGTGTTTGGCAACGTGCGGCGTGGCGATATAACGCGGCAAACCTTTGAGGGCGGAGCGCATATCTTCACCCGTTCTACCGAATCGCCACCAATATGTTTTTCGGTTTCGATCTTTGTTCTTCTCCCGCTCGTGCTTGACGTGCTTCACCACGTACTCGAAGGGAGCTTCATACAACGCGGCATCGGCTTCAGGCATCGAGGTGCCGAAGTCAATCACCCATCCATCTGAGTATCTACGCGCTACGTCCAATCCATTGTATCGGGGCTTGACCACATCACTATTCGGTCGGCCATTGGGATTGGGTAACGTGAGCCACTGCCGTGCCAGTTCGCCTTCAATATCGAATGCGCCATTTTTCTCTGGGCCTTGGAAACACACCCCCGAATTCTCTTTCAGTTGCCTGGCTTGCGTGAGATTCAGCCCTTCGCCTGCGGTCAGGTCGGCATGGATGGCTTCAACGCTATTGCCGTCTAATACGACTGGCTGAATTCCCTCCTGCACGGGAATAACGGAAGCAAAACACACCAGCGAAACCCGCACCGCAGCGCCTTCGTTGATCCATTCCTCATCGCTCCACGCATTGAATATCTGCATTACCCTCTCCCCCAACCCCTCTCCCGCAAGCGGGCGAGGGGAGTTGAGGATGCGCGCCAGCACTTGCTGGTTTGCGCCGCCGCGTATCGAGTTGGTGGCGACCAGTCCGGCACGCTGGCACTTGCCGGCTTCGATTTGCGCGCGTGCTTTCTCAAACCAGTAGGTCACCAGGTCCGCGCCGCCCGGTACGCGGTCTGCGTATACATTGCGCAGGGCTTCGGTGTAGTCATCACCGAGCTCGCCGCGCATCTTGGAGCCACCCAAGAATGGCGGGGTACCGATGATCGCATCGACGGTGGGCCATTGGGCTTCACAAATCCCCCTCAATCCCCCTTTTTCAAAGGGGGAGGCCGGCAGCTTTACGCCCTCTGTTCCCCCCTTTGAAAAAGGGGGGCTAGGGGGGATTTGGATTTGCAGCACCGCATCGCGATTCTCGATGTGGTCGAGCGGTTGCAGGATGGGGCTCTTGCGGATGGGGTAGCCGTTCTTGAGCATCCACTGGATTTCACCGATCCAGACCGTCACGCGCGCGAGTTCCGCTGCGTAAGGGTTGAGTTCGATGCCCAGCACGTTGGCGGGCGAGACTTCGATGCTGACCTGGCGATGCAGGCCGAGTTGCTCGGCTTCGAGGTTGGCTTTGTGTTCGAGGTCTTTCAGCGCGCGCAGGGCGAGATAGAGAAAATTGCCGCTGCCGCACGCGGGGTCGAGCACTTTGAAATGTTTGAGCCGTTCGAGGTAGGCGATGAACGCGCCTTGCGCTTCTTGCAGGGCAGTCTTCGAGCCTTTGCCGCCATTTTCGTACAGCGCCATGCGCTCGGCAATGAGGTGTTCGCGGCTTCCCACTCTGCCGCGAGCGGCTCGACGATCACCGGGTTGATGATGCGCAGGATGGATTGCTGGTCGGTGTAGTGCGCGCCGAGCTGGGAGCGTTTTTTCGGGTCCAGACCGCGCTCGAACAAGGTGCCGAAGATGGAGGGTTCGATGCCGCTCCAATCGAGCTTTGCGGCGGCGTGCAGTGTGGCTATTTCGCTGGTGATGAGGGGTAACGCTTGCACCGTTTCGAACAATCCGCCGTTGAACCAGTGAATATCCTCCAGCGCGAAGTCGCCGCCCTTGCGCATGGCATTGAACAATTCCTCGAAGCGGCTGGACAGTTTGGCGGGGTCAGTCTGGCTTTTATCCAGCAAGCGCTCGAACAACTTGCCCGGTAGCAGTTCCGCATCTTCGGCAAACAGGCAGAACAGGCACTGGTTGAGGAAATGCGCCACGGTCTGCGGGGCGTGGCCTCTGGCGTTCAACGACTGCGCGAGGGCGGCGAATTTGCCTGCCGCTTCTTCGGTGATTTCGGAGATGGTGCGCTGGGGGTGGAACTTGTCGGGGTCGGTGAACAGCCAGCGCAGTTTTTCGAGGCTGGCGGGCTCAGCGATGTCTTCCAGCGCGATGGTGTGAACTTCGCTGGGCGCGTTGGTGAAGTGGGTGTGGATTTCGATGATGTTGGTATCGCACACCACCAGCAACGGCGGGTTGTCCAGGGCCAGCGCGTAGGTCATCAACTGTTTCAGGGCTTCGCCCAGGTTGCGCCGCATGGCTTTGTATTCGAACCCGAAGAAGCCTTTTTTCCAGACATCGGCCCAGCCTTGCCCGGCTCCGGTGCGGGCGGCGCCACGCTCGAAGCAATAGGTCTCGTGGCTGGACGGGGATGGCGTGGGCACGCCCAGCAGGGCGCACAGGTCGATGAAGTGGAGCTGATAGCTGGCGCGCTCTTTGAGCGGGTTGTCTCGCCATTTCTCGATGAATTCACGCGGGGTCATATTTTTGTTCTCCACCGCCCTCTTCATTCAGCGGCACGATCTGGTTGGTTTTTATGCAGCGGGTCAAAAATGAGTCCTGAGTCCTGAGAATCATCGCGCAGCGATACCACGCACTCAGCACTTTCCACTCAGGACTCAGCACTGCTATTCAAAGCCAAACCATCAACCCCATCTCCAGCGGATGAGTCATAAGTTCCTGCCAGGGATAAACGCGGATCTTGTAATCCAGATGACCGCAGCGATCGGGGGCCAGATCAAGGGTGAACAGATGTTCCCCGGTCTCCTCCACGCGCCCCTGGAACGAGAAGCCGAAGTGCAGGTAATCCCTCATTTCCTTGCGGGTCGGGCGGCGCATCATTAGCTCGACCACCACGTCCTCCGGCCCCAGGCCATTCAATTTCAGGGCAACTTCCAGGCGCACCTTGTCGCCGAACTGGATGTGCTTCTTCGGCGTATCCAGGCGGCGAATCTCTACGCCCAGCCAGGCAGCGCGGATCTTGGTTTTCCAGACTGAAAGCTTTTTTGCGTTGGCATAGCCATCGCGGGCGTACAACTCGCCTTGGCAGCTGGCTTGCAGGTAGAAGCGGGACACGTATTCGCCCACCATCCGGTTGGAATTGAAGCGTGGCAACAGGGTGCCGATCGAACGCTTGGAACGCTTGACCCATTCCGCCGAGTAGCCCATCTTGCTGCGATCATAATACTGGGGCACGACACGGTCCTGGAGTATCTCGTAAAAGGTCTGGCTGTCTTCCTTGTTGCGGCGATAGTCGTCCATGTAAGTCGGAGCCGGCTTGATTGCCCAGCCGTTGGTGCCGTCGTAGCCCTCACCCCACCAGCCGTCCAGTACCGATAAATTGATCGCGCCATTGATACCCGCCTTCATGCCGGAAGTGCCGCTCGCTTCAAGCGGGTACACCGGGTTGTTGAGCCACACGTCCACGCCTGCCACCAGCCTGCGCGCCATGCCCATGTCGTAACCTTCCACCAGCACCACCTTGCCTTCGAATTCCGGCATGTGGGACATCCCCTGAATATGCCGGATCAGGTCCTGGCCCGGGCGGTCGGCAGGGTGCGCCTTGCCGGCAAAAATGAACAGCACGGGGCGGTCGGCCTCGGAAATGATCTGGCTCAGCCAGGTCGGGTCTTCGAACAGCAGCGCGGCGCGCTTGTAGGTGGCGAAGCGGCGGGCGAAACCAATGGTGAGGACGTTCGGATTGAGGGGATCGATATGCTTCAGCAGCCGGTCGAGGTGGGCTTCGGAACCGTGATTGCGAAAATGCTGCTGACTGATGCGAAAGCGCACCAGTTCGAGCATTTGCGACTTGAGCGACTGGCGCACGCTCCAGAATTGGTGGTCGGGTATCTCGTCGATACGCGACCAGTAGCCCTGGTCGGTGAGATTATGGCGCCATTCGTAGCCGAACTGGTTGTCGAACAGGTCGATCCATTCCTGCGCCAGAAAAGTTGGCACGTGCACGCCGTTGGTGACGTAGCTCATCGGGTTTTCATCCGGCGCCAGCTGCGGCCACTGGCTGGAGCAAATGCGCGAGGATACTTCTCCGTGGATGCGGCTGACGCCATTGTGAAAGCGCGAGCCGCGCAGCGCCAGGGCCGTCATGTTGAAATCCGGCCCATCCGGCGTCCGGCCCAGGGAGAGAAACGCTTCGCGGCTGATTTTCAGCTCCTGGCACATGCTCTGGAAGTAGTCGCAGACCATGTTTTCGGCAAAATGGTCGTGCCCTGCCGGCACTGGTGTGTGGGTGGTAAATACGGTGTTACCGGCAGCCGCCTCCAGCGCACTGGCGAAATCCAGCCCCTCGGCGACCAGGGTGCGGGCGCGTTCCAGCACCAGGAAGGCGGCATGGCCTTCGTTGATGTGCCACACCGTGGGCTTCAGCCCCAGCGCCGCGAGGGCGCGCACGCCACCGACACCAAGGACGATTTCCTGCATGAGGCGCATATTGCTGTCGCCGCCGTAAAGCTGGTGGGCGATATCTCTATCCTCGATTGAATTTACTTCAAGGTCGGTATCCAGCAGGTACAGCTTGACGTGACCGATCCGCGCCTGCCATACCTTGATCACCACCTTGCGCCCTGGCAAGTCGACAGTAACGTGCACCTCTTTGCCATCCTCGCCCAGAGCGGGAACGATCGGCAGGTCGTCGAAATCCGAATCGCTGTAAGTGGCGATCTGGTTGCCTTCGCCGTCGATAATCTGGGAAAAATATCCCTGGCGATAAAGCAAGCCCACCGCGACGAAGGGCAGGCGCAGATCACTCGCTGACTTGCAGTGGTCGCCGGCGAGTATGCCGAGGCCGCCGGAATAAATCGGAAAGCTTTCGTGAAAGCCGAATTCAGCGCAAAAATAGGCGACCAGATCGCCTTCCCCGAACTGTTCGTGATTGCCGCCTCGGCGCAGCGGCTCGTTATGGTAGGTATCGTAAGCCGACAGCACACGGTTGACGGTAGCCAGAAACACCTGGTCCTCCGCCGCTTCCACCAGGCGCTTTTCGTCCACCCGGCGCAGGAACACCTTGGGGTTGTGCCCGACCGCATCCCACAGGCCGGGATGAAGGCGCGCGAACAAGGTCCGGGTCGGCTTGTCCCAGCCGTACCAGAGGTTGTTGGCCAACTCCTCCAGGCGCAGCAGCTTGCGCGGAATCTTCGGGTTGACCTCGATGACGAAAGTGGTGCCCTGCTTCATGCTGATTCCTTAATTCAAACCCCAAATTCAAAAACTATTACCACGAATTACACGAATGCTCACGAATCTACACGAATAAAGACATATGAATAGAAACCTCTGCTTCAGTGTGGCAGTGAGTTTGGGCAAGAATGCAACGCCATAATCATTCGTGAACATTCGTGTTTTATTCGTGTAATTCGTGGCACGCCCTGCTTTGAACGTTAATCCAGCTTGAGAAAATTCTCCCGGTAATACTTCAGCTCGCCGATGGATTCATACACGTCGGCCAGCGCGGTATGGTTGTTTTCCTTCTTGAAACCGCCGTAAACCTGCGGCCTCCAGCGCTTGGCCAGCTCTTTCAGGGTGCTCACGTCGAGGTTGCGATAGTGGAAATAATCTTCCAGCTTGGGCATGTAGTTCGCCATGAAACGGCGATCCTGGCAGATCGAATTGCCGCACATCGGCGATTTCTTCGGCGGCACGTATTCCTTCAGGAACTCGATGATCTGCGCTTCGACGGCGGCATCGTCCAGTGTCGATGCCTTGACCTTGTCGATCAGGCCGGATTTGCCGTGGGTCGCCTTGTTCCACGCATCCATGCCGTTCAGCACTTCGTCGGACTGATGCACGACCAGAACCGGCGCTTCGGCGATGGTCTCCAGATTGGAGTCGGTGATCACCAGCGCGATTTCGATGATGCGATCCCGTTCGGGAACCAGACCGGACATCTCCATGTCGATCCAGATGAGGCGATTGCTGTCTTGTGCCATAATGGAAACCCAGTAACCTAAAGCCCTGCATTTTAGACCGAAACCCCCCGTGACTCCATGATATTTACCCAACCATTTACCCTGATCTTCCTCGCCGCACTGACCATCTCCGTACTCCTGCGCTACTGGCTCGCGCAACGCCATATCCGCCATATCCAGGCACACCGTGCCAGCGTGCCGCAGGATTTCGCCGACCGCATCAATCTGGAATCGCACCAGAAGGCGGCGGATTACAGTATCGCCAAGACCCGCCTGGGCAACCTGCATCTCGCGCTGGAAACAGCCCTGCTGATCGGCTTCACGCTGGGCGGAGGGATCGAGGTGCTGTATGGCCTGTGGCTGGACTTGCTCGGATCGGGGTTGTGGCAGGGCACCGCACTGATACTGAGCGTATTCGCTATTTCAACTTTAGTAGAAATTCCGCTGGGCTTCTACAGCGCCTTCGGCATTGACGCACGCTTCGGTTTCAACAAGATGACACCGTCCCTGTTTTTCACCGACCTTGCCAAGCAGGTGCTGCTCGGAGCGGCGCTCGGCATTCCGCTGATTCTCGGCATACTCTGGCTGATGGGGCGAATGGGCGAATACTGGTGGCTCTATGTATGGAGCGCATGGATGGGATTCAACCTGCTGGTGCTGGCGGTTTACCCCACCTTCATCGCGCCGCTGTTCAACAAATTCACGCCGCTTGAGGATACAACGTTGAAAGAATGCGTCGGGAAATTGCTACAGAAGTGCGGCTTCCACGCCCAGGGTTTCTACGTGATGGACGGCTCAAAACGCAGCACCCACGGCAACGCATACTTCACCGGCTTCGGCAAATCACGGCGGATCGTGTTTTTCGACACCCTGCTGTCGCGTCTTAGCCACGACGAGATCGTCGCCGTGCTGGCCCACGAACTCGGGCACTTCAAGCACCGCCATATCATCAAGCGCATCGTCCTGATGGCCGCCATGAGCCTGGCCGGACTGTGGCTGCTCGGCTGGCTGATGGACAAGGAATGGTTCTATCACGGCCTCGGCGTCACCACGCCAGGCACCGCCACGGCGCTGCTGCTGTTCCTGCTGGCGATGCCAGTGTTCACCTTCCTGCTCCAGCCGCTGATGAGCTTTTACTCGCGCAAGCACGAATTCGAGGCCGACCGCTATGCCGCGAGAAATGCCAGCGCCGACGATCTGGTGCGAGCGCTGGTCAAGCTCTACAACGACAACGCCGCGACCCTCACCCCCGATCCGCTGCACTCGGCGTTCTACGATTCGCACCCGCCGGCAGCGATCCGCATTGCACACCTGCAGGCTCATGGGTAGGGTGGGCACGTTTTTTGTGCCCACGCGGAATAATCTCTAATCGACAGCGTGGGCACAAAGTCGTACCCACCCTACCAAGCTGCTATAGTTAGCAACATCAACCCACGGAGATCCGCATGAAATTCATTACACTGCTCCTGAGCCTGCTGCTCGTCAGCGCGCCTGCGCTCGCCGACCCCTTTCCCAAGGGCGATGCCAAGATCGGCAAAACCCTGCACGACAAATCCTGCACCAGCTGCCACATTTCCATGGTGGGTGGCGACGGTTCGGCCATTTACTCCCGCCTCGAACGCAAGGTGAAGAACCCGCAACAACTCCAGGCCCGCATACGCAACTGCAATGCCAATGTCGGCGCAAACTGGTTTCCCGATGATGAAAACCACGCGGCGGCCTACCTCAACAACGCCTATTACCACTTCAAATAAACCCATGAATCCGTTAAGCGCCGAGCAAATCACGCAGCGGCTGGCCACGCTGGCAAACGGCTGGGAGTATGCTGACGGCAAAATCAGCAAAACTTACCGCTTCAAGGACTATTACCAGACCATGGCCTTCGTCAATGCCACCGCCTGGGTATCCCATCACGAGGACCACCACCCCGATCTTGAAGTGGGCTACAACCAGTGCCGGGTGAATTATCACACCCACGACGTCAACGGCCTGTCCGAAAACGACTTCCTCTGCGCGGCGAAGATAGACGCCCTCAACATCTAAATGGGGAAGTTGCAGCACGGCCAGGTTGTCGCCGCCTTCGGCAGGCACTTCGATGTTGAAACACCCGAGGGCATCGTTTCCTGCGTCACACGCGGCAAGAAAGGCGGCATTGCCTGCGGCGACCGGCTCCAGATCGAGATGACCGGCACCGCCCAGGGCGTGATCAAGGCTATCGACCCGCGCTCCTCGCTGCTGTTCCGCTCCGATGAGTTCAAGGAAAAGATCATTGCCGCCAACGTCACCCAGATCATCGTCGTCGTGGCGGCAGAACCGGCTTTTTACGAGGACCTGGTCAGCCGCTGCCTGATCGCAGCCGAAGCGGCCTCGCTCAAGATCATCATCGTGCTCAACAAGTGCGACCTGGAACAGGCCACCCGCACAGCGCTGAAGCAATTGCAGCTTTACCGCGACCTGGGATATCCCCTCGTCACCCTTTCAGCCAGGCAGGACATCAGCCCGCTACGGCCCTATTTGCAGGGCCAGACCAGCGTCCTGGTCGGACAGTCCGGCATGGGCAAGTCGAGCATCATCAACGCCCTGCTGCCTGCGGCGCAGGCGCACACGCGCGAGATTTCCCAGGCGCTGAATTCCGGCAAGCACACCACCACCCATGCGCGCCTGTACCACCTTGACGACGACAGCCACATCATCGACTCGCCCGGCCTGCAGGAATTCGGCTTGGCCCATGTCAGCGAGATGGATATCGCCCACGCCTTCGTCGAATTCCGCCCCTACCTCGGCCATTGCCGCTTCAGCAACTGCCGCCATCTGGTGGAACCGGGCTGCGCCGTACTGGAGGCCACCGCGGCAGGCAAGATCGACAGGCGACGACTGGGCACTTTCCACAAGCTGGTGAGATGAACCCAAAAACCACAATTTAAGCCACAGAGAACACAGAGTTCACAGAGAATAATAGGTTGCCGTAAAAGTGGGCTTCACCCATCAGGTGAACTGGAAGATAGGTGAAATCCACTTCATCTCTGTGAACTCTGTGTTCTCTGTGGCTAACTGATTTTTTCAGAATGAATGCTCCACTACCCTGCCCCTGCGGCCTGCCACGCGATTACGAGGATTGCTGCGGACGCTACACCAGCGGCAACATCCCCGCCCCCACCGCCGAAGCGCTGATGCGCTCGCGCTACACCGCCTACACCCTACGCCTGGAACCCTACCTGCTTGCCACCTGGCACCCCAGCACCCGCCCCGCCGAACTGAACCTCAACACCGAACCCCAGCCCAAATGGCTCGGCCTGCAAGTCAAACACCACCAGCAAGCCGATGACAGCCACGCCGAAGTCGAATTTGTCGCCCGCTACAAGCTCGGCGGTCGTGCCTACCGGCTGCACGAAACCAGCCGCTTCGTGCGCGAAGAGGGGCGGTGGTATTACCTGGATGGGAATATCAAGGAAAGCTGAGGCGGCACGAATTATACAATCCGCATATTGCGTTTTGGGGCGAATGCTGTAATGCTTGAACCTGATGTACTCGTGGAATTGATCGAGCCATATCGGAAGCCCATCAGCAAGCAGCCATCCAATATTGGCATTGGGGTATTTACCGAATATTTTAGGGTGTACTAAAAGTTCCTAAATATAATATTGATTGATTTTCCAATGATTTTTTGTTTTCAACACCACATTAGACACCAGATGGCGCTTTATAATGCGCCTTTTAGGGTGTCTACTTCTAGTTAGCTTTCACAGGAACCTACCATGACCATTGAATCTCAGTCTGACATCGTGGCGCTACAGCGCATTGGTCGAATCGTGTCGTTTATCCTTCACGAGATGCTCGACTCCATTGAGCCGGGTATGACAACTGGAGAACTAGATGCCATCGGAGAGAGACTGCTTTCCGAGTTTGGAGCCCGCTCTGCACCTCAACTCGCTTACGGATTTCCCGGATCAACCTGTATCAGCGTTAACGAACAAGCTGCGCACGGTGTGCCAGGCAGTCGCGTCATAGAGGCAGGCGATCTCGTAAATGTCGATGTTTCTGCCGAGTTGGACGGCTATTTCGCGGATACCGGTGGCACAACCGTTGTCCCTCCAAGTACCCCATTAAAGACGAAGCTCTGTCACGCCACACGTTCTGCTTTGTCTGCAGCGATCAAGACCGCTAGGGCCGGGCAGCCGATCAATCGGATTGGTAGCGCCATTCAGCGTATTGCAAATACCCACCAGCTTAGGGTTATCAAGAACCTCGGTGGTCATGGCGTAGGTAGAGCGATTCACGAAGAACCCGAACACATCCTTGGGTATTGCGACCCACGCGACCAGCGCGTTCTCAAAGAAGGCATGGTCATTGCCATTGAGCCGTTTCTCTCCACAAAGAGCCGAACCGTCACCGATTCCGGTGACGGTTGGACGCTTGTCGGAATGCCGGGCAATCTTTCCGCACAATTTGAGCACACCATAATTGTTACCCGCAGCGATCCGATTATTGTCACCGTTCACTAAGTGAAAGCTAACACTACGTTCGAGGCGACCTGCGCGAAAAGCCGCGCAGGCACCTCAACTTCACGTTAGGCCGCAGTAATGTTTGAAGCACTGATTTCTTTAGCCAGCATAATCGTTGTTCTAATAATCTTCCAAAGGTTGAAGGGCCATGCACCAGTGATCCCACACCTACCTATTCACACCCTTATTGGCCCCAATGCTACGCCCAAGAAACTGCAAATCCCTTCAACGCTTTGGGGTCTGGTCAAGAACGACCTCTTTTCCTCCGCAGCCGAAATAAGCAATGATGGCGAAACACGAACCACAGGTGCCACATTCAGATTGCGAGATGGAAGGTTAGTACCACTCGTAGTTGATGATATTGGAAATGTTAAAGGGGTTATTATTGGTGGCCAGGATGGTGTCCGCGAAGAATACGACTTTGAAGCAACCGACCTTGTTGCTCTGGCAGGGATGCGGAAGCAGAAAACAGGTTGGCTACCTTGGAATTATCGCTGGGAGTTCTATGACAGAATTACAGTTATGAGCGGTCGGGGAGATAGGTAACAAAAAAGTCCGGGGACATGGGTAACACCTACTTGCGTTTTAGTTTGCCATATTCATCTTCAATTCGCATGTGCCGCTCGTGCATTCGGCCCAATTTCAGCGGGCCAAAGTACACATTCCAAAGACCATCGTCGATCTCCTCCAGGCCGACATATTCTCCAGCACAGACAATTGACACATTGATCCATCCTTTGTTCCAGCGAATGCCGCCATTCGCGCTGACATAACGCACTTCAAAGCGATCTGGGTATTCTAATGGCGGAAGCTTGTTGGGCATTTCTCGACGTGAATGCTCATAAACCGACGCTGGCGTTTCCTGGTCCAGTGCTTCATGTGGCCGGTCATTATTAAATTCTTTACGAAAGACATTAAACTTGCGCTGCTGTGCGGCAATATTGCCTGCCGCTGGCCGCGTTGTTTCTGCTTTCAAGGTGCGGTGCATTCGCTCATGCCGACCATTCTGCTGCGGCTTGCCTGGCTCAATTAATTCAGGAAGCACGCCTAGACGTATCCACCATGCTGACAGGCTGGATAGCCGTGCCAAGGTGGTCGTGGCAAACGGGACGCCATTGTCAGTGCGAATACGCTGTGGAAGTCCATATTCCCTGAATAATTGAGCAAACATCGGCTTCACACCTGCAACCGCAGTTGAATGCAGACCTTGGCAACATAGCAGGTAACGGCTAAATCCATCAGTGACGGTCAGCGGGTAGCAATATTCTCCGTCATCGCAGCGTGCGATCTGTTTGTTGTTCTGTGGAGTGCAAACGCCAAAGCGTCCGATTGGGTGTCGCAGGAAATCGGGAAGGCCCACTCTCTAAACAAGAAGATTCTTCCGCTGGTGCTTACCGAAGGGCTGAACCTTCCCGGTTTCATTTCCGACCTCAAGTACCTTCCCGTATATCAAGATTCCGCAGCTGCCATCCAGCAAGCGCAGGCCATCGTCCTTGAAGGGTTCAGGTCAAAGAAAGCGGAGTTGGAGCGCCAGAAACAAAGTGAGGCGCTAACTTTGCTCGGTCTCGGCGCGTTGTTCTTCTGGGCGTTCAGTCAAAAGTGATGCCCAACCCATCTATAAAGACTTCCCTGTCAACCCCGCCGATATAGCGGGGTTGTTTTTTTACAGACGGGTTTTTATCTCATTTTTCTTCTCCATCTATTTCACTGCGTAGCGTGATTTCAATTACAAGAACAGACAACCGAACCATTAGTGCCAACCAAAGTTCACAGATGGATTCAGACTGACAATACTTGCCCAATAGAATCTCCTGGTCTAAACCTAATAAACAGGTGAAGTTTCAAGAGGTGCCGAACAGCACCGGCCTGTCTCAATAATAAAAGAGGAAGCAGGAAGACGGTCATGGGCAATGAAGAGAATCCGCTAGCCAAGCTGCTCGACCTGTCCAATTTCCTTGAATCCGAAGGCACCCTGGACGACAACCTCTATCAGCTCGCGATGATGGCGGCCAGGATTCTCAACGCGGAAAACTGCTCCATCATGCTGTTGAACGATGCGGAATTCGAAGAGTTGCGCCTGCGCGTCTGCGCCAACTATGGAAGTTTGCCAGCCAGCGCTTATCACAGCCCCGTCAGGCAGGGAGAAGGCATTTCCGGGCATGTCGTCGCCACCGGCAAGTCGCTCCTGATCGAGGACATCTCGCAATCAGAGTTTGCGCAGGTAGCTCGCCAGCTTCACGACCCAGGCAAGAGCATGATCTCCTCGCCGATCCAGATCAACCGCAAGATTATCGGCGTAGTCAACGTCAACGGCCCGAAGCACACGCGCCCGTTCAACCTGGATGATCTCAACCTGCTCGACATCGTCGCCTTGTTCATCGGTCGATCAATCCAGGTCCTCCAGTTGCAAAGCGTCCTGAATTCCCGGTTCGCCCAGATCACCCTGGCTGCCGAGGCGGAAAAAACCTTCGGCAACGCCCTGCTCACCGCCTCACAGAATCCTGACCAGATGGCGAAGATCGTCGCCAAATCGTTCTATCGCGAAATGACCAAAGCCGGCTTCGGCTCAAACCAGATCATCAAAGCTGCCTCGGAGATTATCTCGGAGCTGACTCAAAGCCTGCAAAAGCACAGCAAGCGACTGAAGAAAAGTGATTCCTGAACGGCACACACCCATACGCGGTGCGCGTCAACTCATGAAGCAGCATGCGCAGGTGCAATAACCAAAGAGCAAGTTCGACGTCTGCCAGAGAGATAAACCCTCCCTGGTCACAAAAATCCTGCTAAAAGCGGCGAATCTGCTGAGCCAGCGCCAGACCGGCGGCCAATTGGTGGACCATCTGAAAAACCGAGGACGACAGAAACAGCTACAACCCGCTCAGCACCTTGATGTGAGCCGCCACGCTGCGGCCCAGCGCGTGCAGTTCATAGCCGCCTTCCAGCGCCGACACAATCCGCCCCTGGGCATGTTTTTCCGCAACTTCCTTGACCTGCTGCGTGACCCAGGCGTAATCCGCCTCCTTCAGCCGGAACATCGCCATGTCGTCTTCCCAGTGGGCATCGAAGCCGGCGGAGATGAACAGCATCTCTGGCCGAAAGCGCTCCAGCGCGGGCATCCAGCGCTCGCTCACCGCCTGACGGAACGCAGCGCCATCGGTTCCCGCCGGAAGCGGCACGTTGATGATGTGGTCGTTGCCGCTATCGGCGCCGCAGTGAGGGTAAAACGGGTGCTGGAAGGTCGAGCACAGCATCACGCGCTGATCGTCGTGAAAGATTTCCTCGGTGCCGTTGCCGTGGTGGACGTCGAAATCCACGATGGCGACCCGCTTCAGACCGAACTTTTCGATAGCGTGGGCGACGCCGACCGCCACATTGTTGAACAGGCAGAAGCCCATGGCGCGGCCCGATTCGGCGTGATGTCCGGGCGGGCGGATGGCACAGAAAGCATTCTCCACCTTGCGCTCCAGCACCAGATCGGTCGCCAGTACCACCGCCCCGGCAGCGCGCAGCGCCGCATTCAGCGTAAAGGGGTTCATCGCCGTATCCGGATCGAGGTAGGCCAGCCCTTCGCTGGGCGAGGCGGAGCGGACGGCTTCGATGTATTGCGGCTTGTGCACCCGCGCCAGTTGCTCGAAGGTGGCCAGCGGTGCATCATGGTGCTGCAGGAAACTCATCAGACCGGAGGCGATCAGTTGGTCGTCGATGGCGCGCAGCCGTGCCGGAGATTCCGGATGATCCGCCCCCATGTCGTGCTTGAGGCAATCCGGATGAGTGATATAACCAGTATGCAATTGTCACCCCTGAAATCGCGCCGTCAACTAGAATGAAGAGAGGGGCGAAACGCGCCGGATTCGGCCATCCATCTCCTTTATTGTTATATTTAACCTAAACCACAACGAGTGCAAGCCCATGGGACAACATTACCTCAGTACCTTATTCTCCCCCAAATCGGTTGCGATCATCGGCGCCAGCGACCGCGCCGACTCGGTGGGGGCCATCGTTTTCAAGAACATGCTGGAAAGCGGCTTCAAGGGCAAACTTTACCCGGTCAACCCCAACCACAAAAAGGTGCAGGGGAAAAAGGCCTACGCCACGATCGAGGAAATCGGCAAGCCGGTCGAGCTGGCGGTGATCTGCACCAATGCGGCAAGCGTGCCCGACGTCATCGAGGCTTGCGGCAAGCACGGCGTGCGCGCTGCGGTAGTGCTGTCCGCCGGATTCAGCGAAGTAGGCGCGCATGGCGCGGAAATCGAGCGCACCATGCTGGCCAACGCCAAAACCTACGGCGTGCGCATTATCGGCCCCAACTGCCTGGGCATCATGCGCACTGGCATCGGCCTCAACGCCACTTTCTTCAAGGGCAACGTCAAGCCCGGCAAACTCGCCCTGGTATCGCAATCGGGCGCGCTCTGCACCGCCATCCTGGACTGGGCACCAGCCAACGACATCGGCTTCTCCAGCGTGGTTTCGATGGGCACTTCTGCTGACGTGGATTTCGGCGAAATTCTCGACTACCTGGCCTCCGACCCGCAAACCGAAAGCATCCTGATCTACATCGAGGGCATCCACAAGGCGCGCGGCTTCATGAGCGCCCTGCGCGCCGCCGCCCGCTCCAAGCCGGTGTTCGTGGTCAAGGTCGGACGTCATGCCGCCGGCTCGAAGGCGGTGATGTCGCATACCGGCGCGCTGGTCGGCTCCGACGACGTGTTCGACGCTGCGGTGCGCCGCGCCGGCGTGGTGCGCGTGATGTCGATCGGCGAGCTGTTTTCCGCCGCCAAGGCCCTGGCCTCGCCCCACCGCTCCAGCGGCAACCGGCTGGCAATCGTTACCAACGGCGGCGGGCCGGGCGTGATGGCGATCGACCATGCGGTCGATCTTGGCGTCACCGTTGCCAGCCTGTCCGACCAGACCATCGAGTCGCTGAACAAAGTGCTGCCCGCTACCTGGTCTCACAACAACCCGGTGGACATCATCGGCGACGCCACGCCGGAACGCTATCGCGACGCGGTCACACTCTGCATGGCGGACCCCGGCGTGGACGGCGCGCTGGTGATTCTCACCCCCCAGGCGATGACCAACCCGCTCGAAGTAGCCAACACGCTGATCGAAATCGCCAGCCGCTTCACCAAGCCGCTGCTGACCTGCTGGATGGGTGACATCCAGATCAAGGCCGGGCGGGCCGCATTTGCCCAGGCCCGCATCCCCACCTTCAGTACGCCGGAATCGGCGGTGGAGGCCTTCTCTTACATCACCGCCTTCTACCGCAACCAGCGCCTGCTGGCGCAGACCCCCGGCCCGCTCTCGCACCGCGACGAGCCGGACGTGGAGGGCGCGCGCATGCTGATCGAAACCGTGCTGTCCGAAAGGCGCAAGGTGCTTTCGGAAATGGAATCCAAGGCCCTGCTGGCCGCATTCCGCATCCCGGTGGCGAGCACCGTCATCGCCCGCTCCCCCGGCGAGGCGCTGCTCCTGGCCCAGCAGCTCGGCTTTCCGGTGGCGATGAAAGTCAACTCGCCCGACATCACGCACAAGTCCGATGCCGGCGGCGTCAAGCTCAACCTGATGAACGCGGCTGCGGTGCGCGCCGCCTACCAGGACATCATCACCGAAGTGAAGAAGAACCGTCCGACGGCGCATATCGACGGCATCGCCATCCAGCCGATGGTGGTCAAGCCGAATGGCCGCGAACTGATGCTGGGCGTGACTTCCGATCCGGTGTTTGGCCCGGTGATCACCTTCGGTGCCGGCGGCACCACGGTGGAAGTCCTGGGAGATCGCGCCGTTGCGTTGCCGCCCCTGAACACCTTTCTGGTGCGCGAACTGATTGCCGGCACGCGCATCTCGAAGCTGCTCGGCGCCTTCCGCCATATGCCGCCGATCCAGATGGAAGCGCTGGAAAGCCTGCTGCTGCGCGTTTCTGAAATGGTCTGCGAGCTGCCCTGGCTGAAGGAAATGGACATCAACCCGCTGATCGTCGACGAGCACGGCGCGCTGGCGGCGGATGCGCGCGTGATGGTGGACTTCGCCCCGGTCTCCGGCGACCGCTATGCCCATATGGCGATCTACCCCTACCCTTCCCATCTCGTCACCAACTGGCAGTTGCCGGACGGCACGGAAATCACCATCCGCCCGATCCGCCCGGAAGACGCCGAGATCGAACAGGAATTCGTGCGCGCCCTGTCGGATGAGGCCAAGTATTTCCGCTTCATGAACACCATGCAGGAGCTTTCCCAAGTCATGCTGGCGCGCTTCACGCAGATCGACTACGACCGCGAAATGGCGCTGATCGCCGTGACCGAAGAAAACGGCAAGGAAGTCGAAATCGGGGTCTGCCGCTACGCCATCAACCCCGACGGCGAATCCTGCGAATTCGCCCTGGTGGTCAGCGACCAATGGCAGCACAAGGCCATCGGCCACAAGCTGATGGGCAGCCTGATGGACGCAGCGCGCGCCAGGGGCCTGAAAACCATGGAAGGCGAAGTGCTGGCCGGCAACCACAACATGCTCAAGCTGGTTGCGACGCTCGGTTTCAGTCTCGCCACCAGCGAGGAAGACCCGGCCATCAAGCGGGTGAGCCGTAGCTTGTGAATCTGTAAAAAGCTTTTAACCACGGAGCACACGGAGAACTCGGAGCGAAAACAATGGATTGCAAGTCGCTTGGCATTCTCCGGTTGGGTGAGTCCATGATAGCCTTTCTCCGTGTGCTTCGTGTGCTGCGTGGTTTTGAACTAAGGTTTTTAGAGTAAAACAGATGGACACCTCCCTCGCCCGCCAGGAAATTCTGGTTGCCGCGCTCCGCAGCGCCATCGGAGAACCGGTCGAGGTAGTGGAAACCCACATTTCCTGGGTGCTGCTGGCTGGCGGTTACGCCTACAAGATCAAGAAAGCGGTCAACCTCGGCTTTCTCGATTTCTCCACCCTGGAAAAACGCCGCTTCTATTGTGAGGAAGAACTGCGCCTAAACCGGCGGCTGGCACCCGATCTTTACCTGGAAGTCGTCCCCATCGCCGGCAGCGCGGAGCATCCTGCCCTGAACGACCCCGGCCCGGCCATCGAATACGCCGTTAAAATGCGGCGCTTCCCCCAGTCCTGTTTGCTCGACCAGGTATTGCTGCGCGGCGAACTGACGCCGAAAACGATAGACGCCATCGCCCGCAGCATCGCTGATTTTCATGACCGCACTGCAATCGCGGACAACCAAAGTCCTTTCGGCACGCCGGATCGGGTTCACCTGCCGGTGGCGGAAAATTTCGCGCAGATTCGCCCGCGACTGCGGGATAAAGATGACCTCATCCGCCTGAACGAACTGGAGCACTGGAGCGAACAGGAATATCAGGCCCGTTTCAACGCCTTTGCGGCACGCAAGGCACGGGGCTTTGTCCGCGAGTGCCACGGCGATCTGCATCTCGGCAACATGGTTCTACTGAACGGGGATACGGCTCCCTTCGACTGCATCGAGTTCAGCGACAACCTGCGCTGGATCGACGTCATCAGCGAAGCGGCCTTCCTGGCCATGGATCTGCAAGACCGTGGAAGGCCGGACCTGGCACGGCGGTTCCTCAATACCTACCTGGAGCAAACCGGGGATTACGACGGTCTTGAGGTGCTGCGCTACTACCTGGTGTACCGCGCCATGGTGCGCGCCAAGGTGGCCTGTATCCAGGCACACTGGGCGCAACACCGGGATTACATCGAACTGGCGGCGGACTTTACCCGTCCCTGGCAACCCTTCCTCGCCATCACCCACGGACTGTCCGGTTCCGGAAAAACCACGGTCACGCGATCGTTGCTGGAAGCCATGAATTTGTTCCGGGTCCGTTCCGATGTGGAAAGAAAACGCCTGTATGGGCTCAAGCCCGAGGCGCGCAGCGGCGCCGGGGCTGGCGGGGGTATTTACTCTCCGGAAGCCAATGAGCGCACCTACCGACGACTGGCGGAGGTAGCAAGGGGGATTGTCCAGTCCGGCTTCTCAGTTATCGTCGATGCGGCCTTCCTGAAACGACGGGAGCGCGCAGCCTTCCATGAACTGGCTCTGGAATTAAGCGTTCCTTTCGTCATTCTGGATGTCACCGCACCTGAAACCCTGCTGCGGGAACGGGTGATTCAGCGCATGCAACACGGACAAGATGCCTCGGAAGCGGATATCACGGTACTGGAAAATCAGCTCCGCAATAGCGAATCACTGGACAACAGGGAACTTACCGTAACTATCAAAGTGGATACGGAACGAACAGAGGATGCTCAGGCGCTAGTGCAGCGCCTGGCCAAGGCTACTTCTTGCTGAGAAGTGCGGCGATTTGCGCTTCTGCCGCAATCCAGTCCTGCGCCTGGTCACCCAGAAACCCATGCCGCTCGGCGATGTAATAAGCCGCCTCGGCAACCATGCGATAGCGCTGCTCGGGCGTGATACTGGATTTGCCAGCCGTTGCGCGTTTCGCGGCAGGTTTTTTCGGTGAAGCTGCTTTTGTCGGCGCAGCAGGCTTTTTCGATGCAGCCGCAACAGCCTTCTTCGGTGCAGCCACTTTGGCCGCAACGGGTTTCTTCGCTGAGGTTTTTGCAGCGCTTGTTGAAGTCGTTTTCTTGGCCGTGCCTGGAGTTGTTGCCATAATATTTCCTTCCGGTTAGAGCTTGAGTAATTTCACATTAAATTTTTTAAATCAAGTATAGACCAACTTCTCAAGAGTAACGCAGAGATATGACGTTCTGATTAAACCTGCACACCCTTGCCCTACTTTTCCTCGAGTGCCCGGTCGGGTCGGATCTGAAACCTGTCACTGCGCTCCTTGCGGTTCTGGAGGTAGCGGTTGACCGTGATCCCATTGCCTGACTTGTCGAAGATGATTTCGTAGTAAACATAATTCTTGAACACTTCTTCGATGTTCAAATCCTGGCCCGGATCCCACGGTTTCATCGCCGGGTCGAAGTTCTCGAAATAATAAGGCACGCCAGGCTGGAATTTGTCTGCCGACGAAGCAATGCCTACCCCCCCAAAAAACAGGGCGGCAATAACCGCTGCTGAAATGCGGACGCATGGCTTCATGTTCATCTGACCGCGTGGGCACAAAGACGTGCCCACCCTACGTTCCTGGTGTTCAAGCCGTTCCGCCCACGGTCAGACCATCGATGCGCAGGGTCGGCTGGCCCACGCCCACCGGTACGCTCTGGCCGTCCTTGCCGCAGGTGCCGACACCCGGATCGAGCGCCATGTCATTGCCTATCATCGACACCCGTGTCAGCACGTCCGGCCCGTTGCCGATCAGGGTCGCGCCCTTGACCGGGTAAGTGATCCTGCCGTCCTCGATCATGTAGGCTTCCGCCGCCGAAAACACGAACTTGCCGCTGGTGATATCGACCTGGCCGCCGCCGAAATTGGCCGCATACAGGCCATGCTTGACCGACTTGATGATTTCCGCCGGGTCCTTGTCGCCGTTCAGCATGTAGGTGTTGGTCATGCGCGGCATCGGGATGTGGGCGAAGGATTCGCGCCGGGCGTTGCCGGTGACTGCCGCGCCCATCAAGCGGGCATTCAGCGTGTCCTGCATGTAGCCCTTGAGAATGCCATTTTCGATCAGCACCGTGCACTGGGTCGGATTGCCTTCGTCGTCCACATTGAGCGAACCGCGACGGCGGGCGATAGTACCGTCGTCCACCACGGTCACGCCGGCTGATGCGACACGCTGGCCGATCTTGCCGCTGAAGGCGGAGCTACCCTTGCGGTTGAAGTCCCCTTCCAGTCCGTGGCCGATCGCCTCGTGGAGCAGGATGCCCGGCCAGCCGGAACCCAGCACCACGGTCATGGTACCCGCCGGAGCCGGCTGGGCATCGAGATTGATGAGCGCCTGATGCACCGCCTTTTGCGCGTAATCCTGCAGCACCTCGTCAGTGAAATAAGCGTAGTCGAAACGGCCTCCTCCTCCCGCGCTGCCCTGCTCGCGCCGGTCGCCATCCTCGACGATCACCTGCAGTGACAACCTGACCAGAGGACGCACGTCCGCGGCCAGCAGGCCATCGTTGCGGGCGATCAGCACCACTTCATATTCGCCGGCCAGCGAGGCCATGACCTGGGTGACCCGTTTATCGAGCGCACGGGCATATCGCTCCAGCCTTTCCAGCAGGGCCACTTTATCCGCGTCCTTGAGACTGGCGATCGGATCGTGGGGAAGATAAAGCTGGGGTTTGGCCGATCCATAGGCCACCGGCACCGCGCTTTCAGCGCCCTGCCGGGCAATCGCGCGGGTAGTGTCGGCCGCAGCGGCCAGGGCCGGCAGACTGATGTCATCGGAATAGGCAAATGCGGTCTTCTCGCCGGTTACGGCGCGCACGCCCACGCCCTGGTCGATGCTGAAGCTGCCCGACTTGACCTGGCCTTCCTCCAGACTCCACCCCTCGGCGCGGGTGTACTGAAAATAGAGGTCGGCGTAATCCACCTGATGGGTCATGATGCGACCGAACACCTGCTGCAGATCACCCACATCCAGCCCGTAGGGGGTCAGCAGAGTGGATTGGGCAGTGCAGAATAGCGGGTCAGAGTGGAACGTATCGATTTCAATTTTCATATTTTATTTCAGCAATTCAGCAAGTTTTCAAAGTTCGGTGGGTCAGGGCAGGCAGGCTCTTGCGCAGGCTCGCCTGATAGGCCGGGTTGACATTGGCGATCACCACCCCGGAGCCGCGCGGCAGGCGGTCGAGGATCACCCCCCAGGGATCGACGATCATGCTGTTGCCGTGCGTTTCGCGACCGGACAGATGGTAACCGCCCTGAGCCGCAGCCACCACATAAGCCAGGTTCTCGATGGCGCGAGCACGAACCAGGGTTTCCCAATGCGCCTTGCCGGTGGTTTCGGTGAAGGCCGCAGGCACCACGATGAGATCGACGTCGCCCATGGCGCGGTAAAGTTCGGGAAAACGCAGGTCATAACACACAGATAGACCGATCCGACCGAAAGGAGTTTCAACCACCACCACCTGGTCGCCCGGTTCGATGGTTTTTTCTTCGCGATACTTCTCGTTGCCGAGGTCCAGTCCGAACAGGTGGATCTTGTCGTAACGCGCCGCCAGCTTGCCTTTGTCGTCGTATACCAGACAGCTGTTGCGCACCTTGGACGGCACGCTCGCCTCCAAGGGCACCGAGCCACCGATGATCCAGATCTTGTGCTTCTTTGCCATGGCACTGAGGAATTTCTGTATCGGCCCCTTTCCTTCGGCTTCGCGCACCGCCACCTTGTCACTTTCCTTCTTCCCCATGATGGCAAAAAACTCCGGCAGCACTACCAGCTTTGCACCCTGCGCGGCGGCCATGCCGATCAGGCGCTCGGCCTCGGAAAGGTTGGCCGCCACGCTCGGGCCAGAGGCCATCTGAACAGCCGCGACGCGGCACACGCCGGGCTGAGGTTTGGCGCGCGCTACCGCAGTGCGGGTCTTGGCTCTGGCGAAGCTCGATTGGGTTTTTGTAGTCATTTTATTTCCTCTTTTCCACTGCTTGATTCAGTGATGAATCATGTAGGTTGGGTTAGCGGCTTTATCGCGTAACCCACCAGAAGTAGGCGCCTCTAGGCGACAAACCCAAATATTCAAGATCAACATTTAAAAGGAAGCTTAGGTTTGTTGGGTTACGACGCAAAAATCAGCGTCTAACCCAACCTACATTTCACCCCTCACGGCTGCCCCTGAGAGGCAGCCGAGTTACCGCCGATCTTTACGACATTGGGATTATCCCATGTCCCGGTAATACTGTATTCGTAGGCAGCGATTTGATCAATCGGGTCCCGCAACAATTTTTGCGCCAGCAGTGCAGCTATCCCGACCACGGGTCCGCCCAGAAAAGCCCCGGCGACGGACACGCCCTCTCCCAACTGGGGAGCCACCCTCACCTTCAGATTCTGGGTTTCCTTGGACAGGTCTGTTTCACCCTGCATCCGGACTTTCGCTGCCGGCCCTTCCAGCCTGAAATCATCGGTATGCGCCACGCCACGGTTGATGCGCGCATTGCCGGTAATCGAGTCGAAAGCGAAACCCTCACTAAAAATATCACGAAAATCCAGCGTCAGGCGGCGCGGCAATGACTGTAGGCTGAGCAAGCCAAGCAACTTACCCACCCCCGGCTCGACCTTGAGAAACTGGCCGTTCTTTGCTTCCAGCTTCAGATTTCCCGCCAAACTCGGAAAATCGAGTTCATGGGGGCTGCCCGCCCAGGATAGCTGCCCGTCCAGCTTCGCCGTTCCCCGCTTCACTGCATCCGGGTAACCCAGCCGCGCCAACAGTTTGCCCAGATCCTGCGCATCAAGATGCAGATTGGCGTTGATTATCGGCTTGCGTCGCCAACCCTGCCACAACCCATCCATCTGCAGGCTACCGTCGGGGTTGCTGACGCGCAGTTTCTCGATGCGCCAGTCGTCGTCTTCCTGCACTGCCAACAACTCCAGCTTGCCCAGCTTTTTCTGCTTGGCCGTGAAACTCTCTGCGATGATATCCAGAGCCGGCAGCTCCTTCTCCTGTGCCGTTTCCGTCGGAACGCCCAACTTCGCCGGAGCGGGGTCAGGAATAATCAGATAGCCCAGGCGCGCCAGCAGCCGGCCACGCGCTTCGGGATTCCATTGCACGCTGCCGGCAAGCTCCCTGCTCTCCACCTTCGCCTGCCAGGTGCTCTCCTGCATTCTGGCACTGATACGCAAATCGTTAAAGCGTTTGCCGAACACATCGAGAGCGCCAAACTTCAGGTTGAGGCCGGCAAACCCCGGCAACTGCGACTTGGCCGATGACTGCCCGAGCAGGCTACGCCAATGATCGAGATCAAGCAGGGCAAGTTCGCCGCTCAGCCAGATGCCGGGCTGCGAAGGCAGCACCGCCGATGCCCCCAGATTGACCGCGCCGCGCTCGATCGTTGTTTTACCGTTCTCTTGACGGCGCGACAACACGGCGGCAAAGACTTTGCCATAATTGAGCTGAAGCAGATCCTGCTTGGCACCGGTTATTTTCTTTTCAAAGCGCAGCGGCACCGGATCGGTCGCCTTTTTGCCGAAAGGCGCAGGCAAATTAACCGCCAGCCCGACCAGCGAAGATTCGAGCAGCATATCGGCCTGCTTTTTGCGGATCGATATCGTCCCGCGCCAGTCGGTCGCTCCGCTCAGATTACGGGTCATCTGCTGATCGGCCAAGCCGCGCATTCCGGCCGCAGTGGCTCGCCCCTGCGCATTGATGCGCACGCCGCCATCATTCTGGGTGGCCCCGCTGATCGAGGCCGGGCCACCTAAAGTCAGTGCCGAAATTTGCGGAATCCCCACCGAGGCCTCGGTAAAATTCAGGCGTCCGTTCACTTGTTCAAGCGCCGGAAAGTCCGCGCCGAGAGAGACACGGTTATTGACGAACTGATAACTCCCCGCCACCCGGCTGTCCTTGTTGCGCCGCAAGGGTATTGCCAGTTTCAGCTTGAAATTGCCGATGCCCGAGGCCCCCATGCCTTCGGTGAAATCATCAATCATGGCACTGACCGGACTGCGCTCGATAAATTTGATCATGTCTCCGGTCGGCCCACGGGCTTCACCCTCAACTTCAAGGAGTTCGTCCCAGCTCATCAGATCGGGAATCACCGCACGCGTCTTGCTGATCTTCATGCCATCGGTATTACCCTGATGAGCGGTGATCTCCATGCGGGCGCCACGGAACAGAAGGTCCACCACGATATTCTCGATTTTTGGCCAGCCCGGGGCATATTCCAGCGTACCGCCGGTCACCTTTCCGGCCACCTCGAACAGACCGCGCTTGCCGTCGGCGAAAGGGAAGTCGGCCAGATTACCTTTCAGCCGCAGCCGCACATCATTGGACTGCCCGGCCAGCAGCGCCGTGTTCAGCCAGTCGCGCGTAGACTGGCCGATCGTTAGCGGAATGTATCGACCGACCTGGCGCGCGTCGCCACGAGTGAACTGGCCGGTGAGATCGATCATGCCCGGAGTTCCGCTGACCATCTTGTAGCTGCCGAACAGCGTGCCAGCCAGGTGGCGGTTGGCAAGAGAAAGACTGGTCAGGCTGAAATCCAGGCCATTGCTGTTTTCCTGTTTCTTCCATTTCATCTGCGCGGTCAGCGCATCCATCTCCAGCGGCTCGCTGAACAGCTCCGGGAAATTGGCGCGCACGTCGTGTGAGTCCAGCGCCAGCGTGCCAGATTTTTCGTTGGCGTCGAGGTTGCCGCTCAAGCCGGAAAAGCCCGGCAGCTTTCCATGGGGTTTCATGCCCAGGCCGGTAAATCCCCCCTTGGCCGTATAGCGCTGCGGCGCCTTCCAGTCCCCGTTCCATTTAACGCTGAAGTCGCGGAAACTGCCCCGAGGGCCGATTTCAGCCAGATTGACGCGCACTTCCGGCGATAGCGGCAGCGAATCGACCAACTTGACCAGCGGCTCCAGGTAAAGATTATTGGCACGAATTTCCCCGGTAGCAGGCTTTTTACCTTGCGCCGGGATGTAGCGCACCAGCAAATCAGTGGCCGGCAGGTTGACGCCGCTCTTCGCCGCCAGGCTCAATCGCTGCGCGCGGAACTCGAACGCGCCCGGCAACGGCTTCCGTCCGAGACGGCCTTGCAGACTTTGCAGTTCGGCTTCGGCCAGATCACCAATAAAACGGGCAGCCGAATCGACAAAACGAACATCCGCCTGCAACGGTCGCCAACCGAGGCGACCGCTCAGGCTATACAGATCGAGCTGGGGCTGATCGCTGGCGAAACGGGCAGTCACATCGTTCAGGCGAACGTCTGCGGTAACTTCGCCTATCCCCCCGTCCTTGAGTCCAAGCCATGCCTGCACCCCGCCATAGCCATGCCGCAGTTCGAACGGGAAGGGCAGCCAAGTCTGCCAGGCGGCGATATCGGCATGGGAGAGTTTCACATAGACCCGGCCCTCCCAGGCGGCCAGATCAGCGACTTTTTCACCTTTCAAATCAGCGCGTATATCCAGCGGTGCTGCCAGTTCGGCAGGGGGAACGGCCTGCAGACCCAGTCGATGCCGGCTGCCGCTGTTCTCCAGGCGCAGGTTGACGTGGCTCAAGGTCAACGCCGGCGCCTGAAGTTTCTCGTCGCGCCACTCGATCAATGCGTTACGGACGACGATGCGCGACTGCTGCAACATCCAATCGGCAAAACCGCTCTCGCTATCCGGCTGGTTAAGCTCGATTCCTGCAATGAAGATACGCCCTTCGGGATCTCGCCGGATGCTCAATACGGGATCGCTGATTTCGAGAGAATGCAGGCGCACCTCGCCCGCCAGCAGCGACCACCACGACAGGGTGCTATCGACGTGCTGGAGCACCAGCGCGAGACGTCCCTGCCGGTCATAAACCTGAACTTCGCGTAGCGCCAGGTGCGGTCTCAAGCGCTCCCAGTTGGCATCGATAGCGCCTATCGCCACGCGCTGGCCGGCTGCGCGGGTGATGGATGCGGCTATATCCTCGCGGTATTGGTCGATGCTGGGCAAGATCCAGTAACGCAGCGCCACCACTGTTGCGGCGAACGCCAACCCGGCCAGAAACAGGGCCGCAATTGCAATTCGGTAACTCCAGCGCCACAAGGTTTTATGCATTTCAGATTCAGAAAAAATGACCGCAGGCTGCATTAACTGCGCACCTGCGGTCAGATTATACCCCGGCAGCGAGGATTGCTTCACGTTACCGATTGGTCAAACTTCTCTCCGCCCACTTGAGTTAATCAGATATTCGCCGAGAAAGCCTTCAAACATCATTTCACCCCTACTTGGCGCAACTTGTGCCGCTCCTGCTAGAATTTAAAAACAAAGTGTCGTGATTTATGAGTTACCGGCGTCACCTCTGCCCTTCCTACCAGTATCGCGAGGGCTTCGCCATGCAACCGCCAATAGATAGAAAGGAAGGCCATGCACACACAAAACACAACCGATTGCGAGCTCACCCCTGCTGGACGCTTGCTAAATCTGGAGGACTGGAACAGAGATGTTGCCGAGTGCATTGCCAAAAATGAGGGCCTCACTCTGACCGATGCACATTGGGAAATCATCCTTCTGATGCGTGAGTACTACCAGACGTATAACATTCCCCCCATCCTTAAACTGTTAAAACGGGAAATCCGGGAAAAACTGGGCGCTCAAAAAGCTGAAAATGCTTACCTGGAAAGCCTGTTCCCCGGCGGCGCGATTACCCAAGGCACTAAAATCGCAGGTCTGCCTGTGCCTATGCTCGATGCCGAAATCGAAAAAAATGTCGTACCCACAGTCAAACCTGCTATAGCTCCAACCGCTGCCGCCCCTGCGCACAAACATTTCACGGAATCATTTGAGTTTCAGGGTAAAACCTACCTGGTACACGAGAAAGGTAATCTGGTAAATCTTGAAGACTGGAGTGAGCCCTTAGCCGAGTTTCTGGCACATCAGGAAGGCATTAACCTCACCCCGGACCATTGGGAAATCATCCGGTTTATGCGCCAATTTTATTTCAAATATGGCATCACCCCCATGGTCCGCTTGCTTATGAAAAACATGCGTGACGAGCTAGGCGCAAACAAAAGCAGCGATGAGTATCTTTATAAGCTCTTCCCGGGTGGCCCTTCACGACAAGGTTCACGCATAGCGGGCCTGCCCGAACCACAAGGTTGTATCGACTAGCAAATTTTAAAGAAGCGCAGGGCTCATGCTGGCGGGCTCAGCGCGTAGGCTGGGGTGAGGGAACCGAACCCCAGCGATTCGACGCCTGTTTCTGCTGGGGTGCGCTGCGCTTACCCCAGCCTACGCCATTTAAAAACCAGCCTGCATTACTTCACAACCTCTTTCAACTGCTCCAGGATCGCCGGGTTCTCCAGCGTGGAAACGTCCTGGGTGATCTCCTCACCCTTAGCCAGAGCGCGCAGCAACCGCCGCATGATCTTGCCGGAGCGGGTCTTGGGCAGGTTGTCGCCGAAGCGGATTTCGTCAGGCTTGGCGATTGGGCCGATTTCCTTGGCCACCCAGTCGCGCAGGTCGGCGACGATCTTCTTCGCCGCTTCGCCTTCGGGGCGCGCGCCTTTCAGCACGACGTAAGCCACCACCGCTTCGCCCTTGATGTCGTGTGGCTTGCCGACCACGGCAGCTTCCGCCACCAGCGGGTTGGCCACCAGGGCGGATTCGATCTCCATCGTGCCGAGGCGGTGGCCGGACACGTTGAGCACGTCGTCGATCCGGCCCATGATCCAGAAATAGCCGTCCAGGTCGCAGTTGGCGCCGTCGCCGGCGAGATAGTATTTGCCGCCCAGGTCTTCAGGGTAATAGCTTTTCCTGTAGCGCTCCGGGTCGTTGTAGATGGTGCGGATCATCGAGGGCCAGGGACGCTTGATGACGAGGAAACCGCCCTTGCCTTTGTCCACGTCATGACCAGCCTCGTCGACGATCGCCGCCATGATGCCGGGCAGGGCCATGGTGCAGGAGCCGGGCTTGAGACCGTGCACGCCGGGCAGCGGGGTGATCATATGGCCGCCGGTCTCGGTCTGCCACCAGGTATCGACGACCGGGCAACGAGCCTGGCCGACAGTGTTGTAATACCACATCCACGCCTCGGGGTTGATCGGCTCGCCCACGGTGCCGAGCAGGCGCAGTGAGGAGAGGTCATATTGCCTGGGCAAATCGGCGCCGAGCTTGATCAGGGAGCGGATTGCGGTCGGCGCAGTGTAGAAGGTGGTGACCTTGTGGTCCTGGATCATCCTCCAGAAGCGACCGGCGTCGGGGTAGGTCGGCACGCCCTCGAACATGATCTCGGTCGCGCCGATCGCCAGCGGGCCGTAGGTGACGTAGGTGTGGCCGGTGATCCAGCCGACGTCGGCGGGGCACCAGAATACGTCGCTGTCCTTGTAGTCGAAAGTCCAGCGCATGGTGTTGATGGCGTGGAGCAGGAAGCCGGCGGAAGAATGCTGCACGCCCTTGGGCTTGCCGGTAGAACCGGAAGTGTAAAGAATGAACAACGGATGTTCGGCGTTCACCCACTCAGGCTCGCAGGTGTCGGCCTGCCCCTTTACAGCGTCGTGCCACCATACATCACGCTTGGCATCCCACGCCGTTTCGGCGGCGGTGCGCTGGTATACCACCACATTGTTCACGCACTCGCAGCCGCCCATGGCAAGCGCTTCGTCCACTGCGGGCTTGAGCGCCATGGCCTTGCCGCCGCGGAACTGGCCGTCGGCGGTGATGATCAGGCTGGCGCTCGCATCGGTGATGCGCTCGTGCAGGCTCTTGGCCGAGAAGCCGCCGAACACCACCGAGTGGATTGCGCCGATGCGGGCGCAGGCCTGCATCGCCACCGCGGCTTCGATGCTCATCGGCAGATAGATGATGACGCGGTCGCCCTTCTTCGCGCCCAGCGCCTTGAGTCCGTTGGCGAACTGGCAGACGCGATGGTAGAGATCCTGGTAGGAGATTCTGGTGACCTTGCCGTCGTCCGCCTCGAAGATGATCGCGGTCTTGTTCGGCTGGGTGGCGAGATGTTTGTCCAGGCAATTCCAGGACACATTCATTTCGCCGTCATCGAACCATTTGTAGAACGGCGCGTTGCTCTCGTCCAGCACCTTGGTGAAAGGCTTCTTCCACACCAGCAGTTCGCGCGCCAGGCCGGCCCAGAAGCCTTCGTAATCTTTCGCGGCTTGCTCGCACAGAGCGCTATAGCCTTCCATTCCCTTGACGTTGGCTTGGGCCTTGAATGACTCGGCTGGCTCGAATATCCGGGTTTCGTTCATGACCGATTCGATTGACGACATGTTTTCTCCTTGGAGTTTTTGTTACGATGCAGTTAATTGATGATATCGCTTTTAATAGTAGTTGCAAACTCAACAGCGCATTTTTTCAGACTTATAGATAAGTTAACTGACATCTCACAATACAAAAATGGATATCCCCGCGCAAACCACCCCCGAACAACTCATTGAAACAGCGCTCAATCTCAGCCGCTACGCCCGGCGACTGACCGAAAGCGACCCGACTGCTCTCGACCGGCTGCGCGCAACCCTGTTCATCCCCTGGGATGCGGCGGCAATGCAGGACATCCTCGACGGCTGCGTGATCGAGGATGAAACCGCTTTGAAGAAAGCCCTGCGCGTTTTGCGCAAGCAGGTGATGTTGCGCCTGATCGTGCGCGACCTCGCCGGACTGGCCGACCTGCGCGAGGTCATGAGCACTGCCACCCTGCTGGCCGAAGTCACCACCCGCTTCGCCCTTTTCCGGATCAATAGCTGGCTGCGCAACCAATACGGGCCGCCTATCGGCGAAGAAAGCGGCACCGAACAAGACCTGGTGGTAGTCGGCATGGGCAAGCTCGGCGGCGGCGAGCTCAACGTATCGTCGGACATCGACCTGATCTTTGCCTACCCCGAGGAAGGCGAAACCACCGGGCCGCGCAAAACCAGCAACCATGAATACTTCGCCCTGCTCGGCAAGAAGCTGATCGGCGCCCTCAACGAGGCCACCCCGGACGGCTTTGTCTTCCGCGTCGACATGCGGCTGCGGCCCTATGGGGATTCCGGGCCGCTGGTCGGCAGCTTTTCCATGCTGGAAAACTACTACCTCACCCAGGGCCGGGAATGGGAGCGCTACGCCTGGATCAAGGGGCGGCCACTCACAGGCAGCCTGTACCAGGAACTCGCCGCCATCCTGCGGCCATTCGTGTTCCGCAAGTACCTCGATTTCGGCGCCTTTGCCTCGATGCGCGGCCTGCACACCCAGATCCGCCAGGAAGTGAACCGGCGCGACATGCAGGACAACATCAAGCTGGGGCCGGGCGGCATCCGCGAAATCGAGTTCATCGCCCAGGTATTCCAGCTCATCCGCGGCGGCAAGGAAACCGACCTGCAGACCCGCTCCACCCTGGTGGCGCTAGACCTGATCGAACAGCGCAAGCTGCTGCCGGCGCAGACTGTGACCGAACTGCGCAACGCCTATTTCTTCCTGCGCAACCTGGAACACCGCCTGCAATACCTGGAGGACGCCCAGACCCAGACCCTGCCGGTCAGCGACGTTGACCGGCAGATCATCGCCGCCGCGATGGGCTATGCCGACTGGCCCGAATTTCTGCAAGCGCTCGAAAGCCACCGCAGCAAGGTGGAGCGCCATTTCGAGCAAGTTTTCGCCGCGCCGCAAAGCGCGCAGGACAACCACGCCCTGGCAGCTTTGTGGCAGGGCGCGCCGACCGAAGAGGAGTCCATCGCACTACTCGCCGAACAAGGCTACCACCATCCTGCCGAGACCTGGCAGCGGCTCGACCGTATCCGCGAAGGCAGCCGCTACAATCAACTGCCAACCGAGAGCCGCGCCCGCTTCGACTCACTCCTGCCACCGCTGATCCAGGTCGCCTGCAACTTCTCCAACCCGGACGAAACCCTGGAGCGCATTCTCCATCTAGTGGAAAACATCAGCCGGCGCGGCACCTACCTTGCCCTGCTGGTGGAATACCCGCAGACCCTCAACCAGGTGGCCAAGCTGTGCAGCGCCAGTCCATGGGTATCGGAATACCTCACCCAGCACCCGGTTTTACTGGATGAACTGCTCGACACCCGCGAGCTTTACGCCCAGTACGACCGCGAGAAGCTCCGCAACGAGCTGAAGGAGCTGCTGCACGCGGCTGAAGGCGACACCGAGCGGCAGATGGACATCATGCGCCACTTCAAGCAGGCGCAAACATTCCGCCTAGTGGCGCAGGATCTAGCCGGGGCGCTGCCGCTGGAAATCCTGTCCGACCAACTCTCCGACCTGGCCGACATGATCCTGGACGAAACCCTGCGCCTCGCCTGGGCCGGGCTGCGCGTCAAACACCGCGACACGCCGCGCTTCGCAGTCATCGCCTACGGCAAACTGGGCGGCAAGGAACTGGGCTACGCTTCCGACCTCGACATCATCTTCCTCTACGACGACGATTTCCCGGATGCCGCCGAGAACTATGCCAAGCTGGCGCAGCGCATCAACAGCTGGATTTCCAGCATGACGCCCGCCGGCATCCTTTACGAAACCGACCTGCGGCTGCGCCCCAACGGTGCCAGCGGCCTGCTGGTCAGCTCGGTCGAAGCTTTCGAGGATTACCAGAAGAAACAAGCCTGGGTGTGGGAGCACCAGGCGCTGACCCGCGCCCGCTTCTGCGCCGGCGACACCGATATCGGCGCGGCCTTCGAGCGCATCCGCATCGAGGTGCTGCGGCAGGAGAGAAACGCCGCCGTCCTGCGCGAGGAAGTGCTCAAGATGAGGCAGAAGATGCTGGATGCTCACCCCAACCCCAGCGGCCTGTTCGACATCAAACACGATCGCGGCGGCATCATCGACGTCGAATTCATCGTGCAGTATCTAGTGCTGAATTTTTCCCACCTCCATCCCGAACTGACGCGAGACGCCGGCAATCTCGCCCTGCTCCGGCTCGCCGGCGAACTCAAGCTGATCCCTGCGGAACTGGCGGAGCAGGTGCGCGACACCTACCGTGAATACCGCCTGCTCCAGCATCAACTGCGGCTACAGGGCGGCACCCATGCCCGCATCGACCCGGTGCAGATGGAAGAGCACACGGCAGCCGTCAAGCGGCTGTGGCAGGCGGTTTTTGAATCACCGATTCTCCCTGAATAAACCACGTAGATTGTCCTGCGCTGTGGCGTGTATAAAGCATAGGGGAATCCTATGCAGCCGGAGGGGGATTAATGTGATGCACTGTTATGCTACATAGCTTGTATGGAAAAGACTATATCTGCTCTATCCATGCCTCAAGTTGACTGGTTTCATATTGTAAAAGTTTTACATCTTGGTAGACATGTGTGATTACCGCAATTCCCTGAGCTCGACCAAGCAAATGAAGGGCCATCGATACTGCTTCATCACCATACCCTAGCTCCACAAAGCGTGCGGCAATCCAATCACGAAAAAGGTCAAACAGGGCACGGGCAGCTTGTTGCAAGTCGCGCTGATCTTTTCCCAGTTCAGTGTTCAGCGTGCCGATTGGGCAACCATACTTAACCAAGTCATTCTGACGACCTGCAATCATGTGTATGAAAGCGAGCAATCGTAATTTTGGTTCGATGATTTCCTTGCCCCATTGAGTCATCAGGCCCCTGAAATCGAAGAGATGCTGCTCAATAACTGCCTGCAGAATTTCGTCTTTAGTTTTGAAGTAGTGATAGATGTTGCCGCGATACAATCCAGACGCATCCACAATGTCAGAAAATGACGTGCCACCATAGCCGCGCTCATAAAAGAGTTGTTTGGCACAAGTAACGATGTCGGTGCGAGTTTTCTCCCCTTTACTACCTGACTTCAATATTTTCTCCTGCCCTTGCTGACGATCCTGTCAATCTCGTTAATAAGTTGTGCCACCAGCGCAGACGATTGTTTGGCAAAGGGATATCGCTGTCGATAGAGATGGGCGGCAATCGACTCAATATCCAGCCCGGTGGAATATATCTACCGCTACTACCACAACTTGATCCCAAATTGCACGGGTCGTAAATTTTAACCAGCGCTGGGCTGGTTAAATTATCCACGAAAACGATTCCAAGGTAATCTTCTTCGTGTTCACGCTTCAATAGTGCTCGGATTTCATCCAGCGCAATAGCCAACTGTGCATCCTTAATTGGAAATTCCGGGGTGGCGTGACCAATAAAACAAACAAACCAAGGATCACCACCGAACTTTATATGATCGCATAACTCATCCCATGCGTCCCAGCGCATGATCCCATGGAGAGGATTGTTGAGAATTTCTGTAAAAGTTGTCATATTTCCTCACACTTCAAAATTATAAATTGGGTAGGATTGGTTGTATTGTCAGCGTCAAGAGACAGGAAGTGCCATGGACATAGGCTGCGTTTGGCGCAAGGCCATTTCTGCCATCTGCTCGCGAATTGCATCGCGCCAGGAGTGTGTGGGTCGGTAATCCAGTAGACGTTCTGCCTTGCCGTTATCAGCATTGGCGTCTTCAAGTAAATGGATAATGCTGCGCGTAATTAGTGGTTCCCAAGGGACTATTGGATCAATCTTTTCCATTAGCCAAGCAAAAGGGTAAGCCATGGCGAAAGGCACCCCAAAATGAGGCATAGGTAAATGATATTCTTCGTGCAGCAGAGTGATGATTTGACGTACAGTCGGCACTTCCGGGCCGACGATGTTGAAGCTTTCGTAGTCATTGAGGCCCTTTGCCAAGGCCGCTAACGCAAAAGCCTGACCAATGTCGCGACCATCAATGATAGGAAGATGTGTGCGACCGCCAACCACCCAAGGGACTAAATGTGTTTTGAGCCTAGGCGCCAGAATCGGCAGAACACCAAGAGAGTACCTCTTCCCCGCGAAAATACCCAGACGTAGATTGACGACTTTAAAACCATTTCCAGCCCGCTCGCGCAGCGCATCTTCAATTGCAATAACGTTGCACAAATGCGGCCAAAATTCGCGATTTATGCCTTTGTTATTTGGGTCGTAAGAATGTTCAGGAGAAGCCGCACTAGTGGTGCTGGTGCTGATAAATGTCTTTACCCCGGCAGATCGGGCGGCATCGATTAGGCCTAGAGAAGGTTCCAGATAAAGTTCGCGTGATTTTTTATGATGTCCCCATAATGATGTCCAAGCCGCTGCGTGACACAGAACATCTACACCCTCGACTACCGAGTTTCGATATTTTTCGTCGCGAAGATCACCCTCACGCACAAGACCATTAAATTGGTGAGGTAATTTATTTCTATTGCGACAAGCAGCAATAATTTGAAAATCCTTGTGTTGCTGAAGTGCTTCTAGAATATGACTTCCCACAAATCCATTGGCACCTGTTACGAGCACTGTTTGTGACATAAATTTCCCTCCCGTTTTTTATTAATTGGATAAATGTCCAATTAATATTAGGACAATCATCCAATTATGTAAAGTGGGTTGGTGAAATTCACGCCAATTAATTTATGCAAATATCGAGTAACGTCTCCTGTCTGGCAAAGAAGCTTAGCCAGTGAGGTTGCAGAATGGCTGTTTGTTGCCACTTAACGCCCCCTAGGAAAAGTGGTGATTGCCAGCTTTCTTTGGATCGATAACGGAACTTCACATCCACGGACATCAAGGTCAAACACGATAATCTCAGAAAAACAATGCTGTCGGAGTGCATTTCAAAACTCGACCAACTCCATCTCATTACGCTTTGCGTTGGCCGCCAACGTCCCGTCCAGCGTAGCCATATCCCACAATTCCAGAGCAACAGCAAGATGCATCGTCACTTCATCCTTGACTAAGATCCACGTCCAATTCAACTTCACCCAAATCCACTGGCAAATCCATGCTCAGGTGAGTACGCTGGGTTACACGGTGCTTCTTGGGAGGATATGGCTCAACTTGCAATGTATACACATGTCTACATTTAATTGCGTAGCGAACATAATTTGTGGTAACGTACCTACATTGCCCACAAATACGAGGTGCTACCATGACCATCACGACCCTTTCAAGCCGCCAGTTCAACCAGGATGCCAGCAAGGCCAAGAAAGCAGCAATAGCTGGCCCGGTGATCATCACGGATCGCGGTCGACCGGCGCATGTGCTACTGACGTTTGACGAGTACAAGAAGATCACTGGCGGGCACACGAAGATTGCCGATCTACTGGCGATGCCCGGCATTGAGGATATTGAACTTGATATCCCGCAATTGCGCGACCTCGCACAACCAGCGGATCTATCCTGATGTACTTACTTGATACCAATGTCGTGTCCGAGTTGCGGAAAATCCGTCTCGGCAAAGCAGATGGGCATGTTGCGGCGTGGGCCGACAGCATGGATGCTACCGATTTGTATCTGTCAGTGATCACCATCCAGGAGTTGGAGATCGGTGTATTGTTGGCTGAACGCCGCGATCCATCGCAGGGTGCGATATTTCGTGCGTGGCTGAACAGTCACGTCATGCCTGCATTCACTGGTCGCATCCTGGCCGTCGATATGGCTATTGCTCTCCGTAGCGCACGACTCCATGTGCCAGACCCTCGCCCTGTTCGTGACGGGCTTATTGCTGCGACAGCGCTTGTGCACGGCATGACCGTCGTAACGCGTAACGTGGCCGACTTTGAGCCAACCGGTGTTCGAACGCTCAACCCGTGGATCGGCCCATGAAGATCGAATAGTTTGTGCTGTAGTAGCGCGCCAACCTCCTTCGTATCACATGTTATCTGGCACGAGGAATTCAGGGAATCGCGTTTTTTAGGTACAATTGGCCGATCTGAACAATTTTCTGGAGCACACAGCATGTCTATGTCCGACCGCGACGGCCTGATCTGGTACGACGGCAAGATGGTGGATTGGCGCGACGCCACCACCCACGTCCTGACCCACACCCTGCACTACGGCATGGGCGTGTTCGAAGGCGTGCGCGCCTACAAGACCGACAAGGGCACGGCCATCTTCCGGCTCAAGGAGCATACCGACCGGCTGTTCGCCTCGGCGCACATCTTCGGCATGAAAATGCCCTGGGACAAAGCCACGCTGATGCAGGCCCAACTGGATGTGGTGCGCGGCAACAAGCTCGAATCCGGTTACATCCGCCCGATCGTGTTTTACGGTTCTGAAGCCATGGGCATCGCGGCAAGCACACTGTCCACCCATGTCGCCGTGGCCGCTTGGTCGTGGGGCACTTATCTGGGCGCAGAAGCACTGGAGAAAGGCATCCGCGTCAAGACCTCGTCATTCACCCGCCACCACGTCAACGTCAACATGTGCCGCGCCAAGTCGGTATCCACTTACACCAATTCCATCCTCGCACATCAAGAAGTGGCGCACGACGGCTACGACGAAGCCCTGCTGCTGGATGTGGACGGCTATGTAGCTGAAGGCGCGGGCGAAAACCTGTTCATCGTAAAGAACGGCAAGCTGTTCACGCCCGACCTGACTTCCTGCCTGGAAGGCATCACCCGCGCCTCTATCATCGAACTCGCTGGCGAACTGGGCATCCCGGTGATTGAAAAACGTATCACTCGCGACGAAGTGTATTGCGCCGATGAAGCCTTCTTCACCGGCACTGCGGCTGAAGTCACGCCGATCCGTGAACTGGACAACCGCAGCATCGGCGAAGCCAGGCGTGGCCCGATCACAACCCAGTTGCAGACCCTGTTTTTCGACTGCGTCACCGGCAAGGCGGGCAATCATCAGGATTGGCTGAGTCTGGTTTAACTGGCCTAAGGAGCGAGCTATGCAACATGAATTCAAGGCACGTTATTACGAAGTGACCGCAGCCGACCTGCCGCTGCACTGCCCGACACCGGCGATGGCCGCCTGGAGCAGCCATCCGCGAGTATTTTTGCCGATAGAAAAAACCGGCGAAGCGCTGTGCCCCTATTGTGGCACGCTGTACAAGCTCAAGGGCGAACTGCCCAAGGGGCATCACTAAAAACCAGATTTACCGCAGAGGACGCGGAGGACGCTGAGGGAAACCTTAAAACCCCATTCAGGCTTTTGTTGTGGCGAGCTGTATTTCGCTTTTGATTTACTCCGCGTCCTCTGCGTCCTCTGCGGTGAAAAAATTCATGCCGAAAATCCTCATCATCGCCCCGTCCTGGGTCGGCGACGCCGTGATGGCGCAGCCGCTATTGCGACGCCTGAAGGAACAATATCCCGATGCCGTGATCGATGCCTTTGCGCCGGCCTGGGTGGCTCCAGTGCTGGAGCGCATGCAGGAGATCCGGCGCGTCGTCATCAATCCGCTGGCCCATGGCGAACTTAGCTTCAAACTGCGCTGGAAGCTGGGGCGCGCACTGAGGAAGGATCATTATGATCACGCCATCATCCTGCCCAATTCGCTCAAATCGGCGCTGATTCCTTTCTTTGCCGGGATTGCACTACGCACCGGATATAAAGGCGAGTTGCGATTTGGTCTGCTTAATGATGTCCGGCATCTGGATAAAGAGGCGCTTCCCCTGATGGTGGAACGCTTCGCCGCACTGGCCGAACAGCCCGGCACGCCGCTGCGCCGTCCGGTGGACAATCCACGCCTGACAACGGATAAAGCTCACGTCCAGGCCACCCTCAACAAACTCGGCCTCGCTCCGAAAAAATCCGTTATCGCATTCTGTGTCGGTGCCGAATATGGCCCAGCCAAACGCTGGCCGGCTCCGCATTTCGCCGAACTGGCGCGGATGCTGGCGGATGCTGGCCATGAAATCTGGCTGCTGGGCTCGCACAAGGATGCTGAAATCGGCACCGAAGTCGAGAGGCTAAGTAAAGGAGCGGCCCGCAATCTGTGCGGCCAGACCGGCCTCGCTGAAGCCATCGATCTGCTTGCCGCCGCGAACCTCGCCGTCGTCAACGATTCCGGCCTGATGCACATTGCTGCTGCGCTCGACAAGCCGATGATCGCGCTGTTCGGCTCATCCAGCCCCGGCTTTACCCCCCCCCTTTCAGACAAAGCCCGCATCCTCAGCCTCAACCTGTCCTGCAGTCCTTGCTTCAGACGGGTCTGCCCGCTCGGCCACTTTGACTGCATGATGAAGCTCACGCCAGCCAAAGTATTCGAAGAAATTTTCGCAGCACTTCCATCGATCGGCAATCAGGCCAATTATTCCGGCATTGACAACCCGGACTGAGCCATCCACGATAATGCCTCCAACCTGGAGAGATCAATGAGCAGCGAACAGGCTATTCTGTCAAATTTTATCGAGTCAATTGCAAAAGAACTATCATCCAATGACCTGATTTTTCCGAGCTTTCCAGATATCACCATGCGAATTCGGGCCATGCTGAACGACCCCAACGTTTCCGCCGGTGAAATCGCCAAAATTGTCGGAACAGAACCGGTTCTGTCCGCTCAACTGCTACGCCTGTCGAACAGTGCCGCCTTGTGTGCCGGTTGCCATCCGGTTACCGACCTGCCCACAGCGATAAAACGTCTGGGACATGCGCTGGTTCGCAACGCTGCGATTGCGTTGGGGATACGTCAACTGGCCCATGCCTCCAACCAGGTCATCATGCAGATCCCACTGGAAAAATTGTGGAAGCACAGCATACAGGTCGCCGCGCTCAGCTACGTGCTGGCAAAAAAACAGACCGGCATCAACCCGGACACCGCAATGCTGGCGGGCCTACTGCACGACATCGGCATGTTCTACATCCTGACCCACACAAATAAATACCCTGATCTGTTTGCCGATGCGGCAACAATAAAAGGCATTCCCCTACAAACGCACGCTCAAATCAGCTCTGCCATTCTGGAAAGCTGGGATATCCCGGAGGACATCATTTCAGCCGCATGTGACCATGAGATGCTCAGCCGGATTCACTACGCACCGGCAGATCTGACCGATATCGTCATGGCGGCCAATATTCTGGCCAAACGCGGCTTGCCCAAGGAAACAGAATGGCCAGCGCTTCCCTCCGCCTTCGGCCGGCTCAACCTGGACGCAGCGACATGCGCAGCCGTATTACTCAAATCCGAACAAGAAATCGCGCAGATCACCCAGATACTTGGCTGATTTACTGGATTTTTTAGCTCAACATAAAATTATTCTGATATAGAATGAATACTGAAAACATGAAATCACTGCTCACCGATACCTGATTACAATATGGAAACTCCGCAATCCAAGGAATTTGAATTCATAACGGGCCTGGCGAAGGAGCTCTCTTCCAAAAACCTGATCTTCCCGACCTCTCTGAATGCCACCATGCGCATCCGCTCCGCGCTCAACACTACCGATATATCTGCTGCCCATGTAGCGCAGATTGTCGGCGCTGAGCCGGTTCTGTCCGCTCAGTTGCTGAGGATGGCAAACTCGGCCGCAATCCGCGTTGGCGGCAATCAAATCACTGAGTTGCACACCGCAATTACGCGACTGGGATTCTCTATGGTGCGTAACGTTGCCATTTCCGTTGGCATGCGGCAACTATCGCAGGCACAGGAATTAGGAGGCATGCCACAGGAAGTTGAAGCATTGTGGAAACACAGTATTTTTGCTGCGGCCACTTCACACGCGCTGGCCAAAAAACTGACTCGCATCAATCCGGATGAAGCCATGCTGGCCGGGCTACTGCATGATATAGGCATTTTTTACATCCTGATTCGCGCAAAAAACTACCCGGATCTCTTCGCCGACAAGGAAGTATTGCAGGACGTTATTCGCCAATGGCATACAGAGATCGGCGAGGCCATTCTGGCAAGCTGGGAAATTCCCGATGAAATTCAGGCCGCAGTGAAAGGACATGAATCATTTGATCGCACCAGCTTCGGCCCCCCGGACCTCACCGATGTGGTGATCGTGGCCAACATTCTTGCCGAACAGGCCAAGCCCGGCTCACCCGAAAACATTGACTGGAACAACGTCCCATCTTCATTCTTGCGTCTGAAATTGGATGAGGAAACCTGCACTGCGGTCATGCTGGAATCCGATGAGGAAATCAGGCTGATCGCTCAGGCACTGGGCTAAGGACTCAATGAATAAGTCCAACTTATTCATTGACGAGCCCTAAACCAATCCCGGCTTTATAGCGTCCGGGAAAAACGTGGTTTTTCCGCCGATTGCTGCTTGAGGTAGGCGTCGAACGGCATCGCAATGTTGCGCAGGAAAAAACGCCCGGATTGGGTTACCGTGACCTTTTCCGGCGACAGCGCAACCAGTCCGTCCGCTTCCATCTCCTTCAGTTCCACCAGGGCATCGGCAAAATAGCTGTCGAAATCGATCCCCCAGGCTCGCCCGAAAGACGCCTTGTCGAGTTCCAGGTCACACATGATGCGAGTAATGGCATCGCGCCGCAGTTTGTCCTCATTCGTGACACGCAGGCCGCGCTCTGTCGGCAGATGCCCCTCACCCACCAGACGATAATAGTCCGACAGTTTTTTCTCGTTCTGCACGAAGACGTCCTCGGTCTGGCTGATGGAGGAAGCGCCGAAAGCATAGATGTCGCAGTTCTTGTGGGTGGTGTAGCCCTGGAAATTGCGGTACAGGGTCTTGCTTTGCTGTGCCCTGACAATTTCATCATCAGGTTTCGCGAAATGGTCCATGCCGATGTAGACGTAGCCTGCCGCGCCGAGCTTGTCCAATATCAACTGCTGCAGCGCGAGGCGAGTTTGCAGGCTGGGCAGATCGGATTCGACAATCAGCTTCTGATGCTTCTTCATCCATGGCACATGGGCGTAATTGAATACCGCCAGCCGGTCCGGCCCCATGGCTATGATCTTGTCCAGCGTTTCGCGATAGGTTTCCACGGTCTGGTGCGGCAGGCCCACCATCAGATCCATGTTGATGCTGTCGAAACCTTCCTCGCGCATCCAGCCGTACACTTCACGGATCAAGCTTTCCGGCTGCACCCGGTTGACCGCCTGTTGCACGGCATTATTCAGGTCCTGCACGCCCAGGCTGATGCGGTTGAAGCCGGCATCCTTCAGGGCTTTGACATGTTCGCGGGAAAGCTCGCGCGGGTCCACCTCGCAGCCTTTTTCCGCATCGGGGGCGATGGTAAAGCGGCTGGCGACATGGGCAAACAGGCGGCGGATGTCCTCAGGATGCAGATAGGTCGGCGTGCCGCCTCCCCAGTGCAGCTGGCGCGCCACCCGACCGGGATTGGTCAGCGCCGCGACCCGGTCGATTTCCTGGAACAGGAATTCCAGGTATTCCGTCGCCCGGTTGTATTTCTTGGTCGCCACCATGTTGCAGCCGCAGTAGTAGCACAACGTGTCGCAGAACGGGATATGCACATACAGCGACAGGTCGCGCCCCTTGTCCTGAGTCTGCTTGATTTCTTCCAGCCATTCCTTCTCGCCGAAAGCCTCGGTGAAATAGGGCGCGGTCGGATAAGACGTGTAACGCGGCCCGGCCTTGCTGTATTTTTCCAGTAGAGATGCGGCGAGTTGCATGGTGACGTGCTTTTCAGAATAGGTGAGGCGGTGATTATACTCCGGCTTGAAAGCGGGTGGAAAAAACGGCTGAAAACCGCGATAATCAAGGCAAATCCACACCAATAGAAAGTGCTCTACATGACCAGTCTGCCCAAAGAAATTTTCAAAGCCTACGACATTCGCGGCATCGTCGGCAAAACTCTGACCCCGGAAATCGTCGAAGCCATCGGCCACGCCATCGGATCGGAAGCCGTAGCGCGCAAGCAGACCGCTATTGCCATCGGTCGCGACGGTCGCCTCTCTGGGCCGGACCTGGCCGCAGCGCTGGCGCGCGGCATCCAGAAAGCCGGCATCGACGTCATCGATCTGGGCCTGGTTGCCACCCCGATGACCTATTTTGCCGCCTACCAGCTCAACACCCACTCTGCGGTCATGCTCACTGGCAGCCACAACCCGCCCGACTACAACGGCCTGAAAATGGTGCTGAACGGCGACACCCTGTCCGGCGACGCGATCCAGGCGCTGCGGATTCGCCTGGAACAGGGCGACCTGACCCACGGTAGCGGCAACTACACCACCCACGACATCGCTGACGAGTATCTCGACCGCATCACCTCCGACGTAAAGATGGCACGGAAGATGAAGATCATCGTCGACTGCGGCAACGGCGTGCCCGGTGCATTCGCGCCCAAGCTCTATCGCGACATGGGCTGCGATGTGGAGGAAATGTTCTGCGAAGTGGACGGCAACTTCCCCAACCACCACCCCGACCCCTCGGTACCCGATAATCTGCGCGACCTGATCGCCCGCCTCAAGACCAGCGATGCCGAAATCGGCTTCGCCTTTGATGGTGACGGCGACCGGTTAGGCGTGGTCACCAAGGATGGCCGGATCATCTTTCCCGACCGCCAACTGATGCTGTTCGCGCAGGACGTGCTCTCGCGCAACCCCGGCGCGGAGATCATCTTCGACGTCAAATCCACCCGCAACCTGTTTTCCTGGATCCGCGAACGCGGCGGCAAACCGCTGCTGTGGAAAACCGGCCACTCCTTCATCAAGGCCAAGATGAAGGAAACCGGCGCCCTGCTGGCCGGCGAGATGAGCGGCCACATCTTCTTCAAGGAGCGCTGGTTCGGTTTCGACGACGGTCTCTACGCCGGTGCGCGCATGCTCGAATTCCTCAGCAAGCAGGCCGACATCAACGCCACCCTGCACGGCCTGCCGGATACCGTGAATACGCCGGAACTCCAGATCCAGATGAAGGAAGGCGCTCACTATGCCCTGATCGAACAACTGCAAAAAACCGCCAAATTCCCGGATGCGACGGAAATCATCACTCTCGACGGCCTACGCGTGGAATACGCCGACGGCTTTGGCCTGATGCGGCCTTCCAATACCACGCCGGTGATCGTACTGCGTTTTGAGGCGGATAACGAAGTGGCACTGAAACGGATACAGGAAGAATTCAGGGCGGTGTTGCTGGCATCGGCGCCGGATTTGACGCTACCGTTTTGAATCAAATCCATCAAATCGGGCTGTTCACAGTTTGCGGTTTGTCGAAAATCTTTACACCAGGCACAAGAAGTTCAACACCCCTGATGATACAATGCAAGGGAATTCAGCCACACGGCATAAAGATTTTGCTTAGATAACCAATCGTATTAATGCCCAGGATGCATAAGTCTTACGCGCTTTGTCGGAAGTCTTTACACTTTTAGCATAATCCAGGTACGCTGCCCTTGGTATTTATGCCAATAATCTACATAAGCTACTGATATTTATCAACAGCAGGCATACGTGGCCCGATTGTTGCTTTATTAATAACCAACTATTTGGTAATCAAGCAAAGAAGCCAACTTTACTTGTTGCCGGGACGGAAAATGGAACAACCCCCGCCACATGACTTGTTGAGTTTAATTGGCGAGGCAAAACGTAATACAGCTTAAAACACATTGAAATTTAAACGGGAATGCGTAAGAAAATGAAAAAACATATTGCATTGACAGCGTGTCTGCTGACAGGACTGGGAACTTTAGGTCAAGCCGGGGCGGCAACGGTAAGTTATGACCTTAAACTTAATAACGTGACCACTTACACCGGGCAAACATTGGCCCGCGTGACCCTCAGTGACAATGCCACTTCCACTGGCGTCGATTTCACGGTCACCGCACTGCTTGCCGGAACGAAACTTGACGATTTCGCATTTAACTTCAAGGACAACACCCTTCCAGCGGGATTTGCTCTTACAAATTGGCCTTCAGGCTGGAATTATACGATCGATATTGACAAAATCGGCGGATTCAACGGCTTCGGCAAATTCGATGTACGAGTAGTCAACAATGGCGCGTCAACCAGGATTTCTCCACTGACCTTTTCTGTGACAGGTGGCACCGTGGCTAACTACCAGGCACTATCCTCTAAGGGTGATAGCGTATTCTTCTCTGCCCACGTAACAGATTTTCAGAACACCACGGCTACGGTTTTTGCCGGCGGATCATCGCTGGTTCCTGTTCCCGCCGCCGCCTGGCTGCTGGGCTCCGGCTTGATCGGCCTGGCCGGCTTCGCGCGCCGCAGGGTTACAGCCAAAGCAGTTTGATTGCATCACCCGCGCACTAACGCCCCTCCTCCACCTTGAGCCTCACCGTCCGGCGCTCGCCGGACTGGGTGGAGGCCGTTTCAAAGATGGCCCGGCTGACTTCATCCCGGCCCGACGTCATGCCGCCCAGATCGACCCATTCCCCCAGCTTGGCGCTGACGGTGGTCTGCAACTCCTGAAACCGCACGTCCTGGACACCCCCGATGCCGACGAAAGACAAGCGCGGCGCAATCTCCAGTTCCACCCGGTCGCCATTCAAACGGGGCAGCACGTCGAAGCCGGTGGTGACATTCAGGAATCGTGTGTCCTGTCCATAGGTGACCCGGTTACCGGCAAACACCAGGAACCGCTGCACATAGGGCAGGGACTGGCCGACGAGGATAAAGGCGGGCGCGCCTTCGAGCACGCTGATGAACTGGCTGTTGTTATCCTGGCTGGAACCGGTGCTGCGCGTAATTTTGTAGCGCAGACCACCTTCCTCCACACCCCCGATCACCAAGCCGCCGCGACCGCCGGAATCCCCGCGCGACGACGCAATCACGCGCACATCGCCGGCCCGGCCCTCGCCGGAAATGCCTTGTGAAGTTGCGCCACCGCTACGCGCCACATCCTGCTGCAACGTAATTCTCAGATTCTTCCGCGCCTTGTCGAGCTCGGCCAGCAACAGTTCAATGTCGCGCAGACCCTTGTCCGAAGCGCGCACGAAAAGCTGGTAATTCATGCCGCCGACGTTCTCCCCCGCCCCCAGCATGGGGCGGATCACCGGGATCAATTCCTCGGCGGAGCGATGCTTGAGCGGGATGATTTTGAGCGGATAATCCGCCAGCACCACCGTGGCCATAATCGACAGCAACAGTATCACTATCAGCTTCATCAACATCGTTATCTCCTTGCAGAATCCCTATTCTAGCGACTTGCTTGCCTCTTGTTACAGGTTACAAGGTAAAATGCGAGTATGTACTCATTTATCCGCTCCATATTCTTCAGCCTCGATGCTGAAACCGCCCACGGCCTCGGCATGCGCGCCATCAGGGATGCCCACCGGACAGGACTGTTGTGCCTGCTCGCGCCGCGCATCAAAGCCACGCCCCGTACCGTGATGGGATTGACCTTCCCCAACCCGGTCGGCCTGGCTGCCGGGCTGGACAAGGACGGCGACTACATCGACGGGCTCGGCGCGCTGGGTTTCGGCTTCATCGAAATCGGCACGGTCACGCCCCGCCCCCAGCCCGGCAACCCCAAGCCGCGCCTGTTCCGGCTGCCCAAAGCGGAGGCGATCATCAACCGCATGGGCTTCAACAACAAGGGGGTCGATTATCTGGTCAGCAGCGTCAAGCGCAGCAGCTACAAGGGCATCCTCGGCATCAATATCGGCAAGAACTTCGACACGCCGATTGAAAAAGCCGTTGACGATTACCTGATCAGTTTGCGCAAGGTTTACCCCTACGCCAGCTATGTCACCGTCAACATCTCCTCGCCCAACACCAAGAACCTGCGCCAGTTGCAGCAGTCGGACGAGCTGGAAAACCTGCTTGCCGCACTCAAGGCCGAACAGAAGTCACTCGCCGAGCAACACGGAAAATATGTGCCGCTGGCGCTCAAAATTGCACCCGACCTCGACACCGAGCAGATCATCATGATCGCCGACCTGCTGCTCAAATATCAGATCGACGGCGTGATTGCCACCAACACCACCATTGGCCGTGAAGGCGTGGAAGGACTGCCGCACGCCGAGGAAACTGGCGGTCTCTCCGGCGCGCCGGTACGCCAGAAATCCAACGCGGTGATCAAGCAGCTCTCCCTTGCCCTGCAGGGGAAAATCCCGATTATCGGAGTTGGCGGCATCATGAGCGGGCTCGATGCCGCCGAGAAGATTCAGCTTGGCGCCAGTCTGGTTCAGTTCTACTCCGGTTTTATCTATCGCGGCCCTGAACTGGTTGCAGAAGCCGTGCGCGAGATCGAAAGCGCTGAACTCATGTCCTTCAAAAAGAAGTGATCACCGCATGCTGATCGGCGTCCCCAAGGAAATCAAAGACCACGAATACCGTGTCGGCATCACCCCTGCCGGGGTGCGAGCCCTGACTGACGCCGGCCACGAGGTGCGGGTGGAAACCCGCGCCGGCGAGCGCATCGGTTTTAGCGACGAACTCTACCTGGCTGCCGGTGCCAGGGTAGTCGGCACGGCATCAGAAGCCTACGCCTGCCCGCTGATCGTCAAGGTCAAGGAACCCCAACCCGGAGAAATTCCGCTGCTCCGGGAAGGGCAGGTGCTGTTTACCTATTTGCATCTCGCCGCCGACCCGGCACTCGCCGACCGCCTGCTGGAAAGAAAAATTGTCGCCATCGCCTACGAAACCGTCACCGATACGGCAGGCGCCTTGCCCCTGCTCACACCGATGTCAGAGGTGGCCGGAAGAATTTCCATCCAGGCCGGCGCCACCGCGCTGCAACTGGCCAACGGGGGCCGTGGTGTATTACTTGGCGGAGTTCCTGGTGTAGAGCCCGGGAAAGTTCTGATCCTCGGTGCCGGCACGGTCGGCACTCACGCCGCCAGGATGGCGCTGGGGATGGGTGCTGACGTTACCATCATGGACATCCACCTGCCGCGACTACGCTATCTCGACGATGTATTTGGCCCCCGTCTCAAAACCCACTATTCCGAAGCGCATGCGATCGAGGAACTGGTGTGCCAGGCCGACCTGATCGTCGGCTCGGTGCTGCTCCCCGGCAAGCGTGCGCCGAAACTTATCAGCCGCGCCCTCGTCAAACGAATGAAACCAGGCTCGGTGCTGGTTGATGTGGCGATCGATCAGGGCGGCTGTGCTGAAACTTCCCGCCCGACCACCCATTCCAGCCCCACTTACATTGAGGAAGGCGTAGTGCATTACTGCGTTGCCAACATGCCGGCGGCCTGCGCGCGCACCGCCACCCAGGCGCTGACCAACGCCACTCTGCCCTACGTGCTGGTGCTTGCCGCCAAGGGGTGGAAGGCGGCGCTGAAAACGGATGCCGGGCTGCGCAAGGGACTCAACCTTCACCTCGGTCAAGTGACCAATGCCGGTCTGGCTGCCGATCTCGGCCACCCTTGCATCACCCCTGATGCCGTTCTGGGGTAGAGCCTCACCGCCCAGGCGAAATTGCAATGAAGCAAATTTTGTTGCATGAATTTATAAAAATGCTATCTTATACAAGAGTTACATATCTTGAAGTCCGGTCTTTGTGCGAGTTGCAAGTAGGGGATTTAATGCCTGATAATTCCACCATAGCAAACATTGAAGCGGCCTGACGACGATGGAACATTACCTCTTGATAATGCTTGGCACGGTTCTGGTCAACAACATCGTGCTGGTCAAGATGCTTGGCCTGTGCCCCTTCATGGGGGTATCCAAGAAGCTGAGCGCCGCCGTAGGCATGGGCGCAGCGACCGCCTTTGTCCTCACCCTGGCTTCCGGCCTGAGCTACCTGGTGGATCACCATCTTCTGATCCCCAACGACCTCAGTTATCTGCGCACCCTGTCCTTCATCGTGGTGATCGCCGCCATCGTCCAGTTCACCGAAATGTTCATTCGCAAGTCCAGCCCGGTGCTGTACCAAGTGCTGGGCATCTACCTGCCTCTGATCACCACCAACTGCGCGGTGCTCGGCATCCCCCTGCTGAACGTGCAGGAAAACCACAATTTCATCGAATCCCTGGTTTACGGCTTCGGCGGCGCGGTCGGTTTCGCACTGGTGCTGGCGTTGTTCGCCGCCATGCGCGAACGCCTTGAAGGCGCCGCCATCCCGGCACCGTTCCGCGGCTCAGCCATCGCGATGGTTACCGCCGGACTGCTGAGTCTGGCGTTCATGGGCTTTGCCGGACTGGTGAAATGATGGCGATAGACTTTTTGAACATGAAAAAACCAGCCACAGAGCACACAGAGATCACAGAGAAACCGCACCAGCTTTTAGACTCTGTGGTCTCTGTGATCTCTGTGGCAAACGTCTTTTCGTTGAATGTCACTAATCTGCTAGCCACGAGTCAGCCATGTTAAGCGCCATTCTGGTCATGATCCTCCTTGGCGTTGTTCTGGGCGCTGTACTCGGTTTTGCCTCGATCAAGTTCAAGGTCGAGGGCAACCCCCTGGTCGAAAAGGTCGAGGCCACCCTGCCGCAGACCCAGTGCGGGCAATGTGGTTTTGCCGGTTGCCGCCCTTATGCAGAAGCGGTTGCCGCAGGCCAGGCCGAGCCCAACCTGTGCGTCCCCGGCGGCGACAACGTGGCAAAAAATCTGGCCGAACTGCTCGGCGTCGAATTCAAGCCGGTTGGCGGTGATGAAGGCGTCGGCCCCAAACCCAAGATGGTCGCTTTCATCGATGAAAGCACCTGCATCGGCTGCACCGCCTGCATCAAGGTCTGCCCGGTGGATGCCATCGTCGGCGCGACAAAGCTGATGCACACCATCCTGGCCGACCCGTGCACCGGCTGCGAACTGTGCATACCGGCCTGCCCGGTGGACTGCATCTCGATGATCCCGGTGCCGGAAAGCGTCGCAACCTGGAAATGGCAGTACCCGGTCTTTGAATTGAAGAAAGCGGCATGAGAACGCTCTACAAATTTCACGGCGGCGTGCATCCGCCCGAGCACAAGACAGAATCGAGCCGCCTGCCTATCGCCGCCGCGCCGCTACCGCAGCGCCTGATCATGCCGCTACGCCAACACATCGGCAATCCGGCTACGCCGATAGTTAAAGTCGGCGATCATGTCCTGAAAGGGCAGATGATCGCCGCTGCCGACGGCTTCATCTCCGCTGCCGTTCATGCACCGACATCAGGCACTATCAGTACCATTGAACTTCACGCCGTGCCCCATCCCTCCTCCCTGCCTGACCTGTGCATCAGCATAGCGCCGGATGGCGAAGACCGCTGGACAGAGCGCCAGCCGCTGGATTACCAGACCGCCGACCCCGATGCGGTGCGCGCCCTGCTGCGCGATGCCGGCATCGTCGGCCTGGGCGGCGCGGCGTTCCCCACTTACGTCAAACTCAACCCCGGCCAGCACAAGGTCAAGACCCTGGTGCTGAACGGCGCCGAGTGCGAGCCCTGGATCACCTCCGACGACCTGCTGATGCGCGAACGCGCAGCCGAAATCGTGGCAGGCATCAAGATCATGGCGCACCTGATGCAGCCGGAAGAAGTCCTGATCGGCATCGAAGACAACAAGCCCGAGGCCATCGCGGCGATGCAGGCCGCTTGCCAGGGCACGAACTTTAAAGTGGTCACAGTGCCCGTCCTTTATCCCAGCGGCGGCGAAAAACAGCTGATCAAACTGCTCACGGGCAAGGAAGTGCCGAGTGGCCAGCGCCCGATCAATATCGGCGTGGTCTGCTCCAATACCGGCACCGCCTATACCGTGCACCGCGCCGTCAATCACGGCGAAGCGGTAATCTCGCGCATCGTCACGATCACCGGCAATGTCGACAGACCGCAGAATTTCGAGGCGCTGATCGGCACCCCGCTCGGCGAACTCGTCCAGCTGGCAGGCGGCGCCAAGTCCGACACCAGCCACTGCATCATCGGCGGGCCGATGATGGGCTTCGACCTAAACAATCTCGAAGCCCCCTTGACCAAGGCAACCAACTGCGTGATCGCCGCCTCGCCCGCGCTGTTTCCGCCCAAGCCGGCGGCCATGCCATGTATCCGCTGCACCCAGTGCGCCCAGGCCTGCCCATGCGACCTCCAGCCGCAAGAACTTTTCTGGTTCTCGCAAAGCAACAATTTCGACAAAGCACGCGCCTACAACCTGTCCGACTGCATCGAATGCGGCTGCTGCGATTATGTCTGCCCCAGCCATATCCCGCTGGTTTCCTATTTCCGCTTTGCCAAAAGTGAAATCGCCACGCAGGACCGGGAAAAAATGGCGGCAGAACTGTCCAGGCAACGCTTCGAGTTCAAGCAGCTGAGGGAAGAACGCGAGAAAGCTGAAAAAGCGGCCCGCATGGCAGAGAAGACAGCGGCGGCGGCAGCGGCTAAAGCCGCAGCCGCTGACAGCGGGGTCGAAGATCCTGTCGCTGCCGCAAAGCAGGCAGCCATTCAGGCCGCCGTGGAACGCGCCAAAGCGAAGAAAGCCGAGGCCGCTGCTGCTCTTTCCCACTCTCCCACCGGAAGCCACCCTCTCCCCAACCCTCTCCCGCAGGCGGGAGAGGGGGTTAAAAGCAACACGGAACCCTCATGAGCTCACCCCACGTCCTTACCCCCGGCAGCAGCGTCAGTACCATCATGCTGCTGGTGCTGGCCGCCCTGTTGCCCGCGATCGCTGCCTATTACTTCTACTTCGGTCCCGGCATCCTGATCAGCCTTGCCCTGGCCAGCCTCACTGCCCTGGCGGCCGAAGCGGCGATGCTGAAATTGCGCAACTATCCGGTTAAATATTTCCTGACCGACGGCAGCGCCATCCTCACCGCCTGGCTGCTGGCGCTGTCCATCCCGCCGCTGGCGCCATGGTGGCTGATCGTGGTCGGCACCGCCTTCGCCATCATCGTCGCCAAGCACCTTTACGGCGGCCTCGGCAACAACCTGTTCAATCCGGCGATGGTGGGCTTCGCCGTACTCATGATCTCCTTTCCCGCCGACATGACGCAATGGACGGCGCCGCTTCAACTGTCGCATCACCCGGTTGGTTTCAGCGAGTCGCTGCAATACTACTTCAGCGGTACGCTGCAAGGCGTCAAGCTCGATGCAGTGACCATGGCCACCCCGCTCGACACCCTGAAGACCCAACTCAATCTCCAGCACGCCATGGGCGAAGTGACAAACATGCCGATCTTCGGTGTGTTCGGCGGCAAAGGGACCGAGATGATCGCCGCCATGTTTTTGCTCGGCGGTCTATTCCTGTGGCAGCGACGCATCATCACCTGGCACATCCCGGTGTCCTTCCTGGCCGCCCTGGCGCTGGTCGCCGCGCTGTTCAACGGCATCGACAGCAGCCGCTACGCATCACCGATGTTCCATCTTTTCACCGGCGGCGCCATGCTGGGCGCCTTCTTCATCGCCACCGACTACGTCACCAGCCCGACCACGCCGCTCGGCAAGCTGATCTTCGGCGCCAGCACCGGCTTCCTCGTGTACGTCATTCGGGGATTCGGCGGCTACCCGGACGGCATCGCATTCGCCGTCCTGATCATGAACGCCGCCGTGCCGCTGATCGATGCCTACACACAGCCGCGAGTATTCGGCCACGACTCCGGGACGAAGCCATGACCACCCGCATCCTTCGCCACGCCTCCGCCTCCGCCGGCATTCTCACCGCCTTCGCGGTCGTCGGCACGGCGCTGCTTGCCGCCACCTATCTGGTCACTCGCCCGATCATCGCCGAGACCGAGAAACAGGCCAAACTCGCCCTGATCGGCCAGATCCTTCCGCCCGCGCTGTACGACAACGATCTACTAAAGGATTCTGCGCTGCTTCCGCCCGCCAAGGAACTTGGCAATACAGAACCCACTCCGGTCTATCGTGCCGTCAAGGAAGGCAAGCCTTCCGCCGCAGTGCTGGAGGTGATCGCCCCGGACGGCTACAGCGGCAAGATCCGGATGATCGTCGCGATCAAGGCGGATGGCGAAGTTTCCGGCGTGCGCGTGGTGACCCACAATGAAACTCCCGGCCTGGGCGACTATATTGAAATAGCAAAAAACAGCTGGATCCGGATATTCGAGGGCAAGTCGCTGTCGAAATTTACAGATCAGGAATGGAAAGTGAAGAAGGACGGCGGCAAGTTTGAGCACATGGCCGGTGCCACAGTCACTCCGCGCGCCGTGATCAAGGCCGTGCACAAATCGCTTAAATACTTCGCCGCGAATCAGGACAACATCTTTTCCCTGCCGGCCAATACTCAGGAGCAAGTGAAATGAGTACAGACACCATCAGCTACAAGGAAATCATCTGGAATGGCATCTGGAAGAACAACGCCGGCATCGTCACCCTGCTCGGCCTGTGCCCCCTGCTAGCGGTCAGCGCCACAGTGGTCAACGGTGTCAGCCTGGGGCTTGCGACAGCGCTCGTTATGGCCTGCAGCAACGGAGCAGTGTCGGTGGTACGCAGTTGGGTGCCGAACGAAATCCGCATTCCTGTCTTTATCCTGATCATCGCTGTGCTGGTCACCATCATCCAATTGGCGATGAATGCCTACATGCAGCCGTTGTACCTGGTGCTGGGAATTTTCGTTCCGCTGATCGTGGTCAACTGCAACGTACTCGGTCGTGCCGAAGCCTTCGCCTCGAAAAACCCGGTGATACCCTCGATGGTTGACGGCTTCATGGTCGGCTTCGGACTCACCCTCACCCTCGGTGTACTCGGGGCGATGCGTGAAATATTCGGCAAGGGCACACTGTTTTCCGGCATCGACCTGGCGCTGGGCGAATCGGCCAAGGGGCTGGTCATCACCGTATTCCCCGACTACCAGGGCTTTCTGCTCGCCATTCTGCCACCCGGCGCCTTTCTCGGCTTGGGCCTGTTGATTGCCGGCAAGAACTGGATCGACCAGCGTGCGGGCAAGAAGGTGAAGCCACAACCCGCCACAGACCTCCAGCCTTCTGCCGCAACAGCGTAGGCGTGAACCAAAAAAGATTAACCACGAATTGCACGAATGAGACACGAATGTTCACGAATAATCCGCGAGGGCCATGGCGAGTCTGATTCAGGCTGTTTGGTGAAATGATGTTTGCCTTTAAACATTCGTGTTCATTCGTGGAAATTCGTGTAATTCGTGGTTTATTCCTTGTTAATCTTTTCACATGAACGCCGCCAAACGCCGCGAAATCTTTACCCGTTTCCGCGCCGCCAACCCCAAGCCCACCACTGAACTGGTCTACCGCACGCCCTTCGAGCTGCTGGTGGCTGTGGTGCTATCGGCCCAGGCCACGGACAAGAGCGTCAACCTCGCCACCGCCAAACTGTTTCCGGTAGCCAATACGCCGCAGAAAATGTTCGCCCTCGGCCAGGAAGGGCTGGAGTCCTACGTAAAATCCATCGGCCTGTACAAGAGCAAGGCCAAGCACCTGATCGCAACCTGCCGCCTGCTGCTGGAAGAGCACGACAGTGAAGTGCCGCGTAATCGGGAAGAGCTGGAGAAACTGCCCGGCGTCGGGCGCAAGACCGCGAATGTGATTCTGAACACTGCCTTCGGCGAGCCCACCATCGCCGTAGACACCCACATCTTCCGCGTCGCCAACCGCATCGGCATCGCACCGGGCAAGACCGTGCTGGAAGTGGAAAAGAACCTGCTCAAGTTCATAGCCCCGGAGTTCCGCCACGATGCGCACCACTGGCTGATTCTGCACGGACGCTACGTGTGCAAGGCGCGCAAGCCGGACTGCCCCCGCTGTTTGATCAACGACCTGTGCGAATACAAAGAGAAAACAACATGAATTCAATCATTCAGCGCAGTGTATTTTGATAAACTAACGGAATCCGTTACAATCTAATAAATGGAGAAACGCAAACCCCATTACGATCTGATCACTGCCCAAGACATCGTGGCACGTGATGGGATTAAGGCTTTCACTGGAACGGCGCTGGTCGGGGCGAAGATGTTAGGGCTAAGCGGAGATGCGGCTTGCCGTATAGTGGCTGGCATAACACCCGCCATGTTCTACAAAAGCATGACCACCCACCTCAGTCATGCCGTGTGGCAAGACGTATATTACGCCCCGCTGGCCCATGGACGCACCGCCTACATCAAGCTCACGCTGACAGTGGCGGGGAAAGTGGTGATTCAGTTCAAGGAGAAATGACATGAGCGATGGTTACAAAGTGGTACCGGACCACCTCTGCCCGGTGTGCGGCGCTCAGGCGTCACTGGTGCGCGAGACGCGTGATATCCCATTTGCGTACAAGGGGAGCGAAACCGTGATCCAAGTAGTACACGGCGAATTTTGCACGGCCTGCGGCGAAAGTTTCTGCGACCCGGCGCACCCGGCGGACTGGCAGCGCCTCAACAATGAAATGGACGCCTTCGTCGCCAAGATCAACGCCGCCGAGGCGGAACGCATCCGCCTGTGGCGCAAGCGGATTGGTCTGACACAGAGGCAGGCGGCGGAACTCTTTGGCGGCGGAGTCAATGCCTTTTCCGAATACGAACGCGGCAAGACGCAACCATCCAAATCCACGGTACTCCTTTTGAAACTCCTGAACAAACACCCTGAGTTGCTAAAGGAGCTGACAAACTGATTCAGACCAGCGGCGGAAGGCGCTACACTTTTCCCTGCAGCCCTGCTCCGGTTTTCCCCCTCACTCCTCACCCCTTACGCCTCACTGAATACAAATGACCATCGCAACCGGACTCGCCACCGCACCCGTCGCCGACCCGCAGCTTGCCGGGCTGGCCGTTGCAGCGGCCATGGAGAAGGCTGGGTTGACCATCGCCAACAGCGTACTGCTATTCCTCACCCCGGAGTTCGCCCGCGACCCCAAGCCTGCCCTTCTGGCCGCGTCCCGGGCCAGCAACTGCACCCGCATTATCGGCTGCTCGGCTGCGGGCATTTTCACCGAGCAAGACTGGGTGCTGGACGCGCCGACTGCTGCCGCAATGGTATTCGGCGGCGACATCAGCCTGGCCCCTGCGCCACAACTGCGGACGGACGACCTGATTCTGTCGCTGGCCGCCCCCAACGCCCTCAACTCCGCCTGGATCAGTGAGCCTGGGAGGCGCTTCGGCGGAGTATCGGGAGACGCTACCGGGCAAGGGCCGTTCAAGGTCTGGTGCGGCGGCAGGACGGCTGAAAGCGGTCGCTGCGAAACCCGGTTGGCCGGTGCAAAGGGTGTCGTCGGCGTTTCCCAGGGCATCCGTGCCCTGAACGAGCCGCTGGCGATCACCCAGGCCAGCGGCTACGACGTGATTTCACTCGGGCAGCAACCTGCCATGAACGTGCTGACGCGTGAACTGCCGCTCGATCTCCGCAACGAGGACGACATTCCCCTGCACCTGCTGATGGCCGGGGTCATCCATGGCGACCCCAGCACGGCCATTGCCGATGGCCGCTTCCACCTCGCTCCGATCATTTCCGCCAATGCCGAGGATCGCTCGGTCACCCTGTCGGCGCGGCTTGCACCCGGCGAACGGATGTTCTGGGCGGTGCGCCAGCCGCTGGCCGCCGAGCGCGACATGCGCCTGACGATAGAGCGCTTGCAGCAGGAACTCGATACCCCGCCCGATTTCGGCCTGCTGTTTCCCTGCATGGGACGCGGCCCCTATTTCTACGGCGGGGTGGATCGCGACCTCGACCTGGTCAAGCAGCGTTTCCCGGATATGCCGCTGATCGGTTTCTACGGCAATGGCGAAATCGGGCCGCTGGACGGCACCAGCCAGTTGCTCCAGTACGCCGCCGTCCTCGGACTTTTTCACCATGTTTAACCCATCCCGCGACCAGGCACGCCGCTTCTTCTTCGATGCCTGGCAAAAATTCCGCTCCAGGCAGCCGCTGTCCGATCTCGAAGCCATCGCGCTGGAACTGATGCAGCAGCACCCGGAGTATCACGCCGTCTTCGACAACCCGGAACGCTACGTCGAGCGCAATTACTTGCCTGAATCGGGCGAAGCCAACCCCTTCCTGCACCTGAGCCTGCATCTGGCGATCCGCGAGCAACTGCCGATCGACCAGCCGCGCGGTATCGCCGCCCAATATCGGCGTCTGCTGGAAAAAACGGGGAGCGCGCACGATGCCGAGCATTTGATCATGGACTGCCTGGGAGAAATGATCTGGCAGGCGCAACGCCAGGGAGCCCAGCCTGACCCGGCGATCTATTTTAACTGCCTGGATAAATGCTAGAATAATCGGGCAATCATGTTTAATCCACTACAGGAGACCACAATGAAAAGAATATTCCTCATCGCCCCATCTCTGCTGCTTGCCTTGAGCACCCTTCCCGCCTTCGCCGACGACATGGCCCAGTATCAGGAAGAAAGCCGCAAGATCGTCAAGGAATTCGCCTCGCAACTGGGCGGTGAAATGCAGAAGGAAATGAAAGCCAACGGCCCCGTCTCAGCCATCAAAGTTTGCCGTGACGTAGCACCCGCCATCGCCTCCGAAGTTTCGCGCAAGAACGGCTGGAACGTCGGTCGCAAATCCCTCAAGACGCGCAACGCCGCGCTGGGCATGCCGGATGCCTGGGAGCAGAAGGTACTGGCCGACTTCGAAAAACGCATGGAAAAGGAAAACCCCGCCAACATGGAATTCGCCGAGGTCGTCACCGAACCGCAGGGCAAATTCTTCCGCTACATGAAAGCCATCCCGGTTCAGGATGTCTGCCTGAAATGCCACGGCGGCGATGACGCCGTCGCCCCCGGCGTGAAGGATGCGCTGAAAGCCGAGTACCCCCACGACAAGGCCACCGGCTACACCCTGGGCCAGATTCGCGGCGGCTTCAGCATCAAGCGCCCGCTGTAACGTCCGCCCTGAATGGACGTTTTCATTAACCGTTAAAAACGGCGATTCACCGCAGAGGACGCGGAGGACGCTGAGGAAAGACAAGGCATTGCCAAGTAATGCTGATTCACCCATTGGGTGAGCACGTTTCTTACGGCTAGCCTTTGAATTCCTCCGCGTCCTCCGCGTCCTCTGCGGTTAAATAGCTTTTTACACCCCTCCCCGGCAGGACGCCCACATGCACACAGAAAGCTTTATCGCGGGCAAGGATGCCTCGCTCGAATCATCGATCGGCGCCATGCAAGCCAGACTGGCCACGCTGGGTTTCCATATTGAAGAGCGCTCATGGCTGAACCCGATAGACAATGTCTGGTCGGTACATATCCGCGATCGCGACTGTCCGCTGCTGTTCACCAACGGCAAGGGCGCATCGAAGCTGGCGGCTCTGGCGAGCGCGCTGGGCGAATTTTTCGAGCGCCTTTCCTGTAACTATTTCTGGTCACATTATTATCTGGGCGAAACGATTGCCAATCGCCCATTCACCCATTATCCGCAAGAACAATGGTTCAAACCGGGCGACGATGGCGACTGGCCGGACGATATCCTCACACCGGAACTGCGCGAATTCTACAACCCGGAAGGGAGCATCGATGCAGACATGCTGGTCGATCACAACTCCGGCAATATCGAACGCGGCATTTGCGCCCTGCCCTACATCCGGCAGCGCGATGGCATCCGCGTCTGGTTCCCGGTCAACATCATCGGCAACCTCTACGTCAGCAACGGCATGTCGGCAGGCAACACCCCCGCCGAGGCGCGCACCCAGGCGCTGTCAGAAATTTTCGAACGCCACGTCAAATTCCGCATCATCAGCGAAGGGCTGTGCCTGCCGGAAGTGCCGGACGAGGTGATCGCCCGCTACCCGCGCATCGAGGCCGGCATCCGCGCCTTGCGCGCGGCGGGCTTCGGCATCCTGGTCAAAGACGCCTCGCTGGGCGGAGAATATCCGGTCATGAACGTGACCCTGCTCAACCCGCACGACCAGGGCTGCTTCTCCAGCTTCGGCGCGCATCCGCGCTTCGAGATCGCCCTCGAGCGCTCCCTCACCGAGCTGCTGCAAGGGCGTGCTCTGGACGCGCTGGGCGGCTTCCCCGAGCCGGGCTTCGACCTGGACGAAATCGCCAGTTCGCCGAATATCGAAATCCACTTCGTCGATTCCAGCGGAATCATCAGCTGGAACTTTCTCGGCGACACCCCTGATTTCGAATTCAACAACTGGAATTTCAGCAACACGACCGAGGAAGACTATGCCTGGCTGGTTGAGCGCATCCACGCCGAACAGCGCGACATCTACATCGCCGACTTCGCCCATCTGGGCGTCTACGCCTGCCGCATCATTGTTCCCGGCATGTCGGAGATTTATCCGGTCGACGATCTGGAATGGGAAAACAACAGCGTCGGCAACGCCATCCGCCCCGCCATCCTGCACCTTAACGACCTGAGCAACGACGAATGCGCCCAATTGCTGGACACCCTGAACGAGCTCGGACTGGACGACCAGCGCCCGGTCGCAGCACTGATCGGCCTGGCCGCCGATGCCGGCTCTTTCTGGAAAGACTTGCGCGTAGGCGAGCTGAAAACCCTGCTGGCGCTGGCCATTGGCGATGAAGAAGCGATCCGTGAAGGCTGCGAGTGGGTGCGCCATTTCGAACAGCTGAACGAACAGCGCCGCAAGGTTTACCTGTGTATCGAAAGCCTGCTCAACCTGGGCGATGCAGCCCCGTACAGCGATGCACTAAAGGCTCTCTATGGCGCGGATACGCTGCAACAGGCACAAGCCCTGCTCAACGGGGAACAGCGCTTTTTCGGCCTGCATGCGCCGGGAATGGCGCTGGAAGGGTGTGATATGCACCAACGCTTGCTTGAAGCATATGGCAAACTGCACGCGATATAAGCGGGTGGATAACGGGATCACCAATTCGTCATGAACCTGACAGACATAATTCTTGCCGCACTGATTCTTGTTGCCGCTCTGCTTTTTTCCTCGGTAGGCCACGCCGGCGCATCCGGCTATCTTGCTGCAATGGCATTGGTCGGCGTATCGCCGGCAGTCATGAAACCCACCGCTCTGACGCTGAATATCCTGGTTGCTGTGATCGCAACGACCAAGTATTACCGCGTAGGCGCATTTTCCTGGCACTTGTTCTGGCCATTCGCGCTTGCCTCCATTCCCTTTGCATATCTTGGCGGCTTGCAGACATTGCCGGGGCACATCTACAAGCCGTTGGTCGGAGCTGTCCTCCTGTACGCCGCGTGGCGCTCATTCCATACCGCGCATCAACCGCATCAAATCAGAGTCGCCCGCCCGCCTTTATTTGTGTTGTTACTGGCAGGCGCGGCCCTTGGCTTCCTTTCCGGCCTTACCGGGGTAGGGGGCGGCATCTTCTTGAGTCCCCTGCTTCTGCTCTTTCGCTGGGCCGAGGTAAAAGTCATTTCGGGCATCTCTGCGGCGTTCATTCTGGTTAACTCAATTGCAGGTTTGCTTGGCGTTATGGCTTCTGCCCCGGCATTGCCTTCCGCATTGCCGTACTGGGCGACCGCCGCCATTGTGGGCGGATACATTGGTGCAGAATATGGCAGCAAGCGGCTGGGCAATCCTGCAATCCAAAAGATTCTGGCTATCGTGCTCGCAATCGCTGGGGTGAAAATGATCGCGTCAGCTTAAGAATTTCTTTCCGTATATTCAGAGATCACTCCGCGCTCTTATTCCTCCCGTTCCTCCGGTGGCTTGAGACCACGGAACGCCCGATACAGCATCACGTCGTAGGCGATTTTCATCCCGGCTCCGATAAACAGCGGGGTGGAAAGCGTCAGAAACTGCATCAGGAATCCGGCAAACGACGGCGCGACCGCCCACCCTCCCAGCCGCACCAGATGGGTGACGCCGGAAGCGAAAGTGCGTTCCTCCTGCCGCACCATCGCCATCACATAGGACTGGCGCGTCGGCACGTCCATCTCCACCAACCCCTCGCGCAGCAGGAACAGCACTGCCGCCACCCAGAAATTCGGCGCGAAGGCGACAGTCACCAACAACAGGCTGGAAGGAATGTGCGTGAACACCATCGTATTCACCAGCCCGATACGTTTGGCCAGCCAGGCCGCGCCGAGGTGCGAGATGGCGTTCATGCCGCGCGCGCCGAGGAACAACACGGCGATCACCGATTCGGACACACCGAAGCGTTCATAGAAAAAATAGGACAGCAGCGCCGTGCCGACAAAGCCGCCGGCCACGCTGTCGAGCCCGAAGAGCAGGGAAATGCGCCACAGCACCTTGCGGCTTTGCGGTGAAATGACTAAACAAGGTTGTTTCAGCGGCGCTTCAGCTTGGGCAGAAAGACGCAGGTAAAGCACGGCAGTAGCTAACAACAGCAAGGCATACAACATCACCGCAGCCTGGAACGACGCCAGCTCGGCAATTCCGGCCATACGCAGAAAACTGGGAATCACCGCCAGCAGGCCGCCGAAGCCGTGGCCGACATCCTGCAACACGTTGTACCAGGCAAAAGCGCGGGTGCGCTCCTGATCGGTGGCGGTTGCCGGAATGATCGCCTGCTCCAACACCAGCGCGGCACCGCGGTCGCGCCCCATGCCGTTGAGCATGCCGACAAAGGCGGCGAGTCCGACCGCGATTGGACTGGAATACCACGCCGCCGCAGCGCCACCCAGTGCACTCAGCATCGCCAGCCAGAACAGCAGGCGGCGCCTGCCCAGCCGGTCGCCGGCAAAGGTCACCAGCAAGGCTGCCAGCGTCGCGCCCGCCAGTCCGGCACTGATCACGAGACCGATTTGAGAGGGCGTGAATGCCATGCGGGCAAGATAAATGCCGAGCAGCACCCCCATCATGCCAGTGGCGAGGGCGCGCAGGAAGGCGGTGGTGTAGAGGATGCGGCGGTCGCGGAGCATATTGCCTAACTCACTGCGCGGCGCAGCAGCCCCATCACTTTCTGCAACGGCGTTTCCGCGCACCAGGCATAGAGCGCATCGTAGATGACCATGCCGTGCTTGAGCATTTCGTGGTCATCCTCGAAATTCAGAGACAACCCTTTCGAGATCGCCAGCAACCCGACCGCCTCCTTCGCCAACTCGGGAGTGCCGGTGTCGGCAGCGCGTACGATGCGCGCAAGCTTGATCAGCGCCGCGTCAGTAAGCTGGTACTTGGCAATGAAAGCATCGAAGCTGCACTGGTCGCCATGATGGCCCAGTTCAACGCCGGATACATCGTAGGGAATGGCGCCGGTTTCGGCGGCAATTTTCATCACGTCGCTACCAGGCACATACAGAAACTCCGGCGCTTCGTCGATGAAGCGCGCGATCAGCCAGGGACAGGCGATACGGTCGATCTTGGGGTGTTCGCGGGTGATCCACTTCATGGTTTTCTCCTGATTTAGTTCGAAACCACGGAGAACACGGAGGGCACGGAGAAAACCAAAAGTAGGCGCCTCTAGGCGACAAAAAAATTGCGGAAGTCATTGGCATCTCCTGACGGGTGATGCGCGAAACCCGCATAACATTTTGATCTAACTCCGTGAACTCCGTGGTTAACTGCTTTTTCCAGGTTTACTTGCTCACCGTATCCCCACCCGCCGCTTTCCAGCCTTCGATGCCACCCTCGATGAAGCGGGCCTGGACGCCTTCAGCCTGCAGGGCATCCACCACGGCATTGCTGACCGAACCGCCGCGCATGCAGTAGAGCACCACTTCGCGGTGCTTGGGGATCTTGTCCAGCCATTCATCCATCGCGTCAGGGTCGCACCAGGTCGCGCCCAGGATTTTTTCCCGGGATGCATCGAGGTCGCTTTTTCGGCGCACGTCAAGCAATGCAAAGGGTGATGAATCTCTCAGTTTTTTGAGATCGTTAGGGGAAATTGTGCGATCCATTCTCAGGCTCCTTCAGAAAACAACAAAAGTGTAAATCAATCCCAGCGCCGCGCAGGCGCCGATCACGCGCATGATGTCCTGCTTGTACTTCCACAGTGCAAAGAAGGCGGCGATGGAAATCAGGGCGTAGAACCATTCGAAGCCGCCACTGAAAGGCGCAGCCTCGGTGGCCTTGGGCCACAGCACGTGCCAGCCGAAGAAAATGGCGAGGTTCAAAATCACGCCCACCACAGCGGCGGTGATGCCGGTCAGCGGAGCGGTGAACTTGAGATCACCGTGGGTAGATTCGACCAGCGGCGCACCCGCCAGGATGAACAGGAAGGAGGGCAAAAAGGTAAAGAAAGTGGCCACGCTGGCACCGGCGAAGCCGGCCAGAAACAGGGCTTCCGGACCGAAAATCTGTTTCGTCCACGCGCCGACGAAGCCAACGAAGGACACCACCATGATCAGCGGCCCCGGCGTGGTTTCGCCCAGCGCCAGGCCGTCGATCATCTGCGTGCCGGTGAGCCAGTGGTATTGTTCCACTCCGCCCTGATAGACGTAAGGCAGCACCGCGTAAGCGCCGCCGAAGGTGACCAGCGCCGCCTTAGTGAAGAACTCGCCCATGGTGAGCAGGGTGGGTTCGGTCAGCGACATCATCGCCGCGCCCCACAAGGCCAGCCCGACCAGCAGCAGTATGGCCAGCCGGGCGGCGTTGAATTTGACGTGCGCCGGGGGCGGCGTGTCGTCATCGATCAGCGCCGGACCGAAAGACTTGTTGCTTGCACCGTGGCCGCCACCCACCCTGAATTTTTCCGGCAGAAACTTGCCGCCGATGAAGCCCAGCAATCCAGCACCCAGCACAATGTAGGGGAAATCGATTTTCAGGGCAAAAATGGCCACGAAGGAGGCCGCCGCCATCGCCCACAACAGCTTGTTTTTCAGCGCCCGCGAGCCAATGCGCCAGGCGGCGAACACTACGATAGCCACCACCGCCGGCTTGATGCCGTTGAATACGCCCTGCACGAATTTCACATCACCGAAGGCCATATACACGTAAGTCAGTCCCGCCAGAATGAACAGCGACGGCAGCACGAACAGCACCCCGGCGACGATGCCGCCCCAGGTGCGATGCAGCAGCCAGCCGATATAGATGGCAAGCTGCTGTGCTTCCGGGCCGGGCAGCACCATGCAGTAATTGAGCGCATGGAGGAAACGCCGCTCCGAAATCCAGCGTCGTTTTTCCACCAGTTCCTGGTGCATGATGGAAATCTGCCCGGCTGGACCGCCGAAGCTGATGAAGCCTAACTTGAGCCAGTAAACGAAGGCCTCCCATAAGGAAGGGTGGGCTGGGCGCGCCAGATCGCTGGTCTCGCTCATGTTGATTCTCCAGTTTTAAAATTCAGATATATCCCGTCAAAAACGCCGCTTGCCGCCGCGAGCAGCGCATCATCATCCGGCAGACTGACGCGCAGCCCGCCCAGCACCATTTCCAATCCAGCAGCTTCCGCCACCGGCAGGCCGCCGACATCGAGGCAATGCACCAGCGCACCCAGCTTTACCAGAGACGTGTCGGATTCCAGCCCGAAACTTGCCAGCAATACCTCGAACGTCACGCGCTGGCCGACATGGGTGAAAACGGCGCCGTCAAAATCGAATCCCAGTGCGTCAGCCGGACAGTCCTCCACGCGTTCCAGCCAGACGAACCCGGCCGCAGGATCAATGAAGCGGCGGATCAGCCAGGCGCTGGCCATGCGGTCTACCCATAAATGCTTGCGCGTGGCCCAGTTGCGATGCTGGTAGGCGGCTTTGTCCAGCACGGCGATATCACCCGCTGTGGGGCGCGGCTCGCCCGGCGCCAGAGAAGCCAGAAACGCGGCCTCCGCATCCATCAGCAAGGCATCCGCCTCGGCTTTGCCACCACGGGGAAAATAATCGATCGCCACCAGAGCCTCGAATTCGCGCCACAGGGTTTTAAGCTGGCGCCGACCCGCATGCGTATCCAGTGTGCCGATGTCGGCATGAAAAGCCGTCACGCGCTCCATCAGTGCGCGATAGTCCTCGCTGCGGTCGAACATCGCCTGAAAGTCGGTCTTTTCCTCGGTGGAGGGGTTGGCGACATTCAGCAGGTACGCGCCGCCCCCGCCCTGCTTGATGTCTTCGGCATGCATGCGCAGCGCCTGCCGCAAGCCCCTGCCGGCAGGCAGCAGGTAGACGCCATCGCGCAACATGGCGCAACCCAACCCCTTCATGGCGCGCCAGACTCGCATGCGCAGGGTGGCGTTGGCGGCGGGCAGACTAACCACCAGGGCCAGCCATTTATCGGTACTGAAAGCAGGTTTCAAAATGCCGGACCAAATTTTATTGACGCAACAATTGTGACAGAGTTTTGTAGCAATGTGAACTAATAATATTGAATAGTATTTCACATTAGCCAGGCAACTCACGTAAAATCAAGGCATCAATTTGTGATAAAAAAATAAATATTTAATTTTTATTCGAATAGACAAATTCTAAACTAAGGAAAATACTTGGAAAATTGCCCTTCCTGCAAGCTCTGGCTATACCGCACCCTCCCCTTCCTGCGCTGGTGGCCGATGGTCACCAAAGAGACGCTGCGCGCCGACATGATCGCCGCCATCACCGGCGCCATGATCGTGCTGCCTCAGGGCGTGGCCTTTGCAACCATCGCCGGCCTGCCGCCCGAGTACGGCCTCTATGCCGCGATGGTGCCGGCCATCATCGCCGCCCTGTTCGGCTCCAGTTGGCACCTCGTTTCCGGCCCCACCACCGCGATTTCCATCGCCGTATTCGCCTCGATGTCGCACATCGCCGAACCGGGCACACCGCAGTTCATCAACATGGTGCTGACCCTGACCTTCCTTACCGGCGTGTTCCAGCTCGCACTGGGGCTGGCCCGCATGGGGGTTCTGGTCAATTTCATCTCGCATACCGTGGTCATCGGCTTCACCGCCGGTGCGGCCCTGCTGATCGCCAGCAGCCAGGTCAAGAATTTCCTCGGCATCAACATCCAGCGCGGCACGCCCTTCTACGAAGTCATCCACCAGATGTTCGTGCAAGCCGGCGACATCAACCCCTGGGTACTCTCCATCGGCATCCTTACCCTGGCCTCCGGCATGTTCTTCAAGCGCTTTATTCCAAAATTCCCCTACATGATCGGCGCCATGATCGTCGGCAGCCTGGCAGCGTATTTCCTCAACACCCTGGAAGGCCTGGATACCACCCACATCAAGACCGTGGGCGCGCTGCCTTCCCATCTCCCTCCGCTGTCGCACCCGGATTTCTCTTTCAATGCCCTGCATCACGTCCTCTTCCCTGCACTGGTGGTCACCATGCTGGCATTGGTCGAAGCGGTTTCCATCGGTCGCTCTATCGCCATCAAGTCCGAGCAGCGCATAGACGGCAATCAGGAATTCATCGGCCAGGGCCTGTCCAACATCGTCGGCAGCTTCTTTTCCGGTTACGCCTCCAGCGGTTCCTTCAACCGCAGCGGCGTCAACTACGCTGCCGGCGCGAAAACTCCGCTTGCCACGGTGTTCGCCGCCATTGCACTGGCGCTGATCGTGCTCCTGGTGGCGCCGCTCGCCGCCTTCCTGCCTACCGCCGCCATGGCCGGCATTCTGTTTCTCGTGGCGTGGGGTCTGATCGACTTCCACCACATCCGTAGCATCTGGCGCACCAGCCGCGCCGAAACGCTGATTCTCTGGATCACCCTGATCGGCACCCTGATCAACCTGGAAAAAGGGATTTTCGTCGGCATCCTGGTCTCCCTGATTTTGTACCTGTATCGCGTCTCGCGCCCGGCCATCGTGCCGGTGGTGCCTGCTCCCGAAGAAGGTGCTTATCACTTTGTGGATGCCAAAGGGCACGAGGAGTGTCCGCAGGTGCGCATGCTGCGCATCAACGGCTCGATCTTCTTTGGCGCGGTGGACCATGTGCAGGGCGCCCTGCAGCAGATCGACGAAATCAATCCGGACCAGAAAACCGTACTGATCACGGGCAGCGCCATCAACTTCGTCGACGTGGCCGGTGCCGAGATGCTGGCGCAGGAAGCCAAACGGCGGCGCAGACTGGGAGGCGGCCTGTACTTCTATCGCCTCAAGGATTCGGTCTACCAGTTCCTGCACAAAGGGGATTACCTGAAGGACATCGGCGAAGGTGGCTTCTTCCCGGCGCAGTCCAACGTCACCCGCGCCATCTATTTCACCCTGGATGCGGAAGTGTGCCGTAGCTGCAAACACCGCATCTTTCCGGAATGCCATGGGCCGGTTCTGCCGGACGGGGAGCCCTGGCCCGCGATGTAAGGCTCGGATGATCGCGGCTAAAACCCGCTCCAGAATAGGTACTACTCAGGTCAGAATGAGATGGCCAGGCAGTCACGTTGAAGCGGTGACAGGCGATTGCATGCCCCACACAATTTAAATTTCCGCCTCTATCTGTTCAGATCAAACCGGAACTACACCAGTTTATGGGTGCGCCGCGTGATTGGACATGCATTCTTGCCAATTCCATGCCAGAATAAACACTCTAAGATTAAAGAAAAATTATGGAATCTTCTACCTCTCTGGAACTGGCCAAGCACACCCTTCTGGTGTTCGGCATCATTCTTGCGGTTGGCACTTTCTCCGGCTTGCTGGCACGATTGGCGCGAGTGCCCGACGTCGTCGTGTTCCTGCTGATCGGCATGTTGATCGGCCCTGGAGTTTTCGGGCTGGTGGACATCAAGACGGATTCGGCAATCAACCAGTTGATCCTGATTTTCGGCTCCAGCTACATCCTGTTCGACGGTGGCGCCTCGATTCGTCTCAAGGTGCTGAAAGAAGTCTGGATCACCCTTGTCATCATCGCCACCATCGGGGTGCTGATTACTGCCGCCATTACCGGCATAGCCGCCTATTACATCCTCGGCATTCCTTTTATCGTAGCCTTCTTGCTGGGCACGGTCATCGCCTCCACAGATCCGGCCACCCTGGTACCGGTATTCAAGCAGATCAAGATCAAGGATCGTGTCGCGCAGACGGTAATGAGCGAATCCGCATTCAACGACGCGATGGGCGCCATCATCACTTTCACCGTGCTCGGCGTGGCGATGGGGGCAGGCGAATTCTCAGCCGGCGATGCGCTGGCGGATCTGGTCAAACAGTCGGTGCTAGGCATCCTGATCGGCGGCATCCTGGGCTATCTCGCCGCCTTCATGATTTCGCACGAAAAATTCGGCTTTCTGGCCGAATACGCGCCGGTAGTCACCCTGATGGCCGTGATTGGCGCCTATATGGCTGCCGACGGCCTGCATTCCAGCGGCTTCATGGCGGTGTTCGTGTTCGGCATCATGCTCGGCAATCAGGGGTCGCTCGGCTTCAAGCGTATCCACAACGACGAAGCCATCCTCGAAGATTTCATCATGACCACTTCACTGATCATGCGCATGTTCATTTTCATTCTGCTCGGCACCCAGGTCGATTTTGCCCTGATGAACCAGTACCTGCTTGGAGGCGTTGCGGTGGTGACAATCTTCATGCTGGTGGCGCGGCCCGCGACGGTGTTCCTGTGCGCCCTGCCAGACCGGCGCGCCAAGTGGAGTTTCAAGGAAATGCTGTTCATGTGCTGGACGCGCGAAACCGGGGTAATTCCAGGCGCGCTGGCCGGCCTGCTGCTAGGCATGAAAGCACCCGGCGCGCAGCTCATCGCCTCCGTCACCTTCATCGCTATTTTGATGACTATCCTGATTCAGGCTACAACCACTAAATGGCTGGCCAGAAAGCTGGATCTTCTGGTGGAAGAGTAGGCAATTTCATTGACTCTACCCCCCCGTTTATTTGCAGAAGTGTGCCGTAGCAGCACAAAACGCATGTTCCTGGAATGCCACGGACCGGTGCTGCCGGATGGGGAGCTTTGACCGGACGCACCCATCGATATGGCAACAGCTGAGATAGCCAAGAACAGTTCTTGAGCCGAATAGGCACCAGCGGTGACTACCGATTTACCAATAACGTGATGCGCGAACCATAAATTGGTGAAGGGCTACAAGAAGTTGCAAAACGAATTCTGGAACTTCAAGTAACCCAATTACAGGGCTGACTTACTCGCCCTTATAAACGATATCGGAGCGGCGGTTTTCCTTCCAGCAGGATTCGTCATGGCAGGCGGCGCGGGGCTTCTCTTCGCCAAAGCTGACGACTTCGATCTGGCTGTCGGACGCGCCCATCACGTTCATCATCTTCCTGACGCTATCGGCACGGTGATTGCCCAAAGCGATGTTGTACTCGCGGCTACCGCGCTCGTCGCAGTTGCCCTGCACTGCAAGCTTGGCACCCTTGTTGCCGGTCAAATATTTGGCATGCGCCTCGACCATCGGCTTGTATTCGGCCTTGACGTCATACTTGTCGAAATCGTAATAGATGCTGCGCTTGGACAGGATGTTGCTGGGGTCTTTCAGGGGATTGGCTGCCACTGATTGCTGGCCGGCAGGCTTGGTATCGGCGCCAGCCTGAGTTGCCGTTCTGCCCTCGACCGCCGCCTTGGGCTGGTCCTTCACATCCTGGCCGGCACAGGCTGCCAGAAGGCTGACCAACAAAGTACTGAATAATGCCTTTTTCATTTTTTGCTCTCCTTGGTTTTAGTAATACACCGTTTAAGTGTTTTAGCGCGGGTCGCCGCCTGGCAGAGTGGTTTTGCACTCCTTGAAAATTCTGGCTTGGCACTTGCGGCAAATATCCGGGTCGAGTGTGTTAAAAACCGCCATGGTTACATTCGACTTGGCAGGAAAAAAACCGCCTACACCGATATCTTTCAGGTACTGCCCCTGTTTCAGGAATTTGTATACCGAATCCTTGAACCGGTAGAAATACAGGCCACCGCCCATTTTTCTACGCCGCTTGGCTTCCTGCGCCAGCATTTCAGCACCGGCAACATCAATGAAATTGATGCCGCTGCCGATAACCAGCACACTTTTCTGCTGCGGATTAATCTCGTCAATCTGCTGCAAGGCACGCTGTACATGATCCACCGCGCCAAAGAAGATCGATCCATTGATACGCACCATGCGGTACTGTGGACATTCCGCCTTTCCGTTGGGATCCTCGAAATGGTAAGAGCCCTCTTCGCCCGCTGGCAGCACTGGCACAACGGCAGGCTGGGAAGTTCTGGCAAGGTAAAGCATCAGCGACAGCATCACGCCGACGTAGATGGCAAACTCCAGTTCGACGAACAGCGTCGACAGCAGCGTGGTGAACAGCACCGCGGTTTCCGAACGGCTGGTATGGATAATGGAGTGGATGTGGTGAAAATCGATCAGTCCCCAAGCCACCAGAAACAGGATCGCCGCCATCGCCGGAATCGGCAGATAGGCGGCGAGTGGCGCCACCATCAGCAGTATGGCCACCAGAAACAATGCGGAAAATACCGCCGCCAAAGGAGTTTGAGCCCCGGCCGCATAGTTCAGCCCACTGCGGTTGAACGATCCACTCGAGGCGTAGCCGGAAAAGAAGCTGCCAATAATATTCGACAAACCCTGACCGATGAATTCCTGGTTGCCGTCGATGCTCTGTTCCGAGCGTACCGCGACGGAACGGGCGATCGAGACCGCTTCGGTAAGTGCCAGCATGGTAATTGCCAAGGCACTGGAGGACATTTTCTTGATTGTCTCCAAGGAAAGATCCGGCACGGAGAATGGCGGCAAATGGGCGGGCAACGCGCCAACGGTGCGGATGTGAGTGACAGCATCGCCGAACAAACGGTTCAGCACTAGCGCAAGCAGACTGCCGACCAGCATCGCTGCAATCATGTAGGGGATTTTCGGAAAATACTTCTTCACCAGGATGCCGGAAACCAATGTCGCAGCCGCAATCGAGGTAACGTAAGGGTTGATGTCGCCGATTTGCAGCACGAGCTGACGAATGATCTCGTAGAAATGCGAACCGCGCGGGATGTTGATGCCGAAAAAATTCTTGATCTGGCTGGCGGCAATCAGCACCGCAGCGCCGGCAGTAAAGCCGATGACCACGGTATGTGAGATGAAGTTGACCAGCACCCCCATGCGCGCCAGGCCCATGACGAGCTGGAATACACCGGTAAGGAAAGTCATGGTCAGCACCAGGCTGATGAACTGCGCGCTGCCCGGCTCGGCCAGCGGGCTGACCGAGGCGAAGATGACAATGGAAATCGCGGTGGTCGGACCGGAGACCAGATGCCAGCTGGAGCCGAACATCGCACCGATAATGGCCGGCACCATTGCCGCATACAGGCCGTATTCCGGTGGCAATCCCGCGATAGTGGCGAACGCCACGCCCTGCGGCAACACGATGATCGCGCCGGTCAGCCCGGCGACCAAGTCGGCGCGGGCAGTTTGTTTGGTGACCATCGGCCACCAGCGCAGGAAAGGGAAAACCTTATAGAGCCAGAGATTGCAGGCGAGAATATCCTTCAACACAAATCCTATCTGTTGCAAATTTAAACACGTGCGTTCTAATTTGCATCATATTCTACAGAATTCACGCCCCACCATCAAGCCGCACTTCCCTCGTCGATTTCATAAGCCTTCAACTTGCGCCACAGCGATACGCGGTTGATGCCGAGCATCTGCGCGGCGAGCGTCTGATTTCCGCCCACCTCGTTCAGCACCCAGCGGATATAGGCTCTCTCCTGCTCCTCCAGAGAGGAAATGCGCCCCTCCTTTTTCCTGAATGCGCGCACACTCAATTCCCGCAAATTGTCGGGCAGGTGCGCCACTTCGATGACATGGCCGGTATTAATCGCCACCCCGCGCTCGATGATGTTTTCAAGCTCACGCACATTGCCGGGGAAGTCGTGGCTTTCCAGTATCGCCATCGCTTCCGGCGAAATTTCGGTGACCTCCTTCTTCATCAGGACGGTGAATTTTTTCAGGAAAAAGTAACAGAGCAGGGCGACGTCGCCGTTGCGCTCGCACAAGGGCGGGATATGCAGGTTCACCACGTTGAGACGGAAAAACAAGTCCTGGCGGAAAGAGCCGTCCTTGGTCACCTCCTGCATGTCCCGGTTGGTGGCGGCGATATAGCGGGCGTCCGCCTTCACCGGCGAGGTACCGCCCAGGCGCAACACCTCGCGCTCCTGAATCACGCGCAACAGCTTGACCTGCATCGCCGACGACATTTCAGTGATTTCATCGAGAAACAAGGTGCCGCCCTCCGCCGACTCGATCAGCCCCTTCTTCAGCGTCAGCGCACCGGTGAAGGCGCCCTTCTCGTGGCCGAACAGCTCGTTCGACAGCAACTGCTCGCTGAACGCGCCGCAGTTCACCGCCAGGAACGGCCCTTCCGCCCGCGTGCTGTTGTAATGCAGGTAACGCGCGAACAGCTCCTTGCCGGTGCCGGACTCGCCGGTAATCAGCACATTGCAGTCGGTCGGCGCCACTTGCCGGGCCATTTCCAGCAGCCGCAGCATGGCCGGGTCCTGGGTGATGATCTTGACCCTGCCTTCGTAGCTTTCGATCTGCTCGCGGAGCTGGAGATTTTCACGCTTCAAGCGAATTTTTCCCATCGCCTCGCCGACTACCTGGCGCACCTCCTCAAGGCGGAACGGCTTGGCGATGTAGTAGAACGCGCCCCGCTTCATGGCCTCCACCGCCGACTCCGGCGTCGCGTAACCGGTAATCATGATGACCTCGGTTTCCTGGTTGCGCTCTCGGCACTTCTTCAGCACCTGCATGCCGTCCACTTTCTCCATCTTGAGGTCGGTCAGCACTACATCGAACGGCTGCCCCTCGATCAATGCCAGCGCAGCCGTGCCACTCTGGGCGCCGGTCACGTCATAGCCATCCTTTTTCAGGACGTGAACCAAATTTTTAAGCGCGATCTTCTCGTCTTCGACGATTAGCAATTTTCCGTTACTCATCATTTCTCCGGTTTGTTTATTTCTCGCTGACCGCGTGGGCACAAAACGTGCCCACCCTACGCACTTATTGCTGCGCCCCGTCCGCAGGCCCAAGCGGCAGCCGAATATGGAACGCCGTGCCGCGCCCATGTTCGCTATCCACTGAAATGCAGCCGTTGTATTCCTCGACGATTTCATAGACGATGAATAGGCCGAGTCCCATTCCCTGCCCCACGTCCTTGGTGGTAAAAAAAGGGTCGAAGATGCGTGGCAGAACGTCGGCCGGAATGCCTGGTCCGCTGTCGCGAATTTCAATGTCGATTGCTTCCGCCCCCGGATAACACTTGCCGAGGAAGCGAGTGTCGTGCCCTTGCCCGGCCACGAAGCTTTCTTTGGTCAGACGATGCCGAGCCGCCCCGATGCGAATCTCGCCCGAATCACCGGTCGCCTCCAGCGCATTCTTGATCAAATTCAGGAACGCCTGCTCCAGCCTGCGCCGATCCGCATACAGCACGATTTCGGCAGGAATTTCAGTCACGACGCTGACGCCTGGCGGCGTTTCACCCTTGAGAAACAGCAAGACCTCTTCGAACAAAGCCGCAAGCTGTACCTTTTCCCGCCTGACCGGCTTGTCTCGCGCGAAATCCAGCAAGGCCCGCACGATCTTCCGCGCCCGTTCGGTCTGCTCGTCAATCTGCTCCAGCAGCTCCCTGCCCTGTTCAGGGTCGCACTCGCCGACCTCCTCCAGCAGTATCTGGCAGGACAGGGAAATATTCGACAGCGGGTTGTTCAGCTCATGTGCCACGCCCGCCAGCATGGTGCCGAGCGAGGCCAACTTTTCCGAACGCAGCAGCCTTTTTTGGCGCAGTTCCAATTCGCCGATCATATGATTGAAAGCCTGGGTGATCGAAATAATTTCACTATCTTCCGAAGGCACTACTATCCTGTCCAACCTGCCGCTCGAAACAGCCTCGACGCAGCGATCCATGTGCCTCAAGGGGCGCACCACCATGCGCGACAACATCCAGCCAATGGCGACCATCGACAGCGAAAGCAGCGCAATGGAAATCAGCAGCGTGGTGCGAAACTTGTCCAACGTGGCGCGAACCAGGAGTCGTTCAGTACCCGCCATGCCTTCAGTGATCGCCACGATATCCTTGCCGACCTTCCTGATTTGCGCTTCCAGGCGTTCTGTCTGGCGCGTTTCAGCAGCACCGGCCTTGACGTATTCTCCCATCAACGCTCGGTAAGTCCGTACCTCGTTCTTCACCTTCAAAATTTGCGGCTCCAAGGCGAGCCCGGAAAAATCCGTAACGCTACTCTCCAGCAATTCATCCACCTTGGAAGCGTAGCGGCTTACCTCCTGAAAATCGGCGGCCTGCCGGTAGAGAAAGTAGTTTTTCTCGAAGCGCCGGATTTCCAGGGTCGCATCGAAAAGTTCGGTAATGCGCTCGCCCACCCTGATCTTCTGCTCGATCAGGCGCAGTTCGAAATAGGTGAACAGGGAAAGCGCGATAATCAGCAAGGCCAAGGCGTAGTAGCCCAGGTAACCCAGCGTAATTTTCTGCCGCAACGAGGATTGGCGTTTCATAGCCGCCATGCTACCGACAATAGTTGCATTACGCAACACAATCCGGCAATGGTGTAACACTAGCAAACAACCGACAACAAGTTGATTGTTTGTGTGTTTTGTTGCAACTGCAGCCGATAAAGCTGCGGCATATTGCCATTTGCAACAAAATCACCACCTTTTAACAAACTTATCAGCGCCCATCAAAACAATGCGAAACAGCCTGTTACAACGAAACAAAAGACATGGCACGGATAATGCTTTATTAAACATGAAAAGCGACAAACATAGCCGAACCGGAGGAACCGAATCATGTTAAATATGATCATCAATCAACTAAAAAATCTGTTCGCCGCCATGCCCTTTGCCGAAGCGGGTGATCTGGACGCAGTCAAACAGATACTTCGGGACAACCCCTGCACACCGGCAGCGGAAAAAAGCGCTGCGACAACAGCACAGCAGCCTGCAATTCCGGCATTTTAGGGCTAAATTTCAGTAGATTCCTGTTACCATAATCCACTGAGAATAAAAAAACCGGACACAGGCAGCACAAATACCGGTCGCGCCAGACCGGTTAACTCGCTATTAATCGCGAAACCTTCCTCAAATCAATCGGATGTGAGGCACACCCTGCGGACGGGCGGCTTTCTGCAAGCGCCCCCGAATGGTGTATTTTATTGTTTTTTTGATGACGACAAGCTGTTTTTTGGGTAACAACAAATGCAATTGAAACGCTTCCTGCCCTTTTTAAAGTGGTTCCCGCTACGCGGCGAAAACATCAAGGCCGACCTGATCGCCGGCATCACCGTCGCACTGGTGCTTATCCCACAATCCATGGCCTACGCCCAACTCGCTGGCCTGCCAGCCTACTACGGCCTGTACGCGGCTTTTCTGCCCGGCATCATCGCCGCCCTGTGGGGCTCGTCTGCGCAACTGGCCACCGGCCCGGTTGCGGTGGTCTCGCTACTGACCGCATCCGCTCTTGCCCCGCTAGCCGCTTCGGGTTCCAGCCAGTTCATCGCGCTGGCGATTCTGATGGCACTGATGGTCGGCATCATCCAGCTCTGCCTGGGCGTGTTTAAACTCGGGGTGGTGGTGAACTTCCTTTCCCACCCGGTCATCGTCGGCTTCACCAACGCCGCCGCCATCATCATCGGCCTGTCCCAGCTCAACAAGCTGTTTGGGGTTTCGATGGGACGCAGCGAGCATTTCATCCAGGACATCTGGGGTGTGCTGCAACAAGTCGGCGAAACGCATATTCCGACCCTGCTGATGGGCGTTTCGGCCTTCGCCATCATGTGGGGCCTGAAAAAATTCGCGCCCAAGCTACCCGGCGTGTTGATTGCCGTCGCCCTCACCACCATCGTCAGCTGGTCGATCGGCTTCGAGCACAACAGCAAGGGCAGGATCGATGAAATCATGGATGCCGAGGTCAAAACCCTCGCCAACGATTTTTCCCAGGCCGAAATCAAGATCGATGAACTGAACGGCAAGCTCAGCGCCAAATCGGCTGAGCTCAAGCAACATCAAAAGAGCCACGAAGGAAGCAGCCAACGCACTGCCGCCCTCAACTATGAAATCGAGCTGCTCAAGCTGGAGCTCAAGGATACGGAAGGCGAAAACCGCAAGCTCGCCCGCTCCATGCGCAAGTTCATTTTTGAGCAGGTATCCGTGGCCGACGGCCAGCCCGCCAAGCTTTACCTGGCCGGCCAGGTTCCACAGGGTGAAAAATCTGACGGCTATCGCTGGCGCATCAAGAAAGTCAGCAAGGGCGAGCTCAAGCTGGTCGGCGGCGGCGAAGTAGTGGGTGGCATTCCCGCCGGCCTACCCCAATTCGACCTGCCCAAGTTCAGCTGGGATATGATGGCGACGCTGTTTTCCGGGGCGCTGGTCATTTCCCTGGTCGGTTTCATGGAGGCGATCTCCATCGCCAAGGCCATGGCGGCCAAGACCAAGGACCGTATCGACCCGAACCAGGAACTGATCGGCCAGGGCATCGCCAACATCGTCGGCAGCTTCAGCCAGGCTTTCCCTGCCAGCGGCTCGTTCTCGCGCTCCGCAGTCAACCTGAATGCCGGCGCCAGAACCGGCATGTCCTCGGTGTTCGCCGGCCTGATCGTACTGGTCACCCTGCTGTTCCTCACTCCGCTGCTGTATCACCTGCCGCAGGCGGTGTTGGCAGCGGTCATCATGATGGCGGTGATCGGCCTGATCAATTTCAAGGCTATCAAGCATGCCTGGCACACTCACAAGCATGACGGCATCGCCTCGGTCGTAACTTTTATCGCCACGTTGGCTTTTGCACCCCACCTCGACAACGGCATCATGGTCGGCGCCGGCCTGGCCATCATCCTCTACCTCTACCGCACCATGTCGCCGCGTGTCGCCATTCTGGGGCGTTACTCCGATGGCACCCTGCGAGATGCAAAGGTGAACAACCTGCCGGTCAGCGAGTACATCATCGCCATCCGCTATGACGGCTCCCTGTATTTCGCCAACGTACCCTACTTCGAGGACACCATTCTGGAGGCCGTCTCCAACAGTCCCTGCGCCAAGCACCTCCTGATCGTGTCAGACGGCATCAACCAGCTCGACGCTTCGGGCGACGAAGTCATACACCACGTTGTGGAAAGGCTGCGCTCCAATGGCGTCCGGGTGGTTTTCAGCGGCCTGAAGAAACAGGTGATCGACGTCATGCGCCATTCCGGGCTGTTCGATTATATCGGCCAGGAAAATATTTTTTCCGATGAAGACAAGGCGCTGGATTCCATTTACGCCGAAGTGCTAAAAACCGATCCCAATGCGCAATGCCGCCTGATGAAGGGCGGAAACATCGGCGGTGCCGACGGGATCAAAACCTGGCTATAATGCGCGTCAATAACAAGATGCTGGAGAACCCCTCGTGACCTTAGTTTCAACCCTGCTGCCCATCGACGTTGCGTTAGGTGTCATCGTCTATTGGCTGCTTCTGGGCTTGGCTGGCCTGCTGCTGCAAAACACCCGCGCCGTCACGCAGTTTATTTTTCCTGCCGGCGCCCTGGGCGCGCTGGTTCTGGCGGGGGCTGCAGTGGGCGGCCTGGGCGGCGGCGCCAACGTGGCGGTGCTACCGCTCGGCTTGCCCGACCTGCCTTTCCACCTGCGCATGGATTCGCTATCCGCATTTTTCCTGCTGCTGCTCGGCGCAGCCAGTCTCGGCATTTCGCTCTATTCAGCCGGTTATTTCCGCCACATGGAGAGCCGCAGCCTCGGACTGCTGTGCTTCGAATACCATGTCTTCCTTGCTGCCATGGCGCTGGTGTTTCTTGCCGATGACGCATACCTGTTCATGGTGGCGTGGGAAACCATGGCGCTGTCTTCCTACTTCCTGGTCACCACTGACCACAACATCCCGGAAACCCGTCGCGCCGGCTTCCTTTACCTGCTCGTCGCCCACGTCGGTGCAATCGCCATCCTGTTGTGCTTCGGCGTGATGCAGGGCGGCCATGGCGATTACACCTTCGCCACCATGCGCGGGGCGCACCTGAACGCCTTCTGGGCCAGCGTCACTTTCCTGCTGGCACTGTTCGGCTTCGGCGCCAAAGCCGGCATTCTGCCGCTCCACGCCTGGCTGCCGGAAGCTCACCCTGCCGCGCCCTCGCCGGTTTCCGCAATGATGAGCGGCATCATGCTGAAAACCGCGATTTACGGCATCCTGCGTGTCAGCTTCGATTTGCTCGGCATGCAATTATGGTGGTGGGGTGCGCTGGCACTGACCCTGGGGCTCGTCACGGCGCTGTTCGGCGTGCTCTTCGCCGCCGTTCAGACCGACATGAAGCGCCTGCTCGCCTATTCCTCGATCGAGAACATCGGCATCATCCTGGCCGGGATTGGCCTGGCCATCATCTTCCACTCTTTCCAGAAAGAAGCGCTGGCGGCGCTGGCACTGACCGCCGCCCTGTACCACTCGCTCAACCACGCCTTCATGAAGGGGCTGCTGTTCCTCGGCACCGGTTCGGTACTGCACGCCACCGGCGAACGCAACCTGGGCAAGCTGGGCGGCCTTATCCACCGCATGCCGAAACTGGCGCTGCTGGTGCTGGTCGGCACGCTTGCGCTCGCCGGCTTGCCGCCGCTTAACGGTTTCGTTTCCGAATGGCTGCTGTTGCAGGCATTCCTGCTGTCGCCGGGCCTTCCTCACTCCTACCTCAACATGCTGATTCCGATTGCTGCGGCCGCGCTTGCGCTGGCTGCGGCGCTCGCCGGCTACGTCATGGTCAAATTCTATGGCGTGATCTTTCTCGGCCAGCCCCGCGAGGCAAAAGTGGTCGAGCAAGCGCATGATATCGGCATCTGGGAGCGCGCCGGGCTGATCTGGCTCGCACTCGGCTGCATCCTGCTCGGGGTATTTCCGGTCTTCATCATCCTCCACATCGATTTCGTGACCCAGTTGCTGGTCGGCCACACGCTGGGCGTCAGCGCCGCCCAGACCGGCTGGATGTGGCTCACCCCGATCCAGCCGGAACGCGCCAGTTACAGCCCGCTGGTCCTGTTCGTGATCATCATTGTCGGCGTGCTCTTCACCCTGCTCGCGGTGAAGAAGTTCTACCATGGCCGCCTGCGTCGCGGCCCGGCATGGGATTGCGGCTACCCCGAACAGACCGCACGCATGCAGGATAGCGCCGAGGGTTTCGGCCAGCCGATCCGGCAGATTTTTGAACTGTTTTTCGGCATCACCCGCGAAGTACCCAGCCCATTCGACAAGAAGCCCCATTACCACGGCGAAACCAGAGACCTGCTGTGGGAATGGTGCTATCTGCCGATCGCCCGGCTCACCGAAAAACTTTCCGCGCTGATCGGCAAACTGCAACATGGCCGCATCCATGTTTACCTGCTGTACAGCTTTGTCACCCTGCTTGCGCTACTGGCGTTTATCCGATGAACCTAAAAAAAGCAATTCAAGCCACAGAGATCACAGAGGACACAGAGATGAAGCGGGTTTCACCTATTTTTCCAGCTCACCTGATGGGTGAAGCCAATTCTCACAACAACCATTGTTTTTCCTCTGTGAACTCTGTGTTCTCTGTGGCTAACTGATTTTTTCAAGATGAACGGCATACTTCTACAACTCTTTCAAGACGCGCTGGTGGTGGCGATCGCTCCGCTATTGCTGGGCTGGGTCAACCAGTGCCGCGCCTGGCTGCAAAACCGCAGCGGCGCCGGCGTATTGCAGCCCTACCGCAACCTGATCAAGCTGTTCCACAAGGACGCGGTACTGGCGAACAATGCCTCACCACTGTTCCGCTTCACGCCCTACATCCTGTTCGCCAGCATGTGGCTGGCGGCAGCGCTGGTGCCGGTCATCGCGACGGACCTGCCACTTTCACCGGCAGTTGATGTGATCGCACTGGTCGGCATCTTCGCGCTGGCGCGGGTGTTCATCTCGCTGGCGGCGATGGATATCGGCACCTCATTCGGAACGCTGGGTGCGCGCCGCGAAATGCTGGTCGGCTTTCTCGCCGAACCGGCGTTGCTGATGGTGTTCTTCACCGCCGCCACGATCAGCCAGTCCACCTCGCTGGTCACCATCGTAGAAACCCTGGCGCACAAACAGTTCGTGATTTACCCCAGCCTGGCCTTCGCCGCCGTCGCTTTCGTCATGGTGCTGCTGGCCGAAAATGCCCGCATCCCGGTGGACAACCCCTCCACCCACCTCGAACTGACCATGATTCACGAAGCCATGATCCTGGAATACTCGGCCCGCCACCTGGCCCTGATCGAATGGGCCAGCGCGCTCAAACTGCTGGCCTACACTACCATCGGCATTGCTTTGTTTCTGCCCTGGGGCATCGCCGAGGCCGGCAATTTTGCAGCGTTGCCGCTGGCACTGGCGGCCCTGTTCCTGAAACTGACGGCGGCTGGCGCCGGCCTTGCGCTGCTCGAAACCGTCTCCGCCAAAATGCGTATCTTCCGCGTACCTGAATTCATGGGCACCGCCTTCCTGCTAGGGGTGCTGGGCATGCTTATCCATTTCCTGCTGGGGAGTTGAAATGTCGAATTTCTCTGGCCAACTCATCAACCTGTTCGCGGCACTTTTACTGCTGGTTTCGTTCGCCATGCTGTCGCAACGCCGGGTGTTGTCGCTGATCAACCTGTTTGCGCTGCAGGGCCTGTTGCTGTCCGTCAGCACCGCAGTGGTGGCCTGGTCTTCGCACCAGCATCACCTTTACTACTCGGCAGCGCTGACTCTGGTACTGAAGGTGATCATCCTGCCGTGGATCCTGCACCGCCTGATCCGCAAACTGAACGTCAAATGGGACGTCGAGACGATGTTCAACATCCCGACCACCATGCTGGTCGGCATCGCCCTGGTGGTGTTTGCTTTCAATCTGGCGGCGCCGATTTCTGAAATGGCCGGCACCATCACCAAAAGCACACTGGGCATCGCCATGGCCAGCGTGCTGCTCTCGTTCCTGATGATGATCACGCGCAGCAAAGCGGTGCCACAGGTGATCGGCTTCCTCGCCATGGAAAACGGCCTGTTCTTCGCCGCCACCAGCGCCACCTACGGCATGCCGCTGGTAGTTGAACTGGGCATCGCCCTCGACGTGCTGGTCGGCATGGTCATCCTGGGCATCTTCTTCTTCCAGATCCGGGAAACCTTCGACAGCCTGGATTTGAAGCACATGGAAAAACTCAAGGAAGACTGACGTGGAAATTCTCTGGATACTGGCAATTCCCCTGATCGGCGGCCTGCTGCTGGCGCTGTTCGGCTGCCAGCGCTTCGCCCCCGAACTGAACTCCGTCATGAGCTTCGGCACTTTCGTGGCATCGGCATTCCTCACCGTCCGGGTCATTACCGACGGCCCGATGACTGCGCTCAACGAACAGTTCTTCGTCGATTCCTTCAACGTCTTCCTGGTTGCGCTGACCGCCTTCGTCGCCTTCACCACTTCGCTGTTCTCGCGCCCCTACATGCGCATCGAGCAGGCACACGGCAAGCTCACTATCAACATGCTGCGCCTCTACCACAGCATGTACCAGCTATTCACCTTCACCATGCTGCTGGCACTCTTGACCAACAACCTCGGCATCATGTGGGTGGCGATGGAAGCGGCGACCCTGACCACCGTGCTGCTGGTCTCGCTGTACCGCACCCCGGCCAGCCTGGAAGCGGCATGGAAGTATTTCATCCTGTGCGGCGTCGGCATCGCCCAGGCGCTGTTCGGCACCATCCTGCTCTATTTTGCGGCGGAGAAAGTCCTCGGCGCCGGCGGCAACGCGCTGCTGTGGACCCATCTCGATGCGGTCAAGACCCAGCTTGAACCGACCGTGCTGTCGCTGGCTTTCGTCTTCCTGCTGGTGGGCTATGGCACCAAAGTCGGCCTGGCGCCGCTGCACAACTGGCTGCCGGATGCCCATGCCGAAGGCCCGACTCCGGTTTCCGCCGTGCTTTCCGGCCTGCTGCTCAACGTCGCGCTGTACGCCGTGGTACGCTCCAAGGTACTGGTGGACGGCGCACTCGGCAACCACCTCGCCGGCAACCTGATGATGGGCTTCGGCTTGCTCAGCGTAGTCATGGCTGCGTTCTTCCTGTCGCGCCAGAAGGACGTCAAGCGCATGTTCGCCTACTCTTCGATCGAGCACATGGGGCTGATGACCTTCGCCTTCGGCATGGGTGGCGCGGTGGCCACCTTCGCCGGCTTGCTGCACATGACGGTGCACTCCCTGACCAAATCGGCGATCTTTTTTGCCGTCGGCCATGCCACGCAAAAATCCGGCACCCAGCTGATGGAAAACATCCGTGGTCTAATCACGACCAACCCCACCATCGGCTGGGGCCTGGCGATCGGCTCCCTGGCCATCCTCGGCATGCCGCCGTTCGGCGTGTTCGCCAGCGAGTTCCTGATCATCACCACCGCCATGCACGCCTATCCATGGACCACACCCTTCCTGCTCGTCGCGCTGGGCGTGGCATTCGCCGCGATATTCAGCCGGGTGCAGGGCATGGTCTTCGGCGAAACCAGCGGCGAACGCCTGCCCCATCCGCCCGCGCTGGTGCCGGTATTTTTGCATCTGGGGCTGGTGCTGTTACTCGGGCTGTATATCCCGCCCTACTTGGCAGACTGGTATCGCCAGGCAGCAGCGTTAATCGGATAAGACAAGTGAGGAGAAAGGAGTTAAGAGTGAGGAGCAAGGTCAAAATCTGGATCGGGGTTGATTTTTACTCCTCACTCCTAACTCTTCACTCCTCACCGAACTAAATATGAGACTCGACGAATTTCCGACAAGATTTCCCAAACTACCCGGTGCCATGCCGATCTGGCATGGCACGGTGGATGCCATTCAATTCCGTAGCCTGTGCGAGCAGGTGGGGCGTGGTGGCGGCAAGCTGGTGGCACTGTGGGGCAGCGACGAGCTGGCGCGCGATGCAGGGTATGCACTGCATGTCTCGCTAGTCACCGCCATCGGCATGCTGTGCCTGACCCTGCCGCTGGACTCGGAGCGCCCCGCCTATCCTGACATCAGCGATCTCTTCCCCGGTGCCAACCGGATGCAGCGCGCCGCAGCTGACCTGCTCGGCCTGCACGCCACCGGTGCGGACGACCATCGCAAGTGGATACGCCACGCCTCCTGGCCAAGCAACGTGCACCCGCTGCGCAAGAATTTCGATGGCAATACCGTATTCCCGACCGAAACCGATGGCTACCCCTTCGTTAGCGTCACCGGCGAGGGCGTCCATGAAATCCCCGTCGGCCCGGTCCATGCCGGCACTATCGAGCCGGGACACTTCCGCTTTTCGATTATCGGCGACCGCGTGTTGCGCCTGGAAGAGCGGCATGGCTACAAGCACAAGGGCATCGAAAAACGCTTCGAGAGCATGACTCTGGAGCAGGGCGCGAAGCTCGCCGGGCGAATCAGCGGCGACAGCACCGTAGCCACTGCCTGGGCCTACGCACAAGCGGTGGAAAGCGTCACCGGCACCACGCCATCGCCCCGTGCCTTGGCGCTGCGCGCTGTGCTGCTCGAACTGGAGCGCATCCACAATCACCTCGGCGACCTCGGTTACCTGGGCAACGACGTGGCGCTGGCATTCGGCTTCGCCCAGTTCTGGATACTCAAGGAAGACGTGCTGCGGATGAATGGCGAACTGTTCGGCCACCGCTACCTGATGGACAAAATCGTGCCTGGCGGTGTCGCCTGCGACCTCGACGACAAGGGCTGCAAACGCATCCTGCAAGTGTTCAAACACCTCGAACACGAAATCAATATCCTGAAAGACATTTACGACGAGCACGCCGGCGCCCAGGATCGCTTTGTCACCACCGGCCGGATCACGCCCGACCTGGCGGCGCAACTGGGATTGACTGGCCTGCCGGGGCGGGCCAGCGGCCAGTCCTGGGACCTGCGCGCCCAGTTCCCCTGCGCACCCTATGACAGGCTCGACGTACGCATGGCCACCCATCGCAATGGCGACGTTGCGGCCCGGGTCACGGTACGTTTCGAAGAAGTGCAGGAATCGATGCGCTTGATCCGCCTGATCCTGGATCAGCTACCAGCGGGAGAACTCCACGCAAGCGTCGGCGATGCGCCGGAAAACGCGCTGGGGCTGGGCTGGGTGGAAGGCTGGCGCGGCGAGATTCTGATTGCGCTGCACACCGGCAAAAACAACACGATCCATCGCCTGCACCCGCACGACCCGTCATGGCAGAACTGGCCGGTACTGGAGCACGCGATCATCGGCAACATCGTGCCGGATTTCCCGCTCATCAACAAATCGTTCAACCTGAGTTACACCGGACAGGATTTATAATTTTTTCACCGCTAAGGACGCAGGCATGTAGGGTGGGTTAGCGGTCTTATCGCGTAACCCACCAAACCCTAACTTCCTTCAAAATGTTGGTTTGGGTTTGGTGGGTTACGGCGCAAAAAACCGCGCCTAACCCACCCTACATGATTTTACGGTTAACGCTTCTGGATTAAAAATTATGTACCAGATCATCAAACAAATTCTACGCACCGGCATCAAGACCGAAACGCCGCCCCAGCCCGACGATGCGCTGCGCGTGGAAATCCAGGACTTGCAGGGGCAAATTCTGCGCCAGCTTGGCCGGGCACTGGCGATCCGGTGCGTGGATGCGGGCTCCTGCAACGGCTGCGAGCTGGAAATCCACGCCCTCAACAACGCCTATTACAACATCGAAGGCCTGGGTATCCATTTTGTCGCCAGCCCGCGGCATGCCGACATGCTGCTGGTGACCGGACCGGTTTCTCGCCATATGGAAATTGCGCTCAAGCGTACCTACGATGCCACACCCGAGCCCAAGCTGGTAGTCGCTGTCGGCGACTGCGGCTGCACCGGCGGCCTTTTCGGCGAGAGCTACGCCAGCTGCGGAAAGATCTCCAATGTAATCACTGTGGACGTCGCCATTCCTGGCTGCCCACCCACGCCGATTGCTCTCTTGCAGGGTATCCTCACGGCGATTTCTGCCAGCAAGTCGGGTTCACATTCCAAGTAATAACCGCGCTATATCTAGGCGGATGATGCTGAACAGTCATCAAAGCCAAGGCTGCACTGTGCGAACCTACATTTCCAGACCGGAGTCAGCTAATGGGTAGTCCCCTTTGGGGGGCATTGGGCTTTTTTTTCAGAGAATAACGGATTACAATGACTTCATTGTACGAAACCACTGAGACCCAAAAATGAGCAAGGTCACGTTGCTTAAAGTTGCTTCTAAATCTGCGGTAAAACAGTCGGCTGCCGTTGAAGCAGGTAATGGCGAGTTGCGTGCCATGCGCACGGTTGCGGACTACCTTCGTGCCAACCCGCTCAAGCTCAGGCAGCTTGCTGTCGAAATGAAGATTCATACCAAATCTGGCAAGCTGACCAAGGTGTATGGCGGCTAAACACCGCACCGCACCATCACGCTACGAAATCCTTCCTGGACTCATCCTCGCTTTTCACGGCACCGATGAACAAGTCGTCGAAAAGGTGCTTGCTGGTAAAGAGCACCTCGAAAAAAGCCAGAATGCTTATGATTGGCTAGGACATGGCATCTACTTTTGGGAATACAGCCCGCAGCGCGCACTAGAATTTGCCAAGCAAAGTGCTACAGACAAAAAAATTACCAAGGGTGCTATTAAGAAGCCTGCCGTCATTGGCGTGGTGATTGACCCTGGAACCTGTCTTAACCTGCTGGAAGCATCGGCCATTTCAAAACTCAAGGAAGCGTATGAAATCCTCGAATTGATCGAAGACCCCCTCCCAGAGAATAAAGGGGACATTGATAAGCGGGCGCGTTTCCTTGATTGCGCGGTTATCGAAATGGTTCATAAATTACGGGAACCAGGAACAGGAGCGCTTTCAGCATTAGCGCCGACACTAAAGCCATATGACACAGTGCGCGGTGCCTTTTGGGAAGGAGAGTATCTCTATCCTGGCGCGGGATTTCGTGAGAAAAATCACGTTCAGATTTGTGTGCGCAACCCGGACTGTATCAAGGGGTATTTTCGAGTCATACCTTAGCTTTTAGGCGAATTACCGATCACGGACAACTCAAGCACAAGCCAACCCGCCGCTAAAGGAGGAATACCGTGTTGAACAGCCAGCACGATGACCTTGGCAACCCCAAAGCGCAGCCTTTTGGCGTCCGGTTGACTGACCGGTTAGCGGTCGTCATCACGGAAAAATGAAGTGGTAAGGTGGCTTCCCATTTATCCATTTTTTGCTTCATTTCCGATTCGGATTCCCCAACAACGAACGTTAGCGGCACCAAGGGAGAAGGTTCCCTTGGCGTTCTTGGCGGTTCAGCTGAGTTTTTAAGACTGAAAGGTCCTGAGCAGAATCCTATTTGAACAAGGTCTGATTGTTCTGGAGCAAGCTGCCGCACATCCCGGCTGGCACGGCAGCGCTGAAATAATGACCCTGCATCTGGCTGACGCCCAGGCTTCGAAGATATTGCACGGTTTCAAGCTTTTCGACGCCTTCCACCACCATCTTCAGACTGAGCGCATCGGCCATTTGCACAATGGCCTGTACGATACGCCGACCATCTTCGGTATCCAGACGGGAAGTGAATGAAGTGTCGATTTTCAGAATGTCCACGGGCATTTTGTGCAACTGGGACAGCGAGGAGTAACCTGTGCCGAAATCGTCGATGGCAATGGAGAATCCTGCATCATGCAGTTCATGCAGGCGCTTCGATTCGTAGTTAAGGTCGAGTAGCGCCACGCTTTCGGTAATTTCCAGCACGATATCCTGCGGCTTTAGCCCATGATCATCGATTTTTCTCAACAGGTTCTGCACGAAGGCGGGCGCAAACAACTGGAGCCGCGAAATGTTGACCGAGGCTTGAACAAGCTTGTTCACCTCCCGCCAGCTTTTGAGTCGTTGCAGGCTATGGTTGAAGACCTGCTCACCCAGTTCCTGAATAATGCCCAGATGTTCCGCCAGGGGGATAAAAACGTCCGGCGTGACCCAGCCGTTGGGGTCGTCATGCCAGCGTGACAGAGCCTCGAACGTGACGATCCTCTGCGTTTCCACATCGACCACCGGCTGATAAAACACCTGCAACGCGCCTTCCTGGATGGCGCGGTTGAGGCGGGTCTGCAACTGGACATTTTCCCGGTCCAGAGTCTTGTCGTGAATGTCCTGGAAAAACTGCACATTGTTGCGCCCGATGCCCTTGGCATGGAACATGGTATGGTCAGCCACGCTCATCAGGGTTTCCGGGCTGTCTGCATCATCCGGATAAACCGCAAAGCCGATGCTGAGCGTGATCTTGGTTTCCACGCCATCCAGGTCGATGCTGTCCCGGGCCACATCGCGCAGGCGCTCGGCGACCCTGCGGAAGTCTTCTTCATTGCTGACATCCGGCAACAACACGACGAATTCATCCCCGCCCCAGCGCGACAGGGTATCGATTCCCCGCAGTACGGATTGCAGGCGCTTGCTTAATGTAACGAGTACCGTATCTCCGGCGTTATGCCCCAGGGTGTCGTTGATATGCTTGAAGTGGTCAAGATCGATAAAACCCAGCGCGACCTTGGTCTTGTTTCTCTCAGCACGAGCAATGGCCTGCTGCAGATGATCCTCAAGCAGGATGCGATTGGGTAGCTGGGTCAGTGCATCGTGTAGGGCAAGCTGGGTAATCCGCTGCTCTTGCAGATGGCTTGAGGTAATGTCGCGCAGCACCCCGCGCAAGGCGATGACATGCCCTTGACGCGAGCAGTGCGCCAGCAGGCGCGCCTCCACCCAGATCGGGTCTTCCTGGATAGGCAGCAGTCGAAAACGGATGACATCGCAATGTTTTTGCGCGCTAGCCAGTTGCTTGATAAGTTCGGCCAGCGATGCCCGATCATCGGGATAAATGTATTCAGCCAAAGGGGTGCCGAGGCACTTATTCCCGTTTTCTGCCGGTATGTCACACAGCTTGCTCCAGGCGGCACTGAAGTTGAGCAGCCTGCCCTCGGGAGACAGATCGACAATGGCTTCCTCGAGCAGATTCATCGTTTCAAGCATCGACTGGCGCCGCGCCTCTTCCTGAATCAGCTCGGTCGCGTCGCGTATCAAAGCAACCAGGTTTCTGGCCTGGCCGGTCTCGGATGGCAGTATTTGCAGCCTGCCCATGAAGAACCGGTCTTCTTCGTCGATGCTCAGGGTAAATTCGAATATTTCCCGGTTGCCGCTGTCCAGCACTCGGGGCGTCGCCAGCAATATGGCCTGAGCCATGTCGTCTGGCAGGGACTGCTGCAGGGAAGTCCCTGCCAGACTGTCATTGAGACCGAGAGCGAAGATTGGATTATCCGTCCAGATATTGAGAATCTGGCCCATCAGGTCGTATTCGATGACCAGGTCTTCGGTTGCACCCACCAGCGCCCTGAGACGGGTAGCGCCCGCCGCCAGGCTTTGCTCGACACGTTTGCGCACCAATGCCAGCGCCAGGCTGTTGGCAATCGTGCACAGCACCTTGATCTCCAGCGGCTGCCAGTTGCGCGCCGTGTCTCGACTGAACAGACCGACGAAGCCCTCCATCTCGCCGCTGACCAGAAGGGGGATGCAAAGCACAGTGTGTATCCGTTGCTCCGCGAAAAGGGTGGCTTCAGCCTGGGGGAGTTCGGAAATCTGTTTTGAAAGCACCATCCCTACATGCAGCGTGTCGGAAAGCAGAGGATAGCTCTGGTATCGCAGTTCGTGGAATGGGGTGTAATCCGACAAGCGCCGGACACCCACGGAGGGAGACGAGGTGCAATGGAGCCTTGCACAGGCCTCGCCGCTCTCGTCGAGTTTATTAAGAAAAAGGGAGCAACAACTTGCCCCTGTAGTTTCGGCCAGCAAGCGCATGACTTCCGTCAGATTCTGCTCGCTGGCTTCTTCCAGCAGCAATCCGGCGACCATGCCCAGCGTTTCGAGGTAGCCCCGGTACAATTCCAGTTCTTCATCGGACTGAGCTGCCGCAAACTTTACCCGGCCGGGTTTAATGAGCATAAGGGATTCTATCTGAACCAAAATGGATGAGTTACAAGTACGAAAACACTCGATGTGCAGGTATATTAGCCATATGATATATGAATTTCACATCCTTCGTCGGATTTTTTACAAGCTCCGTCAGATTCCTAAACAATCATCTCCAGCGCACGCGAACCCCAGTTCAGCACGGCAGTGCGCTCGAACATCTTGCCCGCCAGTTCGGGATATTCCCTGCGAATCACTTCGGCGGCGAACTGCGACAGGAAGCGCGACTTGAGTTCGGCGCGCGCCCGATCCACGCCGATTTCCTGATAAGGCACCGAAGCCAGCAGCAGGAAACCGTCGTCCGGAATCCGTCCGGCCTTCATGTTGCTCTGGATGATACCCGCCGCCTTGCGGATCGGGTCGGCCAGGTCCGGGCTGTAAGGGCCGATGATCAGGGCCAGGTTGGGCATATGCAGGAAGTCGAAACCGCGGCCCAGGCAGATCATCCATTCGCGGTGCTCGATATCCAGGGTGCGCTGGATATGCCGGGTTTCGGCGACGTGCCGCATGTTGCCGATAAGCAGCGGCAGGAGATCGCTGCTCACCTGCTGCGGCATGTCCGGGAACAGTGCTTCGAGACGCCGGCCCAGGGTGCTTTCATCTTGTTCGGTCAGCTTCGCCACTTCCAGGGTATCGCCGTTGTTGCCGTGCAGGATGATGGCATCCTCGTCGGTCTCGAATCCGCACACGATCGGATAGACTGTGCCATGGCCGGTGCCGAAGACATGCTCGACCTGTTTCTTGATCGCGTAGGTATGGGCCATCGCCGCCCCGGTGTCGAAACAGAAGCCGGCGCAACCGCGATGCGGGTCGCCCTTGGAAAAGTGGTAGGTGATCAGCATCAACACCCGGCGGCCTGTCGTGACGATATCCTGTACATAGTTGGCCAGCACCTCGCCTAGGTGCGGCCAGCCCAGGTTGAACATGCCGCCAAGGTTGCGGATCGGCATGATGATGCCGGGCGGCGTATTGGTGGCGACGGGAATGTTGATGCGCCCATCCATGCATTTGAGCACCACGATCGCAGTCGGGTGTTCGGCCAGGTAACGCTCGCGGGCAAGAAACGCTTCAGGGCTGCAGAATGCCGCCGAATGCCTGCCGGCATGGCCGAGCAGCCATTCGATGCGCTCCTGAATCGGTTTATTGTAGATATCCATATTTTTACCCCCCATCACCCGAATCAGGCCGGGTTCTTGCCGGTTTTAGTGCGATCCTTCTTGGCACACTTTTTCTTGCACCCCTCGTCACAGGCCAGGGCCTGGAATCCGGGAATACACTGCATGTAACTGAGCGAGATTTTCTGGCTCTCTTGTAGCAAAAAATCCAGGAAAGTGCGCGCCACTACCGTCAGCTGCTTGTCGCGCGCATACACCGCATACCACTGGCGCCGGATGGGGAATCCCTCGACATCCAGCACCACCAGTTCGTCCGAGCTTTTTTCCAGGGCCAGGGTATGGGCGGACAGCACGGCCACGCCCAAGCCGCCGGCGACCGCCTGCTTGATCGCCTCGTTGCTACCCAGTTCCATCCGGACCTTGACGCTGAGCCCCTGCTCGGCAAAGAAGCGCTCGGTAGCAAGACGCGTTCCCGACCCCGGCTCGCGCATCAGGAAAGACTCTTCTGCCAGACGCCGAACTGAAATGCGCTTCTCCCCGGCCAACGGATGGCCCCCGTGCGCCAACACCACCAGCGGATTTTCCAGGAAAGGTTCGACCTGCACATCCATGTGCTCGGGTGGCTGGCCGAGGATATAGAGATCATCCTCGTTATCCGTCAGGCGCTGCAGTATCCGCTCACGGTTGGTCACCTTGAGCGACACATCGATGCCGGGATACAGGTCACAGAATGGCCCGAGCAAGCGCGGCACAAAATATTTCGCGGTGGTAATCACCGCCAGGCGCAGCTTGCCGGCCTTCACCCCTTTCATGTCGGAAACCAGCATCTCGAAGCGCGACAACCCGTCGAAAACCTCGTGGCACACGGTGAGCAGTTCGCGTCCCACCTCAGTCAGATGGATGCGCTTGCCAATCTGCTCCAGCAAGGGCAGGCCGACTATTTCGGCCAGCTGCCTGATCTGTATCGACACGGTCGGCTGGGTCAGGTGCAGTTCCTCGGCAGCGCGGGTGAAACTCAGGTTGCGCGCAACCGCCTCGAACACCTTGAGCTGGTGCAGGGTCGCATTTTTCATTGCAATCTATCTCTCGGCATTAACATAGATAATTATCTATCGTTCTGATAAGAAATTACAATTATTATTTATGATTTGTCTTAACTATAGTTACACCACGCTCTAACGAGCCACAAGTTTTCCATAACGGAAAGCAACCGTTTTAACCTGAAATCAAGGAGCTTGCAATGGCAGTCAAGACCTACAACGCCGGTGTAAAAGAATACCGGCAAACTTACTGGACGCCGGAATACACCCCGCTGGACACCGACATCCTCGCCTGTTTCAAAATCACGCCACAGGCTGGCGTACCACGCGAAGAAGTCGCTGCCGCCGTTGCTGCCGAATCTTCAACCGGCACCTGGACCACAGTGTGGACCGATCTGCTGACCGACCTGGATTACTACAAGGGCCGCGCCTATCGGATCGAGGACGTACCTGGCGACGATACCTGCTTCTACGCCTTCGTGGCCTACCCGATCGACCTGTTCGAAGAAGGCTCTGTAGTCAACGTGCTGACCTCGCTGGTGGGTAACGTGTTCGGCTTCAAGGCACTGCGCGCACTGCGTCTGGAAGATATCCGCTTCCCGATCGCCTACGTCAAGACCTGCGGCGGCCCACCTCAAGGCATCCAGGTCGAGCGCGACAAGATGAACAAGTATGGCCGTCCGATGCTGGGCTGCACCATCAAGCCCAAGCTGGGCCTGTCCGCCAAAAACTACGGTCGTGCTGTTTACGAGTGCCTGCGCGGCGGTCTGGATTTCACCAAGGACGACGAAAACGTCAACAGCCAGCCGTTCATGCGTTGGCGCGATCGTTTCGAGTTCGTGCAGGAAGCCACGCTGAAAGCGCAGCGCGAAACCGGCGAGCGCAAGGGCCATTACCTGAACGTGACGGCGCCAACTCCGGAAATGATGTACGAGCGTGCCGAGTTCGCCAAGGAAATCGGCGCACCGATCATCATGCACGACTACCTCACCGGCGGTCTGACCGCTAATACGGGCCTGGCCAACTGGTGCCGCAAGAACGGCATGCTGCTGCACATCCACCGCGCCATGCACGCCGTGCTCGACCGCAACCCGCACCACGGCATCCACTTCCGCGTCCTGACCAAGGTGCTGCGTCTGTCCGGCGGCGACCACCTGCACTCCGGCACCGTGGTAGGCAAGCTGGAGGGTGACCGCGAAGCGACCCTGGGCTGGATCGACATCATGCGCGACGAGTTCATCAAGGAAGACCGCAGCCGCGGCATCTTCTTCGATCAGGACTGGGGCTCCATGCCCGGCGTGATGCCGGTTGCTTCCGGTGGTATCCACGTGTGGCACATGCCGGCACTGGTGAACATCTTCGGTGATGACTCGGTGCTGCAATTCGGTGGCGGCACCCTGGGTCACCCCTGGGGTAACGCAGCCGGCGCAGCAGCCAACCGCGTCGCACTGGAAGCCAGCGTGGCAGCGCGTAACCAAGGTCGCAATATCGAGAAAGAAGGCAAGGATATTCTGACCAAGGCAGCAGCCACCAGCCCGGAACTGAAGATCGCCATGGAAACATGGAAAGAGATCAAGTTCGAGTTCGATACTGTCGACAAGTTGGACGTCGCGCACAAGTAAAGGCGTAGGTTGGGTGGAGCGTAAGCGATACCCAACAATTCACAGAACGTTGGGTTACGGCTACGCCTAACCCAACCTACAAAAGGATTGAATCATGAGTGAAGTAATGGATTACAAATCGCGCGTTAGCGATCCTGCCAGCCGCAAGTTCGAGACCTTCTCATACCTGCCGGCCATGACTGCGGACGAGATCAAGACGCAAGTGGAATACCTGGTTTCCAAAGGCTGGAACCCGGCTATCGAACATACCGAGCCGGAATATCTGATGGATTCCTACTGGTACATGTGGAAGCTGCCGATGTTTGGTGAAACCGACGTGACCAAGGTGCTGGCTGAAGCAGAAGCCTGTCACAAGGCCAACCCCAACAACCACGTGCGTCTGATTGGTTACAACAACTTCAACCAGTCACAAGGCGCGGCGATGGTGATTTTCCGCGGCAAGACAGTTTAAGTAGCAACAGCCCCCGCCGCTGCAAGGCGCGGGGGATTTCTCCCAGGCAGGGCGCAATCTCATGAACACCCACCCGTGTTTATCGGTTTGTTTCCTCTCTCATCCTAATCAAGGAGCGTGACCATGAGCGACATCATCCAGCAATACCGGATCGAAAAAGAACCCTACTACCGCCCCGTCTCGGACGAGGTTGAACTATACGAAGCCGCCTACAGCGTGCGCATGCCGATGATGCTGAAAGGCCCGACCGGCTGCGGCAAGACCCGCTTCGTCGAGCACATGGCCTGGAAGCTCGGCAAGCCGCTGATCACCGTGGCCTGCAACGAGGACATGACCGCCTCCGATTTGGTCGGTCGCTTTCTGCTCGACGCCCAAGGCACTCGCTGGCAGGATGGCCCGCCCGCCCTTGCCGCCCGCTATGGCGCGATCTGCTATCTGGACGAAGTGGTTGAAGCGCGCCAGGACACCACCGTGGTGATCCACCCGCTGACCGACAACCGCCGCGTGCTGCCGCTGGAAAAGAAGGGCGAACTGGTCCATGCCCACCCCGACTTTCAGCTGGTGATTTCCTACAACCCCGGCTACCAGAGCCTGATGAAGGATCTCAAGCAGTCCACCAAGCAGCGTTTCGGCGGCCTCGACTTTAACTATCCCGAGCACGCCGTCGAAACCGAGATCGTCGCCCATGAAACCGGCGTCAATGCAGAAGTGGCCGGCAAACTGGTTTCCATCGCCGAACGCGCCCGTAACCTCAAGGGCCACGGACTTGATGAGGGCATCTCGACACGCATGCTGATTTACGCAGGCAGCCTGATCGCCACCGGCGTCGATCCGGTCAAAGCCTGTCGCGTGGCCCTGGTACGCCCGATTACCGACGATCCCGACATGCGCGATGCGCTCGACGCGGCAGTAACCACGTTTTTTTAGGTGAGGCGTGAGTGGTGAGGGGTAAGGCGAAGAAGAACCCCGGTTTTTTCGCCTCACCCCTATCCCCTAACCCCTTACGGAGGTGTCATGAGCATCAATCTCGAAGACTACCAGGAACTGTTAGACTCGCTTTCACCGGCATTGCAGGAAAGCCTGCATTCCGCGTGGCATGAAGCGACCAAGGTATTCAGTGCGCGCGGCCTGGACAATTATCTCAAGGGCGCCGCCGCGCTAAAAACCCTGGGCAAGGGCGACGATCTGATCGCCACCTGGATCGACCATGCGCCGCTGGTGGCCAAGGAAATTGGCGAGGATGTCGTGCCGGATCTGGCGCAGACCGCCCTTGAGTTCGCTTCCAAGACCTCGGGAGCCGTCATCGAACTGGTTCTCAGTACTGCGCCCACGGCGGCCAACCGTCTCGGCGACGAGGTACTGTTTCGCGCTTATCTGCAATTTCTCAACACCCTGCTGTCCCAGGCACCGCGCGGCATGCGCCCAATGCTGGAAAATCTGGAAAAGCTGTTCAGCCAGCTCACCCTGGGCGGCTTGCGCCGCTGGGCGCTGTGGGGCGCCCACGCCCACCGCACCAATTACCCGGAGCAGGGCAACTATTTCAGCCTGCAATCCAAGGAATCCCTGGCGATGCTCCAGAAGGAGCGTAAGGGCACGCTGTTCATCGACGTGCAGCGCCGCATCAACATGTATCTGCGCGCCTTGTGGGCACGGGATTTCTTCATGAAGCCGACTTCAGGCGACTTCGAAACACGCGAAGGCTACCGGCCCTATGTAGAGGGTTATTTCATTCATTTGCCTGACGCCTATGACGATCACAACGCAGAGGAAACCAAGCTGCCAGGACTGGAAATGTACCGCGCCGCTGCCGCCCATAGCGCCGCCCATATCGTCTATACCCGCGACCCGATCTCGGCCGAGTCGCTCAATCCGTGGCAGATGGCGGTGATCAGCGTAATCGAGGATGCCCGGGTGGAAACCCTGGCGGTACGCAAATTCCCCGGTCTCAAACACCTGTGGGCGCAACTGCACACGATCGAATCCGGGCAGGGCAAGTCGGCGGGGGATTATCTCAACCGCCTGGCGCGCGCCCTGCTGGATGACGGCTACCAGGACGACGATGCATGGATCGCCCAGGGGCGGGTATTGTTCAAGCAGGCAGCCGAGCGTCTCGATACCAACCAGGTTTCCTGGGACATCGGCGTGCAGCTTGCGCATGAGTTCATGGAGAAGCGCATTGCCTTCAATCCGCGCAGCGACCTGCTCACCGCGCCGTACCGCGACGACAACCGCTATTTCTGGGAATTCGAGGAATTCGATTTCGACAAGGCCATAGCGGCAGGATACGAAGCCCCCAAGCAGGTACGCAAGCACGTCAGCCTGATGGAGTTCGCCAACGAAATCGACGTAGAGAATGCCGGCGACGACGCGGAAGAAATCTGGGTGCTGGGCACGGAACTCTTCCCCTATGAAGACATGGGAAAATCCTTCAACGAACTGGAAGGCAAGGAGCCGATTTCCGAGCCTTACCATTACTCTGAGTGGGATTACCAGATCCAGCTCGAACGCCCAGCCTGGGCCACGGTGCTGGAGAAGCGCTCAAAGGCTGGCGATCTGCAACTGATTGACGACATCACTTCACAGCACAAGCGTACCATCGGCCGCCTCAAGTTCCTGCTCGATGCATTGCAACCCCAGGGGGTGACGCGCATCCGCAAGCTGGAAGACGGCGATGAGGTAGACGTCAATGCGGCCATCCGCGCCATGATCGATATCCGCATGGGGCAGCAGCCCGACCCACGCATCATGATGCGCTCGGTGCGAAAAATACGGGATATTTCGGTCATGGTGCTGCTGGACCTGTCGGAATCCACCAACGAAAAAGTGAGCGGGCAGGATTACAGCGTGCTGGATTTGCAGCGCCAGGCCACGGTGTTGCTGGCGGATGCGATCAATAAAATTGGCGACCCGTTCGCGATTCACGGTTTCTGTTCGGACGGGCGACATAATGTCGAATATTCCCGATTCAAGGATTTCGACCAGCCCTACAATGAAGTTCCAAAATCCCGCCTGGCGGGCATGAGCGGCCAGTTATCGACGCGCATGGGCGCGGCCATCCGCCACGCCGGGCATTATCTGAAACTGCAGAAATCAGCCAAAAAACTCCTGCTGGTGATCACCGACGGCGAACCAGCCGATGTAGATGTACGCGATCCGCAGTATCTGCGTTACGATACCAAGAAAGCGGTGGAAGAAATGGCGCGTTCCGGCGTGACCACTTTCTGCATGTCGCTCGACCCGCGAGCGGATCAATATGTTTCCCGGATTTTTGGCGCCAGAAACTACATGGTGGTAGATCATGTGGAACGGTTGCCAGAGAAGCTACCACTACTTTACGCAGGGCTTACACGATGACAGTACAAACTTATGTCGGTATCGACCAGGACACCAACGCTGGCCTCACCCACCTCGGACGTATGGTGCGAGACGCCTGGGTATTCGGCATTCTGCCCGAAACGGAAACCTGCGCAGGCTGGGATTCCGCGCGTATGCAGAACCTGTACGAGCAGGTCTACGCTGCCTGGGAACCCTATGCCCATCTGCCCAGCCGTCTGCCGGAAGAGTTGCGCGAACGGCACACCCGGTTTTATGCCCAGGCCATCACGACCGCTCGTGGCGAGGGATGGGACCCGGAGCTGGGCGAGGACGAATAAGCCCAGAAAAATCTATTGAACCGCAGAGGACGCGGAGGACGCAGAGGAATTCAGATGGTTAGCGTAGCAAGCTCACTCACCCAGCAGATGACTCAGCACGGCTTACCAAGACATTGTTTTTTCCTCCGCGCCCTCCGCGTCCTCTGCGGTAAAACGCCGTTTTCAGGATAAAAATTAGTTACGCTCGGGAGCTGGGAATTTGAGCACTCTCGCCGGTCCGTCCAAGCGCCCCTTCGCGGCCAGATCGGTCAGGGCGCGGGGTAATTCCGCTTGCAGGCGCATCATGAGCTGAGCCGCATCGGGCTGGTAATAGACCGCCTGATACGGAACCGGTTCATCGAGCGAGGTGCGGACCTGGGGGTGGAAATCGCGCCAGGCGATGTCGATCCAGCATTTGCGTTCGCCATCGAGGAATACGAATTCCTCCGCATCCAGTATCGCCAGGTACTGCATGGAACGGATCGGGACGAACAGGCAGCCATTGGGGCTGCGGAACAGCAGCGCATGCGCCAGATTGTAGGTCGCGGCAGGCAAAAACCGAGGCTCGCGCGCCGATTCGGGGTTACGATAGCAGGTGATTTGCATGCGCACTCCTTGGTTTTGGACAGGCTGCAATAATTATCCATGCTTTGCACAGCTTTGAGGAGAGGACCGATGAAAAAACCGATCCATGAATTCAACAAGTGGCTGCTCTCACTGGTCGAGCACCTCGGCCTGCTGGTGATCGCCATTGCCACGGTGTACGCCATGGCAAGCGAAGTCATGGTCATGGTGCGCGCGGCGCAAGTGACCCTGGCCGACCTGCTGCTGCTCTTCCTCTACCTGGAAGTGCTGGCGATGGTTGGCCTCTACTACGGTTCAGGCAAACTGCCAGTGCGTTTTCCGCTCTATATCGGCATGGTGGCGCTCGCGCGCTATCTGATCCTGGACATGAAAGCCATGGACGACTGGCGCATGCTGGCGGTCAGCGGCTCGATCCTGATGCTGACTCTGGCGGTGCTGTCGATCCGTTTTGGGCATGTCCGCTACCCCTACCTTGGCGAAGAGCCGGCAGCAGAATCACGCAACACCCTTAAAAACTAAGCCCTACGGAATCTTTTCATGACTACACCCCTGTATCAATCCAGCATCAAAAGTCTGCCCTTGCTCAACCGCGGCAAAGTGCGCGACATCTACGAAGTTGACGCCGATCACCTGCTGATAGTCACCACCGACCGCCTGTCCGCCTTTGACGTCGTGCTGCCCACGCCCATCCCTGGCAAGGGAGCAGTTCTGACCGCCATCTCCGACTTCTGGTTCGACCGACTCAAGGGCATCATTCCCAACCAGCTCACCGGCATTTCGCCCGAAACGGTAGTCACTCCGCAGGAACACGACCAGGTGCAGGGCCGCGCCATCGTAGTGAAGAAACTCAAGCCACTGCCGATTGAAGCCATCGTGCGCGGCTATCTGGTCGGCTCGGGCTGGAAGGAATACAAGACGAACGGCAAAGTCTGCGGCATCCCCCTGCCCGCCGGCCTGCGCGAAGCCGACAAGCTGCCCGAACCGCTCTTCACGCCTTCCACCAAGGCGGAAATGGGCGCACACGACGAAAACATCAGCTACGAGCAGGCTGAGGAACTGCTCGGCAAGACACTGGCCGCCCAGGTACGCGACACCTGCATCGCCCTGTACCAAGAAGCCGCCGCCTATGCCGCAACCAAAGGCATCATCATCGCCGATACCAAGTTCGAGTTCGGCCAGGACGCCCGGGGCAAACTCTATCTGATCGACGAGGCGCTGACCCCGGACTCGTCGCGCTTCTGGCCCGCCGACCAATACCATCCCGGCGCCAACCCGCCCAGCTTCGACAAGCAGTATGTGCGGGACTGGCTGGAGGCCAGCGGCTGGAACAAGCAAGCTCCCGGCCCGGCGCGGCCGCCGGAAGTCGCCGCCAGAACCGGCGAGAAATACCGCGAGGCGTTAAAGCGCCTGACGGAGGCTTGACGATGAGTCACATCGAGAAACTTGTCGATGGCTTCAAACGCTTCCGCAGCGACAATTACGAAGCGAATCACGCCCTCTTCGACCGCCTCACCAAGCAGGGCCAGTCTCCAAAGACCATCGTGGTGGGATGTTGCGATTCCAGGGTGGACCCTGCCATCGTGACCGACTGCGACCCCGGCGATTTGTTCATCATTCGCAATGTGGCCAACCTGGTGCCGCCGTACGAAACCAGCGGCAACTATCATGGCACCAGCGCGGCGCTGGAGTTCGGGGTGCGCAACCTGGAAGTGGAAGATATTATCGTGCTGGGGCACGCCCAATGCGGCGGCATTCGGGCACTGATGAGCACCATGCCGGGCGCCGAACCTCAGGAAGGGTTTGTTTCCGGCTGGATGAAAGTTGCCAGCAACGCGCGCAACCGTGTGCTGTCCCGCATGCATGGGGAACCCCTGGAAAAACAGACGCGGGCCTGCGAGCAGGAGGCCATTCTGGTGTCCCTGGACAACTTGCTGACTTTTCCCTGGATTCTGGAACGGGTCGCGCAAAAAAAGCTGGCGCTGCATGGCTGGTATTTTGATATGGAGCAGGGAGAATTGCTGCACTACAATCCGGGCAGCAACCGCTTCGAAGCGCTTTCCTGACTCAACAGAAACCAAAGACCTTGAAACGTGGCTGGAGAATTCAGTATGCCGAAATCACATGATGCAAATAAGCCGGATCAGTCTGTAACTATCAAAACGCTGGTCGGGATTGTCACCGGCAGCCCCAATGATCTGCCCACTGTGGTCAAGGTACGAGACACCCTGACCGAACTGGGTATTTCCAGCGAAATCGTGGTGGCCTCCGCCCACCGTACCCCGGACAAGGTGCTGGCCTACCTCGAGCGGGCGCACAAGGAAGGCGTGCAGGTGCTGATCGGCTGTGCCGGCGTAGCCGCCCATCTGGCCGGCGTTATCGCCGGCCACACCCGCCTGCCGGTAATCGGCCTGCCGCTCTCGGGCGGGATCATGTCCGGCCTGGACGCCCTGCTCTCCACAGTGCAGATGCCGCCGGGCGTGCCCGTTGCCACGGTGGCGGTGGATGGCGCCAAGAACGCCGCCATGCTGGCCGCCCGCATCCTGGCGCTGAAATTCCCGGAAATCAACCTGGCTTTGGAGGCGGCGGCGAAAAAGGAACGCGCTCGCTATGACCAGACTGCGGATGAAGCGCTGGCGAAACTGACCCAAAAATAAAGGAGGCCGCGATGCCTATCGTCCACATGACCGACATGCTCAACCACGCCTACCGTCACAACTACGCGGTCGGTGCATTCGGCGTGGTCAATCTGGACTTTGTGCAAGGTATCCTGCAAGCGGCGGAAGACTGTCGTGCGCCGGTGATCCTCAACCTGATCGAATCCCATTTCAATTATTATGACCTCGAGCTGCTGATGCCGGCCGTGACGGTGGCGGCACAACGCGCCAAAGTGCCGGTCGCCGTCTGCCTGGATCACGGTGTAAGCATGGCGTCCGCCGTGCGCGGCATCCGGACGGGCTGCAACGGAGTGATGGTGGACACCTCGCTGCTGCCCCTCGACGAGAACCTCCGGCTCACCCGGGAAGTCACCGACATGGCACATTCCTGCGGCGTCGCGGTGGAAGGCGAACTGGGCTACGTGCCCGGCGACGAGGACGAGGAGGGCGTAAAAACGCCCGGCGGGCTGGTCTACACCCTGGCCTCCGAAGCGAAGGCTTTCGTGGAGCGAACCGGGGTGGACTTCCTGGCGGTTTCCATCGGTACCGTACACGGCCGGATGAGCGGCACGCCCAAACTGGATTACGCTCGCCTGGCCAAGATCAACGAGGCCGTCGGCATCCCGCTGGCGGTGCATGGTGGCACCGGCCTTTCCGACGATCAGTGCAAGAAGCTGATCGCCAACGGCGTGGCCAAGATCAACTACTACACGGCACTTTCCGAGGTCGCCGCCAACGCCATCAAAGCCAACGTCAGCCCCGGCCAGAAGAGCTACAAGATGATCGCACAAGGCGTCCGCAGCGCCATCCGTGTCGAAGTGGAGCGCTGCGTCCGCCTGTGGGGCTGCAGTGGCCGCGCCGCCGAAGTGCTGGCGCAATGCCGTCCGTGGCGTGAAGTCGAACACATCGTACTGTATAATCAGCCCGAAAGCCTGTCTGAAGAAGCTGCCGCCGCGATGGTACTCCGCAGCAAGGAAACCCTCGCGGCCATTCCCGGAGTGCGGCGCGTGCAGGCCGGCACTGCGGTCAATGGCGAAAAACACCGCCGCTGCTGGCTGGTGCGCCTGGCCACACCGGAAGTGGCTGCCAGCTTCAATATGCACCCGGACCAGCTCAAACTTGCCAACAGCCTATCCCCGCTAGGTGGAGCGGATAAGGCCAGCATGGATTTCGAAATCGGCGAGTAAGCACAAACGCCGTATTCGGGTTATGGACTGAATAGAGAGCATGGCGCCAGATTGGCGCCTTTTTTGTTTAATGAACTTAGAGCCACTGAAAGCATGTCCAGAATACCCAGCGATACCCAGTTACGCGCGCGCGTAAAATTGCTCGGCAACGTGCTCAGCAATGTACTGCGTCCTCTGCAGGACGGCCGCGTTCTGGAGGCGGTGGAAGCCCTGCGCAAAGGCTACGTCCGCCTGCACAAAAAAGATTCGCCAACCGGACGCCGCCGCCTGGAGAAGATCATCGAAACCCTGGATGCGGAGACGCTCACCCATGTGGTGCGCGCGTTCAGCATTTACTTCAGCCTGGTCAACCTGGCCGAAGAATCCATCCAGCACCAGACCCGGCGCGGCCAGGTGTTCCTCGGCGGCCCGTTGTGGAAAGGCTCTTTCGACGCCACCCTCAGGGAGTTCCATGACCAGGGTATCAATGCCGCTGAACTCCAGACACTGTTCGACAAGGCGGCCTACATTCCGGTGTTCACCGCCCACCCGACCGAATCCAAACGCCGCACCATCATGGAACACCTGCGCCGCATCTTCCTTACCGCCGAGCAGTTGGACGATCCGCGCACCGGCAAGGAACAGCGCCTGGAACTGATCGGCCAGCTCGAAGGGCAGATCCAGACTTTGTGGAAAACCGACGAAGTGCGCTCCAACAAGCCGCAGGTCCGCGACGAAATCAAGAACGGCCTGTTCTATTTCCGCGAGAGCCTGTTCAAAGCCGTGCCCGAAACCTACCGCTACCTGGAAAAAGCCGTTGATCGCGTTTACGGACCGACACTGGCGGAAGGCCAGCGCATCCGGGTCCCCAATATTTTACGTTTCGGTTCCTGGATCGGCGGCGATCGCGACGGCAATCCTTTCGTTACCCCCGACACCACCGTCCTCGCCCTGCGCCTGCAGAAGCGCGAAGTGTTGCGCTATTATCTGCGCGAAGTCGCCAGCCTCAGCCATGTGCTGACGCATTCGAAACGCCTCTGCACCATCAGCTCCGCCATGGCCGCCAGTCTGGCTCAGGACGAACAGCGCTTCGCTGCGGTCTTCAGCGATTTTCCCCAGCATTTCAGCCAGGAACCCTACCGCCGCAAACTTTACTTGATGCGCCACCGGTTGCAACACAACCTGGATGCCGTGGAAGCCCTGCTCGATGGCCGTAGCGGGAACGTCTTTGCCGACAGCTACCCATCCGAGCAGGAATTCCTGGCAGACCTGACCCTGATGCGCGATTCACTGATCGGCCACGGCGACCACACGGCGGCTCACGGCGATCTGCAGGACCTGATCCGCAATGCGGAAACCTTTGGCTTTTACCTGGTTCACCTCGACATCCGCCAGGAATCGACCCGCCACACCGAAGCCGTTGCCGAACTGCTCGCCCAGCAGCCGGATTTGCCGGATTACAACAGCCTGAGTGAAGCCGCGCGACTGGAATTGCTGGGTGACCTGATCGCCCGCGCACAGAGCCTCAAGATCAGCCGTGAGTCGCTCACCGACGGCACGCGTCAAACCTTGGCGGTCGTTGAAGTGATGGCGCGCATGCGCCACGAAATCAGCCCACAGGCATTTGGATCCTACGTCATCTCGATGACCCATAGCGCCAGCCATGTCATGGAAGTCATGTATCTCGCCAGCCTGGCCGGGCTGGCAGGCCGCAACGACCAGGGCTGGTTCTGCCATATCGGCATCTCGCCGCTGTTCGAAACCATCGTCGATCTGGAACACATCCAGCCGGTGATGACGGCGCTGCTCGACAACCCGGCCTATGCGGCGCTGCTCGGTTGTTCCGGCAACCTGCAGGAAGTCATGATTGGCTATTCCGATTCCGCCAAAGACGGCGGCATTCTCGCCTCGGTCTGGTCGCTCTACGATGCACAGACCAAAATAACCGAACTGACCCAGGCGCGCGGTATCGAATGCCGCTTGTTCCATGGTCGCGGCGGCACGGTCGGACGCGGCGGCGGCCCTACCCATGAAGCCATCCTGTCGCAGCCGGAAGGCACTGTGCGCGGCCAGATCAAGTTCACCGAGCAGGGCGAAGTGCTGTCATTCAAATACAGCAACTCCGAAACCGCCTCCTACGAACTGTCGATGGGCATGACCGGCCTGCTCAAGGCCAGCACCAGCCTGATCCGCGCGCAGAAGCAGGACTGTAGCGACTTTCTCGGGATCATGGACAAACTGGCGGAAGACGGCGAGGTCGCTTTCCGTGGCCTGACCGACCGCACGCTGGGCTTCATCGACTATTTCTACGAAGCCACACCGCTCACAGAAATTGGCCTGCTCAACATCGGCTCCCGCCCCTCCCATCGCAAGAAAGGCGACCGCTCCAAATCCTCGGTGCGCGCCATCGCCTGGGTGTTCGGCTGGGCTCAGTCACGCCATACCCTGCCCGCCTGGTTCGGCATCGGCACCGCGCTGCACGACTGGCGCAGCAACGATCCGCAGCGCCTGGCCAAATTGCAGCGCATGTACCGGGAATGGCCGTTCTTCCGGGCTCTGCTCAGCAACACTCAAATGGCCCTGTTCAAGGCCGACATGAGCATTGCCGCCCGCTACGCCGAACTGGCGGAAAACCGGGAAACCGCAGGTGCGATCTACCGTACGATACGCACCGAGCATGAACGCACCGTCAGCGAAGTGCTGGACATTGCCAGCGCCACAGGCCTGATGCAGGAAACGCCGCAGCTGGCGCTATCACTGGCGCGCCGCAACCCTTACCTGGATCCGCTGAACCACATCCAGGTGCTGCTGCTGCAACGCTGCCGCGACGAAAGCCTGCCACGGATCGAGCGCGAGGCTTGGCTCAGCCCCCTGCTACGCTCGATCAACGCCATTGCTGCCGGGTTGCGCAACACCGGTTAACGCATGGGGTTATAACCGACAGCAACAACACCACTGGTATCGTCGGCCAGCGTGAGTGACTACGAGGGCTAAAAGAAAAAGGACGCCCGCCATCCATATTCGACTCCCCTCTCCCCTAACCCTCTCCCGCGCTGCGGGCGAGGGGGACGCGGAGCGCCTACGGCGCAGTTTAATTCTACTGCACCAGCCTGCCATCATGGAAAATCAGGCTGGCAAAGGCGTCTGACCCTTCGCCCTCAACCGTAAAGCGGCTGATCGCGGCATTGCCCACCTGAATGCGGAACAGATGGCTGAGCGGCATAGCCAGCATCTGTGCCATGATCATGCGGATCACGCCAGCATGGGCCACTACCAGAACATGGCGGTCGCGCTGCTGTTCGGTGATCTGCCTCCACGCGGCGGACACGCGCACGGCGAAATCTGCCAGTTCTTCTGCTCCGGCGGGACGGTTGTTGAGCGGATCGCGGCGGTAACGCAGCAACAGATCGGGGTCGTGCGCGGTGAGTTCCGCCGCCGTCTTGCCCTCCCACTCGCCGTAGCCCAGTTCGGCCAGGCGATCATCCAAGCCTACGGGAATATCCAGTCTCCTGCCCAGCTCATGCGCAAACTCGGAACAGCGCAGCAGCGGCGAAGAAACGATCTGCTGCCAGCAGCGATATTCTCCCACCGCTGCCCACATCTGGTTCCAGCCTTTTTCGCTCAGGGGATCGTCGGTGCGACCACGATAGCGCCGGCCGCCTACTGGCTCACCGTGGCGGATCAGGTCAACGATCGTTGTCATGGAAAAATCGGGAAACGAACTAATTGCAGGTCGGGTTTTAACCCGACATGTCGGGCTGAAGCCCGACCTGCATTTCGGAAATTCAACATGGCTGCCTGCTAACCGCCCACCCAGCCGGCAAGGACAAGCAACAATAGCAATACCAGCCACAGCACCACCGTGCGCCATACCAGGCTGACGGCGCTATCCAGATAGTCGGCATCAGCGTCGTCACCCAAACCGAGCTCGGGACGAAACTCGATGTTGCCGCCGTAGTTCAGCGGTTCGCCCAGCTTGACGCCCAAGGCGCCCGCGCCGCTCGCCAGCACGATGCCGATGCCCTGCTGCACCCAGGTCGAAGCCTGGGAGCGCCAGCAATATACGGCGTCCTCGAAATCACCGACCACCGCAAAACTGATGGCGCTCAGGCGCAACGGCACCCAGTCCATGAGGTCAAAAACCTGCGTGGAGAACTTGCCAAATTCACCGAAATCGAGCTGGTCCAGGCCACCCCATTTCTGGCTAAGCAGTTGGGAAAATCGATAGAGCACCGCGCCGGCGGGACCGAGCACGGCGAACCAGACAATGACGCCAAACAGGTTTTTATGCGCGCAGGTCAGCGTTTGCTCGATGCCAAGGCGGGCGATTTCTGCCGCGCCAAGCTCGTCGGCCGGGCGCCCATGCCACTGGGATAGCAGGCGACGCGCTTCGCCCAGATCAGAGCCACGCAATGCGGTCGCGATTCCCTCGGCTTGCCCGCCCAACTGCTTCAGGCTTAATAGCGGATACAATACAACCGCGCTAAACGCCCAGGCCAGCAATGAGTTGAGAGCATACAGCCCGCCATATATGCCGCCAACCACGACCACAGGCAACAACACCGCCAGCAGCCACGCTACCGTACCATGCACATTCTGGCCGGCGTTGAAATGACGCTCGAGATAATTCGCGTAGCGGGTAAACAACAAGTTAACCGGGTTGCTGCCGCCCAGCGGACGAAAATGTTCGAGCAACAAGGCGGCGATCAGGGAAAACAAACTCATGGGCACCTCTAAAAATCCAGATTTCATCCCAACTGCTGCGTTGCGGAAGAAATTTCTTGCTTACATATCAATTATATGCGGCGCGGCGAAATGTCTTCCGCGCCTTGCATTTGGGCGAACTCTAAATTTTTAGAGGCACCCATGGGCGTTCTCAGATATCCATTTCAACCATTAAAGTGCTGTTCTGGTAAATTTCCAGCGTCGGCAGCTTGAGCTTCTGGTCGTGCTCACCCAGGTATTTCAGCAGGGCTGCATAAGCCTTGCCGGCTGCCAGTCTGGGGTGTGCCCGCAGCTGCACGACGACTGCTGACCGGGCGGGAATATCCGCCAGCTTGAGCGGCTCGCGCACGCTGGCACCGGCCTCCACCAGATAACCGGTCTGCGCCTTCAGCATGGATTTGGCAATGGTGCGCGGGTCGCTCTGCATCAAGGTTATCGCTGCACCGTGCGCGACTCCCTGAGCCTTCAGCGCCCGCAGCGCTTCCAGTTGCTTGTCGGGCAGTTTGACGTAATCACCGCTGTGCTCCAGATAGGCGTAATGATACGGGCCGCGCACCAGATTCGTTTCAACCTTGGCGCTGGCAAAACCTCCTACCCACCAGAAAACACCCACCAGCGGTGCGGCAAAAGCCAGCAGGAAATACAACCAATTTTTCTTCAAGCGAGACACCCCGTTCCAGCGCGTGCAAAGCTTGAAAATACCATAATCCGGCGCGCTTGTCCCTGATCAGATCAGAACAAGCGCCTTTCACGTTTGCCCCCTCTCCTGCTTGCGGGAGAGGGTTGGGGAGAGTGCAGCATCTTGCGGGAGGGTTGGGGTGGGGATGGGGGCAAGAGCATGTGGTCGCATAATTACCCCATCCCCATCCTAACCTTCCCCTTGAAGGGGAAGGGACGCCCTCCCTCTCTGGGGGAGAGTTACGCGCACTGGAAATCCCTGCAAAATCATCGTCTGGATATGGTAGCATCCCGATCAACAAGCCGATAAAATCTCGACGACGCCCCCGGAAGACCATGCTGAAACGTATCCTTATTTTCATTGCCCTTGCGCCTGTCCTTGCGGGATGCTCGCCGGAGCTGCCCAGATTCATCTCCACGCCGAGCCCGCGAATCCCTTTCGTCGCGGCGCTCGGCGCCGGCGCCTACTACCTTTACAAGGACAACTGGACGCTGGAAGAAATCCAGGCCGGTGACGACAAATTCCGCATCACCCTGAAAAAGAACATGCTGCGGCAGGATGGCGACTCCGAGGGAGACATGCTTTTCAAGCTCCGTGCCGGCGAAATCGTTACCGAGCTGGGTTACGACGGCTACCGCATCATGGAATACAGTGAAGGCATCGAATCGGCTGCACTGGGTCCGCAGCGGGTAGCGCATGGCGTGATCCAGTGCTACAAAGGCACCGCCACAAAATGAAATCGTTTAACCCAGATTGCTCATGCCCGCATGGACGTCACCTCCACCGCGATTTACTGCCGCGTTCGTGCAGCAGCACGCCTGTGAACGGGACTTTGCCCCTGAATGGAAAATGCGGGCTTGAAACACCAAATCATTCGCAATGGAGTCCCCATGAATAAAAGCATTTTGCGCACTCTGCTTCTGTCTTTCCTCGGCTTCGGCGTCCTGGTCGCGGCAGTTTTCCCCTTCTACGCCAACTTCTTCGTCGACTGGAAACCGGGCATGCTGCCGTGGTTCGTCGTCGGCTGCCTGATTGCGGGCCTGGGCATCGGCGTGGTGAACTACGTACTGCTCAACACCATTCTGCTGCAACGGTTGCGGCGCATTTCCGAAGTCGCCAATGCCATCTCGAACAAGGACCTCACTCACAAATGCTCGATGCAGAGCGCCGATACCATCGGCGAGATCATTACCAGTTTCAACAACATGGCGACGAACCTGCGCGAGCTGATCGGCCAGACTGTAACGCTGAGCGGTAGCGTGCGGCACGACAGCACCAGCATTCGCGACTTCATGTCAGGCATCACCGGCAACCTCAACGAGCAGACCAGCCGGGCCAGTGAAATCAGCAACGCCATCGACCACCTGGCCGAAACTGTGGAGCAGATTTCCGCCCATTCCGCCGACGCGGCGGATAAATCGCGCGAAGCCACCGACCAGGCGCGCCAGGGTGGCGTGGTGGTGCAAAAAACCATGCAGGGCATCGACAAAATCAGCCAGGCAGTGAATGAAGCGGCCAACGCCGTCGAAGAACTGGGGCGGAACTCCGACCAGATCGGCGCGATCGTGGCGGTGATCAACGAAATCGCCGGCCAGACCAACCTGCTCGCGCTCAACGCGGCGATCGAAGCCGCCCGCGCCGGCGAGCAGGGGCGAGGCTTTGCGGTGGTGGCGGATGAGGTCAGAAAGCTGGCGGAAAAAACCAGCAACGCCACAGCCGAAATCGGCGGAATGATACAGAACATTCAGCAAAAAACCGGCGAAGCGGTCAGAACCATGAATGCCAGCACAGCGGATGTGAAGGAAGGCGTGGAGAATGCACGCGAAGCGGGCAACTCGCTGCGCAACATCGTCGAAAGCGCCGAACAGGTCACCGCCATGGTGCAGGAAATCGCCAGCACCACCAAGATGCAGAGCCACGATACCCAGATGATCCGACAGAACATCGGCGAAATCGGCACCCTGATAGACAACACTCTGGAAAACACCCGCGAAGGCACTGCCAAGTCAGAAAACCTGACCGCCCTGGCAGCAAGCCTGGACAACACCGTCAACGCCTTCAAGCTCAATTAGGCATGGCGCGCAGCCTGGCTGCCGATGTCAGCGGACGCGAAGTCTGGGCGTGGGCGATGTACGACTTCGCCAACTCCGGCTACACCACCGTCGTCATCACCGCGATTTTCAACGCCTATTTCGTCGCTGTCGTGGCCGGCAATCAGCCGTGGGGCACGCTTGCCTGGGCCGCCGCGCTCGCCCTGTCCTATGCCATGATCATGCTATTGGCGCCGCTGGTGGGCGCCTACGCCGACCTGCACGCCGCCAAGAAGAAACTACTGCTGATCAGCACGACCGGTTGCGTGGTTTTCACCGCCGCACTTGCCCTGGTCGGGCCAGGCCAGATCTGGCTCGCCATCCCGCTGATCGCGCTGTCCAATTTTTTTTACGGCAGCGGCGAAAACCTGATCGCCGCCTTCCTTCCCGAACTGGCACGCGGTCGTGCGCTGGGCAAGATTTCCGGCTGGGGCTGGAGTCTCGGTTACCTCGGCGGACTGGTCAGCCTCGGCGCCTGTCTGGCCTATGTCAACTGGGCGGAAGCACAAGGTCAGCAGGCAGCAGATTTCGTCCCCGTCACCCTGCTGATCACGGCGGCACTATTTGCGCTGGCAAGCCTGCCCACCTTCCTGTTTCTCACGGAAAGGGCAATACCGCAAACGCATGCCCAACAGCACCTGATCCGGGAAGCCTACACCCGGCTCGGGCAAACACTGCGCCATGCCGCCCGCTACCGCGACCTGCGCCGCTTCCTGATCTGCACTGTGTTCTATCAGGCAGGCATCCAGGCGGTCATCAGCCTCGCCGCAATCTACGCCCAGCAAGCCATGCATTTTTCCACCCGCGACACCATCCTGCTGGTTTTCGTGGTCAACATCACGGCAGCAATAGGCGCCTTCACCTTCGGCCACCTACAAGACCGGATCGGACACATCCAGACCATCGCACTGACCCTGGTGCTGTGGATCGTCATGGTGCTGCTCGCCTGGGGCGCGCAAGGGGCGCAGATGTTCTGGGTTGCCGCCAACCTCGCCGGCATCGCCATGGGCGCAAGCCAGTCGGCAGGACGAGCGATGGTCGGGCTGCTGAGCCCGGCAAAACGGCGCGCAGAATTCTTCGGGCTGTGGGGGCTGGCGGTGAAGTTTTCCGCCATACTCGGCCCGATCACCTACGGCCTGGCCAGCTGGCTGTCGCAAGGCGATCACCGCTTGGCGATCCTGGTCACGGGCAGCTATTTCGTCGTGGGGTTGATGTTGCTGGGTGGGGTAGATGTGCTGCGGGGCAGGCGGGCGGCATTGCGCGGCTAATCTAAGACTCAAGAACGACGCTTCACCGCTGAGGACGCGGAGGACGCAGAGGAAGAACCAAACCGACAAGGGAGGAAAGGCAAAAAAGTGCCAAAAGGAGTCATCCAATAATTCACTTCATAGCGGTCATACCCACAAAGCAGAGTAATTTTGTCGGAAAAAATGACACATAAAACCTAACTCACCCAGTACATAGAAACCGGTTTTTCTACAGCGTCGTTAGCCCACATAGCACTGGAATTGATGGCATGCTTATTGCACTAATCATATTGTCATCATCAAATATATGAGGCCCGTCATGCAAATCCAAGCGCCGAACCCGTTGCTCTCTTCCTCTGGAGTCGTATCGCGGCAGAATGAACTGGCTGCAACATCGTCGGCAAGCTCTGCCGCCTCAGCGGCAAGTTCTTCCTCTACCGTAACCATTTCGCAAGCCGCCCGCGATCTGGTCGCAACCGAAACGTCGGGCAATCATTGGCTCAATTACCGGGCTGTCACGCTTCGCAATGCGGAGGTTGATCCAGCTTATGCGAAGAAAACGGCAGAACAGTTTGCTTTTGACGATAGTTTCGAGAAACACGGCCCCTTGGTCGATATTTCCCACGACCCGATCCGATACTCGGCCACAGGAGAAGTAGTTACAGAAGAAAGCCTCGCGGCTTTCAAGGCTGAAGCCGCGAAAGTTACTGCGGGACGAATCGCGGTCTATCAGGCCGAGAAAGCCAAGGGTACTCCGGACGCGCAAATTCTGGAGAAGCTCTTCGCCTTCGTTGACGGCCAGTCAGACAACTATCTCAGGTTGTTGAATTGGGCACGGCCTTCCCAACAAGACGGCGTTGAAAATGCAGGTTAACCCCTGCCATCGGCCTCGCGTGAAAAGCGGCGCGAGATCGATGGCTTACTCAAGCAAGGAATAGTGCCATGTCCTCTGTATCCTTTGTTAACACCGTACAGCCGTATTTTCCGGTAACGAGCGGGAAATACGCCGTGCAACAAACCGCACCTGCCCAGACTCGGTCTGCGGCCAATAGCGCCGACAGCGTTACCATTTCTGCGGCCGCCCTTTATGCGAACTATGCGCAGTCGATGACCGAAGGTGCCGTGGGGCAAAAACAGACCATTGCCTATTTTCTTGCCAATCCGACATCCGATCTTGCAGCCCAGAGCGCTGATGTCATGGCACACGAGAATCTGCTTGGTGCGTCAGTTGGTGGAGCGGTCAGCCTTGCCGGAAAAACGCCCAACGATCCCATCTCCTATTCAAATGGCGAGCCGGTAACGGTTGCAAGCCAGGCCTACTACACAAAGCAGGCCGGCATCTACATGAGCCAAGTGCTCGAGCTGTACGACACGGAACTGGCCAAGGGGACAACCCCGGGCGAGATCATCAGTAAGATATACGACTTGCGCGCCAGCCAGCCGGACGCCTTCCGAGCCATGATGGGCTTTCAGCCCATTGCGGGCCCATCTAGCATCCAGATGGCAAGCAATCCCAATGGTGCACCGGAGCAATATCTAAATTCTGGGGGGCAGGTGGTCAAAACATAGTTGCGTTTTTTTGCCGCCTGACGATTCAGGCGTTGAATGTCCGCTTCGAATCGGCGGAAACTTCCGCTTGGGGTCGATAGCGCCCATCCGCCCCTCATGACTGGAGAAAGTGAATCTATGCAGCCTTCAGCGTCTGGATACCTTCGTACCCGCCACGTTGCGCCAGTTCCCACAGATCGAGCGTTTGCTGCATGCGCAACCATATCTCCGGGCCATTGCCGAGCAGCCTGCCCAGACGCATTGCCATATCCGCTGTTACCGCACGCTTTTCATGCAGCAATTCGGATACCGTCAGCCGGGACACTCCAAGCCGCTCGGCGAATTCCTTTTGCGTCATGTCGAGCGCAGGCAGTACGTCCTCGCGCAAAATCGCGCCCGGATGAGTCGGGCGCCGGTTGGGGTCTCGCAGGGATTTAGTAGCCATCAGTGATAATCCTCCAGGTTTACGTCGGTCACATCCTCGCCCTCGAATCGGAACGTGATGCGCCAGTTCCCCGATACGGTCATTGCCCACTCGCCCTTCCGGTCTCCCTTCAACGGGTGGAGATAGTAACCGGGGATATTCAATTGCTCGGCAGTGCTCGCATCGTCCAGCAGATCAAGAATACGAGTTATGCGGGCAGTCTGCTGAGACTGGATACCACGGGCATCGCCCTTGCAAAAAAACCGATCCAGACCTTTGTGTCGGAAACTCTTAATCATGGTTAAATGTAACACATGGGATTACACGACGCAATGCGGAGAATTACATCATCAGTCTTCGTTTCAGCTTGAAAACCCACACTCATGCGCATACAATGCGCATTGGAGGTGTCCAATGAAAGCCAGCTACAACCTGCAAGCACGCAAGCGTCCCGTCAACCTGTCGCTGAATGAAGACTTGGTGCTTCAAGCACGCGAGATGACCGACAATCTTTCCGGTGTCGTTGAGTCGCTCCTGGCGAATTTTGTGGAGCATGAACGTCAACAACGCTACACGAAAGCCAAAACCGTTGAAGCAACAATGGCAACCTGGAACGACTTCAACGCCAAACTCGGTTCATTTGCCGACGAGCATTCGACCCTCTGATGGCCCAATTCGACGTACACCGAAACACCGGGAAAAACCGGGATGCCATTCCGTTTGTCGTGCTGGTGCAATCAGCGATCTTCGACAGCTACCGCCGAAGGGTGGTAGTTCCACTGGTGCGCCAATCTTCTCTCGCAACAATCAGTGACACACGTTTTAACCCGACTTTCGACATCGAAAGCATCGCGGTGGTCTTGCATCCGTTGGAGATTGTGTCGGTGCCCAATGAACAATTGGGTGAATTCGTGGAATCGCTTGCCCATGAAGGGAATCGCATCATGGATGCTCTTGACGAGTTACTGACCCGCGCCTGGGGGTAACGACTTCAATCTGCCTGTGAGGCTTAGAACCGTTCGCTCTCCAGCAGATAGCGCCACTGCCCTACCGGCAGATCGCCCAGCTTGACGCGGCCAATGCGCACGCGCTTGAGGCCGACCACTTTGAGGCCGACCAGTTCGCACATGCGGCGTATCTGGCGCTTCTTACCTTCCTTCAGAATGAAGCGCAGCTGATCCTGGTTCTGCCAGGATACCTCTGCCGGCTTGAGCGCTTCACCGTCGAGACTGAGGCCATGGTTGAGCCGTTCCAGATTGGCCGCGTTCAGCCGGCCTTCTACCCGCACCAGGTATTCCTTCTCGATTTCGGAATCGGCACCGATCAACTGCTTGGCGATGCGGCCGTCTTGCGTCAGCACCAGAAGACCGGTGGAATCGATGTCGAGTCGCCCCGCCGGAGCCAGCCCGTGCAGGTGCTCGGGGGAGTAGGGCTGCGGCGCGCGGTCTTCCGTGTAGCGGGTCTCCTTGCCGATCAGCGACACCGCCGCCTTGTAGCCCTTCTCCGGTTGCGAGGATACGTAACCCACCGGCTTGTTGAGGAGGATGGTGGCGAGTTGCGCCTGCTGCTTCTCGGCTCGCTTATCCAGGGTGATGGTCTGGCTGGGATCGACTTTGGTGCCCAACAGAGTGACCCGTTCGCCATCGACCAGCACCAGGCCTCGTTCGATCAGGGCATCCGCTTCGCGACGCGAGCACAGGCCGCGTTCGGACATGAGCTTGGACAGGCGGACCAAACCCGTATCCTGCTGTGCATCAGCCGGCCCCGCAGGTTTAATCCTTGCGCTGCTCGCCTTTGTACTGGATGACGATCCGGAACGAACGGTTACCGGTGTGGCTCTGACCGTGCCATCGGCTGTGCGTTTGCCGACCGGCCCTGCCCTGCCTTTCGGCGGCCTGCGTATGGTCATTACCCTCTCCCTAACCCTCTCCCGCTAGCGGGAGAGGGAACAATTGCCCTCTCTCCCGCTAGCGGGAGAGAGTTGGAGAGAGGGAGGGACGCGGTCTCGCCCGCGAGTCCCTTATTGACGATCAAAGAATTTTCAGCAATTCGACTTCGAACACCAGCGTGGCGTTCGGAGGAATAACGCCACCGGCACCGCGGCTACCGTAACCCAGCTCAGGCGGAATAGTGAGCTTGCGCGCACCGCCCACCTTCATGCCCTGCACGCCCTCGTCCCAGCCACGAATGACATGTCCGGCGCCGAGCGGAAAATCGAATGGGTCATTGCGATCCTTGCTGGAATCGAACTTGGTGCCGTCCGTCAGCCAGCCAGTGTAATGGACGGAAACCCGCTGTCCGGCCCGAGCGGCTTCGCCTTCTCCCTCGCTGAGGTCTTCATAAATCAATCCGGATGGGGTGGTGATTTCAGACATGCTGTGCTCCTGAGTAAATTGAATGAGGTATTTTACCGAACTTCTGCAGAACTCGCTTTGCCTCTTTCAGACCTGACCACCATGACACAGTTGCGACCGCCCTCCTTAGCCCGGTACAGCGCCTGGTCGGCACGCGCCACCAGTTGCTGCGCAAGCGTCTCGGCGTTCTGCGCACGGTTACAATCGCGCAAGGTTGCAACGCCTACGGAAAGCGTGGCCGCAAGGGTTTCGTCCCCCTCGCCCTTGAACTTCTGGTCGGCAATGCTGTGGCGAATGCGTTCGGCGATGGTAAGCGCGCTGTCCATGTCCGTCTGCACCAGCAGAACGGCAAATTCCTCCCCGCCATAGCGCCCCAGCACATCGACGGAACGCAGCTGGCCCTTGATCCGCCAAGCCGCCTCGCGCAGCACGCAATCGCCGGTCTGATGGCCGTATTCATCGTTGACGCGCTTGAAATGGTCGATGTCCAGAAATAAACAGGAAAGCGGAAAACCCTGGCGCTGGGCGCGACTGACCTCTTCCTGCAGGCGCTGGTCGAAATACCGCCGGTTGTGCACCCCGGTAAGGGGATCGGTCAAGCCAAGATGCTTGAGGCGTTCGCTGTTGGTGACGTTTTCCAGGCAGATGCCGATGATCGCCGCAAGGCGACCGATAAAATCGGTCGCCATTCCGGGAGCAAAGCGATCCTCGTTGCGACTGCCGAGGTTGAGGCTGCCGATCAGCCTTTTCTGCCGCACCATCGGCAGGATGGCGATGCTGGCCGGAGGGTTGTCGCGAGAGAAGAAAGGAGCGCGGCTGGCAACGTTATACTGGCCCAGCACCGGCGCCAGCGAAGTGCCGCAAAGGCGGTGAAAGCGGGATGGATTGTCGAGGCACATCAGGCCGGGGAATTCGGTGGCGGGAATGCCGAGGTCGATCAGCATACGCCGCACTTCATATTCAGGATCGATCAGCGTCAGCGTCACCGCGTCCAGATCGAAGGTCTCCTTCATTTCCTGCAGGACATAGTGGAGCAGTTCCTTGAAGCTGCTGACGCTGAGCATGCGCAGTTCCGCACCCTGGAAGCGGCGCATTACCTGCTCGTTCAGCCGCGCCTGGGCCACCAGTGTTTCCATCTGTTGCCGCAGTTCTTTAACCTCCGTAGGCACACGACCGTTGAGAAAATCGCCGGACATGCAGCTTACGCGTCCACCACCTCGGCCTTGACGATCTCCAGCGCATCGCGCATGGTTTCCTCGGGCGCGGCATTGATGCATTCGGCCAGCATTTCCGCAGCCTCAAGGGTTTCTTCAGGTAAATCATGGGCGTCCAGTTCCGCAATGAATGCGGCAGCCGCCCCGGTAATGCGCAGCAATGTCTGGCGCTCGCCCATCAGCATTTCAAGCTCGGTGCGCAGCATGGCGATTTCCTGGTCTTTTAGTACGTGGGGCATGGTAAGGGCTCGTTAATGAATAAGTTGGACTACGTTTCCTGGAATCAAGCTGTCAGCGTACCACACCCATGGCGAGTTGCGCATCCGGCAGACCTTTTCCAAGCAACCATTTCCTTGCGGCATCGACCAGCGACTCGGGGCCGGCTACATAAATATCGAAACCGCTCAACACCGGATAATCATCGACAATCCGTTGCAGCAGAGCATTCACCAAGCCTTCCTGCCGGCCAGCCGAGGTTTCCAGATCTACCCCCGCCACCAGCGGGGTGTATTGAAAATTGTCCAGCGCATCGGACCAGGCGCGCGGCCAGTTGGCAAGATACAGATTGTCCTCGCGCGACACCACCCAGTAGAGGTGCACCGACTCGGCAGCATCCAGCGCCATGGCGTGCTCCAGCAGGCTTTTCACCGGCGCAAAGCCCGCTCCGAAAGCAATGAAGATCAATGGTCGGGTGGAATCCTCACGCAGCACGAAGCTGCCTTTCGGCCCCTCCACCACCACCGCTTCGCCACTCGTCAGTCTGGTGGCGACATAATCCGAAAAAGGATTGCCCGGCAGGTTGCGAATATGGAACTGCAGATTGCGGTCGTCACACGGACAACTCGCCACCGGGAATTCCGCCGAGAGCGCGTGACCAAGCCGAAGCGTCGCATTTTGCCCGGCCAGGAAACGCAGCCGGTTATTTCGCGGTGTTTGCAGATTCAGGATCAGCATGTCATCGCCTGCCTGATCGATGCTTTTGACATTTGCCGTGATGTGCTGGAGCGGGATATCCGAGGCGAGGTGCGCCTCGCCCGCCTCGATCACCACATCGGTCACGGCGGTATTCGAGCACATCAACGCGCAGCCGGAAGCTTTGTCGGCTTCACTCAGAACATAATCATGCGGACGCACCTTCATGACCTGGCCAGAAACAACTCGCGCCTTGCACTGGCCGCAATTGCCGTTGCTGCAGCCGTAGTTGAGCGCGAACCCGGCGCGCAGCGCCGCCTCGAGCAGGGTGTCGGCGCCTTCGACGAAAAACTCGTGCCCGCTGGGCTGGATTTTTACATGTGCCGCCATAACGCGCAGAAAACTGTCGCGCAGGGTCAGGTTGGGCAATCCAGCCTGGGTGTCGCGCGCCGCCAGCTCCTGGTGTATCCACATCCGGAGGGATGCCGCAGCCGCTTGTATCTCTTCCCCGCCACCATCCCATACCTTGAGCTGTTTTTCCAGCCCCTCGACAATGGCGCGATATTGATTCAACGAAATATGGGTCTCGGCCAGTTCCTTGCTCAAACCGGTAAGCCGGGCAGCAAGCACTTCCTTGTCCGGCAGGGTGCGCTCGAACACTCTTTTGCCGAAGGCTTTTTCCTTGATCTGCGCGACTCTCTCGAAGGCGGTGTTGTCCTCGAACTGGATATCGGGATAAACATGCAGCAAATCCTCGGCAGCCACCATGCCGTCAAAAGACGCCAGGTCTCCCTCCTTGATTTTCTTCTGCAGCGCCACCCGTGTTACACCCACCAGGCGCGCTGCTCTGGATAAATTCAGAAGTTGCGGCATACTCTGCTCCCTGAGATCAGACAGCGAAATTTTAACTGAGCTGGCTCAACATCTCCGGCTCCATGTCGAAACCGACTTCACAGCCAGGATTGAGCGCGATGCCATGATCATGGCCTGCACCCATTTTTTCCAGAACCCATTTGAATTCAGTCAGCAGGCCGCCGCCGTAGAGGGGGAAGTCGGCGAGGAAAGGTTTGGCCCGATCCGGGCTGGTAAAAAGCGCAATCACCTTGCTTCCATCTTCGGCCTCAAGCACCAGCGGCTGGGCACGGGAGGAGCGCTGCACACCCGGCATTACCTCGTCGTCCTCGATCGGCATGAAGACTTCGGAAACCAGCAATTCATGCATGAATTCTTCACTCGACAGGCTGCCTTCCCACGCCGCCAGGAGCTTTTTCTCCAGTTCGTTTTTCGGTATAAACGCTTCGCTTGCCATCATTGTTTCCCTCAAATTTTGAAAATATTAATAGCCAGTATAGTGAACTTGACTAATGCGCTCAACTAATCTAAACATTAAAGATAACAAATACAGAATTCATATGGCGCCGTCAGAACGCGGCAATATTCCGCATCAAGCGGAGGAGGTTCAAAATGTATGACATCAACCAGATCATCAACAGTGAAGGAAAAGCCCCGGATGTCGATATGGGAGACTGGTCCGAGCAGGTTGCGCAAGATTTAGCCAGGGAAGAAGACATCACTTTGACAAAAGAGCACTGGGACGTAATCAATTTTCTTCGCGACTATTACCTGCGTTGCGGCCCTTGCCCGAACGGTCGCGCCACCCAGGGGTTGCTCGAAGAGAACTTCGCCCGGCAAGGCGGCAAAAAACACCTCTACCATTTATTCCCCCGAGGCCCGGTCGTCCAGGCCTGCAAGATTGCGGGACTACCCCTGCCGGCATATAGCACGGACCCCCACTTCGGTAGCGTGATGTAACTTATCACGGGTTATCAAAGGCGCCTTTTCGGGCGCCTGCTTTTCGTTATCGGCCAGAAAGAATGCAAAAGTGTTATCAAACTAACGGGCATGGCGAATCGCCACCCCAAATCATGAAACAGCGCTTCGCCATGCCCGTTTCCCTCTCTCCTTGCTCTCTCCCCAAGGGGAGAGAGGGACGAAGGCTCGCTTCGCGAGTTTTACGTTAAAGGATGCACCATGACACAAACCGAACTGAAAAGTTTTGGCAAGCCCGATGAAGTCCGGGAATTCCCAAAGGGACGACTGGAACTCGTCAAGATCGGCGGCGCGACCATTGGTCGCGCCATCTTTGAACCCGGCTGGAGGTGGGCAACATCTGTCCAGCCCATTGCCAAGACAAAGAGCTGCGAAGCCCCGCATTTCCAGTATCACGTATCGGGCGTGCTGAAGATTCGAATGGACGACGGAACGGAGTTCGAGGCTCGGCCTGGTGACGTTTCGCTGCTCCCCTCGGGCCATGATGCCTGGGTGGTAGGAAACGAACCGGCTGTCGTCGTTGATTTCCAGGGGATGGTGGACTACGCGAAATCTATGTAGGTGAGTCCAGCCAGCCCGACGAAATGTCGCTATGGGCGCGTACCTTCATTTTCCAAGCAGATCGCGCAACTTGTCGATGATGTTTTTTTCGCGCTCGTCGAATGAAAACAGCGGATCGACAAATCCATGCTCCTTGGCCCGCTCCTCCGCCACGGCGAGATGATGGAATTCCTCGTAATACTCCTGCTCGGTGCAAGTCACCTGAGTCACGAAGACATCCGGCTCGTGAAAATCGGTGACCCCCAGCACGTAGACCGTCACAGTGATGACCTTTTCCCTGGGAAATATCACCGCTTCGGTTTGCAGCGACACCACGACATCGGACTCTGTCGCAGGATTGCTGTCCGGGCCCAGCGCACCGTATGCTGCCCGGAGTCGATCTTCTATCGGGTTATTGCTCATTAGGGCGTGTTAACACTAATTTCGCGTCTGCGACGGGGGCGATTTGGGATGCAGCCCGCGAAGCAAGACGCGCAGTGGTGCAAGCCACCACAAGCGGCTTGCGACAAAGGGGGGCGCCCAAATCGCCCCCGTCCCATAGGGTTGCTACGAGAAAAGCGCGTCTGCGTTGTTGCAAGGCTTGCGAATGGAATAACCATTCGCCGCGCCTCGCGCCTAGCATCCATCGCTTTCTCGTAGCAACGCAGGCGTGAAATTAGTGTTAACACGCCCTAGTTGCCACTATGGACTTTACGCTCAAACGTTACACCATTCCCGCCTCACAGAGCAATCGAATCCAGAGGCAAATCACCAACGTCTAGCCTGGCAAGCTCTTCCCATATGGTGGGTTCAGCGAGATTCTCATAATCCTCGCGATTAAAAACCACCATCCCCCCCGCCAGTTCGTGCCAGGTAAAGCCGCTGGTCCAGGCCGGCTGGGGATAGGCTCCCTGCTTCAGGCGCGGAAAAACGAACAGCCTGCCTGGCGTATACAGCAGGTTGTAGGCGATCTCGTCGGAATGCAGCATCTGGATGCAGCCCCATGCCGCGCGCGGCTCGTCGAACGCCAGGCACTGCGCCGGATAAGCTTCGCCGCCGCCATTATGGCGCCACACGGCATCCATCACCGGGAAGCCCTGCGGCTTGAGAAACATCTGAAAATGCAGGTGGTTGACCGACGCGAAGGCGCCAATGGAGTTGTAACCGAAACCCGCGCCATCCAGGGTTTCCGCCAGTTGCGACGTCAGCTCCCAGACGTAGTTGTGATGCTCCAGCGTGAGAAACTGGGGCAGCCTGCGCTCCCGCTCCGGCACCAGCAAAGCGTGAAAATCGACGAAGGGGTACTTGTTGTAATACAGGGTAGCGTTCTTGCTGCCCAGCATTCCCGCCCAGAACGCCTCCTTCTGCATGAACCCCTTGTTGAAATGGAAGCCTGCCTCGTCGAAATCCACATGAATCCCGGCTGGCGCCCGCGCCGTGATGCGCTTGGGCCGAAACGAGCGCAGATGGTTGAACTGCAATTCCCATTTCCCCGCCTGGCGACGCTCCGTGTGCATCAGCTTTTCCAGGCCGATGGCCTGAATCTTGAGAAACACCAGCAGATCCTCCTCCACTTCCTGAATCGCCCGTCCGCTTTCCAGTGCATCGATATATTGCTCGCGCAACCGCTGGAACAACTCTTCAAGCTCGGTGGCAGTTAAGATATGAATTTCCGAATCGAAGGTCGCATTAGCGCAAACCAGGATGAACGGACCCAGCCCGCCTTTCTGCAGGAGGGAGGACAGGCCGCTGGAGAATGCCTGACGAAAATCACGACTGGAAAGAAAGGGGCTGGTGTTCATGGTCAGGGAAGATTGAATGCTCATCATGCCGCGATTATTTATTTTGTGCGCCTGATGCGGGGACAAATCGGATCCCTCCATCGGGAACAGGTTCGAAAGAGCCCAAGAGTTCGCCGGGAGCGCTTGTTCTGTCCTCCAGCGACATTGCGCAACTGGCAATCTCCGCCCGGTATTGCCCCAAGCCGTCCTGCATCACGTAATCACCCTCTGCCGTCCTGAACACTTTCATGCTGCCAGCCTTGCCTGCATCGGGAGGCAGACGGTAACGCCTCATACAGGTGGGCTGTGACATGACGACCATGGAGCGCATGAATTCATCGCTCCAGAAATAAGATTTGTCGCGAATCAGGGTCAGAGCCTGCTCGTGGCTAATCGAGTAGGAAGTTCTATCTGCGACGCACCCCGCCAGCAAAGGTAACAATAGGGGGAATAGCAGGAATTTTCGACAGGAAGAAAGTGTCATGAACATCACCTCAATGTGAAAGTAAAGTCGTCGCGCTCCGCCGCCAGGTCGTTGAACAGGGAAACCAGCCTGGAATAATCCGCGCCCAGATGCGCCTGCGACTGGACAGACTTTTCCCAGATGATCTCGAACGGCCCCTCTACACCCCCGGTCAACACATCCCACAAGGCGTCCAGATTGCGCCCGAAATGGGTCGGGAAAGCGAGCTGGAGCGCCAGCTCGTCGTAGAACTGGGCAAGGGTGCGAACATCGTGCAGAACGCAGCGTTTTAACGGCATGGCAGCACCTCGATGAAAGTCTGGTAATGGTCCACCGTCACGCTGCGCTTGCCGTCCCGGGAAAACAGCAGGCGTTTGGCGCCCCGGTGCCCGCCCTGGTAGTCGAGGTCGGCTTCGCGCCAGTCGCCGCGAGGCAGCCTGCCTTCCCGATTGCCGAAATGGTCGCCACCGATGCTCTTGAACCTCAGGGCGGGCACGCTCCACAAGTCCCTGCCGGGCCGCCAGCCGGTCTGTTGCGCCTCCCTCTTAGTGACGAACTTGCCCGGCAACTGCGCATTGCGGCTTTCATTCAGCGCATCCAGCATGTTCGCCAGTTCCGTTTCATCGATTTTCGGTTGCAGATGCTGGTTCAGCGCATGCGCCGCTTCGCGGCAGCTTGCGGCAAACGCAGCGGGCGCCCAAGCCGTAGCGCAGATCACCACGAGAACAAAGAAAGTGTGGATCACCGCTTTCCCCACTGTTTACTCCACCCGCCGCAACAGCAACCCCTTGAGGTATTCCCCCTCGGGAAAGTTCAGCACCGCCGGATGATCGGCATCGGCGGCGAAGCGCCCCACGATCTGCGCCGTCACATTCGCATCCATGGCTGCGCCGGCGAGAATTTTCTGGAACAGGTCGGCGGTGACGCCGCCCGAGCAAGAAAAAGTGGCCAGCAGGCCGCCCGGACGCAACAGCTTGAGCGCCCACAGGTTGATGTCTTTGTAAGCGCGCGCCGCATTGGCGGCGTGATGGGCGGTAGGCGCGAACTTGGGCGGGTCGAGCACGATCAGGTCGAAGCTCTTGCCCTGGTCGCGCATCAGACGCAGCGACTTGAACACATCCGCCTCCAGCCACTCGGCGCGATCTGCCGGCAGATTGTTAAGCGTGAGGTTTTCCCGCGCCAGCGCCAGCGCCTCGGCGGAACTGTCCACCGACAGCACCGAGCGCGCGCCGCCCTGGAGCGCGCTCAAGCTGAAGCCGCCGCTGTAACAGAAGCAATTGAGCACGTCCTTGCCGTTGGCGAGTTCGCCGACACGGCGGCGGTTGTCGCGCTGATCGAGGTAAAAGCCGGTTTTCTGCCCTTTTTCCACATCCACATAAAACTTCAGCCCATGCTCGCGGATGACCAGCGGCGCAGGCAGCTTGCCGCGCAGAATGCCTGCGCGAGCCGGCAGCCCCTCGAGATCGCGCACCTCGGCATCGGACCGCTCGTAGAGATTGGCGCAGCCGGTCAATTCCACCAGCAGATCGGCCAGCGCCCCGCGCCAGCGCTCCATCCCCGCCGACAGCACCTGCATCACCAGCGTGTCACCGTAGCGATCCACCACCAAGCCGGGCAGACCGTCTGATTCGCCATGCACCAGCCGCATCCCGTCAGTCACCTTGGCCAGTTCCTGGCGCAAACCGATGGCGCGCGCCAGACGCGCCCGGAGAAACGCCTCGTCAACCGTCTCGTTTTCCCGGTAAGTCCACACCCGCCCCAGAATCTGCGATTTGGGGCTATACGCGGCCAGCGCCAGGAAAGCCCCGTGGGTATCGCGCACCGCCACGGTCTCGCCGGATTGTGGCTCGCCCTTGATGCGCTCGACAGCGCCGGTAAAAATCCAGGGGTGGCGGTGTTGCAGGGATTTCTCTCTGCCGGGGTTGAGGATAAGTGAATTCATGATTGGTTAACCGAATGAGCAATAAGAGGATTCTTAACCGCTTATTATAACAGTTGGCCTGTACCTACCCGAGTTTTTCAATCCGGCACATCCCCGAACGCAACGCCAGCGAGCCGCTAACGGGATCGCAGGTTTTATGATCGATCAGGCTGTTGAAATTGGCGTCGCCGTCAGCAAAACCGGCAAGGCCCAGTTCCGGGCAGGATTGCCACCAGCCGAATTGGGCGCAGACGACGCTCCGGTCGAGATTGGCGTTGAGGCGGGCGCGGGCGCGCATGATGCCGACCGGTGATGTGATCGCTACCCAGTCGCCGGCAACGATGCCCTGCGCGGCAGCCGTTTCCGGATGAATTTCGACCAGCGGGTGCGGCATACGCTGGCGTAGCATGGGGAGGGAACGCTGCTGACTGTGGCAGTACTGGACCCACTTGGCGGAAGTGAGCACCAGCGGAAACCGCTTATTCAGCTCGGGTTGGCTGCGCGGGCTCTGCGCCGGCTCGACAAAATCGGGCAAAGGCGGCTGACCGATATCCAGCAATTGTTGGGAATAGATTTCGATCCGCCCGCTGAACGTGGCGAAGCCGTTCTCGCGGTACTTGCGGTGGCGGGTTTCCAGCGGCAAATCTACGCCTGCCGGATGGTCGCGCAGGGTTTCCAGCGTCACCCCGGAAGGGGCAAGGACATGGCGCAGGCCCGCCTCGATGTCGCCGTCGAAAAAGTGCGCGCCCAACCCCAGCCTCTTGGCCAATGCAAAGGCAATCCAGGTGTCGGAGCGCGCCTCGCCCCGTGGGTGCACGACCTTGGGGCGCAGCTGGAGCCGCGCATCGGCCTGCTGACTGACCATGAAGCCCGCCTGCAAGCCCTCGCGCTCCCAGGCCGTGGCGACGGGCAGCACCACGTCGGCGTAATGCGCCATCGGCGTCAGGAAAAGATCGGCGTGGACATAAAAATCGAGCTTCTCCAGCGCCTGTTTGGCGGTTTCCAGCCCCGGTCGGGACAGCAGCAGATTCGATCCAAAGCTGACCAGTCCTTTCACCGGGTAGGGCTGTTCCTGGAGGATCGCGCGGTACAGGTCGAACTCCGTGATCCAGCCACTACGGGCTGGGCCCAGCGACCGCTCTGCCGCGCCCAGCGCCTTGGTGCGCTGGCTGGCGGGAAGCAATTCGGTGCCTAAAATATTATTCAGGCGTGGTTTGCTGAAATAGACGTTGCCGCCCGGCGCATCGATACTGCCGGTCAGCGTCTGCAACAGGAAAATCGCACGGCTGGTCTGGGTGGCGTTGGTGTTCTGCCCCACTCCCGACCAGGCATAAAAGGAAACCGGGCCGTTTTCGTGCAATAGTCTGGCGGTGGCTTCCACCTGTGGCGCGGACACGCCGCAAATCTCCGCCACCCGCTCCGGGGTATATTCACGGCACAAGGCGGCGTAGAGGTCGAAAGCCGGGCGGCATTTCACCGGTCCTTGCAGGGTGACGACTTCGAATTCCCCGAATAGCGCCGCCTCTCCGGGAGGGTCGAGATATTGCCGGGTCTGCGGGTCATAAACAGCCAGCTGACCGCTGCTTTCATCCCAGGCAACCAGCCGGTCTGCCGCCCCGCCCTGGCGCAGATCCGCCTCGGTGAGCAAGCGTCCGTTGTCGTCGCGCACCAGGAACGGCCCGGTGCTCCACTGGACGATGAAATCACGGTCGTACCAGCCCGCCGCGATCATCGCCCCGGCGATCCCCAGCGCCAGCGCCCCGTCCGTGCCGGGCCGTAGCCGCAACCATTGGTCGGCCCTGCCGGCCAGGCCGGCGCGGCGCGGATCGACCACCACCAGCTTCGCCCCGCGCTTGATCGCCCGGGTTGCCTCGTTCGCCTGCGCAGGCCAGCAGGTAGCGGGGTTGAACCCCCAATAGACGATACAGCCGGTGTGCTCGTAATCCGGCATGCCGATATCGGCGCCGATGGTGAAGGCGCTGGCGACATCCTTGTGCCAGTTGCAGACATGGCTGGTCCAGACCGCGTTGGGGCTGCCGAAGGCGTTGATCAGCCGGAATATCCAGCCGACGCTGTCGGCAATCGCCGTGCCGCTCGGCGTAGTCACGGAAAAAGCCACCGCCTCGGGGCCATGACGTTGCGCGGCGGCGCGCATGTGATTCGCCGTGTAATCCAGGGCCTCGCCCCAGCTTATCCGCTGCCAGCCAGGGTCCGGATCGCCCTTGGGGCGGGTTCGCTTCATCGGATAAAGCACGCGCTCGGCGCTGTTGACCAGTTCAGGGGCCGCCTTGGCCTTGATGCACAGGCTGTTGCCGGTAGGGTGTGACTGATCCGGCTCGACCCGCACCAGCTCGCCGTCTTCGACAACGGAAATGCAGCCACAGCGGGAGATGCATTGCGGGCAGTAGCCGGGGATTTTTTGTTGGCTCATGTGAGCCCTTAAGCCTCGTCGCCCACATAGGGATTGGTGAGCCGCTCGTAGCCGAAGGTAGATACCGGGCCGTGGCCGGGGATGAAGGTCACATCGTCGCCCAGTGGGAACAGCCGCTCGCGGATCGAGCGAATCAATGTCGGGTAATCGCCGCGAGGAAAATCGCTGCGACCGATCGAGCCCTTGAACAGCACATCCCCGACGAAGGCGGTTTGGCTGGCACGATGGAAAAACGCCACGTGGCCGGGTGTATGGCCTGGGCAATGCAGCACCTCCAGAATCTGCTTGCCGACGTTCACCGTATCGCCCTGTTCCAGCCAGCGATCGGGCGTGAACGCCGGTGTATACGGAAAGCCGAACATCTCGCTCTGCTGCGGCAACGACTCAAGCCAGAAGGCATCCTCGCGCTGCGGCCCTTCGATCGGGATCGCCAGCCTTGCAGAGAGTTCCGCAGCCGCCCCGACATGATCCAGATGGCCGTGGGTCAGCAGCAGCTTGGTCAGATGCAGGCCGTTTTTCTTCACCGCAGCAAGCAGCACCCCGGCATCTCCGCCAGGATCGACCAGGGCCGCTTCAAGAGTTTGCTCGCACCAGATCAGGGAGCAGTTCTGCTCGAACGGGGTGACGGGGATGATGAGGGTTTTCATGGAGTTATCCTGCGGGAATGATATCGGTAACTAAAACTGCATGGCCATTCACTTCCCACTTCACATCGTAATCCAGCAGCTTCATGCCAAAAACCCGTTTGCCATCATTCTTCCCATAGTAGGCGGGGCGCGGGTCCTGGCTCAATATCTGGCGAATCAGCAGTTCCAGTTCAGGCTCCGCCGCGCAGCGATCCAGCGCAGACTGACTCAAATTTACCTCGAACAAGGCGACCGGCGCTTCCGCCGCGAAACCGCCAGTTGCGCCGGGAATCACATCCGAATACGGCAGATAGGGTTTGATATCCAGCACCGGCGTGCCGTCCAGCAGATCCGCGCCCTTCAGGTGCAGCAGCACCCTCCCCGGCCCGGCTTCGATGCGTTCCAGCTCGACCGCCGACAGGCCGAGGGGATTGGGACGATGGGTGGAGCGAGTGGCGAAAACACCCAGGCGACGGTTGCCCCCCAAGCGTGGTGGACGCACCGTTGGCTTCCATGCCTCGTCCAGGCAAGCGTGAAAAACGAAACTCACCCAGATATGCGAAAAGCCCTCCAGCCCGCGCACCGCCTCCTCCCGGTTATACGGCGGCAGCAGTTCCAGCACCGCCCGCGCTGCCGGCACCAGACCCGGCTGACGGGGGATGCCGAACTTTTCCTTGAAACAGGAATGGATAACGCCGATCGGCGCAAATGTGAACATGGAGCGGATTATCCTAGAAAAAGCAGTTAACCACGGAGTTCACGGAGAACACGGAGTAACCAAAAGTAGGCGCCCTAGGCGAAACAATAGACTGCACGTCGCTTGGCATTCACCCGTTGGGGATTCCATCAAAGACCCAAGATCGTCTTTCTCCGTGCACTCCGTGTTCTCCGTGGTTTCGAACTAAGGTTTTTAGAATTATATTCCATGCCCACAGCCGAAGCGATGGGGTAAAATGGCGACTGTTGTTTGTTTCCGGGAGTTGCATCATGCGCATCGAAGTCCACGTACACGGCGTCCTCAACCTCTGCAAGGGCGTCACCCTGATCCAGGTAGAAAACGGCCTGCGCAAGTGGCTGGATTATCTGGATGTGGAAACCATCGCCGAGGCGCGCAGCATGGAACAGGATGAGCCCGGCATCGTCTTTCACCGCCCCGACCGCACCCTGGAAATATGCTGGACCGGCGAAGTCGGCAGAAATTTCGTCAACCGGCTGCAGGACGCATTGTACGAACTCGGCCCGCTGACCGACCGCGCCTCGCAAATCGAATTGACCTACTACTATGAAGACGGCCGCGACGAATATCAGATTCTCTTCGTCGGCCCGAGCGAAGAATCCATCCATCTGGCGCAACGGCATCACATGATCGAAGACGTTGCCAGCCTGCTCTCCCGCCATTTCAGCCAGGAAGATGTGGTGCAGGTCACCGATCTGGTCAATGTCCTGTTCGACCACGACCTGGAAAAGCGCAAGAGCGCCGTATCCGAGCCCGATTTCCAGCCGTCGGGGGGGAGCCTGCTGCATTTCCGCAAGAAACACCTGCATTAAACCTGAAAGCGGCGTTTAACCGCCGATGCACGCCGAGAAATGCCGATATAGCATGGCGTAACCAATACCCTCATCGTTTCTCACCCATTTTCGTTCCGCTCAAGAATCGTGATCGGCCCAATCTACATGGGGCTTCCCGAGAAATACTCCTTTTGGGTTATCTCCCCTACCTCACAAAATACTTGATAAATTTCATCTGGTATTACTATACTTAGTCTATCCAGTGTAAGCAGTCCATTACCCTGGCTTGCTCTATGGTTATAAGAGCGGAGCAGGAATTTATTTTCGTCGCACATATTCAAAGGAGATCACGACCATGGCTAAGAAACAATACGACACGCCTATGCTGGACCAGTTGGAAAGCGGTCCATGGCCCAGCTTTGTAACCGGCCTCAAGCGCCTGGCCAAAGATAACGACATGATGGTTGACCTGATGGGCCAGCTGGAAACCTCTTACGCAACCAGGAAAGGTTACTGGAAGGGCGGCACCGTGGGTGTGTTCGGCTATGGTGGCGGCGTGATCCCCCGTTTTACCGAACTCAAAGACGAAAATGAAAAGCCGGTCTACCCAGATGCAGCCGAGTTCCACACTCTGCGCATCCAGCCGCCTGCCGGCATGCATTACACTACCGACCTGCTGCGCAAGATGGCGGATGTGTGGGAGAAGCACGGATCCGGCCTGATTGCCTTCCACGGCCAGTCCGGCGACATCATGTTCCAGGGCATTACCACCGCGAACGTACAGCCGGCTTTCGACGAACTGAATGAAATGGGCTTTGACCTGGGTGGTGCAGGCCCTGCCGTGCGCACCTCGATGTCCTGCGTCGGCGCTGCTCGCTGCGAGCAGTCCTGCTACGATGAAGCCCGTGCACTGCGCACCGTAGTCAACAACTTCCTCGATGACATGCACCGTCCGGCTCTGCCAT
>ORMF011439717.1_pt1 | contig 129611 bp, 122 predicted proteins | sample 1779871 | NCBI WGS metagenome assembly ORMF01 (sample SAMEA104232316, study PRJEB22302) | groundwater metagenome | biome: forest; feature: aquifer; material: groundwater | place: USA | collected 2011-08-07 | depth 5.4 m | reverse complement strand
CGGGGCCACCGGCGGGCGCGGCGAGCCGGAGGAACTCGCGATCACGTTCGAACGAACGCTGCCCGCAGGAGAAGGTGACTTGGAAATCGCGTACGACGGTCCGTTTGCCGCTGGGCTGCGGGGTCTGTATCGCGTGCACGTGCAGCGCACGCAGCCGGCGCAGGACGAGTGGTACGCGTACACGCAGTTCGAACCCGTGGACGCACGCCGGGCGTTTCCCTGCTTCGATGAACCGGGATTCAAAGTTCCCTGGCAACTCACGGTGACCGTTCCGGACGGGATGATCGCCGTGTCGAACATGCCCGAGCACGCGCGCACGCCCAACGCTGCGACGCACACCAACACGTTCGAGTTCGACGCCACACCGCCGACGTCGAGCTATCTCGTCGCGCTCGGCGTGGGAAACTTCGACGTCGTCGAGGGCGCGCGAACCCCGGTGCCCGTGCGCGCGATCACCGTGCATGGTCAGGGCGCTCTCACCCGCCTCGCGCTCGAAGCGGCGGCGGATCACATTCAGATTCTCGCGCGGTACTTCGATCGGCCGTACCCGTACCCGAAGCTGGACATCGTCGCCGTGCCCGAGTTCGGCGCGGGTGCGATGGAGAATCCGGGATTGATCACGTTTCGCGACGAACTCTTGCTCCTCGATCCCAATCATGCGCCGACCCGCGCGCGCCGAGCCATGGCCAGTGTGATGGCGCACGAACTCGCGCACCACTGGTTCGGCGATCTGGTCACGATGGCGTGGTGGAACGACCTCTGGCTGAACGAAGGCTTTGCAACGTGGATGGCCACGCGTGTCGTCGAAGAGTGGCGTCCCGCGATGGGCGCGCGCTTCGACGCGCTCGGCGGGCGCGCGTGGGCGATGGGAATCGATTCGCTCCCGACGGCACGCGCGGTGCGACAGCCCGTGCGCAACACCAGCGAGGCGCTCGAGGCGTTCGATGGGATCACGTACTCGAAGGGCGCTGCGGTGATCGGGATGATCGAGCACTGGCTCGGCGCGGACGCGTTCCGCAATGGCATCCGCGAGTACATCCGCGCGCACGCGTGGAGCAACGCGAGCGCAGACGATCTGCTCTTGGCGCTCGGACGCGGCAACACGCAGAACGTCGCGGCGGTGGCGTCGTCGTTTCTTGATCAGTCGGGCGTTCCGGTGGTTCGGCTCGAAGTCGACTGCCCCGCGAGCGGAACGCCGTCGTTGCGCCTCGCGCAATCGCAGTATCGCGTGGCCGGCATCGCGGCGACTCCAGCGACATCAACGACGTCTGCGGACTCCACGCGACTCTGGCGACTTCCCGTGTGCGTTCTGTTCGACGCCGACCGCCAGCCCGGTCACGCCTGCGTGATGTTGACCGAAGCGTCCGCGACGTTGCCCCTCACGGGCGCGACGCGCTGTCCGCGGTGGGTCTATCCCAACGACGAAGAGAGCGGATACTACCGATACGAACTCACACCCATCGTGCGTGCATCCACGACCGGCGCCGCGCTCGCGAGCCTCGACGTTCGCGCGCGCGTCGGGTTTCTCGACAATGCGTGGTCGCTCGTTCGGGGAGGCCGGCTGCACGTCGACGAGTTCATCGACGTTCTGTCTGCGTTTCGCGGGCAAGTCGAGCGTCCGCTGATCGAGAGCCAATTGCGGTCCCTCGGAGCGATTGCGGAAGACGTCGTCGACGATGCATTGCGGCCAAGATTCCGCGCGTGGCTGTCGCAGTACCTCCAACCGGTTGCGCGAACCGTCGGCTGGGATCTACAGCCGAACGAAGACGAAGACCGGCGCTTGGTCCGTCGCAGTGTTCTCGGGTTCCTCGGCGGAACCGCGCGTGATGCCGCGGTGCTCTCGGAGGCCGATCGCCGCGCGGTGCGTTGGCTCGCCGACCCGCATAGCATCGAGAGCGAGATCTCCGGCCTCGCGTTGCCACTCGCGTCGATTCGCGCCGGCGCCGACCGATACCGGGCGCTCGTCGCAGCGCTCGCTCGCGTGACGGTTCCCGCCGATCGACTGATGCTCGTGGGCGCTCTCGGCAGCTTCGACGACCCGACCGTCTTGCGGCAGTCGCTCGACGCTGCCCTCACGCCGACGCTGCGAACGAACGACGCGATGGGCGTCGTCTTCAACGCGTACGGCGCTCCCGAACGCCGAGCCACGACGTTTGCGTGGGTTCGCGAGCACTTCGAGGCCATTCGACAACGGTTCACCGACGAGCACACGGGGCGGCTCGCGCACATGCTCTCGGTGGCCTGCACGCGGCCACAGCTCGACGAGATGGGCGCGTATCTGCGTGCACACATCGCCGCGTTCGAAGGCGCCGGGCGCGCGCTGCGCGAGTCGCAAGAGCGCGCCGAGCAGTGCATCGCGCTGCGCGAACGCGAACACGGCCGGCTCGAAGCGTACCTGCAGCGCGGCGTGCGTCCCGCCACCCCGCGTCGGTGACCTGAAAATCCCACGCGGCGCGCGCATCCAACCGTGCACACATCCGTCCGTTGGCGGCCCGTCACGAACCGATCAGTCGGGCGTCCGATCCGTTCGGGCGAAACGGCACACCGCTTGCGCGTCCGGTGCCGCATGATGGCCGGCGACTCATCCCGAAGGAGATCCCATGTGCGGAATCATCGCGTACGCCGGCCGTGAAGACTGCGCCCGACTCTTGCTCGATGGGCTTCGCCGACTGGAGTACCGCGGCTACGACAGTGCAGGGCTCGCGGTGTACAACGGCCGCGAGCTCCAAATAGTCCGCGCGGCCGGCAAGCTCTCGGCGCTGGAGCACGCACTCGCCAAGTCGCCCGCGCCCGGGACGATCGGCATCGGCCACACGCGCTGGGCGACGCATGGCAAACCGTCGGAGCACAACGCCCATCCTCACGTGTCGGGCGACGTCGCCGTCGTGCACAACGGAATCATCGAGAATCACGTCGAGATCAAATCGCGCCTGCAGGACCTCGGGCGCGTGTTCGTCAGCGACACGGACACGGAGATCGTCGCGCACCTCGTCGACATGGGCGTCACGCGGGGCCTGGACGTGTTCGAAGCCACGCGGCACGCGCTGCGCGAGATGCGAGGGGCGTACGCCATTGCGGTGATCTCGGCTTCGTCGCCCGACCGCATCGTGCTCGCGAAGAACGCCTCGCCACTGGTCATCGCCGTGGGCGACGGCGCGATGCTGGCCGCGAGCGACGTCCCTGCCGTGCTCGATCACACGCGGCAGGTGATCTTTCTCGACGATGGCGAAATGGCCGAGATCACGCGTAGCGGCGTTCGCATCGAGACGGTCGAAGGCGTACGGATCGAGCGTGCGCCGCAGACGATCACGTGGTCGCTCGTTCAGGCCGAGCGGGGTGGATACAAGCACTTCATGCTCAAGGAGATCCACGAGCAGCCGCGCGCGATCGAAGACACACTCCGAGGCCGGATCGATTTGCAGACGGGAGAATGCAACGCCGCAGAGATGGGCATCGACGCGGAAGCGGCACGCGCGGTGCGCCGCATCGTGCTCCTCGCGTGCGGGACCAGTTACCACGCGGCCATGCATGGGAGGTACTTGCTCGAATCCCTCGCGCGGATTCCGGCTGTCGTCGAACTGGCGAGTGAATTTCGGTATCGGCAGCCAGTGATCGAGGCGGGCGATTGGGTCATCGCGGTCTCGCAATCGGGGGAAACCGCGGACACGCTCGCGGCACTGAAAGAAGCGCGCGCGCGGGGCGCTCGCGTGCTCGCCGTCGTCAACGTGCAGGGCAGCGCGATTTCCCGCGCGGCGGACGGAACGCTGTACACGCACGCCGGTCCCGAGATCGGCGTCGCGAGCACGAAGTGCTTTACGGCGCAGCTCGCGGCGATGGTTCTGCTCGCCGTGCACCTGGGCGTGCAGCGGCAGGCGATCGGGGCCGAGCGTGCGAAGACGCTGCTGCGCGAGCTGGTAAAGATTCCGGAGAAGATGCGCGAGGCGCTCGCGGGTGCGGACGCCGTGCACGAGATCGCCAAGAACCTCACGCAGTCGACCGATGCGCTGTTTCTCGGCCGCGGAATGAGTTTTCCCGTTGCACTCGAGGGCGCGCTGAAATTGAAGGAGGTCTCGTACCTCCACGCCGAGGGCTACGCCGGGGGCGAGATGAAGCACGGCCCGCTCGCGCTGGTCGACAAACACATGCCCGTGGTCTGTCTGCTCCCGAGCGACTCGACGCTGGAGAAGATGTTGTCGAACGTTCAGGAAGTGCGAGCACGCGACGGGCAGGTGCTCGCGGTCGTGAATGACGCGGCCGTCGCCGCGAAACTCGCCGCGTGGACGATCGTCATTCCATCGACCGCCGAGGAACTCACGCCGCTGATCTCCATCATCCCACTCCAACTGCTCTCGTACTTCGTCGCCGACCAACGCGGCACCGACGTCGATCAGCCGCGCAATCTCGCCAAGACCGTCACCGTCGAGTAGCGCGCGCGCCCCCACTCAGTCGGCTTCGCCGACAGCTCGCCCCCAAATTCGGGGGAGGGTCGACGCCGGAGGCGTCGGGGTGGGGGTGGACCGTGTACCCTTCGCACCATGCTTCTCGCCGCGCGCGTCCGCTGCATCACCGTCGTACTCGGCACGCTGTCGATGGCGTCCTGCGCGAGCCCCGCGGCGACCGATGCGTCCGCCTCCGACGGCACACCTACCGACACGTCCGACGCCGTCGACGAGCCGCTGCCACCGTTGCCCGTGACCGAGCCTGAGCACGTCGCGGCGTGCGCCCGGCTCGCAGCCTGTTTCCCCGAGGGCGCGCAATCGCTCTCGGTGTGTGCGTCGTCGTTCGTCTACTTCGTGGGTGACAGTCAGATTCGCGAGCTTTCGCTGTTGGTGCGTTGCGTGAACGCAGCCGGTCCCAACTGCGACGCCGTGCGAGCCTGCACGCATACGGGAACCGCACCCCCGGCGTGTGACCCCGCGACGGCCATCGATCGCTGCGACGGAAACGTCTCCGTTCTCTGCCGTCGATCGACGCGCCTCGAATTCCGCGTCGACTGCGCCGCGCTCGGTCAGTCGTGCTCACTCGATCGCCTCCGGCGCCCAACGTGCGGATTCGGATCGTGTTCCGAAGGGCAGCCGGCATTCTGCGATCGCGATCGGCTCATGCAGTGCATCGACGGCGTACTCAGTTTCGCGGATTGCGCGCGCGCCGGCATGCGCTGCGTCGCTGTGCCCACCGCTCGTTGTGCGGGGCGCGGCGCACCATGCAACGCGGAGACGTTCGGAGACGGCTGCAGCGGCGGAGTTCTTCGCGGATGCCTCGGCGGGTTCGCCGCGAACATCGACTGCGCCGCGATTCTTCCGCAGCTGACGTGTGTGCAAGTCAGCGGCATGCCTCCCGCGTGTGCGCGCACGGCAACGCCCGTCTGCATGGCGGACCCGATCAACGGCAGCGTATTTCCGGAGCACTGCGACGGATCGGCCATCGTCTACTGCCTGGACGGGCTCGAAGCGCGTCTCGATTGCATGACCCTTGGGCTCGCGCGGTGCACGCAGGTCATGCCGGCGCCACCGCGCTGCGCGCCGTAGATCGTCAGCACGTCCGTCGGTCGATGACGCTGGTCAACACGTGTCTCGGCGATTGACACCGCGGCAGCGCGCGGTAGAGTGTCGGCCCGTGCTGGGAGCCGATCAAGCACGGGCGATTCTCGCGTCCTCCGCCCTGCGCATGCCGCAGGCGAGCGCAACGGATCACCAACGGGGTGCATCGTGCGTGGCGGTGGAACGATGAGCACGAAGCGAACGAAATACGTTTTTACCACCGGCGGCGTCGTGTCGTCGATCGGCAAGGGCCTGGCGTCGGCTTCGCTCGGTGCGCTGCTCGAGGCTCGCGGACTTCGGGTGTGCTTCGTGAAGCTCGACCCGTACATCAACGTCGATCCGGGCACGATGAGCCCGTACCAGCACGGCGAAGTCTTCGTCACGGACGACGGCGCCGAGACCGACCTCGATCTCGGGCACTATGAGCGGTTCACGGCCTCGCGTACCAGCCGATCGTCGAACCTGACGACCGGCAAGATCTATCAAGCCGTGATTTCAAAAGAGCGCCGCGGAGAATACCTCGGCGCGACCGTCCAGGTGATTCCGCACATAACGGACGAGATCAAGTCGCGCGTTCTCGAGGCGACGCAGGGCGTGGACGTAGCGATCGTCGAAATCGGTGGAACTGTCGGCGACATCGAGTCGCTGCCGTTCCTCGAGGCCGTGCGTCAGCTCAAGCTCGAGCTCGGTCCGGGAAACGCCGTGAGCTTGCATGTCACGCTCGTGCCGTGGATCGCCGCGGCGGAGGAACTCAAGACCAAGCCGACGCAGCACGCCGTGCGCGAGATGCGTGAAATCGGAATCCAGCCCGACATCCTCGTGTGCCGCGCCGATCGGCCGCTCTCGCGTGGGATCAAGGAGAAGATCTCGCTGTTCTCGAACGTGCCCGTCGAAGCCGTGATCGCGGCCGTGGACGCGGGCTGCATCTACGAACTGCCGATCCTGCTGCACGCCGAGGGTTTGGACGATCAAGTGTGCGAGCGCTTGAACATCTGGTCTCGCACGCCCGACCTATCGACGTGGACGCGCATTTGCGAGCGGGTTCAACGTCCGTCGCGCGGCGCCGCACGGATCGCCGTCGTGGGCAAGTACGTTCACCTCCGCGATTCGTACAAGTCGCTGCACGAAGCGTTGATTCACGGTGGGATCCAGAACGACTGTCGGGTCGATCTGCAGTACGTGAACAGTGAAGACCTCGAGCGGGACGGCGGTGCGCACGTCGAAGAGCAGCTCGCGGGCGTCGACGGCGTGCTCGTCCCCGGAGGGTTCGGCGAGCGCGGAGTCGAAGGCAAGATCCTCGCGATCCGTCATGCGCGCGAACGCAAGCTGCCGTTTTTCGGGATCTGCCTCGGCATGCAGCTGGCGGTGGTCGAATTCGCGCGGGACGTTGCCGGAATGCAAGGCGCGAACAGCGCAGAGTTCGACCCGCAATCACCCTATCCAGTGATCGACTTGATGCCCGAACAGCGTAGTGTTCGGGACAAGGGCGCGACCATGCGGCTGGGCGCGTATCCGTGCCGACTCGAGACGGGGTCGCTCGCTCACGAGGTGTACGGCACATCGGATATTTCCGAGCGTCACCGCCACCGATACGAAGTCTCGAACGATTTGCGCGATGCGCTGGTCGCGAAGGGTCTGAGACTTAGTGGAACGTCGCCAGACAAGAAGCTTGTCGAGATGGTCGAGCTTCCGGGACATCCGTACTTCATCGGCTGCCAGTTCCATCCGGAGCTGAAGAGCCGACCCGCAAGCCCCCATCCACTCTTCGTGGGCTTCGTCCGCGCAGCCCTCGCCCACGCGAACGAAGCCGCAAATCGCAAGCTCGCGGCCCGCGGCACCAACGACGAGGTCGCACTCTCGGCCGTCGTGGCGGAAGCCACCCGCCCAAATTGATCCGCGAGCATTCGCGCTTCTCTTGCGTGACGCGCTACACTGTGGCCTACAATCCTTGACGGCGGGCCGGACGTGACTGCGAGGTGCGGGCACGGCGGTTGTCCGCAGTCGCGCTTTTGGAGGCGTCCATGGGTCGATGGCTTGGTGCGTTTGCGGTGATTTCTCTCTCGGGCTTCGCACTCGCTGCGTGCGGCGATCCGGCCCCGACGGATGCGGGTGGCGACTCGGGCGGCGTCGACGTGCGAACCGTCATGGACACCGGTGGTGGGACAGACGCGGTCGATCGACCGACGTCGGACCGCCCCGCGGCGGACGTGCGGCCCATGGGATGCGGCGAAGGCCTCGGCCCGGGCAACCCCGTGACGAACACGGGCTGCATGATGGGCGAGGCGTGCGCGTTGGGCGGCGGGACGACCCAGTGCGTCGCGGCCGGCACCGGCGGATGGGATTCGCCGTGCGGCATGGGAATGCCTGCGTGTCGCGAAGGATTCGCGTGCCTCACGAACGACCGCGGAATGACCTTCCGATGCGTGAAGCTGTGCTGCGGCGCGACGGACAACGACCGCTGCCGCGACACGACGATGGGCGGACGCGTCGGCGGTGCGTGCAGCATCACGATCGGTGACGCCATGGGCAACCCATTGAGCTTCATGGGCTGCGTGCAGTCCGCGAACTGCGATTGGCGTCAGCAGAACTGCATGGTGGCAACGCAGAGCTGCATTCCAGTCGACGACCGGGGCAACACGGCCTGCCGCGCGTCGGGACCGACGGCCGAGGGCGCTGTGTGCGGAACGGGGATGCCAGAATGCATCCGCGGCCACTTGTGCGTGGGACCGTCGGGCGGTCCGTTCGCCTGTCGACGGATCTGCGACCCAACCGTGACGGCGGCGACGGACGGCGGCGGAATGTTCGCGATGTGTCCGACGGGGTTCATGTGCGGCGGCGTGAACATGCTGCCGATGGACTTCGGCATCTGCCAACCGATGATGTAGCCGCGAACCGTGGGCCGGCGGCTCCCGCCGGCTCGAATCGGGGTCCATGCGGACGGCACGGCTGCGCAACAGTGTTGGCAGAATCGTCCGTTGACACCACCCCACATTGGGGGCTATGGTGGCAGGTATGAAGCCCCTCGCGTACCCCACCCGATGTCTGCTCGTGCTGACGGTCGTGTCCGCGAGCGCGATTCTCGCTCCAGGTTGCGGCGAGGAGGCCGCGCAAATGTGCACGTCGACGGTCGACGGCGGGCGATGTCGACCCCGCGATGCGGGGAGTACGGACGCCAGCAACCATGACGTCCGGTTCGGCCCGCTGCCGACCGATCTCGTTGGCCTTCGCATCGAGCCGGCGAACGTCACGCTGACGTTGGAGGATGCAGCTCGGACGACCGTGTCGTACACGGCCATTGCGATGCAGCGAGACGGTCGCACGCGCACGCTCGCGAGCGGCGTACGCTTCTCGATCGACATCGAAGCGATCGGCACGATGGACGGCGCGACCGGAGTCTTCACGCCGGCGGGCGTTGGTGGGCTACTCCGCGTACGCGCGGCGACACTCGACGGAACGTTACTCTCCGCGGACACGGCCCTGACGGTCATCGTCCGCCGGACTGTCGTCGGGATGGGCGTCGGTGACGTCGTGGACGTTCGCAGGCGTTTCGAGATGGCAGTCAACGCGCCGGACGAAGCCACGACGCGATCGTCGGTCGACTATCCACTCGACCGTGCCGTGATGCCGCGCAACGTCCACCCGCCGACGGTGATGTGGACACCTCGGCACACCGTGGCGGCGACAGACGTCTTCCGCGTTCGTCTGGCCCGCGCGCGCGCCGTGCTCGAGGCGTACTTCCTCAACACTGCGATGAATCGCAACTCGTGGTCCATTCCGGCCGCCGAGTTCCGCACGCTGTCCGACAGCGACGTCGGTAGCAACATCAGTGTAACGGTCAGCGTCTTGAGCGGCGCGTTGGTGCGGGACAGCGCGCCAGTCTCGTTTCGCACGGTCGACGGCGTGGTCGCGGGTGCCGTGTACTACTGGTCGCCGCCGCGCGGACGACTCACGCGCATCGACGTCGACACGGCCAATCGCGTGGACTTCATGCCCAACCCCCAGGGCGGCTGCATCGCGTGCCACGCCGTGTCGCGCGACGGCCGACGGCTCTCGGCGATCACCGACGACGGACGCCCGTTGTCCGTCTTCGACCTCACGCGCGATCTGACGACGAATCCCCCGCCGCGAATTTTTACCAGCGCTCCGCAGACGATGCGCACTCAGTCGTTCAACGGCGACGGTACGCGCTTGGTGACAGCACCGCACGGTGCTGGCGCGCTCAACGCCATCGACGCGACGACGGGAGCGATGATCTCGCCGGGCCCCGTCGGCACGGGCGAGGATCCCGAGTGGTCGCCCGACAGCAACATGACGACGGCCGGCGACATCGCGTACTCGCAGGGCGGCAACCTGATGATGATTCGAACGATGCCCGGCGACATGTTTGCGCCCGCGCGGATGTTGCACATGGGTTCGTCGACGCCCGGGGGCAGCGTCGACTGGCATCCTACGTGGACGCCGGATTCGAACTGGCTGATTTTCCAGCACGGCGAGGGAAACTACACGCGAGGTGCCGCGACGCTGTTCATGCTGCCGCGGGCCGGCGGCACGCCGATGCGGCTCACCACTCTCACCGGTGCGATGGCGACGAACAACTATCGCGCCGTCGCCTCGCCGTTCAACTCGGGTGGGTATTTCTGGATTCTGTTCACGTCGACGCGAACGTACGGCAACGCGACGGCGGGCGTCGCCGGCCAGAAACTGATCTGGATCGCCGCGATCCGCAACAACCCGACCGCATACTGCATGGGGCGTCCCCCCGAAATGTGCGACCCATCCGAAGTGCCGTATTACCTCGACGGTCAGGAAGCGATCACCAACCTCTCGCCGCATTGGGCGCCGCCTCCGTGCCGCCCGACGGGAAGCGCGTGCGCGACGGGTGCTGATTGCTGCACAGGCAACTGCGAACCCGACATGGCCGGCGCGTCGGTGTGCCGACCACCGCGCGGCGCGTGCCGCATGCGCGGAAGTTCGTGCAGCACTGACAGCGACTGTTGCACCGGGAACGTCTGCACCGACGGGCACATTTGCGACCAGCCGTTGGGTTAGATCGCCTTCACGCGGCGGCGTCGTCGGAGTGCGGGTGTGCTCGCTACGGCAACCGGAGCTGAAACGAGATGCCGGCGTCGATCGTAAAGAACAGCGCCTCGCGAAAAGGCGACACGGTCTGACCGAACATCACGGTGAATCCAAACATCCGATGCGCGTCGTAGTGCAGCCCCTGCTCGAGTCGAAATTGCGCGTCGACCGTGCTCACCGGGCGCACCAAGCCCCCGTTCGTGAAATCAACTAGCCCCGCCACGCCGAACGCGAATTTCAACCGCGACGTGTCCCCGCCATACAGGCGGATGCCGAGACCCGCAGCCATGGGAATCGTCCCCGTGAAGTCCTGGAGCCCGAAGCGAAACCGCGCCTCGATCTCGAAGATCGACACGATGCCGTAGCCGATCGCAGCGTCCCAATTCGCCACGGCGCGGGTGCAGATCCGACCCGATCCCATCATCCCGGGTTCGGTACACGGCGTCGGCGCGACGCCGGTGCGCTCGTACTGAAATCCAACTCGGTACCCACCGCTGAATCCGAACCGCACCGTCAGCTGCCGCTGATGCCCCCAGCGCCCTGGCTCCTCGGTTGGATCGGTCGTCGGGGGGGGAAGCGACGCCGCGGCCGCAGCGGACGAACTGTTCGGGTCGGGCGACGCCGTCGTCGTACCGGCGGACGTTTCGCTTCCACTTGGCGTCCCAGGCGCAGCGCCACCCGCGCCCGGCGTCGATGCGCCTGTCGTTGTGCCGCCTGGCGGCGCGACGCCGCCCGCGGGAGCCCCAGTCGATCCGCTCGATGTCTGTGCCAGAACCGTCGGAGTGCCGAGCAGCACCGCGATTCCCAGGCCGGCCGACATCCCCGCGGCACGCAACGTTCGCATGATCCAGAACCTCCCGAAGTTCCTATCCGACCGCGGACGCTAACAGAACGCGAAAATCCCGTCCAAGACGAGACACGATGGACCGCGGTCACTCGTCACGATGCGCACTGCGCGCCCGCGCCGCCCTTTCTACGAGGCCGCCGACACCAAACCGTCGAGCGAGTTCGCCGAGCACCGCGCGCCACGGCACCGAACGCGAAAGTAGCCCGACGAACACGTGGTACACGACGTCCGCGGCCTCGCCGACGACGCGACCGTCGTCCTCGCTCGCGATTGCGCGTGCGAGTTCGTCGGCCTCTTCGCGGATCTTCGCTCCGATTGCGTCGGCGCCCGCGTCGAGCAGCCGGCGCGTGTACGACCCGTCGGCACTCCGCGCGCGTCTCGCTTCGAGCGCCAGCTCGAGTCGCTCGGCCATCGCAAACGGTCGACTGCCATCGACCCAACCGCGTGCATTGTTCTTGGTCGCCCCGGCCTCGACGCTCGGCGTTCGAAAGAAGCAACTCGCCGCGCCCGTGTGACACGTCGGTCCACGGGGCTCGACGAGCACCAGCACGGCGTCGCCATCGCAGTCGAGATGAACGGATCGCAAGGCGAGCGTATTTCCGCTGCTCTCGCCCTTTTTCCAAAGCGCGCTCCGCGAGCGCGAGTAGAAGTGCACTTCGCCGGTCGCGAACGTCGCGCACAGCGCGTCGGCGTTCATGAACGCGACCATTCGAACTTCGCCGGTCAGCGCGTCCTGGGCGACTGCCGGCACGAGGCCGGCGCTGTCGAATCGCACGGTCGCGACGAGGGTTTCGATCTCGGCGGGAACGGATCGAGGCTGCGGAGAAGTGCTCACGGACGCGATCGTGCGGGAGGGATTCGCTGCGCACAAGCCGCTACGCGCGGATCGCGCCGATCCGAGCGTGGGCTGATCGACCGGGCCACGAGCGTGTCTGTCCGCGCGGGCTGTGATGAGGCGACGTAGCCCACGATTTGCGCAGAGCGCAGGGAGGAGCTCGGCCGAAGGGGACGGCGTCGGGGCCGGCTGTGCGGTTTCGGCGCCCCTCTTCGTCTTGGACGCAACCGAAGCTACCGATGTCCCGATACCCACCGCGCACGGCGCAATACGCGTCGGCGGATCAAAAACGGGACGACGATGAATCCACGCCGACCAGCTCAGAGCTTCACCGAGTTCCCTGCAGCGATCGATCGCGAGATCGAACGACAGAACCAGGAACTCCTCGACGCGCTGAACGAGACCGACGCCGACGAGTCGCTGTTCCCGGAAATCCGCCGCGCGGCGAAGGCTCGCAAGGTGCGGGGATTCGCAATCGGGACGCGCGCGTAGCGAACGAGGAGAACGACAATGCCCCCAGAAATTACCGGCACACGTCTACCGGGTACGACGCCCGGCATCGATCACATCACCGAGGGAACGCGACGGGCAATGTCGGCGACGTTTCAGTGGTCCGGAATCCTGGACGCCCTCGGCGCGGATGCCGCAGGCATGTCCCCGGAAGGGATCATCGCGCTTGCCGAACGGGGGCTGAATTCCGCGAATGCCCGCATTCGCGAGATGCAGGGAGCGGTAATGACGCGAAACCAGCGCCTCGGAGCGCTGACCGCCGCAGTCCGACGGCTTCAGGAATGGAGCCAAACAAACCAGGGGCGAAATGTCGGACGGGACGATCCCCAGCACATGGAGCTGCAGAGGGAGATGATCGACGACCCCGTGACAGGCCAGCCGATGTCGTTGCTCGCGTTGCTTCAGCGCGAGGGCGTAGACGTCACTGCGCTGCAGTCGAACCGTGGCGAGCGCACCTCGGTTCCCGCGTACCACGTCGGCACGGCGGACATGGATCGGTTGCGTGAGATCCTCCGGGGCGCGTCCGAAAACGTCACGCGCGACGGCGACCTGCTAATGATGCGGCTTCAGGAAGCCGTCACGCAGCGACAGCAGATCGTGCAAATGGCGACGAACATGCTGCACAAGCTCAGCGAAGGCCAGAACTCCGTCGTCCAGAACATCGGTCGCTGATCCTGCTCCAGTGGAGACCACGCCCATGAACGATGCCAACTGCCTTCAGTCTGCTCTCCGAGAGGTACTCGCCGGTCGGTTGACGCCCGCCGACGCGCTCGGCGTGTCTGCGAGCGCCGTGCGGGGACTGTACGCGATGGGCGTGGCGCTCCACGAGCGCGGCGATTTCGAACGCGCCGCCTCCGTGTTCCGGCGCTGCGTACTCTTCGATCCTCGAAGCAGTTCGTACTGGATCGCGCTTGCGTCCGCCCGACTCGGGTCCAGCGCGTACGACGAAGCCGGCGAGTACTATCAGCTCGCGGCGATCCTTACGGACGACCCGGCGCCGCTCGCATACGCTGCCGCCGCGTTCAGCAGGGCAGGCCAACTCGATCGCGCGAGAGCGCTCGCCGCCGACGCCGCGGCGCGGACGCGATCCGAGTCAGATCTTCGGCCATGGCTCGACATCGTGGAGTCTTGCAACCCAGTCGAAGGTAGGCCGTCATGACGCAGAACATTCAACGCACCGCATCCGCTGCGCACGTGGCTCTGAATCTCGCGGTGCGTCCGGCGCGCGAGGCTGAACCGCCAATGCCTACGCTCTCGCTGCCGGATGGGCCTGCCGCGCCGCCGCTTCGAGTCCTCGCCGAACTTTCGTCGCTGGGACGTGAATTCAGCGAAGCCTTCGAGTCGGGGGATCCGATGCTGGTTCTCCAGGCTGCTGCATCGCGCATCCGGACCGCTCGTAGCCAGACCGCGCAGGCGACGGCGCAGGGCGCATCGGCGACCGCACGGCAGGAGCTGCACGAACAACTGGCCGCGCTCGAGCGTGCCATCGAGTCGTCCAAGACCGCCGGCATCTTCGACGTGTTCGTCAAGATCGGCCAGGCGATTGCGACAGTTGCAGGCATCGTCGCCAGCGTCGCGGGGGCTGCGTTCTCGGGCGGACTGAGTGTGGTCGGCGGAATCGCATGTGCCGCCGCACTCGTCGCCGGCGCGGGATCGGGTCTGATGCAGATCATGGAAGTCGCTGGCGCCAACATCGATCCGGGGATCTCGCTGGCGATCACCGCGGCACTCGCGGCTATTTCGCTGGGCGCGGGCGTCGCGCAAGCTGGATCCGTGGCGGCGCGAGGTGCGCAAGCCGCCGTTGGCGCAGCGCGCGCAGCCCAATCCGCGGCGGCGATCGGCCGCGGCGCAGCGTCGATCACGGCCGGGGCAGCGAGCGTATTGCAGGGTGCGGCCACCGGCATCGCGACGGGATTTCACTTCGATGAGGCCAATCACAGGGCCAACGCAACGGAGCACTCGAACCGACGAGAGAGCGCACTCGACCGTCAGACGGAGGCGACCGACCTGATGCGAAACGTCCTGCAAGCGTATCAGCGCATCACGTCACGAATTTCCGCGACGCTGTCGGCACAGAACCAGACGACCGCACTCGTCGTCGCAAATCTTGCTCGCGCATAGCAAGCACCCACGAGGAGAATCGCATGACAACCACCCGCATCGCCTCCAATCCATCCGTTCCTGCCGTGTTCGGTGATCCCATCATGGACGCTCAAGCGGCGATGCTCGACGGCGAGTACGCCCAGCAAGACTCCGCCGCGGTCGCCCGGCGCGCGGCCCGCGAGCAGCGCGATGCGGCGCAGCAGGAGCAGGTTCGACGCATCCGTGAGTCAGCGGTCGCGCGGCTCGCGTCAGGAATCGTGGGCTCCGCCGGGCAGATGACCCAGGGCGCCTGCGGGATGGTCCAGGGCGGCCATCAGCTCGCACGCAACGAGGGCGCGGCCACGCAGTGGGGCGCCGCGAGCAGCATCGCGCGAGGCGCGGCAGACTGCGCGGTCGCCGGCATCAATTACCACGCCAGCATGCTCGACGCGTCGGCGCAGGAATCCGCGCACACCGTTCAGCGCGCGAACGATGCGGCGGAAGATGCCCGCGCAGCCGAGGATCGCGGCCGGCAACGGACCGAGCGATCGCTGCAGAAAATCGATGAGGCGCGCCAAGCCCACGCGCAGCTGGTGAGCTTGATCCTGGGCAATATCCGCGCGTAGAGACCGTTCGGCGTTCGCTCAGCGCATGCTGGCGGCTTGCGTCGGCACGATGGGCGCGCCGAAACACGCCTCGATTTCCTTCTCGACCGCCGCTTCGTTGGTCTTCTTCGCGAGCGCCAGCTCCTTGACGAGCAGACTCTTGGCCTGATCCATCAATCGACGTTCGCCGTAGGACAGGTCCTTCTCGTTGCGGAACTTGATCGCGTACAGGTCTCGGAGGACCTTCGCGACCTCCGTCGGCGACCCGGACTTGATCATCTCGTTGTATGCGCGCTGCCGGCGATTCCACGGCCCACCGCCGACGGCTTTCTCGCGGATCTTGAACACAGCGATGACCCCTTCGGCGTCGCGCTTGCTCATGACCGTGCGTAGCCCGACCACTTCCGCCGCGGTCGTTGGAACCATCACCTTCATGCCCGTCTCGATGATCTTGACGACGTAGAACGTCCCCTTCGAACCGGCGATCTCCCGGTTCTCGATCCCCGTCACCTCGCCCACACCGTGTGCCGGGTGGACTGCCTTGTCGCCAACTTTGAACGCTGATTGCATCCCGGATCTCCTTGCCGGCGGAGCCACGTGGCGTCCGCTCTCGTCCGACCGCGTTCCGCTCCGCGGTCCGGGCCGTCCCCTATCAGTAGTCAAAGCAACGACGAGGCCTCGACTGATGGTCGCATTCGCCTCGGTCGGCGAACCGTCGTCAGAAGAGTTCTGGCGACACCCATGACAGCCTTGCGTATCTATCACATCGCGCGCGCTGCGTCAAAGCCGCGACCAAAGTACAAACACAATCCATTGGGTGACCTACCATGCCCTACCACTACCTATGGTGGACTGGTGCGTCCTCGCGGGGAATTCCAATTGATCTGTCCGCGAAGCGCGTCGCTAACGGCTTCCAGCACCCGCCAAGACACGTGCTGTTCGATCCTCGCGGTATTCGTCCCAACGCGCACGGAGTTCGCGGTGCTCCCCATCCACTGGACGGCGCCGATCAGCTCACCGAGGGGCGAACGAATGAACGCAGCGATCGCCCGCTGAAAGCGAAGTGCCGCGTCGGGCGGCATCGATCCGTCGATGTCGATGGAGACGTCGACGCCCTCGCGCTCGACCACCGTCACACGCAGGCGGCGGACGGTCTGGATCAGCGGCGCGTCGTCCGGCGCCGCGTCGGCGGGAATCTGCCGGGTTTCCCACACGAGCAACGCCGACGGGTCTTCGGCGCTTCGTGGCGACAGGATCCGGTCGACCAACGTCGGTACGGTCTCCGCGTAGGCGGCCATCCGACAGTCGGATCGAACCAGCAGCGACGTCACAGAAGAACCGATGACACCTTCCGTACGGGCGACCGCTGGCCCGAGACTCGCCCGGCGCCTCGGGGAGAGCATTCGGTTCCAGAGTCGCTCGCTGACCTGAGTGACATCGAGTGGACCCAGCGAGACATACACCGTCCCGCGAGGCATCCACGCGATGGCCGCTCGCTCGAGTGCGCGCACGTCGTACCCTGTGCGCTCAGCGCGGCGGATCAGCGCGCGTTCCGCTGCGTCGTCGAACGTTCGCGCGAGCAGGGGCCCGAGTCGGGGGTGCCCGAGAAGGGCCGCCGGGCGGGCGAACAGCCACTGATCCGCCGCGACGGGCGTGACGGCCAACACGCCCGTCGGACACGCGCGCAGGTCGTCCGTCGAAGCTGCGCGAGCGGCCGACGTATGGGCTGCCGCGCAACTGAGATTCGCGACAACGATGCAGACGACGAATGCGGTGAACGTCCGGGCCGAAACTGCGCCCGCGCCGTGAGACGAAGTCAGGCCTGTGCCTTGGCGGGACGTTCCTTGCGTTGCCCTGGCGCTTCGACGCCCGCGTCGGATTTGCCGTTCGAACCCGCGGAAGGTGCCGCCGCGCGACGGATCCCATTTTTCACGAGCACGGCATCCTCGATCTTCGAGATCAACGCTGGGCGCTCGTCGAGGTACTGCCGCGCCTGATCGCGACCCTGGCCGATCCGCTCGCCACCAAACGAGTACCACGAGCCGGACTTCTCGATGATCCCGGCCTCGGATGCAAGGTCCAGCAGATCGCCCGAGCGAGAGATGCCGTGGCCGTACAGAATGTCGAACTCGACTTCGCGGAACGGCGCTGCGACCTTGTTCTTCACGACTTTCACTCGCGTGCGGTTGCCGATGATCTGTTCGCCGTTCTTCAGCGCACCCACGCGCCGGATGTCCAGACGCACGGACGAGTAGAACTTGAGCGCGTTGCCGCCCGACGTCGTTTCGGGACTGCCGAACATCACGCCGATCTTCATGCGGATCTGATTGATGAAGAACAACAGCGTGTTCGAGCGGTGAACCGTCGACGCGAGCTTGCGCAGCCCCTGGCTCATCAGCCGTGCCTGGAGGCCGGGCAGCTGATCGCCGATCTCGCCCTCGATTTCGGCTTTTGGTACGAGCGCCGCGACCGAGTCGACCACGATGATGTCCACGGCGCCCGACCGCACGAGCATGTCGGCGATCTCGAGCGCCTGCTCACCGTGATCCGGCTGCGACACGAGCAGCTCTTCGACTTTTACACCGAGCTTGCGGGCGTAGCCCACGTCGAGCGCGTGCTCGGCATCGATGAACGCCGCGACGCCGCCGGCGCGCTGCGCTTCCGCGATGGCGTGGAGCGTTAGCGTCGTCTTGCCCGAACTCTCCGGACCGTAGATCTCCGCGATGCGCCCGCGAGGATACCCGCCGATCCCGAGCGCGAGGTCCAGGGAGATCGCCCCGCTGGAAATCGTCCCGGCATCCGGCCGCAAGGCGTCTCGGCTGTCCCCGTTGAGCCGCATGATTGCACCCTTGCCGTACTGTTTTTCGATGCTGAGTACCGCCAGTTCGAGGGCCTTCTTCCGCTCTTCTTCCACCACACACCTCCTTGGACGCCCGCAGGCGCACGATCTATCGCCTATATCTGAACAGATGTAAAGGTCCTGTGTTCGGTAACCCGGGACCACCTCCGTCATTCGACGGCCGATTGACGGTATTTCTCGTAACGTGCGGCGCGCGGCGACGCCACCGGAAAGATCCGACTTTTGGACATATTCTGTCACACTCGGTTCGTCGGCGAAGGCCACACTGCGTGAGCGAACGACCTCGGTCGTTCAGCCGCAGCCCGGAACCAAGCCGGCCGAAACGGGGCCAGCGCACACGGCGCGCACGAGACCCAGCGCGAAGTACGCGGCGCCGCGCTGGACGCGCTGGCGGTCACCCGGGAATACCTTCTGCGTGACTTCGACACCGGTGGGCGACACGATCGCGAAGTGCACGAGCCCGACGGGCTTCTCCGCGCTCCCGCCGCTCGGTCCCGCGATGCCAGTCACCGCGATCGCGACATCGGCCGAGGACATTCGACGCACACCGTCGGCCATCGCGCGCACGCACTCGGGACTTACGGCGCCGTGCGCAATCAGCGTTTCCGCGGGTACGCCGAGCAATCGTTCCTTCGCGGAGTTCGAGTACGTCACCGCGTCCACGAGGAGGTAGTCGCTGGAGCCCGCAACGGACGTCAGCAGCGCACCGATTAGTCCGCCCGTGCACGATTCCGCAACGGCGAGCGTGAACCCGCGCGCACGAAGCCCGCGTCCTACCGCGCCCGCGAACGTATCGTCGCCTTCGCCATAGACATGATCGCCAAGCCTCGCGCGAACGTCGTTCGCGATCACCTCTGCGAGGGCGTGCGACGACGTGCGATCGCCGTTGCGCACGAAGATCTTCACTTCGACTTCGGGGTACGACGCGCGGTAGCCGATCGTGAGTGTGGGATATTGCGCTTCGAGACCGTCGAGGCGCTCGCCGAGAAGACTCTCGGGCAGCCCGTACGTTCGCAGAACGATCTGATACGAGTCCGCCGATGCAAGCGGGCCGATGCGCGGCACGATGAGTTCTTCGAAGATGTGGCGCATCTCGCGCGGCACCCCGGGAAGGAAGAACGCGTCACAGGACCCGATTCGGAGTTTGAATGCCGGCGCAGTGCCCGCCGGGTTGCCGAGGACTTCGGCGCCGAGCGGAACGTCGGCTTGCTTCTCGTTCGATGCGGTCAACGCGCGACCAAGGGTTGCCAATCGCCGGCGAATCGCCTCGATCGACCCGGCGTCGCGCGTGAGCAGCACACCGGCGGCGGCGGCGGCGGACTCGGCGGTCATGTCGTCCGTCGTTGGGCCCAGCCCGCCCGTGACGAGGAGCACTGGGAACGCCGCGGCAAGCCGACGGATCGCGTCGCGGATGTGTTCGCGATCGTCGTCGACGGTTGCGATTTCGCCGACGGTGAATCCCAGCGCCGTCAGCGACGACGCGAGCCACGTTGCGTTCGTGTCGACGAGCTCACCGCGCGTGAGTTCCGTACCGATGGTCAGAATCGCCGCGGACATCCGTCGACCGTAGAAGCGTTGCGGGGCGAGGGTCAAGCGAACCCGCGCGCAGCGCCCATCGTTGTGGTACGCGAGCGCCCGTGGAGGCGGTGCGCGCACTGCGATTCCGATGGGGCCTGGCGGCGGCGCTCTCGCTCGCGGGACTCGTGTGGCTCTCTGCGCGCGCGGGGATCCTTCTGCGTCCTGCCTGGCCCGTGCGCGTTGCGGGAGGTGTGATCGTCGGCGTGCTCGTTCTCGCGGCCGCGGTGGCGCCGCGGATGGGACGCGCGTTCGCGGCGATGGTCGCGACACTGCGGCTCACCATCGTGCTGCTCTTCATCGCGACGTGGCAGGGCGACGCCCGCGAACTTCTCGGGGCACTCGCAGTGTGGGTCGCGTTCCGCGATGCGCTCGAGGCGCGCAACGGCGGCAGGCCCATCGCGCCGGTCGCGATCGCGACGATCGTTGCGCTGATCTACTCGGCAGAGCACGCGGACCAGATTCCGGGGCGCATGGTGTTCGTCGCGTTCGTCGCCGCACTCGCGGCCGCAGCGGGCGATCGCGCGCGCGTCAGGTTCGAAGCAGCCGACGGACCTTGGAAACCACCGACACGTCCGCGGGGGGAAACGTGAAGCCATCGAGTTCGTCCGCTCGCGCCCAAACGTGGTCGGCGATGCCGACGTTCGCAACGGGGCGCGACGAATCGACTCGATGCGCACGATAAAAGATTAGCAGCACATCCTTGCCCGGATAGCGCCAATACGTGACGTCCACGACGTCGTCGACCGTGATCTCGACGGAGGTTTCCTCGCGCATCTCGCGGACGAGGGCGTCCGCGGGAGCTTCGCCCGGCTCGAGTTTTCCGCCGGGGAATTCCCAGTGGTCCGCGAGGTGCGTCCCGCGGGGGCGACGGGTGAGCAGGACGCGGTCGTCTTCGATCACGATGGCCGCGGCGACGATGACCGGCGGTGCACGATCCTCGGGCGGCATCGCGCAAGGGTAGACGAGAAGCCCCGCGCCGCGAGGGGGGAATCCTGTGGGAGTCCTGGCCGCTGAAGCGGCTGGCTGACATTGACCGCCTCGCCTTCGCGAGGCTTCGCGTGCGCGCCGTGGTGGAGACAGTGAATGCAACACCGCGCCCCTGGGAAGGGTCGCGCCGGCGACCCGGTCAATCGCAGCCGGCGATGGTAGGCTGACCGAGTGAGAGTCGGTCGCGCGGCGCTGGCGGTGATGATGATTTGGGGAGTGGCCTGCGGGCGGCCGTCGGCGCGTGAATCTACGGCGGCGAGCGAAGCACCGCGTCAACGCTGGGGGCCGCTCATGGCGGAACTCGCGCGGCGGTTCGAACTGTTTGGTCGCGCGGCGCAGGCTCGGCGATACGAACTGGCGTATTTTGAACTCGACGAGATCGGCGAGATCTTTCACGACGACCTGCCACGCGCGATTCGACCGCACGACGTCGACGCGGAGATCTTGCGAACGCACCGGGTCTCGTTCGCGTCGTCCGCAATTCCTGCGTTGCGAAACGCGACACGTGCCCACGACGCCGACGCGATTGCGCGGGCGTACGCGCACGCGGCGACGATCTGCAACGGGTGTCACCTGGCGACGCAGCATGCGTTCATCGAGGTTTCACCTACACTCGGCGCGTCCGTGCCGCGGATGGACCCATTGCCATAGTCCCGTCCGAGACGCGCCGTGTGGAGTGTGGCATTCTCCACAGCATGACAGCTTGGTGTCCGAGGTCGACTTCCGCCGTGCTCGTGGCGGCGCTTGCGTTCGGGGCGTGCTCGGCGACCGGGTTGCCGGACGTGGCCGACACGAACGTCCCGATGGACGCAACTTCCGATGTGGATCCCGTGGACATCGTCGTCGCGGATGTTCCAGTGGACCGTGGGCCGCCGGTGCGGCCGCCAATGATCCAGCGGACGATGCCGGACACGGCGCTCGAGACTCGCCGTCGGGCGTGCGAGTTCGGCCGCGGTGCGTGGGCTGCGGAGACCCTCGGCATGGACGTCCCGGTCGGGAACGACATTCCCATCGATCACGTGCTCGTGCTCATGCTGGAGAATCGGTCGTTCGATCACTACTTTTCGAACCTGCGCGAAGCCGGACAGATGGATGCCGAAGTGCCAGCACGCGACTGGGCGAATGCCCACTCGGACGGGCGGAGCGTCGCGAGGTTCCACACGACCGAAATGTGCGTGCGCGATCCCGCGCACGGCTGGAACCCGGTGCACACCCAGTACAACAGCGGCGCGATGGACGGCTTCGTGACCACGAACGAGCCACTCGGCGAGCGCGCGATGGGCTACGTCGACGCGACGGACATTCCATTTTACTACGCGCTGGCCACGACGTTCGCGATTGGCGACCACTACTTTTGCTCGATCCTCGGTCCGACGGTCCCCAATCGTCTGTACCTCCTGTCGGGCACGTCGTTCGGACTCGGTGCGAACACGCTCGTCGCGTCGGACACGCGCGATACGCCGGCGCCGACCGTCATGACTCTCATGGACGCCGCGCAGATCGAGTGGCGCGACTACTCTCCCGGACTCCGCATGATTCAGTACTATCCGTACTATGGAAATCTGCGGCGCGAAACTCGCCCTCATCTGCGAAACATCGATCAACTGATTGCGGACCTCGCAGCGGGATCCCTGCCACCCTTGAGCATCGTCGAGCCGGCGTATACCGGCGAAGCGGGCGTGCGAACCGACGAGCATCCTCCCGGCACGCCGCAGGCCGGCGAAGCCAACGCTGAACGTATCGTGCGCGCGCTCTTCGCTTCCCCGGTGTGGCGCCGCACGGCGTTGTTCATTCTGTACGACGAACACGGTGGCTTCGCGGACCACGTCGCGCCGCCGGAGGCCTGCCCGCCGGACGGCTCGCCGCCGGTGGATGCTGCCGGGAGGCCACTGTCGGGTGGACGATTCGATCGGCTCGGCATTCGCGTGCCGTTCATGGTGATCTCGCCGTACGCCAGGAGTCACTTCGTCGGACATCGCAACTACGATCACAGCTCCGTGCTTCGCTTCATCGAAGCGCGGTTCGGTTTGCCGGCCATGACGCACCGCGACGCCAACGCGACGCCGCCGTACGAAATGTTCGACTTCGCGAATCCACCCTTCATGACACCGCCGGCGGGCCTCCCGAGTTCGCGTCCGGATCCCGCCGTTCAGACCCGATGCACCGCGTTGTTTCCGGGCAGCGGCGGGCTGTAGACTCCGGACCCATCGCGAAGCACGTTCGATTCAAACTGCCATGCTCCGTTGGACGACTCCGGTCCTCCTCGCGCTGCTTGCTCCGGCGTATTCGGGACAGCCATTCGATCGGTCCCCGACGCACGGAGCGGCGGAGTTCGTTGCGGTCGCGAGCGACTTCTCGGAGCTTCTGCAGTGGCCCCACGTGGACCTCGGTGTGATCGCAGTCGGCGGGCACCCAGAAGGTCATCGTCACGTGTATGCCAATCGCATGTTGCACAGCAGCGAGCGGCGGTATCCCATCGGCAGCATCGTCGTGAAGGTCGTCGAGCGCGGGCACTCGATGCGCGACTGGGATGTCGTCGCGATGGTCAAGCGTGGCGGCGGATTCAATTCCGAAGGCGCCGTCGACTGGGAGTTCTTCGTGCTCGTGATCGAACGGTCGGGACGGGTGCGCATCGCGGGCCGTGGCGAGCAACCACAGAGTGACCACCCGGATGAGTACCTCGCGGGCGACGTGGGCTGCAACGATTGTCACGGGACACGCGACGCGCGCGAACTCGATGGCATGCTCTCGCTGCAGATGCGGCCGGCGGGGTCGCGGTAGGCTACAACGTCACGCCAGCGCCGAGCAGGAACTCGTATCGAAACCCAGCGGCGATTCCCGCGCCGAAATCGGCCACGGTCAGCCCCAGGGAGAGCGGGCGCACGAACAACATCACTCGATCGTTGAGTACGAACCGTCCATCGACGCCCACGCTGGTCTCGAATACCGCGAGCACTTGCTGCGCGCCCACGAGACTCATGCCGACCGTGACGTTGGGCTGGACATAGATCCCGTGTGCAGCGCTGGGTTGAATGTCCCACCCGAATCGTCCGCCGAACGCAAAGCGAAACGCGCCGCTGATTCCCTCGCCGAGTTCGAGGCTGAGTCCCGGTCCCGCGCCGGTTCCCGAGAAGTGGTATCCGAGCGACTGGCTCAATCGAAATTCCCCCCCGCCTCCCGTGCCAACACCAAACCCGAGGCCGCCGGTCAACCACGCAGGGTGCGTGCTCGGTCGAATGACACCCGTGCTATCGCTTGCACGCGGTGCGGGCGCGGCGACGTCCTGGTTCCCCGAAGGCGTCCCCGTTCGTCGCTCCTGCCGGGCCGACGATTGCGCGGCGGCCGGCGCGTGCGTACCGGCAGACGCGACGACGGAAGCGCGCGACGGCGGACGCAGCGCGCGACGTTGCGCGAGCGCGCCGCGCGGCGCGAGGCAAAGCGTGACGGATACGACACAGAGCGAGACGACGAGTCGGTTCATGATGTCCTCCACGCCGGGACACAGAGCAAACCTCTGGCCAGCGCGTGGCGTCCGCCGTCGCGCGGGAGAACGCAGCGAATTTTCAGGGCCGCACGCTGCGACTGCGCACGCTGTGCACAAGCGGCGGGCGCGGTAGTGTGCCCGCCGGGCGCACGTCAAAGCGTCCCCGGGCGGCCCGTCGACCGGTTCACCCTTCGCTCTTGCCGTCGCGCGCGAAGGGAATTCCGTACGCGTGCATGCGCTTGATCAACGTGCGGCGCGGCATGTCGAGCGCCTCCGCCGCGCGGGTCTGGTTGCCGTCGTGGCGTCGCAGCGCTTCGATGATTCGCTGCCGCTCGAGCGCGGCCATCTGATCGCGGAGTGCGGGCGCCACGACCTTCTCGCCCGAGTCGTACGGATCGTCCCCGTCGCTCTCGCCGCGCACTTCGTCTGGCAAATGCTCCGGAAGCACGATGGCCCCGCGCGCGAGTACGACCGCGCGCTCGACGGCGTTTCGCAATTCGCGAACGTTCCCCGGCCAACGGTATCGCTGCAGGACGACGATCGCGTCGGGATGAAACGTCACGCGCGCGACGGCCGGCATCGTCGTGCCGAGCTGCGCGGCGAAGTGCGTTGCGAGGTCCGCGATCTCGCCCACACGTTCGCGAAGCGGGGGCACAGCGATGGTGACACCGTTGATGCGATAGAAGAGGTCCTCCCGGAATTCGCCGCGCGCGATGGCGGCACGCAAGTCGCGGTGCGTCGCGGCCACGAAGCGGACGTCGAGTGTCTTCGGCGAAGTCGAGCCCACTCGCAGCACCATCTTCTCTTCGATCACCCGCAACAGCTTCACCTGGACCGAAAGCGGTATGTCCCCCACTTCGTCGAGAAAGACCGTTCCGCCCTCCGCGCTCTCGAGCAAGCCCATCCGATCCTGGTCGGCGCCCGTGAACGCGCCACGCACGTGACCAAACAGTTCCGACTCGAGCAGCGTCGGTGCGAGCGCGGCGCAATGCAGCCGCACGAACTTTCTCGGCGCGCGCTTCGAACGGCGGTGGATCTGTTCGGCCACGATTTCCTTGCCGACGCCGGTTTCACCGAGCACGAGTACGTTCAGTGGACTCGGCGCGACCCACTCGATCAGTTGGTGAATGCGTTCCATGGCAGCGTCCCGCACGACGAAGGGACGCTCGGGTGCGGGTGCGAGTGGCTCGGGCACGACCGCCTTCAGCCGCTGCGTTCGACCCCCGATGATGCTGGCCTGCTCGGGAGATGGTTCCTCTACGGGTGGCACCGACGCCTGGAGGACCAAGAGAGCACCGCCAAGGTCGACGACGTCCCCGAGGCCGACGTTGCGCCAATCGTTCTGCGCGAGCCGCTGGCCGTTGACGGCGGTTCCGTTCACGCTCCCGAGATCGCGAACACGCAACACGTCGCGGCGGTCGAATTCCGCGTGCTGACGCGAGACCGAGTGATCCTGGATGCGCACCCAACAATCGTCGCCGCGTCCGACGCGAAAGCGACCCTTTTCCGGAAGCGCGAGCACGTGGGCCGTCGCACCGCGAATCACGGTGAACGACAGGGCGGTCGACGCCGAATCGGGGGGCAACCGAAACGTCGAGTCGTCGCGATCGGAAGGGCCTTCACTCAACGGATTGCCTCGCGCAAGCCAATCCTAGGCGACGCGGCGCAGGCCAGCAACGGCACAACGCGACCCTCCTGTCAGCGCGGCGGCAACGAGATGTTGAGCTGCAAGAACCCGGGGCCGTTTCCCGAAACCGTGCCCAGCGACTGCAGCGCACTTCGCACACACGCCTCGAGCCCCGGGTTGGTCGACGCCCATCGGGTCTCCTGTCGCACGAGCGTCGAGCCGGTCAGTCCGAGACCCACGACGATCGTGAAGCGAAACGGCGTCTGCGCGACACGGCACGCGTCGAGCGCGGGCGTGATCCGCGCGAGTGCGCCGTCGAGGCTCGCGCGGTTGCGAACCCCCACCGACTGACCGACGGCGATGGTCGTGGTGCCGCCCGGTGGAGAAGTGCTGCCGCTCGGGGGAGAAGTGCTGGCGCGTGGGACGGCGGGTGCGCTGGGGCCGTCCGGGGCGCGCACTCCCCCGACGGTTGCCGGGCCGTCGGCGTCGTCGCGAGAGAACACCCACCAGGAGCCGGCGGCCACGATGGAAGCTGCCGCGAGGCTCGCGGCAATCGCGATTCGCCGCGGAGCGCGGGGCGAAACGTTGGACCGGACCGCCACGGGCATCGCCGCAGGACGCGCTGGGCGCGTCGGATCGTCTTGCGGCGTGCGAACGACTGCCGGAACGACGAGCGCCAGGTTCGCGGGTCGCGCCACAGGGTTCGCTGCGCGCAGCGCGTCGGCGAACGCGCGCGCGGACGGCCAACGTCGGGCCGGGTCGCGGGCGAGCGCTCGATCCACCGCCGACGCGAGCGGCGCCGGCAAGCCGGGTGCGGCCGTCGTGACGGATGGCGCGTCGCGCGTTGCGAGCGAGCGAAGAAGTTCTTCGAGGTCCGAACCGCTGTGCGGGACGCGACCCGACAGCATTTCGTACAGCAGCACTCCGACGGCATAGACATCGGTGCGCGGATCGACACTGCGTGCGTCGGTGACCTGCTCGGGCGACATGTATCGCGGCGTGCCCATCAGGACGCCCGTTCGGGTGAGAACGATCTGCCGCTCCTCCGTGACGAACTTGCTCAGCCCAAAATCGAGAAGTCGGACGAATTCCGTGACGGCTCCGTCCCTGTCTGGCACGTCGGTCACGAACACGTTGCCCGGTTTGATGTCGCGATGAAGCACGCCGGCTGCGTGCGCGGCGTCGAGCGCGTCGAGAATCTGCACGGCGAGCCCGACCGCTCGGCGAGGTTCGAGCGGAGCGCTGCGGCGAATCACGGTGAAGAGCGATCTCCCCTCGAGCAATTCCATCACCATGAACGTGCGCTGATCGGGCGTCGTTCCGAAGTCGATCACCTTCACGATGTGCGGATCGCCGATTGCTGCCGTCGCCCGAGCTTCTCGTTCGAATCGAGCGATGGCCTCGACGCTGGATGCGCCGAGCGCCGGCAACAACTTGATGGCGACGCGGTGCCCGAGCACTTCGTGACGCGCTTGATACACTGCGCCCATCCCGCCGCGACCAACGAGTCGCTCGATGACGTAGCGATCGACGCGGGTTCCGCACGGTCCCGCGCGCTCGAAGGGCTCGTCGGTTCTGGGGCACCGAGGCGCTCCCACCGTGTGCTCCTCGCCGCAGTGCGCACACGAGATCGTCCCCAGCGTGGGCTCGTTCACGCGGCGAAGATACGCCAGCGGACGTTCCGCGCGCGATCCCCAACGCGTGCGGTATTTCCGGTATCGCGAACGACGTTGGTGGACCCGTCCGCGACGCGACAAGCGCTTGCAGGATCCCGCACGTTCCTGCGATCATGACCGACGTACGCTCGCCGCGCAGGGAGTTTGAGCGCGGGGCCCATCACTCATTCTTGGAGGGATCATGACTTCCCATCGACTTCGCATTCTCGCTTCCACGCTATCGATCGCGGCGTTCGCAGCCTGCGCCGGCGGCACGCAGGTCGGCGACGGTGGCGACGCGAGAGACGGCACGGGCACCGGCGACGGCATCACAACGGAGGGCGGTGGTGGGGACGGAATCGGTGGCGATTCCGACGATGCGATGGGGACCGACACGGGCGGAGTGGACACGGGCGGTAGCGACACCGGCGGAACGGACACCGGCGGAACAGACACGGGCGGTGCCGACACGGTCGGCATGGCGTGCACGGTGCCATCGCGCAGTTGCTACAGCGGACCGGCCGGAACGATGGGCATGGGTGTGTGCGCGGCTGGCGTCCAGATGTGCATTGCGGGAACGTTTGGCACGTGCATGGGCGAGATCACGCCGACGGCCGAGGCGTGCAACGGGCGCGATGACAACTGCGACGGCATGATCGACGAAGGGCTCCCGACGATCTCGTGCGGAATCGGCGCGTGTCGACGGACGGTGCCATCCTGCGTGATGGGTCGCCTCGCGATGTGCATGCCCGGAACGGCGGGCGCGGAAATGTGCGGCAACGGCATCGACGACAACTGCAACGGCGCCATCGACGAGGGGTGCATGTGTACGTACGTCGCGACCAGCGGCAACGACGCGACGGGCACTGGCAGCGCGAGCGCACCGTTCCGCACGATCGTGACGGGCATCGCGCGCGCGGGCACGATGGGACTGCCGAACACCGTGTGCGTTGCGAACGGCGACTTCACGGAGAACGTCGTGATGCGCAACGGCATCCACGTGTACGGCGGCTACATGACGGCCGCGACCTCGCCGTGGCCGCGACCGCCGACCGTCTCGCGCATCGCCTCGACGATGGACCGCGGCGTGTACTTCGGCCCGACGGTTACGATGCCAACGATTCTCGACGGATTCACGCTGACCGCGACGAACGGCGCCGCGAATGCTGCGGTGACGGTCGAGGGCAGCACGGGGGCGGTGATCAGCAACAACATCATCACCGGCGGCGGGGGTACGACGTCGATCGCAGTGGAGGTGCTGGGCATGGGAGGCATGGCCGCCACGCCGCAGATCCTGCGCAACACGATCGTCGGCGGCACCGGCAGCACGGTCGCCATCGGTGTGCACTCGCTTCGCAGCGCACCGGTCATTCAGGCAAACTGCAACACGACCGACGCGATGGGCCGCTGCACGTCTGGCTGTCCGGCCGGGTCGCGCGGAATCCGTGGGCGCGCGAACGGAAACATGGGAGCGCAAGCGTACGGCATTCGACTCGAAGACTCACCGGGCTCGTTGGTGGACGCTTCCGGCGTCTGCACAGGGACCGGGACGACGGACGTCGCGGGCGTGCGAATCTCCGGCAACGCAATGGGCACGGTCGTGCGCGGGAGCAACGTCGGCGCGTTCGGCGGCGGTAGCAACGCCGTGGCCATCTGGATGGACCCGTGCGGCGGCGCATCGCCGTGGATCGTCAACAACACGTTTTTGTCCGGCAGTTCGCCGATGCCGGGCGCGCGTGCTGACGGCGTGCGGGCCGTGGGCGCGTGTCACCCCGTTGTCGACAGCAACGTTCGAATCGTGGGGGGCGTCGAAAGCGCCAACAACGACGCCAACGGTGTGTTGTGCGCCGCGGATTCCGCCGGCGTCGCGAGTCGGTGCACGGTGCTCGGAAACACGTCCGTCGAAGGCGCGGGCGGTGGATTCCCGCCGAACGCGACAGGCGTGCGATGCGAAAACGGCTCGTGCATTCGTGTCGAGTCGAACGCGATGATCACCGGGCGGAGCGGCGTCAATGCGTTCGGGCTCACGCTCGTCAACACCGGCGCCGTGGTTCGGCTCAACACGATCGAGGGCGGCTGCGCAACGCGCGAAGCCACCGGGATCCGCAGCGAGAACTCGTACGCGCGAGTCGAGAACAATCTCGTCTTCGGCAATCGGTGTGCAAACACGGGCGCGATGCTGCCAGCGAGTTGGGGCGTGCGGGTCTTGCTAGCGGCCGGAGCGAACGAGATCGACTTGCACTCGAACGACATCTTCGGTGAGGGCCCGCCCGTGGGATTGATGGGTGCATGCACATCGCACGGAATCACGTTCGACGTGCTGACGGGCGGCGCGCCGCCGACGGCGCCGCGCGGAGTGGTGCGAAACAACGTCGTGCACCCGGGACGGTGCAACACGCGGTACGGAATCGAGGAAGCAAACATTGCGGCAGATCCGCGGTTGCTGCAGAACAACGACCTTTGGTTCCAGACCGCGGGCGATCCGCTGTACCGCGACGAGAATGCGACCAACCTCGCAATGGTGGCGATGGTCAACGCGCTCACCGCAACGATGGCGGCGTTGAACATCTCCGCAGACCCGCTGTTTGTCGGCATGCCGAACTATCGATTGCAGATGACTTCGCCGTGCGTGAACGCGGGCACAGCGACGGGCGCACCGACCGTGGACTTCTATGGCACGATGCGTCCGCGCGGTTCGGCGCCGGACATCGGCGCCGCGGAGTTCTAGGCCGCGGACGAAAGCCAGTCGATGACGTCTTGGGTGACGGCATCGCGGTTCGTTTCGTTGAAGATCTCGTGACGCGCGCCGGGGTAGTACCGGTGTGCGACGCGGGTCATGCCCGCTGCCAGATACGCGCCGCGGAGTTGTTCGACGCCACGAGTCTGCGCGCTGACCGGATCGTCGGAACCGGTGACCAAATACACCGGCAATGATTTTGGAATCCGTGCCTGGTTTTCGGGACGGGCCAGCGCGCCGAGCGCGCCGATCACGTCGATCCAAAGTTGGGTCGTGGACACGAATCCGCACCACGGATCCGCGACGTATTTGTCGACTTCGGCTTCGTCTCGAGAGAGCCAGTCGAACGCCGTTCGATTGGGCCGAAAGGGCTTGTTGTACTCGCCGAACGCGAGGCCGTTGAGCAAGTCGCTGCGACCTCGAGCGCCGCCCGTGATCCGCAAGCCGCGCGCGAGCACTGCACCGACCGCGGCAATCGCCGGCGGCTTGCCACTCGATCCCGAGAGCACCACGGCCGCCAGCGCATCGCCGTGTTCGTACATCACTTGCTGAGACAAGAACGATCCCATGCTGTGACCCAGCAGCACGACGGGCTTGCCCTCGTGTCGCTCGGACGCGCGGCGTACGTGAAGCCAGAGATCGTCGACCACGCGGCGCCACCCGTCGCGCGCGGCAAAGAACCCAAGGTCGGCCGCGCCGCTGGCCGTCTTGCCGTGGCCGCGGTGATCGTTGGCGTACACTTCGTAGCCCGCGGCCACGAGCGCCTCCGCGAGCCGCGAATACCGTGCGGCGTGTTCCGCAAGCCCGTGCGCGATGTGAACCACGGCGCGTGGCGACTGGGCGGTGTCCGACGACCAGTGGTAGACGTGAAGGGGCGTGCCGTCGGCGGCGGTCACGGTCAGCGCTTCGGTTCGCATGCGCGCGGAGCATCGCATCGTGTCGGCCGGGAAGCGAGACGTTAGCTCCGCAGACTGCGGCGCCGATTGGAACGCCCTGCTATTGTCCGCTCCGACGATCATGCCAGCGCGCACGCTTTTCAAGAGCGTCCGTGCGACCCGAGCGAGTTCACGATGACCGAAATGAAAACCGCACTGATCACCGGCGCGACTTCGGGCTTCGGCGCCGCGATCGCGCGCCGACTCGTCCGCGACGGTTTCCGCGTGGCGGTCACGGGCCGGCGTCGCGACCGCCTCGATGGGCTGACGGACGAGCTCGGGTCCGATCGCTGTTTGGCGTTGGAGTTCGACGTGAGGGATCGCCACGCGTGCCTCGAGGCGGTGCGGAATCTGCCGTGGGAGTACGCCGCGCTCGACGTGTTCGTGAACAATGCCGGCGGCGCGCGCGGCCTCGACTCCGCGGACAAAGCGGATCTCGACGACTGGGACTGGATGGTCGACGTGAACGTGAAAGGACTGATGTACATGGCCCGCGCCGTGCTCCCCAGCATGGTCGCGCGGGGATCGGGACTCGTCGTGAACATGGGTTCCGTCGCGGGAACGTATCCGTACCCGGGCGGAAACGTGTACGGCGCGGTGAAAGCGTTCGTTCACCAATTCTCATTGAACCTGCGCGCGGACTTGGTCGGTTCCGGTGTGCGCGTGACGTCGATCGAACCTGGGCTGGCCGAGACGGAGTTCTCGCTGGTGCGATTCAAGGGCGACGCCGAGAAGGCCAACGCCGTGTACCGCGGCACGACGCCGTTGTCGGCGGAAGACATCGCGGGCATCGTGTCTTGGCTCTCGCAGCTGCCGCCGCACGTCAACATCAACGTGCTCGAGGTCATGAGCGAGGCGCAGGCGTTCGGTCCGTTCGTCGTCAAGCGCAACGGGATGCCGTAGTTTCACTGTGTTTCCCGGCTCGCGCGGAGAACCGCGGACGGTGGTATCCTTCGGCGCGTCATGTGCGCAGCTCGAGCGTTCGCGGTTCGCCTATCTCTCGTCTTCGCGCTGCTGCCGGGCGCGGGATGCGCTGTCGGTCGGTTGGCCGACGCAAGCTTCGACGTCGTCCGCATTCCCACGGACACCGCGGCGACCGACGACACCGGTGGCGCGCCGGATACCGTGGCGCCGATGGACACTCCTCCGCCGACCGACACCGTGATGATGTGTCCGACGGCGCAGCGGTTGTGTTCCGGCACGTGCGTGAACACGCAGACGGACTCTCAGAACTGCGGTGCGTGCGGCACGATGTGCGCTGCAGGCCAGGTGTGCATGCTGGGGACGTGCAGCGTGATGTGCGCCGCAGGCGAGACGCGTTGTGGCTCCGGGGGCACCGCGACGTGCGCAATGACGATGACGGACATGAACAACTGTGGCGCGTGCGGGCGGATGTGCACCGCCGGCCAGATGTGTTCGATGGGAGTATGTCAATCGACCTGCGGTGCGGGTCTGACGACGTGCAGCACCGGGGGCGTTCCGGGCTGCGCGAATCTCATGACGGACTCGCGAAACTGTGGCGCGTGTGGCACGGCCTGCGCCGTCGGGCAATCATGCGTGATGGGAATGTGCCGCGTGACGTGTGCGGCGGGGCAGACGCTGTGCACCGGCGTGTGCGTGAACACCGCGACGGATACGGCCAATTGCGGAGCGTGCGGCGTCGCGTGCACAGCAGGACAAACGTGCACCGCGGGGATGTGCAGAACGACGTGCGTGGCACCCACGACACTCTGTGGCGCCGTCTGCGTGAACACCAGCATCGACGCGGCGAACTGCGGCACGTGTGGCAACGCGTGCGCGGCCGGCACGGCGTGCACGGCGGGGATGTGCGCGGCGGCGGGGATCCGCTACGTGGAGAGCACGATCGCACGCGCGTGGCCCAACGCGTGCACGATGGTGGGAATGACCCGCTTCGTGACGGGGCCGGTGGACGACACCACGGGAACGGCGGCGCTCCCGTTCTCGTTTCGCTTCTACGGCACGGCGTACTCGAGCGTGTGGGCGAGCAGCAACGGCGCCGTGGGTTTCGGTGCGGCGTCGGCCGTGTACTCGAACGTGTGTTTGCCCGCGACGACGTTCCCCAACAGCATTCTCGCGTTCTGGGACGATCTGTATGTCACAACTGGCATGTACGTTTGCGGAGCGGTCTCCGGCGCTGCGCCCAATCGACAGTACACGGTGACCTGGCAGGGCGTGTACCCACTGGGGGACACTGGCAACATGAACTTCTCGGTGATCTTGTACGAGACGACGGGGCTGATCGACCTCGTGTACGGAACGATGACCACGGGTGTAGCGGCGCGCGCGACGGGCACGTCGGCGACGATCGGCGTTCAGGGCGCGACGGCGACGCAGTTCACGCAGCACTCGTGCAACACGGCGGGCGTCACGAGTTCGATGGCGCGTCGGTTCACTCCGATGTGAGTGAAACGCCGTACGTCGACTGCGGACTAACGGGTTGACGGATCGGCGAGCATCCACTCGTACGCGGCCTGCGCGACGACTTTCTTCGGCACGGTCCGTGGCAACGCATCCCGCGTGGCAGTCAGCAACCGCCGCGTCGCGCGCGGGTGCGCTTTGCCGGCCTCCTCGAGCGCTCGCAATTCGCGGTCGGCAACGCCAGGATCCGAAGCGTCCGCACAGACCTGGATCAACTCCTCGGTGCCGTCGGGCCCGCGCGCGAGAAAATCGACTTCGAAGCCACTTTCCGTGCCGACGTATGTCACCGCCATGCGACGGCGCTCGAGTTCGATGAACACCGCCGTCTCGAGTGCGTGCCCTTGGTTCGCGCGCCGCTGACGGTCGAAGACGGAGATGAGCCCGGGATCGATTGGGTAGGCCCTTCTCGGATGCACCATGCGCTGTCGCTCCGACGTGGCCTCCATCCACAGCGTGCGAACGAGAAAGCAGTCCTCTAGCTGCGCGAGCAGTTCATGCAGCGTGCCTTTCGATATCGCCACGCCCTGGGACTTCAGTGCCCGGAAGAACTTCTCGACACTGAAGAGTCCACCTGCGTTCGCGAGCAAGTGACGTACGAGCCAGCGCAGTCCCACGATGTTCGTCACGCGATGCCGTTCGACGACGTCGCGAAGCACCGCCACGTCGACGTAGTCCGTCAGCAGCCGCGCGCGCGACGCGGTGTCGAGCCGCTGCGCTTCGGGAAAACCACCGACGACGAGAAAGTCGAGAAACGCGTGTTCGAGCGCGGACCGCTGGGCGACGCGCAGGCGGTCGGGCGCAGTCGGGACTTCCAATTGATGGTGTCGCAGGAACTCGTCGAACCCGAACGGCAGGATCACGACCTCCCACGCGCGGCCCCGCATCGCCGTCGCAATCTCGCGCGAGAGCAGCGCCGCCGATGATCCCGACAGGAACACGTCGATCTTCTCGGTATCGAGCAGTCGCCGAACGAATCGCTCCCACCCTGCGACGACCTGGATCTCGTCGAAACACCACGTGACGGTCTCGGTGCCGCGCAATCGCGGATATCGACGGTAGTATTCCTCGATCAGGAAGTGCAGTTCCGCCGCAGTCACCCCGACAATCCGCTCGTCCTCGAAGTTCACGTACGGCAGCCGCTCGCGCGCGACGCCCTCGTCGTGTCGCTTGCTGCGGACCTGATGCAGCAGGGTCGTCTTGCCGGCGCGTCGCACACCGATCGCAGCGGTCGCCTTTCCCGGCAGCGATAGGGCACCGTGCAGTCGCCGCTCGGTGGAGGGCGGCGGTCGCACATCGAGGGCCTCGTCGAGCTTCGCGACGAGAACGCTGCGGAAGGATTCGTTGGGTCCGGTGGCCATGGGTTCGACTTGCACCGCTCGCGGCGTGGTCGGGCGCGACAAGCAACAAACGCATCGAGTTTCGAGTTGCGCGTTTACTTCACACTATCAAAAGGACCAATGCAAGCCAAATAGTCCTTTGAGAAAGGATAGTAGATTGATTATTTCTCCTTTTAATAAGTAGAGAGTATTCCCTGTGGATTTCGTGCAAAAGCGGGGCTGCGAGGAGGGCGCGTGGCTCGCAGGCGCGCATTACGACGAAAATCACCCATGCGCGTCGAACCGATCCACGAGGGTTGGTCCCAACCGCGTTCGTGACACGATTTCAATGTTCGTGACACGCGCGATCGAGATGGGCTACTTCTGACTCGGTGAACCGCTTCGGCGTCCGCGGACGAGCCTGCGTCGCGATGGCATCGATCCTCGCGGCGCTCACGCACGCATCACACGCGTGGGCGCAGGACGCTGCGGCCGCGGTTGCAACCGACGCCAGCGTAGATGCAAGCGCGGTCGACGCCGCAGACCCGTCCGGGACCGACGACGACGATCGCGGGATTACCGTTCGCGCCGACCGGCCGTTTTCGACGGCGTCTGCGACCACCGTGCGAGATCGCGACCTCTCGATGCGCCCGCGCTCGCGGCCCGGCGACATCTTCGAGGTTGCTCCCGGCCTGATCGTGGTTCAACACGCGGGCGGCGGAAAATCCAACCAGTATTTCCTGCGCGGATTCGACGCAGACCACGGGACGGACTTCGCGTTCAGCGTCGACGGCGTGCCGATCAACAACGTGTCGCACGCACACGGACAGGGCTACACCGATCCGCACTTCCTGATTCCCGAACTCGTCGAGCGCGTCGACGTGCAGGAAGGGCCGTATTTCGCGGCGTCGGGTGACTTCGCGACGGCCGGTGCGATCGACCTGCGGCTGCGCACGAGCGTCGCGCGAAGTTCGGTTGCGATGGAGGCCGGGATGTTCGGCCGGCTTCGACTGCTCGGGATCGCGCAGACGAATGTGGGGCCGATCCGCGGGTACATCGCCGCGGAGATCGCGCATCTCGATGGTCCGTTCGTGAACCCGCTGAACTTCAACCGCTACAACGCGATCGGGCGATGGACCGCTGCGCTCCGTTCGAACATCGATCTCACGGCGACGATCATGTCCTACGCGGGTGGCTGGAACGCGTCCGGCCCGGTGCCCGCGCGGCTCATCGGGCGTTCGTATCTCGGACGGTTCTTTTCGCCGTTCGACTCCATCGATCCGTCCGAAGGGGGGCAGTCGCAACGCGATTCGATTTCCGCCGACCTTCGCGTGCGCGGAGCGGCCGGGAACGAGTTTCAGGCGCTCGCGTATCTCGTCTCCTATCGCCTCAGTCTCTTTTCGAATTTCACATACTTCGCAAGCAACCCCGACCGCGGCGACATGATCGAACAGAACGACGCGCGCGTCCTCGGCGGACTTCGCGCGAGCTATCGCGTGCGGCACACCGTGGGAGCGTGGCGATTCGAGACGATCGTCGGCGCGCAGCTCCGGCACGATGCCATCGACAACTCCCTGCATCGGGACGAAGCGCGGGTGCGGTACGCGACGGTCAATCAGTCGAACATTCAGGAAACCGCGGTGGGCGCGTACGCACAAGAGGACATTCGGCCGACGACGTGGTTTCGAGTAGTGCTCGGCCTGCGGGCCGATCTGTTCGCGTTTGCGGCGGAAGACCGAAGAACGGGCGCGGTTCTGCCCGACCCGGAACGCGCGGGGACGCGAGCGGCCGGCTTGCTGAGCCCGAAGGCGACGGTCGTGCTCACGCCCGCGCGGAATCTGGACTTCTACCTGAACTTCGGCACCGGATTTCACAGCAACGACGCACGCGGTGTCGTGCGCCTGCGCGATCGCGTGACGCCGCTGACGCGCGCGATCGGATACGAAGTCGGCGCGCGTTGGCGAATTCCGCAACGTCTCGAACTGGCGCTGGCGGCCTGGGGACTGGAACTGGAGTCGGAAATCGTGTGGGTCGGCGACGCCGGTACGACGGAAGCTCGGGGACCGACGCGGCGATTGGGCATCACGTTCGAGGGGCGCGCGGACATCACGCCGTGGCTGCGCGCGGACGTGGACGTCGCGCTCGTGAACGCGACCTACACGCAGAACGCGCCGAACGCGAACGCGGTCGCGCTCGCGCCGCCGTTCACCGTGGCGGCGGGCGTAAGCGTTCAGCACCCGCGCGGACTGTTCGGCGCGATTCGTGTCCGTGCGATCGGTGACCGCCCGGCGATCGAGGACCGGTCGCTGACCGCGCAGGGTTTCGCGATCTTCTCCGCACAGTTCGGTTACCGACAGCGGCTGTTCGAGATCGCGATGCTCGCGGAGAACTTCTTCGACGCGTCGTGGCGAGAAGCTCAGTTCGCCGGCGAGTCGAGACTCCGCAGTGAGCCGCGGGCGGTGTCCGACATTCACTTCACGCCGGGCACTCCCTTCAGTGCAAGCCTGCGACTGACGCTGTTCGCGCCCTAGCCCCGTGTGTGCGCGAACCGACGACCAATTCGTGACGCCGCCGTGACGCGGGCCGCGCGCCGCCGACGTACCCTCGATCGGTGACGTACTCCAGCGCGACCCTGCCCGACACGCGCCCCCGACTTCGCGGCGTGCTGCACGTGTGGGCATTCTTCGCCTCGCTCGTCGCGGGCACGCTCCTCGTTCTCGTTCGACGCGGGCCGCTGCCCTGGCCGGCCCTCGTGTATGCCTCGAGCGTCACAGCACTGCTCGGGACGAGCGCGCTCTACCATCGCGTCGCGTGGTCGCCGCCGTGGTATTCGCGCATGCGTCGCCTCGATCACGCCATGATCTTCGTGCTGATCCTGGGAACCTACACGCCGATTTTCCTCATCACGCTCAAGGGTCACGGACGAGGCTGGCTGTTCGCATCCGTTTGTGCCGTGGCGGCGATTGGCGTTCTCATCACGATGTTCTGGACCGCGGCGCCGAAGTGGGCGCGGGCGGCAGTGTATCTCGCCGTCGGATGGATGAGCGTGCTCGTGCTGCCCGACCTCGCGCGAACGATCGGCTGGTCGGGCCTCGCGATGATGGCGCTCGGCGGAGGCACCTACACGGTCGGCGCGATCGTCTACGCCATTCGCCGTCCGGATCCGTGGCCCGACGTGTTCGGCTATCACGAGATCTTCCACGCGCTCGTGATCACGGCGGCCGCGATTCACTTCGCGATGATCGCATTCTGGGTGGTGCCAACCTGACCGCGCGCTGAATCGCGACGAGCGTCGGGCGTAGATCGACTGCTCTTCGATCGCGCGGCTGGATACCTGGCTCCGACCGCTGCACTCTCAACTCTGAACTGCCGACTGTCGACTCTCCCCTCAGTTCATCCCCGGCAAGTGCTGCGGCTGCGAACAGCCGTACATGTCCACGAACACGTCACGCGCACCTTCGGGACACGGGACACTGTATCGATCGATGATATGCCCCGTGCTGTTCGGGCCGACGTTTCCGAGACGCGCTTGCGACCCCATTCGAACGTCACCGCCGAGAGGATTGGTTCCGTCCGAGCAGCGAAACTCCGTCGCCACGTAGTAATAGCTATCCCGCGGTCCGCACCGCATCACCGGATTCTCGCGGCTGCTGCCGACGTCAGGACTCGTCGCGGACGGCGCAGGCCCACCCGAGCTCCCTGCGCTGTCGCCCGGGCCGGCGGCAACGTTCGCTGCACTTCCGCCACTCGTCGCGGGGGTTCCCTCGCGCGCGATCCCGCCGGCGGCTTCGCCTGGGCTCCCTCCGCCTGGAACGGCGGCGATCGTCGTCGACCCGCGTGCTGCGGCGTTGGTGGCGGCGCGCCCGCCACACGCACCCAATAGAACCACCGCGAACGTCCACGATCCGGCCAAGCTCCATCGGGTGTTCATCAGTCTTCTCCCGCACGGCGTGTGTGTGCGCCCATTGGACGTACAGGATAGCACGCAAGTTCCAACAATCCGTCGTCGCCGTCGGTTGCGTCGATACGAGGGCGGTGGTCTCGGCAACGAAGAACTCTGGCGCCACGTCCACCCTCCCTCTTGACGCCACGCTTCGCAGCCGTGTCTGCTGGCGCTCGGCGGTTGCGCTCGAGCGTGGCGCAGTCGCGGTCCTCGGGTCAATGCCGCGTGAGAGTGGGCAAGTGAGCGAACGACAGCGAAGTGTCTGGGGTTGGGGCTGGAACGATGCATTCGCGTCGCCCGACGAGCGTTCGAAGCTCGCGCGGCGAACGGCGCCGATGCTCGGTCTCGACGGGCTCGAAGTGCACTCGCCGGCAGACCCCGCGCAATGGAAGATCGGCGCCCCGCGCGTGAACGTCCCCGCGGAACTGTCGGAAATCGCGGCGAGCGACCGCACGACGCGTGCCGCGCACGCGTACGGCAAGAATTACCGCGACCTCGTGCGGGGATTTCGTGGCCATTTCGAGCGCGCGCCGGACGTCGTGGCATTTCCCGCGAACGATCGCGACGTCGAACGAGTCATGGAGTGGTGCGGCGCACGAGGGCTCGCGCTCATCCCGTTCGGCGGCGGCACCAGCGTCGTGTCCGGCGTCGAACCCGACGTCGATGCGCGATTCCAAGGCAGCGTGAGCCTCGACCTGCGTCGCCTCGACCGTGTGTGCGAGGTCGACGTCGTCTCGCGCGCTGCACGAATCCAGGCGGGCGTGATGGGCCCAGCCCTGGAGACGCAGCTCGGTGCGCACGGTGTGACGCTTCGACACTTCCCCCAATCGTTCGAGTTTTCCACCCTCGGCGGCTGGATCGCGACGCGCGCCGGCGGACACTACGCGACGTTGCACACGCACATCGACGACTTCGTCGAGTCGCTGCGGATGGTCACGCCGACGGGAGTGTTCGAAACCCGACGGCTGCCGGCATCCGGCGCGGGTCCGTCCGCCGACCGATTCGTCATCGGCTCGGAGGGAGCATTCGGAGTGATCACCGAAGCGTGGATGCGCGTCCAAGTTCGACCCACGCATCGGGCGACGGCCAACGTGACGTTTTCCGATTTCGTTCCCGCGGTCGACGCCGTTCGTGCGCTCGCGCAGAGTGGCTTGCATCCATCGAACTGTCGGCTGCTGGACGCGGCCGAGGCGTTCATCCACCGCGTGTCGAGTACCGGCGACAACGTGCTGCTGCTCGCATTCGAGTCGGCTGACCACTCCGTGGACGCGTGGATGGAGCGCGCCCTTGCCATTTGTCGCACGCACGGCGGCGACGTTCGAGAGGACATGGGGGGAGTGAGCGCCGGCGACGCGGCCGCGCGCGATGGCGCTGCCGGACAATGGCGGTCCGCGTTCCTCGATGCGCCGTATCTGTTCAATTCGATGGTCAGTCTCGGCGTCGTCGTCGACACGTTCGAGACGGCCTGTACGTGGGATCGATTCGCAACGTTCCACGCGTCCGTCACCGCCGCGGTGCGCGACGCGATGCAACGCGTGTGCGGCGGCGGCATCGTGTCGTGCAGATTCACCCATGTTTATCCCGACGGGGTTGCGCCGTATTACACGTTCGTCGCGCCGGGCCGCGCGGGCGACGAGATCGAGCAGTGGTGGGAGATCAAGCGCGCGGCGAGCGACGCGATCATCCAGTATGGCGGCACGATCACGCACCACCATGCCGTTGGACGGCTGCACCAACCCTGGTACGAACGGGAGCGACCGGAAGCGTTCGGGCGCGCGCTCCGTGCTGCGAAACGCGAACTGGATCCGCACGGGATCATGAATCCAGGCGTGCTCATCGCCGATGTCCCCGCGGATGGCGCGGTCGCCGGCGCGCCGCCACGATCGTCGTCATAGCCCTCTCGAGATTCCAACCACGGAGCTGCACGCCATGGATCGAACCTGCATCGAGTGTCAGCGTGACGGCCGCATCGCCACCGTCGTGCTCAACCGTCCCGATCGCCTCAATGCGTACACGCCGCAGCTCGGCCACGAGTTGTCTGCGACGCTTGCCGCACTCGATCGCGACGACGATGTCCGGGCGATCATCGTCACGGGGGCGGGGCGTGCGTTTTGCGCGGGCGCCGACCTCGAAGCCGGCGGAGAGACATTCGGCGACGGACGCAAGTGGGTCGGCGACGAGAAGATCGAGCGCGCCGTGCAACCCTCGCGGATGCGCACACCGATCATCGCGGCGATCAACGGAGCCGCGGTTGGCATCGGCGCGACGCTGCCGCTGTGGTGGGACATTCGGATTGCATCGGACAACGCGAGGATCGGGTTCGTGTTCGTTCGCCGAGGAATGTCACCGGAGGCCAACAGCACGTGGATCCTGCCGCGCCTCGTCGGGATGTCCCGCGCGATGGAGTGGCTGCTGACCGGACGGATGATCCCGGCGCGCGAGGCGCTCGACGCCGGCTTGCTCAGTCGCGTCGTGCCACCGCACGAACTGATGGCAACCGCGCGTTCGATTGCGAACGACATCGCGCAGAACACCTCGCCGTTGGCCGTCGCGGCGACGCGCAAGCTCGTGTGGCGAGGAGTTTCCGAGCCGTCGCCGGCGGCGCACAAGACTGTCGAAGACGACGTGTTCTTCTGGATGGGACAACAGTCGCAAGTGCGCGAAGGCATCGTGTCGTTCTTCGAGAAGCGCGCGCCCGCGTGGCCAGCGGTGCCGTGGGAGGAACTGCACTCTGCATTGCGCGACAGCGAGGATTGAGTCGACGAGGGATGAAGCTTGCAATTCGCGTCCCGCATGGACGCGACGTCCGACCGGCGATACGCTCGCCGCGCATGAAAATTGGGGCGTGGGCAGCGGTTCGAACGTTGGCGTGGTTCGTCGCGCTGACGATGGTGGCGTGTGGAGCGAGATCGGTGCAGACCGCGGCGGGAGCCAGCGGATCGGCTGGGGCTGCTTCGATGGTCGGGTCCGAGCACGCGATGACGCCGCCAGACGCGGCGCCCGCCAGCGCGCTGTCGGATGCAAGTGCGACCACGGCCGCCGGCAGCGCGACGGTCGATGGTGGCGCTGGCTACGTTCAGATCGCGGCGGGTCCATCGATGACCTGCGGCACGACGAGCGCAGGGACCGTGCGATGCACGGATCCCGTCGGATCCGCCACGCTCGCGCCGACGCTGCAGAACCCGACGCAAATCGCGCTGGGGTTCGCACACTCCTGTGCTCGCCTGCGGGACGGCACGATCCGTTGTTGGGGACACAACGCCTGCGGCCAGTGTGGCGACGACACCACGATCAGTCGCGAGGCACCGGTGCAGGTCGAGGGGCTCGAGCACGTTGCCGAGATCGACGTGGGCGATGCTCACTCCTGCGCGCGCATGGAAGACGCGACGATTCGTTGCTGGGGCGCAAACGATGATGGAGAACTCGGCCAGGGCGCAACCAATCGCCAGCGTCCCGCCATGCTGCCGGGCTTCGACAACGTCACGTCGATTGCGCTCGGCGCCGCCCACACCTGCGTGCGTCGCGCGGACGCGAGCGTCTGGTGCTGGGGTCGCAACGATCACGGACAAGTGGGCGACGGAACCGTCGTATCCAGACGCGTGCCCGTCCGCGTCCGCGGTGTCGATCACGCGGCGCGGGTCTTCGCAACGAACGATCGCACGTGCGCCGTCACAGAGGACGGAACACTGTGGTGCTGGGGCGCGAACTACGACGGCCGCACGGGACGCCAGCGAAACACACTGGCACCCACGCGCGTGGCGGGGATCACCGGCGTGGCCGAAGTCGCGGGCCACGAGGCGTGCGTCACGCTCGAGGGCGCGAACGTTCCCACGTGTCATCAGCTACTGTGCGCGCGAACCATCGACAGTCGCGTTCGCTGCTGGGGCGGCTCCGTCGACCGACTGCAGCCGCGCGCGCCCGGCCCAATTCCTGAGCCGATCGAGGGACTGTCCGCCGTGCGCGAGATCAGCGCTTCGGGAGATCACGAGTTCCGGATGAACGTGTGTGCACGCTCGGAATCTGGCGACGTGTCGTGTTGGGTGTACGACCACTACACGGTGCGCGACGTGACCGACCGGCGGTCCGTGGCGCCCGTTCCGTGGTGACAGCGACCCGCCGTTGGAATTCCGCGCCTGCCGTTTTCTTGCGTCCGCGCCCGGATCGCGTGCATGGCTATCGCATGGATTACGACGATCGCCCCCCGCTGGCCACGTTCAAGACGACCCTCCGCAACCGCCGACGACAGCCGATGAAGCTGGAGCTTCAGCCCTGGGACGAGACGGCGGTGATTCCGCCGGGTGGGTCCGTGCAGATCGTTGCGAAGGGTCCCGCGGGGGATACGGTCGAGATCGATCAGCGCCGCGACGTCGTCATTGTCTACGGTTGGCCGGGCTCGGTGGTGTCGGTGATCCGCGACGGCGTCGATCTTTCGACCGGTCGCGCGCAGCGCAAGGCCTCGCGTCTGACGGCGCCGTTTCTCCCGCAGGGAATTCGCATGCGCGAGTGGGTCGAATCGCTGCGCTGAGCGAACGCGCAAGCCGCCCGCGCGTCAGTGTGTCGAGATCGCGGCCGCGTGGCGATCGAGTTCGGCAGCAATTCGCGCGGCGTCGAGTTTCTCGCGGACGGATGGATCGGTCGCAACGAGCGAGTCGATGAGCTGACAGAGATCCGTCGGAAGGTCCGGGCGGAGATCTCGAATCGGGACTCGACTGCTGTGATTGATGGCGGCGCCGATTTCGACGAGCGGCGCCTCATTCATGTGCGACTTCAGCCGCAGGGGTGTCGACGCGGTGAGCATTCGGAACAACGTCGCGCCGCCCGAGTACAGGTCTCCGCTCGGACCCACGCCCATGAAGTTCATGAGTTGTTCGGGACTGAGCATCAGTACGGATCCTCCCGCTTCACCGCGCTCGGTGATCGGCTTGGTCTGGGCGTGATGCAGACTCTTCGCAAGACCGAAGTCCGCGAGTCGACCGCGGCGCACGCCCGTGCGCTCGGGCCGCGTGAGCAACAAGTTTGCGGGCTTTACGTCCCGATGAACGATCCCGCGGTGGTGCGCGAACGCGAGCGCGCGGAACAGATCGGCGCCGATCCAAAGTACTTCGTCGGGGCTGCTTGTACTCGACGCCAGGTCGAGCGCATTGCCACCACCGACGAACTCGCTCGCGATGTACGGGCGGCCCCAGTGACTCCCCACTTCGTAGCAGCGCACGATGTTCGGGTGCCGCAGCGCGCGCGTGATGCGCTGCTCGCGGACGAACCGCAAGAGCACCCGCTCGGGCGGCGGCGGATCGAGAAACACGACTTTCACGGCCGCACGGATGCCGGTGCCAACGCTCACGGCGTCGTACACCATGGCCATGCCGCCGGCCGCGAGCTGTCGAAGCATTTGAAAACTGCCCAGTGTACTTGGATCGTACGGTCCGAGCTTTCGCAACCGGTGAATGCACACGACACACAGCCAGCTCGCGTCGCGCAGGTCGGCGTCGGGCGGCGCAATCCCCGCTGCGCCGCATTCGTCGCACGTCAGTGCATCGGCGGCATCGGGCGAGATCGGCAATGTCGGTGGCTTGACCGCGGGAAAGTCGTCGACGGAGCCCTCATCGGAGAGCTCGTCGAAGGCCTCGCGTGCGGCCGGCGGGATCACGGTGAAGCTCGTCGCGGCGCGATCGAACGTGCCACCGCGCAGCTCGTCTTCGTTCATCCCGAGCGTGCGCGGACGCTGGTTCGCGCCCGCATCGAGGGCGACCGGAGAGACCGAGAACACCGTGGTCCCGAGTTGCAACCGATCGCCCACGCGCACGAGACCCGTGCCTGCGCGCTTTCCGTTGATGAACGTCGTCCCCTGATCCGCGAGGTCGTGCACGACCACGCCGTCGTCGTGCATCTCGAGGAGTGCGTGGTGCCGCGACGCCGCTCGATCTTCGTCGGGCAGGCGAAACGTGACGTCGGGCGCACGACCGATGAGCAGGTACCCGGCCTGTTGGATGACGAACGCGAGTCCCTCCCCCGGACCTTCGATGCCGACGAGTTTGAAGGGCATGGCCGAGGAGCGCGCTAACGGAGGGTGGGCACGGCCGTCGTCGCAGTGCCGACGAAGTTCATCACGCGTTGGTTGGTCGGCATGTCGCGGAACGCGATGAAATGACCGTCGTACGCGCCCATGGGGTCGGCTTCGATCAGCGCCGCAGTGGCGGTCTCTGCGCCCTGTCGAATGTTTCCCATCACGGGAAGCGCGAGTGGCATGCCGCCAGGCCACGCCATCATCCCGCCCGGAATCATACCGGCCGCGGGCAGGCCGATCGTACCGGCGACGACTTGCATCGTGCCCGGCGTCGAGAACGTGTCGCCGAGACCGTACGTCTGCAAAATCGACCGCAGTGGAACGCCCATCGGACGCTGGTTCATCAACAGCCGCCCGTAGTTCGCCGCGTCCGCGGGTTCGATGAACGCCTGAAACACGTTCAGCGCGGGATGGCTTGCGTCGACGCTGATTTCCTGGAGCACGAGCGGGGTGAGCGACGCGATGTCGACCGGTCGGCGCTTGGTCGTGAGAGAGACGCGCAGATCGCCGCCGGTGCCGGACAGAACGATCGCGGCGACGTTGGGTTCGTACGCGAGCGCGGGGACCCCGACGGTGCCTCCCTGCGAGTGGCCAAAGAAGAAGATGTGTCGCGGATCGAAGCGCGTCGTGTCCGCAGCCATGGGAAGCATCGGGAGCGAGAGCGTCTCGAGCGCGCGCACCATCGCGAAGACGTCGGCCGCGCCCTGCAACACGTTGTCACGCGCTGCTTCCGGATTGGCGAAGTTGAAAAACAACGTGTCGGGCGAATCGGTCACGCCCACACCGCGGCGGGCGCCGTGCATTACGCCCTCGTATCCGATCGTTGCCACGCGGGACGTCGTTCCGCCGCCGAGATCGATGTTCGCAAACTGTCGTGCGAGGCCCTCGGTGATCACGCTTCGGTAGTTGCCACCCGTTCCGTGCGAGTAGAGAACGACGGCCCACCCGGCCGCAGGAATGGGCCCCCGCGGAACCGTGATGGTCACACACACACGCTCCGTGCTCTGGACCATCGGTCGGCCCATCGCGTCGAGCACGATCCCGCCCGACGGCAGCATCGTGTACGGTCGCTCGCCCCGCTGGAACACGGGCACGTCGACCTGCCCCTGGATCTCCTCGAAATTCGGGTCGGCGGCGCCAAGGCAACCTCGGATGTGCGCCGCGCCCGTCAACCCGTCGTCGCAGGGCGAACGAACGCCGGTGTCGCACCGCACGAAACCCGTGGGCATTGTCATCGGTTGCGCGCGCACCACGTCGCGCAGAAGCGGAACGACACGACGCGCCTGTTGCGTCGTGAACACGGCCGCGTTCAGGATGGTGCTCGCCGCGAGGCTTTGCATCATCAGGTAGCGTCGGAACGGAGCGTACGCATTCCACGCGCGCAGGTGCACGGGCTCGGTCGGCGCAGTGTCCGCCAACATCTCGACGAGCCCCGGATCGCGCACGATGTCGCGGCTCATCGCGTCTCGGATTCCGGTCGTGATGTACGCCACGTACGTGTGACCGGGTTCCATCGGTGAACCGCTGCCAGTTTCGATGGTCAGGTAGTTGGGACAGAGATAGCGGTTGCCGCCGGTGTTCGCGCCGTAGCGAATCGAGTTGGTGGGCTGGCCCGTCGTGAGGTCGATCATCCGAATCGTTGCGGCCGACCCGTCGAGGCGCAGCGTCCCGAAGTCGATGTTGCTCGAAAAGCGGAAAAACACCGTCTGATTCGTTCCGAAGCCGTCGAGATCGCGTTCGGACTGTTGAACGTATCGGTCCACCACGTCGAACCCGAGAAGTCGCGCACCGGGGCGCGGGAATCCGCGGAGATTGATCCGCGTGGTCATTGCGTCGCGACGAATGTCGTTTGGAAATGGCAGCCGAAAGAAGTCGTGCGGCGGCGTTCCGTCCGCGGCGGGGATCTCGAAGTACGCACGCGTACCGGCCATTCCTGCGTCGCGCCCCGCGGAGTCATTGCACTGCTCCCCGGGCCAGTACGTCGGCAGTCCGCCGCCGGGAACGCCGCGCAAGCAGGTGTGCGTCGTTTCGTCGCAGGCCAGTCCCGCCAGGCAGTCCAGCAGGTCGGCACAGCGACCACCGAGGTCGCGCGCGCTGCCCGTGACGCCGCTGTCCCGAGACCCCGTGCCGCCGTCCGATCCGCCGTCGATGTTCACCGAGCCCGCGTCGTCGGTCATCACGCCGCCGTCGGAATCTCGCACGACGGTTCCGCGCGGCGCACGACACACACCGTACAGTCCGGGCATCGAACGAAAGCACACACCGCCACGCACGCAGCTGCTGGTGTCCGTGCACGTTCCGCCGAGTGGCACATCGCCAGCTGGTTCACACGTTCCACTGCGACCGCAGATGGCGTTGCCCGCACAGTCCAGCGTGATCGTGCAGGCCATGCCCAGCGCCGTCGTACCGGCCGTCTGGCACGTGCCCATCAGACAATTCAAGCCGCTGCGGCACTCCCCGCTCGATGCGCAACGTTCGCCGAGACCGAGGCCGCTGAGCGGGACGTCGTAGTCGAGCGGGCGACTCGCGCAGGCGAGAACGGTTGCAAAGGAAAGCGCGACGCAAGCCGTAAGAAACCTCATGATGCGGAGCCTCCAGATCCTGATGCTATCATTCCTGCTCCCGGGGTGCCGGTTTGCCAGCAAGGTGCGGCGGGTGCGAGGTTCACGGTAGGATCTGAGCCGGTGGCGACTTCGGGCCAATTCCGACTCTGGCGGGACGAAGCGGCGGCAGCAGCGGCGCGCGGGGACAAAGTTCGTGCGCTCACGCTGTACGAACACCTGGCGACGGCCGAGCCCAACGAACCTCGGTGGTTGCTGAAAATCGCCGAGCTTCACCGCGCCGTGGGTCACCTGCCCGAAGCGGTCGAAGCGTACCGGGGCGCGGCCGAGGCGCTCGCCAAGACGGGCTTCGAGCTCAAGGCCGTTGCCGCGTGCAAAGTCGCGCTCGAACTTCGCCCCGACGACGTCGCGTCGAAGCGGTTGCTCGAGACGCTGTTGCCGACGACTTCTGCGGAGCGCCCGTCGCGGCCGCCCGGCACGGTGGCGGACAGCGCACCCGACAGTGCGGGGCGCAAGGGCTCGAATCCGGGAACGCGGACCAAGCGCACGACACTCGACGAGATCGAAGTGGCCAAGCAGCTTCCGGGCACGACCCGAGACGCGGGAGACGGTATCGTCGAGATCGAGTTCGGCTGGTCGGACGTCGACGCGACAAACGTCGGGTACCAGGACATGCCGGTGGCCGACGCGGCCACATCGACGGAGGTCTCGACAGTTCGGACGAAGCCGGACGCCGATTCGACCGGGGAACTCGACGCCAGTTCCGAATTGTTCGGCGCGAGGCCGGCGGCACGACGGGCAAAGACACGTCCACCGATCGACCCCGCGCGGGTTCGCGGTCTGCCGCTGATCGGCCCGTTGCCGGCCGAAGCACTCGAGACGTTTCTCGCCCGAACGGAACTGCGAACCGCGTCGCCGGGCGATCGCGTGATCACCGAGGGCACGCCGGCAGACTCCGTGTATCTCGTGGTCCGCGGCGACCTCGTCGCAACCCGGGGCACGCCGCCCCGGGCACTCGCGCGACTCGGGGAAAACAGCTTCTTCGGTGAAATGGCGCTGCTCGACGACACGCCCCGGAGCGCGTCCGTGACGGCCGTGACCGACGTGGAATTGCTGGTACTTCCTCGTGAACTGATCGTCGAAATCTGCGACGCCTATCCGGGCGTGCTCACGGCGTTGTTGCATTCTCTGCGCGCGAGACTCGTGGCAACCCTCACGTCGACGTCGCCGCTGTTCGCGCCAATTGCAAAAGATGAGCGCGCGAAGATCGTCGCGCGGTTCAGGTTTCGTGACATCGAACCTGGTACGACGTTCATTCGCCAGGGACAACGCGCGGATGGATTGTCCGTGCTGCTCACCGGCCGTGCAGACGTCTTGGTCGACGGCATTCCTGTCGCGAGCCTGACGACGGGAGACATTGTCGGCGAGATGTCCTGCCTCGCAGCGGGCCCGGCACTGGCGTCGGTCCGAGCGAGGTCCCGCGTGTCGACGCTGAGCATTCCCGTCGCGGAGCTACAAGAATTGACGATGGTTCATCCGCAGGTGCTCGAACATCTCGCGACGCTGTCTGCAGCACGGCAGGACGAATTGCAAGAGTTGCGCGCGGCGCGCGACGCGGGTGGGCGAAGCGTTCGCCGCGTGTGATCGACGCTATTGCAGTGCAGGACCGCCGCGCGCGCGAGCCCGCGCGAGCGCCTCGCGGAGCGGCTCGGCGTCGTGGGCATCCGATCGCTGGGCGAGATAGTGTTCCAAATCATCGGCCGCGGCGGCCAGTGCGCCGAGCGCGAGAGCGTTTCGACCACGGTCGCGGCGATTCTCCGGCACGTCCGCGATGTCCACGATGCGATCGCAGACGACCATGGCGCGGGCGTGGTCGCGACGTGCTTCGTAGATGGCCTTGAGATTCGTCAGCATTCGAATCGCGAACGCGTGTGCACCGACCGGCGCGAGATACTCCGGACGAAGGGCCGCGCCGTGGCCCAGCGCGCGACGTGCAAGATTTTCCAGCGCCGGCCGCGACAGGATTCGCACGCGAAAGAACGGATCGAGGAAGATGCCGTCGTCGCCGCCGAGTCGAACGAGAAAGTGTCCAGGAAAACCGACGCCGTCGATCGCGAGCCCCAGGCGTCGGCCCACGGCGATGAGCACGACGGCGAGGGTGATCGGAATTCCAAGTCGTCGTTCGAGTACGAGGTTCAGGTAGCTGTTGCGTGGGTCGTAGTAGTCGTCTTCGTTCCCGCGGAAACCGCACTCGTCGTGCAAGTACGTGCCGAGGACGCCGGCCTGCGCGCTCGCCGTTCGCGCACGTGCGACGCGTTGCGCGACGGGCGCCGCCAGGTCGTCGAGCTGCGCGAGCGATGCGGCGACATCGAGGCGCGGAAACTCGTCGCGCGCGATTCCGAGCGCGATTCGCTCGATCGAAGCGTCCGGCGACGAGACCAGCGCTCGCAACGGGACGTCGGAAAGCGCGGGATCGTGGCTGAGCATCCCGTTCAGCTTGGAGGGCGGACCCGGAGAGTGCAACCGGGATTCCCTCAACACTTCTCTTCGCCCCAACGTTGCGGCTACGCTTGGCGCGCCATTTCCCGGCGGAGGTTCCCCTGTATACCGATCCACGTTTGCCCCGCAGCATCTTCGGCTGGCGAAGTCAGCGCCTCGGCATGGACATGCCGATCGTGCGGTACGGCGATCGCGGGCATCCGTTGCTTCTGTTTCCGACAGCGCAGGCTGACTTCCTCGAGAACGAGCGGTTCTACCTCGTGAAGGCCGTCGAGAAGCACATGCTCGCCGGCAGGCTGCAGGTCTTCTCGATCGACAGCATCAACAAGCACGCATGGATGAACCGACAAGTCTCCGTCACCGAGAAAGCGCGTCGTCAGGCCCTGTACGCCGCGTACGTCGAAGACGAGGTCGTGCCGCACATTCGTCGCTGCGTCGGCAGCCCCAGCGTGCGCATCGCGACGTCGGGTGCGTCGTTCGGTGCGTTCCACGCGGCCAACCAGTTCTTCCGCCGTCCGGACTACTTCGACACCCTCATCGCGATGAGTGGTTTCTACGATCTCGGCCCCGACTACCTGCACGGGCAGATGGACGACAACATCTACTACAACAACCCGATCGGCTACCTCCGCAACCTCGGCGATCACGGAATGTTGGAGACTCTGCGTCGACGTTCACAGATCCATCTGCTGACGGGCCAGGGCGCATACGAAGCGCCGGACGCGTCGCGAAGGTTTTCGCAATTGCTCTGGGACAAGAGCATTCCGCACAATCTCGACGTGTGGGGCCACGACGTGAATCACGATTGGCCGTGGTGGAGAAAGATGCTCGACCACTACGTCGGCTCGCGGCTCGGTTGGTGACACCCGAAAACTAGAACCAACCACGGGCGCCGAGCCACGCGCCGTTGGGCACGGACCCGGCCGTCGCGATGACGGCCGTCGAGCGTCGCGGGACGAAGTCGGTCTGCGTGAAGATCCACAGCGAGCCGATGCCGCCGAGAAGCGACGACAGACCGAGAATGTCTGCGGCAATCGCGAGCGCTCGGCCTCGAACCGCGAGGTCGGTGGCTTCTTGTTCGTTGCTGAGCGGTCCGTGGAAGGCGCTGTTCGTGGCAATTGCGGCGATTCCCGTGCCCGCGGCACCGGCTCCCAGACCGAGCGACGCGGAGAGAACGCCCCAGAACACTCCCGGCGCAACGCCACCGCGATCGCTTACGAGCGAAACACGAAGCGTGCGGGAATCGCCGGCGCGGAGCGTCACGAAACCGGTCCACGGCAGCGTCGCAGGCAGACCCACCGTCACGCCGTGACGTCCCGGCGGTAGATCGATGGGCGCGGACGCAGGGTGACGTGCGCCGCCGATCGTGATCACCGCCTCGGGAGACACGCCGGCGACCGTGAGATGCGCGGTCGTTGCGTGCGGTGCAACGATGGCGCCCGTGGGCGGCGAGGCGGGTGCGTTGGGTTCGAGCCGCACGGAGACGTCGCGATGTTCGCCGGACGCAATGACGACTTCGGTGCCGGAGGTACGGTAGCCGTCAAGCTGTGCTTCGATGCGGTGCCGCCCGGGTCCGACCGCAAACTCGTCGCCGGCGTGAACCGCGCGGCCGTCCAGGGTCAGTTGGGCTTCGGCGGGAACGATCTGCACTCGAACGTACGCGAGCAACGCTTCAATTTCGCGCAGGGCTCGCTCGGCGTCCGCGCGCTCGCGTGACGGCCCCGTCGGCGTCTCTGCGAGAAAGCGTCGAAGCGAGTCGAGCGCCTCGGGGTAGCGATGGAGTTGGTGGTACGTCGCGCCGATGTTGTAGAGCACCGTCGGGCGGCCCGATTGCTCGTGCGCGCGAAGGAACTCCGCGAGCGCGCCGTCGTAGTCGCGGTGCTCGAACAGCGCGATGCCGCGCTCGAAGTGCTGACGAGCCTCGACCACGGCCGGGTCGCCCGGCGACGGCTGATCGGCCTCCGCGCTCGCGGGACACGCGAGCCACGCGGACGCGCCGAATGCGAACGAACACAGGACGCGAAGGATCCGTGCCGCAATCGAAGGAACGACGAGCGCCGCGATCGACCGCGGTCGATTCACGCCGTCAGAATTGATGCGAGACGCCGATGGCACCGATCCCACGTGGACGTGTCGTACCGGAACCGGCCCGACCTGTCACGCCCGAGCCCGCCGCGCCGCTCGACGGTGGCACTGACGCGTCGTGCCGCACCGAGACTGTCGCGAGACTCGCAGCGTCGACGAAGACGACCTGATCGTGATCGGGAACGATCTCGAGCGTTCGCCGGGCGATTCCCGATTGCACTTCGATCGTGCGCGCCGCGGTGCCACGCGCGATCTGAAGCGTCGTGCCTTCCTGCAGGATTCCCTCCATTCGTACGGTCGCGTTGGACGGCAGCCCGCGCAGCTCGACACGAATGTCCGCGCTCTCTTCGCGCGCGGCTCCGTCCGGGCTCGCAGGAGCGACGACGAGCGCAGTGAGGGGGCTCTGGATCTGGGGAAGCGGGGTCACCGGCGCGGCCGGACGCACCGCACTCGCGGTCGTTCCCGCGCCACGCCGACTCCAGCGCGGAACTCCCACGGTTGCAAAAAGCAACGCCGCGAGGGCCGCGGGCACGAGCACGCCGGGAAGAATCCGCGTCCAGCGCAGTGGCCGGCGGCGACGGTCGACACTCTCAGCCCGGGTACTGAGTCGAAGCCGAACGGTGTCGTCGTGGCCTTCGACCTGCAGCGACGCCGGCGGAGCGTCGACCGCGGTGATGTCCTCCGCGCCGAACGGATGCAGGGCGTCGAGGAACGACTTCGCCGACTCGAATCGGTCGTCGCGGATTCGCCGGATCGCGCGCAGCACGACGGCGTCGAGCGCGGCGGGGATTTCGGGCCGGAGCGTGCTCGGCGCGGCGGGTTCGTCGGTGCCGTTCACGATGTTCTGGAACAGCTCGCCCTGTGTCTCGCCCTGAAACGGCAGCTTCCCCGTGAGCATTTCGTAGAGCACGACGCCGACGGCGAACAGATCCGCGCGGTGGTCCGTATCGCGGCGGCCCATCCATTGTTCGGGTGCCATGTACGCCGGCGTCCCCATGAGCACGCCATCCTGCGTTTCGATCCGGCTGCTCCCGTCGCTGCGCCGAAACTTCGACAGTCCGAAATCGAGCAGCTTGACGACGTCCCGATTCGCACCGCGTTGCATCAGGAAGACGTTCTCGGGTTTCAGGTCCCGGTGGACGATCCCGACGGCGTGCGCCGACGCCAGCGCCGACAGCATCTGCGCCGCGATTCGAACGGCCTCCCGCGGCGGCACACGGCGTTCGTGTGCGAGCCGCTCGGCAAGCGCGTCCCCGCGAAGCAGTTCCATCACGATGAACGGCAGGCCCTTGTGCGTGCCGAAATCGGTCGCTTCGACGATGTTGTCGTGGCCCACGGCACCGGCCGCGCGCGCTTCGTGTAGAAAGCGCTCGATCGCCCGGGCGTTTCGATTGTACCGCTCGTGCAGGAGCTTGATCGCCACGCGACGCCCGATCCGCGCGTGCTCGGCCTCGTACACGGTCCCCATGCTGCCTTCACCGATGCGGCGAACGATTCGGTACTTGCCGCCGAGCTGCGTGCCCGCGTCGATCACAGGCACACCTGCACGTCGAGACCGGATCGTGCGGACGAACCCGCTTCTACATGCAGCTCGCGGCGCACGCCGCCGCGCAACAAATCGGAGTCACGGTCGGGCAGGTCACGCCGCACGCGCCGCAGTGTAGCGGGTCCGAACGCATGTCGACACAACGGCCGGAACAGAGCGTGAGCGGCGCGCGGCAGCCGGCCACGCACGCACCGTCGCTGCAGTAGCTTCCGTCGCCACAATGGGAGTCCACGCAGCACTGTTGACAGCGTACGCCGCCACAACACTGCGTGCCCGTGGCGCACGGCGCATTCCGACACGTTCCGTCGATCTGGCACGTGTCGTTCGTGCAACCGATGCCGTCGTTGCAATCCCGGTCCGCGCAGCACCGGCGGCAGTCCGTGGCGGGGCCGGGATCACAGTCGGAAAACCCCGTCGCGCATAGACAAATCCCGAGAATGCAGCGGGCCGGGGACGCGCACGTTCTCCCACACGCGCCGCAGTCGGTGGACGAACCCAGCAGGCCACGCTCGCATCCGTTCGCGGGGTTGGCGTCGCAGTCGCCGTACGGGAACGCGCACTCGCAGGCCATTCCCGGGCGCGAGCAGATCTGGTTGGACGCACACGCGCGCGTGCAGCTCCCGCACGTTGCGGTGCGATTCAGCGGCGTTTCGCATCCGTTGCGTGGATCGCCGTCGCAGTTGCCCCACCCGGGGCCGCACACACAACGGCCGCTGCCGCAGACCTCGTTGAGCTGACACGTCGTTCCGCAACTGCCGCAGTTGTATCGATCGACGGCGAGATCCGTGCAGATCGGGCCGCAGAGCGTGCCGGCCGTGCACATCGCAAGGCACCGGCCCGAGCCGCACACTGCCGCGGAACCAGAGCAACGAACGCCACACATGCCACAGTCGGTCGATGACGTGAGCGGCACTTCGCAACCGTTCGTCGGGTTGTTGTCGCAGTCGCCCCAGCCTTCGAGACAAGCGCAGCGCCCGAGCTCGCACGTTTGGTTGGGTCCGCACGCGTGATTGCAGGCGCCGCAGTGGGACAGCGTCAGCGTCGTGTCGACCTCGCACCCGTTCGCGGGACTCGAGTCGCAGTCCGCATGGCCCGACGGACAGACGCACGCGCCGTCCGTGCACTCCAAGAGCGGAGCGCACCGAGTGCCGCACGTCCCGCAGTTGGTCTCGTCGCTCGCCGTCGCGATCTCGCAGCCGTTGTCATCGTTGTTGTCGCAGTCGGAGTACCCATCGCCGCAGTGGCAGACGCCGGCCGCGCAGACTTCGTGCGCGCCACATCGCAGACCGCACGATCCGCAGTTGGTCGCATCGGTCTGCAAATCGACTTCGCAACCGTTGAACGGATCGTCGTCGCAATTGCTGCGGCCCCGCGGGCATGTGCAAATTCCGAGTTGGCACTGCTGTCCGGTCGCGCAGCGCACGCCGCACGCACCACAGTGATTCCGGTCGCTCGCGGCGTTCACTTCGCAGCCGTCGACCACGTTGCGGTTGCAGTCGAGGAAGCCCATCCGGCACAGGTTCGTGCACGAACCGCCTGCACACGTCGTCCCAGGACACTCGCGACCACACCGCCCGCAGTTGAGCGGGTCGCGCGGCAGTTTCGTCTCGTCGCACGAATCCAACGCGGGCACGTCGCTGGCGTCGGAGGCCGGCACGTCGCGACCGTTCCAGTCGAGCAAGAAAGAACATCCCGTCGACCACGCGCCCACCAGAGCGGCGAGAAGCCACATCGCGCACACCGATCGCGCGGGGCCGCGGCCAGACAAACGCGAGCCCGGCGCACGGGCCGGCGTTGCGGAACGGGGAAACACGCGCGCGGAGTATACGCCTCTTGGCCTCGGTTCCGTGAGCGACCGTCACGAAGCGGAACTTCTTGCGCTCGCCGCCGGGCAGGGTATGTACGCGCCGCGTTCGTGCGACACCACGCCTTCCGGATCCTCGGCCCGTTCCATGTTCCGGGCCTCCGGGTGGAACGCCGTATTCGCGTGTACGTTCCGCCCGAGTATTCCCGTCGAGACGCGCATCCGGCATTGTACCTGTTCGACGGTCAGAACCTGTTCGACGACGCATCGTCGTTCGCCGGCGCGTGGCGTCTGCACGAAGTGATCGACCGCATGGCCAAGCGCAAGAAGCGTCTTCCTGTGCTCATCGGGATCGACCACGGACACGTCGAGCGAATCGCGGAACTGTCTCCGTGGTCGCACGGCGCCCATGGAGGCCACGCGGATTTCTTGGTCGACTGGATCGCGGACACGCTGCGCGCCAAGCTGATCGCCGAGTTCGGGCTCGATGCTTCGCCGGCGGCGACGATGATCGGCGGATCGTCGATGGGCGGGCTCGGGGCGTTCTACGCGCACTTCCGACGCCCGGACGTGTTCGGCGGCGCGATGTGCATGTCGCCGTCGTTCTGGGTCGCGGGGGCTCGGGTGTTCGACTGGTACGCATCGCAGCCGATGCCGATGCTCTCGCGTGTGTACCTGGACTGCGGCGCCCGCGAGGCCGGCGGTCGGATGTTGCAGATGACCGAGCGAATGGCCCGGATGCTCGCGGCACGTGGGTACGGCACCGATCGGTTGCTGTTCCGGGCAGATCCGCGCGGCAATCACAATGAGCGTGCGTGGAATCGCCGCTCGTCGCGCGCACTTCGCTTTCTGTTTCCCGCGCCAAAGCGCCGCCGCACCGGCCGGCGAGCGCTTTCCATGCACCCGATGGCGGAGCCCGACATCTGGTAGGCGGACGCCGCCGTTCGTTGCGCGAACCGGCGCTACAGGTGGTACGGCACGAGCGCGGCCGCCGTGAAAATGCCGCACAGCGCGACGACGACCGACAGCAGTCCGACGACAACGAGCTTCGGTCCCGACCACTTTTGGTCCTGGGCCTTGTAGGCAACGATCTCAGCGTCCTGGGTCACGTTCGACGTCTCCTGCGCGAAGTGCACTTCGCGCGATGTGACACGCACTCTCCACGAGCCGCGAGGCGTCGTCAACCCCGGGATGACGCTGCGAGTCGCCGTTGACCCCGAAGGTCGTTGTCGCCCACGCTCCGCGCCGTGACCGAGGCGCACGCGTTGCCGCCTGACCGCAGGGCGTACGTCACGTCGGGACGCGTCGTGGTGTGGACGCTCGGGGTCGCCGCGTTTGTCGCACTCGCAGCGATTCCGTCGGGGCTCCATCGGATTCGCGGCATGGGACATCGGCCAGCGTTCGCGGCCGCCGTCGCGACGCTGATGGCCATCTGGTGGCTGACCGAAGCACTGCCGATCGCCATCACGGCCTGCGTGCCGATCGTGTTGTTCCCGGTGTTCGGCGTCTTCGGCGGAGGCGTGTGGCACGGACTCGTGCGGGCGCTCGAGCCGTTCGCGGACGCGTACATCTTTCTGTTCCTCGGTGGCATGGCCATTGGCGCGGCCATGGAAGAGACGAATCTGCACCGGCGCGTCGCGCTCGGCATCATGCGGGCGGTCGGCACGGATCCGTCGCGGTTGCTCCTCGGAATGCTCCTGGCAACGGCCGCCGTCTCGATGTGGATCTCGAACACCGCCACGGCCGTCATGATGACGCCGATTGCCATGGCACTGATCGGTCAGCTCGAGGACACCAACGAGCGGAAGCTCCCGAACTTCGGCTGCGCGGTGATGCTCTCGGTCGCGTACGGGTCGAATGTCGGTGGCATTGGGACGAAAATCGGCACGGGGACCAACTCGATCTTCTGCGGTTTCATCGCCGACCACATGAACCGCGACGTGGGCTTCGTCGAGTATCTCGCGATCGGCGCGCCGTTCGTCGTGATCTTCCTTCCGATCGTGTTTGCGGTTCTGTGGCGCGTCGCGCGACGGGACCAATTCGACGCGAAATCCGGGCGCGAATTGATCGCGCGCGAATTGTCCGCCATGGGCCCGATGCGCCCGGCGGAACGACGCGTGGCGTGGATCTTCGGCGTCGCCGCGGCGCTGTGGATTTTCGGCGATCCGATGCGCGCGTGGATCTCGCCGCACGTTCCGCGACTGTGGTCGGGATTTCGCTTTCAGCCGAAACACTACGAAGCGGCCGTCGCCATGCTCGCGGCGTGCGCGTTGCTCGCGACGCGCGCGCTCACGCGCCGGGGCGTCGCGCGGATTCCGTGGCACACGCTGCTCTTGCTCGGGGGCAGTTTCGCCATGGCGGCGGGGATCGAATCGAGCGGGCTGTCGCGCTGGCTCGCGCTGCAGTTGGTCGCGATTCGTTCGCTGCCGACGACCGTGCAGATCGGCGTCGCCGCGAGCGCGACCGTGGGCCTCTCGGCGATTGCATCGAACACCGCCACGGTGAACGTGATGCTCAACGTGCTGCCGCGATCGCTGCCGCTCATGGGTGCGACGAGCATCGCGGCATCCTGCGATTTTGCGTTGCCCGCCGGCACCCCCCCGAATGCGATCGTGTTCGGCAGTGGCTACGTGAAGCTCCCGACCATGATCAAGACGGGCGTCGTGCTCGATGTCGCCGCGGTGGTGGTCGTAACGTTGTACGCGGCGGGGTATTTGCCGCTCGTGTTTCGGTGAGGGGAACATCCCGTTGCCGTCGTAGTCCGGGAACGCCAGTGTGCTGGCGTCGAGCACGCGCACAAACCCCGGGTCGCCGCCCTTGTACGAGCAATTCGGGCGGCCCGCGGCGTCGGCCGTCGCGAGAAAGAACATGTCGGCGGCTTCGATCAGCGCGCGGTCTTCGTCGTTGACGTGGTCGCGCACGAGGCGCTGCTCGATGCGATCCGCAAGGCGCTCCGTGTCGAAGCGACGTTGGACCGCTCGCTGACTGGGTGTGAATAGCTTCGACATGGAGGTCCGCTCCTCACGGCCGTGCGTCGGATCGTAACGGAACCGCCGGCAGGTACGCAGGGTAGATTGCGGCGTCGTCCGATGGGAAGCGCGACGCGGGGACGCACCGAGCCGAACGCGAGCCGTGGAGAATTGGTACTCTCACCGCATGACCGACTCCGAAGTGCGGCGGCGATCGTACAGGGTAGCGGCCTGGCGATGGCGCGGTGTCCTCCGGCCCCGTGCGTGAACGCCGCGCAGTTCGCGTACGCGGTCGACGCGCGCGGCGCCGCGGCCGAGGTGATCGAGCTGCTTCCGTCGCTCGCATCGCTGGACGCGTCGCTGCGCGATCTGGCGCTCGAACGGATGCTCGCGCTGACCGCGTCGAGCCGATCGCGTGCAGTCGCGGCACGAGGGAACCCCACGCGGCCGCTCGTCCCTCGCCGATGTCGGCCGCGACTCGCGCGGTGTTCGTCGCAGGGCGCCGAGACCTACTTCGCCCGCGTCACCGACGCATCTCGCCGGGCGGACGACTTCACCACCAAGTCGTGCAGAAACTCGGGCGCCAGGTCCGCGCCGTTGTCCCACGTGAGCGTGCCGTCGAGCCTGAACGCTGCGAACGCTCTGGGATCGCGGAGTGGTTCGAAGACGTCACCCCACATCTCACTTGCAAGGTCCACCTCGCCGGAGACGTCGTCGCTGAATCGAAGCCACACGCAGTGGCCTCCTCGGTACTTCGCTTCGACCACACGTGCCAGCATTGTCTACTCCAGCGGCGGAATACCCTCGAGCGGCTTTCGCTCGACGGCGCGAACCCAGTCCGCCTCGAGTTCCGCTCGGTGCTGCTCGTACCACTCGAGGACGTGAGCCAGCGCACGCTTCGGGAAACGGCCTTCGACCACGCCGCTCTCCAGATACACGCGAATCTCGTTCTCACCGTACTCGGCGTGGAAGTGCGGAGGTGCGTGGTCGCGATAATACATCCGAATCACGATCCCGAGAAAGCGAGAGATCTCAGGCATCGGGGCACAGAACGAGGGTACGGCGCGTCTGCAGGCCGGTCAAACGCGGCCACGCGACGTGCGAGCGGCTGAGCAAGACGTTTGCGGCGCCGGCCCTCACCGCATCGACCGCCAGCGGAACCGTCGCGTGGCCGCTCATCAAGACCACGGGCATCTCGGGCCGACGCGCTCGCACGAGTTGAAGCAGTTGCATCCCGCTCATCCCTGGCATCCGAACGTCCGACAGCACGACGTCGAACGAACGGCGCTCGACCATCGACACGGCTTGAAGCGCCGATCCCGTCGCCACGACTTCGAAGCCAGCCTGCTCCAGCAGTGCCGCGATCACGGCGCGAACGCCGCCGTCGTCGTCGACGAGCAGCACACCAATCGGTCGGGCATCCGAACCGGAACGACGACTCGGTTCTTCCGCTGAGCGAACCGAACTGTCCCACGCCCGCTCGAGCGCCTCGAGCAACTCGGCAACCGACGCGTGCCGATGCTCGCGCCGCACAGCGAGACGCCGCTCGACGACGTCGTCGAGCGCCCGCGGAAGCCCCCGGGCGATGCGCCGTCGGGCGCGGCCGCTCGTCATGCAGGATCTTGGTCGCGACTTCGTAAAACGTCGCAGCGTCGAAGGCACCGCATCCGGTGAGCAGTTCGTACAGCACTGCCGTGAGCGCGAATACGTCCGAACGGACGCCGGTTGCGTCAACGTCGCCGACGAGCTGCTCGGGGGACATGTACCGCGGAGTGCCGAGCACGCGCCCTTCGGTCGTGCGCGACGGAGCGAGACTCGCGCGGTCGTCGACGATTCGCGCGATTCCGAAATCCAGCACGCGGACGCGCCAGCGCTCGCCCACACGATCCGGGTGCCGTCCTGTGCAGCGCCTTGCGCTGCGGCGCCGAAGGTGCGGCGAACACGCGGCGCGCGGGCGGTTGGGCGATTGCGCTGGCGGCGCATCGGTCACGGCATGTGGGTTGCTTCGTGTCTCTGCATGATGCCACCGACGCCTCCGCGTTTCGCCCGCCTGCTCGCCTCGCTCGGGATCGCGGCCGCACTCGCGGCCTGTTCGGCGGCCGTTCGTCCGGACGACGCGGGCCTCGATTCGACGGACGTCGGCGACGTGGCGGAGCCGCCCGACGCACCGACTCCGACGGACGCCGGGGGGATCGTCACACCGCGCGATGTGCCCGTCTCGTCTTCGGAGCCCAGTTGCGCGGTTCGCGGGACGCCGGGTTGCGGGGTGGTGGAAGTGGGCGGCGGGACGTTCCAGATGGGCGACAATGATGAGTGGAACGCGGCGCCGGTGGTGACGGTGACGGTGGGCGCGTTTGCGATGGACGCGTACGAGGTGACGGTGGCGCGGTTCCGAGCGTTCTGGAACGCGGGGCATCCCGAGCCGAGCGGTCCGATCGTGCACCGCGTGGGCTCGATCGTCTGGGCGGGGCGCGTAGCGTCTGGGAGTGGACGGCCGACAGCTGGGTGCCAAGACACGACGACCCCACCTGCGACCGCGCCGGAGCGACCGACCCGCTGTGCAACGTCAGCCTGACTGGCACCCGCGCCAGCCGCGATTGCCGCTCTTCGATCCAGCGATGCTGATCGAGGCTCTGGCAGTTCGGGCAGTGTCGGTTCCGACAACCACGTCCGGGCGCGCGCGACCGACGCGCAGCAGCAACTCCGCCAACCTCTCCACCACCTCGCGTCGTGCTTCGGTCGGAAGCACCACCGCTCGCGCCGGCGACGCGAGCGAGAGCGCCGCCTGCTTGGCTCGTCTTCGAACTCGTTCTCTCATGGGATCGGTCCTCCGTCGAAGCCGACTTCGCATCCGCGCTCGACGCTTGCGCAAGCAACAACGCGTCGATCTGAGCTCGCAGAGCGATCAGCGCGGCAAGATCGGCTCGCGCTTCGCCCGCATCCTGCCGGTGCGCTACTTCCACGTCGTGTTCACGCTGCCCGAAGCGTTGCGTGCGTGGGTGCGCGCCAATCGCGCCGCCCTCTTCGCACTGCTCTTTCGCGCCGCATCCGATGCGCTGCTTACGCTCGCGCGCGACGCGAAGTGGCTCTCGGCCGTCGATCCGCTCACGCGCGAAAATTCGCGTTCGCTGTGACCAGCGGCAGCGTCGGAGGATCTGTTCACGATTCGCGAGCTGGGCGTTCCGGTCGGCCTGGCGCACGCAGAGTTCGGCACGCCCGGATCTCGCTACGGATTTCTAAACCACTTTTTCGCCTTGGGTCTGCGATGCGGACAACCCGGCCAGCAGCAGGGCTGGCGTTCGCCTTCTCGTAGATCCGCGCACATTCGCCCGATGTGTTCGGCCCTTGTCTGTGGCTTTTTGACGATCGTCACCCAGCAGATCCATTCGTTGCGCTGGATCGGCGTAAGGCCGTTCCATTTCGCAAGTAGGTCTGCCTCGGAGGTCAAGACGTCCCGCACGTCCGCCGGTACTTCGTGCATCACGCCGGCCGCGACTTGTTCGATCTGGAGGTTGCCGCCGCGTAGGAGCGTCGGCGTCGCGGCCGCTCGAGGCGCCTTGCTCCCGGCTGCAGTGGATCTCTTGCCGCTGCCGGCCGCCCCGTTGGGCTTCTTCGAGGGGCTCGACTTGGTGAAACGGCTCGCGCGGAGGTCCGATGCCGATTCTCGACTCGCGTCCGACGTCTTCATGCTCCCATCCTATGCGCTCGCTGGCCTGAGCGCGTGTTTTTCGAGGCGGTCGATCGCGGCGGCGGTCGTCATCCGGTCCTTGAAGATTCGGTTCCATTCGCTGAAGACCAGGTTGGATGTGATCACGACGCTCTTGTGTTCGTATCGTTCAGAGAGAAGCGTGTAGAGCACTTCCATCGCCGCGCGATCGTGGATGCTGCCGACACTGTCTGCGGGGACTGCCGCGGTGATCGCGAGCACGTTCGGCTTCACTCGCTCGAGCCAAGGGCGTCGAGAATTCGACGTCCTCGATCCGCGACGACGGCGCGGAGGGCAGCCCACCGGCGGTCCGCGCGGGCGCTCGCGAGCACTGGACAACGGTCCATCCACACCAAGTTGATCAGGTCGCCAGCGATCGCGCGATCAACGCCAGTCCGGCAACGCCCAGCTGCGCCAGTCCCAGGTCGAGGTCGTCCACGGCATCGAGCGACGGAGACTCGGCGATCATCCGTGCGCCCTCGATCCCGATCACAGCGCCGGAGGTGCGAAATCGCGTACGGGACGGCCATCGTTCGGGCGCGCAAGGCGCGTGCGAAGGTCGTCCAGCCGGAGCGATCGTGCGGCGGTGCGTGCGCTTTGCTACCATGCCGACCGACCGTCATGCGCGACCCGTGGCCCGAGATCCTCGACTGCGTCCTCCGCCCCGCGCGACCGCACCTCGCGCGCTGCTTGATCGAGCGCGACCGTCATGTCTCCGTGCGTCGGCGGCTCGCCGACGACCGCGCGCGCGCGGTGGCAGCTTGTGAGCATCGGATCCACGTGGCCCGCGCGGCGGTGTTCGCTGCGAACGACGGAGTGGTCGGCTCGCACATGACCGACCTGGAGCGCGAGTGGCGCACGCTCGCGCGGCCGGATCCCGAGGCGGGCTTGATGGACCTCTGGGCCCGTCTCGTACCGACGTCGTCGATCGATCGCAAACGCTGGCGTGCCGGCCCGACGGCCGGATGGCTTGATGCGGCGATTGGGTTCGCTGCAGACCTCGAGAACGTCGAGTCCGCCGAGCGCGCGGTCGACGCGCTACGAGAGGCGCTGGCGGTGTACGGAACTGCCGTGGGCACGCGTGTGCGGTGGCGGCCGCTCGGGACGGACGTCGGATGCGCTGTCGCGCTGCTCGCAAACGCTCTCGACGCGGCGCGCGACGCGTGTCCGCCTCGGCATCGTGCGGCGATCCTCGATCGGGCGCACGAGTTGGAACATCGCGTTCGCGACGCGGCCCTCGCGCGATGGCCCGACCGCCCACGACTCGCACTCGACCTCGCGCACGCGGCGTCGGTCGATGCGGTTTGTCACGCCGCGTCGATCGACGGCAGCGCGAATCCGGTGACAGCGCTGCGATCGCTGTGGAAGACTGGCTACCTTCTTGCGGAGGTCAACGCGTCGGAGGTCGTGCTCGAGTTCCCGGCGCTCATGCTCGACGTCGCATGAGCTTCGCCTCGAGGATCGCGGGCAGTGCGCGGGCTAGAAACACGGCGGACCGGAGCACGCGAACGCACCCGGTACACTCGCTGGCATCGTCGTGCCGGACGACATCATCGCATCGACCCGGATCCGACCGACGGAGCCCGCACCACCTGCGCCCGGAAATCCGCAACTCGGCCCGACCGCAGTCGTGCCGCCGACTCCGCCCAACGCCTGCACCTGACCGGTGATCGTTACCTGGAATGCCCTAATCCAGATGGTCCCGCCGCTGCCGCCGGCGCCGCCACCGCCATCCCCCGTTGGATCCTGGTTTCCACCCGCTCCGCCATTCGCGAGTAGCCGGCCCGGGATGTCGACCACCGGCGCAAGAATGAGTACCGCCCCGCCACCGCCGCCGCCCGCTCCGCCGACGGCGTTGTCCGCTGCGCCATATCCGCCACCACCGCCGCCAGATCCTCCCGGAAGCGTGGCAACGTCGGGGGCGCCATACGCGACACCTCCCGCCGCGCCGGGCCAACTCGATGCAGTTCCGCAACGACCCGCGCAGCACGTCGACGACTGACCCGCAGTTCCGGCGAGCGCGTACCCACCGCCTCCTCCTCCCGGCGCGACCTGATCCGAAACCGCTCCCATCCCGCCACCGAGGCCGCCGCCATTCGCACCGGGACCGCACGTGTTGCAGCCGTTCCGCCAACCGCCGTTTCCACCCGCTCCGCCCGCGGGTCCCGCGACGCCGCCCATCTGCGCAGGGTTGTCACCGCGCATGCCCGGGGCTCCCGGACTCCCAGACACATCGAGCGTTCCTGCGATGCGGACAGTGCCCTGCGAAAAGATCCGCAATGGGGCCGCGCCACGAAACGAGATCGTCACGCCCGCGGGAATGGTCACCGATGTGTATCGGAACGTCCCGGACACGAGTGACATGCCTGCCGTCGGTGCAAACGCTCCACCGGCGCCCGTTCCGCACGCGCCGCAGGTCGAGCACACGCCAGCGGTGCACACTCCCGCGAAGCCGCACGAGCGCCCGCACGCCCCGCAGTTCGCAGGGTCCGACGCGAGACTCGCCTCGCAGCCAGTCGACGCCATCCGATCGCAGTCGGTGAATCCCGCGGCGCAGGAAATGCCACAGACACCCGACGTGCACGTCGCCGTGGCGTTCGGGCCCGACGGGCACGAGGTTCCACAGGCACCGCAGTTACGCCGATCGGTTTGGGTGTTCGTCTCGCAACCGTTCGCCGCCATTGCGTCACAATCCGAGAATCCCGAATCGCACTGGACGCCGCAGCGGCCCGTGACGCACGTGCGCGTCGAGTTCGGACGCGCGGGGCAGACGGTTCCGCACGCCGAACAGTTGTCGACATGGGCCGCCACGTCGACGCACGACATCCCACAACGCACGAGCCCGGCCGCGCAGCCTGTGCTGCAAACGAACGTGCCACCCGCGGCCGTGCAAAGCGACGCGGCTCCGCTGCAAGCCGCGCCGCAGCGCCCGCAGTCCGAAGCGCTGGCCAACGAAGTCTCGCACCCGTCGGTCGCCAGAGCATTGCAGTCTCCGAAACCTGCGGCGCATGTCAGCCCGCAGACACCCATCGTGCAGACCGGCGACGCGTTCGGCGCAGTCAAACATCCGCGAGCGCAGCCGCCGCAGTGATTGGTGTTGGCGCGAAGATCCGTCTCGCAGCCGTTCGTCGCAATGCCGTCGCAGTTCCCGTATCCGGCCGAGCACACGAGGCCGCAGATCGCCGCCGTGCACGACGCCGTTGCATTGAAGCCGCTCGGGCAGCTCACGCCGCACGTGCCGCAGTTCGAGATACTGGGCGGACCCATGCACTCGCATCCGTTGTTGTAGTCTCCGTCCACGTCGTAGCGTCCGGGACTGCAGGCCGTGATTCTGCACGCCGGCGGCGACCCGGCGCACGAGACGCTCGTCACTTGCGGACCGACGACGCAGTTGTCCGTCATTCCGTCACAGTCGTTGTCCAGTCCGTCGCACGCCTCCATGCTCGGTGTGCCCGGCGTGCACGCACGGGACATGCCGCCCACGCAATTGGGCACCGTGCGGCGGCACTCGCCCGCACCGCACACGGTGTTCCCGAGATCCTCGTCGGTCATCCCGTCACAGTCGTTGTCGACGCCGTCGCAGACCTCCGGACTCGGCGCGCACGAGTCCTGCGCGTCCGCTCCCGCTTCGTTCTCGACCGAGCCGTCGATCGACGTGAATCCGTCGGCATCGCCGCCTGCGGGCCCATCCCGTCCGCCGGCCTCCGATACGGCGGCGTCGATCGCCCCGTCGCTCTCGCCAGCGTGGTCCGGATTCGTCGCGTCGCCCGCGCCGACGTTTCCGCCACACCCGCAGAGCAGCGTGAGTGCGAAGAGCCACGCACCGCCCGAGCACACGGACAAGCGCCCGACGGGACCTCGCGTTGGGGCCGAAAGTCGATCGTCACTTCGCATCGGAGACACCACACATGCTTCGATCACCTGCGAGCCGCCGCCGCACGCTAGCACGGCAAACTCCGGCCGAAAACGGCTCGAAAAGCGGGACCAAGACGCGGCTGGACACGCCGACCCGCGCGGGTGGAGCATCGTTCGGTGTCATCTTCGCGTGGTTCCCGAATCACTGCATTTGCCGCAAGTGTCGCCGCGCTCGTGCTGGTTGGCTGCGAGGCCGGCGAAGTCCCCTCTCCCGACGCCTCCCGCGACGCGCGCGCGGACGTGCAGCACGTCAACGACGCGCGGTTCGATGCGGCGCCCGACGATCGGCCCGTGCCGCCCACGGACGCGCCGGACGACTCACCCGCGGTCGACACCATCTCCGTTCCCGACGTCGTGTCACCGCTCGACGCGCCGCGCGACGCGAGTGGCATCGTGTGCCCGTCCACGTCGCCGCGCGATTGCTCACCGGGGACAGGCACGGGCATGGCGGACCAGTGCTTCCGCGGAACGTCGTGTTACCTGACCCAAGTGCAAAACGCCGTTCGCCGCACGATCGACGCGCACCCGACCTGGTTTCGAACGGACGCGATGATCGGCTGTTCCATCATTCTCGACGTCCCGTCGTACATGAATGCCGTCGTCTCCGACCTCGTTGGTCAGGGCCTGTGCGCCATTCGCGATCCGAATGCGCCGGACGAAGAAGTGACCGTGAAGCACGACAATGCCTTCTCGGAAAACTTCGACATCGTCGCGTCGACCGGATGCGCGCGGTACGGCGCATTGATCTACACGGGGTACTGCATGCCCGCGTGGTGGTGACGCGAAACGCACCCCCACTCAGTTGGCTTCGCCGACAGCTCGCCCCCGAATCGGTGGCAAGCGGATCGAGCGCTCGGTGCGATCGTGAGCGCTCCGCCGCGGGGTGGGGGTGGCCATCAACAGACTCACGGCATGTACGTGCCGGTCACCATGAAGTTGCGAGTCACGCAGTCGACGCAGAACACGCCCGCGAACGCCGCTGTGAATCGTCCCGTCCAGCGGTTTGCGTCGGTGAAGTTGCCCGCCACGCTGTAGGTCTCGTTGCACAAGCCCGTGATCACGCCCATCGCCGTGAACGTGCGCGCCATCGGATCGTACGTGCCGGTCATCGGAGCCGGCGCGCCGTTGACCGTCAGCATCGTGCCGGTGATCGCGAAGTTCAGGCGCATGATGTTGAGGTTCACCTCGCCGCCCGCACACATGTACACCGGCACCGGCGCGACAGAGTACCAACCCGAGCGGGCCATCGAGCCCATGCACGTCGGGTTCATCACGTGGGCGCACATGCGCGTGGCCTCGACGCACGAGTCGTCCGTGCACATGTCGGTGTCCGCGCAGTTGACGGACGTGCCGGGCAGACACGCAAGTTCCGTGCAGCGTTCCATGCCGTTGCAGTACACACGATCGTCGCAGTCGGCGTCGCTCGAGCACGCGCGCTCCGCGACGCACCCCATGCCCTCGAAGCAGCGGCGACCCACCGGACAACGCGCGTTCTGCGGGACATGCACACAGCGCATCATCACGTCGCACTGGTCGTCGGTGCAGTCGTACGTGTCGTTGCAGTCGGCGGCGGTCCGGCACGTCGAGCTTCCGGTCACGCACCCGCGCACGGTTTCGCAGGTCTGCCCCATCGGGCACATCGTGTTGTCGCCCTGGTTGCGGCACATGCCGCCGACGAGGCACGAGTCGCGCGTGCACGGCGTGCGGTCATCGCAGTCGGCCGCCGAGGTGCAGGTCGTTGTCCCCGTGCCGCAGCCGCGACCTGGCGTGCACGTCTGGCCCATCGGGCACAGCGTGTTGTCGGCGCGGTGATCGCAGATGTTTCCGACGAGGCACTGGTCCACCGTGCAGGGGATCATGTCGTCGCAATCGGCGGCCCGCATGCACGACATCGTTCCGTCGGCCCCGCCGTCGCTCCCGGTGTCGGTCACGAACGTGTTCGGCGCGCCGCAGCCGCTCGCCCACGCAGCGCACACGGCGCTCGCCGCGAGGAAGACGGTCGGTGCCAGTCGAAACGGATGTCGTTGTGACATGCTCGCCCTCTACGGTTACATCGTGCCGGTGACGTCCGCGAATTGCGGGCGGCAGCCGAGACTCGATGGACAGAATCCACCGCACGAAACGCTCCACGAGCCGGTGAACGCACGCGCCATCGTGAACGATCCGTTCAACGTGATGTCGCACGCGCACGAACTGATGCTCCACAGCCCGCGCGCGCTGAACATGCCCATCGCGGGCGCAGCTCCCGTCAGCGTCACCGGGAATCCAGTGATCGAGATCCCGCCGGCGAGCGACAGTGTGATCATCGACACGGGCCCAAACATCCCCGCGGCACAGCTGTACGCGGGCGCGGGAGCCATTCGGTACGTCCCAGGCGTGACGGTACCGCCGCACGGCGTCACCGGCGGGTGCGTGCACATACGCGTCGTCTCACTACAGATGTCGCCGGTGCACGGATCCGCGTCGCTGCAGTCGGGGGCAGTGCCTGGAGTGCACATCCCGGACATGCAGCGTTCAGTCCCGTTGCAAAAGATCCGGTCGTCGCAATCGGACTCGATGCCGCATCGACCGCGGTCGATGCAGTCGAGCGTCGTCGAGCAGATCTGGTTCATGTCACAGCGCGTGTCGTTGCGAATGTTCGAGCACGTGTTGCCCGCTGCGCAAAGATCCTGCGTGCAAGCGATGCGATCATCGCAGTCCGAGTTGGTCATGCACGCCGTGCCCGACGCGCAACCGCGGCCGACGAAGCATCGCTGCCCTGCCATGCACATGCGGTCGTTCGGGGTGTGCTCGCACACGCCGCCCACGACACAGAGATCTTCCGTACACGCTTGCATGTCGTCGCAGTCCGCCTGCGTGCGGCACATGCCGCCGCCCTCGAGGGTCATCGCGCGGTCCTGGGAAACGGCGTCCTGCGGAGGGTTGTCGACCAGGAACACGGGTTCACGCCCGCACGCCGCCAGCACCAGCCCGACCGCCGCGGCACCGACCGCGACACGAAGAAAGACCGACATACCCAGAAAGATACCCGACCCGCTGTCCGATCGCCACACCCGAGCGGGCGGAACCCCCTACGTGGCGTGGCCCAGCTTCGCGTCCACTTCGGCGAGCAACTCGACGAGACGGTCCATGGGTACGTCGGCGCCCTCGGCCAGCCGCTGCAAGAGCGCGAGTTCCGACTGGTCGACGCCGCAGCTGACCTGCGCGACGATTCCCGCGACGACGATTCCCGCTTCGCCAATGTCACGCGCGCGCAGGCGGGCGCCGAGTTCGTCGCAGCGCTTCTCGAGGCCGGTTTCCCTCGCACGGTCGATGCTGCTGGCGATGAGCGCCTCGATTGCATCGTCGTCGAGCGCCGCGATGCCGAGCATGTGCACCATTTCCTTGATCGCGTCCCGCTCGGCGTCGTCGGCGTCGTCGTCTGCAATCGCCGTCAGGCACGCCGCTTCGATGAGCGGTGCGACGATCGCAATGCGCTCGGCTGGAGTCACCAGCTTGGCGGTCCGCGCTTGGATCGGCGCGAGCAGGCTCAGTGCGAACTTCATCCTTCCGCGTGCGCGACCTGGCTGGTAGCCGCCACCTTCGAGGTCGCGTTTGTGCTCGTCGAGTGAACGCTCCAGCATTCGACGCACAGCCGACCGCACGATGGGTCCGACCGCCCAATTGAACGCCCGGCTCGGAATCGTCGCGATGGCCTCGACCGCCGTGACGTTCGCGCTCACTTCGCTGAACTCCTCGCGAACGACCATGCCCTCGTTGGGCCCACCCACCACGCGCGCAACGATCGTCCCGTCATCCTCCTGCGTGACCAGAAGTTCGTCGACGATGTCCCGTCCGAGCACGCGGGTGTGTCGCTTCAGTCGCCGTTCCCCTTTGGCGTGCCCGGGAATCCACGACAGGCGAACACGTTCGTGCAGGCGATCGCGCACGGCGTGGTCGAGATCGAAGAAATGACGCCGCACGTCGGCAATGGCGCGTGTGATCTGTGTCGACGCCGTGACCGAAATCTCCGACTCGCTCATCGCCACCGTTCCGATCGAGATCGTGGGAGTGTACGGGATTTCACTGTCGCGAGGGAATGCGCTGCGTGCGCGCGAGAGCGCCGTTGGAATACCGGGGGTCTTCCGTGACTTCCTCGTCGATCCAGCTGGGTCGCTCGAACGTCTCGTCCGGTCGATCGAGTTCGATCTCGGCCAGCCACAGGCCCTCGAGCGCTCCGTCGAACCGATCGACCTCCCACGTGTGCCCGGCGTGCGGGACGCGATATCTCACTTTCGAAATCCGTGCGTGCGCGAGCGAGAGAATCGACCGTGCGTCCTCCGCGGGGACTTCGTACTCGAACTCCGCGCGGGCGAGCATTCCGGGCGCCTTGATCGTGAGCCAGCCACGCGCGGTGCCGTCGGTGTCGGTCCCGACGCGAACACGAACGGTGGGTGAGTCCGCGAGGTAGCCCTGCGTCATCTCCACCGCGGCGCTCGGTTCGAGCGTTGGCAGTCGGTCGACGTGCACGAGGAATTTCCGCTCGATCTCGATTCCCATCGCGCGCAGTTTGCACGAAATGCGAGCAGACCTCATCCCCCACGCTAGCGAACGACCATGACGCGGGAGCCGGGGGCGAGCAGCGGTTGCACGAGTACGGCGGCCACGGACGTGTCGCGGCCGAGGGTCGCTGCGGATTCGGTGGCGTCCGGCGAGTTCGTCGCGGCGTGCGCTCCCGACGTGTCGTGCGCGCTGCGGTCGATCGATTCATCTCGCACCGTCGTCGACGCCGATTCGACCGCGCCCGTGGGCGTCGCACGCACGCGCGCGCGAATCGCGATCGGACCGACCGACGTGGCCACGGTCGCGTCGCGCAGCACGAACCGACCGGTGCGCGGCGACACGATCAACGTGCCGCGAACGATCGCGCCGCCCGCGACCAGCGTGCGTCCGCCGGGCGTCGTGAGTGCGTGCTCGATCGCGCCTTCGAAGGGCTGCTCTTGCACGCGACCCGAGAGGTCGACCGCTCGCGTGATGCGAATCGCGAAGCGTGTTCCCGTCGCGACGTACGGCCCCTGAACCTGAACCTGCGGGGTCGTGTCCCGTGCGGCGAACTGCGTCGCCTCGGCGGCGCAGCCCGTGAGCGCGAGCGTGCAGAGCAACGCGGTGGAGGCCACACGATGGAGCAGTGGGGGCAGCGACATGGTGGCGAATGGTGCAACGCGTGGGCCATGCCCGGGCACAGGGCGTCGGTTGCGGGAGCGAGCGGAAACGCTGCGTTTTTTGGCGGAAACTGGCGACTCATCGTTGTGCACCGGCTCGCGCAGTGTGCCATTCGTGCCACGGGCGACAGGGGCTGTCGGCGGGAGGCGCTCGATCACACGCACCCGTCGGCTTGCGTGGGCGCGGACGCTTGCGCTATGCACTGCGTCCCCGACGCGTGCCGGGGTCAGGAGGCGTGGCCGAGTGGCCTAAGGCGGCGGCTTGCTAAGCCGTTGATGGGGCAACCCATCCGTAGGTTCGAATCCTACCGCCTCCGCTGAGATTTCGTTTTCGTGTTCGCGGGGTTGGCTTCGGGGGGGCGTCGGCGCTAACCCATTGGACAGCGAATCGGGCAGTTGCGCGAACACGTCGCCGAACCCGAGCGACAGGTTTTCGGCCTCGCGGATGTAGCCCTGCGTCGTTCGAAATTCCGTGTGCCCGGCGCGCTGCTGAATCCGCAAGTGGTCACCAACTGCCAAGAGAGCGAAACCATCTGCACCGGCTTTGGCTCCACTCGCGCGACGACGAACGTTCCGCCAGACCCGTACCGCGACAGTCCCGCACCGTGGGCCGCCGACGCGTCGTCGAAGAGATCGACCTTCCCCGCGCGAAACAGTGCCCACTTACCCTCGTTGCCGTCAGCGATCAGGTCGCCACGGATGGCATCGAATGCGCGCTGCTGTTCGGCGATCTTCAGCATTAGGACTCCCCGGGACTGTCCCGGACACGGATGATGGGGCGCGGAGGCTACCGGGTCAACGGCAACGTTTCAGGAGGGTGTTCCACCGCCTGATTTCGGAGACTGGCCGCGGACTCGACGCCGGAGCGGGCTCGATCCTACGTCGTCCGCCGGATGGCCTTGCCCGTCTTCACTCCTGCAAGCAGCACGTGCGGATCCGCCTCGACGGCCGCGACGCCTTGCGCGAGCGCAAGCACCGCGAGCTTGTGCCGCGAGAACATCGGCAACCGCGCGGCGAGTCGGTCGAGTCGATCGCGCAACTCGGGTGGGACACGGAGGTTCAACGCAACGCTAGTCGGTTCTTTCTCGGGCATCGTCTACTCCAGCAACTCCGCGCGGGTGATTCCCGCGCACAATCGAACTACGGCGCAGAACCGGGGCCAGGGGAGCGCCAGCGCCCACGCGGCGAACCCGGTATCATCGTTCGCACGTGACGCTTCGGCGACTGTCCGCGCGAGCGCCGCGGTCATCGCCTCGGGCGATCGCTCGTCGAGCGCCAGCGTCACGACGCCCTCGCCCCAGAGCGCAACCGCCGTCTCGCGCGTGGCGGTCATGCCGCGACCGCGGATCGTTCGTACACCCGTTTCACGGTCATCGGGTACCAGCTCCCGCCGCGCTTCGTCGAGCGGCCTTCGGCGGTCAACGTGTCGGCGATTGACCGGAACGATGCTCCGCCGGCGCGAAGGTCGAGGATGCGCACCACCGTCTCGGCCTCGGCCTCGACCGTCTCGACGACTCGCCGTCCGTTCGCGTCGGTCGCATCCGTACGGCGCCAGCCGAGTGCGGCGCCGCCCAGCGTGACGCCTTCCGCCTTCACGTGCGCCAGCGCCTCGGCTGTCCGCTCGCCGGTTGCCTCGCGCTCCCACTGCGCCACGCTCGCAAGCACGTTCAGAACGAGTCGGCCCGCCGCGCTCCGCGTGTCGATCGAGTCGGCGACCGAGAGCAGCGCCCAGCGGCCCGCCGCGAAGTAGTCCTCCACGAGCGCGCCAAGGTCCCGCACGGAGCGCGTGAGCCGATCGAGTTTCACGACGAGCACGGCGTCGGCCGCGCCGCCACGGAGCGCACCCAGCGCCCGCTGGAGGGCGGGGCGGTCCAGCGTCTTCGCCGAGACGCCTTCGTCGGATTCGAGAGCGACGAGGTCCAGGTCCATCGCGGTGCAGTACGCGCGGAGCTTCGCGCGCTGGGCGTCGAGCGAGACACCCCCATCGGCTTGCGCCTCGGTTGAAACCCGAACGTACCCGATGACCCGCGTTCGCTTCGTCGTGTTCGTCATGCACCGAGTTGTAACACAAGTCGCGTACTAGTCAAACCGCAATCGTAACAGAGACGACCGTCTCGGTTACGGAGGTCGGTCCGTGTAGGTGCGGGCCTACGGTCGACGCCGCGGTTTCGCCCGCGGACTCCGGGCCGGCGCGTCGGCGAACAGCTCGGCAACTCGGACGCCCAGCGCGTTCGCCAGCTTCGTCAACGAATCGAGCCCGAGGTTCTCGTCGCCGCCTTCGACGCGCTGGACGTACCGCACCGCGACGTCGAGCCGCTCCGCCAGCGTCTCTTGCGTCAGTCCCCGCGCGAGGCGCAGCGCCGAGACCCTGGCGCCCACGATCCGCCGAACTCGGGTAGCCTGTTCGCGCACGACTCGAAGGTCGGGCGTGCTTGGCGCGAGCACCACGAACCTTTAGGATCGTGCTCGGCTTGCGGAGGGTGGAGCGATGTCTTGGCGCGCGGTTCTCGTGTTGGTTCTCGTGCCGGCCTGCATGCCAGCTCCTACCATCGACGCTGGCGCTGACTCCGGTGCCGACGGAGCGCCGACCGGTTGCGCTACCGCCCGCGACTGTGACGACCGGATCGACTGCACCGACGACGCTTGCATCGCTGGCGCGTGCGCGCACACCGCGGTTCCGTCGCGATGCGGCGTGGGGTCCTCGTGCGACCTCCGCACCGGTTGCCGGATGGGCCGCGTCTGTGCCAGCGACAGGGATTGCGCCGACACCGACCCGTGCACGACCGAAGAGCGCTGCGACACCGCGTCGCGTGTGTGCGTGTCGGTCGTACTAGACGGCGACGGTGACGGTCATCCGCCTCGCGTCTGTGGTGGTGACGACTGCGACGACGGGCGCGGCGATGTTCACGTTGGGGCCGCCGAGCGATGCAACGGTCGCGACGACGACTGCAACGGCGTGGTGGACGACGGCTCAGCCGCTGCGGAGTGCACCGGAGCGCGAGTTTGCCGCGCCGGGTCGTGCGGGTGCCCGGCGAGCGCGTCGACCGAGTGTGGCGGTGCGTGCGTCGACGTCCAGCGCGACAGCACGAACTGCGGAGCATGCGCGCGACGGTGTGGGCCGATGTCCTCCTGCATGTCGGCGGACTGTCGGTGTTCCGGCACTCGGTCGTATTGCGGCGACGTCGGCGGCTGCGTCGACACAGCATCCGACACCGCGAACTGTGGAGCGTGCGGTCGGGCTTGCACTGGCGATCTCGCTTGCGCCGCTGGGCGGTGCGCCTGCTCGGGTTCGGGTCTCACGCAGTGCGGTGACCGCTGCGTTGACACTCGCACCGATGCAGCGAACTGCGGTTCGTGCGCTGGCGCATGCCCGGCCGGCGCAACGTGCGCGGCGGGCGCGTGTCGTTGCCCGACCGGCGAAACGCTCTGCGGCGGAAGATGCGTGAATGTCGCGGCCGACCCAACGAACTGCGGCGCGTGCGGCGCGGCATGCGCGACGGGAGGCAACTGCACGTCCGGGGTGTGCACATGCCCCGGTGTGACGGGAACCGTCTGCGGAGGTCGGTGCGTTGACACCGCCGGCGACAACGCCAACTGCGGAGGTTGCGGAGTTGCGTGTACCAGCGGCGCGGCGTGCTCCGCGGGCGCGTGCCGTTGTCCCGGCGCCATGGGGCTCATGTGCGGCGGTCGCTGCGTCGACGGCGCCAGCGACGGCTCGAACTGCGGCACGTGCGGCAACGTGTGTGCGATCGGCGCGACGTGCGTCGGCGGCGCGTGCGTCTGTCCGGGTTCGCGGCCGATCGTGTGTGGAGGTCGGTGCGTGGACTCCGCGGTAGACGCCGCCAATTGCGGCGCTTGCGGGATGACGTGCGCGACGGGTGGCTTGTGCGCGGCAGCAATGTGCACGTGCCCAGGGGTCCGCGGCATGGCGTGCAGCGGACGGTGCGTCGACGTTGCGTCCGATCGCACGAATTGCGGCACGTGCGGCGCGGCCTGCGAGACTGGCTGCGCAGCATCGACGTGCCTCTCCGTGGCGGCCCTCGCCATCGCGCCTCTTTGCCTCGGAACGTACGCGATCCTGTCCGACGCGACGGTTCGCGCGTGGGGGTTTAACAGCACGGGCCAACTCGGCGACGGCACGATGATCGACCGCGCGCGGCCCGTGCCACTGTCGATGCTGTCACCGTCGTCCGGCGTCGCGCCCTCGACAGTGCATGCGTGCGCGCTGACAGTATCCGGTGCCGTTCGCTGCTGGGGCGACAACGCGACTGGACAGCTAGGACTCGGCGCCGGCGGGCCGCGGATGCTCCTAACGCCAACGGACGGGCCGGCTCTCTCCGGCGTGCTTGCACTCAGCTCGGCGTCGAGCCTCACGTGCGCACGGCTCAATACGAACGACACAAGCTGCTGGGGAAACTGGATCGGATCGACGCCTGCGCTGGTCCCCGGGATGGACCAAGTCGTCGAGATCTCGTGCGGCGACCACTGTTGCGGGCGACGCGGCGACGGAACGGTCCGATGCTTTGGCCCGAATGGGAACGGTCAACTCGGTGATGGAACCACCGCGTTGCGAATGATGGGCGTTGCCGTCCTCGGGCTAACAGGCGTTGCTCGCATTGCCGCCGGCGCGGCGCACACGTGCGCGATGCTTACCGACGGCCGTGTTGCGTGCTGGGGCGCGAACGCGTGGGGCCAATTGGGGGACGGCACGCGCACCGACCGCGGGACGTTCGGTTTCGTTTCCGGGATCACGTCCGCGGTCGGCATCGTCTCGGGCGGTTTTCATTCTTGTGCGGTGTTCGCAGACCAAACGATTCGCTGCTGGGGGAACGATCAGTTTGGCCAGCTCGGCGACGGCATGATCGGCACGGACAACTGCCGAATGGGGACGACTGACCACCCGTGTCGACTCACGCCGACGTCGGGCGGCCCACTGACAGGGATTACTCAGCTTTCGCTTGGGAATCGGCACGGATGCGCTTTGCTTTTGAGTGGCGCCCTTCGATGCTGGGGAGCGAATGACCAGGGACAGCTCGGTGATGGTACGACGACGAACCGCCTCGTGCCGGTCGCCGTGCTCTGGTAGAGGATCACGCGCCGAGCGGGAGTACACTCGGCGGATCGTGGACACTGCAGTCGAGCTGCCCAATTTCCTCGCCGCGTTCCGAGCACTCGCAGAGCATCCGAATGCTACACAGCGACTCTCATACGAGGACGTGCTCGACGTCGCGCGAGACGCGTGCAGCGCCGCCGACTGCTCGATGGTGCCAAACGACGTGACGTCGTCACTGCGGGCTCATGCCCGCGAACTCCGCCGCCGGGATCCGTGGTTCGCGAACGTGCTTCGTCGGGTGGCGGTCGTACTGGAGCGCGAGACCGTCCGAAACCGAACGTAGCCGCGCACGCGCTACGCTGGCTCGTCGCCCGGTGCCCGCTCGTACCGCTCGACGATCACGAGTCCCCCGCGGTCGCTGACAACCACCTCGCGCGGCAACGGCCCCGGGTCTTCGGCCCCCACCTCGTTCGTCAGCATGATGACCAGCTTCTCGCGCGTGCGTTCCCGCCGCCGCGCCGCGCGTAGCACTCGCTCGAACGCGTCGCCGTTCACGCCGCCGTCCCGTCGTCGCCTATCAACGCGTCCAACAATTCTCCCGCCCGCTCTTCGCCGACACCGAACCGAGCGAGCGCACCGGACAACCGCGCGAGCAGTCGTTCCCCGATCTCCTTGCCGTACGCTTCCCGCACGCGATCCTCGACCACTGCGAGCCGTTGCCCGTATCGATCCGGGAACCGGCGTTCGAGACGCCACGCAGCGGCCCGCCAGTCGTCGCTCGCCGCGCCATCGATCATGCCGGCGAGCTTCTCTTCCCACGCCGCATTCGCGCGAGCGACGACGGCCACGAACTCGGCGAACGGCTCCTCGCCGCGCTCGCCCTTGCCGCACCACGCGTAGAACGTCCCGCGCGAGATCCCCTCGGCCTCGGCCGCAACGTGCAAGTAGCTCCCCCGCTCGATGCGCCGCACGATCCGCGCGCTCAACTCGGGCGTGTATGCCGTCGGTCGTCCCGCCCCGCTCCGTGCTCCGCCGTGTTGGTTCGCCATGGTCGTTCCGTGTTCAGGATTCAAGATTGCCCCTCGCCCCTCACCGATACGCCTCGCTCCGGTGCTGCGCGCGCTGAATTTCGATCGTGCCCGCGCCGTCCTCTTCGTCGATCCGCTCGAAGAGCACGCGCCAGTCGCCGACGCGTAGCCGGTAGACCATGCTCGCGCCCTTGATACTCTCGACGTCGCCCTCGCCGCCCTCGACGAGCCGGACGACCGCCGCGGCGACGCGCCGTCGCACATCGTCGGGCAGCTTGCGCACGTCGCGGAGTGCGGACTTCGTCCACGTCGCGCTCCGGCCAGCGAACGCCGTGCGGCCGTGCGTCATCGGTTACACCCCGAGGATTCGCTTCGCCTGTTCGTGCGTGACGACGTCGCCCCGCGCGCGATCGCGCTTTGCGGTCGCAAGCGCACGACGCTCGCGTGGCGAGAGCGGCGGACCGACGGGCGCCTCGCGCAAGGTTCGGTCGAGCGGGTGCTCCGGACGTCGGGCCGGGGACTTGGCAACAGCACTGGATCGCGGAGCCATGTCGGCAGTGTGCCCGAGGCGCCGGGCTTCGTCCAACGTCGGCCGCGCGCTCGATGCGTCATCGCTTCCCCCCGCGGTGCGCGTCGAGGTCGACGACAGGCGCGGCCGGCGTCGCGGCGTCGGCCGGCGCGTCCATCGCGTCGAGTCTCGCCAGGGCGTCGAGGTACACACGAGCACGCGCATGCTCGCCCGCAATCATCGCGTTGCGCGCAAGGTCCGCGAGCGCGGTTCGCTCCGACTCCCGCGGGTCACCCGGGAAATGGGTTTTCGAATGGGTCGGCGGACGAGAATCCGCGGGGTTGCGTGCGGCCGAGCCGTTCGAGGTTCGACGAGTTCCCGCGGAACGCCGCGAAACCCAACGTTTCCGTCGTGGTTCGAATCCTACCGCCTCCGCTGAGATTCTCGTGACGGGCTCGGTCGCGGCCTACCGCGTCGGCAGAATGTCCCGCACGCGCATCGCCACATCGCGGAACGCGGCGAGTCGCACGGTCGCGCGTTCGCCATGTCGCGAGATCTTCGTGAACGCACCGCCGACCGCGCGCTGTGCAACGATCACGCAGCGCTCGCGGATGTCGACGACCCAGTACTCTTGCACGTCGCTCTGCGCGTAGAGGCGTGTCTTGACGTTCAGGTCCTTGGCCCGCGACGTGTACGCGACTTCGATCACGAGATAGGCGCGTGATGGATGATCGCGGGAGTAGTCTCCGAGCGGCAACACGGCAACGTCGGGTTCGGGCTCGGAGTCGTCCGACGCGGCAAATGGCGACTGGATCTGCACGACCGCGCGGCCCGAGAGGGCGGGCACGAGAATCGCGGTGAGCCGACGGGTCGCCTCGGCGTGGGGCGCGAGCTGCGGATTCCTCTCGACGAGCTGACCGTACAGCAGTTCGATGCGCTCGTTTTCGAATACGCCGGCCTCCACGAGACGGTCGTACTCCGTTCGCCGCAGGGGCCGCATGCGTTCGGGAGCGATGTCGGCCGGATCGATCATCGCCTGCGAGCATAGCACCGCTTGGGTGCGACCCTCGCTACCTTGGCTTCTTTCCCGGCGCGGGATCGTGCTTCGCCTTCGCTTGCGCCGCCGCCTGCTTCTGGTTCTTGTCCCGTACGTCTTGCTTCTTGGCCTTGTCTTTCGACTTCGGTGACTTGTCGCCCATGGAACACCCCTTGCCGATGGTGTACACGATCGGACTGGCCTTCGGTTGCGCGGGCCACGAAGAAACGGAACCTACCAATGGCCAAGGCAAGCAAATCGACGCAGTCCTCCAATGCGCCGACGCAGAAAGTCGTCACCCGAGCGAAGAACGAGAAGTTGATCGCAGGGATGGACCGCATCAAGGACCGCGCAGCGCTCGAGGAGTTCGCGAAGCACGCGAACAAGCACCTTCAGCAAAAGGCCGCGTTCAAGCTCGCAGAGCCCGCCGCGCGTGCGGGGATGACGGCGGAGAAGAACGCCAAGAAGGCCGCGGCGTAGAACGACGGCGTCTCCCGCATTGCGAGGTAGCGGCCGTCGGGCGTTCCGTCGCAGCATCACCGGATGACCCCTCGACAGCTACTCGGTGTTCTCGGCGTCGCGCTCGCCGTGTGCAGCACCGGTTGCGCCTCGCCCCGCAAGATGCTCACCGACGAGCTGATCGAGAACGTCAGCACCAACGCAACGCTCGCGACGTCCCTGTGCGGCTACGCCGTGACCGGGCTCGACAGTGCGCGGGTGTCGCAGCTCGCGTTTCCGAGCGATGAGCGCGGAGTGGGCACGGCAGTGCTCACGGGCGCGCCCATCGGGGTTGTCGCGGCGCCCGGCGCGGTGTGTTCGGGAGGCGTCGTGTTCACGTATTTTCGCGCGAGCCGCACGGTGAACGGCCAGAACCGTCACACGGTGATGGCGGTGATCTCGATCCGTGCGACGACGCCGGCCCAACGCCATTGGTGAAGCCGGGCGCCGGATTGCAATCGCGGCGATGCGTCCATAGACTGCGTCCATGGCCACGAAGACTGTCGCCGCGGGCAGGTTCAAACAGACTTGCCTCGCGCTGCTCGACGAGGTCGACGAGCAACAGACAGAAATCGTCGTGACGAAACGCGGACGCCCCGTCGCGCGAATCGTGCCCGTCCGTGATGCACGGGACATCGAAGGCGCCGTGCTCGCCCGGCTGCGCGCACGCGGCGCCGGGACGCTGGTGGACGAGGACGAGTTGCTGAAGCCCACGGGTGAGCTGGCCAAGTGGACAGCGCTCGGCCGACGCGGGCGGCGATGATCGTCGTCGACACACACGCGCTCTTCTGGTGGGTGCGGGAGCCAGGACGCCTAAGCGCGCGGGCCAAGCGGGAGATCGACACAGCCCACGCCGTGGGCGTGCCGTCGATCGTGTTCTGGGAAATCGCGCTGCTGGCTCGGCGGCGCCGAATCGATCTCGGTTCGGACGTTCGTGGGTGGGTACGAGAGATTCTCAGCATCCCGCGAATCGAACCGCTTCCCCTGACGCCGGACATCGCCGTCCGAGCCGACGAGCTGTCCCTGCACCCCGACCCGGCGGACCGCTTCATCGTCGCCACGGCGCTCGAGCACCATCGCCCGCTGGTCACCCGCGACCGGCTGATCATCGATGCGGGGGTCGTCCGGGCAATTTGGTAGCGCCGAGACGCACGCACCGCGCGTCGATCGCGCAACAAATGCGCCCCGCGGCCTTGTTCGTCGGTGATTTCCTCAAATCCTCGCGACCGGCCCGTGGTTCCGCCGCCCTCGGTCGTCGGCCCGAGCTGTGCATCGCCATGACCCGACGCCCACACTCAATCGCTCGCGCGCGGAAGGAACAGCCGATGGATCCGTCCCTCGAAGTCGCCGACGGCGACGACCTGCACGCCCAGGCCCTGACACTCGTCGAGAAGCTCACTTCACTCCTGGACGACTGGAGTTCGCGGAACCGCGCGAACGCCAGCGCCCACGTTGCAGCTGCGATGGCACGCACGCTGGCGGACCAACTGTCGCTCCTCGCGTCGGACACCTCGCCGTCCCTACGCTCTGTGGCAGCGTGACGCGTGGGCCAGTTTGTCCGATGGTTCGAGGAGATCTCCCTCGCCGACCTCGGCACGGTCGGCGGCAAGAACGCGTCACTCGGTGAGCTGACGCGCGAGCTCGGTCGCGTCGGCGTTCGGGTTCCGGGCGGATTCGCCGTCACGGCGTCGGCGTACCATCGGCTGCTCGATCGATCTGGAGTCCGGGAGCAGGTCGCGTCGCAGTTCGTCGGGTTCGATGCGACGGACGTCGAACAACTCGCGCGCCGAGGGAACACCGTGCGCGAATGCATCCTCGCGGCCGGAATTCCCGATGACGTCTGGGAAGAGATCGTCGTCGCGTACGACCGGTTGTGCGCGGCGAACCACGGCCGCTCCGATGTCGCGGTGCGCTCGTCCGCGACGGCGGAGGATTTGCCCACGGCATCGTTTGCGGGGCAGCAAGAGAGCTTTCTCAACGTCGCGGGGTACGCTTCGCTGCGGGTCGCGTGCACGCGCTGCTACGCGAGCCTGTTCACGGACCGAGCCATCAGCTATCGGGCGCGCAACGGCTTCGATCCGTTGAAGGTGGCGCTCTCGATCGGCGTGCAGACGATGGTGCGCTCGGACCTCGCGTCGAGCGGCGTGATCTTCACGCTGGACACAGAGACGGGATTTCGCGACGTCGTCCAGATCAGCGCGGCGTACGGACTGGGCGAGAACGTCGTGCAGGGACTCGTCGACCCGGACGAGTTCATCGTGTTCAAGCCGACGCTTGCAACGGGGCACCGATCAATCGTGCGCCGGCGCATCGGCACCAAGCAACAACGGCTGGTGTACGAATCCGACACGATCGAAGCACGCACTCGAAACGTGGCCGTGTCCGATGACGAACGCACACGATTCTGCATCTCGGACGACGACGCACTTCATCTCGCGCGGCAGGCCGTGCTGATCGAGCAGCACTACGCGCGGCAGGCCCGAACCGATCGGCCCATGGACATCGAGTGGGCCAAGGACGGACGCACGGGCGAGATCTTCATCGTGCAGGCACGTCCCGAGACGGTCCACGCGCGACGGCGGCTCGACGTGATCGAGAGGTACTTGTTGGGTGAACCGCGGGGACCCGCCCTCGTTCAAGGACGAAGCGTCGGGACGAAGATCGCTACCGGTCGCGTGCGCGCCATCGCGGATCCGGCGCACCTCGCGGAGTTCATGCCGGGAGAGATCCTCGTCGCGGAGTCGACGGCGCCGGACTGGGAGCCCGTGATGAAGCGAGCGTCCGCCATCGTCACGACGCGCGGCGGACGGACGGCCCACGCGGCGATCGTCGCGCGCGAGATCGGCGTGCCGGCGGTCGTGGGCGCCACGGATGCGCTCGACGTGCTGGCGACGGGGCGTGAAGTCACCGTGTCGTGCGCGGAGGGCGAGGTCGGTACCGTGTACGACGGGGCGATTCCGTTCCATGTCGAGCACATCGATGTCGGTGCGATCGAGCGACCGCGCACGAAGATCATGATCAACCTCGCCGATCCGTCGCAGGCGTTCGCGTGGTCGTTTCTGCCGAACGATGGCGTCGGCCTCGCGCGGATGGAGTTCATCGTCAGCAACACGATCCGCATTCATCCCATGGCGCTCGTTCACCCTGAACGCGTGCACGATCTCGTCGCGCAGCGTGCCATCGCGCAACTCACGGCGGGATACAGCGATCCGCAGGAGTACTTCGTTCGAACGCTCGCGGATGGAGTTGCGACGATCGCGGCGGCGTTTCATCCCAAGCCGGTGATCGTTCGCATGTCGGACTTCAAGTCCAACGAGTACGCACGACTCATCGGCGGCGCTGCGTTCGAGGCCGTGGAGGAAAACCCGATGATCGGATTCCGAGGCGCGGCGCGGTATGCGCATCCAGCGTACGCCGCGGGGTTCGCGCTCGAGTGCCGCGCGATGCGGGTCGTACGCGAGGAAATGGGGCTGACGAATCTGCAATTGATGATCCCGTTCTGCCGCACCGTGGCGGAGGGCGAGCGCGCACTCGCGGAAATGGCGAAGCACGGCCTCGTCCGAGGACAAGCCGGATTGAAGATTCTGGTGATGTGCGAGATCCCCAACAACGTGATTCGGATCGATGCGTTTGCGAAACTGTTCGACGGCATCTCGATCGGCTCCAACGATCTCACGCAGCTCGTACTCGGCGTCGATCGTGACTCGCAGCTCGTCGCGTCGGAGTTCGACGAACGCGACCCCGGCGTGCTGGAAATGCTGCGACAGGCCGTGCGTGGCGCGGCGCGAAACGGGATTCACTCGGGCATCTGCGGCCAAGCGCCGTCGGACCATCCCGAGATCGCCGAGTTCCTCGTGCGGCTGGGGATCGATGCGATCTCGCTCACGCCGGACACCGTCGTGCAGACGACGATGCGGGTGTTGCAGATCGAAAAGGATCTCGTCGCGACGCGACCGGTGGCGGTCGGCGAGTGACGTCGTGCGCGGGACGAACAGCCGGCGTGCGGTCGCACGATTGACGCGCACGCGGTGCTCCGGCACCGTGACCAAGGTGCGCGCGGATGGACGTGAAGACAGCATCGGTCTCGGCGAGGCGCGCGCACGGCGGACCGTCGCTCGTCGCGCTCGCGGCGGTCTGTGTGGTCGCGTGCACGTATACGCCGACGCAGATTCTCGTGGTGCTCGACACCGACCTTCGTTCCGCGCCGCTCCGCGTCGAGCTGGTCGTGCGCCCCGGCTCGGTGAACATCCCGGTGGACGGCCCCGCCGATCGCTCGTGGTGGGTCGGCGCGCCCGGCGCGGACGCAAACGGGCACTGGCCGGCATCGTTCGGCATCGTGGCAGCGGCTGGCCACCCCGGCAACGCGTGCGTGTCGTTTCTCGTCACCGCCCGCACGCTGCCCCCGATGGATCCGCTGACGCTCCGGCGCGCGGTGCGAATCTGTTTCGTGTCGCGCGTGACGCAGCGCGTGCAGGTGTTCCTTTCGAGCGTGTGCGCACGCACGGATCGTGTGTGTGCCGGCGGCCCTTGCACCGGAGCGGAGTTCTGTGAGCAGCGAGGCGAGACGTGCGGCAACGACGGAGCGTGCGTGCCGCTTGCGATCGCGCCGATGGATGGGGGCGCGCCGGACGCGAGAACTTCGGGCGTGGACGCCACAGCCGAGACCACCTCGGACATCGTCGGAGACACTCGCGCCGACAGTGCGCCACGCGATGTCGCGACGGACGTACCCACGGCGTGCGCGGCAGGCCGCACGAGGTGTGCGGGTGTGTGTGTCGATCTGTCGGCGGACGCGACAAATTGCGGCGCATGCGGCCAAGCGTGCGCCGCCGGCCGTGTGTGTACGAGCGGCTCGTGCCGGTGCGCGGGCGCCGTCACGGATTGCGGCGGGCGCTGCGTCGATACGTCACGCGACACGGCTCACTGCGGGATGTGCGGCAATGCGTGCGTCCCCAACGAGCAGTGCAACGCGGGAGTGTGCGTTTGCCCGGGGCCGAACTTCGGCCGCGTGGGCACGGCATGTCGTCCGTCGTGCGGCGGAGTGGCAATGATGATGGGCGCGGCCTCGTCGGATTGCTGTCCGCTTGGATGCACCGGCCGCGTCCTCGGCGGGCCGGGGGTGTCGTTCGACTGCACGTACTGTTGCGAAGGCGCGGGCTCGTGCGTCGCGACGTGCCCCGTCGGACAAACACGCTGTGGCGCGGCGTGTGTGGTGCTGACGACCGACCCGTCCAACTGCGGCGCGTGCGGCACCGTGTGCGCCGGCGTGACGCCTGATTGCTGCACCGGCCGCTGCTTCGATCTGGACTCGAACCGAATGAACTGCGGTGCGTGCGGCGCCCGCTGTGCGTTGCCGAACTTCTGCGCCGGCGGCGTGTGTGGGCCGTGAGCCGCGACGATCCGCGTGCGGCGCGACGCGCCGTGTGGAGCTGGGCGCTCTACGACTGGGGCAACTCCGCATTTGCGACGACGGTCCTCGCGGGGTTCTTCCCGTTGTTCTTCCGAGATGAGTGGTATCCCGGGCACGATCCAACCGCTGCGAGTCTTCGCTTGGGAGTTGCGAACTCGCTCGCCGGCGTTGCTGTCGCACTGACGGCGCCTGTGCTCGGCGCGGTCGCCGATCGTGGCGGTTCGCGCAAGCGGTTTCTCCTGGCGTTCACCGTCGTCGGGGTCGTTGCGACTGGGGCGCTGGCGCTCGTCGGCCGCGGACAATGGATTTGGGCAGTTGCGTTGTTCATCGCCGGGTCCATCGGATTCTCCGCTGCGATGAGCTTCTACGACTCGCTACTCGTTGCCGTGGCTCGGCCCGACGAGACCGACGCGGTGTCGTCGTTCGGATACGCCGTCGGATATCTCGGCGGCGGTCTGCTCTTCGCGGTGAACGTCTTGATGGCCCTGCGCCCAACGATGTTCGGCCTCGCGGGGGCGTCGAGCGCGGTGCGAATGTCATTTGTCGCGGTAGCAGTGTGGTGGGCAGTGTTCACCGTACCGCTCGCGCTGTGGGTGCCCGAACCGCCGGCGGCGAACGCGGTCCGTGGCGCTGCGTCGTTCGTCGCGGGTTGGCGTTCGATGCTCGAAACGCTTCGCGCCGTGCGACAACACCCGATGGTGTGGCGTTTCCTGCTCGCCTACTGGCTCTACATCGACGGCGTCGACACGATCATACGCATGGCAGTCGACTATGGCCGAGCGCTCGGATTCTCGACGACCTCTCTCATCGCCGCACTGCTGATCACACAATTCGTCGGGCTGCCCGCCGCGCTCGGCTTCGTTCGGATCGCCCGCCGCATCGGCACGCGTCGCGCGATTCTGGTAGGCCTCGCGGTGTATGTCGGCATCGCGCTGTGGGGCGCGCGGATGCAACATGCGCGCGAGTTCTTCGCGCTCGCCGTGGCGGTCGGCTTGGTGCAGGGCGGCGTGCAGGCACTGAGTCGGTCGCTCTTCGCGCGGTTGATCCCGCCGGAGCGGTCAGGAGAGTTCTTCGGCTTTTACAACATGCTCGGCAAGTTCGCGGTGGTGATCGGACCGGCGCTGATGGGTGTGGTCGGCCGCGTGACCCACAGCACGCGTGCGTCCATCGCTGCCGTCGCGGCATTGTTCGTCGCAGGAGGCTTGTTGCTCACCCGGGTGCGGGAGACCGAAGCGTAGTGCGAAACGACGCAATCCCATGTTGACGGATCCCAGCTCGGATGCGCGATCGAGAATCCGCCGCACACGTCGGCGCTGGGCGGTCGCGTTCGGCCTGACGCTGCTGACCCTCTGGGGCGCGCGACGCGCCGCGCGCGAGGTCCGCACGGCCGCGGTTCTGCTTCGCGCCGCGGGTGGCTCCGGCTGGCTGGCATCGGTTCTCGACGAAGACGTCACGCGGGGGAACGTCTCGGTCCCGTTCGCGGGTCGCATGATTCGCGCGCGGATCTTCCGCCCGAGTTCTTCGTTTCCGCGTCGCGGAATCGTCGTTGCGCATGGCGTTCAGTTCGCGGGCATGGACGCCGAGCGACTCGTGCCGTTCGCATCGGCCCTTGCGAGCGCCGGCTTCGTCGTGCTGACGCCCGAGATCGAGCAGCTCTCGGGTTTCCGCAGCGAGCCCCAAAGCGTCGAGCAGTTGCGTGCGTGCGTCGCGTGGCTCGCCGATCGTCCCGAGGTGCTCCGCGGTGGCGTCGGGATTCTCGGTGCGTCGTTCGCGGGAGGTCTCGCGTTGCTGGCTGCGAGCGACCCGTCAATTCGGCGTCATGTCGCATGGGTGATCTCCGTCGGTGGGCACCACGACGTCGCAACCGTCATGCGCCATCTCGCAACGACGGACAGCGACGACTACGGACTGGCAGTCTTCGTACACGCGTACGCGGAACATTTCGTTCCTCCAGGCGACGTCGGCACGTTTCGCGCCGCCGTGCGCGAGCGCCTTCGCGAGCGACCGGCCGACGCGCGCGCTCTTGCACACTCGCTCTCCCCGGACGCCGCCCAACTGCTGGATGCCATCGTCCGGGGCGACGGCCGCGCCGTGGGAAGGCGGGTCGTCGCAGCGTTGCCCTCGCTCGCACCGACGCTCGCCGCGCTCTCGCCTGCGGGACATCTCCAGGCACTGCGGGGCATTCGAGTGTTGCTTCTGCACGGTCAGTCCGACCGGGTGATCCCCGCGAGCGAGTCGCTCGCGAATGCGCGGGAGATCGGCGACCGGTGGCACACTCGGACCGTTCTGTCGGGCGCACTCACGCACGTTTCCCTCGACCGTCACGCGTCCTGGTGGGAACAGTGGCGCGTCGTGCGAGCTGCCGCCGCCGTGCTGAACCCGTAGCCGCGCGCTGCAAGCGTCCGGAATCTCGTGTGCTACGCTCGACGCCGTGTTTCGAGGGCTCCAACACCCGACAATGCGCAGCCGCTGGAGCGGGGCGCGCCGAATGGCCCTGGTGTTCATCTCGCTTCTGGCCGGCACCGTGATGACCGTCCGCACGCTGTCGCGACGCTTCATCTTTCCTGCGTGGCGGGTGACAACCCCGGCCGCACCCATCGGCTTTCTCGTTCGCATCGCGCGCGCGCGCGATGGGCAACCGGTGCGCATTCTCGAGTTGCCCGGCGACGCGGGCGCGAGGGTCGTCGTGCACCTCCACGCGAACCGCGAAACGGCGGAACACAATGCGCCTCTCGCCCATGCGCTGCACGGCGCCGGTTTCGGTGTCTTGCTCGTGGAGTACCGAGGCTACGGTCGGTCGTCCGGCAGCGAGCCATCCGAAGATGGACTGTACGCCGACGCCGAGGCCGCGTTGGATCTACTCGCCCGGCGCGGAGTCCGGCGGGAGCAAATCGTCTTGTGGGGCGCCTCGCTCGGCACGGGCGTCGCGTCCGAGATGGCGCGTCGTGGGCGGGCCGGCGCACTCGTATTGCTCGCACCTTTTACGGCGATTCCCGACGTGATCGCGGCCGCGGCACCCTACCTCCCCGCGGGCTGGCTGGTCCAAGATACGTTCGACACGCTATCGCGCGCGACGCTCATCCGCGTTCCGACACTCGTCGTGCACGGGGATGCGGACGCCATCGTTCCGTTCGCCATGGGCATGGCACTCTCGCGAACGATTCGAAACGCGAATCTCTTGCGCGTCCCGGGCGGCGGGCACGGCGATCTCATGGAGCGCGCTGGACTCGAGATCATCGCGGCGGTCCTGCGGCTCGGGGCGCCTCACGCCGCGCGTTCTTCCCGTTCCTCGCTCGTCCCGGCGTCACCGCGCAGCCACGGGTAGAGTTCGTCCATCGCCGGGGTCGGAACGGACGTCGTGCGCGCGAGGACGCGAAATTCGTCGGTGAGATGGATCATTTCGTCCCGGGCGGCGAGCGCGTGTGCGACGAACGCGACTTCCATCTCGTCGCGTCGCAGCAGCCTTCGGACCATCGCCACGATCACGGGTTCAGGCAGCCACCGAAGCACTGCGGCCCTGCGTGGTGTGATCGGCACGCCCAACGCGTCCAACACTTCGAGCGCTTCGCGCGTGGCGCGGATTCCGAGTGCGAGTGTCTCGCGCGATCGGGCCAGGCGAAGTCGGTCGGTACCGGCAGCATAGAGCGCAGCCGCGAGTCCGGGCATCAACAACGCCACGTGCGTCTTGAGCCATGCATCCATGTCGGTTCGGATCTCGACGGCGTGCCCGGACATCGTCTCGAGGATGTCCGCGACGTGACGCGTTCGCTCCGTGATGCGGCCATCCACTTCGCCGATCGGTATCGTCGCCTTCTGTCGTGGAGTTCCGGAGAGGCACAGCATCGCGTGACCGTGTCGGGCACCCGCGGATCCCGGGAACCCGAGAAGAGGGCGATCGCCGCCGAGCGCTCGCACGAGTTCCGACGGCCCCGCGGCGTTGTTTCCGAGGAAGAGGACATTGGGAGTGCCGTCATTGGCAGCGAGCGCCGGCAGCGCCTGGAGTACGTGATTCTTCCGCATCACCACGAGGACCAGGTCGTACGCGTCACGCGGCCCCAGGCGCTCGACCAGGTCCACGCGCGTGACGGTGCGAATCCCCGTCGGCGCGTCCTCCAAAACGATCCCGTATTCACGCAGCTCGGCGAGCCGCCTGCCCCGCGCCAATAGCGACACATCGTGACTGGCCGCCGCCAGGCGCGCCGCGTACAGGCTTCCGATGGGCCCGGCACCGAACACGAGAATCTTGGACATGACCGCGACAACCTCTCTGGACTCCAGCGTCGTGCTGTGTCCCGACCAGGAGCGCTGCAGTGTCCGTGCCGCATTCAGAACACCGTCTCGTCGCGCGCGATCAGCGCGAACGTGCGCGACCTCGGGTCACTCCAACCCGCGGAATCGGTAGAATCTCCGCACGGCCTGCAGCAAGCGCGCGCATTCCGTGCGTCGGGACCGGAACCATCGGCGAGTCCTGTTGCGGACATTCTGCGGGAATCGCGCAGCGACTTGATCTCCGCCAATCGCGCATCGGACGCGACGTCGGTCGGCACGGCCGTTGCTCACGCGCCCCTCTGGCACAACTGGGTGTCCGATCTTCGAAGGCGAATGACAATGAAGTTCATGGCGGGGCAGCAGGGCAAGATTCGATGGCTCGCGATCGCAGCAATGGCACTTGTCGGGGCCTGCGGGCCCGCGGCATCCACTCAGTTGAGATCGATCGCCGTCGACCCATCGGTTCGCGACGTGGCGATGGGAGAACTGCTGACACTCCATGCCATCGGAACGTTCGCCGATGGACATACGGAGGACGTCACCCAGCGTGCAGAATGGACGTCGTCGAATTCGAGCGTCGTCACGACGCTGGCCGCACGCGGTGTCATCCGGGGCGCCGCACTGGGCACCGCCACGATCACCGCAACCATGGGATCGATCGCGGGCACTGGCACGCTTCGAGTGACGGACGCTCGAGTCGTTCGCCTGGAATTGACGCCGGCGACGCCGCCCGACCTGCCGAGTGGCATGGTGGTGCCGTTCACCGCATTTGCGAGACTGACGGACGACACGATGCGGGACGTCACGACCGATCCCCTGCTTCGCTTCACCAGCTCCAACACCGCGGTTGCCACGATCTCCAACGACCGCGCAACGGAGGGTTTTGCGACCGGCGTGGCGGAAGGTGTGACGAACATCGGCGCCACCTACACGCCGACGACGGGACTGCCCATCGTCGCGGTGCCCGTTGCGCTGCACGTGACCGGCGTTCAGTTGCGATCGATCGAGATCGATCCGCCCGCGCCGACGGTGCCTGCGAACTTCAGTGTGCAGCTTCGACTCATCGGCCACTTCGCGGACCGCTCGACGCTCGACATCACGGGCTCGCCCGGCGTTCAGTGGAGCAGCGACGCGCCGGCGATCGCGACGATTTCCGGTGTGACGGGGTCGGCGGGTCTCGCGTCGGGAGTCATGGCGGGAACGGCGGTGATTCGCGCGCAGTTCGGCACGCAGTCGGCGACCGCGACGATTCGAGTCACCGATGCAACGCTTGCGTCGATCGCGATTGCGCCGGCGGAAGTTACCGTGATGCGAGGCGGTCGCGCGCAGCTCCGAGCCACCGGGATCTTCTCGGACATGAGCACAATGGACCTGACGGAAGTGGTCACGTGGGAGAGCGGAGACACAACGCGGGTCACGGTGTCGAACACCCGTGACTCGGCAGGACTCGCAACGGTCTTGGCCACGGCAGCGCCGGGCGACGTGCAGATCACCGCGCGTCGCGGGGCGATCGGCTCGCACTCGGTCGTGCATGTCAACATGTCATTGGTATTGCAGCGCATCGACGCCACGGTCGATCCGTCGATCGTACCCGTGGGACTCACGGCGCAGGCTCGCGCGGTCGGCACGTACTCGGACGGGCTGTCGACGTTTCAACGCGACATCACGGAACTCGCGACGTGGAGCGGCGTGGGCACTGCCACCGTGCTCAACACGCCAGGTTCGCACGGGCTCGTCGTCGGCAACTCGGCCGGGGTGGCGTCCATCAGCGCGACCCTCGACGGCGTGTCGTCGGCCATCGTGCCAGTCACGGTGACGGGCTGTGCGTTCAATGCACTTCGCATCGTTCAGGGAGCCGCCATCTCGCTGCCACGCGGAACCTCGCGGCAATTGACACTCCATGCGCTCTACGACGCAAGCGCGTCGGGCTGCGAGTCGCTGGGGGCGTCTTTCTACGACGTCACGCAATTGGGTACGACGGCGTGGAATTCGTCGAACAATGCCGTTGCGAACGTGAGCAACGCCGCCGGCACACGGGGACTCGTGAGAGCGTGGGCGACGCCAATGCCGCCCGGTTGGACGGACATCCAGGCCACGTACCGTTCGCTCATGGCAATGGTGCGCGTCACGGTCACCGACGCGTGCGTGATGTCGATTCGAATCTCCGGCGCATCGAATGTGCTGCCGGCCGGCGTTGAGACGCCACTCACGGCGTATGGTTGGATGAGCGATACGCGCGAGCGCCCCCTCGGGGCGGACGCCTCTTGGTCGTCGAGCGACAACAGCATTGTGTCCGTCGACTCCGAGAGTGGTATCGCGCACGCGACACGGCCCGGGACCGCCGACATCATGGCGTCCGTCGCGCCGGCCATGCGATGCCCGAGCTTCATCACGAATGCGATGAGTATGACCGTCAGTGGCGCGACGATCACCGGTGTCAGCGTCGAGCCCGTGTGGCTCGACTTGTCCCGCGGCGAGAATGCTTCGATGCGCGCGCTCGGCACGTTCAGCGACATGCGCACGTACGACGTCACGGGCGTGGCGGCGTGGCGCAGTTCCAATCCGACCGTCGCGACCGTGGCCTCGGGTCGCGTGCAGGCGGCTCCGTCGCTCGATGGCACGGCGATTGTCACCGCGGCGTTTGGAAGTCGCGACGGCTTCGCCACCGTCCGCGTGAGCGGCGCGCGATTGCAGCGCATCGTCATTGGCATTGAGCCGACGTACGACTGCGGGACCAACTCGGCCGGCGCGTTCCCTGTGGGCGCAGAAATCCCGTTGGCAGCGACTGGCTTCTACTCGGACATGACGTCCCGACGGTTGAGCGGCCTGCGCTGGCGGTCGGATTCAGCGGACATTCTGATCGATCCCGATCGCGGAATCGTGCGTCCTGCGGCAGCCGGCACCGCGAACATTCGCGGGAGCCTTGGCGGCGTGGACAGCGAGTTGTTCGTCGTCGCGGCGGCGGCGGCCGTGCCCAGTGGGCTGCTGGTCAGTCCGGCGTCGGGTTGGACATTGCCCATCGGTTCTCAACTCGCTTTCCGCGCGGCGGTCGTCTACGCAGGATTTTCGGGGAGCTGTCCGTCGACGTCGGCCGTGCGGTGGGTCGCGATGGCGACGCCGCCCGCCGGGTTGACCGTGGACGCGATGGGTCTCGCGACGGCGACGACTGGCGGCCCTGGACCGGCCAGTGTGCGTGCCGAATTGGGGCCGCTGTCCGCGGTCTCCGCCGGAGTGATCCGCGGAACGTGCGTCGACGGCATGACCGTCGAGCCACGCACGCTCTCGACTCCCGTCGGCATCCGCGCAGATGTTGTCGCGTTCCTGAATTACTCGGACGGCTCGCGTGTGCAGATCACAGCCGATTGGTCGAGCAGTGACGCTGCGATTGCGCGAGTGTTCAACGCCACGGACGATCTCGATCGGCCCGTCGGTCGGATTGCACCATTGGCAGTGGGCCTCGCAACCGTTCAAGCCACGTTTCGGCCGACGGCAGGATCGGCTTGTTCCGGTCGCGGCCCGGTCTTTACCGCAGACAGCGCAGTGACCGTGACGGGCGAAGTCATCCGGACGCTCGCGGTCGACTGCGCGAACGACGCAACCGCCGGCCGATGCAACTTCGCCGGTTTCGCACGGCCCTCGTACCCGGTCGGACTCGCGGTCCAGTGCCGTGCGTATGCCGTGACCACCGGGGGCAATCTCTTCGAAGTGACGGAGTCCGTCTCGTGGTCATCCACGCGCCCGGACTTCCTTCAAGTCAGCGACTCGGCGGGGACGCGCGGCAGGATTCGTGGCCTTGCGGGCGGCGCCGCGGTCGTCGTGGCGACGGCCAGCGGATTTTCTGCGGTGCGCCCGATCGACGTGAGCACGGCCATGCTGTCACGGATCGACGTCACTCCGAATCCATTGAGTCTGCCCAGCGGCTTCGTTCAGCAATTCAGTGCCGAGGCGGAGTTCGCGCTCGCCGCGGCGAGCCGGCGCTGCAACGTGACCCGGCAGACCACATGGTCGTCGAGCGCACCGGCGGTCGCGGATGTCAGCGACGCAGAGGACACCCGTGGCATCGTTCGCACGCTGGCTGCGAGCGCAACGCCGGTGTCGATCCAAGCGACCCTTCGCGCCCGGACCGGAAGCGCCTCGCTCACGGTGAACTCCGCAACTCTCAGCGCGATCGAGGTCTCGCCCGCGACCGCGACGGCGGGCATCAACGTCCCGGCCGCGTTCAGCGCGACGGGACGGTATTCGGACGGCAGCGCACGTGACGTGACGAACACGGCATTCTGGAGCACGGGCGACGTGCGGATTGCAGTGATCTCGTCCTCGTGGCCCGCGCAGATCTTCGCCCTGGCGCTGGCGACAGGAACGACGGTCATTCGCGCTGAGATCGGCGGGTTGCTTGGCGAAGGTCGATTGACGGTGACTCCCGCGTGCGTGCAGGAGCTCACGATTGGCAACAACGTGGGGCGCCTCAACGTTCCTGCGAACGTGCCGGTCGGCTTCTCGGCGTGGGCGCGATACTCCGACAACAGGTACGCCGACGTGAGCGCAATGGCCACATGGTTCAGCAGCGACTCGAGTGTGCTGCCCACACCAACGTTGATCGCAGGGCTGTTCCAGTCGACCACGCGCGCGGTCGGTGCCGCCGACATCATCGCGTACATCCCGACGTGCACGGCGCTCGCGCGGGCGACTGCCCACGTCGTCGTCAGCGGCGCGTCGCTCATGCGGATGGAGGTACGCGGCGAGTCAGGATCGGACTCGGTGCCGATCAACCGCACTGGGCAGTATCGCGCGTACGGTTACTACGATGACTTCTCGATGTACGATCTCACGGTTGCGGTGGACGGCTGGGCGATCGCCAATCCCACCGTCGCGACCATCTCCGTCGGCGGGCTCGTCACCGGTCGGAGCGTTGGCACGACGACGGCGACTGCGACGCAGGGTGCGATCTCGTCGGGCGCAACGGTCAACGTCACCGGTGCGACACTCGACTCGATTCGTGTACTCGGTCTCAACGAAGACGGCGCCTGTCGTGACGACTCCGACCCGGCGTCGTACATCAGCACGGGGTTCCGAACCGTCGCCTACGGTCAAACGCGCGTGCGCGCATACGGTGTCTTCAGCGATCTGCGGGTCTGGGACATCACGAACGACGTCACGTGGACGACGGACAACGCAGCTGCGGCGACGGTCAACAACGGACTCGCTCGCGCGCACGACGGCATCGTGACCACCCACGGGGCAGGAACTGCACGCATCGGTGCGTCTATTCGTTCGGGCGCAGCGTGGGTCCAGGGGGACATTGCCCTCGACGTGCGGGCCGGCACGCTCGCATCGATCACGATCGACCCCCTCGCGACGCGCCCGATTCGCGTCGCCGCGGGCGATCGGCACCAGTTCTCGCTCGTCGGGGACTACGGCGCGGCCGGCCGCTTCTGCGTCGCTTCGTGGGCGGGCTGGGGTTCGTCAATGTCGTCGGTTGCAGCCGTCGACAACGGGCTGCTCACGGCCGTCGCTGTCGGCACCACGACGGTCACGGCGTGGGTCGGTCCGTTGTCGGACACGGTCGTTGTCAACGTCGGCGCACCCACGCTCTCGTTCGTCGAGCTCACGCCGTCGACACTCACGCTGTCGCGCTTCTCGACCGCGCGACTTCGTGCCCTCGCCCACTACTCGGATGGCACGATCGACGACGTCAGCATGAATCCAGGAACTCTCTGGTCCGCGCGAGACGTCACGGGCTCCGGCGTGATGTGGGTAGACCCCGGTACATTCGATCGCGGTCTGATCTGGGCACTGAACGGTGGCCAGGCGCGCGTCGATGCGTGCGTTCGCAGCGTGTGCGCGTCCACGGGAACGCCCGATCGCACGGCGCTGATCACTGTCACTCCGTAGTCCTGAACGCGCGCGGCACGTGGTGTGCTGCGCAGGGAGAGCGCCCGTGACGACCGCACGCGAGATCATGTCGAGCCCGGTGTCAACGCTCTCCCACCGTGAGTCGCTCTACGACGCTGCGACGGAACTCTTCCGTCGCGGCGTCTCGGGCGCTCCGGTCTGCAACGACGACGGCGGTGTCGTGGGCGTGGTGTCGCAGGGCGACCTCGGCGAGGCGTGGCTCCTGGGCGATGCGCGCGGGCGAACGTGCATCGCGGACGTGATGTCGCCCGACGTCGCAACGGCACTGCCCGATGAGGACGTGAAGGACGTCGCCGCTCGCATGGTGTTCGACGGGATTCACCGGGTCGTCGTCGTGGACACGGAGGGCACGGCGATCGGCCTGATCAGCCCGCTCGACATCCTGCGGGCCGTCGTGGCAGCAGGTCCGTTCGAGACACGCGCGCCGCCCCGCGAGGCCAGCCGGTTCGCGTCCTGGCCGATCGAATCGGTTGAGGAGCGCCAAGCCAAGTGACGGGGGGCTAGTGCCGCTATTCAGAAGTTCTCTCGCCTCTGATTCCCGCCCCCACTGACGGCAACGCTGCGCGCTGCGTTCACGTTTTCGTTGCCGTCGCCGTCGCCGTCGCCGTCGCCGTCGCCGGAACTGCACGCGTGGCGTTCACGCCGCACGTAGCTTCACGAGCATCGAGACGATTCGATGCAACAGCACCTTGCCCCGATCGAGCAGCGGCTCGTCGATCATTGCAAGCGCGTTGGCTGCGTCGAGGACCGCCCCGCATTCGTGCGCGGATCCGCGCGCGATGTCGTAGAATCTTGCGCGGTCGTTGGCCGATCGCTTGCCGTATCCTTCCGCGATGTTCAGGGGAATCGACAGCGAAGCGCGCCGGATTTGGTCGCCGAGGGGAGCGTAGCCGCGGGCGAAGTTGCTCGATATCGTTGCTGCAAGTGCGAGAAACTCGATCGAGGCCCGATAGCAGTCGAGGTCTTCGTGATGAAGTCGTGGGTGGGTGGGAGACATTGGGACGATCCTCCGTGTTGCGGATTGGCACAGATGATCGCGAGCGCAGCGGAATGGTTGCGGTCGTGCACCGAGTGGTCGGCGACGGCGATGGCGACGGCGACGGAAACGGCCACGCGAGCAGCGACGGAAACGTGAACGGGCCGTGACGATCGTGGCGGCGATGGCACGAGTCACGTCCTGGGTTCGGCCTCCGATCTCGTCGTCAAACGGTCGCCGCGGCGCCCCACGACTTGGGCCGATACGTCCAGTCGAACGCCCGTCCGTGCTCGTTGTGCCAGAGCATGTATTCGTAGACGCGTTCGCGGAGTTCGTCGGTGGAAGTGAACGAACCACACGCCAGCACGCGTCGATCCAAAATGCTGAATGCTTGCTCGACCTGGTTGAGCCACGAACCGTGCTTCGGAGTGAAGTGCCGCTTCCATCGCGGATGCTCTTCGAACCACCCGAACGCGTCGTCCGTGTCGTGGGCGGACAGATTGTCGCAGACGATGTGACCGCAGCGAGTCGGGTAGCACTCGTCGATCAGGTTCAACAGATCGACGAACGTGTCGCCATCATGATCCTTGGACACGAAGCCGAAGAGTTTGCCGCGCCGCACGTCGTACGCACCCATCAGCGTGATCGTTCCGTGCCGCACGTACTCGAACTCGCGCCGAACCGTCCCGATCTCGGGGCGTCCGCGAGCTTCGCCATCACGTTTCCGCCCCGAAACCGTGCCTTCCACTCATCGACTGTGCGGTCGTCGACCCCCAGCAGCGTCGCCGTGTCGTGCCCGGTCACTCCGTCCGCGAGCAAGATGGCGGCCTCCGCGCGGAGCGCGATGCGGCGTTCAACCGTGCCGAGTCGCAAGAGCTGTTCGAGTGCCAACCTCTCCTCCGATGTCAGAGCGAGAGCAACTGTCGAGCGTCCCGAGTGCGGCCGGTTCGCCCATGGCGTCGAGTCGATCATGCACTCCCGCTACACCACCGAGATCAAAGCGGCCAAATTTTCGAGAAGCGCGACTAGGCGCCGCGCGGTTCGCTGATCGCGGCGATGGTACGAACGATGGCGTCGGCGGCCAACCCGTCGGGGCGCGCTCCCCTGTCACGTCGAACATGTCGGACGAGGTCGTTGAGCGACAGAAGTCCCACGAGGTGGCCCTCGTCGTCCACGACTGGAAGGCGCCGGACTTTTGCTTCGCGCATCAGTCGCTCGGCGGTGTCGACCGGGTCTCCGGCCCCACACGTTCGCAGTCCGTGCGCCATCACCTGGCCGACAGGGATCTCGTCGAGGCGTTGATTCCGCATGTGGGCCGCCATCGCGCAATCGCGATCGGTGATCATCCCGACGACGCGCAGAGCGTCATCGACCACCGGAACGCAACCGCAGTCGTTGTCCCACATGATCTGCGCCGCGAGTCCGAGGCTGTCGGTCGCGTGGCAATACCGGATGTCCGTCGTCATCAGTTGTGCGACCCTCATCGGGAGTCCCTCCGTGTTGTCTCGTGCATCGCCACGCGGCGGTGTCGCCGTGCGCGGTCGTCCAGACGGCGTCGCGCGACGTCGAATGCGGCGTCGATCGCCGCGTACAAGTCCTGATGATCGTCCGGTTCGGGAGCGTCGCGGCCCGCGACGACTTCGCCACCCGGGACGACCACGTCGATCACGATGTCGCGGTACGTGATCTGTAGGGGTTTCTGCATGGCTGACCTCGAGCGGAACAGGGTGCACGGCGCATGCCGTGGGGCGAAGGTGTCGAGGACGAGTGCGGCGCGGGCCGGCTGACCAATTCTACGGACGCTGCAAGAGCCGATGCTGCCGGGCCTCGCGGCGGTTCATGGCTTGCCTCCGCGGTCTACATCGGTGCGCACCATCAGCTTCTCGCGCAGCGTACTCAGCTGCTTGCGGACTTCCACGAGAGCACCGTGGAGGGCTTCCAGCGTCCGCCCGGTGGCGTCTCGCGCCGCTGCGCGAATCCGCGTGTACTCTGGGTCGATCTCGTTCCAGACCTTCTGAAGGTCCAAGCGCGCCAGGTGCACGTGCAACTTCACATCGTCGCGTAGCGTTTCGACCTCCGCGAGAGTCTTCTGCACCTGTTCGCGAAGATCGTTGCGGTCCCGGTTCGTCGATTCCATGTTCTTGCCTCCACGTCGCGATGTCGACTGCAAGTCGCGAGCCGTCGCGCCACGTCACCGACGCGACGTCGACGTTTCGGGAGCCCTCGTGCTTCCCCCGCGCGCTCGCGGGCGGCTCCGCGCGATGCTCGCGGGTCCTCTCACGCTCGGCGCACGCCACGTCTGCGCGAACGCGCGAAATCCGTGCGCGCTGGGCGCCGTCGGCCCGCCCGCGGCACCGCTCAGAGCCTGAAGCCCTTGGACCTCAGCCACCGGAGCGCCTTGACGGGCTCGATCGCGGCCGCCGCGATGGCGCCACCGGTCATCGCGCCCGCCACGCCCATCGCGCCCACGTCGCAGCCCGCGAGAAACAGCCCGCGCACGGGAGTTCGCGGACGAAGGTAACGGTTCGTGAATCGCTCGGGCGTTGGTGCCAGTCCGTACATTCCGCCGAACGGCGAGCGCGAGAAGCGTGCGGTCGTCAGCGGCGTCGACAGGTCGTGGCACGCGACCATGGGACGCAGTCCCGGAAAGTGCCGCAGCACCTGCTCGAGAAAACGTCGCTCGACGGATTCCTTGAGATCGGTGTACGCCGTGCGCTGCCCGTCCAGTCGCGCGAACGGTTCCCATGGCACGAACGCGATGGCCTCGCCCGTGTGGATCTGTTCGGGTCCCGGATCGTGCCGGGGATCTTTGAGCGACGCGAAGCTCAGAAAGAACGCCGGCGCCGGAGCGTCGCGGTTTTCCACGTCCCAGACGACCTTCTCGTGGTTCCACGTATTGTAGACGTACTGATTGCACGAACTCGCCCCCGCCGCGCGAATGTCGCCCTTGAATCCCAGCGTCAAGCCGACGTGCCCCGGCGACATCGGGAGTGCACCGATGCTCTGCGCCCAGGCGGCCGATCGCAGTTCGGCCGGTAGGAGCCGCTCGACGGTGTTCTTCGCGCCGGCGTCGCTCACGACACGCCGAGCGCGAAGGATCTCGCCGGACTCGAGCCGAACACCCCGCGCCCGCCCATCGCGCACGACGATCTCCGCGACGGGCGCACTCACGCGCGTCCAACCGCCGCATTCGGCCACCGTGCGCAAGAATCCATCGGCGATGCTGCCGGCGCCTCCAACAGGGTAGTAGCAACCCGAGAAGAAGTGCCGTGCGATGGACGCATGGATCATCCACGACGAGCGCGACGGCGGTGCGCCGTAGTAGCCCCACTGCGCCGCCAGAACCGATTTGTACCGATCGTCATTGCTCAGCTTGTCCAGCACGCTTCGCGTCGTCTGGAGCGCGTAGGCATGTGCGCGCCGCGCGAGGGAGAGATTGGCGACCGAAGCGATCGCGGACGGAACGAGCAGCGAGAGTTGGTGCGGTGGAAGCGCGTCGGTCGTCTCGCGCGTGATGCGGAGGTAGTCGGACACTCGCTCCCGCGGGAATGCGCTTGCGATCGTCCGTTCGAAGTCGCCTTCGTTGTCGCAGTACCCCACGTCGAGACCAGGAAAGAAGATGTGGTCATAGACGTTCGCCGTCCGCGCCCACTCCAAGCGTCCACGAGAGAGCGCGTGCGTCACCTGCCCGCCGAGCCCCTCCGGATGAACGTCGCCGACGGCATGCACGCCAATGTCCCAGCGCCATGGCGGACGCTCGAACGTGTGCGTGAATCCGCCGGCGACCGGTTGCTGCTCGACCACGAGAACACGGTGACCAAACAGCGACAGCATTGCAGCGGCCGTCATTCCCCCCATTCCCGATCCAATGACGATGTCGTCCCACTCCCGATCGTCGCTCCGACCGCTGGCGTACGACTCTTGTGTATTGGCGTGTTCGCTCATCTCGTCGGGCCTCCCGCCCAGAACCGCGATCTTCGCTCCGGGGCGGGGGGCCCGCGTCTCGAGACTTACGTGCCCGCCTCGACCTTGATTTCGCGCGTGGCGGTCTTCTGCGCTTTCGGCAAGTGCACTTCCATCACGCCGTCCTTGTAGCGCGCGCGAATCTCGTCGGCCTTGATCTCCGTGGGCATCGTCACCGTCCGCGTGAACGCACCATAGGACCGCTCGGTGTATCGAGTGGCGCCCTTGCCCTCGGTCTTCTGCTCCTTGCGCTCGCCGTGAACGGTCAGTTGGTCGCCATGCATGTTGACCTTGATGTCCTTCTCGGACATGCCGGGAACATCGAACTTGACGACATACTCGCCGTCGGTCTCTTGCAGTTCGCACGCCGTGAACGGCTGCGAGAGTGCTGGCCAGTTCGCGAAGGCCGTCGGAAGAGCCGGCCGGCCCCACCAATTTCGAAACATGTTGTCCATCTCCGTGCGCAGTTGCGCGAAGAGGTCCACGGGGCGATCGGTCTGGCGAATGATCTCGGACATGATTTCCTCCTGAATGGTGCAGCGGCCGTGTCGACGGCCACCGCGTTGGCCCAGAGCACGGAGCGTGCCAGTCGGAGGTCGCCGGTTTCTCGCGACTGCGTGCGTCGGCGCTTGCCCCGCGCCCGTACTGCGCGCCAAATGCGCGCCTGCGAGCGCATGGGCTGCACTTGGACCGGGGTGCGAGGAGCCTGCGCTCGCGCACGGCATGCACAGTCGTTGCGTGGCGCGTCCGCGCGATTTGGTCGCTCGGGGTGCGCGACCGTTGAAACATCGCGGTTGTCTTGCGCTCTCGCCCGCCCGGCACGATGCCTTCACGCAAACCGCGCGCCGCGCGCAAGGCGTGCGCCTCGATTATGCCCTCGCTGCCCGCGCACAAAGCCGCCTACGTTCCATGAGACCCGATGACGACGGACGCTTCCGATTCCTCGCCGCGTTCGCCGAGCGCAGGCGTATCGCACGCCAAGTGGACGCGCATCGTGGGAATTGGCGCTTCGGCTGGCGGGATCGAGGCCGTCTCCCAGTTGCTGCGAGAATTGCCGGCCGACGCCGCGCTGGCCGTGCTCGTCGTGCTGCATCTCGATCCGAAGCATGAGAGCAACCTCGTCGGGCTTCTCGCGAAAGCGACGACGCTCACCGTCGAGACCGCTACCGCGGACGCACGGATTGAAGCGCGCCACGTCTACGTGATCCCTCCCAACGCCAACCTGATCATCGAGGGCGATCGCCTGCGTCTGTTGCCACGTCAGGATCCACCCACACCCCATCTGCCGGTCGATCAGCTCTTCTTCTCCATGGCGGAGACGCTCGCGGAACGGTCGATCGGCGTCGTCCTCTCGGGCACTGGCAGCGACGGGACGCGCGGCGTGGCCGCCATCAAGCACGCGGGCGGCGTCACGTATGCGCAAGACGACTCGGCCAAGTTCGACGGCATGCCGTCGAGCGCGATCGGGACGGGATGCGTCGATGCCGTGTTGTCTCCGGTCCAGATCGCACACGAGCTTGCCCGGTTCCCACTCGCGCGGACCGAGGCTCCGGTGGTCGACGTCCCGCACGACGACGACGAACTGGAACGGCTGTTCGGCTCGTTGCGCGAGAAGATGGGTGTCGACTTCTCGGGCTACAAACCGTCCACGCTGCGTCGCCGGATCGGACGGCGCCTCGCGTTCCATCGGCTCGAGCGGCTGAGCGACTATCGCAAGCTCCTCGAGCACACCCCCGGCGAGGTGCGAGCGCTGCATGAAGACCTCCTGATTCACGTCACGGGCTTCTTCCGTGACTCCGGGCTTTTCGACGCGCTTCGGAGTTCGGTGTTTCCCAAGCTCGTCGAAGCGCGACCGGACGATGCACCGATCCGCGTGTGGGTTCCGGGCTGTGCAAGCGGCGAAGAGGTGTACTCGATCGCGATCGGCCTAATGGAGTTCCTGACGGACGCCGGATGCAAGCACGCCGTGAAGCTGTTCGGGACGGACGTCAGCGACGGGTCCATCGCGCGCGCGCGGATGGGGCTGTATCCGGAGGCGAGCTTCGAGGAGGTTGCGCCCGCGATTCGTGCGCGCTTCTTCGTTCCGGCCGCCGGCGGGTACCAGGTTCGCCGTGACCTGCGAGACATGTGCGTGTTTGCGAGGCAGGACCTGACGAGCGATCCGCCGTTCTCCAACATGGACTTGATCAGCTGTCGCAACCTGTTGATCTACATGGGCCAAGGTTTGCAACATCGCGTCCTCGGCGTGCTCCACTACGCGCTGAAGGACAGCGGCTTTCTCGTGCTTGGCAATTCCGAGAGCATTGCCACGTACCCAGGATTTGCAGCGGTCGACGCGAAGAATCGGATCTTCGCGAAGGTGCCCGGGACAACGCGGGTGCCGCTCGGTGTGCCCGGAGTCGCGCCGCTCGCCGGCCCGGTGCGCGCACCGGCAGTGTTGCCGTTGGCGAACGCGACCGACGTTGCCCGAGAGGCGGACCGCGCGATCCTCGCACGGCACGGTGCGCCGGGCTTCGTCGTCACCGGCGATCTCTCCGTCGTGCAATTCCGCGGTCAAACGGGCGCGTTTCTCGATCCCGTGCCCGGCACCGCGAGCCTGGATCTGTTTCGCATGGCGCGCGAGGAGATCCGCCTCGCGCTGCGCGGAGCGATCGACGAAGCCAACGAGAGCGGCGAGCCGGCGCTGCGATCCGGGCTGTGGATCAAAGCCGCTGACGGGCTCCTCCGCACGGACATCGAAGTGCTCCCCATCCGCGTCCCGCTCGCGGATCCGAGGCTCTTTGTCGTTCTGTTCCGGAGCGAAGCAGTTCCGATCGGGGGGCCGCGGGCTGAGGAGGCTCTCCCACCGCCGGCGGTGCCGAATCGCTCTGCCGAGACCGAGTTGCGACGCGAACTCGTGTCGACCCGCGAGTACTTGCGATCCGTCATCGAGCAGCTCGAGGCCAGCAACGAAGAGATGCGCGCCGCCAACGAAGAGGCCGTCTCGAGCAACGAGGAGCTGCTCAGTACGAACGAGGAGTTGCAGACGGCCAAAGAGGAGCTGCAAGCCACGAACGAGGAACTGACGACGGTCAACGAGGAAGTGCTGCGACGCGGCGCGGAGGCTGCCAGCGTCAGTGCCGATCTGGTCAACGTGCTCTCGAGTGTCGAGATTCCCATCGTGCTGCTCGGGCCGAATTCGCGGATCCGTCGGTTCACTCCGTCCGCCGGAAAGCTGTTGAACCTGATCGCGACGGATGTCGGTCGGCCCATCACGGATCTCAAGCCGCTGCGCGATCTTCCCAACCTGGCGGCGATGATCACCGACGTTCTCCGCGACTCCAGTCCGCGACGGCGCGAAGCGCGGGACGACGACGGCCACTGGCGTGAAGTCGTCGTGCGGCCGCACGTGACGCTCGACGGACGCACGGACGGGACCGTCGTCTCCGCGGCCGACATCGACGCGATCAAGACGAGCCAACAGGCAGTGGCCGAAGCGCGTGACTTCGCGCAAGGCATCGTCGACAGCGTACGTGAGTGGTTGATCGTCCTCGACGAGGAATTCCGCGTACGATCTGCCAACCGCGCCCTGCTCCGTGCGCTGGTCACGACCCCCGAACGACTGATCGGCCGTTTGGTCTTCGAGATCGGCGGCAAGAGCTGGGACGTGCCCGCGCTGCGCGAGCTACTCGACGAGGCTGGCCGCGAGACCGGTGCGATTCACGACATCCAGATCGAAGTCGACGTCCCCAGCGTCGGGAAGCGAATCGTCGCAGTCCATGCGCACCGAATCGAACACGGCGGCGAGCGCACGCATACCATCCTGCTCGCGCTCGACGACGTCACCGACAAAGTTCGGGCAGATCAGACTCGGCAGGCGTACGAGGAACAGCTGAAACGGCTCGCGTTCGAGACCACCGTCGCTGAAGAGCGCGAGCGCCGGCGCATTGCGGCAGACTTGCACGACCGGATCGGGCAGGCGCTTGCGCTCACCGAGATAAAGCTTGCGGAGATGCGAACCGGCGGGTTGCCTCTGCCGGCCCAGACCATTGACGACTGTCTGGCGCTGGTTCGCGAGAGCATCGCCGAAGCACGATCCCTGACGTTCGAACTGAGCCCGCCGATTCTCTACGACCTCGGGATCGAAGCGGCCGTGTCGTGGCTGGCCGACCAGATGAAGGTGGCCCACGCGCTGGACGTCCACGTCGAGGGCGACCGCGAGCCCAAGCCACTCGATGACATCGTTGCCGCCATCCTTTTCCGCGCGATCCGGGAACTGTTGATGAACGTACTCAAGCACGCTGGAACCCGCGCGGCCCGCGTGTCGCTGCACCGCGAACGCGACGAACTGCTAGTCGAGGTGAAGGATGGCGGCGTCGGCTTCGACCTCGAGCAGGCAGCGCCTACAGGGGGGTTCGGTCTTTTCAGCGTGCGCGAGCAGCTCTCACCGTTCGGCGGCCGGATGATCGTGGAGTCCGTGCCCGGCGAAGGCGCCAAGATCAGCATTCGGGTTCCTCTCGCCGTGCCGGCGGAGAAAGACAACGGCAGTGAGAATCCTCCTCGCCGATGACCACAAGATCATGCGGGATGGACTCCGGGCGCTGCTCGAACACCAGCCCGGCATGGAGATTGTCGGGGAGGCATCGACTGGCTACGAGGTGCTCGAACTCGCGCAAACCCTCTTGCCAGACGTCGTGGTGATGGACGTGAGCATGCCAGAGTTGAACGGTGCCGAAGCCACGCGTCGCCTGCTCGCCAAGAGCAGCAGTGTGAAGGTCGTGGCGCTCTCGGTGCACACGGACCGCCAGTACGTGATGGCGATGTTCGACGCCGGGGCCGTGGCATACCTGCCGAAGAACGCCGCGTTCGACGAACTGGCCTTGGCCATCGGCGCCGTCATGCAGGGTCAACGCTATCTGAGCCCCGCCGTCACTGCGGTCGTCATCGACGGCTACCTGCGCGGTGCCGGCGCCGCACCGACGCCACTATCGACGCTGAGCGCGCGTGAGCGCGAGGTGCTGCAGCTTCTCGCCGAAGGCCACTCGTCCAAAGACATTGCCGCGAAGCTCAACGTCGCCGTCGCGACCGTGGAAACCCATCGTCGTCAAATCGCCACGAAGCTCGACATTCACAGCGTGGCCGAGCTGACGAAGTACGCTATCCGAGAGGGTCTGACGTCGCTCGACGACCGACGGACACCCGGGACGGGACGGTAGGTCTACCGGAATTCAGTGCCGCCGCTCCACAGTATCGTGGATGGTGTAGTCCCGCCGTTCGAGCCGACCATCCCTGCTTCGGGCGCTCGAGGGAGCCCGAATCGCATGGCAGCCGCCTCATCGACCGACGACGATCCGCCCGAGCTTGACCGATCGGTCACGAGCCAGCCGCTTGGCGCGGCGTTTGGGATGTCCGGCGGTGTTGCGAGCATCCCGCTCAGTGAGCTCGTCGCCGGCGAAGTCGTCGCGCCCTCTCGCGATCTCCTGCGTGCGTACTCGGATCTCAAGCGTCTTGCGCACGCGAGCACCGTTCTCACGATGCGTGAAGCGCTGGAGTTCGCGTACTCGTTCGTCGATCAGGCCGTCGAGATCGTCACGATCGCCGTGATGCACGATGCCACGGAAACACCTCTCGTCTGGGGTGCACCCGGGATCGGGTCGAAGCTCTTGGAGCATGCCGGAGCGGCGGTACAGGCGACGTACGCAAGAGTCTCGGCGTCCGACGCGGGACATGGGTCGGCCGACATCGACCGGTTGGTCCGAAAGGCGGGCGATGAACCGTCGGTGTTCGTCGAACCGCTCGGCATTCCACTGTTCGGCGTACTGCGGGTCGAATTCGCACAACCCGTCCGCGGCGGAGACCGAACGCTCCTGCGGCATCTCGCGGTGCTTCTCTCGCTTGCACTCGCGCGGTGCACCGATTGCCAATCACGTGCTCCCGCGCAGAAGTAGCCCCGAGCGAATCGCGCTCATGCGCGCTTCCACGCCCAGTACGGCGCGAACGTCCAGCGGTGCCGGTACCTCGGGTCCGCCGTCGAACGTCGTGCGCGTTGCGTAATCGCGATCGATCGCGCGACGCAGGCGTGTTTCGGACCGATACCACCAGCGCTTGTTCGCGTCGTCGGGGCAGGTCGCGAGTTCGGGAGAACCTTCGGCCGCGCCCCAGCGCAATTCGGGACAATGGTACGGGTCGAACGACATCGCGTAGATGCGCTCGAGGACTTGCGCGAACGTCATAGTCACCGACGCACCTGCGGAGTTGATGTACGCAAACTGGCAGTCGGGTTGGCGCGTCCGTTCCATGTACACGTCGCGAAATGACACGCGCAGGGGCCCGTCGACCGGAATGGCTTGCGCCGTTTGGTACGCCTCACGCAGCGAAGCCCGCAGCCGCGCGTCGCGCGATGGCGTCGAGTAGAGTTCCCAGTCGCCCATGGCGCCGTAGATGTTCCACGGAAACGCGCTCGGGTGCGCACGGCGCTGGATGCCGGCGTCGAGCGCGAACTGCACGGCGGTGACGCGGTCGGCGAAGTCGCGGCAGAGGCCGTCGATCTGCTCGCGGAACTCGCGAACCGGGTCGCGCGTCGCACCGGCCGCCGTGAGCGAGGCGCGGACCCATGCGTGATAATCGCCGTTGCCCGTGGGCGCGATCCATTGCGTCCGGTCCCATTGGCGGTCGCCGTCGAAGTCGGGAATCGACGCGTTCGATGCGCGAACCAGTTGCTGCGCGACGACCCGCACGGGCCGGAAGTTCTGAAACCCGCCGCCCTGACTGCGGCCGCCCAGGACGATCGCGGCACCGAAACGACGGTACGTGACACTGCCATCCGGGTGTCCGTCGATCATGAACACCGCGCCGTCGTCTCGAACATCGGCGACGACGAGCACGTGACCGTTCGGATCGTAGAACATCGTGCCTGGACGCACGGAACCGCGACGGATCGCAGCGGGATAGAAGTCACCCGTTTCGATTTCGGGCGCGAGTCGGTACATGCCCGAGTGCACGAGGTCGCCCATCACGCTGAAGAGCCCCGCCGGCGTGTGATGGTCGCGCCAGTCGTGCCAGCGCACCGGTCGCACGTCGGACATGTAGCGAGCATCGCGCCGCCCGTGCCCCCGCACACGAGAGACGAACGCGAACGGCAGTCGACGCTTGAACGCAAAGTACGCGCGCAAGAGATACGGAAGGTCCGCACAATCGCCGACGGTGCGCAGTCCGGCGTCGTAGCGCGCGTCGTACGTGACGTTCGCTTCGGGCAAGCGGAGGCACTCGGCCAGTCGTCGACATCGACGTGCGGCAACCGCGCGACCAATGCCGGCGACGAACTCGCCGTACTCGCGCTCCATGCGCGGAGTCCACTCGTTGATCGCGGGCCACGCCAGCGGCATGAGCACACTCCAGGGCGACACGCGCGGGTCGACCGGCGCTTCGGCGATTGGCGGCGTCTCGAGAACAGCCGGAACGTCGGCCGCGTCGACGGCCTGCCCATCGGTCACGTCGGGCACCGCGGCATCTTCCCTGCGCGCGCTGGCGTCCGCGCCCATGGCATCCGTTCGATTCGCCGTCGCGAGCGGAGACCTGGCGTCGATCGATTGGGATTGGCCACACGCTGCGCTGCCCACGACTGCAGCGCAGGCGACGAGCGCGGCCCGTCGAAGAATCGAGAGAGAGAACCTACGAGCGTTGGGAAGAAGGGTCATCGAGGTCGCGTGGACCCCATCGTCCAAGCATGACACGCGCGGGCCGAACGCGGCATTCGCCAGCTGCCGAGGTGCCGGCTGGCGCGCGTGCTACACTGTTCGGTGGCCCATTTGCAGCTCACCGTCCTGGTGCTCGTCTCGAGCGTGACGGGCGTGGCGTTGGCGCAGAGCCCCCGCGGCCCCCCGGCGCGTTCCGAGCGCGACTCGTTCGCGACTGTCGTATTCGGGGGCGACGTGCTCCCGCACGCGTCCGTCGTGGCGTCCGTGGAGGCCTACGGCGCCGATTCGCTGCTCGACGGCATCTCTGACGTCCTGCGCGAGGCCGACATCTCACTGCTGACGATCGACAGCCCCGTCACGCCGTCTCAACCGTCTCCCGCACCCGGCACGCGGTTCAACACGCCGTCGTCGGTCGTCGATGCGCTCGCCCGGGCCGGGATCGACGGAATCGCGGTGGCCAACAATCACGCGCACGACGCCGGCGCCCGCGGACTCGGCGAGACCCTCGACACGATCGAACAGCGCGGAATCCGCGCGATCGGCGGAGCGCGCGCGGGTGGCAATCCGATGCTGCCGACGATTTTCGACGTGCACGGTCGTTCGCTGTGCGTGTTCGCGGCGACGCGGTTCGTGAACCACGCGTTGCCGGGGACGCTCGCATCGCGCGCGCGGGTTGCAATCGCACGGTACGGGCGGCCGCACGAAGAGCAGGCGCTCGTCGACGCCATTCGCGCGGCGCGCCCAACGTGCGGAGCGATTTTCGTGATGTTGCACATGGGCCGCGAATACTCGGGCCGACCGCTCGAGTCCGACCGCGTGTTCTGTCGCGCGCTCGCCGCGGCCGGTGCCGATGCAATCGTGGGAGATCACCCGCACGTCGTGCAGCCGATGCAAGTGTTCAACGTGCGGCATCGCGCGGTGCCGGTGTACTACTCGCTCGGGAACCTCGTGTCGGGCCAAGGCTCGCGCGCCGAACTCGATCGCGATCCGAGCGCAGGAACGTACTGGCGGCGATCCCTCGACGCTCGAGTGCGCGAAGGCGTGCTCGCGGTCATCGAGATCGAGCCAACGGGCGCGCGGGGATTGTCCGTTCGACGCTTCGGATGGACGCCCGTCTGGACCCGCAACTCGACGCTGGACTCGACCGTGCGACCGGTGCGCATCGCGGCCGCGTTCTTGCCCGCAGCCGAAACGCGCGGGGATCGGTTCGCCGTCCGTCGAGCCGTATTGTTGCGAACGCTCGGGCCGAGTCGACTTCGTCCGCCCGCGGGGTTGCGAACCGCCGCGAGATGACTATGGTGCGCGGTCGTGCGCACCCCGACGCGACCGACCGCACGCAAGTGCGCAGCGATTTTCATCGCCACGACCGCGGTCGCGATGGGAATCGCGCGGCCCGCCGCTGCGCAAGGCATCATCGATCTGCCCATGGCGCAGGGCTGGACCGTGACGCAAGCGTGGACACCGGCCGTCGAGCGTGAGTTCGGCGAGTACGTGCACGCGATTGGCGTCGCGGTGGCCGCGCATCGGTGCCGCTCGCTTGCGGGCTGCCTGAACGATCCGTCGATCAATCCGCTGTTCGCGGGCGCGCGCCGGCCCCTGCACCTTGCCGCGGACTGCGGGGACGTGCCGTACATTCTGCGAGCGTATTTCGCCTGGCGCCGCGGACTGCCGTTTGCACACGCGGCACACGTGCGCGGCCGCGGACACGATGCGCGTTACGCTCGCGGTGCGCGTGCGGTCGGCGTGCGGCTGTGGTCACAGTACCGATCGCCGCGATCGTTGATCGAGGGTGTCGGCAGTGCAGTGCACTCGGGATACTTTCGTGCGGATCCCGCGGACGGCACATCGGACTTCTATCCGATCGCTGTCTCCCGCGAGTCGGTGCATGCGGGGACCGTGTACTACAACCCGAACGGCCACGTTCTGGTAGTGTACGACGTCGCGCCCGACGGACAGATTCAGTTGATCGACGGACACACGCACGGTGGGATGACCGCGACGAGATTCACGGAGCGGCTCGCGCTCGGCGCCGCGTGGCAAGTCGGAGGATTTCAGAATTTTCGACCCATCGCGTGGACCGATGGACGACTGGTCCGAACTCCGAACGCGGCGCTCGACGATTACGACGCCATCGGGCAACACGATCGAAGCCGGTGGCGCGTCAACGCAGCTCCTGTCGGGTACCACGCGTGGGTCCGGGCGAGCGTAGCCCGCGGGATACGACGCGAGACCACGCGTCTGGCGTCCGCGGCAACCGGTCCGCAGGGCTGACGGCGTCAGGCGACTGCGACTGGCGCTCGCTGGGTATCGTCGGCCGACGGGGACCTAGCCGCGACGAGAAACGCGGCGTCGGCCGCGGGGAGTGTGCGCGCGCCCTCCCACGAATCGCGCGATGGCCGGGCGAACAATGCAGCGATGGCGTGATGAACGAACGCGATCCAGCCGCCGCCGTTGCGCACCGCAAACGCGTGCACGCTCGGGTACAGTTGACCGCCGAACAAGACGCGCTCGCCGGAGATCGATACCGTGCTGTCCGCGCCGCGCCGAAGTGAGAGCTGGACGTACACGCACTCCGGCGCATTGTGCGCGCGGAGGCTCTCGATCGTTTCAAGCCGCACCCAGCCGTCCGGGCTGGAGATCGGTTCGCCGTCCGCGACGATCGTGCCGTCGGGTCGGACGTCGAAGCGCTTTGCGTTCATCGAATCCGAGAAGAGCCAGCCCATGACATCGACCTCCGATCGAATGGTATTCAACCCGCGTGCCAGGACCCGGTGAAGGTCCGATCGCCCGGAATTCCAAGAACTTGTCCGGGCCCGCCTGAGTCGCGCTCCTGCGCGCCGCAGCGATTGCATGCTCGGCCGTGCAGGTACTGCGGGTTCGAGCCTGCGAAGCGCGTGTATCCAAGGGTAGCGAAACGACCACGACGGAGCGATGCTGCGACCCGCTCACGCCACGGCCGCCACGAGGTGCCAACGATGTCCCGACGATTCAGTGCACAGCGCGGCGCGACCCGCGTGATCTTCGGGACGAGCAGTGCGACGCAACTCGCGACGGCAGTCGATGCGCTCGGACTGCGCCGTGTCTTGGTCGTGTGCACGCCGGGACGGGCGCAGGTGGCGACGCAACTCGCAGAGCAGCTCGGTGCCCGCGGCGTCGGAGTGCTTGCGATTGCGCGAGAGCACGTGCCAGCGGAGACGGTCGCGGAAGCGCGACGTGAGACCGAGCGTCTCGAAGCCGACGGCGTGCTGGCGATCGGCGGCGGCTCGGCGATCGGACTCGCGAAGGCCGTGGCAATTGCGGGCGCCGCACGCGTGCTCGCCGTGCCGACGACGTATTCGGGTTCGGAAATGACGCCGATCTACGGAATGACCGAGGGCGGTGCAAAACGCACCGGTCGAGACGAGCGAGCGCGCCCCGCGCTGGTTGTGTACGACTCGAGCTTGATGGTGGGTCTGCCGCGCTCGGTCACGATCACGAGCGCGTGGAATGCGATCGCACACGCGATCGAGGCGATGTGGGCTCCCGCAGTGGATCGCGCGATCGTTCTGACGGCGGAGGAAGGTCTTCGGCTGCTCGCAGCGGGCATTGCGCGACTCGCGGTGCGACTCGACGACGTCGATGCACGGGACGTCACACTCGAAGGCGCGTACCTCGCGGGACTCGCGTTTGGTGACGCGGGCTCCGGGCTGCATCACAAGCTCTGCCACGTGCTTGGCGGAAGCTTCGGTCTCCCGCACGCAGCGACGCACGCTGCGCTCCTGCCGCACGTCGTACGGTTTCAGCGCGATGCGGCGCCCGAAGCGATGGAGCGAATCGCGCGCGCGCTCGGAGTCGCGGATGCGGTCGACGGAATCGATCGTCTCTGTGTCGCAACCGATGCCCCACGGGGGCTCCGCGCGCTCGGGCTGCAACGCGATGCCATCGATCGTGTTGTCGATGCGGTTCTCGCCGCGCCGCCGCCGAGTCCACGCGCGCTCGATCGGGGTTCGCTTCGCGCATTGCTCGAGTCGGCGTTTGCGTCGCCCGACGATGCGGATGCCACGGCGGTCGTCGCGCGACTGCGTGCGCCCGCGACGCTGAGTCTGCAGCCGGGGTTTCGCTCGCACCACGAGTCCGAGGCGCTCGAGGGTGCACTCCCGCGGCGGCAGAACACGCCGCGACCTGCGCCGTACGGGCTGTATCCCGAGCTTCTCAGTGGAACGCCGTTCACCGTGCACAGCGCCGAGAACTCACGCGTGTGGATGTACCGCGTGCGACCGTCGTTCTCTCACGATGCGTTTGCGCGCTTGCCCGCAGCGCGCTTCGCGTGCGAACTCGAAGACGTCCTGGTCAATCGCACCCGTTGGAACCCGCTGCCCCTGCCCGCAGCGTCGGCGCGGACTGACTTCGTCGACGGACTCGTCACGCTGGGCGGCACGGGCGATCCGACGTGTGGGCCGGGCTACGGCGTGCATCTGTATGCCGCGAACGCCGACATGATCGACCGCGCGTTCTCCAGTTGCGACGGCGACGTACTGATCGTCCCGCAGCACGGAACGCTCGAGTGTCGCACCGAACTCGGCTGGCTGCGCGCGTCACCGGGGTCGATTCTGCTCGTGCCGCGTGGGATCAAATTCGCGATGGGCCTGCGCGACGGCGAAGCGCGGGGATGGATGCTCGAAGTCTTCGGCACGCAACTGCGTCTTCCCGAGCGCGGACCCATCGGGTCGAACGGACTCGCGGATCGGCGGCACTTCCTCGCGCCAACGGCGGCGTTCGAAGATCGCGACGCACGGGACTTTCGTCTCGTCACGAAGCTCGGTGGCCGGCTGTTCACCGCGAGCCAAGATCACTCGCCGTTCGACGTCGTTGCGTGGCAGGGCAACCACGTTCCGTGCACGTACGATCTGTCGCTGTTCAACGCGATGGGCTCGGTCACGTTCGATCACCCGGATCCCTCGATTCTCACCGTGCTCACGGCGCCGCTCGACGATCGCGGTCGCGCGGTGGTGGACTTCGTCGTGTTCCCGGGGCGCTGGGACGTCGCCGAGCACAGCTTTCGTCCGCCCTACATGCATCGAAACGCCGCGACCGAGATCAATGGCGTCGTGCGCACGCCGTCCCCGGAACATGGGTACGGCGCAGGCTGCACGTTTGTCTCGCCGCTGCTGACCGCGCACGGGATTTCAACTTCGTCGTACGACACCGTGTTGTCCGCGCCCGACTCGGTCGCCGAGGGTCCGCGCCGGTTGCCGGACGAGTCGCTGTGGATCATGTTCGAATCCGCGCTGCCGTTTCGCACGACGGCATGGGCGCAGGCGACGCCGACGCTCGACCGTGAGTTTCTGACGCTCTTTGCCGGAATGAAGAAGCGGTTCGATCCAACGCGACGGTGAGCGCTCGCGGTCGACATTGTGGCCAATGAAGTCTCGCCGTTGACGGTCCGTCCGTCTTTGCGCACTGTTCTGCCCGTGAAGCGCTCCCGTGATTTCTCGTGGATGGTCTTGCTATCTTGGATTGTCGTCGCGTGCCTCGCAGTGACGGGGTGTCGCGCGCGAGCCGATCGCGGCGCGCAGTGCGTCTTCAACGACGACTGCAGTGGAACGCTGGTGTGCGCGTCGCACACGTGCCGCGCGCAGTGCCGCGACGCACGCGACTGCCTCGCGATGGAGGCGTGTGTCCCGGGCGGCCCCGGAGGAAGCGCGGTGTGCTTGCCCCCCGGCCAAGCGGCGCCGTGCCGCCGCGACAGCGATTGTCTCGCGGTGCAGCCGGCCGGAACGCTTCGATGCGCCGTCGACGGACTGTGCCGGGTCGAGTGTCGGACGGACTACGATTGCCAGCGGTTCGGCGCGCGGTCGATGTGCAGCGCCGCGGGCATGTGCACCGCTCCCGATCAGGACGCGTCGGCCGACGCTTCGATGGACGCGGCCGACGTCGCAGGGGATGTCGCGACCGATGTCACGACAGATCTCGTCGCTGACGCCCCCGCCGATGCCCCGGTCTCGGACGCGCCGGACGTTTCGACGCTTCGGACGCCACCCACGGTGAGGTGGGCGATCGCGATGAACATCGCAGGGACGACGTACTTCGAGTCGCGCATGCCGGGCCTCGCGGTGGACTCCGCGGGCGCAGTCGTGCTCGCGCAGGGATTCCGAGGAACCGCCGATTTTGGCGGCGCACCGATCTCGGGACCGGGCGCGACAAACGTCGCGGTGGCGAGCTTCACCTCAGCGGGCGCTTATCGTTTCGCGGAGGCACGCGGTGGCACGAGCAACCAGAGTGCAACGGCGGTCGCGCTCGATCGGATGGGCAACGCCGTCGTCGTCGGTGACTTCCTGACCGCGACGAATCTGGGAGGAACGATGCTCACGTCGATGGGCCGTTTCGACGGTTTCGTCGCGCAATACAGCGTGGGCGCGACGAGCTTGACGCACACATGGTCCATTCGCTTCGGAACGGTGAACGACGACCGGGCGCTCGATGTCGCCGTGGACGACATGGGCAACGTATTCGTCGCGGGAACGACCGATGACACCGGTTCGCAGCGGTCGATCTTCGTCAGCAGCTTGAATCCGATGTCACGCCCAATTTGGTCGTCCACGTTCACACCCGTCTCGGGTGCGCGGTCCCAGAGCGGAAACGCCGTCGCCGTTGCACCGGACGGGAGCGTGTACCTCGCAGGTCAACTCAACGGGTCGGTGGACTTCGGCGGCGGGATGGTGTCGACCGCCGGCATCGACGGATTCATCGCCGCGTTCACTCGCGCCGGAGCGCACCGTTGGTCACGCGCGTACGGCGATTTCTTCTCGCAAACCATCAACGCCGCGGCGACGGATGGCGCGGGGAATGTGTACGTGACCGGCATCGCGGTGGGCGGGATCAACTTCGGCGGTGGCGCGCTGCGCAACGTGGGGATGTCCGACGGTTTCCTCGCCGCGCTCGGACCCGACGGCAGCCATCGCTGGTCGCTGAGTTTTGGCGGCGGAATGACCGACCAGGGGCTCGCCGTCGCGACCGACTCGGCGCGGAACGTCTACGTGTGTGGTTCGTTCCAACAGACGATGACCATTGCAGACACGATGCTGAGCGCCTCGCCCGCGGGCGACTCCGACGCGTTCGTCGCCAGCTACACCGGCGACGGCCGACCACGGTGGGCCGTACGGTTCGGCGGCGCAGGACGCGACTTCTGCGGCGCAATCGCAGTGAGCCCCACAGGCGATGTCGTCATCGGCGGCGCATTCGAGCAACTGGTCTCGTTTGGCGGCACGAACTTGAACGCCACGCTGGGCGACGTCTTCGTCGCGTCGTTGATGCAGCACTAGCTTCGATCCGCCCCGCCCGTGCGAAAGGATGTAAGCGCGAAACTTCTGGCGCGTTCCCCCGTCAGATGCCGGGCCGGTCGCGCGCGGGGTGCCCGTTTCCTCCAATGACCTTCGTGCGTGCTGGGTCCTACGCGCGGTCGGTCCGGCATTGATGGAGGTCGCATGCGAACACGATGGTTGGGGTCGCTCGTCACGCTGGCAGCTTGCGCGGGAGGTGCACGCGAAACCGTGCACGCGTTGCGCGTCGATCCCGGCACGGCCCCGCGCGTGCAACCTCGGGCGAGCGTTGCGCCTCGAGACGAAGCGCCGACGCTGGTGACGGTGCGCGGGCGCCGCGGAGCCTCCACGGACGCGAGCTCCTATGCCTCACCTCCGAGCGCTTCGCCCGCATCCGGCGGGTACTTCGTGCGGTCCACGGCAGCGCCCACGGGCGGCTCGGTCGCGATGGACTCCGATCGCGGCGGTGCGGCTGGCACCACACGCAGTGGGTCCTACGCGTCCGGCAGTGGGTCAGCGGGAACGAGCGCGTCATCGAGTTCGAGCGTTGGGATGACTCCGTCCTCGGTGTCGCCCTCGCCGGCACGCCAGTCGTTCGAGTACCGACCCCGCGCGCCCGCGGCCGTGAGCGGAATGCGCCGATCGGTCAGTAGTGCAACCGCGCCACGCGTCGCGGCCAACCACGCCTCCGCACGCCCCGCGACGACTGTAGTGCCGAGTGCCGGTGGAGCCGGTGCGAGCGTCGAAGCAATCGATGGCGTCGCGGATGTCGTCGCCGAGGCGCCCGCAGTGGTCGTCGTCGAACAACAGGTGCCGGCGGCGGGCCGGCTCACAGCGGCGTCCGTGGGCGACGCCGATCGTCGCGATGCGTACCTCGATTACCTCGCGCGCCATGACGCCGAACGCGAGTCGCTCGGTCTCGACATGTCGCGGCGTGTGCGTTTTCGTGTCGTCGATGCGACCAATCACCCCGTGAACGATGCACACGTCAGTGTGTCCGGCGCCGGCGTGCAGTTCGACGGTCGCACGCACGCGGACGGCTCATGGGACTTCTTCCCGTCGATCGTTGCGCCGCAAGCGAGTGGCGCGCTCACCGTGCGCGCAGATCTCGAGGGCCACGGCAATGCGGCAACCGTGGTCATGCCGAGCGCGGGTGACCTGAACGCAACCGTCGTGATGATGCTCCCGGCGATCGTCGCACCAACGCCTCCCGCACTCGATCTTGCGTTTGCCATCGACGTGACCGGCTCGATGAGCGACGAGCTTCGGTACGTCAACGGCGAGATCGAAAACATCGTGCATCGGGTCGAGGCCGAAGCGCAGGGCGTGCGCGTGCGTGTGTCGTCGACGTTCTATCGCGATCGAGTGGACGCATTCGTCGTTCAGCAGATTCCCTTCACGGCGAACGTGCCGGGGTTCGCGCAGGCGATGCTCGGCGTGAACGCATCGGGCGGCGGTGACTATCCCGAGGACATGAACGCGGGTCTCGAAGCGGCGATGACCCGTCTCGCGTGGAGCGACGGTCACGCGGTGCGCGTTCTCGTGGTGATCGCGGACGCACCGCCCCAGCCGTACGCGGACGAGCAGTTCAACTACCGCCAGACGATGATCGACGCTTCGCGTCGGGGCATTCGCATTCTGCCCGTGGCGGCGAGCGGCGCCGATCGCTCCGTCGAGTATCTGTTTCGCGCGATGGGCGCATTCACGTCGACGCCGTACGTCTACCTCACCGACGACTCCGGCGTCGGAAACGCGCACATGGAAGCCGACACCGATCGCGTGGGCGTCGAGCGTTTCAACGACATGCTCGTACGGATGATCTCGTCGGACCTGCGCGGCCAGGGCATGCACGAACCCGGCGCGCTCGGCCCGCAAACGGGCTGAGTGACCGTTCGCGCGAACTCAGGATTGACACCGCGCGCGCCGCCGTAGACCTTCCGCGCATGTCCGCGCTCGTCCGAACGTCGCTGTGCGCGGCGCTCCTTCTCGGCACGCTTGCTTCGTGTCGACGCGGCCGGCATGCGTCCCACGACCGAACGGGCGTCGGTCCGCTGCGGGTCGTGAGCGAGCATCTCGAACCGGACCCGGGCGACGCGGGTCTCCCGCTCGCGACGAGCGGTACACTTCGCTACGAAGTCGCCATCGACGGCGCCATGGACGAGGGCGAGCGATTCACGGTGCGTTGGTTGTGCGAGCAGTGCGCGGGAGTCGACGGCGGAAACGTGCCCATCGATTCGGCAGCGGTGACGCTTTCGCGCGCAATTCTCGCGTCGCGTCCGGTCGTCGTCGCAGGGCAATTGTCACGTCCCGAAACCGGCTGGGTCGCCGGCACGTACCGCGTCGAAGCACTGCGCGGGTCGACGTTGTTTCAGTCACGTCGGTTCGCTATGGTCGCGACCGATTCGGTCGAGCACGACTGAGTCAGCCCGGCGGCGGCCAGTCACAGAGGTGCGCATCCGTGCAGACCAGTCGAACCGGCATCGTCGTGCAGCAGTCCGCCGTCACGCTGCACATTCCGCCGCGCATCGTGCACGTGCGGGGGGGGCGACAGACTCGCATGCCGGTTGCATCGGCTTCGCAATTTCCTCCGCAGCACTGGCCGCTTTCCGTACAAGCCATGCCGTTGTTGCGACACGGCGGCGGCGCCCAGTACGCAGAGAGATTCGGTGCGTCGGCGCGCTGGCCTGGAAGCCAATAGGCAACCTCCGACGGATCCGTCCGACCGTCGGGACGACGGCGAACGGCGGCGACCCAGAGCTGATTTCGCGTTCCCGCGGGAACGCCGGAAGCGGCGTTGCCGTACGCGCGGCGTGACGAGAACAGCAACCAGAAGTAGCCACCCGTGTCGTACGGCGAGAAGTGCGGCCGATAGCTATCGACCGTGGGGCCGATCGCGCGGTCGAGACGCGTGGGTCGCGTAGAGTCCCGCGCGATGAGATACAGCGCGCCTTCGCCGACGGACCGCGCGTTCTGTCCGTGTTGAAACGCAATCCACCGCGAGTCCGGCGACCACGTCGGGTGCCAGTCGCGCTGGCCGATCTCCCGCAGTTCAGGATCGCTTCCCGCATGAAGCGTTCGCGGTAGCCCGAACGAGTCGCCACTCGGCGCGACGATCAGGAGGTCGGCCGTGCCGCCCATCTCGCCGCCAGGACTCGCGTCGCGTCCTGTCACGAACGCGACGTACACGCCGTCGCGCGCCCACTCGGGATACACGCCGCCCGTCGGCAGGCCCGTCGCGGCGACCGGCATTCCCGTGGCCGAGTCGAGCAGGCGCAATCCCGACTCGATGATTCGCGTGCCGTCCGGGCTGTACGACCGTCCATCGATGAACTGCGCGACCGAGAATCGTTGCGTCGGCGGCGTCGTGGTCAGGTCGAAACCTCCGGCGTTGCTCATCAGTTGCGTGCCCTGATGAGAGACGGCGTGGCATCCGTGGCACGTCCCGACGGGCAGGGGGTCGCTCAATACGCCGGTCGCAGGATCGAGCCGAACGACGCGCGCGTTCGCGGCGCCCACAGGCAACTGCCAATAGTACACGGCGCCCGCGACGAGTCCGTCGACCGTGCGAATGGTCACCCTTGTCGACTCGAGTGCCGGCGACATCCCGCCCGGCGGGAGAACCGCGACGGTGATCGTCATCGGCGTACCCAAATCGCTCTCGGCTATGGCGCGCCACGCGTCGCTCGCGGGGACGTACGCGTCGCCGGTCGCCACGAGGCTCGCGGGCACGTACGCGTCGACCGTGGCGTGCGCACGGGCGAGCCGCACACGATACACGTCGTCCGGGCTCCGCGAGTGTCGCGCGGTCCACTGGATGTTCGGCGGAAACACGTTGCGCGGCATCACCGCGCCCTCGAGTGGATACGCGAGCGTCGGCGCGGTTGCGCCCGTCACGGCGGTCATCGCATCAAAGCGCATCGCCGCGTCCGCTGGCGCCCCGGGTGCGATCACGACTCGACGCACACGCACGGTGATCGTCGTTTGGGCCGTCACCGTGGGATCGTCGTCGGAAACCACGCGCACGGTCGTCGAACCGCCCACGCCCGCGGACGCAAATGCTCCCGTCGTGCTGTCGAGCGTGCCGAGATTCGGATCGGTCAGCGAGAAGCGCACTCGCCCGGCGGTCGCGATGGGCATGCCGCCCGAGGTCGTGCCCGTCGCGGTGAATGCGACGGTCGGTCGCGGCATCGCGTCGGTGGAGTCGAGCGTGGAGTCCTGCGGCGCGATCATCAGCGCGGCGATCGGCGGGCGCGGCGGCGGAACATCGGGCGGCGGAATGATCGGAACGTCCGTCAGCGGCGGCGAGTCGGGGCGATCGGACGCGTCGTCGGGCGGAACAACCGGGACGTCGTCGACCGGCGTACAGCGGCCTGCTGGGCACAGCGTGGGAGCGCTGCACGAGAGAAGTCCCACGGACGCACACAGGCACAGGAACCACGCGCCCAGTCGCGCGACGACTCTGTGCATCGAGACGGTCCGCACGACGTGAGCATCGCGCATCTTCGGGCACAGGTCGAACGGCTTGAATACGGCCGATCCGCGCGAGCACGTCCGCGGGTGCGCGCTACGGCGGCGACGCGCGCACTTCTGTCGCCCACGTGTATGACGTCGGCGCGGAACGAAACGAGATCGGCACGGGCCACAGGTTCGGACGACGGAAACGGACCGTGAGTTGATGCAGCGCGCCCGGCACGAACGAAACGTGATGGTGCAGATCCGGGCAACTCACGGCCGTCCAGAACCGCGGCGAAGGCGCTCGCCCAGAGACGACTCGCACGGTGTCGTACTGCATCAGCACCACCGTGTGCACGCGCCCGCACGCGCTGCCGCGCACGGGGTACGCAACGAGGCGGGCGACGACCACTCCCGTCGACGATCCCTGCGCATGCGCCACGCCGGTCCGGGTTGCCGGCAGCGCGGCGACGAGCGTCGCGGCCAAGGAACCGACGACGAAGATTCGCGCGACCTGCACGACGAAGCGATTCCGCCGACCTGACGCGACGCTCATTCATTCAACGTACCGACAAGCACCGACCAGCGTCAACGCGTGCCTCCTCGATCGCGCAACGTGCGAGACTCGCGCCGCGGATGAACGCCACACGGAACGTCGTGCCCACGCGGATCGCCGGCGCACAACGGGTCGCGGCGGCAGCCCTGCTCGCCGACGCATTTTACGACGACCCGGGGTTTGTCTATTGCTTCGCCCCGGAACAATCGCGCCGCGCGCACCTCCAGTGGTTGTACGACCACCTCCTCGGAGTGAACATGCTGTTCGGCCACACCTACACGGCGACTCGAGACGCGGCCCCGGAGGCCCCGCTCGCGTGCGTCGCGTCGTGGCAACCGCCCGGTGTCGAAGCCGGCGCGCTCGCCATGATCCGCGGAGGAATGCTCGGCGTTCCGCTCCGCATGGGCGCGATCGCGACCAAGCGGTTGATCGAGTCCGCGCTGGTGATGTCCCGTGCGCGGCGCGACGTCGTCGGCAAACGTCCGTACTGGTACCTCGATGTATTCGCGGTTGCGCACGCGATGCACGGACAGGGCATCGGCCGTGCGATGTTGACGCGGCAGATCGACGATCTCGCGCGGATTTCGCGGCGACCGTACATGCTGTTCACCTCGAAGGAATCCAACGTCGCGTTCTATCGTGGCAGCGGGTTCCAGGAGGCGCGGGTCGACACGATCGGTGGTGCCAACGGCTATCGTCTGTGGTCGATGGTGCGCAACGCGACGGAGTAAACGCACGCCCGCGCGATCATGCAGTACGCTTCGCGCGTGGCACGCACCGTGTACTACGCCGCCGTGAGCCTCGACGGTTTCATCGCCGCGAACGACGGCGGTGTGTCGTGGCTCGACGCGTACAACTCGCCCGAGCTCGGATACGAACGCTTTCTCGCGGGCGTTGGTGCGGTCGTCCTCGGGCGAACGACCTACGAGCAGTCGCTCACATTCGGCCCGTGGCCTTACCCCGGGCGCCTGGGGCTCGTCGTCACGGAGCGTCCAATCGATTCTCTGCCCGAACAGACCCGCACGGTGACGGTCGCGGAACTCGCGGCGGCGCTCGACAATCTGCGGGCGCACGCGACGGGAGACGTCTGGATCGTCGGCGGCGGCCGCACCGCGCGCGCGTGTCTCGACGCCGGACGCGTCGATGAACTGGAGTTGTACACGATCCCGATCGCCCTGGGATCGGGCGTGCCGCTGCTCGCACCGAGCGATCGCTCCGTTCCACTCCAACTCCTGGCGACGCAGCGTTTCGCCAACGACGTGCAGATGTCACGGTACGCGGTCGAGCGCGGGTCGGTCGGCGTTCTGCCGACGAAATAGCCCGACCGTGTCAGCGACCCGGAACAGACTGAGCGTCGTGGCCGCCGAGGCCCGGGCGTGTACGCTCTGCGCGCCCCACCTACCTCACGCACCGAGGCCCGTCCTGCGCTGCGGTCCCCGCGCGCGCGTTGCGATCATCGGGCAGGCTCCGGGCGCAAAGGTTCACGAGTCGGGCATCCCGTGGGACGACGACTCGGGCGACCACTTGCGTGAATGGCTGAACGTAGACCGAGCGACGTTCGACGACGCCAACGCGTTCGCGATCCTGCCGATGGGCTTTTGCTGGCCCGGGCGGCGGAGCGGTGGCGATCTCCCGCCTCGACCCGAGTGCGCGCCCGCGTGGCACCCGCGACTGCTCGACGCGCTGCCCAACGTGAAACTCTTGCTGCTGGTCGGACAATACGCGCACGCGCGGTATCTCGGAGCGCGCCGAAAGTCGTCGTTGACCGAGACCGTCCGAGCCTTCGGTGAGTACCTTCCGGATCACATCCCGCTGCCGCATCCGAGCTGGCGGAGCAAGCTGTGGATGAAGAAGAACCCCTGGTTTGAAGACAATCTCCTGCCCGTGCTGCGATGTCGAGTCGCCGAAACGCTGAAGGCGTAGGTGGCCGCATGGCGCGGGTCCCAACCACGCGCGATGCGCGCCCCAACCGCGAGCGACGCGTCCGTGGCTCCGACTGCAGGACTCGAACCTGCGACCCGGCGGTTAACAGCCGCCTGCTCTACCAACTGAGCTAAGTCGGAATATTGGGGGGGGCCGGGGGTATGCATCGCGCATTTCCCCCTGTCAACCGCGCCCTCCGCTCGTTTCCCATCCCGGTTCCCGTCCCACTCCCGGACCCCGGTCCCATTCCCCCTCCCGGTCGCGGTCCCGGTCCCGGTCCACTTCGCGGTCCCGGTCCCAGTCCACTTCCCGGTCCCGGTCCCGGTCCCAGTCCCGCTCCCCTTCCCCTATCCGCCTTTCCGGCTTCCCCGTCCCCCTTCTTCACACTTCTTCACGCTCTGCCCTCTTCTCCCTTCACACTCCGTCGCCATTCTCTCCGCCATCGGACGACCGTCGCAGTCGACGCAGCGTCCGAGGAGGAACTCGCCATGATGGGATTTGTATTCGGTACCGTTTGTCTGATTGCGCTCGCCAAGATGGCGCGGCGCGGCTGGGGTCATCATCACGGCTGGGGCTACGGCCACGGCGGTGGGTGTGGTGATTCCAGTGGGTGCGGTTCGGGCTGGCGTGGACACCACGGGCACGGACGACACAGCTGGCACGATCGCGGCGGACCCGGTGCGGGTTCTTCGTGGGGCGGCGGCTTCGGCGCAAACGCCGAGAGCTTCATCCTGCGTCGTGTGTACGAGCGGCTCGAGACGACCCCGGGTCAAGAACGGGTGATCGCGGAAGCCGTGCGCGAAATGCGCGAGAACGGCGGCAAGTCGTTCGAGACGCTGCGCGCTTCGCGAGAGGACATCGCCCGCGCGATGAAGACGGAGAACTTCGACGAGACGGCCCTGGGCGAATCGATCGCGCGCCAGGACGAGGCCCTCGAGTCGCTACGCAAGACGGCCATCGGCGCGCTCGCACGAGTGCACGCGGCCCTCGAGCCCAAGCAGCGCGAGATCCTCGCGGACATGATTGCACGCGGACCGAGCGGTTTCGGTCGCGGCGGCTTCGGCAACCCCTGGAACGCGTAAAGGAGGCTCGACATGTTTTTTCGCAAAGCAACGATGGTTCTGTTGGGTCTCGGCGCAGTGGCGGGCTTCAGCCATGGCTTTCGATCGGTGCGCGAATGTCACTGGCGACACGAAGCCTGGCGGCACTCGCAGATGAGTGCACCGAGCGGCGGGTGCTCGGATCCCGGCCGTCAGGGTGGCTACTACACGGGCGGGTACTACCCGGGTGCCTACTCCATGCACCCCGGCTACGACCCGCGGTTCCACCCCGCGTTCGACCCGCGATTCGCACCGCCTGGATTCGACCCGCGATTCGCGCCTCCGCCGAACTCGCCCAACCCCCCGCAGCCATGACACGATCGCCCGCGTGGAACTCTGACCTCTCCGTCAGCGTCCACGCGGGCCTCTCCCCTTCCCCGGGCCCGGCGAACACAATCGCCCCGGCGCCCACCATGTCCCTCCGCGCACTGCTCATCGACGACGACGCACGCTTCTCGGAGCTGCTCGCAACGTACCTCCGCCAGAACGACGTCGCGGTCACGCACGCGGCCGACGGGGGACGCGGGCTCGCGGCGCTCGAGCAGGGCGCGTTCGACGTCGTGCTGTTGGACGTGATGATGCCGGGCATCGACGGACTCGAAGTGTGCCGTCGCATCCGCGCGAAGAACAACGTTCCGATCTTGATGCTCACCGCGCGCGGCGACGAAGCCGATCGAGTCGTCGGTCTTGAACTCGGCGCCGACGACTATCTCGCCAAGCCCTTCAGCCCGCGTGAACTGCTCGCACGCATCCGCGCGGTGCTCCGCCGAGCGATGCCGGATCCCGCGAAGGAGTTGCTTGTCGCCGGAGACATCACGCTCGACGTGACGTCGCGCGAAGTTCGTCGCGCAGGCAAGGTCGTGGACGTTACGGGCATCGAGTTCGATCTTCTTGCGGCCCTCGCGCGTCGTGCCGGGCGAGTGGTTCCGCGCGATGCGTTGCTCTCCCTCGCGGGACGCGACGACGTGACCGTCGGCGAGCGAACGGTGGACGTTCACATTTCGCATCTGCGCTCGAAGCTCGGCGACGACGCGAAACCTCCACGAGTCATCAAGACCGTACGCGGCGTGGGCTACGTCCTCGCGAAGGAGACCGACGCGTGAGACATCGTCGCGGCGGCCGCCACGGGTGGCACGGGCATCGCGGCCCGCACGGCCCAGGCCCGCACGGGCACGGTCCGCACGGTCACGTTCCGCCGTGGGCGCACGGTCGAACCTGGCGGCCCCGGATGCAGCGACGGTTGTTCTTCGCGTTCGGCGGCGCAATCGCGGTGACCGGACTCACGGTATTCGTATTGATGTCCGTGCTCGGCGTCGGGTCGAATTGGAACCAGCAAGGGCAGCGCATCGGTCGTTGGGTCGAAGGCCGATTCGCGCGGGTGTGGGATCAGCCGGCGGCACGCGACGATCTCGCGCGATCGATTTCGCAGGATCTCGACGTCGGCGTTCGTGTGCACGACGTCGCAGGCGTCACGATCGCGACGTACGGCAGCGACGATCGGTGCCGACACCCGTGGGTATTCCGCGTGCGCGATGCCAGCGGCCCGCGCGGCAGCGTCGATGTGTGCATGGAACGGCGCGGCTTCCGGATCCACCGAATGATCCTGACGCTGGTCATCGCGGGATTCGTGTTGTGGGGCCTCGCGGGGCGGTTCGCGCGTCGAATGACGCACCCGCTGATGGAGGTCACGCGAGTTGCGAACGAAATCGGCGCGGGGAATCTCGCGTCGCGCGCGAGGCTTCCGCACGGCGGCACGGACGAAGTCGCGCACCTTGCAGAGTCCATCAACGACATGGCGTCGCGAATCGAGCGGCAGCTCAAAGAGCAGCGCGAACTGCTCGCGGCCGTCTCACACGAACTTCGCACGCCGCTCGCGCGCATTCGGATCCTGCTCGAACTCGCGCGCGATGGCGTCGACGTGAAGACGCAACTCGACGAGATCGAGCGCGAGGTCGTGGAGATCGACGGTCTCGTCGGAGACTTGCTCGCGAACGCCCGGATCGATTTCGAATCCCTGCAACGCCGCGACGTCGATGCCGCGGAGACCGCCCACCGCGCCGTCGAGCGCAGCGGCGCAAACGGTGTGAAGGTCGCGGTCGAAGACGACGTGGGGAAGATCTCCGCAGATCCTACGCTCCTCGTTCGGGCAATGGTTGCGATGATCGACAACGCACGCAAGCACGGGGGCGACGTGATCGAATTGCGTGTCGTTCGCGCGGACCGTCACGCGGTCTTCGCCGTGGAAGACAACGGCCGCGGTTTCGCACCGGGCGACGAGGCACGCGTCTTCGAAGCTTTCTACCGCGGACGCGGCACCGACGAGCCGGGCGACGGTGGCGTCAAGGGCATCGGCATGGGCTTGTCCCTGGTCAAGCGCATCGCCGAAGCGCATCAGGGCCGCGCGTGGGCAGAGAATCGTGAGGGTGGCGGCGCACGCGTCGCGATCGCGCTGCCGGTCTGATACCATCCGGGCCCCCATGCCCTCCCCCAGTGCTCTGGTCCGATGGCTCGTGGCGGGCGCGTGCGTAACGGCACTTGCGCTGGGAGCGTCTCCCGCGTTCGCACAAGAGGTCGAAGACGACGTCGTCCTCGATGACGCATCGACCGACGATGTGGTGGACGACGTGGTCGACGACAACGACGTCTTCATCATGGACCCCGGGCCGGACGACATCGTCGACACGGACGCGGTTCCGCCCGCAGATTCGTCCAGCCCCGACTCGTCCGGGAGCGACGGTTCGGTTCCGTCCGACGCCACGGCTCCCGACGGCGGTTCGTGTCCTGCCGGTGCCCGCGGCTGCGCCCGCGCAGACATCTCGTATCGCCACCGCGCGGGAATTCCCGTCGAGTGGGACATCGACACGGGCTTCGTTCCCGCGGGTTCGCCGCTGCAGGTGCGGTTTCACACGGTGTTCGTCGGGCACACGGACGTGTCACTCGCCGGTGTGCTGGAGGGTTCGTGGCCGCGCGCAATGACACTTCGCGCGCTCGGCAACCGTGCGGGCGGCGCCATCGAATCCGACTTTGGTCTCGTCCTCGAGGCTCGCGTGCGCGTCCATCTGGACATCGGCATTCGCACGTTCGACTGGGAAGGCGCGATTCCGTACATCCCGATGGTCGACATTCGTGCGCGCGCGAATCGCACGTTCGATCCGTGGGCGTGGGACGGCGTGTCGATCATGGGCGCGACGATGCGCGCACACATTGCAGACGTCCCGATCACGACCGCCATCATTCCCATCCCGGGCATCGCGGGCGGCTTCAGCTTCGACGCGCAGTTGGAGTTGCAGACGAACTATCGCTCGACCCGCATCACGTTCGGCATGGACGCCGACCCGATCACCGCGATGATGGAACGCACGCTCGCGGTGTTCACCATGGGTTCCCGCGTGACGTATTCTCCACAGCTCGAGGGTCGCATCGCGTGGACCCCCGGCGTGCACGTGTATCCGTCGTTCTACGTCACGCTGCTCGGAAGTCGCTTCACGCTTGCGCTGCCCGATTTGCCCATCCGGCTTCCGGCCGTGAACAACGACGTACGGTTCAATCCGTCGCGCGCAACGCTGCTGCTTCCCGACGTGACTCGCATCGAGCGCGTGCGTGACTTCGGCAGTGTCACCGTGGGAACGACCGCGCGCGAAACCGTGCCGTTCGAGTCCGTGGGCGACGTGCCACTCTGGCTCGCGCCGCCCGCGATGGCACCCACGCCGTTCAGTTTCCCGCGTGCCGAATTCACCGTTGGGCCGCACATGACCGGCGATCTGCCCGTGGAGTTCATGCCAACCGCGCCCGGACCCTTCGAGCAGCGAGTGCTCGTCCAGACGAGCGATCCCGACTCGCCCGAAGTGACCCTCGTCCTACGCGGGACAGGAGTGATGGGTGTGGTGCCCCCGCCGGACGGAAGCATCCCGACCGACGGAACGCCTGGCGCGGACGGCGCCGCGTCCGGCGATGGATCTCGCGATGGCGGAACCGGTTCGCGCGCACCGGGGTGTGGATGTCGCACGGCAGGGGAATCCCACGGGTCCGCCGCGTTGTGGGCGATCGTCGGACTCGGCGGCCTCTTTGTCCGACGACGGCGATCGGTCCCGTCAACTCGCTGAGCGGGCCGAGCGCGCGCCGTCGACCGGGATCGCTTCGCTACCCGCCGCTCGCGGCGTCGATGCCACCGTCGGTTGGCGTCGAACAGTTCACGCCGCCGACATCAGCGTCGTCGCGGAGGCGGATCTTCCATCGCCCAAACTCGGGCAGCAGGATCCCCGTCACGAAGGAGATGACCATTCCGGTCTGCGCACGGAAGTAGTTCCGCACGCACGTCGTCGATCGGAAGTTGCTGACGAGGATGTCGATCTCGCGAGACATCGTCGTGTCGCTCATGTCGGAAACGAAGACTTCGGTGAACGCTCCGCCGTCGCCCGTCGCGACAGCGCGCACACGCACGTTGTTGATCCGCACGAGCACGCCCTCGAGCGCGACCGCGCGCGGTCCGGGAGTTCCCGTCGTTCCCGCGACGAGATCGGCCACCGTCACCATGGCCGCCGCAGGGGCTGCGCCGGTCCCCGTCCGGGTGAACGTCGTTGGCCCGAACAGTTGCGTCTGCGAGAAGTCGCGACACGTCCCCGAGTCCACGCCACTCGGTCCCGAGCAGAACTCGTCGTAGATCGAGTCGCCCACGATCGAGATCATGTCGCCCGGTGCGAGGTCGGCGGGAATGCGCCGTGCGGCGACGTCGAAGCACGAGCCCGCGTCCCCGAGGTTGATCAGCTCTTGCACTTGCACGCCCGAGAAGTCCGCCGCGCGCCCGTCGCCGATCCATGCCGCGAAGCGACAGCGCATCGACGAGTCACCGTTCGCGCTGCCAATCAGCAGCCGCGGCGTGAGCGCGACCATTCCCGATTGGTTGAGCGCGATGTGAGAGCCCTGCGGGGGATGCATCGAATCGGCGATGTCCTGCACCTGGCGAATGGTCACGTTCCGGGTTCCGCCCTCGCCGGCGGGAACGTCGTTGACGGTACCGTCGGTCATCACGAGGTCGTTCGACATCGGGCTGTCGCCCGTCGAGTCGCCTCCGCCGCCCATGTCTGCGCCGGTCTCCGTCGCGCCCTCGTCGGTCGGAGGATTCGTCATTCGGCATCCGAGCGATGTCTGTCCAGCGAACACCATCAGCGCGACCACAACGAAACGATTGGGGCTCATCGTCGTCCTCCAGACTTTCCTTCAAGCAGGCGAAAACTATGCAGACGCCGCCCGCCACCGCGACACGGGCGTCAGAGGGGTGGGGTTGTTGCACACATCTGGACACATCGCAAATTCGGGCTATAGATGCGGACTCGATCCCCGCAGCTTCGTTCAACTGCAGGACAAACCGACGATGCGCGCGTGCGTCGCGGGGTCTTGCGGAGTGAGCCGACGCGGCTGGCGAACGAATTGCACTAGAGACTCCGGCGAATTCTTGGCACCTGGGGGCGACAACATGACTCGACGATTGGCGGCAGTACTGATCGCAGCGCTCGTTTCGGGGGCCTGCGCCACGACCGACGCCCTGAGCTCGGTAGATCCTGGAGCGGGTTCGCTGGCGCAGGATGCCACGCGCACGGCGGCGAGTGCGGCGGTCGCGATCGTGGTCGACTCCGTGGGTTGCGTACTCGGTCGCACCGACGGCGCGCGATGCGCAGCGCTGGCGGCGATGGCGGGTGTCCCGGAAGCCGCGTTGCGTTCCGGCTCGCACATGGCGGTGGAAATGCTCTCCGAGCGGCTGATCGACGCCGCAAGGCACGAACAGATGCCGACGTCCGTTCGAGCCCACGTCGGCGAGTGGTTCGACCGCTCGATGTCCGCCGCACGCGAGGCAGGCGTGGCGCGCGCGGGAGCGCAGTGCCGCGCGATGTCGGCGTGCAGTCTCCGGGGCGGCGCGACGCTCGACCAGCTCGAAGAGTCGTTGCGGTTGGACGGGTCGGGCGTGCGGTCGCGAGAGAATCTCTCGCAGCTCTTCGCGTTCCGCGACTCGGCGGGCGAGCTGTCGGCCGACGTCGAGGCGCTGGCGTACGTGATCTTCGCGCACCGCGTCGAAACCGCGGGGATGGCCCGTCCGGAAGTGCGCGACGACGCGCTTGGCGCCGTCGAAATGTTGCTGCGAGATCTCCATCCGGATCGCGTGGTCACGAGCCGTCCGTCTGCAACGAGCGCCGGCGCTCACGAGCCGGACAATCAGATCGCGACGGCGATTGCCCGCGCGACGACCGAAATTCGCACCGCGCTGCAGAACGTCGCGCCCCGCGTGGGACCCGCATCGTTGCGCGCGATGGTCGACCACACGCGACTCGGTGCACCGCTCGCGCGACACGGATCGTAGCAACCCCGGGGCGATGCATTGGTCGCAACCGCCGGGCCGATGAATGGTCCCCGGGCCGATGAATGGTCCCCGGGCCGATGAATCGGCCGGCTGTGATTGACCGGGTCGCCTGCGCGACCCTTCCCAGGGGCGCGGTGTGGAGTTCGCTCAGTCACCCCACCGCGCGCACGGGGAGCCTCGCGAAGGCGAGG
>ORMF011984677.1_pt1 | contig 131834 bp, 125 predicted proteins | sample 1779871 | NCBI WGS metagenome assembly ORMF01 (sample SAMEA104232316, study PRJEB22302) | groundwater metagenome | biome: forest; feature: aquifer; material: groundwater | place: USA | collected 2011-08-07 | depth 5.4 m | reverse complement strand
CGGCCCCCGGCCCGCGCGGGGGGCGGCGGGCAGGTCTTCAAGGCGGGGGTGCGGGCGCGAGCCGATGAAGACCCGGTCCACGGCAATCTGCTCAATCGGCGTTCCCGGCTGCAAATCCATATATGCCAGCGCTTGTTCAGCAGCGCGGCGGTCGGCCTCCTGCCCGAAGCTCGTTAACTCCGGAACACGCGCGGTCACCGGCACCACCATCCCGGGATTCGTTCCCCAGGTAACGAACGGTGCCAGCGAAGCGGCATCGATCTCGACGACGCGGTCGTACTTCGCCCCCGGATCGGTGGCGAGAGTGCGCCAGGCTGCCACCGCGTCTTCCCAATCTTTTCCCTGCGGTGCAAAGCGCCGCCCTTGGACGTAGGAGAAACTTGTCTCGTCGGGCGCAATCATTCCGGCGCGGGCTCCGGCCTCGATGCTCATGTTGCAGAGCGTCATGCGGCCTTCCATCGAGAGTCCGCGGACCGCTTCGCCGCTGTATTCGATGACATGCCCGGTCGCACCGTCGGTCCCGATCTGGCCGATGATGCCCAGCGCCAGGTCCTTCGCCGTTACGCCTTCGGGCAACCTGGCGCGCACGTCAATCTGCATTGTCTTCGGCTTTTTCTGCGGCAGGCACTGCGTGGCCAGAACGTGTTCGACCTCCGACGTCCCAATACCGAAGGCCAGCGAGCCGAAAGCGCCGTGCGTCGAGGTATGGCTGTCGCCGCAGACAATGGTCATCCCCGGCTGCGTGATGCCCAGCTCCGGCCCTATCACGTGCACGATGCCCTGCTCGGGCGAGTCTATGTCGAACAAGGGAACGCCGAACTCGCGGCAGTTCTTTTGCAGCGCTTCGATCTGTTTCGCCGCGATGGGATCCGCAATCGGCAAACCACGCGGCGTGGTCGGGACGTTATGGTCCACGGTCGCCACCGTCCGCAGCGGCTGACGAACGCGCCGGCCGTTGGCGCGCAGGCCATCGAAGGCCTGCGGCGAAGTCACTTCGTGCACCAGGTGCAGGTCGATATAAAGAAGCGGCGATTGCCCTTCCGGCGACGTGACCAGATGGGCGTCCCAGACCTTCTCAAATAGCGTGCGATCTGACATGGATGATTCGATTGCAGAAGTCAGAAGGCAGATTGCAGAAGTAAAAACCTGACTGCCGGCTTGTGCGATCGCTGTGTTCAATCTGATTTTAACAAGCGGCGCACCCTGACAGGGCTTCTCTTGGATTTTGAGAGTGTGCAGCCTCCGGTTATCATCTAAAGGAACAAGAAAAAGGACAATTCTTACATGATTAACGGCAAGCGCATCGCCGTGGTGCTGCCCGCCTACAACGCGGAAAAAACGCTGGACGCTACGGTGCGGGAACTGCCCGATCTGGTGGATATCCGCATCCTGGTGGACGACCACAGCTCCGATCGCACCGTCGAAATCGCTCATCGGCTGGGATTGCAGTATTACGTCCACGACCGCAATTACGGCTACGGACGCAATCAGCAGACTTGTTACCGGGAAGCGCTGGCGGCGGGGGCCGACGTCGTCATCATGGTGCATCCCGACTATCAGTACACGCCCCTGCTCGTGACAGCGCTGGCCAGCATGGTGGCCTACGGCGTGTATGACGTAGTGCTGGCGTCGCGCATCATTGGCGGCACGGCGCTTCGCGGAGGCATGCCGACTTACAAATACATCGCCAACCGCCTGCTCACCGCGTTTGAAAACCTGTTCCTGGGGATCAAGCTCTCCGAGTATCACACCGGGTATCGCGCCTTCAGCCGCGAGGTGCTGACCCGCTTGCCGCTGCGCGAAAACAGCGATGACTTCGTCTTCGACAACCAGATGCTGGCGCAGTGCGTACATTTTGGCTACCGCATCGGCGAGGTATCGTGTCCGACGAAGTATTTCGAGGAAGCCTCCTCGATCAATTTCCGCCGGAGCGTGCAGTACGGGTTGGGGGTGATCGGGACGACTCTTCGCTTCGCCCTCGAGCGAGCGGGGATCGCGCACAGCGCCATTTTCAGCAAAGAAGGAAAGACGCTGGAAACCGGCGCCGAGGTTTACTACAACGGCGGCGTTCCAGCGTCCTCACCGAGAGGCTGAACGCGACCGCGCCTCAACCTATCCGGCACACCCGCACCGCCGAGTTTTCGTAAGCACACTCCAGCCCCGTCGGCCCGGGCTGCTCCACCACGATCCAGCTCACGCCGTACTTCTGCCGCAGCCGTTCAAAGTCCTCTTTCTGAAACTGCTTCCAATTCTTCTGATCCTCGACCTGCTCCAGCCACTTGACCGCGAGCGGCGGAAACATGGTGGACGCTCCCTTGTCCTTGACGGCGTCGGCCAACATGCTGCGCTGGGCGCGGGCGCGGAATCCGATTTCGTCTTCGCCGGGCAGATCCATGTGGCGGGGATCGAGCGCAAACAGCGCGTCGACTGGGGTGCTGGCGCGAATCCACTCAAAGGCCTGCGCCCACGGATTGCGTGGCTGTGCCCACGGCCATTCGATGTGAGCGCTGGCAGGAAACAACTGCCTCTGCGCCGAGTACATGCCGAGGCTTAGCGGAATAAACAGGACGAGCCAGCGCCAGGCGCGATCCTTCATTACGTTCTGGCCCAGCAACCCGCCTCCGGCCACTACCAGCAACATGTAGCACAGAGCGAGACAACGCAATGGCTGCAGCCGGGCCAAAGCCTCGAAGCGAGCCGGGAGGGAAAAAACCAGCGACGCGGCAAAAGCCACGAGCACGAACGGGACCATCGCACGCGAAACCAGCTCCAGCATGTGCATTCCCCGGCGCCGCGCCAGCCGAGCGAACCACCAGAACAAAAACACAGGGCCGATCAGCCCCAGCCATTCGTACCAATGCCAGCGCAGGATGTAGTGAGACGGCTGCCGCAGGGCGACCTCATGGTAAGCAGCGGGTGGGGGATCCAAGGTAATGCCAAAGGGAAGCAGCGTGGCGAACCCTAGAGCCCGAGGCTGGTAGCGGTCGAGCACCATCAGCCACATGCAAAACGCAATAACGAAGCTGGACATCAGCGGATGCACCGCGGCAGCGAAAACAAGCCACAACGCCGCCGCCACGTATCTGCGGCGCAACACTTCCGCTACTGCAAACAGGGCCGCGAACGCTGCCAGGTTCCGAGGATTCAGATACTGGTCGAAAATGTAGAGCGCGGTCCCGGCAACGGGCAGCGTCAGCAGCGTTGCCATCAGAGCCACCGCCGCCCAGCGCGCCCTTTCTTCCTCGAACAAAGCTGCCGCCAGACGCCACGTTCCCGCCAAAAAAAGATAGATAGAAGCGATCTGCCACAGGAATGCGACCCATGGCAGCGGCAGATGACTGACCCGCACCGAAGCGGCGATCAGATTCGGATACAGCGTGTGTCCCGCGTGCTGGCCGAAAAACTCTGCATTCGCCGGAAACAGGCTTGGATCCAGGATTTTCAGGACGCCGGGAACATAGATCTCCGCATCTTCGGCATAGGGATGGTAGCCATGGATCAGCAGCGCCAGCGCCGTCAATACCAGCAGGCCCGCCAACCGTTTCATGCTCAGAACGCGCCTCTCTCCGCGGCTGCCTCAGCGCGCGCCGCCAACCTTTGAGAACGCGAGGAGAATACCTGCCGCCGGAAGCCGGGGTCAATGCACCCTGCCGGACTTCGGCGAAAGCTTGCAGCCTCCCCCAACTCTCCGTAGCATCTAACTTCAGAGATGAATACGCCCCCCACAAGCAACGGTCGGGCCCACCTGGCGCTGGGCGAGATCTTCAGTTTTGCCTACGATACGTTCATCAGCAACAAGGTGCGGTTCGCCCTGACCGCGCTCGGCATGGTGATCGGAACTGCGTCTCTGATCCTGGTGACCACTATTGGCCTCACGGGCAAGCAGTACCTTCTGAACCAGATTCAGGCCATCGGCTCCAACTGGATCTATGCAGAATATGAAAGCGGCGGGCAGCGCATTACCAACACCGGCAACGACGCGCTGACCATTGATGACATGCTTGCGGTCCAGGCCCAGATTTCCGGCATCGCCGCCGCCTCGCCCGTAGTCCCCCTGAACGAGCGCGTGCCGGTCGGCAACGGGAAAGAGCGGGACCTGCAGATCATGGGCGTTTACCCGGAATACGCGCAGGTTCGTAACCTGGTCGTGCTCGCCGGGCGGTTCTTTGACAGGCAAGACTCGCAGGCCCACAACAAGGTCGGTCTCATCACACCCAAACTGGCCCTGCAACTCTACGGTTCGGAGCAGGCGTCACTGGGCCGGACGGTCAAGCTGAGCGGTCTGCCGTTCACCATTATCGGCATCTTCCGGGAGCGGGTGGACACTTTCGGGCAATCGGAAGTGAGCGATAACACGATGTTGATCCCCTACTCCGTGATCCGCTATTTCCAGGACACGCCCACGGTGAAGCAGATTTTCTTTTCGACCACCGACGCGTCGCTGGTGGTGCCCGTGACGGCCCAGATCCTGCGCGTGATTCAATCCCGGCACCGGCCGGAATCGGTGTACAAGGTCGAGAACCTGACGCAGCTGGTCGCAGTGGCCGACAAGACCGCGAACGCAATGACCATGGTTCTGCTGGCGGTGGCGCTGGTCGTGCTGCTGGTGAGCGGCATCGGCATCATGAACATCATGCTGGCCACCGTCAGCGCCCGCATCCGCGAGATCGGGATTCGCAAGGCCATCGGCGCTACCAATCGCGAGATTCGCTTTCAGTTTCTTTCCGAGGCCGTTCTGATCTCGCTCATCGGCGGCCTGATCGGCATTTTCATCGGACTCGCCATTCCCTTCTCCGTCCGCTTCTTCACCGAGTACCGCATTCCGATCTCGGGCCTGTCGGCCATCATTGCGATCGTGGTGTCGTCTTTAGTCGGCATTATTTTCGGCACCATTCCTGCCAGCCGAGCCGCCCAGCTCGATCCCGTCGAAAGCCTGCGCTACGAATAGCAGCGGTTAGACAGTAGCGCCGGCACCCTTCGACTTCGCTCAGGGCGAGCTCTTGCCGGCTGTCCCGAGGGCGCCTCGCCCTCGGCGGCCGGCGCTACATCCCTTTCGCACCTATCGCCCCACGATATCGCCCTTCAGGCCCGAGACCGCGCCCAGAACCTCAGTTTTCTCGCGCTCAGGAACCTTGAACTTGTCGAGCGTGGCGACCAGGTGCTTGACCGACGCATTCCAGTCATCCTCGGTAATGTTGAGGCCGGTATGTACGGTTTTCATGTCGCGTCCGGTGTAGGCGCAGGGACCGCCAGTGGCGTTGCAGAGAAAATCAATTACGTGCTGGCGGATTCTCTTCTGCGAGTCGGCACTCGTGCCCTTGAAAAAGCGCCCGATCTGCGGATCGGTGGACAGCCGACCGAGAAAGTCGTCGGTCACAGCGGCCAGTGCGTCATAGCCGCCGAGGCGTTTGTAGAGGCTCGGACCTTGAGCGCCTCCCTGCTCCGGGGGCATCGCGGCATAAGCCGGAGCCACCGAGGCAAAGGCGATCGCAAGAAGCAGCAACAAAGAGGAAATTCTGGGTTTCATTCTTTCTCTCTCCTGAAAATTGTTTTAACTGAACTTAACCGTTCGACAATAGTACGTCAGGCAAGGGGGAAATGGATTTCCGGTTGCAAACTTCGCTGGGGTCACGCACTTCTCTCGCGTATCCGGCGCTGCGCGCGTAAATGCGCCACGACCAGCCGGACGTCATTGAAGCTGACGAAAGGTGGTACGCCGGTCTTGATCTCCGTCAGCCGTTCAACCCCTACTTTGCCGCACGCGGCCTCGATATGCGCCTGAGCGCCCGGCGAAATCCACTCCGGATGCAGTTCCACCCGGCCGCTTTCGATCAGGTTCGCCACCGTGCAGACGATCGTCGAAACCTGGCGCTCCCGGGCACGGGCAATCTCTTCGAAGCTAGCGCCCTGGTTGAGAAGCGCAAGCGTTTGTTCGGCCGGGGACGGTTCCTTCGGTGCTTGCGCGACCGCGAGAGTTCCCTGGTCAAAGCTTCGTAGCACCTGAAGAATCTCGGCTCCATAGACATTGGCTTTCCGCTCCCCGATGCCGGGAACCTGCCGAAGTCCGGCTAACGTCGTCGGGCGCCGGCGGCACAATTCTTCGAGTGTGCTGTCGTGCAGCACGACGTAAGCGGGAACTTTCTGCTCGCGCGCCATGGTACGCCGCCACTCGCGCAGATACTCCGCCAGTCCCGGATCGTACTCGGCAAGCGCCGCCACGCGGGGCCGCCAACCCTCTGCCGCCGGCTGCGGGAAAGAAGTCTTTCGTTTCGGCGGGGGCACGCTCACCGGAATCTTTTTCTGCTCCGTCAGCCACTCCGGCACGGCGCCGCAGTTGTCGCAACTGGCGCAACGGTTCCACTTGGGTGTCTCTCCGAAGTGCACGCAGATCTGCCGGTGACGGCAGCTCCGCGAATCTACAAACCGGGCGATCACCCGTTTTCGCTCCCACGACCGCTCGCGCTCTGCCTCATCGGTAATCTTGCCGATGAAATATTCCAGCAGAACGTGGTCCTGTTTCTTCCAGAGCAGGACACAATCCGCCGGTCGCCCGTCCCGTCCCGCGCGTCCCGCCTCCTGGTAATACTGCTCAATCGACTTCGGTAGTGAGAGATGAATCACGGCGCGCACCGACGGCTTGTTGATGCCCAGGCCAAAAGCAATGGTGCCGACCAGCACGCGCACTTCGTCCGACATCCAGCGCTCCTGGTTCTGACGGCGCATCGGCGCCTCCATCTTGGCGTGATACGGAACCGCCCCGATGCCTTCTTCCTGGAGCCGCTCGACTGTTTCCTGCACGCGAGCAATGGTCGGTGCGTACACGATCACGCTGCCCTCGGTGTAATGCCGCAGCGCGCGCAGCAGCAGTTCCATTTGGGTGTAGGACTCGCATTCGCGCGTGATGTAGCGCAGATTCTCGCGGTGGAAACTGGCGATATAAAGGTCGGGATTGCGCAGCTGCAACTGTTTCAGGATGTCGTGGCGCACCTGCTTGGTCGCGCTCGCCGTGAAGCCGGCAATCGGCAGATCCGGAAAGCGCGTGCGCAGCCGGCTCAACTGGCGGTAGTCGGGCCGGAACTCGTGCCCCCACTCCGAGATACAGTGCGCCTCGTCGACCGCAAAAAATCCAATCGGAACCTGGCTCAGCCAGTCGAAAGTATCTTGCCGGGCCAGGCGCTCTGGCGAAAGATACAGCAGGCGATAGTCGCCTCGCTTGGCGTTCGCCATCACCCGGCCGCACTCGGATGACGTCTGGAAACTGTTTACGGCCGCCGCTGGAATCCCCATTTGTGCCAGTTGTGCCGCCTGGTCCTGCATGAGCGCGATCAGCGGAGAAACCACTATCGTCGTCTTGCCGGAAACCACCGCCGGAAGCTGGTAGCAGAGCGACTTGCCACCCCCAGTGGGCATGACCACGCAAGTATCGCGCCCCGCCAGCAGGCTGCGGATGATACTTTCCTGCTTGGGGCGGAATTCGTGGTAGCCCCAGTAGCGCCGCAGCGGGTCCAGGAGGTTGGGAGCTGGTTCCGGCATGGTGTCCGTCTCGTGCAGTATAGAAGAGTCTGACCGGGACTGGTCTGTGACTTGACCACCGTGGGATTGTGACGAATCGCGAGTAGGGGGACGCGCGAATGAGCAAATGAGAATCGGCGTCATCTCCGACACCCACGGCCTGCTGCGGCCCGAGGCCATGGCAGCTCTGCGCGGCTCCGACCGCATCCTGCATGCCGGAGACGTCGGCGATCCCGAGATCCTCGACCACCTGCGCGAACTCGCCCCCGTGACCGCCGTGCGCGGCAACGTGGATCGCGGGCCATGGGCGGCGGTCCTGTGCGAAACCGAGTTGGTTGAAGTCGCGGGCGTCTCGATCTACCTGCTCCACGACCTGGCTCAGCTCGACTTGAAGCCTGAAGCTGCCGGATTCCGCGTCGTCATCTACGGCCACAGCCATCAGCCGAAAATAGAAGAAAGAAACGGCGTCCTCTATTTCAACCCCGGCAGCGCAGGCCCGCGGCGTTTTCACTTGCTGGTCAGTCTGGGGAGGCTGGTGATTAAGCAAGGGAAAGTGCGGGCAGAGCCCGTAGAGCTTCAAGTTAGCGGGAAGTAACCGCTCGTGGCTCGCAGCTCGGAGCTCGCAGCCTGCTTCAAAACGAAAAGGCCGGCGCACGGCCGGCCTTTTCGCTGCCAACTTTTGGCGGACAAGAGTGTCCGCCCCACACAACCACACTTACTTCTTCGGGGCGATTGCGTCTTTCGCGGCCTTGGCCACGCGGAACTTCACGACGGTCTTGGCTTTGATCTGGATCGGTTCGCCGGTCTGCGGATTGCGTCCCATACGGGCCTTGCGATGCGCCTTCACCAGGCGGCCGAGGCCGGGGATGACGAACACGCCGTTCTTTTTGGTCTCTTTGATCGCGGTGTCAGCCAGGTGCTCGAGGAACGTTGCAGCGGTCTTGTTGTTGGTGCCGAGCTTCTCGGCCAGGTGACGTGTGAGTTGGGTCTTGGTCATACCAGAAGCCATGAGTCCTCCTTGGGGGACAGACGAGATTTTTCTTGTGGAACGACTGCATGTTATCGCATTCGCCTGTGGAAAAGTAGTGTTTTGTGCAGATTTTATGCGGTTTTTAGTGAGAGACCCCCAAAAAACCAGCCAAAAACGAAGCTTTTTCGGGCCAAAGCGTTCCAATTTGGATCAATCGCGCTCTGGAAACCGTTCTGGGATGCGGCTTTGAGCCCGGGGGATTGCAGAGGTCAGAGGTCAGATTGCAGAGGTGAAAACCAAACTCGGCTGCGAGCTGCGAGCCACGAGCTTCGAGCAACCAGTTCAGTAATGGCTCGGAGTTCGCGATTCCTAGCCGCGAAGCGGCGTCAGAATACAGCCCACGGCGTAAGCCGTGGGTGCAAGTGGGAACGAGGAAGCCCCAGCGGGGCGAAAGAGGAGTTCTCACGCACACTCTTCAGGGGCTGATCGGGAATCCGCCCCTGACTACGGTTACAGTCTCCTCCCACGCATCACTGTTACCGCTGACCCTTCGGCCAAAAACGCTGACACCGGTGTCCCACGCAAGACCGCTGCGATCTCCTTTCCATACAGCTCTTCGACCTCGCCCTCAAATTCCGCGCGACGAGCGGACCAGACTCTCCACGATGGATGGGTCACGCGATATTCAACGCACCCGCCGTCCGGTTGGGCGGCATAGCCCCAATAATGCTCGGTGATGAACTGTTCATGAGAGCCGTCGTTCGGTAGTTCCGCTTTGCCCTGTACCTCGAGCCCGAGCGCGCTCCAGCCGGTCCCGGTGCGCCAGCGGTACGCCACCGCCAGCCCGCTGTCGCCGGTCGAGCGAATCTCGTGCGCCATCGGCAAAGCTACGTAGTTTTCGTGGTAGAAAGTGCGCGCCACGAACGCAATCGCCCGGCGGGGAACAATCTCTTTTACAAAAACAACTCCTCTCCGGACTTCGTCGCCCACCCGGCGCCGCACGTAAAACCGCAGGTTCACTTCATCGAAGTTCGCGTGAAACGGAATTGTGAAACCGAAAATCCTGGTTTTCAGGAAACGAAATCCAACCAGGCTGGCAAAAACTTTCCCATTCCAGCGATCAAGCTCGGTTCCGGCCGGCACAAAGGAGCGAAGCAAACCGGGGTCCACTTCATAGTTCAGCATGGCGAGATGGCGCCATTCCGCGGTGAGAAAGACTGGGTCGGAGTCCACGTACGTAGGATGAATAGAAGAGCGTCCCGATTCAACAGAAAAATCCGTTTGGGACAAGCTCCTACGGGTCGTACACCGCGCTGCCCATGCCCGCTTTCTTGGCGGCGTCCTGCATCTCTTCGAGCTTTTTCTTCTGTTCCGCGAGCTGGATCTTCATTTGCTCTGCTTGCTGTTGCTTCTTCGCCTGATGCTGGTTGTACTGCACTCCGTTGTAGTAAGCGTTCGCTTCCACGAAACGAACCGACGAGCTCAGCTTGTCGATCTGCGCCTGCAGGTTGGCGATCGCGTTCTTCTGCGCCAGAATCAGGCTCTTCCACTGCTCGGCTGACTGGCCACTGGAGGGAACGCTTGCCGAGGAGACTGCCTCCATCTTTCCTTCGCTCTCACGCGGACCGGGGTTGACGTCCGAGCTCGCCGGAAGATCTTCGTTGGAGATGACTTTCTTGGCCGCGGCGCCCCTGGCCTTCTGCTTCTGACGGGTCTGCCGGGCCACATCTCCCAGCGACTGCCCGTAAGCCGCGCCCACCATCGCCAGCAACACCATCGGCACGACTATCGAAACTCGGCGCATAACGCCTCCCGGCATCCGCTCGCAAGCGAAGCCTTTGGCGATGTTAGCGGGAGGCCGCGATGCGGCCCTAATTACCTCTGTAACTGGCCTTTTGGGGCGTAAGAGTAGGTTCTTCCAGAAGTCCTAGCAGGGTGCCGAACAAGTCGATGTTGCACTTGATTTTGGGCGGCGCAGCGCTTCAGCGCTGCGATAACTGGCTTGTTTTGAATACCGGCTTTTAGCCGCCGAGGTCAAGATGCAGGTCGGAAAATGGTTTTTCAGCAACCTGCTAGCCTCCCGGCCATGTCAAGAACCTTCTTTGCCGGCATCCCACTCTCCCGCAAGTGCCGGATGCTAAGTGAATCATGCCGCTTGGCGAGCCGCTCGCCTGACGCATCGCGCACCAGTTCGCAGTGGAAATACTCTGGCGCAGGATAGTCGAGCGCCCGCATCAACAGGAGCTGCCGTGCCGTGGACTTCAGCAAGTCAGCGCCGCGCACCACTTCCGTAATCTGCATGGCCGCATCATCCACCACCACCGCCAGCTGGTAGGCGGGAACATCGTCGCGCCGCCACACCAGGAAGTCGCCGAAATCGCGTCCGGCAACGTAACGCTGCGGACCGAGATTCAGGTCGGTGAATGCAAGCTGGTCGCCGTCGGGCACGCGGAACCGCCAGTTCACGCCTGCTGGCTCGACAAACTGGGAAGCGTCGGTCCGCGCCCGGCAACGGCCGGGATAAATCGGTTCGTCGTCGGCATCGTTGGGCGCGCTCGCCGCCTGCGCCAGATCCTTGCGCGAACATGTGCAGGGATAGATGAAGCCAGCGGCGCGCAGCCGCCGCCAGGCTTCGAGATAGTGCTCCCGCCGCTCGCTCTGTGAATACGGACGGTGCGGGCCGCCGCAGTCCGGACCTTCACTCCAGCGAATGCCCAGCCACTGCAAATCCTCGATCATGGTGGCAGCAAACTCCGGCCGCGAACGCTGCGGATCGAGATCCTCGTTCCGAAGTATCAGCGTCCCCTGACGCTCGTTCGCCCGCTGCGCCGCGATCCAAAACGTGCGCGCATGTCCGATGTGCAGTAGCCCGGTGGGCGAAGGAGCAAGGCGCCCGCGGTAGCTCCCAGGTGCAAGCTTCACCTCTGCATTCTAGCCATGTGAGCTGTATCTGGCGGACCCCTCGGCACATGCCGAGGAAAACTCCGTGGCAACCCGAGCAGCGAGACTCGCCATACTCCAGCCCCCGGAGAGGGGCGGCATATGTTAGCGTTGCGCCGCCCAGAATCAGCTCCAACTCCGGATTATGCCGCCCGCAAATCAGCCACCTTCAAACCGGCTTGACAGGCTGGGGGCCGCGGAGTAAAACTCGGGGTAGTTCCCCAGGCACTCGACCTTCCCTTCGCGGTGCCACTCCCAACCAGAAAGCCCGGGCCCCAAATATCTTCAATCCTTTTGGAGGCACCATGTCTGAAAAATTAGAAAAAGAGAAAGTCCGTCGTATCTGTTTCGATCGGGTCATTCCCGAGAGCTACGCGCCTGCGCGCTCGATGGCGCAGCGGGCCGCAGTTTCACGTTACGCTGCCACCTTGCAAGCAAAAGCCGGACTCACTGCCAAAGACGTGTCTCCGCGGGCCAGTTTTGGCCAGCACGTGGCCAAGATTGAGAACCTGGGAGAGCTGGACGCGAACCATCCGATTACCGTCGCGAGGATGGCCATTATCGTCCAGAAGCAGTGGGACAATGGCCACACGCTGCGCTGCCGGTTTCTGGATGGAGACGACGTGCAGCGGCAGAAAGTCCAGGACAACGCGCGCAAGTGGGAAGACTACGCTAACCTCCAACTCAACTTTGGCGACGACCCCGATGCCGAGATCCGCATTTCGTTTCAGGCGGACTCGGGCTCCTGGTCGGCCATTGGCACCGACTGCCTGATCGCCGATTACTTCCCGCAGTACCAGCCGACGATGAACTTCGGCTGGCTGCGCGATGACACCGACGATCAGGAATACGAGCGGGTCGTGGTGCATGAATTCGGGCATGCGCTCGGATGCATCCACGAACATCAGTCACCCACCGAGCACCTGAAATGGAACCGGGAGGCGGTGTACGAGGCGTTCTCGGGGCCTCCGAACTACTGGAGCAAGGACGATATTGACCAGAACATTCTGGAGAAGTATTCGCCCAACGGGATCAGCGCGACGCGCTTTGACCGGAAGTCGATCATGCTGTATCAGTTCGACGGCTCGCTGTTCACGGACGGCAGGCCCACACCGCTGAATACTCACCTCTCAAAACATGACGAACACATGATTGCGCAGATGTATCCCAAGGCGGGTCATGCTGCCGTTGAAAGGATTGCATAGCACGGGAAGGCTCGCGGGTTGCTGGCGATCGGATCCGCGAGCCGGTTTCAGCAGGGGCTCTCCGGCTAGCGGTAGAGACGCGGCTCGCCGCGGCTCCTTTGCCGGGCCTCAGACGCGGCAAGCCGCGTCTCTACAAAAGCGTTGCGCCACCGACTTTTTCAGCAAACTGTGAAGGCGGGCCCTCGCGACAAACGACCTGACAGCGGCTGGGCAGCCGGCGCGGCGATGCTACGGTTTAGCGGACAGGAGTGTCCGCTCCACACGATCAGACCCCTACGGGCTGCTTCGCCCCCACCGGCACCGGGGTCAGCCAATGGTGGCGATCGGCCTTCTCGCCGCGGACGATGCCGTAGAACTCCTGCTGGATAGATTTGGTGATGGGGCCGACTACGCCTTTGCCTACGCTGATCTTGTCTACCGAGCGGATGGGCGTGACTTCGGCGGCGGTGCCGGTGAAGAAGACTTCGTCGGCGATGTAGAGCGATTCGCGGGGAATCTGCTGTTCGGCGATCTTGATGCCCAGATCGCGGGCGATCTGGAGGACGGAGTCGCGAGTGATGCCGGGCAACACGGAGTTTCCGAGCGGAGCGGTTTGCAGCACGCCGTTGCGGACAACGAACAGGTTCTCGCCGGAGCCTTCGCTGACGTAGCCGTTGACGTCGAGGGCGATCCCTTCAGCGTAGCCGTTGATGATGGCTTCCATCTTGATGAGCTGCGAGTTCATGTAATTCGCGCCGGCCTTGGCCATGGCGGGCAAGGTGTTGGGAGCAATGCGCGTCCAGGAAGAGATGCAGACGTCCACACCCTGGGCGGCGTCGGCGCCGAGATATTTGCCCCACGGGTAGTTGCAGATGTAGACCTCGGTGGGCGAGTTGAAGGGGTTGACGCCTGCTTCGCCGTAACCACGAAGTATGATGGGACGGATGTAGCAGGGCCACACGCCGTTACTCTTGAGGAGCTCGACCAGGCCGCGGATGATTTCGTCGCGGGTGAAGTCCACGTCAATACGATAGATTCGGGCGGAGTCGAGCAGCCGCTGAATGTGTTCCTGGGCGCGAAAGATGGCCGGACCGGTGGGCAGGGCGTAACAGCGGATTCCTTCGAAAACCGAGGAGCCGTAGTTCACGACGTGAGACATGACGTGCAGAGTGGCGTCGTCCCAGGGAATGAACTTGCCGTTGTGCCAGATTTTTTCCGTCTTCTGAATGGCCATGAAGGCTCCTTCGCTCACTCAATAAAGATTCGCGGAAGCGGCTGAGGGTTTCCGAAGCATCCGGTAAAAGTTTCGCTGGCGCCGAGGCGAGCGAGGGTAGAGCACATTCCTTGCCGAATTATAGCGTGCGGGCAGGCGGGGAGAAATGGCGGCGGGACAAAAAAGCAGCGGGCGGCGGGACGGAGACGAGGTGCGGGTTCCTGCTTCAGCGCCGGGTTGTGCAAGAAAACGTCAAAGGCGGCAGGCAGGAGTGCCTGCCCAACTCTTTCTTATCGAGTGGCGAAGAGATTGTTGGCAACCACGGCGCCTTCGACGCCGACCATCAGGCGCATGGCGATGCGTTCCGCTTTGTGGTGGTGTGTCTTGTGCAGAAGGTACACGGTGCCCAGGCCGGCGCCGAATCCCAAGGCAGATCCGGCGGCCTGTCCGCCAATGCCGTGTGTGACAAAGGGACGCATGATGGGATTGGCTTCGCGGTAGCCCCGGTCGAGCCCACGCTGAGTGGTGAAAGCGTCGGTGGCAACCAAGCCGGCGAGAATGCCGGTGTTCACCTTGGTTTCGAGTGTCCAAAAACGATGCTGGCTGGGCGCGGCGGGAAGCGAAGAAGTGGGCGCCACAAAGTTTTGTGCAGCCGCCGTGACGGTGAGTAGCAGAAGTGCGAGAAGGGCTTTCATTCTGTCTCCGGCCCCGATGGGGGAACAAGGTCAGCTTAGGGGAGTGGTACGCGCACGTACATGGCCCGATTCCGTAGGGGGAGTGGCCTGTTGGTAAGGGGAGACCAGCCCCCTGGTAACTGTGACTTCAGTTTTCGCGAGCGCCGACTGTTGATAAGAAGGCGGTTGGAGAGCGATGGCCAGGGGCCGATCCGCAACCGCCACTCGCCGGTAGGTGGCCGCCATTCGCCGAAAAGGGCAGGACACAGGGCCGGGATCCGACTATTTTCACGTCAGGACGGCAGAAGTCCTGGCAGGAGAATTAGCGATGACACAAAAAAATCAGCCGGAACGTTGGGAAGCGACACTACTTGCGGTTGCGATGGCAGTGGCGGGTGCGCCGTTCCTCTTTGATAAACTTGGAGCCCTCGTGCGGACCAGTATTCTTTCTGTTCCGGCGATTCTCCACTCGGCGCCCGTGCTGCTGGTGGCCGTGGGAGCAATCCTCCTGCTGGCAGACCGGGATGCAATGACAGCAGACCTCGGCAACCGCCGCCGGAAAGAGGGGGACCAACATGAGTTGTAAGGACAATGGCGTCGGCTCGGCGGCGGTGAGTGGGGGCGTGCTGATTGCCTTCGGGGTGCTGCTCCTGCTCAACCAGATGGGCCTCATCCATAACTGGTTCAATATCTGGGCGCTGGCCTTCTTTTTTGCGGGGCTGGTGAACGTCTTGCAGCCCGGCAAACCGCAGGGGCGCCCCTGGGGCTTCCTGCTGATGGCGTTCGGCGTGGTATTGGAACTGAACCAACTGGGCTACCTGCGAATCCGCTTTGAAACTTTCTGGCCAGTATTCGTGATTGCAGCGGGACTGATCCTGATTTGGCGTGCCTATCAGAAACCGCAGGAAAGCGGCGGCGTGCTCTCGCCCCACCTTAACGTGTTCGCCATTTGGGGCGGCGGAGAGTACCGGATCCGCGCCAAGAATTTCCGCGGCGGCGATCTGGTCGCGTTCATGGGCGGGTTTGATGTTGACCTGAGAGATGCGGATATCGAGGGCAGCGAGGCCGTCATCAACGTGAACTGTTTCATGGGCGGCGGTGTGATCCGCGTTCCAGAAACCTGGGCGGTGTCGATGCGCGTTGCCGCTTTCATGGGCGGACACAGCTTAAAAGCGCGAGAAGGCGCCCAGCCCACGAAGAGCCTGATCATCAAAGGTATGGCGATTATGGGTGGCGTTGAAGTCAGGAACTGAGGGCAGGGATGCATCCCATACTGGCTCGGCTTCGCCAATTAGGACTGTACCTGCTGGCATGGGTTCCGCTGGCCGGAATCCTGGTGTACCTGCTGGCACGGTCGGGCGACCTGAGTTGGATGGAGGCGGCGGCAGTGACTGTACCGCTTTGCCTGGTGTATGCCTTTCTATGCCTTACCGCCTGGTATCCATGCCGGGCAACGCCGCTGGAGCAATCCGGATTTCTCAAGCTGTTGCTCACGCACTTTACGGCGGCTGTCCTGCTCAGCTCCTTGTGGATCCAAATGGCGAAGGGGCTGGCGACCGGACTCACGCGCTGGGCGGGCTTCGCGGGACTGGACGAGCGCGCGACTAAATACCTTCCGCTGCTGTGGGTAACCGGAGTTCTGCTGTACGTGTTGTCGGTAACATTTCACTATGTGGTGCTGGCGGAGCAGGCATCCCGCGAGGCCCAGGAGCGCGCGCTCGAGGCCCGGGTTCTGGCGCGTGACGCAGAGTTGAAGGCGCTGCGAGCGCAAGTGAACCCCCACTTTCTGTTTAATTGCCTGCACTCCATCAGCGCTCTCACCAGCGTGGATGCGGCCAAGGCGCGCGAGATGTGCATCCTGCTGGCTGATTTTCTGCGCACTACGCTGCGGGTGGGCGGGCAGGAGACGATTACGATCCAGGAAGAACTGGCATTGATCCGCGGCTATCTGGCGATTGAGAAGGTGCGCTTCGGCTCGCGCGTGAAGATGGAAGAGCAAGTCGAAAACGATGCGATGGGACTGTTGCTGCCTCCGCTGTTGCTGCAACCGCTGGTGGAAAACGCGATTCGCCATGGCATCGCCAATTTGCCGGAGGGTGGAGTGATCGGACTGAGCGTTCAACGAAACCAGGGCTCGGTTTCGATTGTGGTGGAGAACAGCTTCGATCCGGATACGCCGTCTGCGCTGAAGACAGGCCTGGGACTCGACAATGTCCGGCGGCGTCTGCATGCACGCTATGGGGACGATGCCAGCGTTACGGTCGGCGCCGAGGGCAATCTCTTTTCGGTGAAGTTGAGGCTGCCTGCTCAGCAGAACGGAGACCGGACATGAGCGGCGGCGCCGAGCAAAAAATCCGCACGATTATCGTGGATGATGAGGAACTCGCCCGCAAGATGCTGCTGGAGTTTCTCGCGAGCCATCCGGAGATCGAGGTGGTGGCGGAGTGCGCGAATGGATTTGAGGCCGTTAAAGCGGTAAGCGAACTGAAGCCGGACCTTATCTTCCTCGACATTCAGATGCCCAAGCTCGATGGATTCGAGGTGCTGGAGTTGATCGGCACCGACCGGGCCATCGTGTTCGTAACGGCTTATGACGAGTATGCTCTACGGGCGTTCGAAATCCATGCAGTCGATTATCTTTTGAAGCCGTTCGCGGCGGACCGCTTTGAAACGGCGTTGCAACGCGCGAAACAGCGCCTGGGTGGGAAGCTGCCTGCTCCCGTCGAACTGTCGACCAGCGCCCGGCCACCGGCGCAATACCTGGAACGGATCGTAGTAAAGGATGGGACCCGCGTGTACGTGATTCCGGTGGCGAAGCTCGACTACGCGGAAGCGCAGGACGATTATGTCGCCCTGAGTACCGAGGGAAAGAAACACCTGAAACAGCAAACGATTTCCAGCCTGGAGAATGCTCTCGATCCGCAGCGTTTTCTCCGCATTCACCGCTCGTACATCGTGAACCTGGAGCGCGTCACGAAAATAGAGCCTTACAGCAAGGACAACTACGTCGTGGTCCTAGCCAGCGGGAACCAGCTTCCTGTCAGCCGAAGCGGTTATGCGCGATTGCGCGCGTTCCTGGAGCAGAAAACGCAGGCGGGTCCGCCTCGGTAGCGGGTCTTCCCTTCTCAGCGCACCGTAACCGATTGGGAAATTATTGTCTTCACTAGGTCGGCTCCCACGATCCGAAGTGGCGGGGCGAGACTAACGCTCCCTGGGAGCAGTCTCAATGGCGTTCCACGATGCGGTGGACTAGTGTCTCCAGATCTTCATCGGGCTCGAGGCAGGCTGGGCAGCGGTGGGAGAGGGTGTCGCGGCTACCGGAGCGGCGGGTTCGGTTTTCGCCGGAAGTTCATCGCCGCGGAAGAACTTGCCCTTGGCCACACGCATTTCGGGCATGGCGATGAAGGGCTTCGAATAGTCGTTATTCGCGTTCCAGAAAAGGAAACCGACGCCGCCTTTGTTCTTCGCGACTTCGATCTGGACTTCAACATACTTCGGCGAGTAAGTCTTCGTGCGCCACGCGAAGGCCTGTAGCCAGGGGCGAATTACCACGCCGCTGCCTTTGGTGATCAACATGAAGCGGTCCATGGATTCGCCAATGAAGTGCTCGGGGGCGTCGCCGGGACGGGCGATGCCGTCCATGCCGAAGAAGTGCGAGGGGTAGATCATGGGCGAGAGCACGTCACAGTGCTTCGCCATGGCCACGATATCCTGCCCGGTATGCGAAAGGTCCACGGGACGCTGCCAGGCCATGATGCCAAAAACATCGAGCGAGAACAGGGCGCCCGTGGGGTGAACTTCGGCATAGGTGCGCTTCAGGAAGTCTGCGATCACTTCCGAACGCTGCCATTTGGGGTGCTCCGTCTGGAAGTTGAAGCCGGCGTCTTTCTGGTCGCCTTCGGCGGGAAAACGCACGTAGTCAAACTGCACTTCGTCCACGCCGGACTGGGCGACGAATTTCGCCAGCGCGATGTCATATTCCTGCACCTTGGGATTGGACGGGTCGGTCCAGACCAGCTTGCCGTTTTCGCGCCAGGGCTGGCCGGTGCGGCGGGATTTCACAGCCAGTTCGGGATGAGTCTTCACGAGGTGCTCATCGCGGAAGATCGCAATCCGGGCGATGGCGTGCATGTTCTGCGAATGCAGGAAATGGGTGAACTTCGGCAGATCGTGAAGGTAGTGCTTCTGGCCGCTGGCCAGGGGGTGATCGAAGGCGATGTTGACGATGCCATCGCTGTCCTTGATGTCAAACACGACTGCGTTGCCGCCGACTTCACGCCAGCGGCGAATGATGCGCACACCGCGATCGCTGCCGGCCATCACGCCGGTCAGGTAGATGGCACGCACTTCGAAATCCTTGGGAACGGCGACGGTTTTCTCTACAATCGGCGCGTCGAGCATGCCGGGGATGATCAGCTGCTCACCCGGCTTGAGGAAGGTTCCCTGGCGGCCGCCGTTCGCCTGGCGGATGGCTTCGGCGAGTTCGCTCGAAGTCAAGTAGCTGGTCTTCCTTAGATACTGGCGCGCAACCGAGGGAATGCTGTCTCCGCGTCGAGCTTCGTGCAGAACCGATCCGGGAGGCGCGATTACGGGTACGGTCTCCGGGGCTTGCGGGGGTTTCTTGGCGGTTTGATTCCTGACTGAAATCAGGTGCAGGGCGTGGGGATTCTGCACCGCAAAAACCGGCGAAGAGAAGCCTGCCAGAGTAAAGGGGAATGCGAGGGCGACCAGGACGCGCGCCGAAAGTCGGGACAATGTTTTTCTCCGGAAAAGAAGCTCTCGTTAGCGTAGGATGAGCGGTTTTGGCGTGCCAGTTACGGCAGGTCAAGCCGGTCCGGGGCTTACGGACAGCGGCAAAGGTAAGTGGCCGTGGGGGCGCGAGGGAAATTCCCGCTGTCTGCAAAGAATTTCCCTTCAGAGGGATAGCGGGCAGCCGGGGGTATGTCTCCCGATACCGGCTAGCCGCATCTAAAACGCTAAGGAAGAGAGGAATAAGGGGTCCTGGGAGGATGGCTAGCCGTTTGCTCTGAGTAGGGGTGGGGCAGGATATGACCTGCCTTTCTCCTCAGGCAAAGTGGTGCAAAAATGTCCAGCGTCCCAGGTAGCCTACAGTTCCCCGAAAGAAAGAAGGGTCTCGACCCTATGAGAACGAACCTCGCAACCGTCCTCGATCCGACCCGTCGCAGCAACGACGCCCGTGACTTTGACAGTTCCCTGCGGCGCAAGATCGTCGGCCAGGACCAGGCGATCGAAAAGGTGGCGGAAATCTACCAGATGTTTCTGGCCGGGCTGAATCCGCCGAGCCGCCCGGTAGGGAACCTGCTGTTCCTGGGGCCGACCGGCTCCGGCAAGACGCGGGTAGTGGAAGCGATGGCCGAATCGCTATTCGGAGATGCGCGCGCCTGCATCAAGATCGATTGCGCGGAATTTCAGCACTCGCACGAGATTGCCAAGCTGATTGGCTCACCTCCGGGATACCTGGGACACCGCGAGACCCATCCGCTGCTCACGCAGGAAGCGCTGAATCAGTGGCACACGGAGAAGCTGAAGCTCTCCATCCTGTTGTTCGACGAAATCGAGAAGGCTTCCGACTCGCTCTGGCAACTGCTGCTCGGAATCCTGGACAAAGCGACGCTGACGCTGGGCGACAACCGGCGAGTGGACCTGTCGAGTTGCATCATCATCATGACTTCGAACCTGGGCGCCAGCGAAATGACCGGACTGGTGGACGGCGGATTGGGTTTCGCGCCGAAAGCGGTGCAGGTGGATGCGTCGCTCGATGAAAAGATCAACCGCACCGCGGTGGATGCGGCGCGGCGCAAGTTCACGCCCGAGTTCATGAACCGCATCGACAAGGTCGTGGTTTTCAAGACGCTGCGTCCGGAACACCTGGAACAGATCCTGGAGATTGAATTGGGCATGGTCCAGCAGCGGGTCTTGATGGCTGCGGGCGCCCACCAGTTCGTTTTCAACTGCACCCCCAAGGTAAAAGACTTCTTGCTGGCAGAAGGCACGGATCTGAAGTATGGAGCGCGCCACTTGAAACGGGCCATTGAGCGGCACATCGTGTTTCCGCTGGCCAACCTGGTCGCGACCGGGCAGGTAAAGCTGGGGGATTTCGTCCGGATCGATCTGCTGGGGGAGAGCAAGCTTACCTTCGTGAAGGAAGCGGAAGGCGCCATGGTTCCGGTACTGCTGGAACGTTATGGAGCGGCTGCGGGATCGCCGGCCGTGGCAGCGCGGGCGGTACGTCCGATTGCGCAGCGCAAGGAGTTTGGCGCGGGCGGACTGAACGAGAACAAGTAGGATTTGGAGTTGCTGGTAGGTAAAGGGACACCGTGCGCGGTGTCCTTTTTGTTTTGAGGGCTTCGGGCAGCGAGCCTCGAGCTGCGAGCAACCTCCCTGAGTTTCTGCACAGCGGGGAAGGGCTGTAGTATGTCAACCACACCGGATGGCATCTAACAATACTGGAGTCTCGTATCTCGAGAGGCCGAGGAGCCTACTGAAATGAACCACCGTCCCCTTGAAGTTCGATTCATCGCGCTGGTGCTGACTCTCTGTCTGACGACACCGGGCTTGCTCGGGGCCCGCGTCCAGCCGTCGCACGGCTTCAACATGTTTTCCGCGCAGGAAGAGTTGCAGGCCGGACATCAGGCGGCACAACAGGTTCAAAAGCAACTGCCCGTGCTGCCGGACTCTAATCCGGTCGCGAAGTATGTGCAGAATCTTGGGGCGCAACTGGCGGCGCATGCTCCCGGCGAAAAATGGCCGTATAGCTTCCACGTGGTCAATCAGAAGGAGATCAACGCGTTTGCGCTGCCGGGCGGGCCGGTGTTCATCAACCTGGGAACGATTCAGGCGGCCGACAACGAGGCGCAGTTGGCGGGCGTGATGGCGCACGAGATTTCGCACGTGGTGCAGCGGCATGGCACGCGCGCGGCCAGCAAGCAGGTGGCGGCGCAACTTCCGCTCGCAGTACTGGGCGGACTCATGGGGCGCGGCGCGCTGTCACAGATGACGCAACTGGGGCTTTCGTTCGGCGTCGGGTCATATTTTCTGAAGAATTCGCGGCAGGCGGAAAAAGAAGCGGACCTGCTGGGCACCGACATCATGTATGACACGGGATACGATCCGCGTCAGATGGCAACTTTCTTTCGCAAGATCCAGTCGGAGGGCGGATCGCGGGCGCCCGAGTTCCTCAGCGATCACCCCGACCCGGGAAACCGCTTCGAGTATGTGTCGAAGGAGGCCAGTACTTTGCCGGCGAAGCGGTATCGCTCCGACAGCGGCGAGTTTCAAAGCGTCAAACAGATGGTCGCGGGAATGAAGCCGCTGACGGCGCAGCAGATCGCGGCGCAACAGAAAGGACAGGGCCAGGGCGAAGTGACGGGCGGCGCTGTAAGGCCGAGCGCGAATATGAAAACGCTCGAGCATGACCTGTTCCGCATTTCGTATCCGGAAAACTGGCGGGTGTACGGCGACCAGGCTTCTGCGGTGACGATCGCACCCGAGGGCGGGATTTCGCAGAATGCGATCGCGTACGGGGCGATGATCAACGTGTATCAGCCGGAAAATACCGGGGCCGGACTGGACACCAACACGCACGAGTTAATCGCGTCGCTGAAGCAGTCGAATCCGGACTTGCGGCTGGTTGGGCGGGATGAGGATATCCGGGTGAATGGAGTGTCGGGCAAGTCTGCCGACCTGATTGGGTCGTCGCCGATCAAGGATTCGCAAGGCTCGGTGACGCGCGAACGGGATTGGCTGATCACGTTTCCGCGGAAGGATGGGTCGCTGCTGTACGTGGTGTTTATTTCGCCGGACCGGGACTTCAGCCAGTTGCGGCCGACCTTTGAGCAGATGCTGAAGAGCTTGCGAGGAAAATAACTTTTGCGATTGCAGAGGGTAGAGGTAGAACCCCATTGCAGAAGGCAGAAGTCAGATTGCAGAAGTGAAAACCCAATGGCCCAGGTGAGAGATCAGATTGCCGAACTAAAACCGGCTTTGATTTTCACCCCTGCTATCTGACTTCTGACCTCTGCAATCTGCTGTACATCACCTTCGGTAACCTGTCGTAACCAACTGCTTCGTGCGATTCTCCAGGTGCGGTAAGCCGCATCGACCGCGGGCCCTCGGGCGCACTCCCACTCGGCCGCGGAACTCTTGAGAGGTTCAGACATGTTGCAGTCTCCGGAACCGAAGTATTCTCCAACGGCCCCCACGAACAGCTACACGCCAGTCAAGACGCCCGCCCCGCCCATGGAGCAGGCCACCATCGGACGCTCGCTGGTGATTAAGGGCGAAGTGAGCGGCGCCGAAGCGCTTTTCATCGACGGCCGCGTGGAAGGCACCCTTAGCTTTCCGGAAAACCGCGTTACCGTCGGCCGCAACGGGAACGTGGCGGCGAACGTCCACGCCAAAGAACTGGTCATCATGGGCAAGGTTCAGGGCAACGTGGAGTGCTCCGATCGTTTGGATATCCGCAGCGAGGGTTCGCTCACCGGCGATGTGATCACGCATCGCTTCAGCGTGGAAGAAGGCGCGATCCTCAAGGGCGGAGTCGAGGTGCGCACGCCGGAAAAGAAGGCCCAACCGCAGAACCAGGCGAAGCACGAGGCGCAGAAGCCGGAACCGCCCAAGACGATGGCCGCGACCGCGGGCGGCGCGTAAACGAAAACAATTTCAAGTAACACAACGAGAGGGACGGGCCGGGTGCCCGTCCCTCTATCATTTTGGTGGAAAGCGGCGAGCTACGAACCGCGCCGTAGAGACGGGGCTTGCCCCGTCTCATGCCGCTACCCTTAAGACGCGGCAAGCCGCGTCTCTACACGAACCATCCCCAGAACCTTATTTTTTCGATTTGAAGTCGAGTGAAGCGGAGTTCATGCAGTAGCGGAGCCCGGTCGGCTTGGGGCCGTCGGGAAAGACGTGGCCGAGATGAGCGTCGCAGTGGGCGCACCGGGCCTCGGTACGAGTCATGCCGTAGGCGCGGTCGTTGTGTTCGCTGACGTTCTGCTTGTCGGCGGGCGCAAAGAAACTGGGCCACCCGGTGCCGGACTCAAACTTTGTTCCTGACTCGAACAGCGGCGCGCCACAGCCGACGCAGTGATACATCCCGTCTTCGTGGTTGTTCCAGTACTGGCCGCTGAAGGCGCGCTCGGTTCCGGCTTCCCGCGTCACGTGGTACTGCTCGGGAGTAAGTTGCTGGCGCCATTCGGCTTCGGTCTTGGCGATCTTTTCGGTCAGTTTTTCAGGCATATTTCTCTCCCCACATAGGATGCGGGAAGGGCAAGAAAGTGGCAAGCGGCCCATGCTCGCTCTGTGGAGAGACGCGGCTTGCCGCGGCTTCCGCGAGAGAAGACGGGGCAAGCCCCGTCTCTACGGTGCTTGAATATTAGTTTTTCGCGGACGGAACTTCGCGGACGGTTGGGTTGGTCACGCACTTGCCACTCGCCCGCATGCCGATGGCGCAATTGCGGCCAGCTTGCTTAGCCTCATACAGGGCGCGGTCGGCGAGGCCGAGCACTTCGCAGTAGGAAAAGGCGCCGGGCTTGCTAGTAAGCCAGGGAAAGGCCGCCCAGCCGACGGAGCAGGTCAGGGGAACAAGGTCGCCGCGGTCTCCAGCGGAAAACGGACGGCTGGAGATGGCGGACAGAAGCCGGTTGGCTAGAGTATCGCCATCGGCGCGGTCGGTATAACGCGATATCACCAGGAACTCCTCGCCTCCCCAGCGCACGAGAACATCGGAGAGCCGGATGGCGGAACTGATGCGCCGCGCCATCTCGACAAGAACTTTGTCGCCGGCATCGTGACCATAGCGGTCATTGACGTTCTTGAAATGGTCCGCGTCGATCAAGTAAAAAATCAGGTCGCGACGGGACTCGTCCCGGTTGTCGGCAAAGCAGCGGAGCACATGGCTGACATCAGCCTCAATGGTGGAGTCAAAGAAGCGGCGGTTGCGGCAGCCGGTGAGGGGATCGGTGAGAGAGGCTTCATGCAAGATGTGATTGGTCTTGGCGAGTTCCTCCCCAAGCCCCTCCTGCTTCAAGAAGATCAGGCAGCCCATGATGGTGATCGTGCCCAGCGCCACCAGCACGCGGAACTTCGTGATTTCTGGCGGTGTTCCCGGGCTCATCAGGCTCCAGGCTGCGAGTGCCGGAATCGAGAGCATGGCGGCCATGGCAACCTTCGTCATCCAACGGCCCGCTTTTTCGTCGGGGTGCTCCTCGGAACTTGCTTCCGGCCCCAATCCCCTGCCCAGTAGCGCTGCGATGGCGAACCAGGCGATGGACGCATCAATCAGGACGTCGTGCCAGCTGCCGGGATAGTAAGCGTTCGCGTCGATGGCACGGTTAGCAAGGTAGGCGGAGCCGGCGCTCAGGGCTTGCGCTCCCAGCAAATTGCCGTAGAAGCGCTTCCACTTCCCGGAACTGTCGCGCCAGAGAAGGGCGAGCAATCCGAACAAGACCAGATCCTGGGCCAGCAAGAGCGTGTTGTAGCTCGGTCCGTAGCGGACTTCATCGGGAACCACGTACTGCCACGGAGTCACGAAGAAGAAGTAAAGGAAGAGCCACCAGAGAACCAGCAGAGGGAGATCGAGGAAACTGAGCGGTGCGTTGTCGTTCGAGCGGCGGTCGGGGCGCAGCAGTAGTCCTGCCAGCATCGGGACGCCGGCCAGAAACAGGAAAATATCGCCCACGAACACACTGGGCACTTCCTGGTGTAGGGCCACTCCGTAGTACATCCACAGCGCAGTCGTGACCGAGAGAATTCCCCAGCAGGCGGACTGGAGATTCCAGAAGATCCTGGTCTTGCCGGTGGAACTGCGGGCGTTCAGGAAGAACACCAGCGACGCTGAAACGTGCAGCGCCAGGTCAATGGCTTCGGACGCTACCGTGAGGGCAGACCCTTTGGGGACGAGGAACGCCACTGCCGCCTGAAGCAGCGACAAGACCACCACGACAGCGCCCCAAAACTTCAGATTCCTCGGCACCAAACTCCGTTCCTATCCACGACTCGATTGGCTCTCTGTGCCCTCCACAGTCCCGCAACGAGAGGAGGCGCCCTAGCCGAGACAAACCTCAGTGCCCACGATAGCGAAAAGGCCAGAAGGTCCCAAAGTTACTCAAGTTTTCGGGGATGGTTGAGGAAGGCAGGCGGGCATGTTGGGCCGGCCGCGTCAGATCTCGATGATCATGTCCTCCAGACGCGTTGGGTAGGAGTTGATGATTTCCCCTTTGTCTTTGCGGACGATGACCGTATCGGAGTGGCGGAAGCCGCCCCAGTCGGGGTCATAGACGCCGGGTTCGCAACTGAAGGTCATCCCCTGCTTCAGGACAGTCTTGTCACCCTCTGCAATCCAGGGAGGCTCGTGCCCTTCGAGGCCAATGCCGTGGCCGGTGCGGTGTTTGAGGAATTTCTCGAATCCAGCCTTGCGGATCTGGTCGAGACTCTTCTGGTCGACTTCTTCGGCGACGGATCCTTCCTTCAGATTGTCCACTCCGGTGTCATGCGCGGCGAGCATGGCGTCGAAGAGACGCTTGGCGTAATCGGTTGGCTTGCCGATGGAGAATGAGCGCTCACACTCAACGGCGTAACCGCCAGCCCGGACCGTGTAGCTCAAAATGAGAGCATCCCCTTTTTTCAGCCGATCCTTGCTGGGGACGGCGTGCGGAAAGGCAGAGCGCTTGCCGAAGGGGACAAGGCCGCCGAAGGGCGGATCGATGCCGATGCCGACCACTTCCTTCAGTTCAGCAGCCATCTTATCGGCGAGGGCGTCGGCGGCGGCTTTGAGGATCTGGTCTTCGGTAACGCTGCCGTGGCTCTGCACAAAAGCGCGGCCCGCCTGGATGGAATAATCGTTGAAATACATGCCACGGCGCATGATGTTCAGTTCGTCTTCGTCTTTGATCCAGCGCATGGTTTCGATCAGATCGCCGGCATCGACAACCTGTGCATGGGGGGCACCCAGTTTGATTTGCTCCCGGCGTCCCGGAGTGGCTTCTTCGATCCCGATGCGGCTTTTGCCGAAGCCCCGCTTGGCGACGCGTTCAAAAATCCAGCGGATGCGGTTCACCGGCCCGGGATAGTCGAAGTAGGACTCGTAGTCCTTAACCCACCACAACTTGACCTGGTCGGACTCCAGTTCAGGGATAAAGAGCGCGGGATCTCCCAACTTCGGAATAAGCACAGCGAGCGGGCGCTCGGTCGAAATGTGGAAGTAGCCGGTCGTGTAGATGACATTGGTTGCCTTGAGCAGAACGAGAGCGTCGAGCTTGCGGGTTGCCATTTGCTGCTGCACCTGGCCGATTTTGCGGCGATACCAGTCGGGCGGCAGGCGGTCGGGGAGATCGGCGCCCGGCAGGGCCGCGGAAATCTTCAAGGTGCGGGTGCGGCCGAACGACGAGACGCGCGAGGTCAGGGTTAGCGCGGCGGCTCCGGCCGCAGCGCGGAGGAAGGTACGGCGTCCGGCGGGGTCCATGGCAGCTCCAGATCAGGGATCGAAGGCCAAACATGTTAGCAAAGGAATGGGATCACTGTCCTGCGGAGGAAAACCGACCAAAACGGTGTGATAGGGCTCACAGATATTGTTGGGATCCTCCTGTTTCATCGATAAAGACACGAGCACCGAGATTCAGGCGGGAAGAGGAAAACGCGGAGCATACCCATGGGCGATCTGAGTCCACATTTTTCGAAAGCCGAACTTGCCTGTCCCTGCTGCGGGGAACTGAAAGTGGAAAAGCGCCTGCTTGACGCACTGGAGGACCTGCGCAGCCTGGCGGGCAAGCCGATCGTGATCCATGACGGGTATCGCTGTCCGAACCACAACCAGGAAGTGGGCGGAGTGACCGACAGCGAGCACACGCGCGGGATGGCCGCGGACGTGGACATTCCCGGCCTGTCGTTGCAGCAGATGTATGAGTTGGCGCTCCAGGTGCCGGAGTTTGTCGAGGGCGGAATCGGCGTCTACGACGGCGGATTTGTGCACGTGGATGTGCGTCTGCACTGCTCGCGCTGGGCACGGGTGCGGGGGCAGTATGTGGGCATTCAGCATCTGGTGCGAGAGCCGATGCTGCTGGCCAAGATGCAGACCAGTTCGCAATCGGGATAGCGCCAGACGGCAGCCCATCTGGACAACTAAACTCCTCCTCACTAAACTTCTGATTGTCAGCGATAATCCGCCTGGACCCGAACTCCGATGAAACTTGTAACCTTTGAACACGGCGCGCAGACTCGCATCGGCGCGCTCCATGCCAGCAATCAGATCGTGGACCTGCACATCGCCTGCGCGCTTTACCAGCGCGATGTCGAGGGCGAATCCATTTTCTACCGGCTGGCCGATGCGCTGGTTCCGCCCGACATGCGGGCGTTGTTCCGCGGCGGCGACAGCAGCCTGGAAGCCGCACGCAAAGCCTTCGACTACGTAGCTCACCTGAGAGCAGACACGCGCGGTCCGCGCGGCGAAGTGCTCGTGTATTCGCTCAGCGAGGTGAAGCTGAAAGCGCCCATTATTCCCAAGAAGTTCTTTCACACGGCCGGGAATTTCCGGGAACACCACGAAGAGGCGACCAAGGCGGGATTTTCGCATCCGGTGATGCCGTGGATTGTGTTTTTTCAGAACACCGACGCGATCATCGGACCCGATGAGGCGGTGATCTATCCAGAGCACCTGACGCAGGAACTGGATTACGAGCTGGAACTGGCGGTGGTTCTCAAGAAGGCTGGGAAGCACTTCACGCCGGAAGAGGCTTCGAGCTACATCGGCGGCTACGTGATTTTCAACGACATCACGGCGCGCGACATTCAGCGGCGGGAGATGAAGTCGGGAGTGTTCAGCTTTTGCAAGGGCATTGATACGTTCTGCCCGCTGGGGCCGTGGATCGTCACCGCTGACGAGATTCCCGATCCGCACAACCTGGCGATGGAACTGCGCGTGAATGGCGAGTCGCGGCAGCGCTCGCATTCGAGCAAGATGTCGGTGAAGATTCCGGAGATACTGTCGCACTATTCGCCCATGGGTTACAGCGCAGGAGATGTCGTATCGACGGGGACGGTTTCGGGCGTGGCGGCCTTTTCGGGGGATCCGAAAGCGTGGTATCTGAAGCCCGGTGACGTGATGGAGTGCGAAATCGAGAAGATCGGCGTGCTTCGGAATCCGGTAATCTCGTGGGAGAAGGCGTACGGGAAAAGCAGCGGTTAGTGGTTAGCGGTTGGACGCTGAGACTTTGGCTGTGCTGAGGGCAAAATCTACCACGGAGTCACGGAGAAAGGCTTGAAATGAAAAACCAAAACAAGCTCTTCTCCGTGTCTCCGTGCCTCCGTGGTAGGTGTTGGTTTTGAAGTCATGAGCACCGACTCGAAGATCTGGGTGAGTGAACTGAATGCCCGGCCGGAGGTGCGGGCGGCGTTTCCGAAGACGACGGTCCGTTTCTACGACACTACGCTCCGCGATGGCGAGCAGACCGTGGGCGTTGTCCTGTCGCCGCAGCAGAAACTGGAAATCGCGCTGAAGCTGGACGAACTTGGAATCGGCCGCATCGAAGCCGGCTTCCCGCGCGTTTCGCCGGAAGACGCGGAAGCGATCCAGCTCATGCAAAAGGCGGGAATCAAGACCGAGCTGTGGGGATTTTCGCGGGCGGTGAAGGCAGATGTAGACGAACTGGTCCGGCTGAACCTGCGCTACTCGGTGATTGAAGCGCCGACCAGTGACATTAAGCTGAAGGCTTATGGTATTGCTCGCGCAGAAGTCTTGCGCCGGATTCGCGAAGCGGTATCGGCGGCGCGCGAGGCTGGAATCACGGTCGCATTCTTCGCCGTGGACGGAACTCGCACCGAACTGGAATTCCTGAAAACGGTTTACTTGTCGGCGCTGGAGGCGGGCGCAAAAGAAATCGTGGTGGTGGATACGATCGGCGCCTGCGGCCCGGAAGCGGCGGAATACCTGGTGCGGCAGGTGTGCCAGTGGGTGGGGAAAGACGTGCCGGTACACTTTCACGGGCACAACGATTTCGGGATGGCCACGGCATGCGCGGTGGCCGCGGTGCGCGGCGGCGCCACCTGGATCCAGGGGACGATCAACGGCATGGGCGAGCGCGCCGGCAACGCCGATATCGCGGAAATTGCGCTGGCGTTGCGCTGTCTCTACAACGTGCCGGTCGAGCTGAAGCTGGAAAAAGTGCGCGAGGTTTCCGAGGTCGTGCAGCGGGCGGGGGGTTACACGCTGGAAGCATGGAAGCCGCTGGTGGGACAAAATCTCTTCATGCGCGAGAGCGGCGCGGTCGCCAGCCAGTTTCATATGCCGGAAGCGATCGAGCCCTACTCGTCGGAGATCGTGCGAGCCGAGCGGCGGATCGTGCTCGGGAAGAAAAGCGGGCTCGACAGCATTGACCTGAAGTGTCAGGAACTGGGAATTGCAATCACGCCAGAGCAGCGGGGGCCGATCCTGGCGGCGGTCAAGAAGGCCGCTGTCAGCAAGCGCGGACTGGTCACGGATGAGGAGTTCCGGGGGATTGTGGCAGGAACACGCCTCACCTGAACTAAGGCCCGACCACCCTAAAACCAGCGCCCAGAGAGGCAACTGCGGCGGACAAGAGTGTCCGCCCCACACACACCAGGCTCAACTTACCCCGGTAACGCTGGGAGCGTTACTCATAAAGTGCAGAGGCTTGCATGCGGGCCTGAGCCTACATGTTAGCCTCGTCGCATAAATCCATCCTTAACAAGCACTTACGTTCTACCTTTCAGATGGATTGACAGGTGCATTCAGGAAGGAACAGCCCAGCGCATCGGGCAGCTTGGGGGCACCTTGACAGTCATCTACACCGCGCAGAGTGAAGCTCCTCAGACGAAGACGCGGGGCGCGTTGCTTCCATTGCTGGTTGTTCTGTTCCTGGTTTCGTACGGGATCCTGACCCTGCTGGTCGTCGAACAGGGGCGAACGATCGAGGCGCAGCGCAGCTTGCTGCGGGAAATGCTAAAGGACAGCACGCAGTTGGCGACGCTGAAAAGCAAGCTCGCGCGGGAAGACTCTGCGCAATCTCACGACAAGCGTGCAGCCCAGACTGAACAGAAAGAGGCGGTTTCCGGAAGCTCCCCAAACGTCGCGCCCAAAGCGCCCAGCAAGGAAACAAAACGGCCCGGCAAATCGGCGCGGACCATGAAAGAAGTTCCAGAGAAACCGGCGGCGGACTTGCAGGATGTGCGGCGGTCCACGCGGGTAATCTAAGACACGGTTCTGTGAGAAACGGCCTGTGGTAGGGCCGTGATTGAGAGACAGCAGCTTATGAAGGCCCTGACCCTAGCCTTGATCTTGTCTCTTCCCGTCCCCAGGTTGGCGCCCCCAGCAAAGCCCTCCCTCACCCCCAGCAAGCAGGCGGTTCGCAAGGGAGGGCGCTGGCACATGGCGGCGAACGGGCACGCGATCTATTGCTACGGACCGGTGATGACTATGCCGCAGGCCGCCGGCGGCCTTCTGCGAGTTGCAACTTTTTGCCGTGGCGATCTGACCATGGTCCCGCTCAAAGATTAGCTGAGTAGTTCGCGCCGAATCCCTTGACAGGCTGGGCAAATGCGGACAGAATGCTCGGTAGTGTTTTGTCCCTTTTATTCCCCCCGATTCCCTGCGGTCACAGGGAATAATCGCGATTCCAATTCTCTTCCAGGAGGAAGTCTGTGAGCCAAAGCAAGAAGTTTCTCCCCCGCAGCGGGGCTTTCGTAGTGTGTTGCCTCGCGCTCAGCGGAGTGCTGGCAGTTGCCCAGGACGCCAAAACTAAAACCACCGTGACCTATCCATATGCGCACGCAACCTCGAAGCTTTTGCGCGAGTTGCCCATTGACGTATTGGGCCTGGGCGATGTGGAAGCTCCAGAACCCAAGCCGCTTCCGCTCCGCTCGCGCGGAGTCGGAGGTCCCACGCAACTCGACCCCTTGGTGCAAAAAGAAGTCCGGCCCAACGTTTCGGCCATCAAGGGTATTGACTTCGACGGCGTCGGGGCGCAGGGCTTTGCGCCCTCCGACGTGAATCTTGCCATCGGACCCAGCCACATTGTGCAGACTGTGAATGTGCGGCTGGCGGTGTTCAACAAGAGCGGCGCTCTGCTTTCGGGCCCAACCAATTTCACCACTTTCTTTGCACCATTGGGCGGCAACTGTGCGCTCGGGGCGAGCGATCCGATCGTGAACTACGACCGGCTGGCGGACCGCTGGGTCATCAGCGACATCGGCATCTCCGGCGGCACTTTTTCGCAGTGCGTAGCCGTGTCCAAGACCAACAATCCCACCGGCACCTACACCCTCTACGCCTTCAGCTTTGGCACCAACCTGAACGACTATCCGAAAGTGGGCGTTTGGCCCACCACCAGCAATAGCGCCTACCTGGTCACCTACAACATGTTTCAGAATGGCCAGTTTTTTAATGGCGCCAATCTCTGTGGTTTCGATCGCACCAAGATGCTGGCTGGCATCGCGAACGCAGCCCAACTTTGCGTCAAGACTCCCAACACCGAGGGCGGCTATTTGCCATCCGACCTCGATGGCCCAACGCCCCCGACCGACGGCACGCCAGGACTGTTCCTGACCTGGCAAAACAACAATCCCGGCCAGCTATTCCTGCGGAAGCTCACCATGAACTTTACGGCCGGCACCGCCACTCTGTCCGCTGCAACGACCATCAACGTAGCCAACACCACTCTGGCCTGCGGCAATGGCGGCACCTGCGTCCCGCAAAAAGGAACAGCTCAATTGCTGGACACGCTGGGCGACCGGCTCATGTACCGCATGGCCTACCGGAAGTTTGTCGATCATGAGCGCGTGGTCGTGAACCACTCCGTGGGCAACGGGGCCCAGGTGGCGGTCCGCTGGTATGAGCTTTTGGACGTGAGCGGCGCCGTCACTTTGAATCAGCAAGGCACCTTCGCTCCGGATACCACCTTCCGCTGGATGGCGAGCGCGGCCATGGACAAGTCGAACAACATTGCCGTCGGCTACAGCGCTTCCAACAGCACCATCAATCCCGCCATTCGCTTTACGGGCCGCGTGCCGAGCGATCCGGCGGGCACGTTGCAAGCGGAAGCCAGCATCCTGGAAGGCACTGGATCGCAGACCGCTGGGCTGAGCCGGTGGGGTGACTACACCGCGCTGCAAGTGGACCCCATCGACGACTGCACCTTCTGGTACACGAACCAGTACGAGAAAGTGAATGGCACGTTCAACTGGAGCTCCCACATCGGGTCGTTCATTTTCACGAGCTGCGGGGGCGGTGGTGGCGGCCCGGCCGTAACCCTGGTGCCGACCTCGCTGAAGTGGGGCAAGATCTTCGTGGGCTTGACGAGCGGCGCCAAGGCCGTCACTCTCACGAACGTTGGAACAGCCACGCTGAACATCAGCAGCATCACGACCACCGGAGACTTCGCGCAAAAAATCGTGCCCTTGTCCTGCAAGAGCACGGTGGCTCCGGGAGCCAGCTGCCTGATCAAGGTGAGGTTCACCCCAACTCAGCTCGGGCTCCGCACCGGGGACCTGGCGATTACCGATGACGCTCCGGGCAGTCCACAACACGTAAGCCTGACTGGAACGGGGAAATAGCCGAAACATAATTAAGAGGGCGGGATGAAAATCCCGCCCTCGGTTGTCCAAGGGCTGAATGGGCGGGTGGATGGACGGTCCTCTCATCCCCAGCGAGAACATGGTTCCGGCCTGGGAGTGGGCGACCCGGTTACCGGCCAGGCCTTTACGATCACTACGGGCGGGGCGTTCCCGTTCACCTACCATCCGGAAGACTTGGTGTTCTTGCCGTGGTTCGCACGCATCACGCCGTCAACCTCGGTGAACGAGTGGTACACCTTCCTGAATGGCTTTGCTGCACCTCAACCAGTTTGCCATTAGAGCACAGGGCAAGGTTTGCTTGACTTTACGGGGCTGCGCCCGCAGCCCCATTTTTGCATCGCGGACCGCAACGGCACTCATTATCGTTGCATGAACAAAGACGAAGTGGATCGGGTCGCTGCGTACTGCCCCGATACGGACAGTTGCTACTACGCTGATCCAAAAGCCTTCGGATCTCGTGGGTTGACTCTGAGGTTCACAAAGCCCAAGAATCAGCAGAAAAAGAATGTAAAATTGGCTGAAGACTTCCAGCGGATGCCCCTGTAGCCTAGCGGATCAGGCAACGGTCTTCTAAACCGTTCCACGTAGGTTCGACTCCTACCAGGGGTACCACTTCACTTCCTCCATCCCGCCTGGACTTCAGTTGCCACTTTGCCACTTCTAGGGGTTGCGGACTGGGAACCGGTACCCGCAACTGACTACTTCTTCTTCGGCTTCATCATCTCCCATTCTCTATCCGTGAGCTGGCGTCCGAGCGCGGTGAATTCCCCCGCGCCCTCCAGCCACTCGCCACCGTCCATGGTGACCACTTCTCCATTGATGTAACCCGCGCCGTCGCTCACGAGGAAGGCGGCAAGGTTGGCGAACTCTTCCACGGTGCCGAAGCGCCCCAGAGGATTGCGCTGCTTCGCCACTTGCTCCAGTTCGGGACGCGGCAAGAGACGCGAGAACGCGCCTTCCGTCGGGATGGGGCCGGGAGCGATGGCGTTCATGCGGATTCCGCGATTGCCCCACTCGACGGCCAGGCTGCGAGTCAGGGCCTGCACTCCGGCTTTGGAAATAGCCGAGGGCACCACGTACGCCGAGCCCGTCTCGGCGTAAGTTGTCGTCACGTTCAGCACGACGGCACGGCGCCCGGCCTGAAGCCAGCGGCGTCCGCAAGCCAGAGTCGTATGCAGCGCGCCCATTAAGACGATGCCGATTACCGACTGGAAAGCGCCGAGCGAGAGTTCCTCGGTGCGCGCCAGAAAGTTGCCGGCGGCGTTGTTCATGAGCACGTCCAGCGGACCATCGGCCCAGATGGCAGCGATCATCTCCTCGACGGCGGCCGCGTCGCGCACATCGCAGCGGAGGGAATGAATCTTGCCGCCGGTGCGCTCGCGCAATTCCTGTTCGGTCGCGGCGAGGACATCCTGGCGGCGTCCGCAAATGTAAACTTCGGCGCCGAGTTCGAGGAAGCGCTGGGCGGTGGCCTTGCCGAGTCCGGTGCCGCCGCCGGTGATCAGGATGCGCTGCTTGCGGAGAAGATCGCTCTGGAACATGGAGGAATTGTAAACTCAGTTCTCAGTTCTCGGTTCTCGGTTCTCAGATAACCAGACACAGGCCAGGAAAGGGAGACGCGGCAAGCCGCGTCTCTACGACATTTTGTCTAAGGACCAGCGGGCGTGCTTGGCGACTATGGGATCAGAATCTTCGGCTAGTTTCTTGAGTGTCGGAAGGAATTTCGCGTCTCCGCTATTCCCCATCGCGATCACGGCATTGCGGCGCAGTCCGGTGAGCTTGGTGCGGCGGATCGGCGATCCGCGGAAAACGCTGCGAAATTCTTCGTGCTGCATTTCGGCAAGCCAGTCGAGTGCCGGATTCACCAGACCTTCGCGCGGCTGAAATTCGGGCGCGGCGGTCACGGGCGCTTTGCGGTTCCAGGGGCAAACGTCCTGGCAAATGTCGCAGCCGAACACGTGCCGGCCCATGCCGGCGCGCAGGGCTTCCGGGATTTCGCCGCGCTTCTCAATCGTCAGATAAGAAATGCACAGCCGCGCATCGAGTTCGCCGGGAGCGACAAAAGCGTGGGTGGGACAAGCGTCCAGGCAGCGCGTGCAGCTTCCGCAACGATCGGGAGCCGGCAGGTCGGCTTCCAGTTCGAGCGCGGGCAGGATCACTCCCAAAAACAGCCACGAGCCGAGCTTCTGATTGATGATGCAGGTGTTCTTGGCGATCCATCCGACGCCCGCATATTTCGCGTACACGCGTTCGATGAGCGGGCCGGTGTCGACGTAGGAGCGAAAAAAGTGGTCCGTGGTTCGTGGTTGGCGATTAGTTAGATCATTCCGAATTGCGGCTTCCACTTGACCCAGACGTCGCAGGACGGTGTCATGATAGTCCTTGCGGCTCCAGGCGTAGCGCGAGATCCAGCCGCGGCTCGGGTCTTCGGTGCGCGTCGAATAGGGATAGGCGGTGTTGTAGTTGAGAGCGCAAACAATCACGCTGCGGGCCCAGGGAGCGACGCGGGCCAGCGACGCGCGTTTCAGCTCGCCGGCATGGTCGCGCGCTTCCATGTACCGCATCTCGCCGTGATGTTCGGCGGCAATCCACGCGGGAAACGCTTCGATTTCCCGGAACTCGCGGACCGGAGCGATCCCGCAGAGGTCAAATCCGGCCTCGCGGGCAAACTGCTTGATGCGGGATGGAAAGTCCGAAGGCACGTGGATAGGGTCAGTGCTTCGTTCGGTTCGCGACGGCGCGCTACTCCGCTCCGTTTTCGTCTTCGATTCCAATCTTCGAGAGCCGGTAGCGCAGCGCATTGCGTGAGAGGCCAAGGAGTCGCGCCGCCTGCGACTTGTTGCCTGCGGCACGCTTCAGCGCTTCCCGGATCACCTCGTCTTCCCACTGGTCGAGGGTCATCCCCTCAGGCAGGAAGCCATCGGCCGAAGAGGTGGTCTTGTTCCGCGGGGAATCGAGATGGATGTCGTCGGCCTCGAGCTTGCTGGTTTTTGCGAGCGCACAGGCCCGCTCGATGATGTTCTGCAGTTCGCGCACATTTCCCGGCCAATGATGACTGAGAAGAAGGTTCGTGGCTTCGCGCGAAATGGTAGTGACCTGCCTTCCGGAGTCGCTGGCGAATTTCCTGAGAAACAGATTCACGAGGTCGGGAATATCTTCTTTGTGCTCGCGCAGCGGCGGGATGTCGATGGGAACCACGTTCAGCCGGTAGTAAAGGTCTTCGCGAAACGTTCCGTCCTCAAGGGCGGCGCGCAGGTCGCGATTGGTGGCGGCGATGAGCCGCACGTCCACTTTGACAGTGCGCGTGCCGCCCAGGCGCTCGAATTCGCGCTCCTGCAAGACGCGCAGAAGTTTCACTTGGGTGGCCGGCGGCACGTCGCCGATTTCGTCAAGGAACAGCGTGCCCTTGTCGGCCAGTTCGAACTTTCCCGGCTTGCTGGTGCTGGCTCCGGTGAAGGCTCCTTTTTCGTACCCAAACAGTTCGCTCTCCAGCAAATTCTCCGGGATAGCGGTGCTGTTGATCTTGATAAATGGTCCGGAGGCACGGCGGGATTTCTCGTGAATGGCGCGTGCGATCAGATCCTTGCCCACGCCGCTCTCGCCGCCCAGCAGAACTGTCGAATTGGTCGGCGCGACCCGCTCCACGATCGCCAGCACCTCCTGCATCCGGGGGCTGCGCGCCACGATATTGGGATGGCTGTACTTCTCGCCCAACGCCTCGCGCAGCGAGCGGTTCTCCTCGCGCAGACGGGAAACATCGAGCTCTTTATGAACCACCATCCGCATTTCAGCCAGGGAGAAGGGCTTGAGGACGTAGTCGCTGGCCCCGGCTTTCATGGCCTCGACGGCGGTTTCGACCGAGCCGAATGCGGTCATGACCACTACCGGCAACGTGGCATTCTGCCGCTTCACCGCCTGGAGGAGTTCGAGACCGCTCATACCGGGCAGCTTGAGATCGGTGATCACGAGATCAACCGGCTCGGAAGCAAGGAGTCGCAAGCCCGCCTCGGCATCGGCGGCGGAAACTGTCTTGAACCCGTCTTCCGCCAGATTGAGCTCGAGCAGGCGGCGCATTTTGGCTTCGTCTTCGATGATGAGGATGGTCGCCATGTTTTATCCTGCCGTGATCGCCGTCACAGGTTGCGGCTCGCTGCTTTCTTCAAGGGGGAAGAAGATCATGAACGAAGCCCCGCCCTGCGGCCCCTTCTCAACGCGGATGGTCCCGCGGTGGCCATCGACGATCTTCGACACGATCGAGAGACCCAGCCCGACGCCGGTTTTCTTGGTGGTCACAAACGGATTGAAAATCTCTTCGCGGATCGCATCCGGGATCCCGGGACCGCTATCGGTGAGACGGACGGCGACTCCGCCACTATTATTCTGTATCGCCGGTGCAACCTCAACTCGCAAAGTGCCGCCGCGCTCCTCCATCGCTTCGTGGGCGTTCTGCACCAGGTTGAGGAAGGCCTGCTCGCATAGGCTCTCGTCGAGAGGAACTGGCGGCAAGCCGCTGGCATAGGCGCGCTCAATCTGTACGGGCTTGCCCTTCCAGTGTTCACCGACATTTTTCAGCACGCGATCAAGGAGGCCGGTCAAATCCGCCGGGTGCAGATCGGCGTGAAGCGGCCGGGCAAAATTCAGGAACTGAGTAACCAGCGCACTGAGCCGGTTGACTTCGGTCGAGATGTAGCCGGCCAGTTCGCGGGCGAGCGGATCGGACCCCTGCAATTTCTGGGTCAACATTTCGGCCGAGCCTTTGATCACTCCGAGCGGGTTGCGGATCTCGTGCGCCAATCCTGCCGAGAGCTGGCCCAGAGCAGCGAGCCGTTCTGATCTGCGCGCTTCGGCCTGCGCCTGCTTCAACTGGCGATTGGTTTCCGCCAGCTGCTCGGCAAGTTCCTGGTAGAGCCGGGTCTGGCGGCGGCTTTCCTGCGCGAAGCGATTCACCAGCATGGCCGCCAGAAAGAAGAACATGATGCGGAGCACGAGGGCGGCAATTCCGGAAGATGTCAGGTCGTAGTCCTGCAACGCAGGATAGAGATAGGAGCAGTAGGCCGCCGACGCGACCAGAGTCCACATCAGGGTCATCCAGGGCCCGAAGTATAAGGCGGCGGTCACGACCGGGAGGTAGTAAATAGGGTAATAGCTGCTGTTGATCCCAACCTCGCCGGTGTGATCGATGAGAACGGTTGCCAGCAGGATTTTCAGCAGAACGACGTAGAGCGGGCCGCGCTTCGGGAGGCGGCCGATCAACCACCCCTCCAGCAGTTGCAGAATCCCGATGGCAAGCAGCGTCACCTGCTTGTGCCATTCCCAGCGCGGAGGTAAAAGGGCCAGCCCGACTAAGAACAGAAGCCAGACGGCATCCAGCCAGCTAAACCGTCTGGGCCCGGCATCGGGGATGGGAGGCTCGGGAACCACGTAGCATCCATCCAACCGCAGAAAGCCCTCCGGCGTCAATTCGGATATTATCTCGATGGTGGGTTACTTCGAGTGCAAAGAGCGCAAAGAAATTCTGAGCGAACCAATCACTTCAGCCTGCTTACCGCCCGTCCATCGCGTTACGTGGAGTAGTCGGCGTTGATCCGTACGTACTCAGCCGTCAGATCGGTGGTCAGGAACCGCACCGCGTTCGCGCCGCGACCCAACTGCACGCGCACGTCGCAGACAGGTTGGGCGAGGGCGCGGTGAGCGCGTCCGGGGTCGAAAGAGCACGCCACTCCTTGGCGGCAAACCATCTGATTGCCAATGAAGATCTTGATGCGAGCCGGATCGACGGGAACTCCGGAACTGCCCACGGCCGCCAGGATGCGCCCCCAATTGGGATCGGCTCCCGCCCAGGCCGTTTTGACCAGCGCGGAGTGAGCGATCGCGCGCGCCACCTGCAATGCCTCTTCCCGGCTGCGCGCCTGTTCCACCCATAGCCGGATTACGTGCTCGACTCCCTCGCCATCGCTCACAATCTGCTCGGCCAGAGATTGGCAAATCCCAAGCAGAGCATCGGCGAACTTCTTTCGCACGCGAACATCACTGACACGACCGCCACTCCGGCCGCTGGCGAGAAGCAGCACGGTGTCATTCGTGGAGGTGTCACCGTCCACCGACATGGAATTTAGCGACCGGTCGCAAGCGTCTCGCAGAAGATGCTGAAGGTCGCGCGGACTGGCAGCAACGTCGGTAAACAAGTACACCAGCATGGTCGCGAGCTGGGGATGAATCATCCCGGAACCCTTGGCGATGCCGAGCAGCGTGACTTGTCCGGAACTTGCCTGGAAACGTGCGGACGCCAACTTGGGTCGCGTGTCGGTCGTCATGATGGCGCTGGCAAAGGCAAGCGCTCCGCGCTGGCTCGGGGTTCGTCCCGAAATCAGCTCGCGCAGTTTCGGGATGATTTTTTCGGCGGGCAGCGGGACTCCGATGATTCCGGTAGAAGCAGGAAAGATTTCTACGGCGCTGACGCCGAGTAGCTTTCCAGCCTCCCGGCAAATGCGCTCGCAAGCCCGCCGCCCAATCGGGCCGGTAGCGCAGTTGGCATTGCCGGAGTTCACCACAACGGCGCGCACCCGGCCGCCGGTTGCCAGCAAAGAGGCGCGGCCAACTTCGAGCGGAGCAGCGACCACTCGGTTCCTGGTGAAAAGAGCGGCGGCCGTCGCGCCTGCGGCGACTTCGGCGAGGGCCAAGTCCGGACGGCCGCTGGCTTTGATGCCAGCGGCAAGTGCGGAAAACGAAAACCCGCGCGGCAGGCGAATCTTTTCCGGAGAACGGCGCAGGCGAATCATGCCTGGATTTTCAACCAGTTCGATGGGGCGGGGAGAATTGCGAACCGGGGCACGTCACCGCGGATCATAGCAACCTCGTCGCAATAATGGAGCCGGGGGCACTTGTAGCAATCCTTGTGGATCTTGTCGGGAAGATCCTGGTGCGAAGCGATCGTGAACCCCATGTGCGAAAAAAATTCCGGAATCCGCGTAAACAGGCACACGCAGGTGACGCGGTGTTTCTCAGCCTGGGCGAGAAGGGCCTTGACGAGGCGCTTGCCGCCTCCACTGCTCTGGTGTGTAGGGTCAACCGTGATGGAGCGAATTTCTGCCAGATGCGGACCATAGAGATGCAGCGCCCCGCAGCCGATGATCTGGCCCTCGTGCTCTAGGACCACGAAGTCGCGGACATTTTCGCAGATCTCCGCCAGGCTGCGCGGGAGCAGAGTGCCGTCGCCGGAATAAGCCGCGATCAGAGCGTGCACCTGCTCGGCATCCGGCAGAAGGGCTTCACGCGTGCGCATGGGCCGCCCGTTGCTGGGAGCGCGGCTCATGCTCTCAGCACCTCCGTGCCACATTCCAGCTTGGCAAAATAGAAAAGGGGCAGGATCTCAGCCTGGGCTGCGGGCAGGATGCGCACCCGCCCTACGCCATGTTTGAGCGCATCGGTACACGCTTCGAGCTTGGGCAGCATGCCGCCGCTGATCACGGAATCCTCAATCAGCCCGGCGACTTGCTTCGTATTTAGCCAGGGCATCACCGAACCATCGGCTTGCTTCACTCCGGGCACGTCGGTGAGAAAGATGAGCGCATCGGCCTGGCAGGCGATCGCGCAGGCGGCCGCCATCTGGTCGGCATTCACGTTGTAGTACTGGCCATCGGCGCCCAGAGCGACCGAGGAAAGCACCGGGATGCCCCCCTCGGTCCAAATGGCGCGGATCCAGCGCGGCTCAGAGAAACAGATCTCTCCAACGAATCCGAGATCGTGCTCCTGATTTTCTTTCTTGCGAGCTCGGAAAGCTCCGCCATCTCCGCCGCAGAGACCAACCGCAGGCTGTCCCGCGAGGGCAATGGCAGCCACCAGACTCTTGTTCACGATGCCTGCCAGCACCATCAGGGCGACGTCGCGCGTTTCGGCGTCGGTGACGCGGAGTCCGTTGATGAAGTCGCTCTCCTTGCCGAGGAGCTTCAAGGTGCGAGTAAGCGCAGCGCCTCCGCCGTGGACGACCGCGACCTGGTGTCCGTCTTGCGCCATTTGCACCACCGCCTGCGCGCATTTCTGAAGGACGGATTTGTCTTCTAGCGCCGCGCCTCCGATTTTGACGACGACCTTCACGCGAGGCCGTCCTCTTCGTTCCAGCCGTACATCAGGTTCATGTTCTGAACGGCCTGGCCGGCGGCGCCCTTGAGCAGGTTGTCGAGGCAGGAAACCAGCACCAGCCGGCGTCCATCGCCGGCGAGGCAAAAGCCAAGGTCGCAGTAGTTGGTGTGGAGAGAGAACGCGATCTGCGGCAGGCTCGACGCCGAGAAGACGCGGACCCAGCGCTTGTTGCCGTAGAAGTCGCGGAAACCCGTCTCAACTTCGGCCGCGGTCATCTCCCGGTTCAGATACACATAAATGGTGGACAGGATTCCGCGCGGGATCGGTAGCAGATGCGGCGTGAAGATTAGTTGGCACGCTTCCAGCTTCAACTGCTCCAGGATCTCGCCGGTGTGGCGATGGCCGAAGACCGAGTAGGCGGAAAAATTGTCGGCCACCGAAACGAAGTGCGTGCGCGCCGTGGGTTCTTTCCCTGCGCCGGATACGCCGGACTTGGAATCGGAAATGATTCCGCGAGCGCGATCCACGAGATCGGCCGACAGCAGAGGCGCCAACGCGAGGATGACGGAGGTGGCATAGCATCCTGGATTTGCGACGAGGGCTGCCGAAGGGATGCGGTCACCGTTCAGCTCGGGCAGACCGTAGACTGACTGCTCGGTGAGCCCCGCCGCGGCCGGCGCGTCAGCGTCTTTGAAGCCGTACACCGCACGATGCTCATCCTGCTTCAGCCGCCAGGCACCGCTAAGGTCAACCACGCGCAGCCCGCGTGCGATTGCTTCCGGCACAAGTTCGCGCGAGACCGCATGCGGCGTGGCCAGGAACAACAGCTCCACTCTCTGCCGCTGTAGCCTCGACCACGAAAATGGCTCGACCGGCAAATGGCCATTGCCGGCAACGTGAGGAAATATTTCGACCGGATTCCCGGGCTGGCCGCCGTTCCCGTTCCGCCGGAACAGCAGCGGCGTGTCCACCCGCGGATGCCGCGCGAGAAGCCGCGTGAGTTCCAGGCCGGAATAGCCGGTCGCACCGAGCACTGCGGTTTTGAGTTTGGCCGCCATTACGCCAGCATCCCCCGAATGCGGGCAGCAAGGCGGGCAGCGGATTTCCGGTCCGGACAGACAATGAGGATGTTGTCATCGCCAGCAAGAGTGCCCACGGTTTCGGGCCAGCTTTCGGCGTCCAGGGCGGCGGCCACCGGCTGGGCGCTTCCGACGGAGGTCTTGATCACCAGCAGATTCTGCGCGGGGCGAACGTCGAGGACGAACTCCCGGACCAGCCGGGATACGGGAGGGAGGGCGGGTTCGGCGGTAGAACCGGCCTGCATGCGCGCGTAGCCGTCGGCGGTCTTGACCAGATTCAGTTCGTGAATGTCGCGCGAGAGCGTAGCCTGCCCGACCCGGCAGCCACGTTTGTGGAGTGCCCGCTGGAGGTGTTCCTGGCTGGCCACCGGTCCTTGCTGTAAGATTTCAAGGATGGCCTTCTGTCGGGCGAGTTTGGTCATAGCGCATATTTATCCATTATGTTGGATACTTATTCAATGATACCGCGTCGCGCCGGGCTGTCAAGTTCAAAATCAAAGCCGGTGACCCGCCAGCGCCGCCGCCGATTCGTCATCGCGAGGCCGCAGCCAGCTGGCGCACCGAGGTGATGAAGGTGCGCGCGGCCTGCGTGAGTGTGCGATCGCGCCGGTAGGCCAGTCCCAGTTCCCGCCACAACTCCTTTTCCTTGAGCGCGATCAGTTTGACGCGTCCCGCCAGCACCTGGTCGCGCGCGAAGCTGGCGCTGATGAGCGAAACGCCCAGCCCCGCCGCGACAAAACTCTTGATCATGCCCACGCTGGGCAATTCCATCCGGATCTGGAGTTGCGACTCATGGGGACGAAGCAGCTTATCCATCAGGCGGCGCGTGTAGCCGGTCTTGGGGAGAAGAATGGGCTCCCGGGCGATCTCGCTGATCGACACCGCGTCCTGTTTGGCGAGCGAGTTCTGTGGATTCACCATCCACATCAACTGGTCGCGAAAAATAGGAATCGTCTTCAACTTTGCCGATTTAACGGGTAGCGTGACGATGCCCACGTCAATCGAACCGTTCTCCAGTTTCTCCACGATCTTGTAGCTGAAGTTCCGGTAAATGCTGAGTTGCACCTCGGGGTGCAGGTGACAATACTTGGCAAAGACATCGGGCAACACGTACAGGCACGTCGCTTCGTTCGCGCCGACGACCAGGCGGCCCCGCGGGGAGGTACCGTGGTCGGCCACTGCCAGCTTCGACTCATCGCGTAACTGAGTAAGCCGCTCCGCGTAGGCGAGCAATACCCTTCCGGCGGGAGTCAGGGTCACATCCTTGCCCGAGCGATCGAGCAGCCGGTCTCCGTACTCCTGCTCCAACTGGCGAATCTGCGCGCTCACGGCGGACTGCGAGCGAAACACTTTTTGCCCCGCGCGCGAGAAGCTGCCGAGCTTGGCCACCTCCAGAAACGTGATGAGCTGGTCGAAATCCATGGATGGAGCGTGATTATAGTCGAGAGATGTGACGGATCAGAGGTGTACCTACGCTAGGGATGCCCGTTCGCTGGCGACGGGTCGCGGGAGAGCCTGACCGCCTCCAACATCTCGCAGGTAGCGATCAACGGAAGCAGCTGCCTTCCGTCCCTCGGCAATCGCCCACACCACCAGCGATTGCCCGCGGCGCATGTCGCCGGCCGCGAACACACCGGGCGCGGAAGTCATAGAGTTGTCATCGGTCGCGACGTTTCCGCGTGGGTCGAGCACCACTCCTAACTGCTCAATCATTCCGCCGCGGACAGGGCCCACGAAGCCCATCGCGATCAATACCAGGTCAGCATCCACGGTGAATTCGGCGCCGGGGACGGGATCGAACTCAGGGGGAGGGCCGACCCGTATGGCGTGCAACTGCTTCACCTTTCCTTCCGCGTCACCGGTGAACGCGGACGTGGCGATGCTCCAATCGCGGATGCCGCCTTCTTCGTGCGCAGCCTCGGTGCGTAATTGCATGGGCCAGAGCGGCCACGGCGTCTGCGGAGAACGCTCATCGGGCGGCATGGGCATGATTTCGAACTGGTGCACTGACTGCGGCATTTGCCGATGACAGGTCCCGAGGCAATCGGCGCCAGTGTCGCCGCCACCGATGATGACGACGCGCTTTCCGGTGGCCAGAATGCCGGACTCCGGCTCCAGCACATCACCCTGGCAGCGCCGGTTCTGCTGCGGCAGAAATTCCATGGCAAAGTGGATTCCGTTCAGTTCCCGTCCCGGCACTTTCAAATCGCGCGGCTGTTCTGAGCCACCCGCGAGCACGATGGCATCGAAGTTGCGTTGCAGGTCTTCGACCGGTGTGGTTTTGCCCACGTGCGTATTGGTGACGAAACGCACTCCTTCGGCCTCCATCTGTTCAAGACGCCGGTCGATGATGTGCTTTTCGAGCTTGAAATGAGGGATGCCGTAGCGCAGCAAACCACCGATGCGGTCGGACTTCTCGTACACGGTGACCGCGTGGCCGGCGCGGCAAAGTTGCTGCGCCGCCGCCAGCCCCGCCGGTCCAGAGCCGACAACAGCCACCTTCTTTCCGGTGCGATGCCGGGGCGGTTCCGGCCGGATCCAACCTTCCTCGAATCCGCGTTCGACGATGCTCTTCTCGATTTGCTTGATCGTTACAGGCGGCTGATTGATGCCGAGGACGCAGGCGGCTTCGCAGGGCGCCGGACAAATCCGCCCGGTGAACTCCGGGAAGTTGTTCGTCGCGTGCAATTGCCGCACGGCATCTTTCCATCGTCCGCGATAGACCAGGTCGTTCCAGTCAGGGATGATGTTGTTGACCGGGCATCCGGTATGGCAGAACGGGACACCGCAATCCATGCAGCGCGCGCCCTGGTCGCGCAGCTTGTTTTCGGGGAAATCCCGATAGATTTCGAACCAGTCGTTGACGCGCTCGGTGACCGGGCGGCGAGTGGGGAGTTCGCGCGCGTGCTCCATGAAGCCGGTGATCTTACCCATGCTGCACCTGCTCTGCCGCCGCTGCGACCACGGGCAGACTCTGGCCGGGAGTGTACGGTTGCCGAGTGCGGCTTACGCCCAACACTCGCTTGAATTCATGCGGGAAAACCTTGATGAACCGTGGCAGCATCTCGGACCAGTTGTCGAGAATCCATCGCGCTCGGCGGCTTTCGGTTAACTCCCAGTGGCGCGTGATGAGGTCGTGAACGATTCGGACATCCGGGAATTCAATCAATGGCTCGACATCGACCGAGGCTCGATTGCAACGCTTCTCTGTGAAGTCAAAACGCTCGTCGAACACGTAGGCCAGGCCTCCACTCATGCCGGCGGCAAAGTTCCGGCCGCAGGCGCCGAGCACGACCACCAAACCTTTGGTCATGTATTCGCAGCCGTGATCCCCGACTCCTTCCACCACGGCGGTGGCTCCGGAATTCCGTACGGCAAAGCGTTCTCCGGCAACGCCGTTGAAGAAAGCTTCTCCGCTGGTGGCGCCGTAGAGCACAACGTTGCCGATGAGAATGTTTTCTTCTGCCGCAAATCCGGAATTTCTCGGTGGATACACAACCAGCCGTCCGCCGGAAAGTCCCTTACCGGCGTAATCGTTGGCGTCGCCTTCGAGCGTCAGAGTAACTCCGCGCGCCAGGAATGCCCCAAAGCTCTGGCCTGCGGAGCCGGTCAGGCGAACCTGGATGGTGTCATCGGGCAAGCCTTCTGAGCCATAGCGGCGGGCAATTTCTCCGCTGAGCATGGCGCCGACGGTGCGCTGAACGTTGCGGATGGGGAAACTCATCGCGACCGGAATACGCTCTTCCAGGGCCGGCCGCGCGCGTTCCATCAGCTGGTGATCCAGGGCGTGCTGCAAGCCGTGATCCTGCGCGTGCACACAGTGCCGCGCCACTCGTGCTGGCAGCGGCGGGTTATAAAGAATCGCCGATAAATCCAGCCCGCGCGCTTTCCAATGCTGCACGGCGGGACGCGCGTCGAGCATGTCAACGCGGCCGACCATCTCGTCCACGGTGCGGAAGCCCATCTCGGCCATGTACTGGCGCACTTGCTCGGCGATAAAGAAGAAGAAATTAATGACGTGCTCGGGCTGTCCCTGGAAGCGCTTGCGCAGAGCGGGATCCTGCGTGGCAATGCCCACTGAGCAAGTGTTGAGATGACACTTGCGCATCATGATGCAGCCCATCGCGATGAGCGGTGTCGTGGCAAAGCCGAATTCTTCCGCGCCCAGCAGGGCGGCGATGACGACGTCGCGACCCGTCTGCAATTTGCCGTCGGTCTGCACTCGGATACGGCTGCGCAGATCGTTCAACAACAACACTTGCTGTGTCTCGGCAAGTCCCAGCTCCCAGGGAATGCCGGCATGCTTGATGGAACTCAAGGGCGACGCGCCGGTGCCGCCGCTGTCTCCGCTGATCAGGACGACATCGGCATGGGCCTTGGCCACGCCCGCAGCGACCGTTCCCACGCCCACTTCCGCAACCAGCTTCACGGCGATGCGGGCCTGTGGGTTGACGTTCTTCAGGTCGAAAATCAGTTGCGCCAGATCCTCGATCGAATAGATGTCGTGATGGGGCGGCGGTGAGATCAGGCCGACTCCAGGGATTGAATGCCGCAGGCGCGCGATGACTTCGTCGACCTTGTGTCCGGGCAGCTGGCCACCCTCGCCGGGTTTGGCCCCCTGCGCCATCTTGATCTGAAGTTCGTCGGCATTGACGAGGTAATTCGTGGTTACGCCGAAACGGGCCGAGGCCACCTGCTTGACCGCGCTGCGCCGCAGGTCGCCGTTGGAATCGGGTTTGAACCGGCCCTCGTCTTCTCCGCCTTCGCCGGTGTTCGATTTGCCACCGATGCGGTTCATTGCAATGGCCAGCGTTTCGTGGGCTTCCTTGCTGATCGAGCCGAATGACATTGCGCCGGTGGTGAATCTCTTCACGATCTGTTTGGCCGGCTCTACTTCTTCGATTGGGATCGGTTCTGGCGCCTTCCTGATCTGGAGCAAGCTGCGCAGCGTAGCCAGGTTGCGACTTTGGTCGTCAATGAGATCGGTGTACTCCTGGAACGTTTTGAAGCTCGACTGCCGCACCGCGTGCTGCAACTTGCCGATCGTCAGCGGATTCAGGAGGTGGTATTCACCGTTGGCGCGGAAGTGATAGCTCCCTCCGGCTGCGAGTTCGGTCTCGAATTCTGTGACCGGACGGAACGCGTGCTCGTGCTTCAACTGCGCCTCGTGAGCGAGCACATCCAGGCCGATTCCTTCCAGGCGGGAGGTTGTCCCCGCAAAGTAGTGATCCACGAGTGCCTGACTGAGACCGATCGCTTCGAAGACCTGAGCTCCCCGGTAACTCTGAAGAGTGGAGATTCCCATCTTCGAAAACGTCTTCAACAGGCCCTTGTTGATCGCCTTGATAAAGTTTCGGGTCGCGACTTCGGCGTTCAGGCTTTCTGGCAGATCGCCGCGCCGCGCCAGGTCTTCCAAAGTTTCGATGGCCAGGTACGGGTTCATCGCGCTGGCGCCAAATCCGAGCAAGAGCGCGAAATGCATGACTTCGCGGGGTTCCCCCGACTCCACGATCAGAGCAACCTGGGTTCGAGTCTCTTCCCTTACCAGCAGGTTGTGAACGGCTGCCAAAGCCAGCAGGCTGGGAATGGGAGCGTAGTCTTGGTTGACTCCGCGATCCGAGAGAATCAGCAGACTGTATCCGGACGCGACTGCCAGCGACGCCCGTTGACACAGTTCCTCCAGCGCGCGTTGAAGTCCCGCCTCTCCGTCAGCGGCACGGAACAGCGCAGGCAGCGTGATCGCTAGCAGATCGCCACGCGACACGCGCCTTAGTTTTTCGAGGTCGCGATTCGTCAGGATGGGATGCGGAAGCTTCAGCGTGTGGCAGTTCTCGGGCGTTTCTTCGAGGATGTTCCGTTCGGTGCCGATGTAGCTGACGAGCGACATCACCATCTCTTCGCGGATGGGATCGATCGGCGGATTGGTCACCTGCGCGAACAGTTGCTTAAAGTAGTTAAAGAGCGGCTGAGGACGGTCCGACAGGCAAGCCAGTGGCGTGTCGGTTCCCATCGAACCAACTGGCTCCTCTCCCGTCGAGGCCATGGGTTCGAGGATCATGCGCAGGTCTTCGCCGGTGTATCCGAAGGCGCGCTGCCGGCAGAGAATGGTGTCGTGGTCGGAAGCGTGTACGCGTGACGGCTCCGGCAAATGGTCCAGCGTGATTTGGTTATCCTTCAGCCACTCGCCGTAGGGCTGCCGGCCGGCCAGCCGCTGCTTGATCTCCTTGTCGGAGACGATGCGGCCTTCCACGGTATCAACCAGGAACATCTTTCCGGGTTGCAGGCGGCCTTTCGTCTTGATTCTTTCGGGTGCGATGTCGAGCACGCCGGTCTCGGACGCCATCACCACCAGGTCATCGTGGGTAACGACGTACCTGCCGGGACGCAATCCATTTCGGTCCAGGGTTGCGCCGACCACGCGTCCGTCCGTGAAGGCAATGGCCGCCGGGCCGTCCCACGGTTCCATGAGAGATGCGTGGTATTCGTAGAAGGCGCGCTTCTCGGCCTTCATGTGGGGATTGCCCGCCCAAGCCTCGGGAATCAGCATGGCCATGACGTGGGGGAGCGAGCGCCCGGCCTGGAAAAGTAATTCGACGGCGTTGTCGAAGCTCGCCGAATCGCTGCCGCCCGCCGCGATGATCGGGTAGAGCTTCGGTAAGTCGTCTCCGAACAACTCTGACTTCAACACCGACTGGCGGGCATACATCCAGTTCACATTTCCCTTGAGCGTGTTGATCTCGCCGTTGTGAGCGATGTAGCGATAGGGATGCGCCAGTTGCCAACTGGGAAAGGTGTTCGTCGAGAAGCGCTGGTGTACCAGGCAGAGCGCGCTGGTCACATCGGGGTCGGACAGCTCGGTATAGAAGTTGGCAATCTGAGGCGCCAGCAGCAAGCCCTTGTAAACGATGGTGCGCGCGGAAAGTGACGGCAGGTAGAACATCCCGCGGTCTTCCATGTCGGAGGCCGCGACCTCAGATTCGGCGCGCTTGCGAACCACGTAGAGTTTGCGCTCAAAGGCATCCTCGTTCAGGCCCACTGGGCGCCCAATGAAAATCTGCTGAATGTACGGTTGAGAAACTCTGGCTACCCGGCCGACGGCGGAACCGTCCACCGGCGTATCTCTCCAACCCAGCACGGTCAGCCCCTCTTCGCGGACGATGCGCTCCAGAATTCCTTCACACTGGAGCCGCTGATGCCGCTCGACCGGCAGAAATGTCATGCCGGCCGCGTACGCGCCGGGCGCGGGCAATTCGAACCCCAGCTCCGCGCACTCGCGCGCGAAAAACCGGTGTGGGATCTGGATGAGAACACCGGCGCCGTCGCCAGTTTCAGGATCGCAGCCGCAGGCTCCGCGGTGCGTGAGGCTGATCAGGACCTGGATTCCCTGCCGGATGATGTCATGGCTCTTATGACCGCGGATGCTGGCGACAAAACCCATCCCGCAAGCGTCGTGCTCGTGGGCAGGGTCGTACAGCCCCTGGGCAGGGGGCAGTCCGTGCGCGCTGGAAGAGGACCACGCCATGATTTGCTTCTCGCGACCACCTACTCGGCGAAGCGCGCAGTCGTCCTCGTCTCTTCCAGACCACTACGCAGTTCATCGGAGATGAATCGCCATCTTCTTTGGTACAGCCTGGACGCCTGAAAAGTACAACTCAGAATTTCGATAGGTGAGATGAAGATTTCCGAACCAGGCGATCGGACGGGGCGTGTTTATATGGTTAGGACACGGTCCGGGCGCATAAGGATTTCTGATCGTGGAAATAAATAGTTTTGACTTCCGTAAAGCGCGGGTGGGCGATTAGTGTTATGTCGCGTCCGTTTTATGGGATGAGGAGCCAACAGGTCGCAATGGGAAAGTTGCTGAAGGTTGGTCTTTTGCTGGCGATCGTGTGGCTGTTTCCGCTGGGCGCGCTGGCGCAGACTTCGGCTGCGAGCACGCCCTCGGGTGACGGTTCTCCGAGTGATGCCCAGGCGCCGCGCATCGCGCAGCTGGAAAAGGCGGTCGCGGACGCCAAAAGCTCCGGCGACAACGCCTGGATGCTGATGTGCTCCGCGCTCGTCCTTATGATGACGGGACCGGGCCTGGCTCTGTTTTATGGCGGCCTGGTGCGCAAGAAAAATGTCCTGGCAACCATGATGCAGAGCTTCGCCATGATGTCCATCGTAACGCTGCTGTGGGGACTGGTGGGCTACAGCCTCGCGTTCGGCTCCGGAAGCAGCTTCATTGGCGGCTTGCACAACGTCTTCCTGCGAGGCGTGGGAGCACAGCCCGATCCCGATTACGCCGCGACCATTCCGCTCCAGACTTTCATGATTTACCAGTTGATGTTCGCAATCATCACTCCGGCGCTCATTACGGGGGCTTTCGCGGAGCGGATGAAGTTCAGCGCCATGAGCGTTTTCATGGTGCTCTGGTCGCTGCTGGTGTATGCCCCGATGGCGCACATGGTCTGGGGTAAGGGCGGATTCCTGAATGCCGCGGGCGGCCGCTTCCCAACCCTGGATTTTGCCGGCGGCACGGTCGTCCATGTTACGTCGGGGGTCTCGGCTCTGGTGTGCGCGCTGTATCTTGGGCATCGCATCGGATACCCGAAACAGCCCATGCCTCCGCACAGCGTGGTGCTGAGTTTCATTGGAGCCTGTCTACTGTGGGTGGGGTGGTTCGGGTTTAACGCGGGCAGCGCGCTGGCGGCGGGAAGTCTGGCGACCAGCGCTTTCGTGGCGACACATTTCGGCGCTGCCGCCGCAACGCTGAGCTGGAGCGCCGCGGAATGGTGGCGGAACGGCAAACCAAGCGCGCTGGGCGCGATCTCGGGTGCGGTCGCCGGCCTGGTTGCGATTACGCCAGCGGCAGGTTTCGTCTCGCCGATGTCGGCGATCGTCATTGGGCTGCTGGCGGGCGGTTTCTGCTACTTCATGGTGGCCAAGGTGAAGATGCTGGCTGGCTACGACGATTCGCTCGACGCCTTTGGTGTCCACGGTGCCGGTGGGACGCTCGGAGCCCTGCTGACGGGAATCTTCGCTTCCAGTTTGGTGAATCCTATCTTCAAGGACGCACAGGGGAATACACTTGCGTCAGGATTGCTGGAAGGTAACGCGCACCAGTTGTTCAACCAGTTTGTGGGTGTGGCGATTGCGTGGGTGCTGGCCGCGGTGGGAACGCTGGTGATCTTGAAGCTGGTGGATCTTGCGATCGGGCTGCGCGTGCCCGAGGATCATGAGATCCAGGGCCTTGATCTTTCCCAGCACGGTGAGGAAGGATACTACTGGGAATCGCCCGCGTAGTTGGGAAGAATGCGGGTTCAGTAAACGGGGAAAGAGGTCGTTAGTCGCTTGTCGTTGGTCGTCCGCAAGGTAACGGTTGCCAACGACTAACGACCATCGACTAACGACGAGACGCCCAACATGACAAAGGTCGAAGCAATTATTCAGGTCTCAAAGCTGGATGTGGTGAAAGACGCTCTGCATGAGATTGGCGTCGAAGGCATGACCGTGTTCGAAGCCCGCGGCCATGGCCGGCAAAAAGGACACACCGAGTTTTACCGGGGACGCGAGTACACCGTGGACCTGATCCCCAAGGTGAAACTCGAAATTGTGCTGGCCGATGACAGGGTGGAGAAAGTCGTGCAGGCGATCATGACTGCGGCTCGCACCGGGAAGATCGGAGACGGCAAAATTTTTCTCTCGCGAATCGACGACGCCATTCGCATTCGCAACGAGGAACGCGGCGACGGCGCGCTCTAGCCGCTTCGCGCGCGGCATGGCTTTGGAAACAGCGGAGACCGATCTCCCTCCTCCGCAGGCAGCTTCGCGCAGGCCGGAGGGATCGTCGCCGAAATGAACACCGTGGCCATCGCCAGCAGCGAGTTACGGGATCTGTACGCCAAGGAATCCGCGCGCATCCAGCAGGAATTTTCCGTCAGCGGCGAAGGCAGCGTGGCCCTCGCCCGGCGCACCGCAGTCGTCGAATCCATCCTTCTCCGCCTCTGGAGCGAAATCATCTCGGCCGACCCCGAAGGGCCCGAAGACTTCGCCCTAGTCGCCACCGGCGGCTTCGGTCGAGGCTGGCTTTTTCCCCACTCCGATATTGATCTGCTCTTCCTTCACGCCGGCGGCACCGAAGACGCTTTCAAAGATTCCATCCGCCGCTTTTCGCAGGAATTGTGGGACCTGCGGCTAAAGCTGAGTCCGGCGACGCGCACTCTGGCCGAGTGTGAGCGCTTCGATCCGAACAATGTCGAGTTCGCCATTTCGCTGCTCGACTGCCGTTACCTGGCCGGCGATCGCGATTTGTTTTCGCGGCTCCGCGAAAAGGCCGTTCCCCGATTGGTTTCGCGAGAATGCCAGAACCTGATCCAGAACCTGGGCGAAATCACGCGCAGCCGGCATCACAAGTTCGGCAACACCGTGTTCCATCTCGAGCCGAACGTGAAGGACGGACCGGGTGGTCTGCGCGACTACAACGTTACGTACTGGCTGGCTTTGATCTCGGCCATGGAAAAATTGCGCATGTGGCCGGACCCGAAGGCACTGCTGCCGGTTTCTTCGCGGAGGCCACTGGACGCCGCGCTGGACTTCCAAATGTCCACGCGTTGCTTTCTGCACTTTCGGCATGGGCGCCACGACAACACCCTGACCTGGGAGGCCCAGGACGAAGCCGCGGTCCGCAAAATCGGCGCCGCGGATACTGAGATCGCGAGCGCCGCGGACTGGATGCGGATTTACTTTGGGCATGCGCGGGCCGTGCATCGCGTGAGCGCGCAGCTGCTGGAGGAGATTCCGGCAGCGTGGTCGTCGGTGTACCGCCAATTCCAGAGCTGGAGAGCGCGCGTCTCGACGCCGGACTTTTCGGTCGTAGATGGACTGATCTTCGTGCAAAAGCCCGACTCCATGCAGGATCCGGAGATGCTGCTGCGGCTGTTTCATTTCATGGCCCAGCAGGGCCTGAAACTGAGCACGACCACGGAATACAAGATTGAGCAGGTACTTCCGTCGCTGGCTTCCACGCCTCCGCGGGGCGCGGAGCTGTGGCTCTATTTGCAGGAAACGCTGGCGCAACCGCATGCGGCCGACGCTCTGCGCGCGATGAACGCGCTGCGGTTACTGCCCCTTCTGCTGCCGGAACTGAAAGGGATTGAAGCCCTGGTGGTGCGGGATTTTTACCATCGCTACACCGTCGATGAACATTCTTTCCTGGCGATTGAACACCTTCACCGGTTGAAGGATTCAACGACGGAATGGGATCGGCGATTCGCCGAGTTGTTGGGGGAACTGGAACAGCCCGAGTTGCTCTACCTGGCGTTGTTGCTGCACGACTCAGGCAAGGCCGCGCCGGGCGAGAATCACGTCGAAGTCAGCCTGCAATTCACCGAGAGCTGTGCTGACCGGCTCGACCTTGATCCCGCGGATCGCGAAACTCTGCGATACCTGGTGGGCAGCCATCTGGAAATGTCGGCAGCGATCAAGCGCGACGTGTTCGATCCGACCAACGTGAAGTCGTTCGCCGAAAAGGTGGGCGTGCCGGAACGTCTGAAGATGCTGTGCCTGCTGACCTATGCCGACGTCAAGGCTGTGAATCCGGAGGCTATGACGCCGTGGAAGGCAGACAATCTGTGGCAGCTCTACATCGCCGCCGCCAACCACCTGAGCCGGAGTGCCGACGAGCGCGTGCATGCCGGCGACAACGATTCGACTCTGGCGCATCTCCGGTCGCTGGCGCCGGTTGCCGGGAAAAAGATCAACAGCTTCCTGGAAGGATTGCCGCAGCGCTATCTGCGAATGCATGGCGTCAGCGATGTGCTGGCGCATGCCGAGATGGCGGCTCAACTCGGTAAAGATTCCGTTCAGTTGAGTCTGAAGCAGGTTCGGCCCTGGTACGAGTTGACGTTGATCACTACCGACCGGCCATTCCTGTTCGCATCAGTTTCCGGGGCGCTGGCGGCGTGGGGGATGAATATCGTCAAGGCGAACGCGTTTTCGAACGGCGCGGGCGTGGTCGTGGACACCTTCTTTTTCACGGATCGTTTTCGGACGCTGGAGCTGAATATCCCGGAATGGGAGCGGCTGAAACAAAGCATCGCTGCGGTGATCACCGGAAAGGCCGACGTTGCGCGTATGCTCCAGGACCGGCTGCGGTCGGAGAAGAGCAACGGCACCAAGGTCAAGGTGGCGACCCAGATCGAATTCGACGACGCCTGCTCCGCCCACAGCACGCTGTTGCAGGTCCTGACCCAGGATCGCCCGGGCCTGCTCTACAAAATGTGTTCCCAGGTTTCGAAACAGGGATGCAACATCGAGATTGCCCTGATCGAGACCGAGGGACAGATGGCCATCGACGTCCTTTATCTCACCGCAAGCGGCGCCAAGTTGGGGCCGGAGCGGCAGGCGGCGTTGGGCCGGGCGCTGCGTGAGGAACTCGATCTGAAGTGACGAGCTGATCCGGCTTCCCTTCCCGAACGGGAGGCCCTCTAAAGTCCTCAGCACCGTCAAGGATCAATCCGGCGCGCTGGTGCAGGGTGCCCAAGCAATCCGTTACATCTCCTACTGAAGCGGAGTGGTCGTGTAATCGCAGACGGCGATAGGCGACACTGAAGCGCGAATCTGGCTGTCAGCAAACGAACAGAAGTAGCGAACTCCAGTCTGGTTGGCGACGGCCGGAGCCCCGACAATTTCGTAGGTCGAAGCCGGAGTACCGGTCACTCCCGACAGAGTGAAGTTATAACCACTCTTGCTGCCCGAAGCGAGTTGGGTGTCAATCAGACAAGCGCTGCCCGGGTTCGGTGGGGCGCAGCTCGTACCGCCGAGGGCACTGAGGGTCGCGGCGTAGCCGACCGTGGGATAGGCCGACATGTAGGAAATCATGGCCGTGTTAATGGTCTTAATCGAGCCTACCGCGGACGCTTCGTTCGCCGAGATTCGAGCCCGCAGAAGATTCGGGATGGCAATCGAAGCGATGATCAAAATGATGGCGACGACGATCAGCAACTCGATGAGTGAGAAACCCTTCTCTCTTTTTTGTCTCGGCATTGGAAAACTCCCCACTTATTGTCTGAATCAGGCTACTGGAGCCAAGTCCGGCCGACCTAGCAGACAGAAGCCGATGGAAATGCTTCTTGCCTCGAAGCGTAGCCCTCCGAGATCAGCCGCGTCAAGGCCGACGCCGAAAGAAACTCAGCATGGACAAAAGGATTGCAGCTTTGTGCGCGCCGCGTGCACACAAACCGCATCCGCCTGGGCTCGGAACCTCTGGCAGCCTTACAAATTTGGCCGCATGTCGCTCGACGTGCCGCCCGCCGCGGGAATGTAGCAATTGAGCGTGTAGTCCATCACCATGCGATCGGCGTTGAAACGCCAGCCGAGAGTGCGGATGGTTCGCTTCATGCGTTTGATCCAGCCGCGGGGCAGGCCGTCGCGATCGCGCTGGTAAAAAAGAGGAATCACTTCTTCCCTCAGCGTCCGAAGCAGGTCTTCTCCATCCCGGGTATCGTGGACGCTCATGTCGGAATGAGTTCTGCCGGTTCCGATGGCGAAGCCGTTCTGGCCGTCGTAGGCCTCCGCCCACCAGCCATCCAGAATCGAAAGATTCAAGCCGCCATTGAGAACCACTTTCTGCCCGCTGGTGCCGGATGCTTCGAGCGGCCGCCGCGGATTGTTGAGCCAGACGTCAACACCCTGCACGAAATGGCGCCCGACGTTGATGTCGTAGTCTTCGACAAAAACAAACTTGTCGCCAAACTGCGGATCGCGCATCAGTTCGGCGATCTGCTGGAGGATGCGTTTTCCAGGTTCGTCGTGAGGATGCGCCTTGCCGGCAAACACGAACTGCACCGGGCGTTTCGGGTCGTTCACCATGGAGGCCAGCTTTTCGAGATCGCGCAAAATCAGGTTGGCCCGTTTGTAGGTCGCGAAGCGGCGCGCGAATCCGATGGTGAGCGCGTCTGGACTCAGTACGCGTCCGAGTCTTTGCAGTACTTCTTGCGGTTCCTTGCGGCGCCCCGCCTGCTCGACCGCGCGGCGGCGGACGAATTCCAGAAGGCGCGACTTCAGGTTGAGATGCGTCTCCCAAAGTTCGCCGTCATCCACGCTCTCGATTCCTTCCCAGATTTTGGCCTCGCTGCTGCGCTGGTGCCATCCGGTACCGAGATGGCGGTCATAGAGGCGGAACATCTGCGGCGCCAGCCAGGAGGGCACATGTACCCCATTGGTGATATGTCCGATGGGAACGCTGTCTTCCAGCTTGCCGGGCGAGAGTCCGGTCCACATGGCGCGGGAGACCTCGCCGTGCAGGGCAGAAACCGCATTAGCGCGCCGCGAGAGCCTCAGGCCGAGGACGGTCATGCAGAAGGGCTCATCGACGTTTGGATTCTCGCGTCCCAGCCCCATAAAACTCTCTTGCGAAAGACCGAGGGCGTCGCGGAGAGGTCCAAGGTGCTCCTCGATCAGATCGGCTTCAAAGCGATCGTGGCCGGCAGGCACCGGCGTATGAGTCGTAAAAACGACTTCACGCGAGACGCGCGGCACGGCCCGTTCGAAGCCGATGCCCTCGTCCTCCATCCGCATGCGAATCGCGTCCAGTACAGCAAATCCGCTGTGACCTTCATTCAGGTGAAGTACCCCGGGTGTGATGCCGAGTGCTCTAAGAGCGCGCAACCCTCCCACACCGAGCAGCAACTCCTGACGAATCCGGATGCGGCGATCTCCTCCGTACAAGCGCGAAGTCAGTTCCCGGTCTTCGGGGTGATTCCCTTCGACATCGGAGTCAAGCAGAAACAGATCGCAGCGCCCGACTTTCACGCGCCAGACTTTCGCCCGAATGGAACCAGCTCGGGTGTCGATCTGCACCACCACGGGCTGGCCGTTTTTGCCGATGGCCGTTTCCATCGGCAACTGGTTGACGTCGGTCTCGAGGTATTCCTCACGCTGCCAGCCGCTGCGATCCAGCCGCTGCCGGAAGTATCCCTGGCCATAAAACAGCCCTACACCCACGAGCGGGATATCCAGATCGGATGCGCTCTTGATGTGATCGCCGGCTAACACGCCCAGTCCGCCGGAATAGACCGGGAGGGACTCGTGCAGGCCAAACTCCGCGGAAAAATAGGCTACCGGACGAGTTCGCAATACGCCCGCATGCCGCGCGCCCCAGGTTCGTTCGGCCTCCTGATACTCGAGCAAGCGACGATAGGCGTAGTTGATCCGGCTGTGCAACACAAGTTCGCCGGCGCGCGTCTCCAGCTTCGCCAGAGGGAATTCCCCGAGCAGGGACACGGGATTGTGATTGAGTTCGCTCCAGCGCACCGGGTCAAGGTCGAGGAACAGACTGACGGAATCGTGATCCCAACTCCACCACAAATTGCGCGCCAAGGCCCACAGCCGTTCCTGGGAAGGGACAATGAAGCGGTCGACCGTGCGGGCTTCGCTGACCACCGGCGCCACCTGGGTGGCAGCCTCGGTCAGCATGCGAATTTCATCTTCCGGGAAAACCCGCGCTTCGACGGTTTGTACTACGAGAACGCCTTGCAAAACACCGCGATCGATGAGCGGAACGCCGAGGAACGACTGATAGGCATCCTCGCCGGCCTCGCTGAAGTATTTGAAGCGCGGATGTTTCTTTACCTGTTCCACCGCTACCGGCCGCAACTGCTCGGCTACCAGGCCGGCGAGCCCCTCGTGGATTCCCATTCGAAGACTGCCGATACATTCACGCCGAAGCCCGAGCGTCGCCGCCAGGACGAGATTGGCGCGGTCCGGTTCGAGCAAATATGCCGAGCAAACATCGGTCCCAAATCGCCGGGCGATCAAGGCCACGACGTTCATCAGGGTCTCGGCGGGCTGGCCGCCTTCCGCCGCGAGGTTGGCAATTTCGTCCAGCCTCAGCACATAGCTCGCATCGCGAGAACTCACATCCCGCTCCTGATCCTCAACTGCTTCCTGGTGTTGGTCCAATCCGGTAAAGCCTCCATGGGACAAACTTAGGGTCTGAGGGAAGATCGTCGGAATCGGGCAAAAACTTTGCCCTCTCTGCCAAAGCCATCCCCCGTTCCATTTTACGGGGTAGAAGGGGATTCGCCATACCGGCGGGCCGGGATCGGCACGGGTTCAAGAGCAGTGGTCCCTGGACTAATGACACCTCGACTGCACAAATGAAGCCATTCGTATAAGATGAGCGCTGCAATTCTTCGCGGGCTATCACCCTGCCCAGGGATCCGAAACTTGTATTTCAGGCCCAAAACCCTTGCTGAAGCAGTCGTTCAGCTGAAGATGCCGGGAGTTCAAGTCCTGTCTGGGGGTACGGACTTCTATCCTGCGCTGGGCGATCGGATCGCGCAGGAACCGGTGATGGATATTTCCTGCCTGGGAGAGCTGCGCGGAGTTTCCAGGGATGCCCACTACATCCGCATTGGCGGGCTGACCACGTGGAGCGAGATCATCCGGGTGCCGCTTCCCCGCTGCTTGGAGGCGCTCAAAAGTGCGGCGCGCGAAGTTGGTTCTGTCCAGATTCAAAACCGCGGCACGGTAGCGGGGAATCTATGCAATGCCTCGCCGGCAGCCGATGGAGTGCCCCCGCTGCTTGCGCTGGATGCGGAAGTGGAACTGGCTTCCAGTACGGGATCTCGCCGCATGCCGCTGGCCGAGTTCATCGTCGGCAACCGGAAGACGCAACGCCGGGCGGACGAACTTTTGACTGCGGTTTGGGTTCCACGAACGCTGGAGGATGCACGCTCGGCTTTTCTAAAACTGGGAGCGCGCCGTTATCTCGTGATCTCGATTTCGATGGTTGCGGTAGTCATTCTAGTGGATGCCGGCAAGGTCGCCGCGGCCCGGGTGGCGGTGGGCTCCTGCTCGGTTGTCGCGCGGCGGCTGACCGCACTGGAGCGCGAATTGGTGGGCTCTTCCGCGCGTGACGGACTGGGCGCACGCGTCACGCCTGAACACCTTGCGCCGCTCTCTCCGATTGATGATGTCCGCGCCACCGCTGAATACCGTCGCGATGCGTCGTTGACCCTGGTCCGCCGGGCGCTCAATTCCTGCGTGGAGGCTGGCTGATGGCCACGACACGCGAGTTGCAGGCGCACACGGACACCGGTGCAATCGCATTCTCCGTCAATGGCCGTAATGTCGTTGTGTCCAGTTCTCCGTTGCAGCGGCTCTCTCGCGTGCTGCGCGAAGATCTGGGGCTGACCGGAACCAAGGTAGGATGCGACGCCGGCGACTGCGGCGCTTGCACAGTTCTTTTGGACGGCGAGCCCGTCTGCGCCTGCCTGGTCGCAGTGGGGCAAGTCACTGGAAGCGAGATTACAACCGTCGAAGGATTGCAGCGCTCGCCGGCCGGCGCACGCTTGCAGCAGTCCTTCCTGACACACGGCGCCGCACAGTGCGGAGCTTGCACTCCGGGGATGTTGCTCGCAGCCGCGGCTCTGCTGGAGAAGAATCACGCTCCCAACGAGACCGAAGTCATGGACGCGATTGGTGGCGTGCTGTGCCGCTGCACGGGCTATCGCAAAATCATCGACGCTGTTCTCGATGCTCAATCGACCGCGACGGCTGAGATTTCGCCGGTGGCCGGTGCTGCGGTCGGCCAGCGGTTGATCCGCTTAGATGGGAAGCGCAAGGTTGAAGGCAGCGAGATTTTTGGCGCCGATGAGGCTCCGGCCGGCGCGCTCGCCGTTCGAGCCATCCGCTGCCCCTACCATCGGGCCCGATTTCAGTTCGGCGACCTGGACGCATTCGTCCGCGACCATGCCGGAATTCACGCAGTTCTGACCGCGAACGATGTGCCGGGAAAAGACTGCTATGGAGTGATCCCTCCTTTCGCGGACCAGCCGGTGTTTGCGCACAACGAAGCGCGTTATCGCGGCGAAGCGGTGGCAGCGGTGGTCGGCGAAGCGGCGATTGTTGAGGCTCTTGATCCAGCCACATTTCCGGTTACGTGGGAAGAGTTGCCTGCTATTAAGGACATCGACGCAGCTCTCGCGCCCGGTGCGCCGCGGATCCACGCCAACCGAGAAGAAAACGTGCTGGTGCGTGGGCGCGTCGTCCGCGGAGACGTAGATCGGGCCCTGGCGGAGGCCGACGTCACCGCCGAAGGCGAGTACGAGACCGGCTTCGTCGAGCACGCTTACATTGAGCCGGAGGCCGGGTTCGCGCGCCGGATCGGCGATCGCATCGAGATTCAGGCTTGCACGCAATCGCCGTACATGGACCGCAACGACATCGCGACCATCCTGGGAATTCCGCCGGAAAATGTGCGCATCATTCCGACTGCGGTCGGCGGGGGCTTCGGCTCGAAGCTCGATCTCTCCGTTCAACCTTTTTTAGCGCTCGCGGCCTGGCATCTCGCAAAGCCGGTTCGAATGGTCTATTCGCGCACCGAATCCATAGTCTCGACCACCAAGCGCCATCCGGCACGCATGCGGCTGCGCGCGGGTTGCACTCGCGACGGCAAGCTGCTCGCCCTCGATTTCGCCGCCGATTTCAACACTGGAGCCTATTCCTCGTGGGGGCCGACGGTATCGGCTCGCGTTCCGGTGCACGCTTCCGGTCCTTACTATGTGCCGCATTACCGGGCCTTGACTCGGGCCGTGCATACCAACCTGGTGCCGGCAGGCGCATTTCGAGGGTTCGGAGTACCGCAGGCGGCCATCGCGCAGGAGCAACTCTATGACGATCTGGCTGATCGAGTGGGCATGGACCGGCTGGAATTTCGAATCCTGAACGCGCTCGACGATAACACGCCCACCGTGACCGGACAGGTGATGGGAGAAGGTGTCGGAATTCGCGCCTGCCTCGAAGCCCTGCGTTCGGGATGGCAGGCGGCCCGCAAGCAGGCTGCTGAGTTCAATTCCAAAGCCGCCGGGCCTTTCCGTCGCGGTGTTGGAATTGCGGGCATGTGGTACGGCTGCGGCAACACTTCTCTTCCCAACCCGTCCACGGTGCGGATTGGACTGAAGCGCGACGGCCGCATCGCGCTGCATCAGGGCGCGGTGGATATCGGACAAGGATCGAACACCATCGTGGCGCAGATCTGTGCCGATGCGCTGGGCGCTCCCATCGATCGCTTCGACCTGATTTCCGGAGACACGGCGCTCACGCCTGATTGCGGTAAGACCTCGGCATCCCGCCAGACGTTCGTGACCGGGAAAGCCGCGCACATGGCGGGGACACAGCTGCGGAACGCCATCCTCGCCCTGGCTCAGGCCTGCGCTTGCGCCAGTATTCACTTCGCAGATGGCAGTGTAACCGTGCAAGAGAAAGACAAGACCTACAGGCTCAAGCTCGACGATATGCCCCTCGACGAGCATGGCTACGTCATCACCAGCGAATCTACTTTCGATCCGCCGACCAGCCCACTCGACAAAGATGGGCAAGGGATTCCGTATGCCGTGTTCGGCTTTGGAGCGCACATGGCGGAGATCGAGGTGGACACTGAACTGGGTACGGTGCGTGTTCTCAAAGTCACCGCCGCGCACGATGTGGGACGCGCCATCAACCCGACCTTGATTGAAGGACAGATCGAAGGAGGTGTAGCACAGGGACTGGGCATGGCCCTGATGGAGGAGTTCTTTCCCGGCAAAGGCGAGAATCTTCACGACTACCTCATCCCCTCGGCGGGAGACATTCCGCCGGTGGAATCGATTCTCATCGAGGATCCCTCGCCCATTGGCCCGTTTGGCGCGAAAGGGATTGGCGAGCAGGCCGTGATTCCGACTGCGCCCGCGATCCTCAATGCGTTGCACGACGCGGTCGGTGTCCGGCTGCGCAAAGTGCCGGCGACTCCCGACCGCGTGCGAGCCGCGATTCTGGCGGCGCGGAAGGGAGACCGGCGTGGCTGACGACGCCATCCGCTGCGACGCTTGTCCCGTGCTGTGCTACATCAACCCGGGCCGCGCCGGTTCCTGCGACCGCTACGCCAATCACAACGGACAACTGGTGCGCGTCGATCCCCACGTCCTGCTCGAACAGGCGCAGTCGCGCGGCGAATCCCTGGTGCCGTTTCTGGGAAAGAGTCGCGAGTGGGACGGTACCCTCGTCCGCGACGGGGAGACCTTCGTGACTGCGATTGGCGCGGGCACGACGTATCCCGACTATAAGCCGGCGCCCTTCATCATTTCGTCCGAGGTCGAGGGCGTGGACATGGTCACGGTAGTGACCGAGGGCATTTTCAGCTATTGCGGCGTGAAGTTGAAGATCGATACCGACCGCCACCTGGGAGCCGAGTGCAGTACCGTGCGCGCGCAGGGCGAAGCGGTAGGGCACGTGACCACCGGCGAATACGGATCGCAGATGCTCTCGCTGGGCGGGGTACGTCATCTGACCGGCGGAAGCCGGCACGAAGGCACAGTAACGTGCGACACGCTGCTGAACCTTTGTAACGGCAAGGCCGTGGAATTGGAGATTGAAAACGGCGCGAAGGCCGTGGTCCAGGCCGACAAGCCCCCGATCGTCGACGGCGTGCAAGAAGAACGGATGCGCGTCGGCTGTGGCTCCGCAACCATCGGAATGTTTGCCAAGCAGTGGTTTGGAAAAGTCGATGAGGTCGTGGTAGTGGACGACCACATCACCGGAGTGTTATCGGAACATCAGGCCGGAAAACTGCTAGGCATCCCTGAGACCGGCATCACCATGAAGGGACGGCGGTCCACGCCAGGGCGCTATTTCAAGGTCGCCGAACCCGGCACTTCGTGGGGCGGAACGAATATTTCCGATCCGCTCTCGATTCTCGCGCCCTTCGATCCCAAAGTTGCCCGGCCCGGGCTGCGCCTGCTGATGGTGAGCACAACCGGCGAGCAATACGCTTATTACGAATTGGACGAAGCACTCCGCCCGCTAGAAAAAGATTTGCCTGCCTCGCTGAAAGAGTCAGTTGCGCGCATCCGCGAGAATTGCGAGCCCGCCCTCTGCACCGTTCTGTTTATGGGCGGCGCGGGCGGATCGCTGCGTGCCGGAGTAACGGAAAATCCGGTGAAGCTCACGCACTCGGTCCGGGATGCGCTCACCCGCGTGACCTGCGGCGGCGCGCCGGTTTATGTCTGGCCGGGCGGCGGGATCACGATCATGGTGGACGTGAGCCGAATGCCGGAGAATGCGTTTGGCTACGTGCCGACTCCTGCGCTCGTCGCTCCCATCGAGTTCACGCTGAAGCTCGAAGACTATGCGACGCTCGGCGGCTATATGGATCACGTGCGGCCCTTGAGTTCGATCCATCGGGATGAGGACGGTCGCCGGCGAGTTGTGCCGCGACCGGATAACCCCTGGCCGCTCGCGTCCAGGAAAGCGGACCCAAAAAAATGAACGCCCGCGCCCAGATTCGGATGCTCGCCGACCGCCGCCGATTGCACATGCACGATGGGCCGATTGACCTGGTGCTCGAAGCCTTCGGAACTGCTGCCGAAATCGAAGCCGCCTATCGCGCAGCGGCAAAGCGATTCGTCACTGTCTTGGACGAACTGTGCAGCGAGCTCGAGTTCCTGCGCCAGCCTACCTACGCAAACGGCCCGTTGCCCGCGGGGCCGATTGCCCGGCGAATGGTGGCGGCGGTGCGGCCCTATGCTTCTGGGGCATTCATTACTCCGATGGCCGCGGTTGCCGGAGCGGTTGCCGAGGAGATACTTGAGGCAATGACAACCGGCGCGGAGCTCTCGCGAGCCTACGTGAACGACGGCGGCGACATCGCGCTGCACTTGAGCCCGGGGGAGAAGTTCGTGGTGGGCATGGTCGAGCGACCCGACCGTCCGTCGTTATTCGGCACGACCACACTCGACTCCGGTCAGCCCGTGCGCGGCATTGCTACCAGTGGCTGGCGTGGCCGCAGCTTTTCTCTCGGCATCGCAGATGCCGTCACGGTACTGGCCGACACTGCTGCGATGGCGGATGCCGCAGCCACCATTATTGCGAACGCCGTAGACTTGTCGGGACATCCGAAGATCGGACGCGCGCGTGCGTGCGATCTCGCGCCCGATAGCGACCTTGGTGAGCGGCTTGTCACGCAATCGGTCGGCGAACTCAGCCTGGGTGAAGTTCACGATGCGCTGTCCGCGGGAATTGGTATGGCGGAATCGCTCCGGCATCGGGGGCTGATTTGTGCCGCAGCTCTCAATCTGCAAGGAGAGACCTACGTCGCCGACGAAGAGAAAACCGCCAACCCGGTTGCCATTTCAGCTCACAGGAGCCTGGTTCATGCCTGAGATCCAAATTCGCAAGAGACTTTTCTCGGTCGAAGAGATCTTCCATGAAGGAGGACCGGTTGCCCAGAAACCGCTGCATCGCGCCGCGGCGCTGGTCGTGATTCGAAATCCGTATGCTGGCGCATACGTAGAAAAAATCGAAGGCTTCATGGATGACCTGAAACCCCTCGGGCTTGAGATGGCGTGGTCGCTAGTCAAAGCGCTCGGTGGCGATGTCAAACTGGTGGAGGGTTACGGCAAAGGAGCGATTATAGGATCGGCCGGCGAGATCGAACACGGCGCGCTCTGGCACGTGCCTGGAGGCTACGCGATGCGCGAGGTGCTGGGAGGAGCAAAGGCAATTGTGTCGTCAACCAAGAAAGTTGGCGGCCCGGGAACTAGACTCGACGTGCCGATCACCCACATCAACGCCTCCTATGTGCGCAGCCACTTTGACGCGATGGAGGTCGGCCTGACGGACGCCCCGCGCGCTGACGAAATTCTGCTGGCGTTAGTCATGACGACCGGCCCGCGCGTACATGCCCGCGTCGGCGGCCTGAAGGCTTCAGAGATCAAAGGAGAGGACGGCCTGCGATGAAAGCAAAGATTCGCAAGATCGCGACCTTCGTCGAAGAGACTTGCACGGAGATGGGGCGGAAGGTCGATCCGCCGGCACGGCGTGCCGCTGCCGTAGCGGTGATCGAGAACCCCTACGCAGGGCAATTTGTTGAGGATCTCTCGGAACTGATGGCGATTGGCGAGGAGCTGGGCGAGTTGTTGACCCAACGCGCGGTCGCTGCACTCGGGATTGCGGGAACTTCGGCCGAGAGTTATGGCAAGGCCGCGGCGGTCGGCGAGAACGGCGAAATTGAGCATGCGGCGGCCATCCTGCATCCGAAGCTCGGTACCCCGGTGCGTCGTGTGCTGGGCAAAGGTGCGGCCCTGATTCCTTCCTCGAAGAAGCGCGGCGGACTGGGCGTGGTGCTCGACATCCCTCTCGGCCACAAGGACGCCGCTTACGTCCGCAGCCACTTCGATGGGATGGAAGTGCGGCTCAACGACGCGCCGCGCGCCAATGAGATCATGGTTGCGATCGCGGTGACGGATAGCGGGCGTCCGCTGGCGCGAGTGGGTGGACTGACGAAAGATCAGATCAAGGGCGAGGACGGGTTGCGGTAGGTTGCTTCTTCTGAGAACGCAATTCAATCACAGGATCTCTAATGAAAAACAGCAATCGCTCGTGGGTATCACTTTGTGTTTTCCTGCTTCTCTCTGCACTTTTTCTTCACGGCCAGACGAAGGAGAAAGTCGACCTGATCGTCTCCGGCGGCATGGTAGTCACCATGGACGGCACGCGCTCGATCCATGATGACGGCGCGGTCGTGGTGACTGGCGACACGATCGTCGCGGTCGGCTCCCGCGCCGAACTCGCGGCCAAGTACGCGGCCCGCCAAACGATAGACGCCAGAGGCAAGCTGGTTTTGCCGGGATTCATCAACGGACACACCCACGTGCCCATGACCCTGTTCCGCGGCCTTCACGACGATGTGACCCTGGATGACTGGCTTCGCAAATACATTTTCCCAGCCGAAGCGAAGAACGTGACCGAGGAGTTTGTCCGCTGGGGAACGCGCCTGGCTGCGGCCGAGCAGATTCGCTCCGGCATCACTACATTCGCCGACATGTATTACTTCGAAGACGCGGTTGCGGAAGAGACCAAAGCCGCTGGCATGCGTGGCGTGTTGGGCGAGACGTTTATCGACTTCCCCGCTCCCGATAACAAGACCAATGCCGCCACGCTCGCCTATACCGAGAAGTTCCTGAAGAAGTGGCAAGGCGATCCACTGATTCATGCAGCAGCCGCGCCGCATTCGATTTACACCTGCTCACAAAAGACTCTTCAAGATGCCGCGGCCTTGGCCAGAAAATATCATGCACCCATTCTCGTGCACGTCGCCGAAATGAAGAAAGAGTTGGAGGACAGCCTGAAGCAGAACGGGATGTCCCCGGTGCAATATTTGGACAAGATCGCCGTGCTTGGCCCCGATGTGGTTGCGGCGCACTGCATTTTTGTGGACGAGGCCGACCGCAAAACCCTGGCGCAACGGCAAGTCGGCTGCGTGCACAATCCGTCGAGCAATATGATGCTGGCGAGCGGAGTTTCGCCCGTGCCCGAGATGCGCGCAGCGGGAGTTGCCGTCGGCCTGGGGACCGATGGACCGGCCGGAAGCAACAACGATCTGGACCTGATGGAGGAAATCGATCTGACAGCCAAGCTCGCCAAGATCACGAAAATGGATCCGCTGGCCATGAACGCGAAGGCCGCCGTGGAAATGGCAACGATCGACGGTGCCAGAGCGTTGCACATGGATAAAGAGATCGGGTCGCTGGAAAAAGGCAAGAAGGCAGACTTGATCCTGATCGGCCTCGACGAACCGAACGCGGTGCCGATGTACGACGTCTACGCTCAGCTGGCGTACGCGCTGAAGGCCAGCGACGTGGAGACGGTCGTTATCGGCGGCCGCGTGGTGATGCGGGACCGAAAGCTGCTGACGGTCAACGAACAGGAAGCGATGGCCAAAGCGCGCGAGTACAAGAAGCGAATCGCGGCGTCGCTGGGGATGCAGTGAGGTAGCGCCGCTTCTTCCTACCGCGCTACCACCTCCGGTACCCGCGTCGCAGGCGGCGTATTGCGGCTGCGCTGCGCGCTGACCGCGCCGTCCGTAATCACCATTCCGATGCCGGGCAGGTCTCCTTTTTGAATACTGTCGAGCAGGTCTTTGCCGGCTGAGTGTTGCGCCTTGTCCATCAGCACAAAAGACGCTTCACGGCCTGGGGCGATCAGACCGCAATTGAGGCTCCGCATTTTCGCAGTATTCCCGGTGGCGAGACAGATCGCGATTTCCGCCGGAATTTCTCCGAGCGCTGCCAACATAGCAATCATGCGCACAATCCCCAGCGGCTGCACGCCCGATCCCGCGGGTGAGTCGGTACCCAGGATGACCCGCTTCATCTGCCCCAGCTCTTTGGCCGTTCTCAACGCGAGCAGCCCGGAGCGCTCGTTTCCGTTGTGCACGATTTCCAAAGCCCGCGTGGAGCGCTCGCAGAGCGCCACGATCTGATCGTCAGGCAGAGCGGTATGGCCGCCGTTGACGTGTCCGATCACGTCGGCATCGGTTTCGAGCACCATGTCTTTATCGATCAGGCTGGAGCCGGGGATGGACGGCCCGCCGGTGTGGATGGTGCTCTGAATGCCATATTTCCGAGCCCACGCGACCATCTGCCGCGCCGTCTTGCCGTCTTTCACGCTGCCGAGCCCGACTTCCCCCAGGATTTTGACACCGGCGGCGGCCAGTTCCTTGAAGTCTTCTTCCACCATTCCGTGCTCGATGACGGGAGCACCGGCGTAGATCTTCACGCCCCCCGGTCGAAACGCATGGAAGGCGCGCTGGGCAAAGATCGCCATCGCTTTCAGGCCGACGACGTCTTTGGGGCGTCCGGGCGTATGCACTTCGCCCGCCGACACCATGGTGGTAACGCCGCCGTGGAGATAACTGTCAATCCAGCCCAGTTGATTCTGGCGCGGCGTCCAGTCTCCGCATACAGGATGCACGTGGCTGTCGATCAGGCCGGGCGTGAGGGCGACACCCTTGGCGTCAACGGTTACGGTTGCGCCCGAGGTATCGACTTCTTTTTCTTTGCCTACGGCGGCAATGCGGTCACCGACCGCCACGACTGTATCGGCATCCAGAATTGGTTGATCGAGGTCGCCGCTCAGCAAGAGTCCAATGTTGCGGATGACCAGCTTGGCTTGCGGCGCAGACTTCGGAGTTTCATCGTGGGCCATAGTTTCCTTCTTCCCAACTGGCGCGATTTGTCATCAGCACGTCAAGAGTGCTAAAAGCATGCAGGGCGGCGGAGGCCGAAATGGTATCCCGTGACTTCGTTCTTTGGGAAGTAGATGTTCAGGCTGATTTCATGTTGCCGGGTGGGAAGCTCTATGTCCCCGGCGCGGAAAAGCTGTTGCCGAACATTCGCAAGCTGACCGATGCGGCGCGGCGGGACGAAGTGTTTCTTGTCTCGCACGGCTGCTTTCATACCGCAGACGATCCCGAGTTCCGGCAGTTTCCGCCGCACTGCCTGAAAGGGACGCCCGGAGCGGAGTTTGTCCCGGAAGCGTTGGCGAACAGGTTCGCGCGCATCGAAAACCGTTCCACGGAAAAGTTGCCCGAGGACCTGTCGAAATATCAGCAGATCGTGCTGGAAAAGCAGACGCTGGACATTTTTGAGACCCAGCACGCTGATGCCCTGGTTGAACGTCTTGGCAGTGGTCCGGAGTTCGTCGTGTTCGGCGTGGTGACCGAATACTGCGTGCGCTGTGCCGCGAAAGGACTGCTGGCTCGAAAACGCCGGGTCGCAGTCGTGCAGGATGCAATTGAGACTCTGGATCCGCAGGTTGGCAGTAAGACGCTTGCGGAGCTGGAAAGCCTAGGGGCGCGACTGGTAACGACCGACGAGGTGCTTGCCAAGATGGCCGAAGGCCGGGCCCGCAGGGGCTAAAAGGCTGCTGAAAACTAATTCCTGAGCGGCGTCTTAACCTCGGCGGCTAAAGCCGATGCTCAAAACAAGCCAGTTATCGCAGCGCTGAAGTGCTGCGCCGCCCAAAATCCAGTCCCGAAGCCCCACTCTTCATCACGGCACAACTGCTTCAGCGATGCGGGTACTGTCTTAACACTGTGAGGGGCGCTTATTGGTCCTGCCCCGTTTCCAGGCGACAACACGCCGTTAAGACACTACCGGGATGCGGCGCCCCCATTGCGAAAACCCCTAACCTCCGGCATAATAATGGTTTGTCTCAACCCCTCCGGACTCTTCCGGACAAAGGACCGAAGTCTGTGTTAATGATTCGCCTGTCGCGTATTGGTAAGCCGAAGCAGCCGTACTATCGTGTGGTAGTGATCGAGAAGGAGCGGGCTCGCAATGGACGCCCGGTCGAGGTCGTGGGGACGTACAATCCGCGCACCAATCCGGCAACGTTCGACCTGAAGCGCGAGCGCATTACCTACTGGGTTTCGAAGGGCGCTCAGCTTTCGGAGCGCGTGGGCAAATTGCTCGCCATGCCGGCGCCGGCTGCTACATCGGTCGCATAAGTAGTAAGCAAGCACTTTCGCCCAAGGAAGACGCCCTCAGCGGCTGAAGCCTCGGTTTTTTAGCATTCTGGCGGCACGGCTGAAGCCGTGCCCTCCCGATTTGCACACCATTCAAGGAGCATTCAAATGACCGAGCAACCTGCCAACGTGCGAGCGCTGATCGAGCACATTGCCAAGGCGCTCGTCGATGCTCCGACCGAGGTTTTTATTGACGAGTACGAAGACGGAAACGAAACCGTCATCGAACTCGAAGTAGCCGAGGCTGATCTCGGCAAAGTGATTGGACGTTCCGGCCGCGTCGCCCGCGCCTTGCGCGGGGTGCTGAGCGCGGCGGGATCGAAGCAGGACAAGCGCTACGCGCTGGAGATCATCGAATAGCGGCACCGGAGCCGAGCGGCGAGTTCATTACCCTGGCGCGGGTGGTCAAAACCCAGGGTCGTCGCGGAGAAGTCGCAGTCGAACTGCACACCGATATTCCGGACCGCTTCCGCGAAGGCATGCGGCTGTGGGTGCTCGGGAAAGATGGCCGGCGCCGGGAAGTTCAGGTTGAAGACCTGTGGCCGCACAAGGGCCTGCTGGTTCTGAAGTTTGCGGGTGTCGAGACAATCTCTGACGCCGAGCCGCTGATCGGCGCCGAGCTTCAGCTTCCGCAAAGTGAGCGCGTCGATCTGGAGCCCGGCTGGACGTATCTCAGCGACCTGGTTGGTTGCAAAGTGTTCGACGGCGAGCGCGAAATCGGCCCGATCGAAGACGTAACATTCGGGGCCGGAGAAGCGCCACTGCTGGTGGTGAAGAGCGGAGCGAAGCTCCCGTACGAGATTCCTTTCGCGCAGGCGTACCTGGAGAAAGTGGATCTGGAACGAAAGCAAATCCGGATGCGGCTTCCGGAAGGTTTGTTGGACGTGAATGCGCCGCTGACAGAAAAAGAGAAGAAGAGCGGTCGTTAGTCGTTCGCGGGTTTTTCAAGATTTACCTCTGCGAACTCCGCGTCCTCTGCGGTAAAAGTTTTCGGTTTGCGATGCGAGTCGATATCCTCACGATCTTTCCCGACTTCTTTCGCGGACCACTGGATTACGGCATCATCCGCAGGGCGCGGGAAACCGGCCTGGCGGAAGTAAACATTCACGACCTGCGGAACTTTACGAAAGACAAGCACCGCACCGTGGATGACCGCCCATTTGGCGGCGGCGAGGGCATGGTCCTGAAGCCGGAACCGATCTTTGAATGTTTGGAGTCGCTCGGCGGCTTGCCGTCGCGGGCGGAGCGCATCAGCGGAAGCTCAAAGCAATCGGTCATCCTGCTTTCGCCGCAGGGTCGCAAGCTCGATCAGCCGCTCGCTGCGGAGCTTTCCACCCTGGAGCGGATCGTGCTGATCTGCGGACGCTACGAAGGCGTGGACGAACGCATCAGCGAGCACCTGGCCGACCGCGAAGTCTCGATCGGCGATTACGTGCTGAGCGGTGGCGAGCTGGGTGCAGCCGTAATTCTAGACACGGTCACGCGGCTGATCCCCGGCGCCGTCGGCAACGAAGCTTCAACACGCCAGGAGTCGTTCACGGAACCCGGTGTGGCGCGGGCACTCTTGCCCGCGAATGCCCCGAGCTCCACGTGCCTATCGGGCGGATTGCTAGATTATCCGCACTACACGCGTCCCGCGGATTTTCGCGGCATGGCCGTGCCGGAAGTGCTGGTGAATGGGAATCACGAAGACATTCGCCGCTGGCGGCGGAAGACGGCTTTAGCGAAAACGTTGCGCAACCGTCCCGATCTGCTGGAGCGGGTCGCGCTGACCGGCGAAGACCAGGAATTGTTGAAAGAGATCAAAAGTCTGCAATCAGAAGTCTAGGGGAGGGCACGGCTTCAGCCGTGCCGTTAGAGACCCCCATAAGAATTGGGGCTTCAGCCCCTCAGATCGAGGACGCAGTCATGACAAACCAGATTATCGAAAGATTGCTGGCGAAGAGCCGCCGCACCGACATCCCGGATTTTGGCCCGGGAGACACCATCAAAGTTCAGGTCAAGATCAAGGAAGGCGACAAGGAACGCATCCAGGCGTTCGAAGGCGTCGTCATTTCGCGGACGCGCGGGCCGCAGGCCAGCTTTACCGTCCGCAAGATCAGCTTCGGACAGGGCGTGGAGCGCATTTTTCCCATCCAATCCAAAGTCGTCGACAAGATTGATGTGTTACGCTCCGCCAAAGTGCGGCGCGCGAAGCTGTATTACTTGCGCGCGTTGAAGGGCAAGGCGGCCCGGCTGCGCGAAGTCGAGTAGGGGCCGGCAAGCGCAAACAGGTTCGGGCCTTTATCCGTCGCCTTTATCTCGTCTCAGACCGCAGCAGGGAGACGCGCGAGCCGCGTCTCTACGCTAGGAAACCCTCCCCGGCACTTGCAAGCTTCCGCATCCTCGGCGAAGATGCTGGCAGCTCCCGTGCGTTCCAGATCCAGAGATTCGAAAGCACCCGGCGTTTCCCCCGCTGCTGCCAAGCTGCGCCTGCTGAAGAGACTGCGCTGTACCCTCAAGTTTGAGAAGCGAGCTTGGGCCACAGGCGCGCGGCTCGTTGCTGGCGCTGACGAAGTCGGCAGGGGATCGCTCTTTGGCCCGGTGGTGGCGGCGGCGGTGATTCTTGATCCCGCTTACCGCATCCGCGGTCTGCGCGATTCGAAGTTGTTGCCGGCCGAGCGCCGCGAAGAACTCGCCATCCGGATTCGCGAACACTCGATTGCCCTGGCGATTGCCGCAGTCGATTCCGCTCGCATCGATCAGATCAACATCTATCAGGCTTCGCGGCTCGCCATGTTGCGGGCCGTTCAGCAACTCGCGCCTGCGGCCGACTACCTACTGGCCGATGCCGTCAGAATCGACTGCGATCTCCCTCAGCACCCGATCATTCACGGAGACGCGCTCTCCGCTTCGATCGCGGCGGCGTCCATCATCGCCAAAGTTGAGCGCGATCGCATGATCTCCGCCTGGGATCCGGTGTTTCCCATGTACGGCCTAGCGTCCAACAAGGGCTACAGCACGCCGCATCATATCGCGGCCCTTCGTGAGCACGGCCCTTCGCCGCTCCACCGCCAGTCTTTCGCGCCCGTGTGGAACGCGCCGATCCCGCAGGAAGTGCTCAGCTTCATGCTCGACGAACCAATATGCGACCAAGCGGCCGGCGACGAGGAAGTCGCCGCTGCCCTCGCTGGATCGTAGTCCGCTACAGTTTTGCCGCCGCAACCCTTCGATTCCCGCTAGAATCACGCCATGTTACGAATGCTCGCAGTGACCGCCCATCCTGACGATGAAGCAGCCGGCTTCGGCGGAGCTTTGCGTCTCTACAGCGATCGCGGAGTGGAGACCTCTGTGATCTGCCTTACTCCCGGGCAGGCCGCCAGCCATCGCGGCAAGGCCAGGGACGACCACGAACTGGCCGCCCTCCGGCGCAAGGAATTCGCTGCCTCCTGCGCGATCCTTAACGTAAGCCGCGCCGCCGTGCTCGACTATCCCGACGGCCAGTTGCACCGCGTAGAGATGCACCGGGTCGTCTCTGATCTGGTGCTGCACATCCGGGAATTCCGTCCGCACATCGTCTTGTCGATGGGTCCAGAGGGCGCGATTACCGGCCATACCGACCACTCGATGGCTTCCGTGTTCGCGACCCTGGCCTTCCACTGGGCAGGGCGCAACAATCGCTTTCCCGATCAACTCGCCGACGGCCTACAGCCCCACCGCGCGCAGAAGCTCTACTACTCCACCGCGGCGGCTGCGTTGCCGAACCGGCAGCCCATCTCTTTCCCGCCGTTCACAGCCCGCATCGAAATCGGCCGTTATCTGGAAGCGAAGATCGCTGCCTTTCACGCGCACCAGACGCAGGCGCCAGTGTTCCCGATCTTCGACGCGCATGTCCAGAAGCTGGGCAATCCGGAACTGTTCCACCTCGCGGCCAACGTTGTACTCGGCGCCGTCAGGATCGAAACCGATCTCTTCGAGGGAGTCGAACAGCAACAGGCCGCGTGAAACCCGGCGCGCACGGCCCACTACCCTGAGCCCGCCTTCTGCCTGCTATCATTCCCGACGTGTCCGCGCGCGGAAAGTTCATCACCTTCGAAGGCCTGGACGGCAGCGGCAAGAGTACGCAAATTGCCAAGCTGGCGCGCGGGCTTCGTGCCCGTGGCCTTTCGGTGGTCATCACCCGCGAACCGGGGGGCACGGCAACCGGCGAGAAGATTCGCGAGGTCCTGCTCCACTCGGCGACCTCCGGCCTCTCTCCCTCCGCCGAGATGGCCCTCATGTTCGCCTCCCGGGCCCAGCATATTCATGAGGTGATTCTGCCCGCGCTGGCCGAGGGACGAGTTGTGCTCTGCGACCGCTTCACCGACTCCACCGAGGCCTACCAGGGTGGGGGCCGCAAGCTGGGATCGAAGCCGGTGTTGCAGTTGCACGAGGTGCTGTGCGGCAATCTTCAGCCCGACCTGACGATCCTGCTCGACAACGACGTGAGCGTGACGGTCGAGCGCGCCCGGCGCCGCAATCGGCAACACAAGAACCGGCGTCCGGAGAAAGACGAAAACCGTTTCGAACAGGAGAACCGCGCCTTTTTCGGACGCGTTCGCAATGCGTACCTTGCCATCGCCGCCCGAGAACCACACCGCGTTCACGTCGTCGATGCCCGCGGCACGCCCAGGAAAACGCATGCGGTTATCATGGAACTAGTGCGGAAGAAGCTGAAAATCTGACTCACCACAGAGTCACAGAGAAAAGCTATTGATGATTGGTGTTTTTTGATTGCTGATTGGAAATCCACTTTACGCCGGCACCAGTCAACAATCACCAATGCTTTTCTCTGTGTCTCTGTGACTCTGTGGTGAAATGAACTTTATGCCGTTCACCGATTTCCTCGGCAACCCGGAAACCATCCATGGCCTGCGTGAGATGCTGGCGCGGAAGCGCTTTCCGCATGCGGTGATCCTTTCCGGCGCTCACGGATCGGGCAAATACACTCTCGCCCTGATGCTGGCCCGGACGCTGAACTGTCTGGAGCAGCCGGTAACGAACGGTCTCCCCGACTTCTGCGGACGCTGCGCAAACTGCACCCGCATCGGCCAGGCTGATGACCTCGACGCCCGCTTTGCAGAGGCTGTCGAAGCGCGCGACGGCATGCGCGAGGCCGACAAGAAAGAAACGCGGATCTTCGTCCAGACTCATCCTGACGTCCTGGTCATCCCGCCCGATCCCCCGCAGATGATGATCAAGGTGGACCAAGTCCGTCACGTAATCGGCAGTATCTATTTCCGTCCGGCCGAGGCCCGGGAACGCGTTTACGTCTTCACCGATTCTGCGTTCATGAAGGAAGCCGCCAACTCGCTGCTGAAAGTGCTGGAAGAGCCGCCCGAGTTCGCAACTATCTTTCTGCTGGCGGAAAATACCGGCGAACTGCTGCCCACGATCCGTTCACGCTCAGTGACCTTCGCCCTGGGCGCGGTGAGTTCGGAGGAAATTGAAAGCCTTCTGGCCAAGCGCCGCCCCGACTGGAATCCGCGCGAACGAGCGCTGGTCGCCCGTTTGAGCGAGGGGGCGATGGGACGCGCGTTATCGTTCGACCTCAAGAGCTACACCGCCGCCCGCAGCCAGGCGCTGGTGCTGCTGAACTCGGCTCTGCGGGGCAGCGACCACAGCGAACTGTTCAAGATGACGGAGAGCTACCGTCCCGGCGCCGAAGGCCGCGAGAAAACCGACAACCTTCTGCGCACGCTGTACTCGCTGCTTGAGGATCTGATGTTTCTCGAATCCGGCACGCCGCAACTGGTGCGCAATACCGACATCCAGGGCGAACTCCAGAAGCTAGCCGATTCCGCTGACTTTGCCTGGATCAACCGCGCCGCCCAAGGCCTGGGAGAAGTCGAGCGCGGCATGCGCCGCAACCTGCTGCGATCCCTGTCGCTGGACGCCTTTGCGACGGCGCTCGAACGGCCTGCGTAGATTTTGGGTGGGCGAGCGCTACACAGCTTGCGTGAAAAAACTCCGGCGGGTTGAAGATTTTCGGGAGGGCACGACTTCAGTCGTGCCGCAAATCTGAAGCCCTCGATCGAAAGAATGCGCTTACCGCAGCGCCGAAGCGCTGCACCACCCAAAATCAGATTGTTCAGAATCCCACCAAGGTCATCCCCCCTCGACCCGTCTCAATTCGAGCCGGAGCCAGCCCTTTGTGCCCTGGGAATCATTGTCATCCTTGGTTGGCTGTGATACGGTAACCGTCAAGTCACAGCCTAGTACCCACAGTCACAGGTTGTTGTGTTGTGGCATATTCTGCCGCCCCGCGCAGGTGGTGCGATATGAAAGATACCCTCGAACCCGTACCAGCCGAACAATCCGCCGATCAGGAAGGCTTTGCGAATCGTAAACTGATTCGCCCGACTCTCAGCCGGACTGACCACAACCACGGACACAACCATCTGCCCACGGAACGCAGAGATCGCTCCCCGGCCCCGGCCAAAAAAGGCGCGCCCACCGAGCAGACCAACGCCGAAAACTTCTACTACCAGAAGCAGATGCAGACCAAGACCCCCATGGTCGTGGTGCTGCGCGACGGCGAGGAAGTCCGCGGCTATATCGAGTGGTATGACAAGAGCTGTATCAAGCTCAACCGCACCGGCGCCCCCAACCTGATGATTTACAAGCCCGCCATCAAGTACATGTTCAAGGAAGGCGAGAACGGGAAAAGATAGGCGTTAGGCTCTGGGCTTTCGGCTCTAGGGTTTCACCGTCTGTCGTCTATCCGCTACGAGACGCCACAGTTTGCAGAAAAAGTACACCGCATAGCCGAAACCCCAAACAAGTCCGGCGATAGCGATGAGATCTCGCCCGAGAAGCAGCCTCCTGGGAGAGTCGCTCAGCAAAATCCTGTGCAACCACGACAAATATGTGGAGGTTAAGGGGCCGAAAAACCTCGCCACGCTCCACAGGGACCAACACGCCAGCACTAGACCGAGAAGATACAAAACGACCCGTACCCACGCTATTCGCACGATTGGTGCTCTGACGCCGCGCAATCTCCGGTCCAGAAGGAACCCCGACCATGTCCAGAAAATAGCCACTGCCACCAACTGAAGCGGTAACTTTGCCCCGTTCGTAATCGAGGACCCCGGGCCGTTGACTAGCGCGGCCAACCCCTGCGCCGTACTCACCGGCAAGTCGTCCCATCCAGAACTGGCTCTCAACCAGGCGCGGTCCAGGTAGTACAGTCCGGTAGTTGCTGCCGCCATCAATAGAGGCAGCACAACCTTCCACGAGACTCTCCCTAGGACGTTGCGGGTGCCGCTCACGTTGGTGTCTGACACCGTATTCCCCTTGGCTTGTTCCGGAAGCCCTGCGTCTGTCGCATACCGCAGCAGCACCGTGCACGTGCTGAATGCTGACAGCAGCCTTCACAACTTCGGCAGCACAATCCCTTTCTGCGCCTGATACTTCCCCTTGCGGTCCTTGTAGCTCACCTCGCACACCTCGTCGGACTGGAAGAAGAGAATCTGGCACAGGCCTTCGTTAGCATAGATCTTGGCGGGCAGCGGCGTGGTGTTTGAGATCTCGAGCGTGACGAAGCCTTCCCACTCCGGCTCAAACGGCGTCACGTTGACGATGATCCCGCAGCGCGCATAAGTAGACTTGCCCACGCAGATCGTCAGAACATCGCGCGGAATCTTGAAGTATTCGACCGACCGCGCCAGTGCGAACGAATTTGGCGGGATGATGGCGACATCGGCGGTCACCGTGACGAACGAGCGCTCATCAAAATGCTTGGGATCGACGATGGTGCTGTTCACGTTGGTGAAGATTTTGAACTCGTCCGACACGCGCAGGTCGTATCCGTAGCTGGAGACGCCGTAGGAAATCACCCCCTGGCTCACCTGCTTTTCGGAGTAGGGGTTAATCATGTCGTGCTCTTGCGCCATGCGGCGGATCCAGCGGTCACTCTTGATCATGGAACTCCTTTGGAAAATTTGTGATTGGTGATTTGTAATTGGTAATTTGGCGGCGGGATCGAAACCCAGGAACGAGGGCGTGGTTTCAATCACAAATCACAAATTACCAATTGCAAATCTCTCGGCTGGCCCTGCCATATTACGAGAATGGTCCCCCCGTTGACAATCTAGCCTATCTCCCTTAGCATCAATCACTTGAGACAATCTTCACACTCCGAAGCCGGGAGACGCCCGTGATTAAGCTCGACATTATCAACGAAGTGGTGAACCGCACCGGGATCACCAAAACCAAGGCGGAGCTCGCGGTCGAGACCGTTTTCGGGAGCATGAAGAAGGCGCTCGCCACCGGGGACCGCATCGAACTGCGCGGATTCGGCGTGTTCAACGTGCGTCCGCGCAAGACCGGCATCGGGCGCAACCCGCGCACCGGCGCCGAAGTTTCCATTCCGCCCGGCAAGGCCGTGCGCTTCAAGCCCGGCAAGGAATTGCAGTCGATTGACTAGCATTGTCCCGCACGGGTTGAATTTCCCGGGATGGAACCGCTTCTATCTCACCACAGAGTCACCGAGGCACAGAGAAAAGAAAAATCATCGCCGTTGATTTTCTCTGTCACTCTGTGTCTCGGTGGTGAGAACGTTTGTTGAACTCCAGGGACCGCCTCGCGATCGTATGTCCGAACCCGCTTCCCCTTCCGCCGCCCTTGAAACAGATCGCCCGCACCAGGTTTGGATCATCCAGCCGCCGCGGCGCCGGTTGTGGGTTCACATCGCGCTGCTGCTCGCCACGTTTCTGAGCACGCTGGTGGTGGGTGCTCGCATCTACTCTAATTTCGCGTCTCAACAACCGGTTTTCTCGTTCAACGACGACAGCATTCCTTTATTCCCAGTGGAGTGGATGTGGCAGGCTCCGGCAAGACTGATGCATGGGCTTCCCTTTTCTCTCACGCTGATGTTCATACTGCTGGCGCACGAGATGGGACATTACCTGTACGCCCGGCACTATCGCGTGTATGCGACGTTGCCATTCTTTATTCCATTTCCGAGCTTGATCGGTACGCTCGGAGCTTTCATCCGCATCAAGAGCCCAATCCCCACTCGCACTGCATTGTTCGATATCGGGATTGCGGGTCCGATTGCGGGCTTTATCCCCTCATGCGCGGCTGTCCTGATGGGACTTTCGTTGTCCCACCCGCTCGTGTTCAGCAGCGCGCCACTCGACAATCAACCGGGATTTCCGTTCGCTTTTCATCTGGCAGCCCGCCTCCTGCACCTCAACGTGCCACTAACATCGCTGTCATTGCATCCGATCGCGGTCGCCGGGTGGGTGGGAATGTTCGCGACGGCACTGAACCTGTTGCCCGGCGGCCAACTCGATGGCGGGCACATTTTATTTTCGGTATTTCCAAAATTACACCGATGGGGTTCCCTGGCCATCGTGGTCGCGCTCGTCCCGCTCACCAAGTACTACTGGATCGGCTGGCTGCTTTGGGCAGTGGTGCTCTGGCTAACCAGCCAGCATCCACAGATTCCGAGTCATCCGGGAATTTCCACTCCACGAAAGTGGTTCGCTGTCTTTGCGGTTGCAATGTTAGTATCGGCTTTCACTCCAACGCCCATCACCGGCGATTCCGGCCGGGAGAAATGGCCGGGGATCCGTGACCAAAGCCTCCAAATGGTGCACTCACTCGGCGATAGTGTTCGCCGGTTGCTGCACCGCAAGTAACTGCCAAGCTGTAGCTCGCAGCCCGAAGCTCGCAGCTCCTACATCAACCACACCGCATCCACATCCACGATTACTTGCGTCCGCGGGATCTTGCGCGCGGCGGCTTCGGCCAGCATCGCTCGCAGCAACGCATTCATCTTCTGGCGGCTCGGGGACTTCAAAATAAAGTGATACCGGTAGTCGCGCTTCAAGCGCACGATCGGCGCTGCCGCTGGGCCGAGCACGCGAATGCCCTCATGGCGCGTCTTCTCGAACCATCGTCCCAGTTCGCCCGACCACGTCAGTGCCTCATCGAGCTTCTCACTGCGGACGAGCACATTCGCAATCGCGCTGTAGGGCGGATAGTGCATCCAGGCGCGAAATTGCAATTCCTTGTCATAGAAACCCGCGAAATCATGTCGCGCCGCAAACTGCACGGCATAGTGATCGGGAAAGTACGTTTGCAGGACGACTCTGCCGGGCGACTGTCCGCGGCCTGCGCGGCCCGCCACCTGCGTCAGCAACTGAAACGTTCTCTCCGCCGCGCGAAAGTCCGGCAGACTCAACGCCATATCCGCCCCGACCACGCCCACCAGTGTCACGCCGTGGATGTCGTGCCCTTTGGCGATCATCTGCGTGCCCACCAGCATGTCGAGTTCGCCTTCGTTCAGCGCGTTCAGCGCGCGCTCGAAGTCTTCCCGTCCGCGGACGGTGTCGCGGTCGAGCCGGCCGATTCGCGCCTGCGGAAACATCCCGTGCAGCAACTCCTCCAGCTTTTCCGATCCCGTCCCGACAAAGTACACGTACTCGCTGCCGCAGTGCGCGCATTTGTCGGGGATGTGGGCGACATGCCCGCAGTAATGGCATTCCATTTTTCGTTCACGTTTGTGGTGTGTCATCGAAACCGCACAGTTCTTGCACTGTAAGGTCTTGCCGCAGGCGCGGCAGAGGACGACCGGCGAGTATCCGCGCCGGTTGAGCAACACCATCACCTGTTCTTTTTTCGCCAGTCGCTCGCGAATCTCCTCGGCCAGCTTCCGCGAAATGACCTGCTCCTGCCCGGTCTCCTGAAACTCCTGCCGCATGTCGAGAATCTCGACTTCGGGCAGCGGGCGCTGCTCCACGCGATCCGGCAACTCCAGCAGTGAATACTTGCTTTTCTTTGCGTTGTAGTACGACTCGAGTGACGGAGTGGCCGACCCGAGCACAACCACCGCGCCGGCCATCTTCGCCCGCATCACCGCCACATCGCGCGCGTGATAGCGCGGTGTCTCTTCCTGCTTGTAGGAAGAATCCTGCTCTTCATCGACAATGATCAGCGCCAGGTCGCTGACCGGCGCAAACACCGCCGAGCGCGTGCCGACCACTACCCGCGCCTCGCCACGCTTGATGCGATGCCATTGCTCGGCGCGCTCGGCATCCGTGAGCGCCGAATGCAGAATGGCCACTTCGTCGCCGAACACCTGGTGCAGATCGGCCGCGACCGCTGGCGTTAGACCAATTTCAGGAACCAACAAGATCGACGACCGCCCCTGCTCGAGCACTTCGCGCATGCCCGCGAGATAGACCGCTGTCTTCCCCGACCCCGTGACGCCATGCAAGAGCATGCCGCTGAACTTGCCCGATCCCACTCCGTCGCAGATCCTCGCCAGCGCTTCTTTCTGCGTCGGACTGAGCTCGAACTCGATCGCCGCTCGCCGAAGCTTGATTCTTGAGACCGCGAAATCCTGCGGCTCATCGATCAGCTCGACCAGTCCACGCCGCACCAGCGTGCTCAACGTAGTGCGCGGGATCTCGAGTCCGCGCAGCGCCTCAACCGGCACTTTGCCTCCGGAAGCGGCCAGGGCGTCCATCAGCGTGCGCTGATTAGCGTTGAGCTTTCCATCCGCCGAACGCAGCACCGCCACTTTCACCGTCCTCGCCGCATCCCGAGCCGCCGAAACGTCCTCGCGTGCGATCCACTTCTTGCGCACCATCCCTGCGAGCAGCGCCTTCGAGACCCGAGTCGCCCCGCGCAAACTTTCTTCCCGCACGCTCTCCCGCTCCGCCAGATAATCGAGCACGCGAAATTCGACCAACTGCTCTTCCGGCGTGCGCCGCGACCGCGCCGGAGACCCCGACATCCCCGCCAGATGCAGCGCCATCTGCCCGTCGCCGGTGATGCGGTACGTGATCGCCCGCTTGAACTCCGCCGAAAGCGGCAGCATGGTGCGAAACACTTCGCCCAGCGGCGCGAGATAGTAATCCGCAATCCACTTCCCGAGCTTCAGCAGTTGTTCATCGAGGACAGGCGAGACGTCGAGCGCTTCCAGGACTTTCTTGGTCTTGACCTGCGGCGGACGATCATGCAGCTCAACCACGATCCCCGACATGCGCTGCTGCCGGAACGGCACCAGCACGCGCCCGCCCACCACCGGCTCCATACCCGCAGGGATGGCGTAGGTAAACATCATGTCCAGTGGCACGGCGAGGGCAACATCGCAGAAAAGGAACATGTCGCGTCAGCGCTCTATTCATTCTTTAGGTGGGTGGCTAGATCACGCGTCGGCTTTCGGCGCCTTCATCCCCAACTCCTTCATCACCATCTGCAAGTCCTTCCACGCCTCGCCCTTCTGCCGCGGATCGCGCAGCAGAAACGCCGGGTGATACGTGACCGCGAGCTTGCATCCCTCCCAGTTGGGATCGCGCACGCCCGCCGGCTTGAAGTCGTAGAAGCGGCCACGAAGCTGTCCCATGGAAGAATTCATTGCCAGCAGCGTCTTCGCCGCCACCGCGCCCAGCGCCACCACTACTTTCGGCTTGATCGCCGCAATCTGCCGCATCAGGAAGGGCGAGCACGTCTCGCACTCCTCGCGCTCCGGTGTGCGATTCCCCGGCGGACGGCACTTCACGATGTTCGCGATGTACACCTGCTCGCGCGCGATCCCCATGGCCTTGATCATGTTGTTGAGCAGCTGCCCGGCGCGCCCCACGAACGGCTCGCCCTGCGCGTCTTCATCGGCGCCAGGCCCTTCGCCAACAAACATCAGTTCCGCCGATGGATTCCCCACGCCGAACACGATCTGCTTTCTCCCCTGCTTGTGCAGGACGCAGCGGGTGCAGTCGCCCAAGTCTTCGCGGATGATCTTCAACGCCTTCACCGGATCGCGCACGCCCTGTTCCGGCTTCGGCGCAATCACCTCGAAGATGTTCTCTTCAACCGCAACCGGCATCGCGACCGCCTTGGCCTTGCGTGGACTCATCTCGTCTCCCGATTCTGACTGGTTGTCTCGAACCTCGACCTCCGCCACAGCAATTGCCGGCGCTCCACCCGGCGGCTCCCGCCGGTAGAAGTCGTAGATTCCCAATTCGTTGTAAAAACGGATTCGCTCCGCGAGCGCACGGCGGAGTTCAGGGTCAAGAGTGCGGGGCATTGCGAATAAGGATAACAAACGTGTGGAGAGACCGTGCGTTTCCACCACAGAGTCACAGAGCCACCGAGAAGATCAAGAAAGATGATCTTGCATTTCTCTGTGACTCTGTGACTCTGTGGTGGAAAACCCTCCAGGATGACTGTGAGCCCTACCGGGAAGCGACGCCAACCCGCTTGCGCAGTTTCACCACCTGATCGAGCACGCGCTGCGCCACTTCCCACTTCGAGGTCTCGGGCACTTCGACCACTTCGTCATGCGAAATGATAGTGACCGCGTTGCGGTCGGAATCGAAGCCCACTCCTTCGCGGGAAACGTCGTTCACCACGATCGCGTCGAGCGACTTCGCGGCCAGCTTCTTGCGGGCGTTCTCCAGCGCGTTTTCGGTTTCCGCCGCGAACCCAACAATGATCTGTGAACTTTTGTGCCGCGCCAGTTCCGCGAGGATGTCGGTCGTCGGCTCCAGCTCGAGCGTCATCGGGCCCTTGCGCTTGATTTTCTGTCCAGCCGCTGACTTGGGCCGGTAGTCCGCCACCGCCGCGGTCTTGATCACCACCGTGCTCTCGGGCAGAAGTTTCAACACAGCCGAAAGCATCTCTTCTGCCGTCTCGACGCGCGTTAACTCCGCCGCACTCGGAGGTGGAACCGCAGCCGGTCCGCTGACCAGCAGCACGCGCGCCCCACGCCGCAGCGCCGCCTCAGCGATGGCATATCCCATGCGCCCGCTGGAGCGATTCGTGAGGTAGCGCACCGGATCGATCTTCTCCCGCGTTGGACCCGCCGTCACCAGCACCGTCTCGCCGGCCAGATCCTGCGACGCGCCCAGCACCTCCAGCACGGCCGTGACGATCGCCTCGTTCTCCGCCAATCTGCCGGGACCGACCATGCCGCAGGCCAGGTATCCGCTGCCCGGCTCGACGATGCGCACGCCGCGCTTGCGCAGGATTTCGAGATTCGCCTGCGTCGCCTCGTGGTTCCACATGTTGACGTTCATCGCCGGAGCTATGACGACCGGCGCCGTGGTCGCGAGATAGAGAGTCGTGAGGAAGTCGTTGGCGCTGCCCTGGGCAAAGCGCGCGATCACATCGGCCGTCGCGGGCGCGACGAGCAGGGCATCGATGGACTGTGCCACCGCAATGTGTTCGATGGCCGCCTCGACATTCGCCTGCTGATCTTCCGATCCAAACAGGCCGGTGATGACTTTTTCTCCGGAGAGCGCCGCGAAGGTGAGGGGACGAACGAACTCCTGGGCTGCACGCGTCATGACGACCTGCACGCGAATGCCGCGGTCTTGCAGCAGGCGGACGATCTCCGCCGACTTATACGCTGCAATTCCCCCGCAAACACCCAGAGCAATTTTCATGGCAAGAAAAGGCGAGCGGCGATTGTCTGAAGCTGCCGCCGCGCTTACACAACTGATGACACAGAAGGACGCCGGTTTCAAGCTCGGCGGCTAAAGCCGGCGTCAATTCTGGCATTTGCGGCACGACTGAAGTCGTGCCCTCCCGGAAACCTGCTGGTCTGCCGCTACGCGTCCGGCAAGAATGCCTTGTCCAAAGCTTCGGTCGCAGAATCCACGGCTGTCTTCGGAATTTCTGGAATCAGCCATTTGACTTTGCCCGCCCTGATCTCATCCTGCGCGATCCGGCAGGGTTTGCGCGATATGGTTTCGATGACCGGCGGGGCGCCGCCTTGCAGTTGCCGTGCCCGCCGTGCCGCTACCAGAATGTAGCGATAGTTGCTGTCGAACCCTTCCATTAATTTCATACTCTCTCCCCAAAAGAGAAACTCCGCTAGCGTCCGAGTGCAGCGTCGGCGCCGAAGGACGCCAGGATCGGCCGCACGCGCTCACGCGCCTGGTCCAGACGGCACGCTTGAGCGATCTCCCGGAGCCGCAACTCCTCTGACGACGGTGTGGCCCCGGAACGTAGCATCCGCTCCGCCAGCACTACCGCCTTCAATTCGTCGGTCGATCGCTCGAGCCGGTCATTTACCAGTATATAGTCGTACTTGGAGTAATTCTCAATCTCCCGGCGGGCCGTGTCCAACCGGCGCCGGATTACCTCTTCCGAATCCAACCCTCGGTTGCGCAGCCGCCACTCCAGTTTGTCCCGGTCGGGCGGAAGAATAAAGATGCTGACCGCTGCGGGAATACGCTGCTTGACCTGCTGCGCGCCCTGTACATCGATGTCCAGCAGCAGATCGTTCCCCCGCGCTTCGGCCTCGCGCAAGAACCGCTTCGCGGTGCCGTAGTAGTTCCCGAACACATTGGCATACTCCAGGAACTCATCGGCCTTGATCATGGCCTCGAACTGCTCTTTGGTAACAAAGAAGTATTCTTTGCCATTCTGCTCGCTGCCGCGCGGTGGCCGCGTGGTGTACGAAATCGAAAAGTCGAGGCCTTGAACGACCTTGAACAGTTCGTTGACCAGCGTGGACTTACCCGAGCCGGAGGGCGCCGAAACGATGTACAGAATACTCATTCCAGGTTCTGCACCTGCTCGCGGGACTTTTCGATCTCGGCCTTCATCAGCAGGCCCATCTCCGTAATCTTCAGCGCCTCTCCGGCCAGCCCGGAGGTTTTGGAAAGCAGTGTGTTGGCCTCGCGGTTCAACTCCTGGAGCAGGAAGTCCAGCTTCTTGCCGACCTCGCCGCCGTGATCGAGCAGGGCAAGAAAATGTTTGACGTGGGTATTCAGGCGGACGAGTTCCTCCTGAATGTCGCTGCGGTCCACCAGCACTGCCGCTTCCTGCAAAATCCGTTCCTTGTCCACCTGGCCGCCCAGCATCTCCTGCATGCGCGCCTGCAAGCGGTCGGAATAGCTGCGCAGGATGGCGTTGCGATGCCCTTCCATTCCCGCCCCCGCCTTCGACAAATGACTCATGCGCTCGCGCAACTCGGTCCCGATGCCCCGGCCTTCCTCCTCGCGCATCTGGTTCAGCTTGGCCAGCGCCTCCTCGACGCGCGCCAGCACCGCCGCTTCGAGTTCTTCTCCGGACTTGTCCGCAGCCGACTCCATCGCTCCCGGCATGCGCAACACCACGTTCAGATCAGGCTCGCCGGTGACGCCGAATTCATCGGCCGCCGCCCGGAACGCCTGCACGTAGCTGCCGACCAGTTGGCGGTTGAGCGCGACACCGTTGTTGCCCGCGTACTCCAGGCTCAGCGTTACCTCCACGTGGCCGCGGGCCATCTTTTCTTTCAACAAGCGGCGCAGCTTCATCTCCAGCGCATTCGTGTCCGAAGGCAAACGGAAATGCAGGTCGAGAAAACGATGATTGACCGACTTCAAGGCCAGCGCAAACGCCAGGCTGGCATTCACCTGTCCTTTGACCTGCGCGAAACCCGTCATGGAGCGAAGCGGCATAGATTCGTTTCTCAACCGGGCACAACTCCGGTGCGCGGCACATCGGCTTCTGCGAACTGTAGCTCGTACAGCCGGCGGTACGTCCCCAACTTTTGCATGAGCTCTTCGTGCGCGCCAATATCGCTGATGGTGCCGTTCTCCAGCACTACGATGCGATCCGCGCGGCGCACCGTTGAGAGCCGGTGCGCGATTACCAATACAGTACGCCCGCTCATCAGATTTTGCAGGGCCGACTGCACCAGCGACTCCGATTCGCTGTCCAGCGCCGAAGTGGCTTCGTCCAGAATCAGGATCGGCGCGTTCTTAAGAATCGCCCGCGCAATGGCGATCCGCTGTCGCTCCCCGCCGGAGAGCCGCACGCCGCGCTCTCCGATTACTGTCTGGTATCCCTCGGGAAGGCCGAGGATAAACTTATGCGCCAGCGCGGCGCGCGCGGCCTCCTCTACGTGCTTATGGGAGACGTGCGGCTGGCCGTAGGCAATGTTATTGCGGACGGTGTCGTTGAAGAGCACCGTTTCCTGCGTCACGATGCCGATCTGCGAACGCAGCGAGGCCAGGGTAACGTCCCGCACATCGTAGCCGTCGATCAAAATGCGCCCGCCGCTAACGTCGAAGAAGCGCGGAATCAAGTGCACGAGCGTACTCTTTCCGGCGCCGCTCGATCCGACCACCGCCAGTACCTCGCCCGCCTGCACCTCGAGGTTGATCCCGTGCAGAACGTCTCGCGAACCTTCCCCGCTCTCGTACGCGAACGAGACGTCTTCGAACCGGATCGCCCGCGTGAACTTTGGCAGCCGCTTCGCCCCGGGTTTTTCTCGCACCTCGTCTTCAATATCCATAAAGCGAAAAATCTCCGAGGAAGCGCCGAGCGCCTGCTGGAAACTGTTGTTGAAGAGGGCAAACTTCCGTACCGGGTCGTAAAGCTTGAAAACCGCGATGATAAAAGCAAGAAACGTGCCGGGTGTGAAGACGCCCTTGTTGATCTGGTCGCGTCCTAGCAGCAGGAGCAACGCAATCGCGATCGCGCCGATGATGTCCATCAGCGGGGAACTGACCGCGGCGGCAGCCACCGATCGAAGATTGGCGCGGAAAAATCTTTGCGCGGCTTTTCGATAGCGTCCGGCCTCCCACGACTCCATTCCAAACGCTTTCACAATCCGGTTTCCCGTGATGGTTTCGTGAAGAATGTTCTGCACCTCGGCCAGCTTGTCCTGCCCGCTTCTCGTCGTGGTCCTTACCTGGCGCCCGATTTTCCTTGACGAATAAAGAATGACTGGAACAAACAGGAGGAGCACCCAAGCCATCTGCTTGCCAATGACAACCACGACCGCAGCAGTGAAAAGAAAGGTGAAGAACTGCTGCAGAAATTCCGCCATCACTGCCGACATTGCGGTTTGAACGCGCTCTATGTCATTCACGATGGTTGAGATCAGCGTACCCGTAGTGTGTTTCGAAAAAAAGGCTGTCGAGCGCCGCAGGATAGTGTTGTAGAGATCGTCCCGCAGATCGGTGACCATTCCGAAGCCGGCGTAATTCACCAGGTACGTGCCCGCGTAGTCGAAAATTCCCTTGAGCACCGTAGCGCCCACGAAGGCAAAGGCAACCACGGTCCAGGGATTGTGAAAATGCGAGGGAACCAGTTCTTGAAGAAAGAGTGTTCGATCCGTGCCCGGCAGAATGAACAACGGGATTGACCTGCTCTGGGAGGCGGGATTCAGCACTCGGTCAAAGATCGGACCGACCAGCAACAAGCGAAACGCGTCCAGCAACCCCACCATCGCCATCAGAAGCACGGCTGGCAGGAATTGCCAAAGATACGCGACCAGATAGCGCACAAGCCGCGCCAGTTGCCGCGTTGGATTCTCGGATGCCCGTGACTCGGGCGCGTCCACCGGTAAGGTCGTTCCCATGCGTGTGAACCCTAATTCTATATGGGCTTCTGGCTTTAGGCGCGGGCCTACTTCGGGCTATCCCGGTGTACCACCTTCACCTTGTATGCCGCTTTGCGCAGCCGCTCGCCGACCTCCTCGGCAATCATCACCGAGCGATGCTGTCCGCCGGTGCAGCCGAAGCTGATGGTCAGGTAGCTCTTCCCTTCCCGGATGTAATGCGGCAGCAGATATACCAGCAGATTCGAAATCCGGCTGATGAACTCCTGTGTCTGCGGAAACGACCGGATGTACTTGGCCACGCGCGGATGCCGCCCGGTCAGTGGCCGGAACTCCGGCACAAAATGAGGATTGGGGAGAAAACGCACATCGAACACCAGGTCCGCGTCATCCGGCACACCGTGTCTGTACCCAAAACTCACGCACGAGACCAGGATCGTCTGATGGCCGCCCGACTGCTGCTGGAAGCGATCGGTCAGGTGGGCGCGCAATTCGTGAACATTGAACTTCGAAGTATCAATGACCAGATCCGCAATGGCGCGAAGGGACCGCAGGTGCCGTCTCTCAGCCGTCAGCGAAGCCTTCACCGTGGTGTCGGTGCCGAGCGGATGCGGCCGGCGCGTCTCGCTGAACCGGCGCAGCAACGACGCGTCGGTCGCCTCCAGGAAAATAACCCGTGTCGGAATCATCCGCTTGATCGGCTTCAGGATTGCAGGCAGCCGCTCCAGCTGCGAACCCTCGCGCACATCCACCACCAGCGCGGTACGGGGAATTTCTCCCGACTGGAGCGCAAGTTCTGCAAAGCGGGGGATCAGATCGACCGGCAGATTGTCGACGCAGTAATAGCCCAGATCTTCGAACGCCTTCAGCGCCGAAGCCTTTCCGGAACCACTCATGCCCGTGATGATGACCAGTTCCGTCCCGTCGCGATGGTCAACCTGGCGCGCGCGAACCGGCTTGGCAGCCGGGCGCCTCACTTTTTTGGCTTTGCTGCGAGGGGGCATCCTCCGAAATCTTAGCATCTCGGTGAGTTGAAACCTGGGAATAGCCGAGGGGACGCCTACACAATCTGAGTCTGTCGCCGGGGGATTTGTTACAATTTCGGTACCGCGTTCTGTGGGCGCTTAACTCAGCGGTAGAGTGCCATCCTCACACGGTGGAAGTCGTAGGTTCAAATCCTACAGCGCCCACCATTCTTTGCACCCCCGGTATCTGCCCGCGTCTTGACCGCGTGGCTTGGTGCGGATAGCCTCTTTATCCAGGCCCTTCCGCGATGTCGCTATCAGACACTCCCGGCGCTCAGCGCGTAACTCATTCACCAGAAAGCACTTCCACTCCGCATTCCGGTCTCAATGGCGCGCAACTTTCTGGCCCCGCTGGGGTTCCAACAAGTGTGAGCAGTGTGGCCATTGATCGCGGACTGCTGACATTGGCGGGAGTGCCACAGGCAGCAGGCGGCGCGGCGCTGCCGGACCGTGCCGAGATCGCCTCGGACGCCGAGGTGATGCTGCGAGTGAAGACAGGCGATGAGTCCGCCTTCGCCTACCTGGTGCAAAAATACCGCCGGCAAATGGTGGGCTTCATGTACCGGATGTGTCACAACCCGGCCACGGCGGAAGAACTGGCACAGGAAGTGTTTTTGCGGGTGTACCGCTCGCGCACCAGCTACGAAGCGAGCGCCAAGTTCAACACCTGGCTCTATCGGATTGCGACGAACCTGGCCGTGAATCATGCGCGGGACACGCGTCACGAACGCCCCGAGAATACGTTGCGGCTCGACGAACCGGATCAGGAAACGGGAACGACTCCGGACCTGGCCGACGGCTCGTTGACGGCGGAAGAGCAGATGTTGCGCCGGGAACGGATGGCCGTGATCCGCCAGAAAGTTCAGGGATTGCCGGAACGGCAACGGATGGCGGTCATCCTGCACAAGTATCAGCAGATGGACTACCGCGAGATCGCCGAGGTGATGAAGCTCAGCGAATCGGCAACCAAGTCGCTGCTGTTTCGCGCCTACGAGACTTTGCGCGAGCAACTGAAAGAATTTGTTTTGGCGAAATAGGGGAAGCGGTATGAATTGCAATCAAGTTCGCGAACTGTTGCCGGACCTGGCCGCCGGCATGGACAAGGGGACGCAGGACGTCCAGACCCACATTTCCTCCTGCTCCGCCTGTGCCGCGAAGTTGCAAGGTTTCCGGCAGACCATGGCGATGCTGGACCAATGGCAGGCGCCCGAGCCGGGGCCGTATTTCGATACCCGGCTGGGAGCGCGCATCCGGGAAGAGATGGCGCGTCCGGCCGCGGGGTGGTTCCACTGGCTGCGCAGACCTGCATGGGCGGCGTCGCTGGCAGTAGCGGTGGTGGCCGGTGCGCTGGTGGTCGGCAACCGAGCCATTCTTTTTCCTGGTAATGCTGGAGAATTAGCAATCAGGGTCCCGGTTCCCGGCGTCCCGGCGCAGCCGGGCACGGCAGTGGGCGATTTGCAAGCGTTGGAGAAGGATCACGACTTGTATGCGGATTTCGACGTGCTCGATGAATTGCAGGTCCAGGACGGAGTAACGGCGAATCCGTGAGAGGAGAGCAGGCTGTGTTGAGGCGAGCAAGAGTTGCGGCAGTCGTAGTCGGGGCATTGTTGTTGATGTCCGCTCCGGCCTTTGCCCAGCGCCTCAATTCGCGGCAGCGGGAGCAACAAAGACTGGAAAGGCGCGCGGAGCGGCAGCAGGAGAAGAAGGAACGCACTGAGCACAGCCACTCCGGAGACTGGCTCCGCCGTTACAAGGATCTGCCGCCCGACCAGCAGCGCCAGGCGCTGCAGAACGATCCGGACTTCCAGAAGCTCCCGCCGCAGCGGCAGGCGCAGCTGTTGCAGCGCTTGCAGCACTTCTCCAGTTTGCCTCCACGGCAGCAGGAACGCATCCTGAGCCGGATGGAAACCTGGGAGCACCTGACTCACGACCAGAAACGGCAGGCGAAAGATCTCTTCCAGCAGATTCAGCAATTGCCGCCGGAGCGTCGCCGGATGCTCACCTCTGCCGTCCGCGACATGCGAGACCTGACTCCGGAACAGCGCGAGCAGCTGATCAACTCCGATCGCTACAAGAACACGTTCTCCGACCACGAGCGCGAGTTGCTGAGCGGAGCCTCGCGCCTGCCGCTCGCTCCCGCCGACGGCGGACAGGCGGGCACACCGTTAGAGTAGCCGGGCCCCCTCCAGAAAGATCAGGAAACGTTCCGTCTGTCCCCGGGTTTCCCCCCCGGGAGAGAGACCTCAACGATCCCGACCTCACACTCTGCGGCTGATAATGCAGAAGCAGTGTTCAACCAAAGTGCCATCGGCTAACTGATGCAGTATATCCACCATCTTGTTATGACCACCGACAAAAGACTGATAAACCCCAGTCGCCTCCGTTATGTCTAGTTCGGCGGTTCCTACAAAGTACGTCCCACCCTGCCCGTCGGGGACAGGTGTAAGATCGAGGGCCGTGAAAACCATCGCTATCGCGCCCCCCGGGAGGTCGTAGGCAGCCAAACTGCCAGCGAACTGCACGTAAAAGTTGCCGATTCGGTCTTGGTTTTGCGGTCGCGAATCGCCCGGGCGATTGCCACGATTGGCATGTCCGCCGTTTTCTTCCGGAAGCCCGCTGACGCGGTAGATCGTTGTTTTGCTGTACGAACCGTCACTGAGGTCCACCGTGGACAGTCCAAGGTCGGGGCCATGCACCACTGGTTTGTATGTGCCCTTCAGCAGGATGACGAAAGTGTCGGCGGGTCGCCCGCCTGGATCTAGCGGTGAAGGCCCAGCGGCCTGCAGAGGGGCTGAAAGTAGCGTGACCAGCGCCCCGACGAGCAAGGAAGCGAGGATCAAGCTTTTGGTTTTCGTCAGGCGCAGACGCCCGATTGATTGGTTGAATAGCTTGATCATAGGATCTGTCCTTAATTCATAGTTCATTGTGTACTTCCTTTCATACTAGAAGTGGATCTCGCAGTCGGTCTGGCGCGCAAACAAAAACCCCCCGCGCCGCCCTTCCCCTTGACGACGCGGAGGATCATTGAAAACCCGGGGTCTCGAATGCAAAACCTCGCGAGCCACAGACCCGTGGAACCCACGCCGGAGTCAAGCACTAAGCCGAGGGGGCAAGCTCTCTGAATCCAGTCTGAGCCGGTTTCCACCCTGTAGAACGACACCGCCCGGGAAATTCCTTCCCGAAATAGAAAAAAAAGACGGCAGGCCTGACCGTTTTATTGCCGCAGCAGGTTCTTGGCAATAAACAGCGCGTTCGCCGGACGCTCGGCCAGGCGCCGCATCAGGTAGGGATACCACTCGGTGCCGAAGGGAATGTAGACCCGCATCCCCCAGCCAGCCTTCACCAGACCCTGCTGAAGGTCGCGGCGGATTCCATGTAACATCTGGAATTCAAAAGCGTTACGGGGAATATTCTCGCGCGTCGCAAAGGCTTTGGCCTCTTTTATGATGGCCTCGTCGTGCGTGGCCAGGCCGTGATAGATCCCGCTCTTCATCAGGATTTTCATCAGCTTGACGTAGTTCCCGTCTACCTCGGACTTCTTCTGGAAAGCGATCTCCGGAGGCTCTTTGTAAGCCCCCTTGCATAGCCGGATGCGGATGCCTTGGGCCAGCAGCTTCTCAATATCCGCCTCCGCCTGCCGCATGTAGGACTGAATGACCGCCCCGACGCAGCCCGCGTTCCCCGGCACCCGGTGCAACTGGTGGACAAAGTCGAGCGTGCGCTGCGTGTACGCGGAGCCTTCCATGTCCACGCGAACAAAGTTCCTGGGCGACATGCTGGCGGCCCGCGCCACCAGGCCGCTGACCAGCTCGTGCGCCAGAGCTTCGTCTACGTCAAGCCCCATGTGGGTCAATTTAAGGCTGACGTTCGCGTTCAGTTTCCGGGCGGCGATTTCGTCGAGTAGCTGATGGTAGAGCTGCGCGCTCGCCCGCGCCTCGTCGGCGTTGGTGACGTTTTCGCCGAGGTTATCGATGGAGACGCTGGCGCCGAACCGATGCACCGCCTCGGTGGCGCGAACGGCGTCGGCCACGGTGGTGCCGGCAACGAAGCGGCTGGAAGTGCGCTGGCCAAAGCGGGACCGTTCGGCGATGTTCCGCAGCCACCGGCTTTCCGAGAGAGCGATGAACGCTGCCCTCAGCACGGCACACCTGATTCAAACGTGATGGGACTGCCAGAGACGTGCATTGGCATTGACAGTATTTTTTACCACAGTTTGTGTAGCTGCGGGTCTTTGTAGCGGCGGGTCTCTGACCCGCCAGGCCGGGTCGAAGACCCGGTTCCACACCGGCCCTACAACAGCCAGCCCTGCCGGTCGTGTAGAATAACCCTTTGTCTATGGACCTCTCGGCCATCCAGCAAGCCTTGCGCGAGCGCAACATCGACGCGTGGCTCTTCTATGACCATCACCATCGCGACCCGATCGCTTACCGCGTTCTCGGATTGCCCAATGGCCTCATGGTCACCCGCCGCTGGTTCTACCTGATCCCCGCCAACGGCGAGCCGACCAAGCTTGTCCACAAGATTGAAGCCGGTCACCTGGACACTCTCCCCGGCGCCAAACGCCTCTACTCGGGATGGCAGGAATTATTCGACACCATGAAGGGGTTCCTGGCGTCGCACCGCGATATTGCGATGCAGTACTCGCCCAATAATCTGGTATTTACGATCTCCCTGGTCGACGCGGGAACGGTGGACTTGATCCGCGGTCTCGGCAAGAATGTCGTGAGTTCGCAAGACCTGATCGCCCAATTCGAGGCGACCATGAACGATGACCAGATTGCCACGCACTATGCCGCCCGCGACATCATTGACAGGCTGACTGCCGAGGCGTTTCAGGAAATCGGCCGCCGCGTGCGCAACGGGGGCACCCACGAGCACGAAATCCAGCAGTGGTTCATGGACGCTTTCCAGCGGGAGAACCTGGTCACGGACGATCCACCCATCGTGGGCGTGAATGCCAACAGCGGCAATCCGCATTACGAGCCCAGCGCGAAACATCCGGTGCCGATCCGTGAGGGTGATTTCGTCCTGCTCGACGTCTGGGCTAAGAAGAACACCCCCGGCGCGGTCTTTTACGACATTACTTGGACGGGCGTAGTCGGCAAGCCCACCGATCGCCACCGTGAGATCTTCAAGATTGTGAGCGAGGGGCGCGATATCGGAGTGAAGACCGTGCTGGACGCCGTTTCCGCCGGACGTCCCATCGCCGGATGGGAAGTGGACCGCGCGGTCCGCGCTCACATCAAGAAGGCTGGATACGGCGACTATTTCATCCATCGCACCGGCCACTCGATCGGCACCGAAGTTCACGCGAACGGCGCCAACATGGACGACCTCGAGATTCACGACGAGCGCCGCATCCTGCCCAATTCCTGCTTTTCGATTGAGCCCGGTATTTATCTGCCCGAGTTCGGAGTGCGCAGCGAGGTCAACATATTGGTTCGGTCCGGCAGCGCTGAGGTCACTGGTAAAATCCAACGCGAGATCGTGACGATCTGAATGGCAATGATCTGAATGGCTAAGACCACTACAGAAAAACCAGCGAACGCGGCCGCCGCGCCGGAATACCCGCTTACCACCATAGCGATCGTCGCCCCGATTGTGGGCTGGCTGATTCCGGGCGCGGGGCACATCATGCAGAAACGCTACGTCCGGGGCGTGCTGCTCATGGTCTCGGTGGTCGCGATGTTCCTGATCGGCCTGGGGATGAACGGACGCATCTACCGGCCCAATGGCGGAGACATTCTCGAAATTCTCGGCTTTATCGGCGATGTGGGCGCCGGCGCGCTCTACTTCCTGGCCCGCATTATGGACTGGGGTCAGGCAGCCGCCGCGCACGCCACCGCCGATTATGGAAAGACCTTCATCATCGTGTCCGGACTGCTGAACTTCATCGCGGCCGCCGATGCCCACCACATCGCGCTGGGGAAGAAACCGTGACCTTCACTTTGTCGCACTTCAGTGCCGCCGTAATATTCGCGCTGTTCGCATCCGTGGTCTTCGGCATCACACAACGAAATACCACCATGGAGCAGATCCGCTACGGCTTGTATTGCTTCGCTCTATTCGTCGGCGGAGTGTTCGCCGCGGGCTGGGTGATGTGGCTGCTGAGGCGGTAGAGCGGCGGTCGTAGTCGTGGAATGATTCCTGTACCACTGGCCAGGGAGGCCCCCGCGTGCATAACCAATCAAGTATGAGAAATCGGCCTCGCACCATCGCTGGTGTCATTGTGGGTATCTGCCTGTCCGTTGGCGTTGGCTCCTCGGCATATGGGCAGACCCCTACTCCGGTTCCACGGGCGGACCAGAAGGAAACTGTCATAACGACTCATGCGAGCGGACCATTTGAAGTCAAGCTCACTCCTCAAGCGACGGACGACAAAGACGCCACCCTCGGCAGGATGTCAATCGACAAACAGTTCCACGGCGATCTCGAAGCGACCAGCAAGGGCGAGATGCTGAGCGCCATGACGAGCGTCAAGGGCTCGGCCGGCTACGTAGCGATCGAGCGGGTGAGCGGAACTCTACATGGTCGCCACGGCACTTTCATACTCCAGCACAGTGGCACCATGACGCGCGGCGCACCGCAATTGTCTGTCACGGTTGTACCGGACTCGGCCACTGGTGAGTTAGTGGGTCTAACGGGCAAGATGACGATCAAGATCGCCGACGGAAAGCATTCCTACGACTTCGAGTACACGCTCAACGAAAGCCACTGAACTAAATACATTCCACACTAGGCGCTAAGGTTTTGGCTAAGTGCCAAATGCCAAGTGCCAAGTGCTCGTTCTACCCCTCCCACACAAACGCATCGAACACCCGGCTCGACGTGAAGCCGATGCGCTGATACAAGGCGATAGCGCGCGAGTTCGCCTCGGTCACAGTCAGCGAGATGTGGCGGAAGTTTCGGTTGCGCAGATTGCTGGTGGCTGCGGCCAGTAACGCCTCGCCCAGGCCGCTCGAACGATATTCCGGAAGCACGCAAACCTGTGTGATGTGTCCCACGTCGGGACGCACTTGCGAACACAGGATCAGGCCGATGAGAGTCCGGGTAGGCTTCTGAAAAACCAGACACGAAGCCTGCGGATCGAAAACTCCACACCCCGGAAAACGCACAATATTGTTCAGGAAGCGCAAAGAACCACTCAGGGTCCGGTACTGGTCGTTGATATCGGCATCGACGTGTCCGCGATACGCCGCCGTAATGACGGCCGCCGCCGACTGATATTCCTGCTCCGACCAGGGCCGTATCTCAAACTCCGGCCTGACCGCCGGACCCGCCGCCGCACGCGGAGGAATCTCCATGGTCATAAAGACCCGCGGATGGCGGCTGAAGCCCTGCTGCAAGAACGGCCGCACTACCTCGCCGGTTTCATGCGCCAGTAGCTGCGCCTCGACTCGATGGATGCCCGGGGATTGTTGCAGCGTTTCGATGACATGCGTAAGCAGCCGTTCCTCAACCTCGTGCCGGTCAGGAGTTCGGCCTCCGTCGCGGACGAACAAGTCGCCGATCACGCCCTTGCTCTGCTCGTAAACGAAAAACGAGTAACCGAAGACGCTCCCGCGCTCAATCGCCGCATAGCCGGGCAGAATCTTGGAATCGAGATAGCGGAGGATCATCTCCGCCGAGCCGGAGTAGTCCCAGGAGAGCAGTCGGGCCCAGACTGAGATCTCATTCTCCAGCAACGGGCGAAGGTCAGCCGAAGAAAAGTGTCTGAGATCGAGGATTTCCACGGGGCTCCTGTGTGCGCGGCTAAATTGGCAGTCTAGATTGCAGGTTTCAAGGTTGCAAGGTTTCAGAGTTTCAGGTTGTGGTTACTTTGCGTGCTTTGCGCCGGCTTGGCGAGCTTGGCGGTTAAAAAGCATTCGCCTCGGAGCGGGCGGGGCGCCCGCTCGACAGCCGGCGCTACGGGACCGCGCCGACCCAGTACAGCTCCAGTTTCTGCGCCGGGACGCTGGTCCGATAAGACACTTTGCGTCCTGGCAAGTACTGGCTGAACTGAGCTTGCGAGTTCTCGGCGGCGACCAGAACGTGGCCGTCGCGCGGCACCTGCCCGTTCTCATACCACTGCGCCGGACGATTGAGATAGAACTCCAGCCCGTATTCCAGCTGGCGATTGGTGTGAAACAGCGCAACCGGGACCGCCTCGTGCGAGAAGCTCTGAATGCTTTGCGCAATCGGATGCGCCGATTGCGCAGCGTCAATCGCCGGAGCCGCCCACTTCAGAAGTACGCCTACTCCTATCACAATCGGGATCATGGTAGCGGGTCGCAGCATCCGAAGGCCCGTCCGCAAGAGTAAGGTGGCAATACCCAGCATGACCAGGACCGCCACGCCGGCGGCCACATACGTTCCCGTTCCTGCCGCCAGGCGATGATTCCTTTGAATGCCGGGCGCCGCCAGCGCCGCAAAGACCAGCAGTCCGCACAAAACCCCGTGAGTTCCCGCCAGCCAGGGAGAAACCTTCAAGTTTTCGCTTTGCCGGGCGCGCAGGTATTCGGCCACCAGCAGCGCTCCCGCGGGGATGGAAGGCAGAATGTATCCCGGCAGCTTGGACTGCGAAGCGCTAAAGAGGAGAACAGGCACCAGCAGCCAGATTAACAGGAACAGTTGCCAGGAATCCTCAGGCGTCGTCAGGGCTTCTCTCCCCTCGGACCACATCAGGCGTAACCGTTCTATCAAGGCAAGGATCAACCACAACGTCCACGGCATCAGCGCCAGCAACAATACGGGCAGATAAAACCAGAAAGGTTGGCGGTGGTGATACAAGTCCTGACCGAAGCGGGCGAAATTATGTTCGAGGATAAAAACCCGGAAGAACTCCGGATTGCGGAATTGCACCGCCACATACCAGGGCAGCACGACCGCCAGAAACACCACGACACCCGGGATCCACAACGTGTCGAGCATCGCTCGCCAGTCGCGCTTCATCGCAACAAAGATCAACAGGATGACGCCTGCAAAAACAATCGCGACCGGACCTTTGGCCAGTGTCGCCAAAGCGAGAAAAATGTAGAAGACGACGAGGCCGATCCGGTTTCTGGTTTCATACCAGGCGTACCAACCGAGCATCGCGATCGCGAACGTGGCAGCCAGTGGCATATCGGTGGAGGCTCCGCGCGCGAAGCCTATGGTGCCGGCGCAAGCAGCCGCGATCAGCGCGCCGTCAGTCTCGGAGCCGCGACGGAACCGGCGCAGGAACAGATAGATCGCCGCGATCATCAAGACGGCATCCACAGCCGCGGGCATGCGCGCGACCCAGTCGGTCACGCCGAAGACGGCATAGGCCAGCATGGCCTGCCAGTAGTACAGAACCGGTTTTTCCAGCCACGGCTTGCCTTGAAGTGTGGGGGTGACCCAGTCGTGGCGCTCGAGCATTTCGCGCGCGACCTGGGCGTAACGCGGTTCATCGGCGCCGAGCAGGCCGAACGCGCCCAGGCCATAGAAGAACAGGAAGCCGCAGAACGCAACCAGCAACAACACGTCGGTGCGCGTTCGCGTGTTCATCGGAGAGTCACGCTTGACGAGGCCGCAGGAGCGCCCAGACGCTGACTACGGTCCACACGGTTTCGAGCACGATGAAGCCGATCTGAAAGGGATGGAACGCAATCCAGGCGAGAATGGCCGACCCGGTGGCGTTCATGATGTTGTAGGCTACGCCGCGGGCGTTGACCCACCCCAGTTGATGGCCCACATACGCGATCAGGATGAGGAGTGCTCCGACGAAAGATATCAGTTGCCGTGCGAGGTCCATATTCATGTCGCATTCACCGCCGCTTTCTCAGCATGCAGCCGTTCGATGACCCTGGAAACCGCGACCCCCATGGGCCCGTCCAGCGAACAGCCGCTGGCACATTTGTGGCCGCCGCCGCCGAAGTGCTCGGCCACCGCCGAGACATTCACTTCTCCTTTGCTGCGCAAGCTGATGCGCCAGCGCCGATCGGGCAACTCGCGGAAGAAAACGGCCACCTGCACGTCTCCAATCGAGAGCGCATAGTTGACCAGGCCCTCGCAATCTTCTTCGCGCGCGCCGAAGCGCTCCATCTGTTCCTGCGTCACCCATATCCACGCCAGCGAACCCTCACGGTGCAGGTTGGCGAGCGCCGCGCCCAACAGCCGGAGCTTCGCCGTCGAGTGGCCGAAGTAAATATTGCGGGCACAATGAGCGGGGTCGGCCCCGGCCAGCACCAGTTCGCGCGCAATCGCAAAGGTATGTTCGTTGGTGCCTTCGAACATGAAAGAGCCGGTGTCGGTCATGAGCGCAGTGTAGAGGCAGGTGGCAATGTCGACATTCAACGGAACGCCTGCCAGCCGCGCCATTCGATAAACCAGTTCCGCGGTGGCCATCGCTGACGAGTCAATCCAGTTGACTTGGGCAAAATTGCGGCCGCTCACGTGGTGGTCAATGCTGATCAGAAAACAGTCTTCCAGCCCCTTGAGCTGAGTCCGCTTGATGCTGTCGCACTCCAGGATGATGACCGCATCATTCCGCGGAACGGACTCGGAACGGATCACGCGATCCGCAAAAGGCAGGCTCTGGTAGATGCGCGGCACGCCGTCGTGCATCACGACGTCGGCTTCTTTCCCCATATACCGCATGATCTGGGCACACGCGAGCGCCGAGCCGATCCCGTCTCCGTCGGGTCGGGCATGCGACGTCACCACAAAACGGCGGCGCCCGCGAATCTCTTGTAGAACCCGGTCCAGCATAAAAACAGTTGCCAGTACCCAGTAGCTAGTGCCACTCAAAGACGACGAGCACTGGCTACAGCGGGTATTACGAATCTTTCTTCCGACGACGCTTCTTGGCACGTTCCAGAAGCTCTTCCACCCGGCCCTCCAGCTTATGGGCACGATCCACCTGGAAGAAAAGCTCCGGCGGACGGCGCAGCCGCAACCGCTCGGCTAGTTCATGCCGGACGTAGTTCTTCGCCGCCTCCAATCCTTCCAGGCTGCGCTCGGCTTCGTCATCGTTGCCCTCCACGTTGACAAGCACCCGCGCCGACCGCGAGTCTTCGGCCATGAGCACGCCCGAAACGCTGACCAGTCCGATGCGCGGATCTCCCAACTCACCCTCGAGGATGGTTTCGATCTCTTCGCGGATGGCCTCGCCCAGCCGGTCCCGGTGATATTTCTGGCCACGACGTTCCATAATTTCCAGGGGAAAACCGCTCAGAATAGCAGAAAAGCAGGTTTCAGGTGTTAGCGCTCAGAGGCTTGGTCACAACCTCGGAGCTACGGTTCCTTTTGATCTCGCCCATCCAAATTCAATAAGTCTAATTCAGTAAAACTCCACAAACGAATCCGTGATCTCGGCTCCCAGATTGTTGGTGATGCGGTTAGCGGCGCGCTCCACGTTCTTCATGAGGCCGTCGAGGTAGTCTCGGGAGTGGGAGACGCTGACCACGCCAATCGTCGCCTGGTTCCAAAGATTCGAGGGATCGAGTTCCGCGACCGACACGTTGAACGACGCCCGCAGCCGGTCTTTCAGACTGCGGACGACCTGGCGCTTGTCTTTCAGCGATTGCGCCGCTTCGATGCGGATTTCGAGGGTGAGGTGGGCGATCATTCAGTGGTCAGTGGCCAGTAACAGGGCCCTCCGTAGACAATCCAGGACCGATGGGCCGGCTTTTTGTTTGCGATTGGCAATCTTTGCCAATTGAGCTATCATGATACGGGAATCAGGAACTTGGTTCTTATTCTGCCGACGGAAAGGGCCGATGCCATGCCTACTCGCAACGTCAATTTGACAGCCGAACTTGACCGCTTCGTCGCCACCAAGGTTAAGAGCGGACGCTATGAAAACGCAAGCGAGGTCGTGCGTGCCGGCCTGCGCACGTTGGAGCAGGAGGAGCGGCGATACGAACTGAAGCTGGCAGCGCTGCGGGCGGCCATTGATAAAGGCGACGCGAGCGGAATCGCCGCGGGGGATGTTTTTCGGCGTGTCCGTATGAAGCTCAAGCTTCCCTTGCCACGCTGATCGCCGAGTACATCCTGCATGGCCAAGTTTCGATTGTCGCGCCGCGCCGAGGCCGATTTGCTCGGGATTGCCGAGTTCACCATTCGTGAATGGGACAGATCCCAGGCCGCGCGTTACATCGAGGAGCTTGAGACATGTTGCCAGATGCTTGCCGACAATCCGGGGCTCGGACGGCCTTGCGACCATGTCCGCCCTGGCCTGCGCCGGCACGAACATGGCAAGCACGTCCTGTTCTATAGACAGGAAAGTAACGGCATCCTGGTATCTCGCATCCTGCATCAGCGGATGCTGCCCGAACGACATAGCATTGACGACCAAGAGACCCAACCCTAACAGTCTGGGAGCCGCACGCTTACTTTCGTTACTGGCCCTTTTATCTATGGGCGGTGTCCAATTTCAGTATGAGGAGCGTTCATTAGCTTGCGCTTGCCGGCGTTGTTGCGGTGACATCAGTTGTCGTCATATTCGCCGGTTCGGTTTATCCGCGCATCGAGCCGCTCCCGACCAAAGAGGAGTTGGAGAAGGCACGGCAGCTACGCCGCGCGCAAAGGCTCCACGAGAGGCCATCCCTCAAAGACCTCCCGCTAATCGAGCCGATGAAGATCGAACAAGCGCTCATCCTGGGAGAAATCGGCGGGCTCTTTCCGGGGAAACGGGAAGCTTCGAAACCATGGCAGCCGCCAGATGTCGGATCTGGCGCTGTGCCGAGAATGTACTTTCGAGCTGAATACGTTACTGAGGAGGATGCTCGTGGTTGCCAGGAATTCAACCCTTACAGCAAGGACGGGTCACCGTTCTGCCTATACTCCTGGAGTGGTAAAGAAATACCGGTCATTGTCGAGGTTCAGCAGTTTCCCAATGAGGCCTGGCCCCTATACTTTGCAAAATGGTCGCCTATGCCGCACCTCCTCCAGGAAGAGGATCCCGACCTTGATATTACACGAGTAACAAAATTCAAGAACCGAGTTGTGATGGATCGGCAGTTTCGTTTCCCAGATGAGACTGGGAAATTATTGTTTTTCTGGCCCAGCGGGAAAAATCTGATCAGTATTACTTTCACTTCCAAAGTAATTCAGGAAGAATGTCTGCGGCGGTATCTCGAAAGGTATCCTAATTTCTTTGTAGTTGGATCGGGAGCATGGTCTCGCTAGTCACTGGCCACCGACGCCACCGACCACTGCCCACTAAATCGGTGTTGCGCCTTTGAACAGCCAGATCAAATCAATGATCAGGATAATCACGACCATTAATTCCAACACAAACGCCCGGCTCTGGTGGAACTGGTCCACCATGAAACGGTAGAGCTCTTCGGCGGTGTGGACTTTCTGGTTGACCAGGTCTTTGTAGTCGGTGACCCCGATCTTTGACGCGGCCACTTTGTACAGGCGCGCGGAAAACATGTCGCTTAAAAATTTGATGGCGTTGTCGGCGCGCTCGGTCAGTTCGCCTACGTCGAGCAGGACGGTATGTAGCCGGGTCGCGCGTTTTGCGGTACGCCAGCGCGCCAGGATGCCGGTACTGCCGTTCTCCATGAAGTCGTAGACGCTTTGCAACTCGCGGGTGAGCAATTCGTCGTAATGGCGGAACTCGAGCAGCTGCGAATTGGCGTATTCCAGCAACTGGATGATGGTTTCCGCGCCGGCGGCGCTGTCATAGAGAAACGCACCGTTCCAGCTGATCACCGTCAGATCGTTCGGATAATACGAGATTTTCGATTGCAGGATTTCCTGGCGCTCGCCGTCGGAAAGAGAACAATTCTCGCCGCGCACGATCTGCGCAATGCGTCCCCCTTCAGCGGCGAGCAGTTCGGAAGCCGAGGGGTTCCCGGCGATCTCGCGCACGTGGAAGATGAAATAGTCTTCGTTCAGCCACTCGTCGTAAGGCTTGACCAGGGCGGGCCGGGCGCGCTCCAGCTTCTGCTTGACGATTTTCTGTGCGAGGCTGGCGAAGTCCGTGTCCCAAACCCAGCGGCTGGCCAGGCGGACAAGCGTGTCCCAATCGCCGGAAAACGGCAGCTCGAAAACCACACTCAGCACGCCGTAGTCGTAATACTTGATCTGACCGTCGAGACGCTCGCCGCTTTCGAGGACCAGCGGCTCAATTCGTTCGACCACCGGCGGGCGCTCGTAACGGACGTATCCCGGAGCCGGATGCTTGAAGCTGGCCTCCTGCCGGCGAGCCCCGAAGATGTCACGCAAGTCGTTGAGGCGGATTTCCTCGCACACGTCAAACTGGATCAGCACCAGGACCGAGCCCTGGAGGGACTTGTCTGGCGACTGGAGCGGACTCGGGTGCGGCGATGGCGCGACAAGAGTGCTCTTTTCGGTTTCCATAAGTTCAGCTTTCTTGCCAGGGGCGCGGTGAAGAGCCCGAACGTCGCGTCCGGGTAAGGCCACTGCCAGGCAACCTCACCGAAGGTTCTATTGTCCCAGAAAAGAGAGGGGATGGGCAGTTAGACGATAAACGTATGTTTTCCAATCGCTTGCGCGGATTGAACATGGAAAACGTTGTCCCGTTGGCGACGGGGAGGAGAAGGTGTTAAGATGTGTACAGTGAGTACACAATATGGAAACAGTAAAAATCGGCATCCGTGAATTCCGTGAGAAGCTCGCGGGCTATCTCGAATCCGATAAGGCTTTGGCGATCACGCGGCACGGCGAGACGCTCGGCTTCTACATTCCAGCACAAAAGCGTAGCCGGAAGGCAGAATTGGAGGCAATGCGCGCCGCGGCGAAGGACCTGGATGAGATGATCGCGTCTTGGGGTGAAACGGAAGACGAACTGATGGGCGAGTACAGGCAGATTCAACGTTCCGCTCGCGAGAAGAAGCGAAATGCCAAGCAGAGCCCTGGTGGTTGACGCCAACATTCTCGTGCGAGCTGTCCTGGGGAGGCGTGTGCGTGAGGTGATCGAGACGTACGCCGCGGGCGTATCGTTCTTTGTCCCCGACTCCGTTTACGCCGAAGCCGAAGAGCACCTGGCGGCCTTGGTCATCAAGCGCGGTGGCGATCCCGAAAAGGCGCTCGCACTCCTGCGCTCCTTGGGCCGTCTGGTGGAACTAGTCGGAAGGGAGGTGTATGGCGAGTTCGAAGTTGAAGCAAGAGAACGATTGGCCCGGCGCGACCCCGAAGACTGGCCCCTGCTGGCCGCAGCACTCGCTCTCCGGTGTCCAATCTGGACCGAAGACACCGATTTTTTCGGCTGCGGTGTAGCCACGTGGACATCCGACCGCGTCCGGATGTTCCTGCGGGAGTGAGATTCGGAAGCATTCTTTGAATGCCTGATATTTGGCGCTGGTCGCGCGCCCCGGTGAAAAGTGAAAAGAACTCCAAAAAACATTCGACGGCTACCGCTGGAGAAGCGGGCCGAGATGGCGTTTAGGGAAGCCGTCGAAGAGGTCATTGACGAACACGTCCGCCTGGGGCTGCCGATCTATATTGGCCGGGACGGCAAGGTCGTTAAATTGTCCGCAGACGAAGTGCGTAGCATTTCCGGATTCAATGGGAAGTAGCGGCCGCCTGCCAAGGCTGGCGATCGCGGATTCGAAGATCGCCTAAGCTGCCGTCCGTTACTCTGTATCCAGTCTCGTTGAATCCACGTTTCAGCGCGGAGTCAATTCCCTCCGCGATCAGCGTTTCCTCGCCCAGGCCCACAGCAAGGCGGCGCCAGCCGCCACCCCCGCGACCGCCAGCCCGGTGCGCTTCATGGATGCCTGGATCGCGGCCTCCCGCGGACGCACCCACGCATCCTCCGGGTAGTGTTGCGGAGCCGCCTCCAATAGAGGGATACCTTCGGGGCTTTCGGTGGCCTCGCGCAGCGCCATTTGCAGGACTTCGGCGAGGTGGAGGGCGTGGCGATCCGTTTCCTGGGCGATCTGCTCACGGCAACTGAAGCCGTCGGCGACGATCAGCCAGTCGGTGGGAGCCTTGCGAACGGCGGGCAGGAGTTCGAGTTCGCCGATCGCCACCGAGACGTCGTACTTCTCTTTCTCGAAGCCGAAGGCCCCGGCCATGCCGCAGCATCCGGGGGCGGGAGCGGTGAAATCGATGCCCATGCGGCGCAGGACCGACTCTTCCGCTGTCATCTTCATGATCGCTTTGTGATGGCAGTGGCCGTGGATCAGGGCCTTGCGCGCGAGCGACGGAAGCGGAAAGTCCTGGGCGTGCCGCTCGAGGAATTCGCTGAGCAGGACAACTTGCCGCGAGAGCGCTCGGGCACGCTCGTCCTTTGGGAACAGGTTGGTGAGTTCATCGCGAAAGACGGCCGCGCAACTCGGTTCGAGCACGACAATGGGAATTCCGGCTTCGATTTCAGGCAGCAACTCGTCCATGATTTCGAGCAGCAGATTCTTAGCACGGTCGAGCATGCCAACGTCGTAGAGCGGTCGCCCGCAGCAGAGATGCGCCCGCGGGATGGTGACGTCGAAACCGGCAGCTTCGAGGACTTCGACCGCGGCCTTGGCCGTGTCTGGCAAGAAGTGGTTGTTGAAGGTGTCGGCCCAGAGGAGGACGGTGTTGCCGGGTCTGAGCGGGCGGGGCGCCCGCGTAGCTTGCCCTGAGCCAGCCGAAGGGACAGCCGGCGAGACGCCGGCGCTACGTTCTTGCTCCCACCATTGTTTGAAGGTTTGCGGAGCGAAGGGCGGGATGCGGCGCTGGGCGGGGATTCCGGCGGCCAGCTTGGCCAGATCACGCAGGAACGGAAGCTGCGTTGTGAGATTCACCAGACCCGGCACATGCGACGCGGCTCGGGCCCAGAGATCGATGTTGGCAAACGCCAGCGAGTTCAGCGGGCGGCGGTTGGCCTCGTAATAGTGCGACAGGAATTCCGCCTTGTAGGTGGCCACATCGACGCCGGTCGGGCAATCGCTCTTGCAACCTTTGCAGGCGAGGCAGAGGTCGAGCGACTCTTTGACGGCTTCGGTCTGCCAGCGATCTTTGATGACTTCACCCTGGGTCATCTCCCAAAGCAGGTGAGCGCGTCCGCGAGTGGAGTGTTCTTCTTCGCGCGTCACGCGGAAACTCGGACACATCACGCCGCCTTCGTACCGGCGGCACTTTCCCACGCCGACGCAGCGCAGCGTCGCACTCGCCAGGCTGCCGTGGTCCTCGGGAAACTTGAAGTGTGTCTCGGGCTGCCAGGGATCGTAGTTCGGCCCAAGGCGAAGATTTTCATCCAGCCGGTAGGGCTCGATCACCTTGCCCGGATTCATCTTCCAGTCGGGATCCCAGATCGCCTTGAACTCGCGGAACGCCTGCATCAGTTCCGGTCCAAACATTTTGGGAAGAAGTTCGGCGCGCGACTGGCCGTCTCCATGTTCGCCGGAAAGCGATCCGCCGTAGCCCACCACCAGATCGGCGGCTTCTTCCATGAACTGGCGGAATTTGCGGACGCCTTCGGCGGATTCGAGATCGTAATTCATGCGGGTATGCACGCAGGCATGTCCGAAGTGCCCGTAGAAAGCGCCATCGTACTGATACGCGTTCATCAGCTTGCGCAGATCGCGCAGGTAGGCGCCGAGCTTCTCGGGAGCGACGGCGGAATCTTCAAATCCTTCCCAGCGCGGAGGCTCGCCGGGAACATGGGACGTCGCGCCCAGACTCGACTCGCGGACTTCCCAAATGCGCCGGGCCTGGCGCGGATCAGTGAGCAAGCGCATGGTGGGAGGAGTTGCGGACCGTTCCAGAGCCGTCATCAGAGGGTGCGCCTGAGCTTCGGCCTCGGCGGTGGTGTTGGCGCCGAACTCGACCAGCAGCCAGCCGCCGCCCTCGGGGAGCAGAGCCAGACCCTCGGAGTTAATGCCCATGCGGCGGCTGGCCCGGACGATCACGTCGTCGAAACCCTCCAGGCCGATGGGTTGGGACTCCATGATTTGCGGCACCTGGTCAGCGCACAGATAAATGTCGGGCCAACCGATCACCAGCAAGACCCGCGCCGGAGGACTCTCGACCAAGCGGCAAGTGGCTTCAAGAACGGTGGCGCAGGTGCCTTCGGTGCCGACCAGCGCCCGCGCCACGTGGAAGCCGTTCTCTGGCAGCAGGTGGTTCAGGTTGTATCCGGAAACGCGGCGCGGAATGTTCGGGAACTGGCGGCGGACTTGATCGCCGTAGCGGTCGGCAATGGATCTGAGAACCGAGTAAATTTCGGCGCGGCGGCCGCCCTCGCGGAGAATGCGGTTGAAGTCCTCTTCGCCGGTCGCGCCCACGCGCATGCGCTGGCCGTCGTAAGTGAGGATTTCGAGCGACTCGATGTTGTCGTCGGTCTTCCCGGCCATGATGGAATGCACGCCGCAGGAGTTGTTGCCAATCATCCCGCCGAGAGTGCAGCGGTCGTGGGTGGCGGGGTCGGGCGCGAAGGTCAGGTGGTGCTTCTCGGCTGCGGCGCGGAGGTGGTCCAGGATCACGCCCGGCTCGACGCGGGCGATGCGGCGCTCGGGATCGATTTCGAGGATGCGCGCCATGTACTTCGAGAAATCAAGCACGACCGCCACATTGCAGCACTGTCCGGCGAGCGAGGTGCCTCCGCCGCGGGCAAGCAGCGGCGCGCGATGTTCGCGGCACAGGGCAACCGCGGCGAGAACGTCTTCGGTGTCGCGCGGGACTACGACTCCGATCGGAATCTGACGGTAGTTGGAACCGTCGGTCGCATAGAGGGCGCGGCTGCCGGCGTCAAAGCGGACTTCGCCGCGCAGATGGCGGCGGAGGGCGGCTTCGAGAGCAGTGGCGTCAACGGCCTCAGAACGCGAAGCGAGGGCGCGAGCAGAGATGTCGCGCTGAGCCTGGGCTGATGTCGAATCCGGGGCCATGAAGTACAAACATCTTCAGGGATGCGGGGCGCGGGGCGCAAGAACATTGCAGAAGGCAATCATCAAAAACTTGGAATTACGGACAATTAGTGGCACCATGGAAAACCTAGGTACAGCCGTAAATGATCGAAGTGTTCGAGAGCGCGGCACTAATCGCCATTGGGATCAGCGCATTTGGTTTGGCCCCCCACATCTCAAACTGGGAGAAGCAGCTTTCAGACTCCTGTCCATGGACGCGGGTTACGGGATGGAGTGGAACGCAGAAGGGAATTCTAGCATGGCGTGTGATCGGGGCCGTACTCGCTATCTTGGGACTGATTAACCTACTCCTTGTCGCATCAATCCGCTGAACCCACTACCCGCCGTTACCGCCAGGACCGCGTCAAATAGTCGGCCATCGACAAGGCCAACAGGATGGCCAGGAAGAAAAACCCGGAGACAAACCACGGCGGCGGTCAGCTTCTCGCTGGCGCCCTTGACGTGCATAAAAAAGAGCACGACCAGGGTGGCCTTGACGGTAGCGATCACAAGCGCGACCACCGGGTTGAAGGGACCGAGGTTAATAAAGGCTGCTTTCACGCCTGAATCATGCGAGCGTCGGCGGAGGCCGCCTGCGTATAGCAGAGAGCGCAGAGCTCTTAGGAGGCATCGCCATTTGGGCTTGCCTGTTGGCCGAGGGATGGGCCTTTGATCGACGTCCTCTCTGTACGGCTTACCATGGCTTTCCAGATGATAACAGCTTATGCCCCTCAAGCCATGATTAGTCTTATCCAATACAAGATGAGCCTGAAGGGGAGGTGGGATTCCAACACAAGATGAGCCTGGAGAAAGTGGCATGCTGAGGATTGACAACCAGCGTGCGCGAAGCAGAGAAACTGAGCCTGGAACAGATCGAGGCTTTTCTAAATGCCAGCCAAGCGATCCGGTTCCAAGGCGAAACCCAAAAGCAGATTTACCACTGGATCGAGCAGGTGCTGTGCCGGCAGCAGTACTCCAAGCAGAGCCGTGCCGCGCGCGGATTGCTGCGGCGCTATCTGGCGAAGATGACCGGCCGGAGCCGGGCGCAGGTGACGTGCCTGATCGCCCGCTACCTGGAAAGCGGAGCGCTGCAGCCCGTGGCGTACCGGCGCCATCGCTTTGCGCAACGCTATACCCGCGCCGACATCGAGTGGCTGGCGACCGTCGATGAAGCCCCCGAAAACTTGAGCGGGCCCGCCACCCGGCGCATTATCGAGCGCGAGTATCAGTTGTACGGCAAGCGCGAGTACCAACGGCTGGCCGCGATCTCGGTCTCGCACGTGCGCGACGCACCGGCCTTGGCTTCGCGCTGCACCAGGGCTTCGAGGTCGCACTGGAGCCGGTCAACCCTGCGGTCCGGGTTTGCCCACGGATAGCTCAGCGCCTCCTGCTGGAAGGGACCGATGGCCGCGTTGTGCAGTGGCAGAACCTCCAGCAGACGCGACCCGGCGGGAATCAGCAGGCGGATGGTGAGCTGCACCGGCGGGACGTGCTCCACCAACCCCAGCCGTATCACGGTGGCCAGCAGGTCTTCGTAGCCCTCTCGCGTAGTCCAGGGCGTGAAAGGCACGAAGGTGGGTACGAGGAAAAGTCCGAGCCCGCGCATCAGCCCGGCGAGACGGATAAAGTCGGCGCACGTGTGGCCCTTGTCTAGGATGCGCAGCACGTCGTCATCCACCGACTCCACAGCCGTGGTCACGAACGCGCATCCCGTCTCACGCAGCGCTGGGAGGCGGCATTGGAGGTGTATTGCAGCCCATATGTACTCCTTCCAGGCGGAAGGATTGTTCCCATCGTACTCAGGATGCGCCCGGTCATGTACCTGGATTGAAATGCGGTCGTCCCATGCCTATCCTCGCCGCTCAGCCTCTATGCCTTTGCCCGTCCTCTGGCAATTCTCTCAGTTTGACCTACGATGGCAGCTCATCCTTGGGACACTCAGCTTCGTAAGCTGCCTTCCCCGTTTGAATCTGCCAAGCGGGGCTGAGAGAAGAAACCCAGGAAAGGGCGTGCAGCGATGCGCAGACCTGCACGCCCTTTTTCGGAATCGACTTTTTACGAGCGGAGCGATATGTGTCCATCATCAGCCTCGTTGAGCTTGTGCGTATTGGGCCGTGATGTCGAGATTGACATGGCCAAGCAGATCGGCAATGACGTCCAGAGAGCAACCATTGTTCAGCAAATGAGTCGCACATGCGTGGCGCAGAAGGTGCGGGTGCATCGGTGTAAAGACCGCGAACCTTCGTGATGTGCAGCAGCATCCCATGAACGCTGCGATACCGACGGGATAGATGGATGGCGGTCAACTCAGCAGCGGAATTTGTTCTACAGCGGGTTGGGGTAAGGAGAAGTGTTGTAAAAGTAGGCCACAAAATGGGGCGATTTCGGCAATGCTGTTACGGATCGCATACCGATGCGGGGCGCTCCAGATGAAAATCATTTCACATCGGCGGCGAAAAGCGGGATGTGTGTACAATTGCTTACGCTTTTCAAGTCAAAAAGGAGATTCCGACTTAGGTGTCAGGTCTCAGGAAATTCAACGGTAAGGTTTTCCTGAGAACTGAGACCTCACACCTGCCATTCAGCGTGAGGGCGCTGGCTTACTTGAGCACGGCGTCAACCACCCACTGGGGGCAATTCATAAAGGAGAAACAAAATGCGGAAAATCGTGATGTTGTTGTTCGTGATGATGATGTTCTCGGTCCTGGCTGTCCCGGCGTTTGCGCAAACGGGCGCAGGCGCAGCGGGTTCGACCAACTGGGTGGTAATCACTTCTGGTTTCGCGATCGCCATCGCAGCCGGGTTGGCGGCGCAGGGCCAGGGGCGTGCCGCGTCGGCGGCGTGCGAAGCGCTCGGACGCAATCCGGCGGCGCGGGCTGGCATTCAGTTGGCGCTGATTCTGGGTCTGGCCTTCATCGAGTCGCTGGTGTTGTTCACGCTCGTGATTATTTTCGTGAAAGTCGCGTAAGCGAGTTCGTGGTTTTGCGAGCTTGATTTCTATAACTTGGTTTGTGAAAAGGCCTCTGCTTGCGCAGGGGCTTTTCTTTGCGGCAGAATTGGTGTGCGTGAGTGACGGGTGCGGGCTGACGCGGCAAGCCGCGTCTCTACGATTAGTTTTCGTGAACGTGGCATTGGGCGTTCTAGAGTTAGCGGAACCCACTCATCGCAAAGTGCACGATGAATGGGGCACCCGCCAGTTGCGATTTGTATTTGGGTCTTGACTTCCGTGGTGGATTCGGAGTACCAATGCGTCCTTTGGGGATCGTGGGGTACTGGGAGAAATCCCTGGGGATACAGGCACTGGCTTCTGCCGCTGGGCACCAGCGTGACCAACGAAGCCGGCCTAGTGTGGGGTCCATGTCCGAAAAACTTGCGTTCGCCCGCCGGATTCCCTATCTTGTGCGTGACTACGCCGAGTTGACGAAGGCGCGCATCACTGCTCTCATCGTGCTCACCGCTTGGTGCGGTTACTTCTTTGGCGCGCACAAGTCGGGCATTTCAGCATGGTCCGCCGGATTGTTCCATGCGCTGCTGGGAGTCGCGCTGGTTTCCAGCGGAACCGCTGCGCTGAACGAAGTGCTGGAGTGTGACGTGGATTCGCGGATGCGCCGGACGGCGCAGCGTCCGCTGCCCGCCGGCCGCATGAGCAGGCGACAAGCCGCGATCGCCGGACTGCTGCTGACTCTAGGCGGGTCGATCTATCTCGCGATTTCTGCCAATCCGTTTACCGGTCTGCTGGTCTTATTCACGGCGCTGGTGTACTTGGCGGCCTATACGCCGCTGAAGCGGGTGTCCCCGATCTGCACATTCGTTGGCGCATTCCCCGGCGCCATGCCGGTGGCGTTGGGCTGGACCGCCGTACGCGGGCGGCTGGAGATGGAAACGCTGATTCTGTTTGCCATCATGTTCGTTTGGCAGTTCCCGCATTTCCTCTCCATCGCGTGGTTTTATCGCGAAGATTACGCACGCGGCGATATTCGCATGCTGCCGGTCGTCGCGTCCGACGGGAAATCTACCCTGTGGCGCATTCTCGCTTACTCTGCAGCCTTGATTCCCGTCAGCATCCTGCCCGTTGTGACTGGCATGGCCGGGCGAGTATATCTGGTTGGCGCCGTCTTACTCGGCGCGGCTCTTCTTCGGTTTTCTTACGGCATGGTGCTGCCTCAGCTCCCGGCGACGGCGCCAGCTTCCAAGCCGCATGCCCGCCGTTTGCTGCAAGCAACGATCGTGTACCTGCCGCTGTTGTTCGCTTTGATGATGGCCAACTCGCGATCCTAGTGCCATCACCCGCCGGTATGCATTCTTCCTATCGCATTGACGGTAGACATACGTCACTGCTGCCCCTTGGCTGCTTCTAGTCTTCTGCACCAACCCCATACCTCCCTGAACGTCACAGCCACTTGTGACGCACGTCACAGCCCCATGGGTCGAAGGGGAGCAACATCAAGCCGTTCGCTGCGTACATCCCGATACGCTAGGGGATTTCGATGAGCACGGAGTTTTGTACCCACTGCAAACAGTCGCACCCGGGCCGGGTCTGCGACTATGACGACCAGGGCGAATGTGCTGAGACCGTTCCGCAACCGGAAACGCCGACCGCGAACTCCGCCCCGGCGAAGGAGGCTTCCGTCCAGCCCCAGCCGGGTATCGACCGCGCCTGAAACCGGCCGGCTTCCCTTTCCCTTACGGACGGTGGGATGCCACCTCCGCTGGGCGCAATCGAACCAAACTCCCGCAAGTCCGACTCTCCGCTCGAAGCGCGTAGCTGCAAGCTGAAGGCTGAGAGCTGACAGCTGAAAGCCCAGCTCTCCCTCCGTTAACCCGGATTTCCATTTTTGAAGTGGAAGCCGTTGCCCTAATGATGGGTGAAATACCAGTATTTATGGGGCATTGAAGACCCGAACGCTGGTCGGGAGGCATGCACCCAGTGAAAATTGGAGAAGTGAAGGCTTGAACCGCTAAGGCGCGCGGCAAAGGCGACGGAGAGGAGTGGTTGAAGCGCCTACCCCTGCTGCGAGTTTGTCGGCGGTATAGAGGGTCCTTCGACTCCGCGATGCCATGCGCTCGCGCATGCCATACCTGCGCTCAGGACGACATAGGTAAACTTGCTTGCGCGACGTGTTGTTCAGTGTGTGGCTTTTCGCGGACAGAAGTGTTGGGGCGGCATATGTCGCAAGCGAAACTCTTGGATCATCGACTTGATGGGAGTAGCATATCCCTGCTTAGTAAGTGGCTGCAGCCCAGATCGCTGCTCCTCGATTTCGAGTTGTGAAAGGCACGATCGCCGGAGCCTCATGAAAATCACTGACACAATTGGATCGCTGTTGAAGAACAAGGGCAGCAATCGGGTCCTGTCCGTAACGCCCGATCAGTCCGTCTACGAAGCCATTGATAAGATGGCAGTGGAGAGCATCGGCGCGCTGCTCGTGATATCCCAGGGCAGGTTGGTCGGCATCCTGTCTGAGCGCGACTACGCCCGCAAAGTTTTCCTCAAGGGGCGCTCCTCGAAGGAGACGTTTGTGCGGGAGATCATGACCAGCCCGGTGGTCTTCGTTACTCGTCAAAACACGGTGGACGAATGCATGGCCATTATGACGAACCACCGTTTTCGTCATCTTCCCGTCGTCGAGGAAGGCGTGGTTGTGGGCGTGGTGTCGATTGGCGACCTCGTTCGCTGGATCATCTCCGGTCAGGCACAAACCATCCAAGAGTTGGAAGGGTACATTACGGGGAAATATCCCGGCTGAGGTAGTCATCGTGGGGGCTTGCCGTTCCGGCCAGCTCTGCAAATTTTTGTCTGTTTCCGACTTCCTTCCGGAGTACAATTCAGCCCGTCCCACCCCGTGTGTGGGGCCGCGGGTGGGCGGTCCGTTTTTTGCAGACAAGTCAGATTCAGCATATTCAGGAGCCTTGCATGGATGCACCGGCCACTGGGACGAAATCTGGGAATCCACAACCTGTTCAGCACGAGGATCGCAATACGTGGATTTTCACCGTGTACGCAATTTGTGGGATCGTGTTTTTCGGGGTGCTGGCTTACTACGCTTCGCGGTATTTTGCCCACCAATAGTTAAGGGCAGGCGTGGTTGCAATCGGACGCCAGAAGAATCCGCACGGCGGGCGCGCTGGAGTGTATCTCCTGTGCATTCCAAGTGACTTCGAAATGAGCTTATAGGGGGAGAGAATCGTCGTCGAGATTCTGTTCCTGGTCACGCTTCCTGCCATAGCGAAAAGCCAGCCCCACGCCCAAGGTCATGACTCCAAGGGGCGGAGCCACCAAGACTGCGACGGCTCTGCTAATGGCCTTTTGCCCATCTTTGGAAGCTGCCGAGGCCGAGCTGTAGCACATAGCACAGCCTTGTGCGAACGCGGGGACCGCCCACAAGCACAGAAGCCCGACCAGCACGGCAGGGCTACGCCTTACCGCATGCGTCTTTGCACGTTCCACTGAAGGTTTCACCTTTCCCCCAACGACAGAATGCGGAACGCATCCGGAAAGAAGACCATCATCATGACCAGACAAAACACCAGCGAGCACATGGTAAGCCACTTCATGCGCGACACCTCGTACTTCATGTGCATGAAATAGCCGATGATGAGCGTAGCTTTGACGAACGACAGACCCATCAGCATCGTCAGCATGCGCTTGGGTTCCATGTTCTGATAGCCGAGGTAAACTTCGATTGCCGTCAGAACCAGAAGGGTCCCCCACACCCAGAAGAAAGGAGTGACACTGTGGTGGCGGTGCTGTTCGGCCACGCGTTCTTCAATTGCCTGCTGAAAAGCGTCCATAACTTTATCTTTCCAGGCTCCTAGATGATCTTGGTGGACATCAGGTAGACGAGGGGGAAGATGAACATCCACACCAGGTCCACAAAGTGCCAGTACAGCCCGGCGACCTCGACATCGGCGGCGTCATAAATCTTCGGCTTCAGCCACAAAATCAGGGAGCACACGAGGGCCGCAATCAGCAATACGTGAGCCCCATAGTGGAACGGACTGTAAGCGGGTGTCGCCAGCCACGCCACCAGCCAGAGCACCAGAAGAATCGGGATGAACTTACGCCGCAGCGCGATGACACCCAGATAAACCACTCCCAGCGTGACGTGCAGCATGTGCATTCCTGTCAGCCCAAAAAAAGTTGCCGCGAACTGGGGCACGGCTTTGGATACATTGACGAATTCGGACGCAATGTCCTGGTGCGGGACTGCCGGGAAGATGGGTAGGCGGAGACCCTCGGCGATCAGGGTGCTCCATTCTCTGGCGTGGAGAACGATAAAACCTGCCCCGCACGCCATGGTAGCCAATAGCCAGAGGCGCCGGGTCTTTTCGTTTCCCCGTGCCGCCGCACTGACCGCCAGGACCATGGTGAGCGAACTGGTCAACAGGAACGCGGTCATGATGGTGGCATTGACGATGCTCCCGGAATGGAACGGCGTCGGCCAGTTTGGGGTGGAGATGCGTCCATAGCTGTAGGCATACAGCAACGCGCCGAAAGTCAGCGAGTCGGACAGCAGGAACAGCCACATCCCGACTTTCTTCGAATACGTGCCAAATAGCGACGGCTCGTAGATCGCCGCGACGTTGTGCGGCAACGCAGCTTCCGCCATGCGTTCGGTCTCCTTGTCTGGCTAGTGTGCGAACTCCAGCAGAGCCAGAATGTAAATCCACAGCAGAGCCATGAAATGCCAATACCAGGCAGTGACATCAACCACAATCCGGCGCGATGCCAAAGGCCGGTCCAACACGACGGCTGCTCCGGCCACCAGCAGGGCCAGGATTCCGCCGAGCAGATGCACGGCGTGCGCCCCGGTGAGCAGATAAACGAAGGAACTGCTGGGGCCAGTGGCGACGTAGAACCCTCGCGCCGCCAGATCCCTCCAGGCCAGCCATTGTCCAGCCAGGAAACACAGTCCAAGAACAATAGTCAGCGCCAGCCAGGGAAGTTTCCTTTCCGTGCCCAGGGATACTCCCGGAATGGAGTGCACGGGTTCGAGCGCGACTTGCCGCGCAAGTTGTCGCCGCGCACACTCGATGGTTACGCTGCTCAACAGCAGCACGCACGTATTGACGAGAAACAGCAGTGTGGGCAGCGGCACGGGGATCCAGTCGTGCACCACGGTGTTTGTGTTTGGGTCGAAGGTGGGCAGCCCCTGACGCACAATATAGGCGCTGGTGAAGGCAACGAACAACATTCCGATCGGCGTCAGGGCTACAGCCATTCCGAGGCGCGCCCGGCGCAAACGTGCTCCGTAGTCAGGCGAGCCAAGGTCGGGACGCCCGCCGTCTCCGCCACCTACCACTGGCGGCAGATCGGCGCGTTTTACCCGGGAGGTTGTGGGGTGGGGCGCCGGAACCGTAGGAGTGAAGCTCGCCATACTTGCTCTAGTAGCCTCTCTAGATACTCTTCTAGTGTGCCGCCACGGTTGCCGGGTCACTTTGCATCACGTAGTCACGCGGCGCTCCTGGCACGCTGTACTCGTAGGGGCCGTTATTGACAACGGGCGTACGTCCCCCGAAATTGTCGTGTGGAGGCGGAGTGGCGGTGGTCCACTCCAGCGTGCTTGCCTCCCAGGGATTATCGCTCGCCTTCGGTCCCTTGAACATGCTCCAGAACAGATTGAAGACGAAGATCAGCTGAGCGGCGACCGTTACGATCGCCGCATACGTCATGAACGTGTTCAGCCCCATCAGGGGATGCAGATAGGCGAACTCGGTCAGCTGAGAGTAGCGTCGGGGCTGGCCGGCCAAGCCCAGATAGTGCATCGGCATGAAGACGGCATAAGTGCCGATCAGCGTAAGGAAGAAATGGATTCGCGCCATGTTCTCGTTCATCATTCGGCCAAACATCTTGGGGAACCAATAGTAAGTTGCGGCAAAGATACCGAAAATGGCGGCTACACCCATGATCAGATGAAAGTGGCCGGGCACGAAGGCGGTGTCGTGCAATGGGATATCCAGCGCCGGCTGAGCTAGAAACGGACCGCTCAATCCGCCCGAAACAAACAACGACACAAAGCCGATCGCAAACAACATCGGCGAATGGAATCGAATACGGCCCTTATGAAGCGTCCCCAGCCAGTTAAAAGTCTTGATGGCGGATGGCACCCCGATCGCCATGGTCATGACCGAAAAGGCAAAAGCTGAGTAAGGACTCATGCCACTCATGAACATGTGATGTCCCCACACCATGAACCCGAGCAGGCCGATCGACAGCATGGCATACACCATCGCCTTGTAACCAAAGATCGGCTTGCGGGAAAACGTCGAAAGTAACTGTGAGGCCACGCCCATCCCGGGAAGGATCGCGATGTAGACCTCGGGATGACCGAAGAACCAGAAAAGGTGCTGCCAAAGCAGCGGCGAACCACCCTTATGTCCGGTGAGCTGACCGTTAATGGTGCCCAGCGGCAGAAAGAAGCTGGTACCGATGTTGCGGTCCATGAGCAGAAGAATGCCAGCCGAGAGCAGAACTCCAAAGGCTAGCAAGCCCAGGATTGCGGTGATGAACCAGGACCAGCAGGTCAGAGGCATGCGCATCAGGCTCATGCCCTTGGCGCGCATGTCGAGCGTAGTGGTAATGAAGTTGAGAGCGCCCATGAGCGCCCCAATGCAGAAAAGCGCGATGCTGATGATCCAGAGGTCCGCGCCCAGACCCTCACCCGGCCCGGCGGATTGAAGCGCACTCAGCGGCGCGTACCCGGTCCAGCCGTGAAGAGGCGCTCCACCCACTACGAAAAAGGCTGCCAGCATCACGACATAGGCGACGAAGGTCGTCCAGAACGAGAGCATGTTCAGGACGGGGAAGGCCATGTCGGGCGCACCGATTTGTATGGGCAGGAAATAGTTGCCGAAGCCACCCTGGGGCGCGGTAGTCAGCACGAAAAACACCATGATCGTGCCGTGCATGGTGACCAGGCTGAGATAGGTTTCGGGTTTGATCTCGCCCAGCAACGGCAGGGCCGCCGTCGGCCAGATGAGATGGATCCTCATCAGCAGAGAGAGAACCATGCCCACGAAAACCGCGGTGAGCGCGAGGAAGTAATACTGCAGGCCAATGACCTTGTGGTCGAGACTGAAAACCCATTTGCGGATGAAGCCTTGAGGGGCCGCGTGTTGGGGGGATTCTTGGGCAACCATTTATTGTTTCTCCGCCTCCCGAGCTGCCAGCCACTTGTCGAACTCATCCTGGCTGACGACCTTCAGCATGCCGTGCATCTTGTAGTGGCCGAGCCCGCACAGTTCCGCACAAGCGATTTCGAAGTTGCCAGTTTCGGTTGGAGTGAAGTGCATATGGATCGCCAGGCCGGGCACGGCGTCTTGCTTGAAGCGCATGGCAGGAACAAAAAAACTGTGGATCACGTCGTGCGCGCGCAAAATGACTTCCACCTCACGGCCCACGGGCACTTCCATAATGCCCGTCACAACGTCGTCCTTCGACGCCGGATCCGCCGGGTCCAGGCCCAAGGCCGCTTCCCCTCCTGCGGACGGGTCTTCCAACTCCGGCTTGGCGATTCCAAACTTGCCGTCGGGACCGGGATAGCGGAAATACCAGGCGAACTGCATGCCCGTGACCTCTACCCGCGTAGCCCCGTCCGCCGCGGGGCGAAAGCGTTCCGCCGCCCAGATGGGACTCCCGATCAAGTTCAACCCGATGAACAGGATCGCGGTGAGAGTGGTCCAGATGAGTTCCAGCCGGAGGTTGCCGTGGGAATAATCGGCGCGGGGAGCGGAAGGCTGGCTGCGATATCTCCAGGCGAAGAATCCCAACATCAACTGGGCAGCCACGAAGACAACGCCCATGAGGACCAAAGTCACGGCGAACTGGTGGTCGAGCGCGGCGGCTGAAGCGGAAGCTCCGGCGGGGAACCACCAGGTTTTGGCAATGAAGAAATACGTGCTGGCCAAGGTAATTAGCCAGATGACACAGAGAAGGACCAGCCCCATGTACCAAGACCCCCTGCCCCACTCGAATAAATCGGCTTCCCCGCTCGTCAGAGCACGCCGAACCGATGCGACAGCCCGTGAGCGGACGGAAGTGTATCACAGGTCGATGTGATTTGCGCAAGCGAGTTTGAGACTCCGTTCTCCTGCGAACTGCCGATCTATTTTCCATTGGTGTGGCGCAAACTCCGAGCGGTGGCGCATTGACGAACGCCGCGGTTTTTGAGTAACATCGTGCCCACTTAGGTGGGGATCGACGGAATGGTGAGGATTTCGAAACGTGTTGGTGTAGTCCTTTTCCAACTCGGTGGGCCCGATTCGCTGGCGGCGGTCGAACCCTTCCTTTACAACCTTTTCTGCGATCCGGACATCATTGACTTCCCGTTTTCCCGGCTTGGCAGGCGCGCGCTGGCGAAGCTGATCTCAAGCACGCGCGCGAAAAAAGCGGCCCAGCACTACGCGGCCATCGGTGGAGGCTCTCCCATTCGCTGGTTCACCGAGCAGCAGGCCGGTGCTCTGGAAGCATGTCTGATGCGCGACGGTGTCGACGCGCGCTGCGTGGTGGCGATGCGCTACTGGCATCCGTTCACCGCCGAGGCGATCGCTCAACTTCAGGATGCGGAAGTGGACCAAGTCGTGCTGTTACCTCTGTACCCGCAATACTCGAGGACGACGACCGGCAGCGGCTTGAACGAGTGGCGACGGCTGTGGAAGGGCGCAGTCCCGACTTCCTGTGTCGCGACTTTTTATCGTAATCCGCTATACATCGCAGCCGTAGTGGAGAGGATTGATGAGGCGCTTGCCCGTTTTCCCCATCCGCCGGCTGTACAGCTAGTCTTCAGCGCGCACAGTGTCCCGGTGTCGGTGATCGAAAAGGGTGACCCCTACCAGCGGCAAATTGAAGAAACAGTGGGCTTAGTGATGGAGCAAGGAGGATGGTCCAATGATCATCGCCTCTGCTATCAGAGCAAGGTGGGCGCCAGCCGATGGCTAGAGCCGTCGTTGCACCAGACGCTGCGGCAAGTGGCCTCGGAGAAGCGGTGCGAAGTATGCATCGTCCCAATTTCATTTGTCTCCGACCATGTCGAGACCCTGGGAGAGATTGATCATTATGCGCGGCAGGAGGCCCGGCTTCGCGGCATCGAGCGCTTTGAGATGACACGAGGCCTCAATGACTCGCCAAAATTCATTCAGGCTCTCGCTGCATCGGTGTTGGCAGCAATCAGCGGACCGGGAGCGAAGGTTCAGGATCAGGAAAGGGAACCGGCGGCGCATTCCATGGTCGCCGATTGAAGCACGAAAACAGATTCAGGGGGAGGATCATGGCAGAAAACCCGGATGCGGCCACCACGCCCGCTGCTCGAGGCGGAGCGGCTGCTCCCTATGTTGGTTCGACTGCGGTGGGTACCTCGAAGGCGGCCGCCGCCGCGGGCGTGGCAGCGGTTGGTCCGGAAGACAGTGCGGTCAACCAGCGCCGCCGCCGGCTGGTGTGGGTGTCTGTCACAGCCTTTCTGACTGCATGGTTTCTGGCTTTTTTCCGTTTTTTTCTGCCCCGCACTCTTTTCGAACCAGCCACCATATTCAAGATCGGCTATCCCTCCGATTACGGTTTGGGTGTGGACACGAAATGGCAGCAGAGGTATCGCATCTGGGTGGATCGCAGACCCGATCGCCTCTTTGTCATCTACGCTCGTTGTACCCACCTGGGCTGTACGCCTGACTGGAAGGCCAGCGAAAACAAGTTCAAATGCCCTTGCCACGGAAGCGGCTACGATGACGAAGGGATCAATTTCGAGGGGCCTGCGCCCCGACCGATGGACCGCGCCTTCGTGGAACTGGCTCCCGACGGCGAAATCATCGTGGACACCTCCCGGCTTTTTCAGTGGCCCAAGGGTCAGCCGAGCCGCTTCAATGAGCCGGGAGCGTATTTGTCGACATGAGTCTGACTTGAGCTTGGTTGAAGCGTGAACGGCCCACGACTTGGTGGGACTCGCCAGATGCCCCAGCAGAAAAGAGACGAAAATGGCTGAAGAAAATAGCTCGAACGGAAAGAACGCAAAGACAAGCGGCATCCTGGAGCGATTGGCCACCGGGGTGAAGGCCGATGTGCAGTCACTGAAGACCGACTTGCCGGCCAAGGCCAAGGAACAGATCGATCTTCTCAAGGATCCGACCAAGACTCAGGTTTACACCTCCATCTTTCGTCACAAGCACGACGACACCCCGCGCAATCGCGCTTTGGGCGTGCTGTCGAACGCCTTCCTGCATTTGCATCCGGCTAAGATCAACCGCGATGCGGTGCGCTACAGCTACACCTGGGGCATGGGAGGAATCACGTTTTACCTGTTCATCGTGCTCACCTTCACTGGCGTGCTGCTGATGTTCTACTACCACCCCACCAAGGTGCAGGCATTCCGGGATGTGCTCTACCTGGAGCATGACGTGCCCTTTGGGAAGCTGTTGCGCAACATGCATCGTTGGGCGGCACACCTGATGGTGATCACCGTCTGGCTGCACATGTTTCGGGTGTTTCTGACCGGCTCGTACAAAAAGCCCCGCGAGTTCAACTGGAATATTGGGGTGCTCCTGCTGGTGTTCACGCTGCTGCTTTCATTCACCGGATACCTGCTGCCCGATGATCAACTCGGTTTCTGGGCGGTTACTGTTGGTACCAACATGGCTCGCGCTACACCGGGCCTCGGACATGAGGGCCCCTTCGGTCCCCTGTTGGGCATGACGCCCTATAACGACGTTCGCTTCGGATTGTTGGGCGGCTCAATCGTGGACGCGAACGCGCTCCTGCGTTCGTACATCTGGCATTGCATCGGCATTCCTATCGTCGCTTCGGTGCTGATGATCGTGCACTTCTGGCGCGTACGAAAGGATGGCGGCATCTCGGGCCCGGCGGCGGTCGTGCTCGAATCCGAAGTCAAGGAGGCGCGCCGATAGTATGGACTGGAAGCAACTGTGGGACATCGTCTCCGCTCCTGACAACGTGCCCATCGTGGCACTGATTCCACTGCTCGCCTTCTATATCTATCTGGCATGGAAGCAGGCACACGCCAACGATCAGTTGATTGCGCAACTGGAAGGCGATGCCGCGCTGGCCAAAATCCACCATCGCAAGACCTGGCCCTTTCAGCCGGGATGGCAGAAAGAAATTCACGTGTGGCCATTTCTGTTGCGCGTGGAGTTTCTGGCCACCATCATCGTCACCATTATCCTGATGATCTGGTCCATCACGCTGAATGCACCACTGGAAGAGCCGGCGAACCCGAACTTGACCATGAACCCAGCCAAGGCGCCCTGGTACTTTCTCGGCCTCCAGGAAATGCTGGTGTATTTCGATCCCTGGATTGCCGGTGTCGTGATGCCGACCCTGATCATCATCGGGCTGATGGTGATTCCCTACATCGATACCAACCCGCTGGGCAGCGGCTACTACACGTGGAAGCAGCGCAAGTTTGCCATCGGGACGTTCCTCTTCGGCTTTATTGTGCTGTGGGTCTCCATGATCATCATCGGGACTTTCATTCGCGGACCGGGGTGGCAATGGTTCTGGCCCGGACAAACCTGGGACCACAACCGCCTCATCTATGAGGTCAACCGTGATCTGCCGGATCTGTTCGGAATTACCTCCAACTGGGTGAAGGCGATCTTCGGAGCGGTGGTGGTGGGCGGCTTTTACACGCTGGGCGGGTTCGCCCTGCACGCCTTCTTCCGGCGCCATAACCCAAAGGATTACAAGCGCATGAGCTTCTTGCAGTACTCGATCATGATGTTCTTCGTGCTAACCATGCTGGCCCTGCCGATCAAGATGCTGCTGCGGCTTTTATTTCATATCAAATACGTGTGGATTACGCCTTGGTTCAACGTTTAGGTGCGCGCAACGCTTAGGAGGAAGTGGTGCCCGAAAAGCCCGTCCCCGAGAATGATCCGCTCGTCCAGAAATCAATGGCGTCTTGGTACGTTGCGGCGCTGGTAGTCCTGATGGCGTCGCTATTCTGGGCGCTGTGGGACGAAGCGTTCGGACAGCGTCCCTGGAAAGCCTACCAGCGCGAATGGAAAGACCGCTACTCCACGTTTCTGAAGACGGCTCGTTCCACCTCGGCGCAATCGGAAAAAGATGTCGAGGGCAATAGCGATTACCAGAAGCTGAAGCAGGATTACGAGCAAGCGAATCAGCAGACGGCGCCCAGGACGAAGGAGATCAACGACGAGCTGCGCATTTTAAGCGCGAAAATCCTGGCGGTGCAGAACGTCTTCACGGATCGCCGCGCCTACGTGAATGCCCTGACCTACGATATCGAGACCACAACCAGCGCGTCCTCGAAGCAAAGCAAGCTCAAAGACCTGGAGAAGTACGAGCAGCGGACGGCGGTAGTCCAGTACCCGGACGGCAGCAAGGCGACCTACACGTACCCACAACTCGAAGAAACCTACAATGACCTCAAGACGGAACGAGTCAAACTCAGCGCAGAACTGGGAGAGTTGATCAAGCCAGTCAGCGACCAGAAAGCGAAGCTCGATGCGTATGTGTCGGAGCACATGGTGAACCTGACGCTGGCACAGATTCGCGGTTTGCAGGACAAAACGGAGGCGTTGGACCCGGCTATCCTACAGATCAACGTGGCCGACGCCAATATTGTGGATCGCTGCGAATCCTGCCACATGGGGATCCGCGAGCCCGTCAAGCTGACCGCAGCATCGATGGCACCAAAAGGGAAACAGCTCGACGAGTACGCCCGGGCCTTCACCAGCCATCCCGAGGCGGAGCTGCTGAAGATCCATGATCCGGACAAGTTCGGCTGTTCTCCCTGTCACCAGGGGAATGGACGGGCCACCACCAGCGTTGAGAAAGCACACGGAAATTACGAGCATTGGCTCTGGCCCCTGTTCCCGAAACCGAACGCCGAGGCCGGCTGTCAGACCTGCCACGCCGCGGACATGGTGCTGGTAAGCGGCGACGTGGGCTGGACTCTCAGCGAGGGCAAAGACTTGTTTCGCCAGCGCGGGTGCGTGGGCTGCCACCGTTTCGAGGGCTACGACAAGGAACCGGAGGACCTGAACTCCGTCGCACAACAGATCAAACAAATGGAGCAGGAGAAGAAGGAGAACCTGAAGCAGGCCGCGTACCTGATGAAGCAGGCGGATGCCGCGCAGACAAACCAGGAAGCCAATCGTCTGAACGACCGGGCGGTGGCGCTCCGGGTCTCGAACAGCAAACTGGATTTGCGGATCGTCCAGCTCGACCGAACAACGAAGAGCCTGCTGCAGGACATGAAGAAAGTCGGACCAAACCTGAAGGACGTCCGGTTGAAGCTCAACAAGAACTGGATTCCAGTCTGGCTGAAGAAACCGACCGATTTTCGTCCCACGACGCGGATGCCGAATTTCCGGCTCAATGACGAGCAGGTTCAGGCGATCTCGGCGTACCTGTGGCAGTCGGCGTTACTCGACCCGCCGGTGAAGCACAATCCGGGAAATGCCGGCCGAGGCAAGGAACTGCTCGAAACGCGCGGATGCCTGGGATGCCACTCGGGCGGGGAAGGCGATCAGATGCAGGGTGGCGGATTTGCCGCCAACCTGACGCGCATTGGCGAGAAGGCAAACTACGATTACCTCGTGCGTTGGGTGCACAACGCTCGCCAGCGCACGCGCCCCTATTGTCTGTACGAGAAAAAGGACATCGGTCCCGAAGACTATGCGAAGAAGGGTTTGCCCTTTGTGTTCGACCTGCAACACAGCAAGTGTCCGAACGACGGCCATGAACTGCAAGTCCAGAACATGACGGTTATGCCCAGCCTGCGGCTGACAGAGCAGGATGCATCGGACGTCGCCTCCTACCTCGTCACGCTGAGGAAGAAGGAGCCCAGTTCCTATCCCGATGCCGCTTTCATGGACGATCCCAAGCTGAAGGACGAAGGGAAGAAATGGATCCGCCACTTCGGCTGCGCTGGATGTCATGAAATCTCCGGCCTTGAGGATGAGGGAAGGATCGGGACGGAACTGACCTTTGAAGGCAGCAAGCCCATCGAACGCCTGGACTTCGCTCTGCTGACGGAGATGGCGGAACGGGGAGATGGGGAACCCATCAAAGATCCGGACGATCGTGCGCGTCTCCCGGAGGGACCGGCGAAAGGACCCTGGTACTCACATTTGGGCTTCTTCGAGCACAAGCTTGCAGAACCGAATGTGTGGGACCAGGGGAAGATCAAGTCGGAGACTGAAAAACTCCGCATGCCAAACGTGCACCTGACCCCGGAACAAATTCGCGCCCTGACCACCTTCCTGATGGGCAGCCAGGAGAGCGCACTTCCGTCGACCTATCAGTACCGGCCTCTCGACTACCGCCGTGACATCCAGGAAGGCTGGTGGGTGGTCAAGAAGTACAACTGCATGGGCTGCCACCAATTCATTCCGGGCCAGCAAACGGCTCTGATGGGAATGAAGCGCTATCAGGAGGTGCAGGAGCAGCTTCCCCCCCAGCTGCTAACGGAAGGCGCACGGGTCAACCCCGAGTGGCTGCTGCATTTCCTCTCCAATCCCTCGTTAAGCGAGACCGATACCAATCGCAACGGCGTGCGATCGTATCTCCAGGTGCGGATGCCCACTTTCAGCTTCTCGGAGAACGAACTGGGCAAGCTGGTGCGCTTCTTTGCGGCCCTCTCGCGGCAGCCGTTTCCGTATATTCCGGAGCCGGCGACGACGTTGGAAGCGAAGGAAACGGGCATGGCACGCGGTTTGTTCTCCAGCACCGCGGCGCCTTGCCTGAAGTGTCACGCGACCGGCGATGCTGCGCATGATCGCAATGCCACGGCACCCAATTTTCTTCTGGCGCGCGAACGCCTGAAGCCCGACTGGGTTGAACGCTGGATCATTGATCCACAAGCCATCAGTCCTGGCACGGCGATGCCCTCCGGTTTATTCAAGCGCGAGAACAACCGCTGGGTGTTCGCCGGTCCGACGCCGCCCGCATTCCAGAGTTACGATAAGGATCACACTCGGCTGCTCGTGGATTATATTTTCCAGCTCACTCCGGAAGAGCAGCACCGTGTGGCCGGAGCCATGGGGCGCAGCCAAACCAGCAGGAACAGAACTTCTCCCCGTACAAAGCCAGCCGGTGGAAGCGCTCGGAGCATCCCGGCTTCCGTCGTGAACAAGCGACCCGTGGGGACGGGCGGCGCGCGGTAAAATATGGCAAAGGTTTCATCCTAATTCCAGGAAAGGTGCAGGGAAATCATGAATCGAAAACAATGGTTAGTTGCCCTTGGCCTGTGTGCGGTCGTGGGCCTCGTTCTGCTGACTGCATGCAGCAAGAAGCCGAGCACGGAAGAACAGTCTGCGGCTCCGAGCACTGCGGCGACACCGATCGATCCGGCGACCGCCGCCAGTGTCAGCGGCACGGTGAGTCTTGCCGGTACCGCTCCCAAGGCGGCGAAAATTGACATGAGCCAGGATCCGGCCTGCAAGGGCTCGAACACCGCCGAGACAGTGGTAGTGGACGGCAGCAAGTTGGCCAACGTCTTCGTGTACGTGAAGGAAGGTTTGGGAAACCGGACGTTTGACGTTCCCAAGGAGGCCCTGACCATTGATCAAAGTGGCTGCAAGTACCATCCCCATGTTTTGGGAGTGATGGCTGGACAGACGCTTAAAATCGTCAACAGTGACCCCACCACTCACAATGTCCACCCCACCCCGGCCGACAACCGTGAGTGGAATGAGTCGCAACCCCCGCAGTCCCCGGCCCTGGAGAAGACCTTCGCCCGCGAGGAAATCATGCTACCGGTGAAGTGCAACCAGCATCCGTGGATGAAAATGTATGTCAACGTGGTGAAGGCCCCGTTCTATGCGGTGACCGGGCCGGACGGCAAGTTCGAAATCAAGGGTCTGCCCCCAGGCGACTACACCTTAGCCTTCGTGCAAGAAAAGATGGGTACGCAGGAGCAGAAGGTCACGCTGGCGGCCAAAGATAGCAAGACCGTGGATGCAACGTTCAAGGCGCAATAAGCAGAGACTCTCCCCTGAACGTAGGACTGGAAGCCATCTGAGCAGGAATGAGGAGGGCTGTTGCTTCCGATGATGCTAGTGATTTCCATTGTCATGGGCATAGTCCCTCTCTTGGGTATTGCCTGGACCATCGCCACGGGTACGGTCACAACGGTGGACGGCTTGTTCATGAGTTTGATCCTATTGACTCTCTCCGCCGTCTTTTTCTTGAATGCTTTCTGGGAACTGCGTGACCGTGGAGCTCTCGCTTTTCTCAACAAGAAGAAAGTGGCTGCTCAAGCAACGCCCCAAGCAACTGCGAAAGTAGCTCTCGCGAACAAAGACTCCAAGCCCAAAGAGAGTGAGGGCTAGGGGCTGGAAACCAAGTATGGCTGTACAACCCATCCCGCTCGTGCCTGCGGACGAGGCCGCAAACGTCGGGGATAACCTTGCACCACAGCCGTCACGTCCCCGCCTGTCCACCCGCAACCGGCTTCTATTTTTCCTCGTGGCGTGGCTCGTTGTGCTCATGCCGTTCCTGTTCTGGTGGAGCACCTGGTTTGGCCGCGCGCTCACTACCAAGCAGATGGGCGAATACCTCAACGACAACAGTCATCCGCGGCACATCCAGCACGCCATTGTGCAACTCGGCCAGCGCATGAGCCGGCACGACTCCAGCGCGGCACGCTGGTATGCCGATCTGGTGCGGCTTGCCTCAAATCCGCGCGAGGAGGTGCGTAGCACGGATGCCTGGGTGATGGGACAAGATACGGCAGGCCCCGGTTTCCACGAGGCACTCTTGAAGATGTTGGAAGACCCCTCCCTGATCGTGCGCGGCAACGCTGCGCTATCCCTGGTCAGCTTCGGCGACAGCTCGGGGAGACCACAGATTATTTCTTTATTGCAGTCGGTCGCGATTACCACTCCCGCCGCCGGCCGGGTCATGGATGCCGCGGGGGTCGGTACGGCGATCCACCAGGGTGGACTCATCGCGAAACTGCAGGATGGCCAGCAGACCCGCGAATTGCGTTCGCCGATCACCGGCCGCGTGGGCACACTTTCGACGGCGACAGGTGCCAGTGTAGTTCCGGGAACTGCGATTGCGATCATCGAACCCGGGGAAGAACAAGTTTGGGAGGCCCTTCGCGCGTTATATCTGATTGGCCAACTGGAGGACCTGCCCGCGATCCGTCCCTACCAAAGAGAGTTGCCGGAAGTTCCGGAGCGGCTGCGTCAGCAAGCGATTGAGGCCGAACGGGCAATCCAGGAGAGAGCCCGCAAGTAGGTGCTGTTGGATGTTTGTCTGGGAAGCCGACGCGTTATCGGCGAAGTGTCTTCGGATCGACGCACAGACGGCTAGTAGCTCATCGGCCCGACTTCTTTTTCCACTTCCGCAATGTCCACCATGACAATCGCGTCCCACGGGCATCCGTCCAGGAAAGCCCCCTCTGGACCCTTACTGAGGCACTTCTTACATCCGATGCAGAGAATCGGGTCTACGTCGATGCGGCCGTAAGGTGGATGATCGTCATCCGGTATCCAAAACATGCAATCTTCCACCGGGCAATACTCGACGCAAGCCGGTGATCCCGCGCAGCCCGTACAGCACTCGTTGATGACTGCAAGTTCTTTCGGCTTTTTTTTGCGGGGGGTAATCAGGCCCTTCGAGCGAGGCTCTTGTTTCAGCTCGTCAGGCACCATCCCCGGCGCTCTTGCGACTTCCGACCCGGTTGCCATTGAGCTGAATTATATCCCGGGCTGGGGCTTTTGCAACCTGCCTTCCGGCCACTCCCGGGTGGCGCTCCATCGAGGGGCTGGTAACGTCAACGCCAGAGGCGCGTGCCGTAATCCGCCATGCTGAGGGCGAGCAGGATGAACAGGAAGAAGATCGAGCTTACTATAACCAGGCCGGTCAGTTTCTCATGCGTGTACTTCACGTGCATGTAGAAGAGCACGACCAGGGTGGCCTTGGTGGTCGCAATCGTGAGGGCGACGATGGTGTTGAACGGGCCGAGGTCGATGAAGGCGGCAGCCACGGTGAGGGTTGTGCCCGCAAGCAGGCACAGCCAGATCGCGAGGCAAGAACCGAGTGACGAAATGTGTTCGGGCATTTGTTCGGAAGCGGAATTGTGATCAGACATGGCTTATCTCACCGATGACGGTCGATCAGGTACAGCAAACCGAATAAGTAAATCCAGACAATATCGACGAAGTGCCAGTATAATCCTGCGTTTTCAACGGGCGTGTAGTAATCGGGCGTGTATTTGCCCCGCCAGGCCATATAGGCAAGGAATCCGAACAGGCCGACGCCGATAACCATGTGCAGAGCGTGCATGCCGGTCATCGCAAAGTAGAGCGAGAAGAACATCTCAGCGTGATGGGGGTTGGCATACTGGCGTTCCGCCGCAGGGAGCTTCTCCTGACCGGGGAGCAACTCGTGATAGCTGAAGCTGGCTCCGGGCACGTGATGCTTCTCGAATTTTTCGGCATACTCGTCGGCCTTGATGCCCAGAAAGGCGAGACCAAGAACGATGGTAGCGAGCAGCCAGAACACGAGCGCCATGCGCTTGCCCAACTGGACGGCGCGAATACCCAGAACCACGGTCAAGCTGGAGCAGATGAGTACCACCGTGTTAATCGTGCCGAGTTCAATGTCCAACTGCTGACTGGCGGAGCCGAAGTCCCCAAAGTACTTGTAGCGGTAAACCAGGTAGGCGCAGAACAGGCCGCCGAAGAACATGACTTCCTGGGCGAGGAACAGCCACATGCCCAGGCTCGCGGCATTTTTCTGCTGCCCCTTCGTCGCGAACTGGTGCTGGAGCGCCGGGTTCCCGTGTGCGGGTTCGTCGACCACCGCTCGATTAGTGTGCAACGGGGACCTCCTCCGTCTCCGGAATCTCGCCCAGTTTGTCGTAGTTATAGGCTTCCCAGGTCACGACCGGGGGCTCGTCGAAGTTGAAGGTCGGGGGCGGCGAGTGGGTCTGCCACTCCAAGCCCGCAGCGTTCCATGGGTTCGGCGGCGCCGGCTTGCCGTAGCGCATGGACCACAGGAAGTAGACCATGGGCAGCAGGTAGCCGACGGCGAGAATGGTCGCGCCCGCGGTCGAGAGCACGTTCAGGATCTGGAATTCGGCCGGATACGCGTGATAGCGCCGCGGCATGCCCATGTACCCCAGGACGAACTGGGGGAAGAACGTCAGGTTGAATCCGATGAAGACGATGAGCGCGGCGAGTTTACCCCAGCCCTCGGGATACATGCGGCCGGAAATTTTGGGCCACCAGAAGTGCATGCCGCCAAGGTATGCCATCACCATGCCTCCGACCATGATGTAGTGGAAATGCGCCACTACGAAGTAAGTATCGGTGACGTGCACGTCGATGCCCAGGCAAGCCAGGAACAGGCCGGTCAATCCTCCGATGGTAAACAAGCCGATGAAGCCGAAAGCGTAGAGCATCGGGGTCTGGTAGGTGATAGACCCCTTGTACATCGTGGCGGTCCAGTTAAACACCTTGATAGCCGAGGGCACAGCTACGAAATAACTCAGCAGCGAAAAGATGAGCGCGGCATAGACCGAGATGCCGGCCACGAACATATGGTGCGCCCAGACCAGGAACCCGAGCACAGCGATGCCGAGCACGGCCAGCGCCATCGCCTTGTAGCCAAAAACGCGCTTGCGTGAAAAGCAGCAAACGATTTCGCTGACGATGCCCATGCTGGGCAGAATCATGATGTATACGGCCGGGTGGGAGTAAAACCAGAACAGATGCTGGAACAGGAGTGGGTCTCCGCCTAGCGAAGGATTGAAAACGCCAAGGTGCAACAGGCGCTCGAGCGCTACCAGCACAATGGTGATCGCCACGACGGGCGTACCCAGCACCTGAATGATGCTGGTGGCGTAATGGGACCAGACAAACAGCGGCAGGCGGTTCCAGGTCATCCCGGGAGCACGCATGCGGTGGATGGTCACGATGAAGTTCAGTCCGGTGAGGATCGAGGCGAAGCCCGCGACGAAGATACCGAGGGCGGCGGAGATAACGTTGGTTTTGGCGAACTCGCTGCTCAAAGGCGTGTAGAAGGTCCAACCGGTGTCGACGCCGCCATTGAGGATCGTGTAGATCATCAGAATGCCGCCGATGATGAAAAGGTACCAGCTGAGCAGGTTGATGCGCGGGAAGGCTAGATCCTTGGCCCCGATCATCATGGGGATGAGGAAGTTGCCGAGCACGGCGGGCACACCAGGGATAACGAAGAAAAAGACCATGACCTGGCCGTGCATGGTGAACAGTTTGTTGTAGGTGTCGGACTGGACCAAGTCGCCCGCCGGGGTCAGCAACTCCAGGCGGAGGGGCAGCGCAAAGAAGCCCCCAATAAAGAAGAAGAAGGTAATCGAGATCAAGTAGAGCAGCGCGATGCGCTTGTGGTCCACGGTCAGGAGCCACGACTTGAGTCCATGACCCGCATTCAAGTAGTTTTCGCGTTCTCCGGAATCCGATACGATAGCTGTTGCCATTCTCATCACCTGCACTTTTCCACTTAAGGTTGAGGAGTAGCCACTGCCATGCCGTTGGCATTGGCGGGCCGTCCCGACTGCGGCCCGGCCAGCGATTTCACGTAAGCGACCAGCGCATTCAGTTGCTCGTCGCTGATCTGCCCCTGGAAGGTCGGCATGACGGGCTTGAAGCCTTGGACGATTTTGGCGCCCGGTTCCAGGATCGACTCGCGGACGTAATTCTCTTCGGCGGTCACAGTGCGGCCATCTTCGAGGAGCACAGGCTTGCCGAAGACGCCGGCCAGGTTCGGGCCCCGGCCCTGCGTGTCGGAGCGATGGCAAGTGACACAGCCCAGTTCGGAGAACAGTTTCTGGCCGGTCACGGCCAGCGGCTGGTTGGCGCCGCCGTTCATCCAGGCTTCGTAGTCGCGCGGTTCCATGACCACTACCCAGCCGATCATTCCGGAGTGCTGAGTTCCGCAGTACTCGGCGCAGAACAGGTGGTAGGTGCCCGCTTTAGTGGGGTGGAACCAGAGGGTCGTATAGCGGCCCGGGAGCACGTCCTGCTTGATGCGGAAGGCCGGTACGTAGAAGCTGTGGATCACGTCCTGCGAGGTCATGATCATCTTGACGTCGCGGCCGATCGGCACATGGAGTTCGTTGATTTCGCGCTGCCCTCCCCAGTGCTCGCACT